>Ga0114939_10000017_pt1 | contig 143776 bp, 119 predicted proteins | sample AshMeaCrysSpring_FD_87196 | JGI IMG/M metagenome (GOLD analysis project Ga0114939, IMG submission 87196) | Groundwater microbial communities from Big Spring, Nevada to study Microbial Dark Matter (Phase II) - Ash Meadows Crystal Spring | ecosystem: Environmental > Aquatic > Deep subsurface >...
CCCAGTACCCAGTACCCAGTACCCAGTACCCAGTACCCAGTACCCGGTACCCTCCAATCAGGCTACCCCCCTCCGGCAACCTTCCCATACCCCGAATCCCGCTCCACGGGAACCCGGCCCCTGGACCGAATCGCCTCCTCAAGCACCGAGACCGACGCCGTGGCCACCTGCGGTCCCCCGGCCATGGAGTAGATGCGCGTGGTGTCGTCCACCGTGCCGTCGAGGTCGTCCACTCCGTAGTCGAGCGCCTCCGTGGCCAGGTCGAGCCCCAGCATGGCCCAATAGGCTTTGAGATGGGGGATGTTGTCGAGGAACAGGCGCGCGACCGCATAGTTGCGCAAATCGTCTTCGGGGTTCACCTCGGGCAGGTGGCTGAGGGCATTGGCGTCGTTCCGGTATCGCAGCGGGATGAACGACTTGAACCCGTGGGTCTTGTCTTGCAAGGTACGCAGGCGGAGCATGTGGTCGATGCGGTGTTCGAACCGTTCCACGTGCCCGTAGAGCATGGTGGCGTTGGAGAACAAGCCGGCTTCGTGCACCATTTGATGGACCTCGAGCCAGGTGTGCGCGGGCGACTTGCCGCCCGCGATGCGCTTGCGCACTTCAGGGTCGAAGATCTCCGCCCCGCCGCCGGGGATGGAGTCGAGGCCGGCGGCTTTGAGGCGGATGAGCGCGTCGGGAATGGAGATCCCGCTCTTTTTGGCGAAGTAGGCGATCTCCACCGCGGTGAAGGCCTTCACGTGGATCTCGGGTCGATGTCGCTTGATGAAGGCGCACAGCGCTTCGCCGTACTCGACACCCCGGTCGGGATGCACGCCCCCGGTGATGTGGATTTCGGTCAGCGACCCCACCGGGTACTGGTCGAGCTTTGCCTTGAGGTCCTTGAGGCTGTAGTTCCACGCTCCGCTGCCCTCGACCCCTTCGGCTTTGGGCGGGCGGTAAAACGCGCAGAACTTGCAGGCGTAAATGCAGACGTTGGTGGGCTCGAAGTGGATGTTGCGGTTGAAGTAGGCGTCTTGGCCGTGCCGCGTCACCCGGGCGGCGGTGGCCTTGTCCTTCAGCCACTCGAGCGGCGCCTCGGTGTAAAGGAAGAGGGCTTCTTCGGGGGAAAGCCGCCCGCCTGCGGCGAGCTTGGCGGAAATCAGGTCGAGCGTGGGGGAGATCGAGGCCGGGGAGGTTTCGGGCATGGAGGGGAAAGGTAGAGAATTGCAAAAATCAGAAATCAGAAATCAGAAATCAGAAATCAGAAAATAGACCCAAAAAAGCAAATCGATGGCTGCGAGCTTGGTCAAAATAGAGCAGTCGGCGAGAGCTGCGTGCAGCCCACTGCCTTCAATCCATGTAATCCTCCTTTCTGATTTTTGAATTCTGATTTCTGATTTCCGCCCCCTCCTCCTATCTTTACACCCCGTCCCATTTCCCCCCGTCCCTGAGCTTGTCGAAGGGCCGCCCCCCCAAGGATCCACATGGCCAACGAAACCGTCGAAGACCTCACCATGAACTTCCTGGATGAAGAGGGCACCCTCCTCGTCAAGGAGCTGAGCAAGGAGGTCCTCACCAAGGGCGGCTGGGCGACGGTGATCTTCCGCTACCAGGATCTCGACAAGGCCAAGGGGGTGTTCAAGGCCCCCAAGTACGCCATCCGCCGCTACCAGAAAAGCGGGGGGGAATACAAGATGAAGAGCAAGTTCGTGGTGTCCTCGGCCGCGCAGGCCCTCAAGCTCTCCGAAATTCTCACCCGCTGGGGCAACGAAGACGCCGCCGCGGGCGCGTCGGGCGACGAGGATTAAGCATGCCGGGGCCCATTTCGCTCCATTACGAGGACGCCCCCGAGGGGGCGCGCAAGAATCCTTACAAGGTTCCGAATGCCAAGGACTTGCAGAAACTCGCTCGCAAAGTGGCGCAGGGGGAGAAGCTCCAAGGCGCGGTCGACATCGTGTTCTGCTCCGACGAGAAAGTCCGGGAACTGAACAAGGCCTACCGCAAGCTCGACAAGGTCACCGACGTGCTCTCGTTCGAGTGGCATGAGGAGGATTTCGCCGGGGAGATCTTCATCGCCACCGCTCAGACAGAACGTCAGGCGCCGCGCTTCAACAACAACTATTCCAATGAGTTACGAAGAGTCGTTGTGCACGGGATGTTGCATCTGTGCGGGTATGACCACCTGAAAACCGGCGAGCGGAACATCATGCGCGCCAAAGAGGATTTTTACCTGGGCGTGGGGGCGACGGCAAAGCCGAGGCTCGCCTCGGCCGCCGCGACCCCACGCAGTCCCGCCGCAAAATCCGCGGCGAAAAAACGGGTGACCAAAAAGGCGGCAGGGACAAAAAGACCGTAGGGCCGAGGCATGCCTCGGCCGCCGCCCGGCCCGCCGTAACCTCGGCGCTCTCCGGGTTGATTATATTCCGTCCGTCATTTTAGAGGACGCGCTCACATCCCCCTTTATGGACCCAGACCCTAGTCCGACCTGTGCCTGTTCCGGAGCGCCCGTGCGCCACATCCCGGTTCGGCACCCCACCCCCGCGTTTTTCACGTTCTTGCCGCCACTCCCTTCGGGTACCCTGAGGGGGGCAGCCTCGCCGCGCGGTACCGAAGCCGGAGGTCGTTGATGGCCTCCGTGTTTTACCCGTTCTTGATTTTTCTCGCCCTGGGCGTTTTGCTCAATGGGGTTCGGACAGCCCTGTCGTTCTATCAAAACGAAAACCTCGACCTCACCCTTTCGGGTCAGGACGCGGCCTTCCGCCGCTGGACCGAAGACGCCCAGGCCTTGTGGACACGTCCCGGGTTCTTTGAGTCCCTCAGCCTGGGCCGCTTTTTCGCCGATGCCGCCGCCCTGTTCTCCGGCGCTCAGCTGTTCAACCGCATCGGGCTCGGTTGGGGTTGGGCCTACGGCCTCACGGCCCTGATCGTGTGGCTGGCTTCGCACTGGGGGGCCTCCTTGGTGGCCAAGGCCTACGCCCCCCGGTTGGGCGCCGCCGCCATCAACGCCTACCGGATTTACTCGTGGCTGTTCATGGGGCGGCTGGGCCGCTGGGTCTACGATTTGAACGAGGGACTTTTGCGCAAGATGGGGCACGAGTCGCGCCTCGACCTGCTCGGCAAGGAGGACAGCGCCCACCCCGACCAAGAGGGGGAGAACCCCGACCGCACCGGGCTGGAGGAGGAGGAGAAGGAGATGATCCGCTCCATCTTCGACCTGCGCGAGACCCAGGCCAAGGAAGTGATGACCCCCCGGGTCGACATCGTCGCCCTGGAGATCGGCGCCGGCTACCGCGAGGTGATGGAGCTCATAACCCACGAGAAGTTCAGCCGCATCCCGGTTTACGACGAATCCATCGACAACGCGAAGGGCATCCTTCACGTCATGGGGCTGATGGGGTTGTCCGACGAGGCCGAGGAAAACTTCCGGCTTCAGGACCACATCAAACCGGTCTACTTCGTGCCGCGCACCAAAAAGATCGGCGAGCTGCTTCGGGAATTCCGCCAGAAGCAGATGCACATGGCCCTGGTGGTGGACGAGTACGGCGGCGTATCGGGTCTGGTGACATTGGAGGACATCCTCGAGGAGATCGTGGGCGAGATCCACGATGAGGACGAGGTGGAGATGAAGCGCATCCGCCCGGAGAACCCCGAGGTTCCCGGCGTGTACCTCATCGACCCGGTGGTGTCCCTCTCGGACCTCAAGGAAGAACTCGCCATCGACCTGCACCCCGACGACGAGGAAGTGGACATCGACACCGTGGGCGGATACATCCTGTACGTGCACGGGCGCGTTCCCGCGCAGGGCGACGTGGTGCGCCACGGGAACCTCACGTTCGAGATCCAGGAGATGGACGGCAACAAGATCGAGCGGGTGCGAATGATCGTCGGGGCGGAGGACGCCGAAGCCGAAGGCGAGGCGGAAGGCTAAAGCCTCAATGCTCGTCCTCATCGCGCCTCTCGATTGGGGCCTCGGCCACGCGACGCGGTGCATTCCGCTGATCCGCGCGCTTGAGCGCGCGGGGCATACGGTGGTGGCCTGCGCCGGCGGCGCCGGCGCGAGGCTTTTGCGCGCCGAGTTCCCCCGGCTTGAGGTCGAAGACATTCCGGGTTACGCCATGACCTACACCAAACGGCGCGCCCTGTTGCCGCTGTGGCTGCTCGCCCAGCTCCCCGCCTTCGCGCTGGGCTCGTGGCGCGAGGGAAAAGCGGCGAGGCGGCTGGCCCGCGCTCATGGCGCGGGATTGATCATCGCCGACGGACGTTACGGTTTCCAGGTCGCGGGCATCCCCTCGGTGTTCGTCACGCATCAGCTCGCCATCGAACCGCCCGGGCCCGCGTGGCTGCGGGCCGTTCTCACCCCCTTGCTTCGCCCCCTGAACGCCCGCGCCCTGCGCCGCTTCGATGAATTGTGGATTCCCGATTTTCCGGGGGCGCTCAACCTCTCCGGCGCGCTCGGCCACCCGCCCGCGCCTTTGTTCGCAAGCGTGCCGGGCGCGGGGCCGCGCATCGCCTACATCCGCCCGCTCTGCCGCTTCCGCGCGGTCGACGCGCCGTGGGACCGCCGCGATTCCGAGGCGGGCGCCGCCGCTCCCGCAGGGAAACCCCGCCCGGAGACCAAGGCGACACCCCACCGCGACATCGATGTGCTGGCGCTCATCAGCGGTCCCGAACCGCAGCGCACCTTGCTGGAAGAGCGCCTGCGGGTCGCCTTGTCCGCCTTGCCGGGCACCAAGGTGCTGGTGCGCGGGGTACCCGGTGGCGCACGGGCTTTCACGGGCGGCGTTCGCGCCGGCGAACTGACCGAGTACGATCATCTGCCCGGTGATCGCCTCGCGGCCCTGCTGGAAAGGGCCAAAGCCATCGTGTGCCGATCGGGATACACCACCATGATGGAACTCGCAGGGGTGGGGGCGCGTGGGGTTTTGCTGGTGCCGACGCCCGGCCAACCCGAGCAGGAACTGCTCGCGGCGCATGCGCGCGCGTGCGGCTTCGCCGCCTGGCGCGATCAGGACGACCTCAGCGAGGCGGAAGCCCTGAGCGCCGGACTCGCGGAGGCCCAATCCCTGACCGGGTTCGCGGGTCTGCACGCCGAAAGCGGCGAGGGCGATCGCTTCACCCTCCTCGGCTTCATCGCCGCCCAGCCGCTTTTGACCCCCGCCCCGTCGCCCTGACGGGTGCGGATCGGTTTCACGTTTGAACCGTGGGGTGGGGGCGCCGGGTGTCTTTCCCTTCACGGGTCTTGCGGCGCCCGCCTGAGGAGGGTTTTCCCCCGATTTTTCAATTCGTGGCCCATAAATTCCTCCTCAACCCCGGACCCATGACTTAACTTGAACCCGTTACGAATGCCTGTCGGGACGACCCGTCGGGGTTTGGGGCGCCCCGGTTCAACCCGCGGCTTGCCAGCCAATTTCATCGCAGGAGCGGATCGTGGACAAGGAAAAAGCCGGAAAAGTGAAGGCCATCATCGCCGAAGTGGTCGGGTTCGAGGTCGACGAGGTGCAGGACACCGATCGTTTCATCGTGGATTACAGTGTGACCTACACCGAGCGCAAGGCCCTGCTCGAGCGCCTCAACGCCGCCTTCGGCAAGGATCTCGACTTCAACGCCTTCTGCGCCCTCGACGACGTCGCGGCGGTGGTGAACGCGTACGGCGCGTAAACATATCGGGCCTTACACGAAACTCGGAACTCAAAACTCAGAGTTCAGAAATGCAAACTCATCCAGTTTTATGCCTTGGCTTCTGAATTCAGAGCTCTGCGTTCTGCGATTTCCGTGAGGCTATCCTCGTGTGCGTTTCTGAGTTCTGCTCTCTGAACTCTGATTTTCATTTGTGATTCACATCCCGTGCTCCCTGACTTCCACCAACAAGACCGCCATGCGAGCCTGAAGCGCTGGGAGCGCGGGGCGCAGCGCGCGGCCTGGTCGCAACGCGCGTCCGAATCGCTCGCGCCGCCGCTCCCTTGCCCGTGGCGTGAACGCCCCGCCGACGCCTCGACCCTGCGCCCCGCGCGCGTGCTCGCGTTGTTCAGCGGCGAGTTGGGGGTGGTGAGGTTTCTGCATCGCGTCGATGACGCAACGGGTGAAGGCACCGAGGCCGGCATCCGTGTGATACGCGGGGGAATCCCTTGGGAACAGTGGGCGGCGGTGATTCTGACGGCGTGGCGCAACGCGGCGCCCGTACCCGACCCGTTCCGGTTGCGTCAGCGACTGCCCCCCCAATGGCTCGAGCAGGCCTTGGCCGCCTCACCGGCCGATCAGGCGGCCTTCCTCGCCAAGCTTCGCGAGGGCGGCTTGTTGCCGCCTCTTCGCCCCGTTTCCCCCGAAGCCGTGGCCTCGTGGCTGCGTTGGGACGAGATGAGGGGCAGGTTGATCGACCTGAAGGGATCAGATGCTCAGGTGTGAAAGGGCGCAGAACTCGCAACTCAGAGTTCGGAAACCCTGCGCCTTGCCGCCCACGGACGGGTCGGCCTGCGAGAGCACGCCGCATACCCCCTGAGGTTTTTCTTCGTGGGCTTTTCTGAGTTCAGAGTTCCGCGTTCCGCACTCAAGATCGTCACCCGTATGTGACGTCCCCGATCTCATACCGGACCACGCCCTTCGGCGTGCCGACCTCGATGTGGCCCCGTGGTTCGTGGCCGAGCAGTTGCAGGCCGATGGGGGAGTTGCGTGAGATTTTGCCGGCCACCGGGTCAATTTCGTCGTCGCCCACAAGCTGCACCGTCAGGCCGCCGCCGCCGTGTTTGCGAAGGGTGACCGTCGCGCCGAGGTAGATTTTGTCGTCGCGGCGCTCGCCGCTGATCACGGTGGCACGGGTGATTTTTCCGTCGAGTTCGCGCAGGCGCCGGTCGATTTCACGCAGCTTTTTACGGCCGTAGATGTACTCGGCGTTTTCGGACCGATCACCTTGCGCGGCCGCCGCGGCGATTTCCTCCAGCAGTTTCGGCCGCACCTCGTAAAAAAGCTCGGTCCACTCGGCCTTCAGTTTTTCGTAGCCTTCGGCGCTGATGGGGTTTTTCATGCGGTGACCTACAGCCAAGAGCGGACAGCTTACAGCGGACGGCAAGTGCGGCGAAAAGGGGGAAAACGAAACGGGGGAGTCCGGGCGAACCGATCGATTCAAAAAAACGGGAGGAAGGGAATTTGAATCAGCAGGGGCAGGGATATCCCAACGAACAGGGCTTCGTCGGAGTGTTCGCTGTCGGCTTTATGCTGTCCGTTGTAAGCTTCTGCGGCCAGAAACCGAAAAAAGATGGTGCCTCCTCGCAGAATTGAACTGCGGACACGTGGATTTTCAATCCACTGCTCTACCAACTGAGCTAAAGAGGCAAGGATTGCAAAGTTATTCGAGTCGGCACCCAATTTCAAGGTGAAAATTGGGTGATTCGGACCCCTGCCTCAAGCGGATATTCCCGACCACAGGCGACTCGCCCTCCGCATCCCCACAGTTCAAAACATTCAGGGACGCGTTAAAGGTTGACCTGTCCCGGTACCCACAACCCACGACCCACCACCCACAACCCACAACCCACGACCCACGACCCAATCCCCCGCATCGATCCACCACCGTCTCCCCCCACCGTCTATCTTTACCCTCCATGTCCGTCGCCGTTCAAACCATGTTCGATGCCATCGCGCGTCGCTACGATGTTCTCAACCGGGTGCTGAGCGCCGGGCGCGATCTGGCCTGGCGGCGCAGCGCCGTGAGGCTGCTCCCCCCGCTGGGCGCCAAGGCCCGCGTGCTCGATTTGTGCGGCGGCACGGGCGATTTCGCCGCGGCCTTGTTGAAGGCCGCCCGGCACCGGGGACAAGTCGCGCCGCAGTGCGTCATCGGCGATTTTTCCCGCCCCATGCTGGCGCTCTCGGTGCCCAAAAAATTGGGCACCTCGGCCGTTGTGCTCGACGCCCTCGCGCCTCCGCTCAAGCCTGCGTCGCTCGACGCGGTGCTGTGCGGGTTCGGCATGCGCAACCTCGACGACACGGCTGCGGGGATCGGCGCGGTGCACGCGCTGCTGAAGCCCGGCGGCACCTTCGTCACCCTTGAGTTTTTTCGTCCCGCCGGGCCGTTCGCACGGTTTTTCTACGGCGTGCTCGCCCCGCTTTTCATACCCTTCACCGGGCGGGCCCTCGGGTCGCGCCGCACGGCGTACGAATACCTCGTCACCTCGGTGCGGCGGTTTCGCAGCGCGGAGGAGTACGCCGCGCTGTGCCGCGCGCACGGGTTCACCGCCGTGCGCGTGAGGGCCTATGATCTGGGCATCGCGCACGCGATCGTGGCCACGAAAGGTTAACAGGCATGGAACCCTACATCCTCGGCATCACCGGCGCATCGGGGGCGATTTACGCCCACCGCTTGTTGCGCCACCTCAAGGATCTGGGGGAAAGCGTACACCTCGTGCTGACCGAACATGGGAAGCAGGTGGTGCGCTTCGAGGGGCATGGCGCCCTGCTTGCCGAAGCCGACAAGGTGTACCGCAACGACGATCTGTTCGCCCCCATCGCCAGCGGGTCGTTCCGGCACAAGGGCATGGTCATCGCGCCCTGCAGCATGGGAACGCTGGGCAAAATCGCGAACGGCATCGGCGATTCGCTCCTGGCCCGCGCCGCGGACGTGGCTCTCAAGGAGCGCCGTCGTCTGATCGTGATGCCGCGCGAAACGCCCATGCACGCGGTGCATTTCCGCAACCAGGCCACGCTCTGCGACCTCGGCGCCGTCGTGCTGCCGCCCAACCCGGCCTTCTACCTCAAACCCCAAAGCATCGAAGACCTCGTCGACACCGTGCTCGCGCGCGTGCTCGACCACCTCGGCCTCGATCACCCCGTCAGCAAGCGGTGGCGGGAGATGGGGAAGGACAATGAATAATGGGGAATGGGGAATGGGGAATGGGGAATGGGGAATGCTCAATACCTAAACCCGTAGTGATTTCAATTCGTTATCGGTATTTCGGAACGTGGATATTTCAACATCTAAAGCAGATGGAATCCTTCTCTTGAACGTCCCCATGCAACTTGTTTTTATTCCCCATTGCCAATTCCCGATTCTCAATTATTCTCTGCTTCCATGTTGACCTCCCTCCGCCACTACCTGTCCCTCGTTCGGTTTTCGCACACCGTGTTCGCCATGCCGTTCGCGCTGGCGGCGATGTTCTGGGCGGCGCAAGGATGGCCTTCGGGGCGCGTGTTCGCCTTGATCGTTTTGTGCATGGTGCTCTGCCGCAATGCGGCGATGGCCTTCAATCGCCTGGCGGACGCGGCGTTCGATGCGCGCAATCCGCGCACGGCGAGGAGGCACATTCCCGCCGGCGTGCTGTCGCGGCGGGGCGTGCTGACCTTTTTTCTCGCCAACGCGGTGCTGTTCGTGGCCGCCACGTGGTTTTTGAACGGGTTGGCCTTCGCGCTCTCCCTGCCCGCACTCCTCGCAGTGTGTTTCTACTCGCTGACCAAGCGCTTCACCACTTGGTCCCACTTGTACCTGGGGCTGGCCATCGGCATCTCGCCCGTGGGCGCCTGGGTGGCGGTCACCGGCACGATTGCGCCGGAGGCCGTGCTGCTGTGCCTGGTTCTGCTGCTGTGGATCGCGGGGTTCGACATCATCTATGCCACGCAAGACGAGGAGTTCGACCGCAAGGCGGGGCTCAATTCCGTCGTGGTGCGATTCGGCCTCCGGGGCGCATTGACCATCAGTCGCGCTCTTCACGGGTTGATGCTCCTCGGGCTCGTGGCGCTCGAGGTGTTGTTTCCCTTGGGCATTCCCTTCCGAATCGCCATCCTGGTCACGGCGCTGCTGACGGGCTACATGCATGTCTTCCGCCGCAGCGCGTCGCTTGACGATTTGAACGCCGACTTCTTTCAGGCCAACATCGCGGTGAGCCTTGCGGTGTTCCTCGGAATCGCGGTCTCGGTGTTCTTGAACGCCGCCGGTTGACCGAGTAAATTTGATCGTCTGCCGGAAGGCTCAACGGTCTTTCGCCGCGTGTTGACGGGCGTATAAGGCCGTCACGCTTGGGTTTTTTCATCAGTAGCCATTGTTTCAAACCATCATTTCAAGCCATCGGGTTCCGCTTGGAATCCTACGCATTGCAAGGAGATCGCCATGAGCGTGATGCAAGCCGACAATAAACTCGTTCGCATGGGCGTGGTGTACGACGGAAACTTCTTCCTCCACGTCAGCAACTATTACGCCTACCACCATGGCCGCAACGCGCGCATCAGCCTCGACGGGCTGCACGCCTTCGTGCGCGCCAAAGTCGCGGAGTTCGAGGATACCGAAACCCGGTATTGCCCCATCGTCGACGCCCACTATTTCCGCGGCCGCCTCCCCTCCAAGATCGTGGAGGAGCGCAACCGTCTGCTCAGCGAGCGCGTGTTCGAGGACATCCTCATCCGCCAGAACATCACCACGCATTACCTGCCCGTGTCGGGCTCGGCCGAAAAGGGCATAGACGTGTGGCTCGCGCTCGAGACCTATGAGCTCGCGGTCCTGAAGCGTTACAACGTGATCGTGCTGATCGCCGGCGACGGCGATTTCGTGCCGCTGGTGCGCAAGCTCAACGCGCTCGGCACCCGCGTGATGCTGCTCGGCTGGGACTTCCGCTACCAGGACGAAAACGGCGAAGAGCGCGAGACGCGCACCTCGCAGGCCCTGCAGGCCGAGTGCACCTACCCGATGATGATGTCGGACATCATCGACGACGCCGATTCCGATGACACCCTGATCAACAACCTGTTCGTGCCCGCTCCGTCGTTTCCCCGTGAACCCCGCAGCGAGAGCTCCCGTTCGGCCTACTCCCCGGCGCCCCGCACGGTCGTCACTCCCTCCGTTCCCACCGACGACGACAGTGTGTACGAAGGGAACATCAAGCGCATCAAGGACGGCTACGGATTCATCACCGCGCCGCAGCTCGAGGGTGACATCTTCTTCTACCACACCGACGTGCTGAACGGCGAGTTCAACAACCTGATGGAAGGCGACCCGGTCGACTTCAAATTGGGCAAGAACGAAAAGGGGATTACGGCGCGGGAGATCGAGAGACGGGACTGACTGTGAGAATACTGCTGACAGCTTTCAGCTGACAGCTTACAGCAGGTCTGTTTCGCTTGAAACGTTGTGCGGGACACGAAGCCGATTCGTGTTCCGGAGGCTGTAATTTCCAGCATCACAACATCACGACATCACGACAATAAAAGCCGCGCTCAAGCGTGTGTTTGTGCTCTATTGCTGTGATGTTCGGATGTTGTGATGTTTGGCTGTTAGCTGTCAGCTCACGTCTGTCCGCTCTTCACCCCATCAACCGCGCGTGCCAGCTGTCTTTGGCCACGGGCGTGAAGCGCCCGTCCAGCAGCGCCGCGGTGGTGTTCACCGTGGTGTCATAGACCAAGGTGTCGGGCCTGATCGTTCCCGCGGCCGCCAAGGCCCTGAAACCGGGTCTGTCGACGTCCGCCACCACCCCGGCCTCGTTGCGGTAAAAGATCCGCCCCCCGCCGACCCAGTCCACCCCCAGACGCGTCCCCGTGTCCTTCAGGAAAAACAGCAGGGCATCGCGCGAGCAGCCGGCGATTTCATGCGGCTTGTGCGCCACCACCACAAAGCGGTTGTCGATCACCTCACCGGCCCCGTCCACGGGTGATCCATGGCTGGCCCAACCCGCGAGAAACGCCCGCAGCGACGTCGTGAGTTCGGCGCTTTCAGCGTCGGTCAGCGAGCGTGACGCGGAATAGATGAGGCAAGGCTGCGACGCGTAGTCACGGAGGGAGTCAAGTGCGGTCGTCATAAGAATTCCGGAGTGTTTGCCGGGGAGGGGCTGCTCCCCGTTCTGATCAGTTCGGCTGCAGCGTGCGGCGCACCGTGGCCGCCGCCGCACCGTTCAGGGAGAAGTTCGTCCGGTTGGTCACCGATTTCACCAGGCCATCGCGCCCGAACCATGCCGAGCCGCTGGCGACCAGCACGGGGACAGGCTCGTTCCACCAGGTGCTTTCGGCGAAGGCCCAGGTTTCGTAACGGAGTCCGGCCGCCTCGACCGTCGCGGTGCCCGTCAGCACGCGCACGTAACGCAGACCGTCGACGACGGTGTCCAGCCGCCAGCCTGCGGCGGGGGCGACGGGGAAGGGCAGGGAGGGACCGGGGTCGGGCACCCGCGCGGTGTCGTAGTTGTCGGCCCCCAGCGCGAACCCGAGGCGGGCGAAGAACCCTGCCGGTGCGGGGTTTTCGCGGGTGAAGGACGTGCGCACATCGAAGAAGGGGCGTGACACGCCGCCGATGACGCTGTCCACGAACCGGATCGACGCGGTTTCCAGGGAGAGGATCGAGTCGGCCTTGCCGGGGCGGACCAGTTCCTCCAGCCACGAATAAATGCGCGTATTTCGCTGGCTGAACGCGTCGGCTTGCGGGGCGAGCGTGGCGGGCTTGGGGATCACGGGCGCCGAGGAATCGCTCCCGAACAGGTTGCAGCCGGCCAGCAAGACGGCGGCCAACGCCGCGCAGGCCGCAAGGGGCGCGGCGCGACGGACGGGTGAGCGGGCGAAGCGTGACATCAGGGTGTCAATATACATGGTGGAGGTCCGCATTCGGCCCGGGTGCCCGCTGCCGTTCGCTTCCTTCGTCTCCTGCGCTGAAATCGCGCCATCCCTCAACGGGGACCCTCAACGGGGATGGGTCCGCGTATCTTTTCCGCCATGAATTTCTCGTCATCCCCATCGCCCCTCGCTCGCCTGCGCGATCTCGGTCTCGAACTTCCGGCATCCCCCAAACCGCAAGGTTGGTATGTGCCCGTGGCGCGCAGCGGCAATCTGGTGTTCGTCTCGGGGCAACTTCCCCTGAAGGATGGCCGTGTGGCCTTCCAGGGGCGCGTGGCGGCCTCCCCAGAGGGGGGGGGAGATGCGTCCGGGGTGAACGGGGGCGGCGTGGCGCTGGAACAGGCGCGGGAGGCGGCGCGCTTGTGCCTGCTCAACATCCTCGCGGCTTTGGAGGGCAACGGCGTGCCGCTCGCCTCCGTGGCGCGCGTGGTGAAGGTCACGGGGTTCGTGCAGTCGGCGGACGACTTTCACGATCAGCCCAAGGTCCTGAACGCGGCCTCGGAACTGTTGACCGACCTTTTCGGCGACGCCGGGCGCCATGCCCGGGCGGCCGTGGGCGTCAACGCGTTGCCGCTGAACGCCACGGTGGAGGTTGAAGCGGTGTTCGAGGTGACATAAAGAACGGCGACCCTTTGGGGCCGCCGTTCTTGTTTGGCTCGGTTGCATGGTCGCAGTCGGGATGATGCAGGCATCATCCCTGCGATCAGCAGTATTGTTCGATCGCCTGCGCGATGTCGTCGCCGATCTGGCGCGCGTCGCGGCCGGAAATCTGGTAGCGCTCCAGCATGAACACCACGTCGCCGTCCTTCAGCAGGGCGATGGAGGGCGACGAGGGCTGGTAACCCACGAAGTGCGCGCGCGCGGCGGCGGTGGCTTCGCGGTCATTGCCGGCGAACACCGTGATGGCGTTGTCGGGCTTCTTGCTGGTTTTCTTCCACGCTTCCGCCACGCCGGGGCGGGCCTGCGCGGCGGCGCAGCCGCAAACCGAGTTCACGACCACAAGGGTGGTGCCCTTGGCGGCGATCACCTGTTCCACTTCTTCGGGCGTGCGGGTCTCTTTGATCCCCAGCGCGGTCAGCTCTTCGCGCATCGGGGCGATCATCTCTTCATCGTACATCATGGGAACCTCCGGGGCGGCGTTAAAGGCCGCAGGATTGTGTGTGGCGAGGTTCAAAATTAGGAAATGCGGGAGGGGCCGGCCGCCCGTCGAAATCGCTCGAAAATGGAACGCGGGAGGCCGATGGCGAATCTGCCTTGACCGTCAAGGCCTGATGCGCACGCGGCTTCTTTACGGCCGCGCTTTTCCGTTCAGATCGTAGAACTTGCCGGAAAAGAACAGGAAAGGTGCGCTATTATGCTTGACCCGAATAGATTCCGGTCGAGGGAGGGATGCGATGGAAACCGTCAGATCGGTTGAAAGAAAGGTCGTGCCGTTGAACGAGGTCAAAGTTCTGCTCGTACAGTCAGATATATAGCGTGTTCCGTTACAGGTGCGATCGTATGTGATACCAACAGCAGTCATTGCCGTCGTGACGCGATTCTCGTAAATCGAGACACCCGAGTTGCTTGACCAGTAGAAAACTCTCACGGAGTCGCTCTTGTAAAGTCCTGCATACTCCTGATCCGGCTGTAACCCGATTCCAATAAACCCGACATTGGAAATGCGGGGGTAATCGCTTGCATGTGAAACGAATGAATCGACAACCGTCCTGTATGTCAGTTGTTCCTGGCCGGGAACCGTTGTTCTCAACCAAACTGAATCTTGTCGGGTATATCGCACAAGGAGGGAGTCTTGGCCGTGAGGAGTCACTGAGGTTAAGCTGTACTTTATGAGCCCGCTCCGAGTGACAGGTCCACCTAACCCATCTTGTCCACCCCCAATGTCATATACCCATGAATTTCCGGCCTGGAGTAGCGGGGCTGCTCCTGCTGATATGGTCGCAGTCCAGAACAATGCAAAGATGAGAGTAGTAACGCGCATGTCAAGAATGTAAGCCATTTCGAACGCTGAAACAAATACTACTTGGAACAGATTTGATTATCTGAGGTTCCTGAGATACCCGCTGTCATTTTTGGCAGACACTGATCTTGAATCATCAGGAAACCGGCCCCATTGCCTCAAACCCCTCCCACGCCGCCACGCACGCCTGAATCTGCTTTTCCTTCCGCTCTTTCTTCTTCCAGGCAGGTTCGCTCGGCAACAGCCCGAAGTTGAAGTTCATGGGCTGAAAATCGGGGTTGGGGCTGGTGAGGTGTTCGGTGAGGGCGGCGAGGCAGGTGCCGTGCGGCCAGCGGAAGTCGTCGCGGCCGTTGACGGCGGCATGCAGGGCGGCGGCGGCGTAGAACCCCGTGGAGAGCGCTTCCGTGTAACCTTCCGCACCGGTGATCTGGCCGGCGCAAAAGATCTTTGTCCCACGTAACCGTAATGTGGGCTCCAGCACCTTGGGCGCGTCCAGGAAGGTGTTTCTGTGCATGGCGCCGAACCGCGCGAACTGTGCCGTGCGCAGTCCCGGAATTTTGGTGAGGATGTCCTTTTGCGTCCCCCACTTGAGCCGGGTTTGAAAGCCCACGAGGTTGTACAGGCTGCGCTGGGCGTTCTCCGCGCGTAGTTGAATGACCGCGAACGGGCGCTTGTCGGTGCGCGGGTCGTGCAGGCCGATGGGACGCATGGGGCCGTAGCGCAGCGTCTCGCGCCCGCGACGTGCCATTTCCTCAATGGGCAGGCATCCCTCGAACAGCTGACCCTTCTCGAACGGCTTGGCCTCCACCGTATCGGCGGCCACCAAGGCGTCCACGAATTCGAAGTACAGCTCCTTGTCGAGCGGCACGTTCAAAAAGTCGGGGCGCTCGCCCTTGTCCCAACGATTCTTCGCGAAGATGTGTTCGTCCTCGAGGCTGTCGGCCATCACCACCGGGGCGATGGAGTCGAAGAAGAACAAACGTTTGGCGTCGGGGTTGCCGTTCGCTTCCCCGATGGCGGCCACGCGCGCGAACAGGTCTTGCGCCAGGGTTTCGGAGGTGAGCGGTCCGGTCGCGAGAATCGTCCATTGATCGGGGTCGAGGGTTTTGACCTCGTCGCGCTCGATGCGAATGCGGGGGCGAGCGGCGATGGCCGCCTTCACACCCGCCGAAAACACTTCGCGGTCGATCGCCAGGCTCTCTCCCGCCGGCACGCGCGCCTCGAAGGCCAAAGGCAAGAGTTTGGAGCCCAGCCGCCCGATCTCCTCCTTCAGGAGACCGTGCGCCGAGGTGAGGCCCAGGCCTTTGAAGGAGTTGGAGCACACCAGTTCGGCCAGGCCGTCGGTTTTGTGCGCGGGCGTTTGCACGGTGGGCCGCATTTCGTGCAGCACCACTTCGTGGCCCGCATCGGCGAGTTGCAGCGCGGCTTCGCAGCCCGAGAGGCCGCCGCCTATGACATTAACTCTCGTCCTCACCCCACCCCCCTGTTGACGATCAATTTAAACCTTATCCCCCCTCCCCTCTCCATCCACGCTTGCGCGATGGAGAGGGGAGGGGGGAGCCCGAAGGGCGGGGGGAGGGGTGAGGACTAGTGTCTGAAGTGCCTCGTCCCCGTGAACGTCATGCTGATCCCCAGCTTGTCGGCCGTGGCGATGACCTCGGGGTCGCGGAGCGAGCCGCCCGGTTGCACGATGTGCTTGATGCCGCCCTCGTGGGCCGCAAGCACGTTGTCGTCGAACGGGAAGAACGCGTCGGAGGCGAGCACGCAGTGCGAGAGCGCCTGTTTCACGAAGGCGTCGGCCTCCGCGCCGCTCAGGCCCTGCTCCGCGGCGATGCGGCCGAGGTTCTCGCGGGCGCGCGGCTGCGCCAGCTTGAGGTTGGAGTCGATGCGGTTGGGCTGGCCCGGGCCCATGCCCACCAAGGTGTAACCACCCGGCGCGTATTCATACCCCAACACGATCGCGTTGGACTTCACATGCTTGCAGGCCTTCCACGTGAACTCCGCGAGCGGACGCATGCTCTCGGGCATTTTGGCCGCGGACACGGTTTCCCACTTGCGGTTGAGGTCGACGTCGCGATCCTGCTCGAGCATGCCGCCGAGAATGTGCTTGTAAACCTTGCGGTGCTTGGGCGGCACCATGGTGCCGATGTCGAGCAGGCGGATGTCCTTGCTTTTCTTCTGCAAAAACTCGAGCGCATCCGGGGCGAACCCGGGGGCGATGAGCAGTTCCACGAAGCGTCCCTTGAGGCGCTCGGCCGTGGCGAGGTCGACGGTGCGGGAGACCGCGATCACCGACCCGAAGGCCGACACCGGATCGCCCTGCCAGGCGGCCTCGAATGCCGCTTCCAGGGTTTTGCCCGTGGCATACCCGCAGGGATTCATGTGCTTGATGATGGCCACGGCCGCGTCGCCCTGAAGGTCGCGCACGGCCTCGAGCGCCGCGTCGGCGTCCACGAGGTTGTTGTAGCTGAGCTCTTTCCCGTGCAGTTGCTTGGCGGATCCGAGGTTCGACTCGCCCAGTGTGGCGCTTGCGAATTCGGGGTAGAAGCTGGCCTTCTGGTGGTCGTTCTCGCCGTAGCGCAAGGTGGAGCCGGGGCGGAAACCGAGGCGCAGCACCTGCTCGCCGAGCAGGGCCTTGGACAGGTGCGCGTCGATGGCGGCGTCGTAGTCGGCGGTGTGGCGGAAGGCGGTCACCGCGAGGCGGCGGCGGGTTTCGAGCGTCGTCGCGCCCCCCGCCTGCAGCTCGGCAAGCACCGGCGTATAATCGTCGGGGTTGCAGATCACCGTCACATCATTGTGGTTTTTCGCCGACGAACGCAGCATCGACGGGCCGCCGATGTCGATGTTCTCGATGGCGTCCTCGAGCGTCACGCCCTCCTTGGCCACCGTCTCGCGGAACGGGTACAGGTTCACCGCGACCAGATCGATGGGGGCGATGCCATGCTCGCCCAGTTGCTTCACGTGCTCGGCATCATCGCGGCGGGCCAGGATGCCGCCATGGATCTTCGGATGCAAGGTCTTCACGCGACCATCGAGGATCTCGGGCGAACCGGTGTGATCGGATACCTGCGTGGCGGGCACGCCGTTGTCGTTCAGGAACTTGAGCGTACCGCCGGTGGAGAGGACGCGCCAGCCCAGCGCGTGCAAGCCCTGAGCGAAGGGCAACAGGCCGGTTTTGTCGGAAACACTGATGAGAGCGGTACGCGGGGACTTAGACAACTTGGAAATCCTTTCCGGTCAGAAGGCGATAGGCCTCCAGGTACTTGTTGCGCGTGTTCTCGACGACGTCCTCGGGAAGTTCGGGGCCGGGGGCCTCCTTGTTCCACGTGAGGGTCTCAAGCCAGTCGCGCAGGTATTGCTTGTCGAAACTTTTTTGGTCCTGCCCGGGCTGGTAATCGCCCGCCGGCCAAAAGCGGGAGGAGTCGGGCGTCAGCACCTCGTCGATCAAAATGATCTGCCCGTCGCGGTCGCGCGAGCGGCCGAACTCGAATTTGGTGTCCGCCAAAATCACGCCGCACACCTTGGCGTAGTCGCGGGCGCGCTGGTAAATCTTGAGGCTGCGCTCCTGCAGTTCCTCCGCGACCTCCTCGCCGGTGATCTCGATCATCTCCTCGAAGGTGATGTTTTCGTCGTGGCCGATGTCGTTCTTGGCCGCGGGCGTGAAGATCGGCTGGTCGAGCTTGCCGCTTTGTTCCAGGTCGAACGGCAGGGGAATGCCGCACACCATGCCGGTCTTCAGGTATTCCTTCCACCCCGACCCGGCGATGTAGCCGCGCACCACGCATTCCACATCGAACCGTTCGGCCTTTTTCACCAGCATGGAGCGGCCGCGCAGCCACTCGCGATGTTTGTGAAGCGGGGCGGGAAAATGCTCCACGTTGGCGGTCACCAAATGATTCGGCTCCTTGAGGAAGTCGAACCAGAACAGCGACAGCTGGGTCAGGATGCGGCCCTTGTCGGGGATCGGCGTCGGCAAAACCACGTCGAAGGCGGAAATGCGGTCCGAAGCGACGATGAGAAGATTATCCCCCAGGTCGTAGACATCGCGGACCTTGCCGCGACGGAAGAGGGGGTATTCGGTGATCTGGGGTTCGGGCACGGGTTGGTTTGGCACGGGGCGCAAGGTAGAAAACGGGGAAAGGGGTGCTACTTTCTTCCTGTCACCCCGGAGGCCCCATCCATGCCCGTTACCGAAGAAGCGCGGTTCATCACCCTCGGTCCCGAAATCGGCTCGCGCATCCAGTCCCGTGAACTGGTGCTGTTGTCCTACATGGCGCTTTCGGGCACGCTGCTGTCCGCGGCCCTCACCGGCAACAACCGCACGGAATTCGCCCTGGCGATCCCCTACCTGGCGCTCGCGAGCTCCCTGATCGGCATGCACCACGACCTCATCATCGGCGTGATTTCCGACTTCCTCCGCGACCTGTCGCACGACGCCCTCGGACCCCGCTGGCACTACGACAAGGCTTATTTGCCCCGTGCGCTGAAATACCGCACCATCCGCGACATCGGCGTCGCGTTCTTCATGGTGTTCAGCGTGGCGGCGTCGCTCTTCGCCTCCTTCCCGGGGTGGGGGGCGCTGGCCTCGTGGCGGTTGTTGCCGCTTTTATGGTGGGGCGGTTTGCTCTGCGGCCTCGGGGTCATTTCCGTGATCGTGTTGTCGTGGGGCGTGCGGAACGAAAAGAACTTCGCCCGCTGGTTGTGGGATGTGAAGGCGGGGGGGCTGATCGGGTGAGGAGGGGTGTGGGTTGAGGGTAGTGGGTAGTGGCCAACGCAAATAACTCCGTGTTGCTTGCGTTTGTAATTCCCACTACCCACCAGCCATTCGTCAAAATGGTCCCAAACAAAAAGGGAAGCGGCCGAGGCCGCTTCCCTTTTTGTTTGGGCTCCTCCCGCTTTTACGGGTTGAGCGTGAACTTCTGCTCGCGCGCGGCGGCCTTGCCGGCGGGCACGAAGCGGGCGACGTAGACGCCGCGCGCCGCGAAACCGCGGTCACCCTTGCCGTTCCAGCTCACGGCGGTGACGCCGGCAGGGATGTTGCGGGACCAGACCGTACGGCCGAACACGTCCATCACCGTCAGCTTGCCGGCTTCGGCGGTGGGCATGAAGAAGCGGACGTCCGAGCCGCTGGCGCGGGCGACGAACGACTGCCGCGAGGCGTCGCCGCGGTTGCGGGCGTCGATGGAGACCAGCGTGTTGGTGTCGAGCACGCTGATGCCCGGCTTCTGGATCGCGTAGGTCAGCTTCGCCCAGTCGAGCGAACGATCGACCTTGGAGACCTGCACTTCGTCGAACTTGCCCTGGAAGTACGGATCGCTGGCGGTCACCGACGAACGGCCCATGTAGGCGTAGTTGCGGAGGCCGACGGCCAGGTCCGGGAGGTCGCCGGTCACGCCCACGTTTTCGCCGTTGCGGTAGATGTAGAAGGGAGCGGTGCCGCCGGCCTTGGTGAAGGTGAAGTGGAACCACTGGTTGCCCACGTAGGTGTTCTCGATTTCGCTGTTGTAGATGCCGCTCTGGCCCCAGCGCACGGAGACGCCGTTGACCACCGGATCCTGGCGGTTGCCGAACAGGATGATGCGGGTGTCGCTGGAAGCCGACGCCGTGGTGTCATCGAGGATTTCGACGAAGCGCTCCGCGAACAGCGGGCCGTTGCTGTACACCCAGAACGAGAAGGTGAAGCCGGTGTTGAAGTTCGAGAAGCCTTCGTAACCGCGGCGGTTCAGGTCGATGAAGTCCTTGGTGCCCTCGAGGTTGTCGCCCGCGCCGCCGCGCAGCGAGTCGGCGTAGCCGATGATGCCGGACTTGGGGGTGTAGGGCACGGGAGTCGGATCTTCAACCGTCGGCATGCCGAAGTTCTTCAGGATGGCCGTGGGCGCGCCCGCGACCTAGTTCGGACGGGGGTTCGCACCCGTCGAGTCGCCAAGGTGCCACACGCTGACGAAACCGTTGGCCGTGTCGAACACCGCGCTGCCCTTGGAGCTGTCGGCCGCACCGGCCTTGTTGTACAGCATCTTGATGTCGGTGGTGCCGCCGGCGGGAATGCTGTCGACCAGCACCCAGATGGCCGCCTTCTTGCCGGCGCTGTCCCAGAGCTCGATCTGGTGGGGCAGACGCGTGGTCATGTTGCCGCGCACGAAGCGGACGTCGGCGCCCTTGCCCTTCGACAAGGTGAACACGTCGGCGTGCGTCGAATCGACGCGCACCAGAAGCGGGAACTTCTTGGTGGTGGTGGTCAGGCCCATGCCCGTGGTCTTGAGGTTCACCGTGCGGCTCGAACCCCAGGTGGAGTAAACTTCCTGCGCCGACGCCATGCCCACGGTAAGGGCAAGGGCCAGCAATCCCGTTTTGATTTTCATGATTCTCTCTCCTCGTATTGTTCACGCCCCGCATTCTCCCAATGGGTTCGGGAGGTCGGATCGTGAGGTTAGGGAGAATTTATCGCCGACCCGGCTTTATTGCACCAGAAAAAGTGGGGAAATTTCCCAGAAAAAGCCACTTCTAGTCTTCAAATAGTTCCTTGACGCTATACCGTGGCGGCGGGTTCGGCCAAATCGCGGCCATCCCGCCCTTTCGCCCTCCGACAAGGCGGGGACAACGCATCCCCAAAAAATTCGGGAGGGCTCAGATTTTCCGGTTGGTGTAGTCGCTGAAGTCCCGCACGCGGCGCGTGTAGGACTCGTCCATCAGCGGCGAGGAGATCAGGAAGTCCGCCGAGGAGCGATTGCAGGCCACCGGAATGTTCCAGACCATCGCCAGGCGCAGCAGCGCCTTCACGTCGGGATCGTGCGGCGCGGGTTCCAGGGGATCCCAGAAGAAGATCAGAAAGTTGATCTCGCCTTCCACGATCTTGGAACCGATCTGCTGGTCGCCACCCAAGGGTCCGCTTTGGAACTTGTGGACCTTGAAGCCGAGTTCCTTTTCGAGCAGGCCGCCCGTGGTGCCGGTCGCATACACCTTGTGGTGCGAGAGCAGCACCTTGTTGAACTTGGCCCATTCGACCAGATCGGCCTTCAGGTGATCGTGCGCCACCAGCGCGATGTGCTTGTCTTTGGGGAGGGTGATTTTTTTCACCTTCGTGGGAGCGGGTTTTTTCATGGGGTCTCCTCGAGGGGAGTTAAAGATGAAGGGTTTTTGTTCTAAGACCCAATGTAGCAGACGGACAGCATGGACTATCTGGACGAAATGGACTTGATGGACAGCCAGATCGAATCGGGATCTGGCTGTCCATCAAGTCCATTTCGTCCTTGTCGTCCATTTGTGTTTTAACCTACGGCGCTTCAACCTCCGGAAACAACGCCATGATGTCGGCCGGCGGGCGCAGGGGGCGGCCGTCGGGGTTGACGAAGGCGTGTTCGGTGAAGCCGGTGGCCAGCGCGGCGCTTTCGCCGTCCGCGCCCACGCGGTGGATCGAGTAGTCGAAGCGGATGCGCGCGCGGCCCAGGCGACGGCGCACGGTGCGCACCGTCAGCATGTCGCCGTAACGCGCGGGCCCGTGGTATTCGCAGTGCGCGCGGAGCACCGGAATCAAAATCCCCCGCTTCTCCATGTCCCAATACGGGTGGCCGAGTTCCGCCAAGGCGCTGGTGCGCGCCACCTCGAAGTACACGAAGTAGTTGGCGTAGTACACCACGCCCATGGCGTCGGTGTCCGCGTACCGCGGTTGCAGCGTGTGGGTCGAAAGGGAGGAGTGCGGAGACGGCGCGGTCATGTCGCTCACTGTCGCGCGGGCGCGTCGGCCTCGAGGCGGCGCACCGTGCGCGTGATCCACACCACCGCGACGGTGGTGCTGAGCACGGCCGCGATCAGCGGCGCGTAGTGGAAGGCCTTTTCGCCGTGGAAGGTTGAGAGGTACCACGCGAGCGGCGCCGAGATCAGCACCAACCGCAAAATGGTCAGCACCAGGAACGGCGCGCCGCGGCCCAGGCCTTGGAAGGCGCCGCTCGCCACGATGCCCATGCCCACGAACGCGTAACCCATGGTGACCGCACCCAGGAAGTGGCTCGCGGAGGCCATCGTCTGTGGCTCGGGGTGGAACAAGCCGATGATGGGGTCGCGCAGCAGGTTGACGATGAGGCCCAAGCCGAACAGGCCGACCGCGGCGGCCAGAAGGCCCGTGCGCACCCCAGCGCGCACGCGGTCGTAGCGGCCCGCGCCATAGTTCTGCCCGGTGAACGAGAGGACGGCGACCATCAGCGCCAGCGAGGGAAACACCGAGACCGTATCCAGACGCAGGCCGATGCCCACGGCGGCCACGCCGTGCTCGCCGAAGCGCGCCGCCAGGTGGGTCATGATCGCGAGGTTCACGCCGATGAGGGCCTGCGAAAGAATCGAAGGGAGCCCCACGGTGAAGGTCTCGCGAACCCCCGAGCGGTCGGCCCAGGCGGGCCACCAGCGGAAGCGGATGCGCGCCGCGCCGCGGAAGTAGGCGGCGCCGATGTAGAGCGACATCAGCACCCCGCCCAAGGTCGTCGCAAGGCCCGCGCCGGTCACGCCGAGGCCGAGTCCCGTCCACTGAACGCCGGCGAAGCGGAAGCTGCCGAAAATCAGGAACGGGGCGGCGATCACGTTCGACAAGGTGCCCAGCATCATGCCGTTCATGAGCGCGCGGGTGTTGCCTTCGGCGCGCAGGCCCGAGCCCCACACCAGGGCGAGGGCGGTGAAGGGGAACCCGAGGAACAACACGTTGAGGTACTCGCGCGTCAGCGCGGCCGCTTCGGGCGAGGCCCCCTGTGCGCTGAGATACCAGGGCAGCAGAACGGGGTAAAGAATCCCCGCCACGGCGACGATGCCGAGGTTGATCCAGGCGATTTGTCCCAGCGCGTCGGAGGCCCGGCGGTCTTCGCCCGCCCCGAGCAGGCGCGACAGAATCGAGGTCGCCCCCGTGCTGAGACCGTTGAGCACCGCGAAAATCAGGTAAAAGAAGGGGAATCCGTAATTCAGAACCGCCATGCTCTCATGAATGCCGAGCCGGCCGGCGAGCACGCCGTCGTATATGTTCTGGATCATGTGGGCGGTCATGCCGATCATCATGGGCAGGGCCATGCGCAGCAGATGACCGAGAATCGGGCCTTGGGTCAGGTCTTTTTGTGGCTTTTTCAAGGGCCGGAAAGTAGCAAGGCGGGGGAGGTTAACGGGAACGGGGGGGACATCGGCAAGGGAGGCGGTACGTGGTCGGTGATAGGTGAACCAACTTTGGCCGCAGAAGACGTTTCATCGGGTTGGTTTCAGAGACATCCCTCAGGGACGTCCCACCGACCACATACCCCTTGAAACCTCGTGTCCTTATCCCTCGGACCTCCCATTTATCGTACCTTTTGGCCGGATGACTTTTGTTACAAGAAATGTGCCAACGGATTCGGTGGCGGCAAAGCGGATGAAACGTTCGCGTTTTTCGGCGTATCCGGCGGTCCGGGCTTGTACCGGAGTGTCGCTTGCCGCTCTCGTTTTCCTCATGACCATGGCCGGCTGCTCGTCCCGTGACGAGGCCGCCCCCGCGAAGGCCGACGGGACGCGCCTGCCCCTGACCGAATACAACGACACCACCATCCTCGACATGCACGATGGCTCCCGGCTGAGCTGGCGCCTGAAGACCACCCATCTGGTCCGCTGGCCGGGCAGCGAGCTGGTGCACGCCACGCCCGTCGATCTGACCGTCTACGACAGCACCGGACAGCTTTTGATGCGCGTTACGGCCGATTCGGGTGCCGTGGACGAGGCCGTGAACTTTCTGCTGGCGCGGGGCAAGGTTCACGGGGTGTCGAGCAAGGGCATGGACCTGCAGACCGATTCCCTCCGCTGGAGCAAGATCCACAACCAGGTCACCACCGAGGCGAAGGTGCGCGTGAAGTCGGAGAACGGCGACGTGCTCACCGGCAAGGGCTTCGTTTCAGACGCCAACCTCGACCATTGGCAGATTTTGTCCGACGTGAAGGGTGTGTTTCAGCAGGCGGGTGACCGGGCGGGGGCATTGTGAACCTCCGCGGTGTGGGGCGCCTCATGAGGACGGGTGCGTTGGCGGCCTGCGCGGCCGCAATGTTTGTGGGGCCGGCCCATGCCGCGCGCCGCGCTTCGCCGCCCTTGGTGATGGAGAACGCCGACCGGCTTGAAGGCGTACGGTCCACCGGCGAGTATGTGCTCTCCGGCAACGTGCGCTTCCGCCACGGCGATCTGAGGCTTGAGACCCAGCGCGCGCTGTGGGAGCGCGCGAACAACCGCGTCATCAGCGAAACCCCCATGCGCATCACCAACCGCGGCGCGCTGCTCACCGCCGACCGCGGCTTGTACGACCGCAACGCCGACCGCGCCGAGGCGGTGGGCCGCGTGTTCATGCGCGACTCGGCGGGGGAAATCAACGCGACGTCGGAACGGCTCGATTACGACCGCGTCCGCCGCGTGGCCGTCATGTCGGGCAATCCCATGGCGCGCCGCTTTTACCCCGAGCGTCGCGAGTTCCCGGGCGGCGATACCACCGCGGTGCCGGACCTGATCGAGGCCGATACGCTGACCATCCGCGCGCTCAGGCTGCAGCACAATGATTCGCTCGGCACCGCAGTCGCGGAGGGCAACGTGGTCATCACGCGCCGCGACCTGCGCATCACTTGCGGCCGCGCCGAGTACCGTCAAAAGGAAGACTCCCTGATCCTGTACCAGAACCCGATCGCCAAGGTGGAGGACAGCGAGATCCGCGGCGCGGTGATCCGCCTCGGCCTCGACGGCGAGGCCTTGCGCGGCCTGCGCGTTCGCGGCGCGGCCGAGGCCCTGTCCTACGAGAAGGCCACCGACAGCACCGACGCGCGCCAGTCGCGCGTCACGGGCGATTCGCTGTTCATGGCCTTCCGCGACGGCGCCATCGACAGCGTCGAGGTGTTCGACCAGGCCGAGGGCACTTACTGGGAGGTGAGCAAGCCCCAGTACGTGAACCGCATGAACGGCGACTACATGGTGCTCCGCTTCCGTGACAAGGAGGCGCGCGAGGCCCACGTGCTCGGCTCGGCGCGCAGCACGTACTTTCATTTCGAGGGCGACACGCTCAAGGGGCGCAATCGCGCGGAGGGCGACACCATCGCGCTGGCGTTCGAGGCCGGCCGCATCGGCGAAGTGCTGGTGCAGGGCCGCGCCAGCGGCGTGTACGAAGGATCCTCTCTGGCGACCGGCAAGCCCACGGGCGAAACGGCGACCTCGTCCCCGGGAAATCCCGGACCTGTCGATTCCGCCGCGAACAAGACCGGCACCCCGTCGGGTTCCACCCCTCCCCAAAAACCGGGCCTTACGATGCCCCAAGTTCCCGCGACAGACAAGAAAAAGGGCACGCCATGAAGCGGATCAGTGCGGAAAACCTCGTGAAAACCTACGGCGGTCGCCGCGTCGTCGACGGTGTGTCGGTGACCGTGGGGCAGGGCGAAGTCGTGGGCCTTTTGGGACCGAACGGTGCGGGCAAAACCACCTCGTTCTACATGATCACCGGCATGGTGCGCAGCGACGCGGGCCGCATCATGGTGGACGAGGTCGATGTGTCGCGCCTGCCGATGTACAAGCGCGCGCGCCTGGGAATCGGGTATCTGCCGCAGGAAAGCTCGGTGTTCCGCAAGCTCACCGTCGAGCAGAACCTGCTGGCCGTGCTGGAGACCCGCACCGGGCTCGACCGCCGCGCGCGCCGCGAAGAGGCCGACCGCCTGATGGAGGAGTTCAAGATCGCGAAGCTGCGCAAGAGCCGCGCCTACACGCTCTCCGGCGGCGAACGCCGTCGTCTGGAGATCGCCCGCGCGCTCACCACCAAGCCCGACTTCCTCCTGCTCGACGAACCCTTCGCCGGCATCGACCCCATCGCCGTGGAGGACATCCAGTCGGTGATCTTCACGTTGCGTGACCGCGGCATGGGCATTCTCATCACCGACCACAGCGTGCGCGAAACCCTCGCCACCACGAACCGCGCCTACATCATGTTCGAAGGCAAGGTGCTGATCGAAGGCCCCGCCGCGCAGCTCGCGCAGGACGAGGAAGCGCGCCGCATCTATCTCGGCAAGTCGTTCTCGCTCGACTGAACATACGGACCGTCTCATGAATCTCGGGTTTGAACTTGGCATGAACATGGGGCTGGAGCAGAAGCTCTCGCCCCAGATGATCCAGTCGTTGCAGTTGTTGCAGATGACGTCCCTCGAACTGGAAATGGCGGTCAAGCAGGAACTCGAAACCAACCCCCTGCTGGAAACGCTCGAAGATGGCGGGGACGACGACGGGCCGCTCGGGGACCTCGAGGGCGGCGACGACGACGACGGCGCGGTTCCGGAGGCGTCGACCGCTTCCCAGGAAGCGTCGCCGGAAACACCGGACACCGCGGAGGGACGCGACGGCGGGCTCGAAGGCGCCGAGACCCTGGACGCCTCCGGCCTCACGGCCGCCGATTACGACCCCGCCCTCGATGCGATTCCCTCGGAATCGCCGCAGGCCGCCAGCGACGAGATCGACTGGGAGAGCTACCTGGAGGACGGGTTCGACCCGTCCGAGGGCCGCAACGAGGAGCGCGAAGCGCCCGAGGAACTGTTCGAACGCACGCCCGTGTACGACGTTTCGCTGCAGGATCACCTGCTCGAGCAGCTGAAGGACCGCGAACTCGCGCCCGAGATCCACGAGCTGGTCGAATACCTGATCTACAGCCTCGATGACCGCGGGTGGTTGGTGACTGAGCCTCCTGTTGATGCCGCGCGATCGGCCAAGACGGACAGAGCGGAGAAAGCCGTGAGGGCCGGGACGGACGATGAGGAGGCCGAATCCGGCGCTGAGTCCGGAGACGCCGCCGCCACCGCCGCGGCCATCGCCGCGGCGCCCGTCGATCGCGACCCGCGCCATCTGCAGATCGTGGCGCTGATCGAAGGGCGCATCGACCCCGCCGAAGCCGACGGGCCCGTGCGCGAGGCGCTGCACGTGCTGCAGTCGTTCGACCCGGCCGGCATCGGCGCGCGCGATTTGCGCGAGTGCCTGCTGCTCCAGATGCGACGCACCGACCGGATCTCGCCGCTTGCGCGCCGCATCGTCGAGGAAGAGTTCGAACTGCTGGAACGGCTCAAGATCGCGGCGCTCGCCAAAAAACTGGATTCCTCCCCCGAGGAGATTCAGGGTGCGGTGCGCGAGATCGGCACCCTCGAACCTCACCCCGGCCGCCTGCTCGCGCCCACCGCCGCCGCCGCGGTGGTGCCCGACCTCATCGTCGAGGAGATCGAAGGCGAACTGGTGCTCATGCTGAACGACCGCACCATTCCCTCCTTGCGCATCTCGCGCGCTTATGCGGGGCTGCTCCGCAAGGGCAGTCGCGCCAGCGCCGACGAAAAGAAGTTCGTCCGCGGCAAGCTCAACGCCGCCACATGGCTGATCCGCGCCATCGAGCAGCGCAAGTCGACGATGCTCAAGGTGATGCACGCCATCCTCGAGAGCCAGCCCGAGTTCTTCCGCTCGGGGCCCGCCCATTTGCGCCCGCTCATCCTGCAGCAAGTGGCCGACAAGATCGGCATGCACATCTCCACCGTGAGCCGCGTCACCAACGGGAAATACGTGCAGACCCCTCACGGCATCTTCGAGCTGAAATACTTCTTCTCGGCCAGCGTGACCCAGGCCGACGGCAGCGAAGTCTCCTCGGTGGCCGCGCGCGATGAAATCAAGCGCCTGATCGAGTCGGAGGATTCCAAAAACCCGCTCAGCGACCAGAAAATCGTCGAAATCCTGAAAACCCGAGGGCTGGACGTCGCCCGCCGGACGGTGGCCAAATATCGTGACCAACTGGAAATCCTGCCCGCCCGCCTCCGCAAGAAGTATTGAAGACCAAAAACCTCGGCGCGGTTTCGGGGGGTGAAATTCCCGGGACGCGATCGTTCGGCGGCGCTTTCGGAGTAGATTAAGGTCGGTCGACACAGTGAGGACAGACGGAACCGGAAGACGAAACAAAGGAGTGCTTCGATGAAAATCCAGATCACGGCCCGGCACTATCACGCGTCCGCGCAGCTCCACGCCAACCTGAACGAGAACGCCGAACGTTTGGCGCGCTTCAACGATTCGCTCGAGGGCGTGCATTTCATCCTCGACGCCGGGCAGCCCGGCCTTGCGCGCGCCGAAGCGGTCGTCAAGATCCACGATAAATCCGTGGTGGCGCACGCCGAGGAAGGCTCCATGGGCAAGGCCATCGAAATGATGTTCGAAAAACTCGAGCGTCAGCTCAAAAAGGAAAACGAGAAGCTCAAACTCCACAAGGGAGAGCCGCTCTCGGCGACCGTCGCCTGACGGTCGGCCCCACCCGGTCCCCGACGCTCTTGAACCCCGCGGCGTGAAACCCCGGGGAACCCGCAACCTCAAAAAACGAACTCCACAGACCGCTCGCGGAGGCACATTGCCAGAGACCATCGATTTCACCCGGCTCGACATTCACCGTAAAAGGTCCCTTCCCGTAAGGGACTTTTTCGTGCAGTTCCGGGAGGAATTGTCGCTGGCCCTGCGCACGCCCGAAACGACCCTCGCCACCGACATCATCGAGGCGAGCCTGCATCGCCCGGGCCTCGCCCTCGCGGGCTTCACCCAGGTCTTCAGTTACCAGCGCGTGCAGATCATCGGCACCACCGAGTGGTTCTACCTCGAGTCGGCCGGCCCCGAGAAGCGCCGCGAGATCTTCGACCGCATCCGCGAGTTCCGCTCGCCGTTGTGGGTGCTGACGCACAACGCAAGCCCGCACGACGAGCTGGTCGAAATGTGCCGCGAGCAGAACGTTCCCATTTTCTCCACCGCACGCGAGACCCTCGATTTCATGACCGAGGTGCAGGACATCCTCGAGGACTGGTTCGCGCCCTATTGTTCCGTTCACGCGTCGCTCGTGGACGTGTACGGCGTGGGCATGCTGTACATCGGCGAAAGCGGCGTGGGCAAAAGCGAATGCGTGCTCGACCTGGTGGAGCGCGGTCACCGTCTGGTCGCCGACGACATCGTCAACGTCACGCGCAAGGGCCGCTCCATCATCGGCAAGGGCAACAAGATCCTGGGCCACCACATGGAGATCCGCGGCATCGGCATCGTCGATGTGGGCAAGCTCTTCGGCATCCGAGCCATCCGCAACGCCAAAAAGATCGAAGTGGTGGTGGAGCTGCAACGGTGGATCGAAGGCGAGAACTACGACCGCACCGGGCTCGACCCCATCAAGACCGAGATGATCGGCATTTCGGTGCCCAAGGTGATCATCCCCATCTCGCCGGGCAAGAACATCACGGTGATCTCGGAAGTCATCGCCATGAACATGCTGCTCAAGATGAACGGCGTCGACGCCGCCAAGCTGTTCAACGAGAAGCTGATCGAAACCATGAAGGAAAAGGCCAAGCCCGACACGCTCACGCGCCTGGGGGCGGAGGTGCATGAGTAAATTGGGAATTGGGAATTGGGAATTGGGAATGACCGGTCACGATATTGGTAATGAATCTTGATTTTCCTGAAACGAAGCGAGAGTTGAGTCACCAAATTCCGCCGTACCTTAATCCACCCTGATTTTGTTGTTCGTGTTTTATTCCCAATTCTCAATTCCCCATTCCCAATTCTCTCCTCTCTCCTTCAACCCCTCGACCCAACTACCTTTCTGCCATGACCTCCCGCTCCCAAAACATCACCGTCGGGGCCTTCGTGCTGGGCGCTGTGGCCGTGCTGGTGTTCGGCCTCTACTTCCTCAAGGAGACCGTGCCCGGCCGCGCCATGGAGGCCTATGCGGCGCACTTCGATCAGGTGTCGACCTTGCAGACCGGCGATCCGGTGAAGGTGAACGGCGTGAAGGCCGGGCGCGTGACCGCCATCGAACTGGAGGGGCGGGGGGTGCGGGTGGATTTCGAGATCGAGCGGGGCGTGCGCCTGCCCAAAGATTCCGAGGTGCGCATTCAGAATATCGGGCTCATGGGCGAGCGGCAACTGGGCATCGCGCTGGGAGGCGGGGCGGACTTCGCGGAACCGGGTGACTCTTTTCAGGGGGTGCTCGACGCGGGCATCGCCGAGGCGATGGGCGCGGCGGGTGAGGCCATCGCGGAGGCGCGGCTTCTGATCCTTTCGCTGCGCACGGCGGTCGACAGCACCGTGGGGCGGCCCGAGTTCGCCGCCCGCGTGAACGGCCTGCTGACCTCCGCGGAGGAGCTCGCCGGGCGCCTCGACCGCCTCGCGGCCGACATCGACCCGCAGGTGCGCGCGGGCGCGAAGTCTTTTCAGAGCGTCGGCCGCGAGGCGGAAACCTTCGTGAAGCGGCAAACGCCTCGGCTCGACTCCCTCACCCGTGACGGGGCCGCCGCCGCCGCCGGCGCCCGGGCGCTGGCCGAGCGGGGCGCCAGGGCGGCGCAAAGCCTGGAGGAAATCCTGGCCAAGCTCAACGCGGGCAAGGGCACCGCGGGGGCGCTGCTCAACGACACCACGCTGCACCGCGACCTGTCCGCCACCCTCCGCAGCGCCGACTCGCTGTTCAAGGAAATGCGCCGCCAAGGGCTGGATGTTAATGTGGATTTGTTCTGAAGCGCGGGTGGTGGGTTGTGGCTTGTGGGGCGTGGCAGTTGGCGACCTTTGAGCGGAAGACTGTGGCTTGATGAGCAAGCCGGCCGCGTCGGAAATCGTCAATATGTGTCAACGTGAATATTGGCCCTCTGTATGTTTTGACCACGACCCACAACCCACGACCCACTACCTATTTTTGCCCCATGATCCACCTCCTCTGGGCCGTTCACAACCACCAGCCGGTGGGTAATTTCGATTTCATTTTCGAGCGGGCGTATCAGCGGGCCTACAAGCCTTTTCTCGAGGTGTTGAAAACCCACCCGCACATACGCCTCAGCATCCATTACACCGGTATTCTGCTCGACTGGCTGGCGGCCCATCATCCCGAATACCTCGCCGAGGTGCGTGACCTGGTGGCCGCGGGTCGGCTCGAGGTTTTGGGTGGCGGTTACTACGAACCGATTCTCCCGATGCTGCGTGAAGATGACCGGCGCGGCCAGGTGGCGGCGCTCTCACGCCGCGTCGAGGAACTGTTCGGCGAGAAGCCGCGCGGCATGTGGTTGGCCGAACGCGTGTGGGAGCCGTCGCTGGTGGCTTCCATCGCCGACGCCGGCATCGAGTACGTGGTGCTCGACGGCAGCCATTTCAAGATGGTGGGGAAGACCGACAACGATCTGGACGGGTATTTCGAAACCGAAGATCAAGGTCGTTCGCTCAAGTTGCTCCCCATTCACGACATGGTGCGCGACACCATCCCCTTCCGCCCCGTCGAGGACGTGATCGGCCTGATGCGGTCACTGAACACGTCGGAGCGCGTGCAGGTGGTGTTCGGCGACGACGGCGAAAAGTTCGGCGACTGGCCCGAGACGTTCGATACGGTGTACACCCACGGTTGGCTCGACCGGTTCTTCAGCGCGATCGAAGCGGAGCCCGAGACCTTCGCCGTACGCCCGTTGCGCGAGGGTGTTGATGCGGGCCGCAGCCAGGGTCTCATTTACCTTCCTCCCGCTTCCTACGGCGAAATGATGGTGTGGGCGCAGAATCCCGAGAACATCCCGCGCATCCGCGCGGTGCGCCGATTGCTCGACGAGACCGGGCACCACGACGACGCCGAGCGCTTCGTGCGCGGCACCTTCTGGCGCAACTTTCTGGTGAAGTACCCCGAGAGCAACCGGATGCACAAGCAGGCCCTGCGCCTGTCCGCCGCGATCGACAAGGCGAAGCTTCCCGCGTCTGCGGCGGCGGCGGCCCGCGACCATGTGTGGCAGGGGCAATGCAACTGCGGCTACTGGCACGGCGTGTTCGGCGGGTTGTACCTGCCGCACCTGCGCTTCGGCCTGTACACCCACCTCATCGCCGCGCAGAAACTGCTCGATGAAAAACTCCTCGCACGCAAGGCCGCCGTGTGGGAGCCGTGCGACTGGAACTACGACGGCCGCGCGGAGCATTTGCTGCACACGCGCGCGCTGCTGTTGGCCTTCACCGCCGAAGGCGCCATCGACCAGTTCTGGCTCAAGCGCACCGGCCTCAACCTGTGCGACACGCTCACGCGCCGCCGCGAGGCTTACCACGCCAACGTCGCTTCGGGCGGCGGGGGCGGCACCAAGCTCGAGGACCAGATCGCCGCCAAAGAGGCGGGCCTTGAGTCGTACCTCATTTACGACAAGCGCGTGCGCGAAACCTGCACCGAGTGGTTCCTGCCGCCCGACACCTCCTTCGAAGCGTGGCGCACCCAGGCCTTCGAACCGGCGGCCTCGTTCACCTTCGGCGCGCCGCGTTTCCGCAGCGGCGCGGCGGGGGTGACGGTTCGGTTCGAGGCGGTCGCGGCTTACGGCTCCGGCACCCTGACCCTCGCCAAAACCTTTACGCTGGCCGCCGACGGCACCACCCTCGACATCCGCTGGGCTCTGGCGGCCCACGGCACGGGGGCGCGGGTTCGCCTGGTGGCCGAAACCTTGTTCTGCCTTTTGGCGGGCAACGCCCACGATCGCTATGTACTTTGGAGCGACGAGGCCGGCGCCGACGGCATCGCCGACACGGTTCGCCGGGACATTCTCGCGTCGCATGGCGAAATGCCGGCGGCGGCGGTGTCGGATGACGCCGGTGTTCGCGTGGTGGACGAGTGGTTGCAGGTATCCGCGACGGTCGACTGCCCGGGTGAGGGCCTCGCGCCCGCCGCGGTGTGGCGCGATGCGATCGAAACGGTGAGCCAGAGCGAAGGCGGCTACGAGCGTGTGTACCAAGGAACGGTGATCGCGCCGGTGTGGGACCTCAACCTCACCGAGGGCGAGTCGGCTGCCGTGGGCGTCAGGCTTCGCCTCGATGAACAACGGACCGCCTGAAGAGAACGTCTGAAAGGAAACGGAATGGTCAGCAAACTTCTCAAGGTCACCAACGAGGCGGGCATCCACGCGCGCCCCGCCGCCGCGGTGGTGGAAACCTGTTCCCGCTTCAAGAGCGGGGTGTACTTCCTCAAGGGCGACATCCGCGCCAACGCCAAAAGCATCATGAACATCATGCTGCTGGCCGCCGAGTACGGGGCCGAGATCCTCGTCGAAGCCGAAGGCCCCGACGAGGCCGACGCGCTCGCCGCCGTGGAAAAGCTTTTCGAGAGCCGTTTCAATCAGGACTGACGCCTCACCGGGCGCGACGGTCACCATGGAATCCAGTCACATCACTCCGAAGCCGCGCCGGGTGCTGCGCGGCATTCCGGTCTCGCCGGGCATCGCGGTGGGGCCCGCGTGGCTTTTGCACCCGCGCAAGCGCGAGGTGTCGCAGCACGCCATCGCCCCCGAGCAGACGGAACGCGAGATCGCCCGCCTCAAGCGGGCTCTCGACGCGGCGGCCAAGGAGATCCGCGCCATCCGCGATCGCGTGGGCGGCGGGGTGGGGGAGTACGAAGCCCGCATCTTCGACAGCCACGCGCTGATCCTCCGCGACGAGGAGATCCTCGCCGCCGTCACGCGCGACATCCGCGAGAACCTCCACAACGCCGAACATGCCTTTTACCGCCAGATGAACCTTCTGGCGGAGCGCTTCGACGCCGCCGCCGGCGGCTTTCTCAAGGAGCATCTGGTCGATTTGCGCGACGTGGCGGCGCGCGTGATCGACATCCTCACCTTGGCGGGTGGGGCCTCCGGTCAGGCCGCGCCCGAGCTGCGCGACCCGGTGGTGCTGCTCGCGCGCGTGCTCACGCCCAGCGGCCTGTCCCAGTTCGATCCCGGAAAGCTATTGGGATTGTGCCTGGAGAGCGGCGGCAAAACCTCCCATACCGGCATCCTCGCGCGCTCGCTCGAGATCCCCGCCGTGTCGGGTATTCCGTGGGCGGAGCTGGTGGTTGAGGCGGGTCGCATGGTGATCATCGACGGCGACGCCGGTACGGTCATCCTCAACCCTTCGCTTCGCGACATCAAGGAACACGAGATGCGCCGCAGCGCGCGCCTGGCGCGCGAAGCCGAGCTGCAGAACCTTCGCGATCTGGAGCCGGTCACCCGCGACGGCAAATACGTCGCGCTCAGCGCCAATGTGGAGCTACCGGGCGAAGCCGAGGCGGTGCTGCGCCACGGCGCCGCGGGCGTGGGCCTGTTCCGTTCCGAATTCCTCTTTCTGGGCCGCGACGACCTCCCCGACGAGGAGGAGCAATTCCTGGCCTACAAAACCTTGGCGGAGGGGCTCGCGCCGCGCCCGGTGACCATCCGCACGCTCGACGCGGGAGGCGACAAGCGCGTGGCGGGCATCGGTGACGCCGACGACGAGAGCAGCCCCATGGGGTGGCGCTCCATCCGCGTGAGCCTCCGCAACCCGGGGCCTTTCAAGACCCAGCTCCGCGCCATATTGAGGGCGGGGGTGGGAGGCAACGTGCGGCTCATGTTCCCCATGATCAGCAACCTTCAGGAGTTCCGCGCGGCGCGCGCCCTGACCGAAGACGCCCGTGCCGAGCTTGCCGCGGAGGGCGTTCCGCACGCCACCGATATGGAAACGGGGTGCATGATCGAGGTGCCTTCCGCGGCGCTGATGGCCGCCGACCTCGCGCGCGAGGCCGACTTCTTCAGCATCGGCACCAACGACCTTTCGCAGTTCACCCTCGCGGTGGACCGGTCCAACGAACGCGTCTCCGACCTGCTGGAACCGCACAGCCCGGCCGTGCTCCGCGAGATCCGCGGGGTGATCGAGGCCGCGCGCGCGCAGGGGATTCCCGTGTCGGTGTGCGGCGAGATGGCCGCCGATCCCCACCTGGCCCTGCTCTTCATCGGCATGGGCGTGGACGAGCTCTCCATGAGCCCGGTCTCCGTCCCCGAAATGAAACGCCTCATCCGCACCGTGGGGTACGAGGACGCGCGCACCTGCGCGCACGAAGCCTTGCGTCTGGGCACCGCCGAGGAAGTGCACGCGTGGGTGGAGGAACGATTTGCGGAGAGGCTGGGGAAAGCACAATAGAGCAGTACAGCGGTACAACAGTAGAGCGGTAGAGCAACAAAGTTCAGTTCAATTGCTGTGGGCCTGCTTGTTCTTTCGAATTCATCTGTCGTTTTAGTCCGCTGCGTTTACTGCTGTACTGCTGTACTGCTTTATTGCTGTGATGCTGTGAAGTTGTGATGCCCACCCGTTACCTCCGTCTTCGACCTTTCTCCGGCAATCTCCCTCACAAACCGGGGCATCGCGTAGCCGGGGACGCGCGTGCGGAGTGTCTCCATCAGGCGCAGACCTTCGGCGTCCGGCACCTCGAAATCATGCGCGCCGCGCACGCGGTCGAGCTGGTGCAGATAGTAGGGGAGAATCCCGGCGTCGAGCAGGCGCAACGACAAGTCCTCCAGCGCCTCCACCGTATCGTTGACGCCGCGGAGCAGCACCGATTGGTTGAGCAGCACGGCGCCTGCGGCCCGGAGCGCCTTGGCCGCCTCTTCGACCGCCGCGTCGATCTCGCGCGCGTGGTTGATGTGAAGGACGATGTGCAGGGGTTTGACGGAGGCGACTTCCCGGATCAGCGCGAGCAGGCCGTCGTCCACGCGTGCGGGGAGCACGACGGGGAGGCGCGTATGGACGCGCAGGCGGCGCACGTTGGCGAGCGTGAGGCCCCATTCGAGGTGAAAGCGCAGCTTCGCGTCGGAGAGCGAGAGCGGGTCGCCGCCGGAGTACAGCAGTTCGTCGATGTCGGCATCGCTTCCCAGGCGCGTATACACGCCATCCCACTGGGCGCTCGTCAGGGATTGGTCGGCGTAGGGGTACTCGCGGCGAAAGCAATACCGGCAATGCACGGCGCACTCGCCGGTGAGCACCAGCAGCGCGCGCCCTTTGTACTTCCGCAGGACGGCCGGGCCGTCCTGCGCCGCATGGTCGCCCACCGCGTCGGAGGTAAAACCCGGATGCGGGGTGGTCTCCGATTTGAGGGCGAGGGTTTGGCGCAGCAGCGGGTCGTTCCAGTCGCCCGGACGCATGCGGGCCGCGAAGGGGCGCGGAACGCGCACGGCAAACCCCGGATTCGCATCCACACCCCCAAACTCGGCGGGGGCCTCTTGGGGATTCAACCCCAAAAACCCCAATAGTTCGGCCCCTGTCCGGAACGACTGGCCCCATTCACGCTGCCAGGCGGGAGCGGTGGAGAAAGGCGCTGTTGGAGCGTTGGCCATGTTTTTCTACATCCTGTCGGGTTTTTATCCGGTATTTTGCCCCAAATTTCCCGAAATTCCGGGTGTTTGAGCTGGGCCAAAGCTAGAAAGGCGTCGCATCATGGGAATGGTCAGCACCAACGAGTTTCGCAAGCGTCTCCGCATCATGCTGGACGGTCAACCTTGCATGATCACGGACAACGAGTTCGTGAAGCCGGGCAAGGGCCAGGCCTTCAACCGCGTCCGCCTCAAGAACCTGATCACCGGCCGCGTGCTCGAGCGCACGTTCAAGTCGGGTGACTCGGTGGAGGAAGCGGACATTTCGCACGCCACCCTGCAGTACCTGTACACCGACGGCAACACGTACACGTTCATGGACACCAAAACCTTCGAGCAGGCCGAGATTCCCAAGGAACTCATGGACGGCGCGGAGAAGTGGCTGCTCGAGAACACCGAGTGCGAAGTGTCGTACTGGGGCGACAAGGCCATCTCCGTCACCCCGCCGATCTTCATGGATCTGCTGATCACCTACACCGAACCCGCGGTGAAGGGCGACACGGCCAACAACGTGACCAAGAAGGCCACGGTGGAAACCGGCGCCGAGATCGACATCCCGCTGTTCCTCGGCGAAGGCATGAAGGTTCGCGTCGACACCCGCACGGGCGAATATGTGGAGCGTGCCAAGTAATACCCGGTGACAGTTTCCAGGAAGGGGCGGCGCGTGCGTCGCCCTTTTCGTTTCCGGGAATCATCCATGACCAAACCCGATAGATTGAACGCCTCCCGCTTCCGCGCCGAAAAACTGGCGGCGCTGCGCGCCTTTTTCGCCGTGCGCAAGGTGCTCGAGATCGAGGCGCCTGTGCTCTCGCGCGGGGCCTCTCACGACGCGCACATCGGCGTCATCGAGGTCCCGTCGGCCGACGGGACCCGTTATCTGCAAACCTCACCCGAGCCTCACCTGAAGCGCCTGCTGGGGCGCGGGTATCCCGACATCTTCTCCATCGGCAAGGCTTTCCGCGTCGAGGAATCGGGACGGCTGCACAACCCCGAGTTCACCCTTGTAGAGTGGTATCGCTTGGGATTCAAGCTGCGGCGGATGATGGAGGAAACGGTGGAGGTGTGCGCGCTGGTGGCGGGTGAGCGCGAGACCGACTTTCTGTTGTACGTGGAGACCTTCCACGAGCGCACCGGCCTGCATCCCCGCAAAGCCACGCGAGAGCAGCTGCTGGCGCACCCGGTGTTCGTCGCAAGGGGTTTTGCGCCCTCGGAACTTTCGGCGCTGTTTCCCGAGAAGACCGACGCGCTGAACTTTTTGATGGCCGAGGTGGTGGAGCCGACGTTCGACCCGGCGAATTTCACCGTGGTGCATCACTTTCCCATCGAGCTGGCGGCCCAGGCGGAGCCCGATCAGGAGGAGCCCTTCCTCGCGCAACGGTTCGAGGTGTACGCGGGCGGCATGGAGCTGGCGAACGGGTACAAGGAGCTGATCGACACGCGCGAGTACCGCGTAAGGTTTGAGGCGGAGAACGCCAAACGCGCGGCGCTGGGCCTTCCGATCATTCCGTTGCATGAGGGGTTTTTTGCCGACCTCGGAGCGGGACTTCCCGCCTGCGCCGGCGTGGCGGTGGGGTTCGATCGATTGGTGATGTTGGGGCTGGGGGCGACGGACATACGGGACACGTTGCTGTTTCCGTGGGATGAGGCGTGAACTAAACCCAGAGATCTGAACTCAGAGCTCTGAACTCTGAACGCTGAACTCAGGACACTGAACGCGAATGATGGGGTCTCTCCTGGTTGAAGCCTGTTCGCTGTCGGTTATCAGGCCGCCAATGGCACGGCGTGCACTTACCCCGTCAGCAGTCTCAACTTCGCCGAAACCTCCCTTAACGAAGCCTCCGGCAAAACTGCCGCAAGCTTCGCACCGCGCGATTTCCAGTCCATGTTCTTGACATGGTCCGCAAGCACGGCCCCGCTGATCTTAAGCCCAGCTGGGATTGCGACCTCAAATGCGTAACCCTTCTGCTGGCTTGTGATCGGGCACATGACAGCCAATCCCGTTTTACGATTATAGGTATCGGGTGACAGCACAAGCGCTGGTCTGTGACCCGCTTGTTCATGTCCGACATGCGGATCCAAATTGATCCAAATGACATCGCCACGACGCGGGCAGTAGGCGCTCACCATACTTCCCGTCCCATCGGCTTGCCCCAGTCGATCTCGGCATGCATGTTCTCTTTCGTTACGCCCTTCATCAGATCCTCGAGAGTATACTCGGGTTCCTTAATGGTAGAGAGTGTGATTTTCCCATCCTCAACGGTCATCTCAACAGGTGTTCCTGCCGTCATGGCAAGCTCCTTTGCAAACGTGGTGGGTATCCGTACCGCCAGGCTGTTGCCCCATTTCTGAATCGTCGTTTGCATAAGTCCTCCGCTTGTGTGTATCTACAATGAAGATACGCTGGGGGGCGGCTTTGTGCAAGGAGGTGTTGCATCGGTTTATCACAGATCCGGGGATACGGCGTCGAATCTCCTCGGAAAATGCGGCTTCCCGAGAGCGATTCAGTGCTAGTGCAAAGATCTTGCCACAAAACCTCATGGCGTATTTCGGTGCAAACATCCCAATCAAATCAGCCCAAACAATAAGGGCGACCCACTTTCGTGAGCCGCCCCTTTTTCATCCGATGATTTTTCAATCGTCGCCGCGGCTTACACCACCGCTTCAACCTCGAAGCTCAAATCACCCGCCGCCAGGTCATCACCCTTGGCGATGTGGATCTTCTTCACCACACCCGCCACCGGCGACTTGATGACGTTCAGCATCTTCATGGCCTCGGTGACCATCAGCTTCTGCCCCTCGGCGACCTCTTCGCCCACGCGGACGACGAGTTCCACCACCTTGCCCGACATGGGCGCGCCCACGTGACCGGGGTTGGCCGGGTCGACCTTGTCGCGCTGTTTGGTCTTCACGCCCGACGACTGGTCGTGCACGAACCCGTTGCGGCGGCGGCCGTTGAGCTCGTAGAAGATCACGCGCGTGCCGTCGGCCTGCAGCTCGCCCACCGCCAGCAGCTTCACGATCAGGGTCTTGCCCTCTTCGATGTTGAACGCCGTCTCCTTGCCCGGCTCAAGGCCGTAGAAGAACGTCGGCGTATCGAGGACCGACACATCGCCGAACACGCGGTGGAAACCCACGTATTCCTCAAACACCTTCGGGTACAGCGCGTACGAAAGCAATTCCTCTTCCGAGAACTCGCGACCGTAGCGGGTCTTGAGCAGCTTCGCCGCGCCCTCGAAATCGAAATCCTCCAGCAGCTTGCCGGGGCGCACCGTGATCGGCTCCTCGTCGCCCAACACAGCCTTAACGAGTGCGGGCGGCCAACCGCCCGGCGGCTGACCCATGAGGCCCTTGATCAAATGCACGTACGACTCGGGGTAAGCCAGTTCCTTCTCGCCCGAAAGCACGTCCGCGGCGGTGAGGTTGTTCTGCACCATGAACAGCGCCATGTCGCCCACGGCCTTGGACGACGGCGTCACCTTGATGATGTCGCCGCTCATGTCGTTCACTTCGCGGTACTTGCGCTTGATCTCCTCCCAACGCGGGCCCAGACCCAGCGAAAACGCTTGCGCGCGCAGGTTGGAGTACTGGCCGCCCGGCATTTCGTGCAGGTACACATCGGCCGTGCCGGCCTTGAGGCCGCACTCGAAGGGCGCGTAAGGCTCGCGGGCCAGTTCCCAGTAATCCGCCAACTTCTGCAGATCGAGCGCGTCCACGCCCGTGTCGCGGGCCGTGCCCTGGAGGGCCGTCACCACCGCGTTCAGCGAAGGCTGCGAGGTCATGCCCGACATGGAGCTCAGCGCCCCGTCGGCCACGTCCACGCCCGCGCGCGCGGCCTCCAACAAGGCCGCAACCTGATTTCCCGAGGTGTCGTGGGTGTGGAGGTGAATGGGGATCTGCAGCGTGTTCTTCAGTTCCGTCACCAGAATGCGCGCGGCCTCGGGCTTCAAGAGTCCCGCCATGTCCTTGATGGCCAAAATATGGGCGCCGGAGCGCTCGAGTTCCTTCGCCAGCTTCACGTAGTACTGCAGCGTGTACTTGGTGCGGCTCGAGTCGGTGATGTCGCCCGTGTAGCAGATGGCCGCCTCGGCGATCTTGCCGGTCTTGCCCACCGCGTCAATGCAGGGCTTCATCGCCTCCACCCAGTTCAGCGAGTCGAAGATGCGGAAGATGTCGATGCCGTTCTTGGCGGCCGCATCGATGAAGCGGTTGACGATGTTGTCGGGGTAGTTGGTGTAACCCACGGCGTTGCCCGAGCGCAGCAGCATCTGCAAAAGCTGACCCGGCATGGCTTTGCGCATGGTCCGGAGGCGCTCCCACGGATCCTCGTGGAGAAAACGCATGGCCGTATCGAACGTCGCGCCGCCCCACATCTCCTGCGAGTACATCGAGTGGGCGAGGTGAGCGGTGGCGTGCGCCACGCGGAACATGTCGTGCGAGCGCATGCGCGTCGCGAACAGGCTCTGGTGCGCGTCGCGCAGCGTGGTGTCGGTCAAAAGCAGCTGCTTTTGCGCCAGCGTCCACTTGGCCAAACCTTCGGCGCCCTTTTCGCGGAACACCTTGTAGGCGGGCGACTCGGGGGGCTTGCCGCGCGGCACCGCGGGCACGACGGGCGGGTCCTGGCGCACGGGCTTGAACCCCTTGGGGATCTCGGGGAATCCGTTGACGGCCACCTGGCCGAGGTAGTTCAGCAGCTTGTTGGCGCGGTCCTGCTTGGGCTTGAAGTCGAACAGTTCCTTGTGGTGTTCGATGAACCCGGTGTCGCACTTGCCCTCGAGGAACACGGGGTGCTTGAGCACGTTCTCGAGGAACGGGATGTTGGTTTTCACGCCGCGAATGCGGAACTCGCGGATCGAGCGGAGCGCCTTTCTGGCCGCTTGGTCGAAGTCGAGCGACCAGCTGATCACCTTGATGAGAAGCGAATCGTAGTGCGGTGAGATCACCGCGCCGTCGAAGCCGTTGCCCGAGTCCAAACGGATGCCGAAGCCCTCGCCCGCGCGGAAGGCCGTGACCTTGCCGAAATCGGGGGCGAAGTTGTTGGCCGGGTCTTCGGCGGTGATGCGCAGCTGAATCGCGTGGCCGCTGACCTGAATGTCCTTCTGCGAGCCGATGCGGATCGCGTCGCTGTCGAGCCTGTGACCTTCCGCCACCCGGATCTGGCACTGCACCAGGTCGCGCCCGGTGATCTCCTCGGTGATGGTGTGCTCAACCTGAATGCGCGGGTTCACCTCGATGAAGTAGTGACGACCCTGCTGGTCGACCAGGAACTCCACCGTGCCGGCGTTCACGTAACCCACCGCGTCGGCGATGGCGAGCGCGTCCTTGTACAGCGCTTGTTTTTGCTTGTCGCTGAGGTTGCGAGCGGGGGCGAGCTCCACCACCTTCTGGTGACGGCGTTGAATGGAGCAGTCGCGTTCGAACAGGTGCACGCGGTTGCCGTGCTTGTCGCCCAGGATCTGGATCTCGATGTGGCGCGGGCCCGCGAGGTAGCGTTCGATGAACACCTTGGGGTTGCCGAAGGCCGCTTGGGCCTCGTCGCGCGAACGCGCGATCGCGGTGACCAGTTCATCCCGGTTGTGGACGATGGTCATGCCGCGGCCGCCGCCGCCCAGCGCGGCTTTGATGATCAGCGGGTAGCCGAATTCCTTGGCGAACAGCAGGGCCTCCTGGTCGGTCTCCACGGGCTCGCGCGTGCCGGGGATCACGGGCACCTTGGCCTTTTCGGCGATGGCGCGCGCGGTCACCTTGTCGCCGAGCGCGTCGATCACGGTGGACGGCGGGCCGATGAACACGATGCCGGCCTTTTCGCAGGCGCGGGCGAAGTCGGCGTTTTCCGAGAGGAAGCCGTAACCGGGGTGGATGGCGTCCACGCCCTTGTCGAGCGCCAGCTCGATGATCTCATCGATGGCGAGGTAGGCCGCCACGGGGGCTTTGCCGGCGCCGATCAGGTAGGCTTCGTCGGCTTTGTAGCGGTGCAGGTTGAGGCGATCCTCGTTCGAGTAGATCGCCACGGTCTTGATGCCGAGTTCGTTGGCGGCGCGGAACACGCGGATCGCGATCTCGCCGCGGTTGGCGACCATGATTTTCTTGAACGGCTTGATGGCGGATTTCAGGGCCGCTTTCGACGCGGACGCCGTGGACGATTTCGGATTCGTCGTCACGGGGGAGGTCTTTTTGGCCGGGGCCTTTGTTGCCGCTGCTTTTGCCTTGGTCGCCATTGCGGGGGGAGCCTTTCAGAGAAACACTGAGAAAACGCGAAAATCGGGAGAAAATCGGACGCTTTCGCGCGCGCAAAGCCCGGCCGCCCAGGCCACGCAGCCTGAACCCGGGATAAGTCGCCGAACCGCCGGAAATTAGCAAAAGCCAAGGGTTTGCCGACCCGGCCGCGGGGGCGTCCCCACGGTTTTACGAGGGCTTTACAGGGCGGAGGAGAGGGGGTGGGGGATGCGAAGCCTCTACACGTGCTGGTCGAAAAGGATCACGTTCCCGTCGGGGTCGGTCACCGTAAAGCTCGCCGGCCCGGAGGTCGATTCGTCTACCGGTTCCGCGGGTTTGACGCCGTGAGCCTGCAACCTTTTCTGGATGTCGCGAATGTCGGGGCCATCCACGGTTTCACCGCTTTGGTTCCACTTGGGATTGAAGGTCAACAGGTTCGCGGGGAACATGCCCTGGAACAACCCGATGACGTGCTCCCCGTTTTTGAGGATCAGCCAGTTTTGGGTGATGTCGCCATGGAACACGGTGAACCCCAGGGCTTCGTAGAAAGCCTTGGAGGCGTGGATGTCCTTGACCGCGAGACTGACCGAGAATGCGCCGAGATTCATGGGAGACTCCGTGGTAGAGCGGGGATTCGCATCGCCCCTCCGAATTTAGGAATCAATCTTTTGGTTTCCGGGTCTGCGCTTCAGGTGTGTTACGGCATAGTCTGATATGGCATACCGCAACTCACGATACAGGATGCTGTACGGAAAGCGTTTGAGGATGTACCGACGTGTCCGTTTTGAGAAACGAGGCCATGCTTCGGGAAATTGAGAGATACGTGCCAGGGCAGACTCAAACTCTGCCTTGAACTCGCGGCCCAACCCAGCCTTGAGTGCTTGGTAGTACGAATAAGTCTCTTGTAATTCCTGCACCGCCTCCGGAAGAATCCGGACGGGCTTCATGAATCAAGGCGCCGAAGAACGTCTTCAACCGGAACGGATTTTGTGACACCGGATTCATGGGCATCGATTCTCGACTCGACTTCCGTCATCCAAGCCGTTTCGATTTCGGGATCTATCGAGCCATGATAATTTTCGTGGAAGTTCTCTGCGAAAACGATGAGTTCTTCGGGAGGCAAGCTTAGAACTTGCTCCAGCAGGTTTTTTGTGGCTTGGGTCATGGGACGTTTGGCCATGCAAGAAATATACCCACGGGACGATAGGCCATTTCAGGGGATTTTCAGGATGAAGGTACCCGGGTGTGTGAACTTGAGTGTCAGGGCAGACGGTGAATTTGCATAGGTCCGAACGATCGAAGCGTTCACGCCGAAACGAAAACGGCACTCCCAGGAGTGCCGTTCGGGACGTCATGAGGGGTCGATTAATTCCCGTACCACCCCTTCAGCTTCTCAACGACCTCGCCGACTGGAACCAACGAGAACTCTTTCTCGCTGCGGAGCTTCCACTCCACGCTCGCGCCCGCCTCGGCGGCCAAGGTCTTCTTGCCCACGGCGATACGGACCGGGATACCCCACAGGTCGGCGTCCTTGAACTTCACGCCGGGTCGCTCGTCGCGGTCGTCGAACAATACCTCGAAGCCCGCGGCCTCAAGCTCCTGCATCAGCGACTCGCACGCGGCGACCACCTCGGGCTCCTGTCCGATGTTCACGAGCTGCACGTGGAAGGGGGTGATTTCCTTGGGCCATATCGGGCCGAAATCGTCGTGCGAATTCTCCATCACCGACGCCATGAGGCGTCCCACCCCGATGCCGTAACAGCCCATGATGGGAACTTGATGCTTGCCCGCCTCGTCGAGGTACGTGCACCTCATCGATTCGGTGAACTTGGTGCCCAGCTTGAAGATGTTGCCGATCTCGATGCCGCGCACGGCCTTGAGGCGTGATTTGCCCCCGGGCGCCATGTGGCCGGCCTCGGCCTTGGCGAAGTCGCCGATGTGGGACGCGTCCACCGTGAAGTCGCGGCCGTAGTTCACGTTCACGATGTGGTGGTCCTCCTCGTTGGCGCCGCCCACGAAGTTGTTGCCTTCGGCGATGGAGCTGTCCACCAGCACCACGAGATTCTTGTGCGGGGCAAGGCCCACCGGCGAGGCGTAGCCGGGCACCACGCCGAAGCCGCGGATGAAATCGTCCTGCGCGGGCAGCAGCAGGCGCACCTTCAGATGGTTGCGGATCTTCACGTCGCTGGCCTCAAGGTCGCCGCGCACCACGCACAGCACCAGCGTCCGGCGCCCATCCACATCGGTCTCGAACATCACGGCCTTCATGGCGTGCTTCGCGTCGGTCTTGAGGAATCCGGTGACCTCTTCGATGGTCTTCCGGCCCGGCGTGGCCACCTTCTCGAGAGCCTTGGGCGCTTCCTGGACCACCTCGCGGTCGAACGCGGCGATCTCCTGGTTGGCGGAATAGGTGCCGTCTTCGGAGAGGATCAGGTAATCCTCACCGTGCTCGGTCTCCAGCATGAACTCGTGCGCGACCTTGCCGCCCATGATGCCCGTGTCCGACTGCACGATGACCGGGTTGATGCCCACGCGCCTGAAAATGCGCTCGTAGGCCTTGTAAGCCTGTTCGTAGTAGACGTCCAGATCCTCCGGCGTGCGGTGGAAGCTGTAGGCGTCCTTCATGGTGAACTCGCGAACGCGCACCAGGCCGCCGCGCGAGCGCGGCTCGTCGCGGAACTTGAGCTGGAACTGATAGATCATGAAGGGGAGCTGCTTGTAGCTGCTCAGATAATAGCGCGCGAGGTCGGTGATGGCTTCCTCGTGGGTCATCGCCAGCACCATGGGGTGCTCGCCGCGATCTTTGAAGCGAAGCATTTCCGCGCCGATGGCCTCGTAGCGTCCCGACTCCTGCCACAACTCGGCGGGCTGGGCCAGCGGCAGCTCGACCTCCTGACCTTCGATCTTGTTCATTTCTTCGCGGATGACCGCTTCGATCTTCTGCAGCACCCGCTTGCCCAGCGGCATCATCGAGTACAGGCCCGAGGACAACTGCTTGACGTAACCGCCGCGCAGCAGGAAAAGGTGGGAGGGAAGTTCGGCCCCGGTGGGGGCTTCGCGGAGGGTCTTGACGACGAATTTTGAGACGCGCATAGTAGGGTAAAAGTAGCTTACAGCGGACAGCTTACAGCTTACAGCGGGCGCAAGCAAACTTCACGGACTCCCGTTTCCCGATGCCGTGAAGCGGAATCGGGAGTGGTGTATGGCCATCCATGACACCCCCTCTCCGGCTTTGCGGGAGAGGGGGCCGGGGGGTGAGGAGAGAGGCTACCGCTTCGACCTCTGAAACCCGTCGATGGCTAAAGCGAGACGACGCGCGATTTCCCGTTGGCCCGCCGGGGAGGCGAGCACGGCGCGGTCGCGGTCGTGGGTGAGGAACCCCATTTCGAACAGCACGGCGGGCATGTACGCGCCCACCAGCACGAAGAACCCGGCCTGGCGCGCGCCGGTGGTGTATTTGGGGATCTCGAACCCCGCGAAGTTGCGGACGATGGATTCGGTGAGGGATTCGCTTTGCTTGGAGTAGAGGTTGAGCTGGTGCTCCAGCAGAATCCAGTCGAGCGGGGAGATCTCGGTGCGCTTGCCCTTGCCGCCTTGTTGTTCCTCGATGGCCTGGTTCTCGCGCCGGGCGATGGCCTTGTCCTCCTCGCTCTCGGCTTCTCGGAGGATGTAACCCACGTAGCCCGTGACCTGGGCGAGGCGCGAGGCCGTGCCGGCGATGGAGTTGCAGTGCAGGCTGATGAACAGGTCGCCCTTGTTGTCGGAGGCGAACTTCGGGCGCTCCTGCAGGGTCTTGAAGTCATCGGTCTCGCGCGTGAGCAGCACCTTGTACCCGCGCTCCTCAAGTTCGCGGCGCAGCTGCTTGGCCACGGCGAGGTTCACGTCGGCCTCCTTGACGCCTTTCACCACCGCGCCCGGGTCCTTGCCGCCGTGGCCGGCGTCGACGATGATGGTTCCCTTGCCCCGGTCGCCGCTGTCCACCGGCGCGGGCGACCGCACGGTGATCACCCAGCCGCTGCCGTCGGGCAATGGCGCCAGGGACGCGCTGTCGCGCGGGCCGCGCAGGCGCAGGGTGAGCTGCGCCGTGGTGCCCTGCTGCCGGGCCTCCACGCTTTGAAGCGGCCCGCTCCCCCCCTCGGGGGGAGCGAGGCGGCGGGGGACGCCGGTGGCGAGCGAGCCGCCGAACGCCCGCACGATGAAGTGCGGGCGGGTGGTCACGCCTTGCCACTGCGCGCCCGGCGCGCTGCGCACGGTGACGGTCGTCACGCTCGCGTCGACCTCTTCCAGCGTCAACGCGGTGATCTGGCCCGGAGGGCCCGAATAAGCGGGAGGCGTGGCCGCCGCGGAGTCGGCCTGCGTGCCGCCGGTGGGCGGCGTGTTCGCAAGCGGCGGGGGCAACGGCAAAGGAGGATAGGCCACGGGCGGTTTCATGCGAGGCGTGCCGGTGGGTTCGAGGTCGACTCCGTAGGGCGTTTTCAGCACGCGCAGCAAGGGGTAGAGCGGAAGGTAAACGCGCTCGGGGCCGCGTCGCACGGGGTAGGTGAGGTTGTGCACCTTGCCCTGCACGGCCATGAACGGGTTGTCGATGGTGAACGACCACGCGCGGCCTTTGGGGTCGGTCACCGAAAGGCGCTGCGCGTCGGCGTCCCACCGGGTCGGCGCGTGGAACAGGCTGCCCAGAAACTCGGAGGACACGTACGACACGTCCTCGAAACTGGTGTCGGCGAAGCGCCCGCCCTCGAACTTGAGGGGCATCGACGAGGCGGGCATCCCCACGTACGGGGGAAAGGTCACCGTGGCGTGGGTCGGCCCGGTGACAAGACAGAGGACCGACAGGATGCCTGACACCCTGCTAAAAATCTTCCCAATTTGGTCCGTGGCGCGCATCGTGTCGGGGGCGTTGTGGTGACGGTCAGCGGTTGCGGGCACGCAGGGCGCGGGCGATTTCGACCTTGGCTTCCTGCTTCATCTTGTCGGCGCGTTTGTCGTGAGCGGCCTTGCCCTTGCCCACGCCGATCAGCACCTTGAGCTTGTCGCCCTTGAAGTAGGCCTTCAGCGGCACGAGGGTGTGTCCCTGACGCGACGTGGCGTCATCCAGCTCGCGGATTTCCTTGGCGTGCGCCAGCAGTTTGCGTTCGCGACGGGGGGTGTGATTGAACTGGTTGCCCTTGGCGTACTCATCGATGTGGGCGCCTACCAAAAACAGCTCGCCGTTCCGGGTTTGGGCGAAGGCTTCGCCGAGGGACATCTTGCCCATGCGAATGGACTTGATCTCCGTGCCTTTGAGCACGATTCCGGTCTCGTAAGTCTCGAGGATGTGGTAATCGTGGCGCGCGCGGCGGTTTTCGATGGTGGGGAGGGTGTCGGACACGGGGGGAAAAGTAGGAAGATGGTACTGGGTACTGCGTATGGGGTTTGGGGAGTCATCCCTGAGGTGCCGACTCTTGGTTCGGAAGCCCTCGATGAGATCGTCCTGAATTTGTCCTGCTCCAAAGTCAGGTAGGCGTCTTGGTCTCCCTCCCAAGACCTCGAGCGTCACCATGCTGTGGATTTTGAATCATGGTTCGCACCCAATGCTGATGGCAGATTCGTGTGTCAGTGAAAATTCCGGAAGATGTTTCGGAGTGGGAAAAGCTTGGGTGAAGCCAACAAAAAAGCCCGGAGATACCCCGGGCCCTTCGAATTATAATGTCCTAGTACCAAGTACCCAGTACCCAGGACGCTCCGTCTACTCCTTGTCCTTCTTCTCCGCCTTCTCCCCGTTCAGAACGGCCTTCAGTTCCTTGCTCGCTTCGAACACGGGCTTGAACCCTGCGTCGATGTGGACCATCTCACCGGTGCGCGGGTTGCGCGCTTCGCGAGCCTTTTTCTCTTTCACCTTGAAGCGGCCGAAGCCGCGGATCTCGATGTTCTTGCCGTCGCGCAACGACTTGGCGATGGAATCTAGGAAGCATTCGACGATCACCTTGGTATCCACCTGGGTGAGCCCGGTGCGATCCGCGATGGCGTCGACGATGTCTTTTTTGGTGACGTTTCCCATACGGCTAAACATATAACACTGTAAGCCCTTACAGGGCAAGGCAGTAGGGAAAATGGAGGGCGGGGGTTTGGGGGGCGCCGGGGGGGCGCCGGGGGGGAGGCCGGTGGTGGGGAGACGGTTTGTGGCGGCAAACCGCACGGTGCATGGCCCCGAGAGGCTGCCCCGGTGCAGGAGGGGGGAGTCGGGGGCAACCCGAGCGTTTATCGGCGGCAAAGACGAGGTTTCCCGCGTTTCGGCGACCCTCCACCTTCTCCCAACCTCCGTCCCTGTCTTACTCCCGTTTCAACCCCGCGAAATCCCGCTGCCGGGCGACTTCGTACAAGCTGACCGCCAGGGCGACGGAGGCGTTGTACGAATGCACGCCGTCGGCCATGGGAAGCAACATGCGCCCGGTGAGGCAGCGCGCGATGTGCGGGGGAATGCCGCGGTCTTCGCCGCCGGCGACCAGCACCAGAGGGCCGGTGAGATCGAGGTGATGGGCGTGGCGGTCGGCCTGGGCGTCAAGGCCCAGCACGGTGAACCCCGCTTCGGCGAGTTCCTTCAGGTCCTTGGCGATGTCGTGCGAACGGCATACGGGCACGAGGCTTTCGGTTCCGGCCGCCGCTTTGGCTCCGGCGGGGGTGAGGCCCGTGGAGCCCTTGCCGGGCAGCAGCACGGCGTCCACGCCCAGCCCGGCGGCCGAGCGGATGCCCGCGCCCAGGTTGCGCGGGTCCTCAAACGCGGCGGGCACCACGATCAACGGAGCGCGGCCCTCCTTCGCCTTTGCCAACAAACGGTCACGCACGGTGGCCCAGTCCTCAAGCTCGCGCGATTCGCAGAAGGCGAGCACGCCTTGGTGAGGCCCGGGGAACCATTGGTCGAGCTGCGACTTGGGCAGTTGCTGAACCTGGATGCCTTCGTCTTCGGCGCGCTTTTGCAGGGTGAACAAGCGGCGGTCTTGCGCGCCGCGCTGCAACACCAAACGGCGCACGCGACGCGGGGTGTCGCGGAGCAGGGCCTCCACGGCGTGCAGACCGCCGGTGACGGCGGAGGGGTCGATTCTACGAGGCAATTGGGAACCCGGGAAAAAGGAAAAACTTCAGGAAGGTGACATCACAGCATCACACCATCCGAACAATGGAGAACACACCTAAAAAAAAGATTTGTCGCTGTGTTCTGTTGCTGCGATGCCGTGATGTTGTTTTGCTGTGAGTCCTTACTTCTTTGCTGCCGCGAACGCCTCGATCGACTGCAAAAACTCTTCGAACAGATAGTGCGAGTCTTTGGGACCGGGGCTGGCTTCGGGATGGTACTGAACGGAGTAGGCGGGAAGCGTTTTGTGGCGCAGGCCGGCGACGGTGTTGTCGTTGAGGTTGAGGTGCGTCACCTCGGCCACGGTCGGGTCCACGGTGGCGGGATCCACGGCGAAGCCGTGGTTCTGCGAAGTGATCTCCACCTTGCCGGTGCGCAGGTCCTGCACCGGGTGGTTGCCGCCGCGGTGACCGAACTTCAGCTTGAAGGTGGACGCGCCCAGCGAACGGGCGAGAAGCTGGTGGCCCAGGCAAATGCCGAAGATGGGGCGTTTGCCGACCAGACCCTTGATGGTGTCCACGGCGTAATCGAGCACGGCGGGGTCGCCCGGGCCGTTGCTGAGCAGAATGCCGTCCGGGTTCACGGCCAAAACCTCTTCGGCGGTGGCGGTGGCGGGGAAACGCACCACGGTGGCCCCCAGGTCGCTGAGCTTTCGCAGAATGTTGTGCTTGGCCCCGTAGTCGATGGCCGCGATGGTCCAGGTTTTGGGGCGGTTCGCCGGCGGGGTGAAGGAGATTTCGTGTTCCCCCACGGTCCATTTGCTGGACGCGGGCACGGTCACCTTGGCCACAAAGTCGGTTTCGGAGAGCGACTTCACCTTGGCGGCGGCGGCGAGCACTTCCTTGAGGTCGTAATCACCGGTGACCAACACGCCGTTTTTGGCACCGGTCTCGCGCAGAATGCGCGTCAGGCGGCGGGTGTCGATCCCCTGAATGCCGGGAACCCCTTGCGCCTTGAGGTAGTCGGACACGGTCGCGACGGCGCCGTCCGCGCGGAAGTTCGACGGGTAGGGACACACGCTTTTGACGATCAGCGCCGAAGCCTGAATGCGGGTGGACTCGACGTCTTCCGCGTTCACCCCGTAATTGCCGATTTCGGGGTAGGTGAGAGTGACCAGCTGGCCGGCGTAGGACGGATCGGTGAGGATTTCCTGGTAGCCGGTCAGCGAGGTGTTGAAGCACACTTCGCCTTCGACACGCGTTTCCGCCCCGAAACCTTCACCCTCGAAATAGTTGCCGTCTTCCAGCGCCAGTACTGCTTTCACCGCTGCTCCTTGCCTGTTCCGTTCATGTGCCGGGCCACCCCGCAAACCACCCTCGCATTTTGCCCCTTTTTCGGGGGGGATGGACGGTCTGGAAAGGTGCGAACCGGGGAAATTCACCCGTTTCGAGGGGTTGCGAAGATTCGCAACCGCTGTTCCGTGACGAGGGCGTCCAATCGTTGGTCGTGGGGCTCCAAAGGTAGTTTCTTGCGCACAATCTGCGCTTCATAGGCCAGCCCGGCCTTCCAAGGGGCGGGGTGTTCCACCGTGGCGATGGCGTGGGCGGCCAGATAGCGATCGTAGAACCCCTTGCCGCGTCCCACCCGCCCGCCGGCCTCGTCGAAAGCCGTTCCGGGGATGATGATCAGCTCGGGGCGCGAGGCCGCGTCTGCAGCGATCGGCGCGAGGTCCTCGCGCGGTTCCAGAATCCCGAAGGCCCCCTCGTTGAGGTCGCGGTCGTAGTTGCGGACGGGCACCAGCACCATGTCGGACATTCCCGAGGGCGCATCGACCACACGGGGCAGCAGCACGGTTTTCCCGTCGCTGAGGGCGCGGCGGATCAGGCCTTCCGTATCGGGCTCCTCGCGCGTGCCGCAGAACAAAGCGATGGTGGCGGCGTTTCGGTAGGCATCCCAGCCGACCAAGGTCTCAAGCGCCTTGTTGGCCGCCAGCGCGCGGTCGACCGCCGGAAGGGCGCGAACCGCCTCAAGCGCTTCGCGCCGCAGCGCGGCCTTGGCCGCCTTCACCGCATCGGCGCTCTCCTTGAGATTCTCCTCCAGCGTCAGCGCGTCGATCTGCTCTTTCACGTCGCGCTGCAGCTTGTTCCACTTGCGGCGCAGCGCCGCCAGGCCGCGGGCCAACGTCCCGATCTTCGACGGGTCGATGAACACGAGGGCGACCACAAGGATCAAGCCGAGTTCGCCGATGCCGAGGGAGTCAAACATGGGGAGGCCTCGAAGCAAAATCAGAAATCAGAAATCTGAAATCAGAAAATCCAGCGAACGCGTTGGTCTTTGGGTGAAAATGTTTCGGACATCCCGGAAAGGATAGGGCATCAAGCGATGGCGTCAAGATGCAGCTCCTTTCTGATTTCTGATTTCTGGTTTCTGATTTTCTTTTGGTTTTGCAATCGCGCACACCCCGATCGACGCCAGGTACAGCGCGATCAGCGGCAAGGCCATGAGCAGCTGCGACACCGGGTCGGGCCCGGGGGTCAAGAATGCCGCCACCACGAAAATGATGACCACCGCGTAGCGGGAGAATCCCCACATGCCTTTCGCGGTGATGAGATCGAGTTTGGCCAGCAGAAACACCGCCACCGGGAGTTCGAAGATCACCCCGAAGGCCAGCAGGAACTGGATGACGAAGGCGGCATAAGTGGCCTGCCGCCAGCTTTGGGTGACGGCGCCGTCCATGTAGTTGGCGAGAAACGACAGGCCCGCGGGTAAGACGGCGTAGTAGCAGAAGGCCGCTCCGGCGACGAACATCACCACGAATCCGGTGAAAGCGGTGAGGAACAGGCGACGCTCGTTGCGGTAGAGCCCGGGGGCGAGAAAGCGCCACGCCTGCCAGGTGATCCAGGGGAACGAGAGGAACACGCCGGCGATGAGAGAAAGCTTGAAGCTCGTCATCACCGTTTCCATGGGCGAGGTGGCGATGAACGAGACGTGCAGGCCCTGTTTGGTGATGGGCCCCGCGAGCCAGGCCCACAGCTGTTCCCACTTCCAGTACGCGACGGCGGCCCCCAGCGAGACGCCCACGAACGCTTTCATGAGCCGAGTGCGCAGCTCGCGAAAATGACTCCAGAACGTGGGGGTGTCGGTGGCCACGAAGAAGGCGCTTGGTCAGCTTAGCCGGAAAACCGGTTCAGGCGGACGGGCGGTTGTCGTTGTTGTCGGCGGGCTTGGCGACGGACTTGGGTTCTTCGGCCGGGGCATCCCCGTCCTTCATGGCGCCCTTGAAGTCCTTGATGCCCTTGCCCAAACCTTTGGCGATCTCGGGGATCTTCTTCGCGCCAAAAAGGAGGACGACGATGAGGAGAATGATGATCAGTTCGGTGGGGCCGAGATTCGGCATGGGGGCCTCCGGGGGTTGGGGGAGAAGGTAGAAACCGAGGGAATGGTGGGTTGTGGGTAGTGGGTAGTGGGTCGTGGCTAAAAAATTGAATCGCAAGTCGGCGTTTTGCCCGGCATTTTAGTTGTGAGCCACATTAACGCAGCCGATATCGTCACTCTGTCCGAGCCACTACCCACTACCCACCAGCCATGAATTCAGGTCCCACGGAAACCCTACCTCTTCCGCCGGTACTTCTCCGCCGCCTTCATCCACGGAGCCAACAGGAGATTCTCCTGCCAGTTCATCCACTGGGCGGCTTCGCGCACGCTTTCGGGGCTTTTGAACCCGCTGGTGGCCACGGCCATCATCACGGCCTTGGGGGCGACGAGCGAGGGATCCAGCTGCAGGCGCGCGGCGATGCCGTCGCGGATCTCCCGCATTTCGATCAGCAGTTCGGGGTGCGGGGCGCGCGGGGGCTTTTTCGGGGGAGGCGGGGGCGACGGCCAGGATTCGGGGGGTGCGACCATGGCGGCTTCCGCCGCGTCGAGCAGATCGTCGCGCAGGCCCGGGTTCAGCCGCGAGGGCAGGCGCGGCCACTCGGCGGGGTAACCTTCCTCGGGCGTGACTTCGGCGAAGCGGAGGAGCAGGTCGGAAGGCAGTATCTTGAAGCTGGGCAAATCGCGCTGCCCGGCGGCGCGCTCGCGCACTTCCCACATGGCTTTGAGCACCGCGAGCTGGCGCGGGGCGAAGCGCGACGAGCCGGTGATGCGCCACGAGTCGGACCGGTCGATGTCCTTCAGGCGTTGCGTGGCGCGGATGAGCGCGTCGCAACTTTCGCGGTGCCAGTCGAGCCGCCCCTTGGCCTCCAGCTCGCGCGTGAGGATCTGATGCAGCGCGGGGAGGTAGAAGGTGTCCTGCGCCGCGTAGTCCACGAGGTCTTGCGAGAGCGGGCGGCGCGACCAATCGGCCTTTTGCCCTTCCTTGGGGATGGTGATCCCGAAATGGTGCTGGATCAGCGCTGCGAGGCCGAAGGCCGAACGGCCCAAAAGCTGCGCCGCGAGCATGGTGTCGAAGATTTGCACGGGCTTGAAATCGAGCTGGCGCAGCATGCGCAGATCGTAGTCGAGCCCGTGCCCGATCAGCGGCTTGTGGGCCAGCGCCGCCCGCAGCGGCGCGACGTCGATCTTGGCGAGAGGATCCACCAGCCAGCAACGACCCTTGGCGAGAATCTGCATCAGGCAGATCTTCGCGTGGTAGTGGTGCATACTGTCGGCTTCGAGGTCGAAGTACACGATCTTCGAAGCCTTCACGGCGGCGATGACGCGCGCAAGGCCCTCGGGCGTGTCCACCCATTCGGCGGGATAGCGGGTCGCGGGCGCTCCGGCGCTGAAGAAACGGCTGAAAATTCGGTTTAGCAAGGGTCGGAAGGTAGTAAATGGGGGAGGTACACAATTGGGAATGGCGAATTGGGAATTGGGAATACGACAGAAAATTGGGAGTTGGGGATGGGAACCGGTGTCATAGCCTCAGTGCGTTTGTCGCGTGGTCCAGGGACCCGGTGCTGGAATTTTATTGCCCATTCCCCATTAATAGGGCCGACGTCCACAACCCACCCCCCAAGACTTATTTTGGCTTTCCCATGACAAACGCCGCTCAGACCCTCGCCAAACGTTCGCTCACCGGCATTAAACCCACGGGAGAGCCGCACCTGGGCAACTGGCTGGGCGCCATCGAACCGGCGCTTGCGTTGGCGCGCGACTACGAGACCTATTACTTCATCGCCGACTACCACGCGCTGACCACGGTGAAAAGCGGGGACGACCTTCGCAAGTACATGCGCGACATTGCGGCGGCCTACCTCGCCTTCGGGCTCGATCCGCAGCGTTCGGTGTTCTACCGCCAGTCCGACGTGCCCGAGATCTTCGAGTTGTCGTGGATATTGTCGTGCTTCACCCCCAAGGGGTTCATGAACCGGGCGCATGCGTACAAGGATTTCGTGGCGCGCAACCTGAAGGCCGAAAAGGACGAGGACGCGGACATCAACATGGGACTGTTCGGTTACCCCGTGCTGATGGCGGCGGACATCCTGATGTTCAATGCCGACGTGGTGCCCGTGGGCGCCGATCAAATCCAGCACGTCGAATTCGCGCGCGACATCGCAGGGCGGTTCAACCAGAACTACGGGCAGGATGTCTTCGTGCTGCCCGAGCCGCGCATTTCCGAAACGGTGAAGACCATCACCGGCCTCGATGGCCGCAAGATGAGCAAGAGCTACGACAACACCATTCCGCTCTTCCTCGACGAGAAGAAGTTGCTGAAGCGCATCAACCAGATCGTCACCAATTCACAAACGCCCGAGGAACCCAAGAACCCCGACGAATCTCATGTGTTCGCCATGCACCAGCTGCTGCTCGATGAAGCGGGTGAGGCGGCGGTGCGGGCGACCTACGCGGCCGGCGGCATGGGATGGGGCCAGGCGAAAAAGATGTTCTTCGAAACCCTGAACGAGCGCCTCAAGGGCCCGCGCGAGGAGTACAATCGCCTCATCGCCGATCCGGCCCACCTCGACGCCGTACTCGCCGCAGGCAAGGACAAAGCACGCGCCGTGGCCGTGCCGTTCCTCGAGAAGGTGCGGACGATGGTTGGTGTACGATAAAGAAAAAATCAGAATTCAAAAATCAGAAATCAGAAAAGGGAACGCCCTGGCTGATGCCGGTCTTGTTCCTGATGAAAGCTGGAATTGTGATTCTGCGTGTCGTTGTCTCGTGGAGGTTCAAGTGTGTGAAGAGGCTCTGCTTTCCGGTTTGATTTTTGAATTTTGATTTCTGATTTTCCCCGGAGACTTCCCTATGTTCACCCTTCCCATCGGTTCCACCGCCCCCGATTTCTCGCTGGCCGGCAGCGACGGCAAGATCCACGATTTCGCCTCGGTCAAGGGCGCAAGCGGGACACTCCTTTTCTTCACCTGCAATCATTGCCCCTATGTGGTCGGCAGCGAAGCCCGCATGAAGGAGCTTTTCGCCGAGGTGTCGGCCAAGGGCATCAGCATGGTGGCCATACATTCCAACGAGACCGAGAATCATCCTTCCGACGCCTTTCCCCTCGTGATCGAGCGCATGAAGGAGATGGGCTTCGGGTGGCTTTCGCTCGATGACGGCCAGCAGTTCGTGGCCAAGGCTTATGGGGCCACGCGCACGCCGCATTACTTCCTGTTCGACCAGGCCGGGATCCTGGTGTACACCGGGCGCATGGACAACTCGCCGCGCGACGTCACCAAGGCCGAGACGAACGAGTTGCGCGATGCGATCGATGACCTCCTCGCCGGGCGCGCCGTGCGCGTGCCGCAGACCGACGCCATCGGCTGCAACGTGAAATGGTGGGACAAGGAAAAGCACTGGATGCCCGGCGACGCCTGCGACCTGGATTACCTGTACCAGAAGTTTCCGGGGAAGGCGTAGCGGGTGTTGAATATGGGACTGGGTACCAGGTATCCGGTAAGGAGAGGGTGCTCACGGAACACCATCCGCTGAAAAGGTGTTTTTCCCATTTCCCATTTCCCATTTCCCATTTCCCATTTCCCATTTCCCATTTCCCAGTACCCAGTACCCAGTACCCAGTACCCAGTACGCGGTACAGTGTTCTCCTCCGGTCGATTCGATCCCCTGTGCACTAGCCACCCGCAGCCCGGCTTACATAGCTTCCCGCCATGCGGCCCCAACCTCCTCAGCGCCCCGGTTTTCATAGCCGCGAAGCGAGCGGGCCCGACAATCGTTTCGAGTCGCTGGCTGTCGAATACGACGAAGGCGTGGAGCGTCCGCAGGCGATGCGCGTGTACAGGGAGATCGGCAAATCGATCCTGTCTCGCAATGAAAGCCCCGATATTCCCTTCCGCTTTTCGGTGAACCCGTACCGGGGCTGCGCGCACGCGTGCTCGTACTGCTACGCGCGGCCCTATCACGAGTATTTGGGGTGGGGGGCGGGCACCGATTTCGACACGCGGATCGTGGCCAAGGTGAACGCGCCCGAGCTGCTCGAGAAGGAGTTGCGCAAGCCTTCGTGGCAGGGCGATTCCATCGTGTTCTCGGGGGTGACCGATTGTTATCAACCCGCCGAAAGCGCTCTCAAGATCACGCGGCGTTGCCTGGAGGCGTGTTTGCGGTATGACACGCCCGTGGGTCTGATCACCAAATCCGTTTTGGTGCTGCGCGACCTCGATATCCTGGAAGAATTGGCGCGGGGGCCTGGGGCCACGGCGGCGATCTCGCTCCCGTTCCTTGACGCGACCGACGCACGGGGCATGGAACCATTCGCCGCGCCTCCCGAGGCGCGCTTCCGCGCGTTGGAGAAACTCTCCGCCGCAGGTGTCCGCACCGGCGTGTCCATCAGCCCCATCATCCCCGGGTGGAACGACGCCGACATCCCCAAGCTGCTCAAACGTGCGGCGGACTGCGGCGCGTCTTTCGCCTTCTACACTCTGCTGCGCTTGCCGGGGGCCGTGGAACCCGTGTTCCTGGAGCGCTTGAGGCGCGACTTTCCGCACCGCGCGGGCAAGGTGGAGCACCACCTGCGCGAGACGCACGGGGGGGGAGCTGAAACATGTGGCGTTCGGGGACCGCATGCGCGGCACGGGGAAGATGGCCGACGTGATCGCCGATTTGTTCAAACTGCACGTTCGCAAGAACGGGCTCGATCGCGGCGAGCCGGGGAACATGCGGGTGCCGCGGAAACGGATTGTTGCGCATGTTGTAACATCAGTAAAATCTTCCCCTCAAACGGATTTTCAAACGGATTTGTTCGGGTGAGATGACGACCAGTACGATTGTTGGGGAAAAATCGTGATGGCGCATTAATTTGTGATCATGCGTAAGACCTTGGCCATTCTGGTTCTCTCACTGCAGCTTCTCGCCGTAGCCGCATACGCGTGTTCCGGTGGCTTTGTGTTTTATCAAAGCGTGGAAATCGAACCGGGCGTATTCAAAGTGTCGAGGGGGAACGGATCGCACCTCTGGCCTGAGTCGCCCGTCTTGGACTCCGTTGGCATCTACAGGTCGTCGGACCTTAAATCGCGCATTGAGGGGATAATCAGTGCCAACGAGCTGGTCTTCATCGGTGAATTGGATTCGGTGATAGGAATCGGCCAACCTCTTCTGGTGGACCCGGGGATCGTGCCCGACTTTGTTCTGTCGGGGCCAAATGCGACGCTCCCCGTTTTTTTTGCCCGCATAAAAGTTGATACCGTTATAAAAGGGATTCTGTCGGAAGGTTCTTACTGGTTCAAGGGGCAGAGGGTTGGATCGACCTGTGATATCAATCCGGCGCTCCTCAAGGGCCTTAAGTTCATGAACTACTCGGACAATCTCGACAGCACGTCCGACCTCAAGATCGATTTTACTCAAAACTTTTGCAGCAACTGCCCTCAAGCTCTGTCATTCGATGGCCGTTATTTCAGGTTTAGGGAATTTCCGGCGATGACGATGGATATCACGATGCTGTATCCCGACTACCCGGCGACAGGGATCCTCGGGTCACGTTATCCCAAAGTCCCACTTCGTCGGGACTTCAGGCTCTACAGTCCCGATGGCCGTATAGTGCCCCAGGAAATAATGCGGAAGCATCCGATGCCCGTGCTTCGGTAGACCTTACCCCAGTGTTTTCACGATCCGCGCCAGGCCTTCGCGGAACAGCTCCGGCGGCGTGAGCAGGCTGACGACGAGGGTTTCCTCATCGTCGAAGTCGAAGAAGTAACCCGGCTGCGCAATGACTCCTGCCTCCTCGACCAAACGGATCGCGAAGGTCTCATCATCTTCAATGCCGGCGCATCGTACCGGCACGCACCAGCCGCCCTTTGGCCACAGCGGCTTGAGGCGCGGGCACGAATCCGCGACGGCGCGCAACGCGGCGAGGTTTTCCTCAAGCCGTGCCCTGATCGGCCCCTGAAACTCCGCGCGCCGTGCCAACAGCGGCGCGCACGCGAGTTGCGGTGCGGTGCCGACGCTCAGGGCCGCATCGCACATCCACTCCAGCGCGTCCTTCGCGATGGCGAGGTCCGCCGCGGGACCGCTCACGTGGATCCACGCCAGTTTGAGCTGGGGAAGCCCTACGAGTTTCGACAAGCCGTTCAACGTGAACACCAAGGCTTCCTTGGAAGTCACCAAAGCCGTCGAACCACCGTCGAACCGGTAATCGGCGAACACTTCGTCCACCACGACGGCGAGTTTGCGGGCCTCCGCCACGCGCACGAGCCACGCGGCATCGTCGGCCTCAAGCGGACTGCCCGTGGGGTTGTTCGGGTGCACCACGCAGAGGATGCGCACGCGCGGGGTGAGCGCCGCGAGCAACGCTTCGCGATCGAGCCGCCATGAGATGGCGTCATCGCCGTCGCGTGCCATCAGCGGATAGTGGCCGAGGTTCAGCCCCGCCAGCTCGGCGAGCGTGTCGAGCAGGGGATAGGACGGGCGCGGAACCAGCACGGTGTCGCCGGGTTCGCACAATAGTTTGAAGAGATGGCCGTAGGCTTCCGACGTGCCAGCCGTCAGAAACAACGCGTCGGGATCCACATCGGCGCCGCGGTCGCGGTAATAGGCGGCGATGGCGCGGCGTGCCGATTCCAGACCCTGCGGGTGCGGGTCGTAAGTGTTTAAGGATTCCGCGCCCGCCTGTCCCGCAACAGCGCCGTCACCCCCCAGATGCCGGGGCCAATCCAAAGGAACGGGGAGGCCGACGAGGGTGGGGTTGGAGACGGTGAGGTCGAGGACGTCGGCGCCGGAGGCCCGGCGGGCAATCACCGCCTCGGTCAGCGGGTTGGGGCCGTGTTCGCGGCCCCGCCAACGGGCGGGAAAGCGGAAGGCCATGTTTCGGACTGGCGCCTGCCGCCGCGCGTCAGGCCGCGACGGGTGCGGGGAAGTGGCCGCGCGCGCGCAGGTTCTCGGTGATGCTCGTCACCGACGCGTGCTTGTTCAGGCAATAGAGGTGAAGCCCCGCGACGCCGCCCTTGAGAAGCTGCTCGCACTGGTGCGTCGCATAGGCTACGCCGCGCGCGACCACGTCTTCACCCTTCGACTCGTCGGCGAGGAACGCCGGAAGGTCGGAGGGAATCACGCAGCCGGAAAGTTCCTCGAAGCGGGGCAGCTGTTTGGTGTCGAGCACCGGCATGATCCCGGCCACCAGCGGCAGATTGATGCCCAGGCTCACGGCCTTGTCACGGAAGCGGAAGAAGTTGTCGTTGTCGAAGAACAGCTGGCTGACCGCGAAGTCGGCGCCGTTGTCCTGCTTGAGCTTGAGCGCCGCGAGGTCAGCCTCCAGCGAGGCGGCCTCCACGTGCTTTTCAGGATAGAAGGCGCACCCCAAAGTGAAGTCGAAATCCTTCTTGATGAAGGCGATCAGGTCGCTGGCGTGGGAGAAACCGTCGGGGTGGGGCTTGAAAGTGGTGTCGCCCTTGGGCGGATCGCCGCGCAGCGCCAGCACATGCCGGATGCCCGCGTCCCACAATTGCTGCAAAATGCCGCGAAGTTCATCGCGCGAGTGGCCCACGCAGGTCAGGTGCGCCATGGCTTCGATGCCCAGTTCGCCTTGAATGCGGCCGACCAGGTCGACCGTTTTGGACCGGGTGGAACCGCCCGCCCCGTAGGTCACCGAAACGAAATCGGGGGACTGTTTGGCCGACTCGCCCAGCGTGGTGTACAAGGAGGCCCAACCGGAGGGGTTCTTCGGCGGAAAAAACTCGTAGGAGAGGGTCGGGCGGCTGCGCAGTTTTTCCAGAATAGACATGAAGGGCAAGTTAAATAAATAAAGCCTTGTATTTTTCCCGGCATGACACCTTATCGCCCCGCTTACGTCAAACCCGCCATTCTCAACCTGCGCGTTCTCTGCGGCCTTTTGGGCGCCAGCGTCTTGTTGGGGCTCGTCAACAACCTTTTCAATTCCGCCGGCGTGGCGTGGCTGGGAAGCCCGCCGGTCCTGCCCAAACCCGAAGGCTGGCCGACATTGTCCTTCGCCCAAGGGGTGTCCGCGGGCCTGGCCTTTGCGTGGGATGAAATCGTGAATCACCCCTTGCTCGTAGGCGGCGCGCTCCTGGCCTTGGCATTCGGTCTCGCTCTTTTCCGCGTCCGCCACGGCGGGCGCACGCGCTGGGCCATGACGTGGTTCCGCGTCGCGTTCGGCGCGATGTTCCTCGCCGCCGCATGGCCCAAATTCACCGACCCCGAAGGCTTCGCCATGATGGTGGCCCAGTACCAGATGCTGCCCGAGTTCTCCGTGCACCTGTTTTCCGTCTGGCTTCCCGCGCTTGAGGTCGTGACCGGGTTGGCGCTGCTGTTCGCGCCATGGGAGCGCGAATCCGTCGCGCTGCTGGGCTTCATGATGATGATGTTCATCGTGGCGTTGGCCCAGGCGCTGGCGCGCGATCTGGGGATCGCGTGCGGGTGCTTCGACATCAAGGGCGCCACCGATGCGGGAGAGTCGTGGTTCGCCCTGCTGCGCGACATCGTCCTCATGGGCCCCATCGCGTGGATGTTCGTGAAGGCGGACGTGCGTCCGCTGTGGAAGTTCTGAGCGGGCCCGCCCCGGCGTGGAGCGTTTGTCGTGAGTGATCGCCACCTCTTCGACCCCGTGCGCGGCAAAGACGTGCGCGCGCTCCCCGAGGAGCGCGTACGGCGCCAGCTGGTCGATTGGCTGATCGCCGCGGTCGGTGTTCCCCCGCGTCTCATCGCGGTGGAGTTTTCGCTCTCGCGGCTTGATCCCGCCTCGCGGCGGCGCGCCGACGTGGTCGTGTGGCGGCCGGGGCGCACGCACGCCGGAGGTGCCCCTGAGGGCGCCGCCTCCGCGCCCGCCGGCCCCGCGGGCCTGATGGGGCTGTCCCCTTGGCTTTTGGCCGAGTGCAAGGCCCCGGGCGTGGCCCTCGGCGAGTCGGTCGCGGATCAGGTGAGGGGCTATGCCGCGGACATTCGCGCGGAATACGTCCTTGTCACCAACGGAGCCGACACGCGGATCTTCAGGCTTGCCGATGAACGATACGAGATCGCGCCGGGGTTACCGGTTTATCCCTCGTGACGCCCTGATGGTTTGTGAGGGACCTTGAGGGGCCCCGGGACCCTTGTGTCATTGAAACCCGCCGCGATGGAAGGCGATGAAAAAAGGGGAAGCCTTGCGGCTTCCCCTTTTTTAGGCGTCGAACCGGTTCGAGCGCGTTACGGGCGGTAATACGGGGTGGTGAGCCCCTGTACGATCTCGTCCACATCATCCGCATAATCGGAGTACTGATTGTCGAAATCGATCCCGTATTTGGCCATACCCATTCTGTAATTCGCCCACCGTGAGGCCGTGATGAAATCGCAGTTCGGGCCGGAGAGCTTGACATGACGGATGTTGGGCGCCGTGGGCATGGTGAAATGCTCGTAGACGATCCAGTTGGTGAAATCGATGATGCGCAGGTAGGTGGATTCCTGGATGAAGGCCACCTTGTCGCCGCACAGGTCGATGTCCTTGTGGGAATCGACGGGGTCGTAGTACATCGCCCACCAGCCGTTGATTCCCCCGTGGCGCACGGCAAAGGATTTGTAAGGATAACCGGCCGGCGTGTAGAACATGGTCATCAATTGATCGGACATCTGGACATGAGTGGCGGGACCGTCGGCCGCGTCGTGAATCTTCGTCCAGAACGTGTAGTCTTGCATGGCGTGCACCGACCCGTTGTCGACCACGACCAGCAACCCGTTCCGGATCTTGTAGTCGGTGATGCCCGCGTTGGCGGAGTACCAGTCCATGATGTGGGGCGAGGCGGTCGTGCCGCCGAGGATGTACGAAAACAAGTGCGTCCTCGCCGTATTCATCGCGATCAGGCGGCTGCCGTCCAGTCGGAAATCGTTGATTCCGAAAGTCCAGCTCGGGCTTTGGTTGATCCAGTTTCCGGTGGGGGTTTTGGAAAAGAGTTTTCCGGCCGTGTTGACGACCGCGAGGTAACCCTTACTGTACAGGAAGGTGCGCGCGGTTCACGATGAGCCGGCCCCCGGCCAGATTTGCACGGGGTTCCCCTCGCCGATACGCCGCATGAGTTTGCCGTCGCGGCGCATGAAGAAGAGCGTATCGGAGGCGACCTGCGCCGAGCTCACCAGGTCTTGGATGAGGAAGCCGCGCTTGGAATTGACGAGAAGTTGATGGCTGGGGGTTATGCTCACGAAACCGAAGGTCGGGTACATGGTTCTGAATGCCTTGAGGTCGCCGGCCGTCATGACGGGGGTGGAGACGCTGCTCGTTCCATAGGTCAGAATCGAGCTGCCCGGGGTCAGGCCGTCGCCGTCGGTGGCGGGCGTGCCGGGGATGTGGATCGAGGCGCCGTTGTTCCAGTAATAACCTTCCATGCCGGTGAAGGTGATGTTGGTGGACAGCGCGAGAAGGCTCATGGCGACGGTCGTTTTTTGGTTGTGGGGCACGCCGGAGTGCTCATAACCCGTGTTGACCCACAAGGAAATTTCCGGGGTCACGTATTGGTTCGCCGTCAGGAAGGCCGAACTGGTCAGGCTGCCATCGCTCCCGATGCCGAAGGAGCCTCGAAAGGTGATGTCATAGAAGTCGGGCGAGGTGGTTTCGATGAACGAGATGGCGGTTCCCTTGGCCTGTGCGTTCCAGTTGGCGATCGCGCTCCGCACCGCGGCCGTCCAGTTCGGTCCCAACCGGGCCGGGCCGGAGGTGTGGATATAGACATAGATGAAGCGCACTTCGGTCAACAATTTCACGTCGTAGGGAGAGGACCAATGGTCCCAGCGCGTTTGGGCCCTCTTGGAAAGAAGGCCTCCGCCTGCGGATGAGGACCCGGTCTCATCATCCTTCAAGGCGGCGATGCTGTCCTTCGCGCGGGCGGCGATCAGGCGGTCGATTTCCTTGGCTTTGAAGCCCACGCCGGTGCCCCGCATACCGCGTCTTTTCTGCTCGGGAGTAATGGGGGGTTCCATGATGTAGCCGGTATCCCGCGCGACCGAATCGTAGGTCACGGAAATCAGTTCCGGGGCGGTACCGGTGGTGGCCACCAGAAACCTGACGCGCGGATCAGAGGAGGCTTTGGAAACTTTGAGGGTCTTCTCATCGCTTGTGACGGTGCGCTCCACGAAACAGCCCGTGAGGAGCGCGCCCAAAAGCGCGGGTGCGATGAACGACAAGGTTTTTGAAAATTTGACGGACATTCGTGAGACTCCTTTGGGGACGACTAGAGAGCGTCAGGCTTTCGCGGTAAGAATTCTGGATCAATCATTATTACACGCTACACCCGGCGCGTGCGACCTCACGCTCTCATGGTAGGCGTAATAATAGCGATGGGCTTGGAAAAATTGTGATGGATTTTGTTACAAAACGGCGATTCAGAATCCGGAAGCCGTAATTGCAGTCATAAAAAGAGCAAATCCGCTGAAAATCTCATGAAATTGGCAAGAGTTGGATTGGTAAAAAACTGTCCCGTCCCAATCGAACGCTTTTCAAACAGGAATTTTCCGGGCCACCATGAACTTGAGGTATTTGCCTTCCGGGAAGGAGAAATGGTAGGGATGGTCGAACGGCTGTTCACGGCTGTCGAGGAGTTTCAGGCCACACCCGGCCTGTCCTCCGGCGAAATGAAGGATTTTCATGAATGTCAGACTGTCAAGGTGAGAGGTGCACGAGGAACTGACCAGAATGCCGTTCATCGGCAAGGCCTTGAGGGCCATGCGGTTCAGGGCCGTGTAAGCCTTGATGGCCGCCGGCATCTGCTTGCGGCTTTTGGCCATCGACGGCGGGTCGATGATGATGCAGTCGAACGTGCCCGGTTTCAGTTTCGCCAGAAACTCGAAGGCGTCTTCCGTGATGAAATCATCCGGGGAGGGCGCGATTCCGTTCGCCGCCATGTTGCGGCGGCACAATTCCATGGCCGGGGCCGAAACGTCGAGGCTGGCCGCCCGCGTGGCGCCCGCCGTGGCCGCGTACACTGAAAACCCTCCCGTATAGGAAAACACGTTCAGAACCTTGCGGCCCGCACACCAGCGTTGCAGGGCCCTGCGGTTTTCGCGTTGATCGAGGAAGAAGCCGGTTTTCTGGCCTTTCAGCAGGTCCGCGATGAAGGTATGCCCGTACTCGGTGAAGGTCACCTCGCCCTCCACGCGGCCGTGAAGAACCCTCACGGGCATGTCGCTCAACCCCTCCATTTTGCGGACGGCCACGTCGCTGCGTTCCACGATGGAAACGGGGGCGTAGACTTCGCGGAGCGCATCGGTCACCACGGCCCGGAGGTTGTCCATCCCCAAGGTGTGGAACTGAACCACCAGATGCCCGGCGTAGTGATCGACCACGAGGCCCGGACAGCCGTCGGCCTCGGCGAAGACGGCGCGCCATGCGGTGGTGCCCTCCGGCATGAACTCCGCGCGTTGGTCGCGCAAATCGCTGAAGCGTCGCACAAAGAAGGACACGTCGAGGGCTTCGTCGCGGCGCGACAACAAGCGGACGGCGATGTCGGTTCGGGAGTTGTAGTATCCGGTTCCCAGGACCTCGTCGTCGCAGGCGAGCGTGACGAGGGTGCCATCGGGCACGCGCGGCTTTTCGCGGAGCGCACCGGAAAAGACCCAGGGGTGGCCGGAGAGAACGCTTTTTTTCCGGTCGGAACGCAGTTGAACGACGGGGTAGGTGGGCATGGGGCGGGGAAAGTAGCTATCCGGGCGGGCGGGGCCACAATCGGCGCGTCCCCAGGTCGGCGCGGCGGTATATTTCGCGCGAACCGAACGAGAGGCCCCCAATGATTTCCATGTCGATGTTCACCACGGTCCGCGGTCGCCTGCCGGTGCTGTCAATCGGCATGATGGCCCTTCTTTCGATGCTTGCACCACTGGCTGTGCGCGCCCAGGATCCGCCCGCCAACCAGTACAGCGCGTCCGTCGTGCTGCGCAACCTCTCCAATCCCTCCAGCATGACCTTTCTTCCCGACGGGCGTATTTACGTACTGCAGATGAACGGCAAGATCTGGCTCGTGAACCCGGCCACCGGCGATACCTCCACCGCTGCGGTGTTGCCGGCGGTGAAGGAACGCGAAGCCGGCTTGCACAGCCTCGTTCTGGACCCGAATTTCGCCACAACGCCTTACGTGTACGTTCTCTTCGCGGAGCGCACCGGCACGGATACGGGGCTGGTCGTCGCACGTTATCTGACCAATGCGACGACGGGCGCCTTGCTCACCGGATCGCGCGCGAACCTGTTGCGGATACCATCCACGATCAACAATATGAATGCTGAACACAACACCGGCATGTTGTCCTTCGGTCCGGACGGGAATCTCTACATCGCCTTGGCGGACAATACCCAAAACATTTTCAACGGGACGGGTGCGGGCTACGCGCCTCGCGACACCGCCAGGCCCTTGTACGACGCGCAGCGCACGGCCGCCAACACCAATGATTTACGCGGAAAGATTTTAAGGATTCGTCCCGCGGCCGACGGGAGCTACACGATTCCTGCCGGCAACCTGAAGGACTCGATCGCTCATGCCGCCTTCAACCCGACCTGGAATCCCGCGCAGGACAGTTTGCAGAAGGTGAGGCCGGAGATTTACGTCATGGGGCTGCGCCATCCGTTCCGAATGACCGTCGATCCCCAGACGGGCAACGTCTATTGGGCCGAGCCGGGGCCCAACGCTTCGGCCGACAACGCCGCACAGGGCCCCCGCGGTTACGAGGTGGTGAGCATGGCGAAGGGGCCGGGCAACTACGGGTGGCCGTATTGCCGCGGCAATCCTCTGACCATCCCCAAGCCGGGGACAGTGACGACCTCCCACTTCTGCTACACGCAGTACAATTACACGGGGTCGGGGACGGCGGGGCCGATGTTCAACCCGAGTCAGTTGCGCAACACGTCGAAGAACAATACCGGAATCGTCAACCTCCCCCCAATGCGCGCTGCGCAGGTCTGGTATCCTTACGCGAATTCGGATGCGGGCGGAGCGAACTTTCCCGTATTTCGGGTGAACACCACGGGCAATGCGAATGCGGGCATGATCGGCCCCATCTACAACCACAATCCCGCCCTGGGTGCCACGCGCCTGCCGGCCGTGTTCGACCGCCATCTGTTCATCGTGGAATGGCAGCGCAACCTGCTGTTCGTCGCGCCTCTGGACTCAGCGGGCAACGTCGGCGCGATCCGTGCGTTCCGCAACACCACCGGCACGCGCGACAGCGTGGTCAACGGCCCCATGGACATCAAGATCGGTCCCGACGGAGCTCTTTACTTCCTGAACTGGGTCGGCAGTGCGTATTCGGCCAATTCGGGCAATGGAACCCTGACGCGCATGGCCTACACCGGCGCGCACGTGGGGCTGGGGGGGCTGGCGGCGCGCGCCCGCGCGGGCGCGGCGGCGGACGAGCGCTTGTTCACGGCGTTGCCCGGCGCGGTGTTCACCTGGCCCGACGGCGTGACGCAGGCGGATTTCCACGCGCTGGACGGCCGGAAGATCTGGAGTGCCCGACGGTCCGCCGTAACCCGCACCTCCGACCTGCCCCTGCCCGCGCACGTGCGCGGCGTGCTGCGCGTGCGGCTGCGCTGACGGCGGGTTTACCCCCGAGTCTCGTTTTGAGACACGGGGCCCGGCTCTTGCACGACCATTCCCGTTCAAGGTCCATGGTGTGACAACCGTGTGGTTCCTGCGCCCGTTATTTGGGATTATGCTGCCGTCATTGAGCTATTTTGTCGCTTCCAGCCAATAAATGCGAGACTTTCCTGACCTGATCCGCCTCCACAGGGACGCGGCATCCGTTCGGGCGGTTTCATTCCGGTGAGAAAAGAGAGGTTTCGTGCGCAGAGTGATCGTGGGTGTTCTGTCGGTGCTTGGTGTGTTGTCGGCTTCGATCGCGTCGCCGTCGCCTTTGAATGAACGCGGTGACTTCTTTCCGTCGCGCGAGCCATCCTTCAGCATCGAGGGCGCCGCGGGGGCGGGCGGCTCCATCGGGACGCTCGATCCTGCCGTCAATCTCAAAGCCGTCAATCCGGTGTTCTACGATCACCCCCTCATGCTGAAGCAGTACGGGTACGGCGTCCTCTCCGGCGTGCTGGCGGGCGCGCTGGGCTTTTACATCGGCAACGCCTTCGAAGGCGCGATCTTCGGCAGTCGGTCGCACAAGGGCTATCTCTCCTTTACGGGCATCCGTTACGAACACAATCGCGGCCCGGCCTGGGGCGGGGGCATCGGTCTTGTGGCCGGCAGTTCGCTCGCGGTGTTTTTCGCCGGCGATATGGATGAGGAGCAAGGCAGCGTGCTGTGGACCGTCGCGGGCGGCGCGTTGACGTCGGCGGCCGCCTTCGCCCTGGCCGACCTCGCGGGCGTTCAGGAAGATCGCGGCTTGCTGGCCTTCGCGCCGCTGCTGGTGTTGCCTCCGGTGGGGGCCGTCGGAGGCTACCAGCTCTCGCGCTGGTTCAACGACAAGAAGCGCCAGCGCATCACCGGTGGCGAAGGCGCCGCCGCCTTGCCTCACGGTCCGCTGCTCCATGCCCCGCGTTTGGGCTTCACGCCCGGCCTCGACGGAACGGTGATGCGCCTCGACGCGCTGAACCTGACCTTTTGAAACAGACTTTTTGACCTTCTGACCCACCATCCCCGGATCGCCTCATGGTACCGTCGCGCCGCCCCTTGCTTCTTCCCGCCTTGGCCTTGCTCGCTCTGGCGGGGGGGATGGTCACGTTCTCGGCGGCGCCGGCGACGACGACCGCCGCGGCGAACGCCCAGCGCGAGATCGCGGCGGGGCGCCTGCAGGCCCGCAGCCTGTTCGCTTGGCACTACACGCCGCCCGCACTCGACGATTCGTTTTCCGTGCGCGTGTTCGACCTGTACCTCAAGCGTCTCGACCCGCAAAAGCGGTTCCTGCTGCAAAGCGACATCGACACGCTGGGGAAATTCCGCACGCAGCTCGACGATCACATCCGCACCGGCAACCTCGCATTCGTGGAGGCCGCCAACGCACGCCTCGACCGCCGCGTCGCCGAAGCGCGCGCGCTCACGCGCGACCTGCTGCGCGGTGACCTCGACTTCGACGCGCCCGATTCCATCGGGCCCGACTCGCGGAAGTTCGGCTGGGTGGCGGACGCGCGCGAGCGCCGCCGCCACTGGAGCCGTCTGCTCAAGCTGCAGATTCTGGCGCGGCTGGAGGCCAAGGCCCGCGAGGCCGCCGGGGCGGCCGAGCGCGACGACGAAGAGGACGCGCCCTTGAAGCCTATGGCGCGCCCCGACAGCGCGGCCCTGCGCGACGCGCGGGGCTACGTGGAGCGCAGCCTCGAGCGCAATTTCGACCGCATGGGACGCGAGAACTCCTTCGAGCGCGCGGCGGTGTTTCTGGGGGCCGTGGCCGCCTCGTTCGACCCGCACACCAGCTACCTGAAGCCCGAGAACCGCGAAGAGTTCAACATGTCGATGAGCGGTACGCTCGAGGGCATCGGCGCGACGCTGCGCGAGGACGACGGGTACATCCGCGTGGTGGCGATCATCCCCGGCAGCGCCTCATGGCGCCAGCGTCAACTGAAGGCGGAGGACAAGATCCTGAAGGTGGCGCAGGGTGCGGAGGAACCCGTGGACCTTGCGGACGCCAGCGTGCAGGAGGCGGTGCGCCTGATCCGCGGACCCAAGGGCACCGAGGTGCGCCTCACCGTGCAGAAACCCGACGGCCAGGTGAAGGTGATCCCCATCATCCGCGATGTGGTGGTGGTGGAGGAGAGCTACGCGAAGTCGGCGATACTGGAAACGCCGGGCAAGGGCCTGAAGGTGGGCTATGTGACGCTCCCTTCGTTCTACCACGACTTTCAGAACCCGCGGGGGCGCAACAGCGCTTCCGACGTGCGCCGCGAGCTGGAGCGCCTGAAGGCGCAGGGGGCCGAGGCGGTGGTGCTCGACCTGCGCGGCAACGGCGGCGGGTCGCTCGACGACGCGGTGAAGATGGCCGGGTTGTTTTTGCCCTGGGGACCCATGGTGCAGGTGCGCGACCGACAAGGCGCGGGCAATGTGCTGGAGGACATGGATCCGTCCGTGACCTTCGATGGGCCGCTCTTGGTGATGGTCAACACCTTCAGCGCTTCGGCGTCCGAGATTCTGGCCGCCGCCATGCAGGACTACGGCCGCGCCGTCATTCTCGGCCCCGACACGACCTTCGGGAAGGGCACGGTGCAGACCTTGCTCGATCTCGACAACATGGCCGCGCCCGCGGAGGCCTCCCTCAAACCCCTGGGAACGCTCAAGCTCACCATTCAAAAGTTCTACCGGGTCAACGGCGGCTCCACCCAGTTCAAGGGCGTTGTGCCCGACATCCTCATCCCGGACGGGTACACCAACCTCGACGTGGGCGAGCAAAGCCTCGATTACCCGCTCCCGTGGGACGCCGCACGCCCGCTGCGCATTCAGCGTTGGTTCGCGCCGCCGCCGCTTCCCGCGCTTCAGGCGAAGAGCCGCTTGCGCGTGGCCAAGAGTCCGTACTTCCGTCGCCTCAACAGCACGCTCAAGGTTCGCGAGTCGCGCCGCGATGCGTTCATTCCGCTGTCGCTCGATCGATACCTCGCGGACCGCGAGCGCAACCGCGTGGAGAACGACTCGCTGGAAGCCCTGCAGAAGCAGTCGGCGGGGCTGACCGTCACGGCGCTGGGCACGCTCAACGCCGCCGCGGCGGCCGATTCCGTGGAGCGCGAAAAGGTGCGCGAGTGGAAGGAACTGCTCGCCAAGGACTTCTATCTGCGCGAAGCGGTGGACGTGCTGGGCGACTGGTCCGCCACCGCGAAGAAGTAAAGGGGCGGCGCCGCGCGCTTCAGCGCGCCACCCCGATCTTTCCGTACGACCAATTGTATTGCTCCGGCGCGCGCCGGAGGCTTTCCGACATCACGGGGCCAAGCCTGTCCCGTAGGGCGTTTCTCCCCTCCGGGTCGTGCGCGAGCGATGAGGATGACGAGGCGCATGGCGCGATGTCGTCAAACCGGAAAAGAATGCGGTCACCTGCTTCCCAACGCACGGACACGGCGAGAAAGACCGGATCGCGCGCTTCGAGCCATTCCATCAGGCGTCGCGGCCAGGGGATCTCGAGGCCGCTCTCCAGTTCGCTCCACGCATCCGGGAGCCCCGGAACCTGATCGACCATCACCGCGAGAATACCGCGTTCGCGTTCCCAACGTCTCAAAGCGGTCTTGTCGCCGGGCCGTGCGATAAGCTTTCCATCCACCGCGCGGCCCGCGTACAGGAACCCGGCGAGCGCGGGAGCAAAGGCGCCGGCGGTCATCAAAACCTTGAAACGGTTCGCCGCTTCGGGGGCGGCATGAGGGATGCGATGAAGCAGTTCGACGGGGCCTTGATGCCAGCCGAGCAGGACCACGGGTTTGCCCGTGCGCAATGCGGCGTGGTACAGGTCAGTGTTTTCGACGACATGCGTGCAGCCGTCCGGAAGCCCGCGTAAATGCCGCAGCGACAACAGCACCAGTCGCAGACGCATCCCGTAATAGCGCACTGGAAATGCGGGGGCTTGCCTCGACGTGGGGGCGGCCTTCCGCAGTCGCTTCCACATCCGCGGACGCAGGGCGAGATAAACGGGAATGAGCGGGATGCCGCACGCAAGCACGAGGGGGATCGGGAGGCGTGCGATCCCTTTCAGAATCGCAACCGCCAGCAGGCCCGCCGCGCGTCGCATCATGCGGTCAGGAGCGGGCGCTCCGGGTCGGCGTGGAACGAGGCGGCCGTAAGCCCCTCGCCCGCGTAGGACGTCAGAGGCGAGACTTCGACCTCTCGCCCGGCCAGCAGGGAATCGGATACGCCGGCGGCCTCGGCCCAGCGGCGGTGCAGGCCGGTGATGAGCGCGCGCGCCGTGGCCGGACTGTCGGCCACGCCCTCGCCGGTCTTGTTTTTGACGGGCGCGAACTCGGCGGCGCGCTCCACTTCGAGCACGGCCATGTCGGGAGCCATGGGAAAAAGGTCGAACATGAACAACTCGAACTTATGAGCGTTGGGAGCTTCGGGCGTGACCAAGGCGCCGTCCTCGTCGACATGCGGAATTTTCTTGTGGGCGACATGCCAGGGCAAGGCGGCGGCCGCGTGTTTCTCCAGGAAGGCGCGGCTGAACAGATGCACAGCGATGTTCGCCGCGCCGTACAGGAGGCCGCCGTCGGATTCGTCGGTGGCGGCGCACAGGTCCGCGCTCATCTCGCTGTATTCGATCACCGAAGGCTTGCCGTCGCGGCGGCAGAACACGCCGACGCGTTCCTGGGGTGAGGCCTTGGGCACGGCCTTGCTGGCCGCGGGCAGATTGGAGGCGCGCGCGAAGCCCAGGAACGTGGGGTCGCACACGCGCACGAGAGCGTTGTCGACGCTGTAGGTGAACACCCATTCCACGCCGCGCGCGCGCATGTCCCGAAGCGCACCGGAGGATTTCAGTGCGGGGAAGCAGCCGCCGTTTCCATTGGGGCCCATGGCCACGCGTCCTTTGTCGGCGAGCAGAATGCGTCCGTCGTCGCCGGTGATGGGGAACTCGGCTTGAGGGAAGAACATCACGTCTCCCGGATTGAGTCCGAAGTGGTCGTGTTCCGCGAAGAAGCCGGTGGTGGCCGCGTGGTTTTCACGGCTGGTCATGATGTACCACGGAACGGACCTGCCGCAGAGGTCGCCGAGTCGCCGCAGCCTTTCGGCCTGCAGTTGAAAGAGCGATTTGCCGGAGGGCAGGCCGATGTCGAACATGCCCTTGGGACCGTCGTGCCCCAGGCGCGTGCCTTGGCCGCCCGCGACCAGGAAGGCCGCGCAGGTGCCGCGGGCGAGCGCCGCCATGCCGTCGGCCTCAAGCCGCGTCCTCTCCGCCTGATCAGGATTGCGCCCGCGCAGCGGAGTGACTGCGGCGTGGTGAGCCTCATCACCCTCGGCTGGTTCAGGCTGTGTTTCACCCGTCACGAGCGATTTGTGAAGTGTGGCCACCAGCTCGAAATCGATAGACTCGATGTCGGCCAAGAGCGCCGCGCTTGAGGCGTCATCCAGCTCGTTCCAAAACCGCAGCAGGTGGGATTGGCCGTGGGATTGGAGGAGGGAAAGGGCTTCTGCGTGGGTCATAGGGGTGTACAGCTTACAGCGGATAGCGTATGGCTGAAAGCCGGTTTCAGACTAAAGTTGTGTGAGGAATGAATCGCAAACATTGGGTTTCCAGTTTCTGTCTTGCCGTAAGCTGTGAGCTGTCAGCTGTCGGCGCTTCGTCACCTCAGTTTGAAGAACACGAGTAACCCCGCGATGAGTGCGAGGATGGAGACGAGATGAAAGCGCCAGATCAGCTTGGAGTTGAGCGCCTGCATGCTGGGGAAGTTGTCCTTCCACTTGAACTGGTAGTGGTGATGGAGCGGCGCGCGCAGGAAGATGCGGCGGCCCTGCTTGTCGGGCGACAGGTTCTTGGTGAGCTTGAACCCGCTGATCTGGAGCACCACGGAGGCCATCTCCAGCACCAGCACCAAGCCGACGATGGGAAGGAAAAACTCGATCTTGAGAAGCACGAACATCACGCCGACCGCACCGCCGAGCCCGATGGCCCCCGAGTCGCCCATGTAGATCTCGGCCGGAGGGCTGTTGTACCACAGGTACGCCAGCAACCCGCCCACCATGGCCGCGCAGATGGGGGCGAGTTCGTCGCCGCCGGGCAGGTGGGGGATGAGGAAGTACTTGGCGAAGATGGCGTTGCCCGAAATGTAGGCCACGATCCCCGCGAACAGGGCGGTGGTGATCAGCGGGACGCTGACCAGCGAATCCATGCCGTCGGTGAAGTTGGCGCCGTTGGCGGTGGAGGCGATCACCAGGCAGATGAGACCGATGAAGGCCCAGTTGGGGAGGTGGGGGAACCACAGCTCGGGTTTGATGAAAGGCACGGTGACGTGACCCGAGAGTCCGGGGATGAGCTTGTAGGCGAACACCGCGACCACCAGTGAAAACAAAAAGTACAGGAACAGGCGCAGGCGCGCCGAAATGCCGTCGGCCTTGGCCTGATAGTCGGCGCGGGTGATTTTACCCAGCGCCACCAGACGCTTGTTCCGCACCTTCATGAGGTCGTCAACTCCGCCGATGGCGGCGTAGGCGAACAGGATCACGAGGGTCGAGATGGAATAGGCGTTGAACTGCGAGAACACCAGCGACGCCGCGATCACCGCGGCCACCACCAGCATGCCGCCGAGGATGGGCGGGGGCGGGGCCTTGCCCTGCTCGAAGTCGGAGGTGGCGTCGATGCGGCGCAGCCAGGCGATGAAGCGCGGCATCAACAGGAACACGATCAGGGCGGCGAACAGCGAGGCCGCGCCCGCGCGGAACAGGCGGTCCTGGAAGAGCTGGATGCCGGTCCACTGGAAGAGGAGGAGGGAGAGCATAGAGTAAAATCAGAAATCTGAAATCAGAAATCTGAATGCGGAAAAGTGGAGGTCAACATGAATGAAACGGTCGTCATAAGATTTCCCCTGAGTGTGTTCATTTCTGATTTTTGATTTCTGATTTCTGATTTTGGCCTCGTGTCTTGATCTCCCCGTACAAATCCCTCAAGCTGTCCTCCAATGAAATCATGGGTTTCCATCCGGTGAGGGTCATGAGTTTTTCGGGAGAGCCGGCGAGGAGGGGGATGTCCACCGCGCGTTCGAGGGCGGGGTCGATGCGGATCTCGATGGGACAGCCGGAGAGGTGGATGAGGAACTGCACCAACTCGCGGATGGTGCGCACCTTGCCGGAACAGATGTTGTAGGTCTCGCCCGCGACGCCGCGCTTCATCAGCAGGGCGAAGGCGCGCGCCTGGTCGCGCACGTCGATGTAGTCGCGCGAGACGTCGAGGTTGCCGGTGTAGATCGCGGTCTCGCCGTCGTTCAGTTCGATGGAGGCGATCTGGGAGGCGGTGGAGGAGAGCACGAACTTCTCGGGCTGGTGCGGTCCGGTGCTGCTGAACGGCCGCGTGATGACGACGTCGAGTCCGTGCGTGTGCACGAACTGCCGCGCCAGAAGTTCGCAGGAGGCCTGTGCGGTCGCGTAGGCCGTGAGCGGCTGAAACCGGTCGGTCTCGCGGTGGAGGATGTCCATCACGCCCTTGCTCCCGCCGTACACTTCCGCGGAGGAGGCCAGCACCACGCGCACCTTGGGCGAGGCCTTGCGGAGCGACTCGAAGAGGTGGTAGGCGCCGGTGGTGAAGTGCTGCAGAAGCGCCGAGGGCTTCATGCCCGGCATGCCCAGCGAAAACTCCTGCGAGACGAGGTGGTAGGCCTCGGCCGGCTTCCACGTGTTGACGAGCGTGTAGGTCTGCTTGTAGTCGGAGAGGTCGCAGGTGGCGTAGGTGACGTGGGGAAGCCGCAGGCGCTCGGGCACCGGCTCGGAGGCGAGCGCGACGATGCCGCCGTCGTGCGGCAGCAGGTTGAGCAGATGGTAGCCCAACGTGCTGTTGCAACCGGTGACGAGGATGCTCACGCGATGCTCCGGTTCTCGGGGGCGATCACGCTTTCGAAAGCGGCGATCACGTCGGCCTTGGGCGGGTTCACGACGGTTTCGACCAAACCGATGCGGCGGGGCAGGATGAACACGCGGCGGTCGGCTTCGGCCTTCTTGTCGCGGCCGGTGGCATCCCACGCCTTTTCGGCATCGAAGCGCCCCTTGAAATGCTTCGGCATGTCGAGTCTGTCGAGCAGCGCGTTGTGGCGGAGTTCGTCGCTTTCGCTCATCATCCCGATGCGCGTGGCGAGGCGCGCGGCGCAGCGCATGCCGAGCGCTACGGCAAGGCCGTGGGGCAGGTCCTTGTAGCCCGAGAGGTATTCGAAGGCATGACCGAAGGTGTGGCCGTAGTTGAGCACGTCGCGGCCGCCGGCGGTCTGCTCGCGCTCATCCTTGCCCACCACGGCCGCCTTGATGGCGCACGAGGTGCGGATGATGTGCCGCAACGCCTCGGGTTCCTTGGCCAGCACGGCGTCGGCGTTTTCGAGGAGATAGTCGAACAGGCCGTCGTCGCGGATCACCGCGTACTTGGCCACTTCCGCCAGCCCGGCGAGGAACTCGCCGCGCGGCAGGGTGTCGAGGGCGTTCAGGCTGATGAGCACCGCGCGCGGCTGATGGAACGCGCCGATGAGGTTTTTGCCCAACGGATGGTTCACGCCCGTTTTGCCGCCCACGCTGGAGTCCACCATCGAGAGCAAGGTGGTGGGCACCTGAATGAAGTCGACGCCGCGCATGAAGATCGACGCCGCGAACCCGGCCATGTCTCCCACCACGCCCCCGCCCACGGCGAACACCGTGGTTTTGCGCGAGCAGTTCTTGCGCAGCATCCAGGTCAAAAGCTTCAGGATGGAGGCCATGTGCTTTTCCTGCTCGCCGCCGCGCCAGTAGAACGACGGCGCGCCGCGCAGGGCGTGGCGCAAGGTCTCCAGCATGGGGCCGCGCGCGGCCTTCACCGCCTGGTCCGACACGATGACGGCCTGTTTGGGGGCGCCCACCTTGTCGGCCACCGAATCGGCGTGGCCCGAGAGATCCTCGGCGATGTAGATGGGGTAGCGGCGCTCGCCGAGTTCCACCCACAGCGGGTCGAGTTGCTCGATCTGCAGGCGGTGGATGATGCGGCGGGTTATCGAGTGGTGGGGCGTATCCTCGCCAGATTCGAACTTGAAATCGGCGAGGTCGTACACCGGTTGGCGCTCCGCCAGCATGCTCTTGATCTTCGCCAGCTTGGCCGCATCGTCGAGGTCGGCGAGCAGCGGACGCGATTCCTTTTTGCGGTTGACGCGCTCGAGGATCACATCGGGCTTGGCGTACAGGTTGATGAGAACGCCATGGGCACGGACGAGATCGAGCGCGCCGGGGTTCAAAAGCGTGCCACCGCCCAAAGAGGCCACCATCGGGCCTTGCCCGCAGATTTCGCGCAGCACCTCCATCTCCATCGCGCGAAACGCGGGCTCGCCGTCCTCGGCGAAGATCTGCGCGACGCTCTTGCCGGCCTTTTCCTCGACGATCTTGTCGGTGTCGAAAAACTTCCAGCCCAGCGAGGCCGCGGTGAGCGTGCCGATGCGGGTTTTGCCCGTGGCCATGAAGCCCGTGAAGAAAATGCTGCGTGTCAAAGGGATTTTCATGCGGACTCTCCGCGTCCCGAACGTCCGGATTTCATGGTTTGGCCTTGTTGCGAGCGGATGCCTTCGTAAAAAATTTCGGGGGGCACGGCGCGTCCCGTCCACTGTTCGAAGGCGATTCTTCCCTGATGGACGAGCATGCCCAAGCCACCGAGCGCGCGGCACCCCGCGGATTTCGCTTCGCGCAGCAAACGGGTTTCCTCCGGATTGTACACGATGTCATAGACGATCTGGTGGGGATGCAGGTGTTCGGCGGCGAGCGGTGTTTCGTAAACGGCAGGTGTCATGCCGACGGGCGTGGTGTTCACGACGATATCGTGATCCGCCGCGAGGGGCGCGTACTGTTCGGCCGTGAGCGCGCTCAGGGTGACCTTCGGCGCGACGGCGGTGTTGGCGGGGTCGCCCACCGCGGCGCGGATCTCGTCGATGAGCGCTTCGGCTTTGGAAAGGTTACGCGCCACCATGGTGATGCAGGCGATGTTTCTCATGATGGGAAGCGCGGTCGCGATCGTGCGGGCCGATCCTCCGTTTCCGAGGATGGCGACGCGGGCGCCCTCGAAGGAGTGTCCTTGGCCTTCGAAAGCCGCGATGAACCCGGCGGCGTCGGTTGTGTCTCCGTAAAGCTTTCCGTCGCGATGGACGATCGTGTTCACCGCGCCGAGCACGCGAGCCAGCGGCGAGATCTCGTCGAGGAAGGGGATGACGGCGGTTTTATGGGGCAGCGTCACGTTGGCGCCCATGAAGTTCACGGCCCGCAGCCCGGCGACGGCCGTGCCCAGATCCTCCGGTTTGACCGGGAGCGCCACGTATACGGCATCAATGCCGGCAGCACCCAGGGCGGCGTTGTGCATGGCGGGGGAGAGCGAGTGGGAAACGGGATCGCCCAGCAGCGCGAGCAGTCGCGTGGTGCCACGGATGGTCGATGGACCGGGAGACCGGGATGGCGTTTTGCCCTCGGGGGTATCGGGTAACTGTGCGGAGCTGGGAGACATGGCGACGTCCGTTCCGGGTTTTGGGTGTCGCTCTAACACATGCATCCGGCCGGTGGCCGGACCCTGTGCGGTTGAGACGATTCACGACCCGGATTCGCGACGCGAACCGTGCGCAAGTCGAAGCGACACCACACCTTCCGCGAAAAGTAACAACGCCGCCAGCGCGAGCAGGCCCAGCCGAAGGCCGACCCCGTCGTACAAGGTTCGCCAGTCGTCATTCGCGTCGAGGGCCACTTTGTGGCGAACGGTGCGCGCCCATGCCTGCGCTCCGAGGGCCTCCTCGAAACGCTCCCAATCGGCGGAGGTGGGTGCGGGTGGCGCATCCGCGACGCTGACGGCCAGCCAGCCCGTGCGCGGGCCGCCGTCGATGCGGTAGAGTCCGGGGTTGTCGAACGGTCCGATGGTCCACCCGTTTGCTTCGGGGCGCACGCGTGCGAAGGGCGTTCCGTACTGATCGAGCACGCGTGGCGCTTCGTCGAGGCCCGGGTTCCGGGCGGGCCACCAGGCCGACGAATCGGTCTCGACGAGGTGTTCTTCGATGCCGGCGGACCAACCGGCTTCAAGCACGGCCTGGTGGGCGAGCGCGGCCCACGGGCCGAGGCCGATGGTGCTCCAGGCCGGTGTGGAAAGCGAGGTGGTCCACACCAGCAACCGTCCCGGGCCCACGCGGCGCTCCACCAGCAGCGGCGTGCGGAGCGAGTCGGATGTCGCGAGGAGCACGCGGGTCGAGGCGGCGGGCCTGAATCCGAAGGCGGTAGTGACGGTCCCCGGGGAGCCCCAGCGGTCGGCGCGCGCGCCCTTGGGCCCCAGTGTCGCCAGCGCTGCCCGCTGCCCGACGGCCGCGCGTGGCGCGGTCGTGAGCGGTACAGTCAAAAGACCCGCCTCCGAAGGGGCGAGGAGCGCGCGGTTCCACAGCACGGCGTCGGTGCGCGGACCCGTCTCCAGGATCACCGTGCCGCCCGCGCGCGCGATCGCCGTCGCGCGCGCGGCGAGGGCCGCGTCGGCGCCCTCGGAGTCGGCAAGGTAGAGCAGTTTGCAGCCTTCACGCGCCCCACCGGACGGTTGCGCCGTCGCCGACGCCAGCGACACGATCTTCAGGCGCGCGCCTCCCTCGCCGAGCGAGGCGAGGGAGACGTAGGATTCCTGGGGGCCGAGGTGGCACAGCGTCGCCGGCGGCGGCACCCGGAGCGCGACGGGCAGCTCGGGGAACGCGAGGGCGCGACGCGCGGGATCATCCTCCGCGAGCGAGAAAGTCCCCGCGATCCAATGCGCCTCCGTGAGGGCGTCCGGAAGGGGGAGCGCGATGCGCGCGCGGCCCTCGTCCGCGCGCGCATCGCGCACGCCCTCGGCGGCGGGTGCGGTCGATTTCCAGACGGGTGCGCCGCGCGCCTCCGGATTGAGCGGCGCCGCGACCGACAGCGTCGCCGCGCGGTCGAACGCGTCATCCCCGCCCGCTTTGAGTTCGTCCTCCGTCCCGGCGCGAACGACGGGGCGCCCGAAGGCCTTCAGGCGCGAGGCCGCATCCCCATGATCGACCAGGATCAAACGGGCGTTGGGATTGGACTCAAGCCACGGGCGGGCCGCCGCGGCGATGACCGGCAGGTCGCGCGCCGCGAAAACGGGGACCCAGGCGTGCGCCGCCGCGCCCGGCGCGGCGGCGGCAAGACGTTGGAACAATCGCGTGAGCGCCTCGCCCGCTTGCGCGGTGCTCCCATAACGGGCCGCTCCCGTGAAGCCCGGGCGGCCCTCCCCCGCGGGGCCCGCGGCATCCCCGCCCCCGCCGTTTTCGGAGTCTTCCGGCAAAACGGTCTCGGTGACCAAGCGCCCTGCTTCCCGCGCCACCATGGAATCGAGGCCGCGCCGCAAAGCCGCCTGACGCGCGCCCAAAGTCGACTGCGCGATGTCATCGGGAGAGCGATCCTCCCGGAGCGGGATATGCGAGTACGCGCCGTTGTGGGTGAGCAGCGCGGCCACGGCGGGGGACGGCAGTGCGGAGCGGCCACGCCACACGGGCCCGGCGGCCGCGAGCAGCAGGCACAGCAACGCCAGCGTTCGCAGGATCACTTGCAGCCAGTTCTTGAGCCGGTGGCGACGCATGGCCCGCTGCAAGGTCGCCTGCACGGGCAGCAGACTGGGAAAGTCGCGCGTCTTCGGCTGCGAACGCCCCATCAGCGCGATCGCCAGCGGCACCGCCAACAGCGGCGTCAGCCACAGCGCGAGGGGGGAAAGGAGGGAGAACATGGGGAAGTCTACGTGGGGAAATCTGAAATCTGAAATATGAAATATGAATGGGAAGACGGGATTTGAAAGGCTCGTGAGGTAGAGTGAATATTCATGATGCTGATTTCAACTGGGAATGGCAATTGTTGGATGAGTCTTGGAATGCGATGAGGCCTCACCGCAAGGTGCACTTGTTTTTCTTTCATACTTCAGATTTCATATTTCCTGATTCGGTTCATCCTCCCACGACTTTCCTCATCGCCCCGTCCAAAGCGCCGTCCGTGCGGATGCCGACGAGGCGGACGCCGAGGGAAGCGCACGCTTCCCCGACGCGGAGGTTGTGCGCGCGCAGCGCGTCGGCGTAAGCCGCGCGGGCGGGCGCGGCGTCCACATCGAGGATGTCTCCCGACTCCATGTCGCGCAGTCGCAAGGTTCCCGAGGCGAAGAACTCGTCCTCGTCGCGCGTGCGGATCTGGACGACCGTGGCCGCGCGGCTTTTGCGGCGGATGCGCCGCAACCCCTCGGCGATGGCTTCGGGATCTTGCCACAGATCGGTGAACAGGAACACGAAGCTTTGCGAGGTGATGCGTGCGGCCTCTTGGGTGAACAAGGCGTCAAGATCCGTCGCGCCTTGCGCGGCGAGGGCCTCGAGGCGCGCCAGCACTTCCCCGGTGGCGCGCGGGCCGCTGCCGGCCGGAAAGAAATCGGTCAGCGCCGCTCCGCCGTGCGCGAGCGAGAGGGTGTCGCGCTGGCGTTCGGCGAGCACGGCCAGCGCGGCGGCCAAAACGCGGGCCACGTCGAGTTTCGTGAACGTTCCCTCCCCGTCGTCGGCATTCCGGTAGCCCATCGAAGCGGAGGAGTCGAGCAGGAGGTGAACGGTGGTGTTGGTCTCGTCGCGATACTGGCGCGTCACCAGTTGGTCGCGGCGCGCGTAGGCCTTCCAGTCGAGATGGCGCAGGTCATCACCGGGGACGTAACCCTTGTACTGCGCGAACTCCGACGAGTAGCCGTGGAACGGCGACCGGTGCGCGCCCGCCAGGGCGCCCTCCAGGACCGCTTGCGCCCGCAACCGAAGCCCGAGTATGCGGGACAGAAGGGCGGGCGTGAGGACGGGCATGGGAATTACGAATGAACCGATGCGGATGACGGGTGAACGCGGGCCCGCATCGCAGGCGAATGATGTGAAGCAGTAAGTTTCACCATGACCGCCTTTTCATTCGTCGTCCGGAATTCGCGACTCGTCATGATTCCGCACCGTTTTCCATCGCCGCGAACGCCGGGCGTTCGCGGCGTTGAATTTCCGCTTGCTGCTCCTCCCATGCGGCGTGATCGCAGGCGGCGCGCAGCTTGTCGCGGAGGATGTCCATCCCGATCTTGCGCTCGGCCGAGACGAAGGTGGCGTCGGGGTGCTGCTCGCGCAGCACGGCGAGGCGCTCGGGCTCGAGCAGGTCGATCTTGTTGAAGACGGTGAGGCGCGGGGTCTCGGTGATGCCGAGCTCCTCCAGAATGCGCGCGGTGATCTCCATCTGCTCCTCGAAGTCGTCCGAGGAGGCATCCACCACGTTGAGGATGTGGGTCGCCTGCGCGGCCGCGCTCAGGGTGCTTTTGAACGAGGAGATCAGGCCGTGGGGCAGCTTGCGGATGAACCCCACGGTGTCGGACAACACGGCCTTGTGCGGCCCGCCCAGCCACAGCTGGCGCGTGGTGGGGTCCAGGGTGGCGAACAGTTTGTCGACCGCCTCCACGCCGGCCTGCGTGAGCGCGTTCATGAGGGTGGATTTGCCCGCGTTGGTGTAACCCACGAGCGCGGCGTGGAAGGTGGGGCGGCGGCGGTCGCGCTGCGAGGTGCGGATGGTTTCCACCTTCTCGAGTTTTTTCTTGAGGTCGGCGATGCGCTTGCGGACGGCGCGACGGTCGGTCTCCAGCTGGGTTTCGCCCGGACCGCGCATGCCGATGCCCACGCCGCCCGCCTGTCGGGACAAGTGCGTCCACGCGCGCGTGAGGCGCGGCAGCATGTATTCCAGCTGCGCCACTTCGACCTGGATCTTGGCTTCCGCGGTGCGGGCGTGTTTGGCGAAGATGTCGAGAATGATGCCGCTGCGGTCCATGATCTTGGCCTTGATCAGGCTTTCGAGTTTTTTGACCTGCGACCCCGAGAGGTCCTCGTCGAACAGCACGATGTCGGCCTCGTGCTCTTCCACCAGCGCGGCGACCTCCTTGGCCTTGCCTTCGCCGATCAAGGTCGAGGTGTCGAAGGTGGCGCGGCGCTGCAGCACTTCTCCCACCACAGCGGCCCCGGCGGTGTCGGCCAACCGTCCCAATTCCGCCAAGTGCTCCCGGGCCTGTTTCGGTGTCACGTCGCGGGTGGCCACACCGACGATGATGGCTTTTTCCGGGCCTTTTTTGGTCTCATTTCCCATGGCGGGGAAAGGTACACAATGGGCACTGGGGAGGGGAGAAAGGAAGGTTCTGCGGCGACTCTGCGCCGCTTCGGCTGCGGGTCACGGTTTTCCGGTGGCGGCGTACCGCGCGAGGTACCGACCCGAGATGACCTTGCGTCCCGTGCGGTCGCGGCCGTCCCACTGCAGCGTGGCGTTTCCATCGCCGCCGCCGCGCGACCAGCGGCCGATCCACACGATGCGTCCGCGCAGGTCGAGCAGCGTGAGCGTGACGCCTTCGACCGTCTCGTGAAGGCGCGGCAAGGTGAACGTGTATCCCTCCCGGGCGATGCGCTCGGCGTGAAGCCGCACCGATTCCGCGGCCTCCCGGCCCGCCATCAGTTTGGCCGGCGGGTTGTCGACGGCGATGAGCAGGCTGTCGGTTCCGGTTCCGCCCGGCCCATGCGCGGTGATGGTGTACAGCGTCGCGGGGCTTAGGGCGGCCGGTGTTCCGAAGAGGCGTCCGGTGGTGACGTTGAATTGCAACCCGGAGGGCAGGGCGGGGGTGATGGAATAACGGGTGACGATGCCGGTCTTGCCGGTGCGGCCCAGCGGTTCGATGGGCGCGCCGAGGGCGAAGACGAACGTCCCTTCGTCGTAGGTGACGGTGGGGGCGGGAGTTTCGGTGGCGAGGGTGACGATGTCGGTTCCCGTGCCGCCGGGGCCATGCGCAGTGATGGTGTAGGCCGTTGCGGCGCTGACGGCGGTCGGGGTTCCGGACACGCGCCCGTTGGTCGCGTTGAACAGCAGCCCCGCGGGCAACGCGGGCTCGACCGCGTAGTGCGTGATGATGCCGGTGGCGGCGGTTTTCGCGATGGTCTGCCCGTCGAGCCCGAGCTGGAACACGAAGGGGGCATCGTCGTAGGTGACGGTGGGAGCGGGGGTGGTGGTCGCGAGGAGGATGGTGTCCGAGCCTTCGCCCGCGGGCCCGTGGGCCGTGGCGACATACCTGGTTTCAGGACTCACCGCGGACGGGGTTCCCGAAACTCGTCCCGTGGTCGTATTGAATAGCAGCCCGGCCGGCAATGCGGGACTGATCGAATAGTGTGTGATCAGTCCCGTCGTTCCCAGTTTGACGATATCCGTGATGGGGCTTCCCAACACGAAGGCATAGGGACCCGAATCGTAATCCAAAGCGATCGGAGGAGTCGTCGTGGCGATCAAAACAGGGGTGCAGGGCGTTGCACCGCCGGGGCCGTGAACCGTGATGGTGTAGGATGCTTCGCTTGTCACGTTTCGCGGTTTACCGCTGATCGAACCGTTGGTGGTGTTGAACAGGAGGCCCGCCGGCAAGGCCGGAGAGATGGAGTAATGGGAGATGATTCCGGTGGCGAGGGATTTGACGATCGGGGTGATTTCCTCCCCGACTTCAAGCGCGTGGGGACCGGTCGCATAGGTCGCGGTCGGGGCCGGCGTGGAGGTGGTGATCGCGAGTTCCGCCGTGTCGGCCGTGCCGTCGTAACCATGGGCGATCACGGTATACGTGGCGGAGGAAACCGCGGTCGGTGTTCCGAATATCCGTCCCTAGGTCGCATTGAATTGCAGCCCGGTGGCCGCCCCCAAATCGGGAGAAATGCTCCAGCTTCGAATCAGCCCGCCGCCTTTGAGCGGAATCACCGGGTCGATGGCCGTGCCGAGATCGAAGGTCGGGGGCGAGGCGTAGGACACTTCGGGAGCGGTGGCCGTCACCGCCACGCTGATGGTGAATCGGTCGCCGCGTCCGCTCGCCAGATCGACGGCGGTGATCGTGTAGGTGGTCGCCGGGGATGGGTACGCGGCCTTTCCGAACAACCGCCCGGTGATCTGGTTGAAGCGGATCCCGGTGTTCGCGGTCAGGTCGGGGCTGATCGTCCAGCGGTTAGCGGGCAGGCCGGTATTGACCTTTCCTTCGTTCACCTCCGCGCCCACGGGGAAGTCGTACGGAGTGCCGGTGTATGAAATCAGGGGCGCGACGCCGGGTGTCAACCCGGGGGTCGGATCCGAGGCCGCGCTGTTTCCGTTGGCGTTGGTGGCCGTCACGGTGAACGTGTATTCCGTCCCGTTGTTGAGGCCGCTGGTGATGGCGCAGGTGAGCGGACCGCTGGTCCACTGGCAATCGGCTCCGTCGGGCGAAGCCGTCACCGTATAGCCCGTGATGGCGGAGCCGCCGTTGTTCACGGGAGCTTGCCAGGTGATGAAGGCGCGTGCGTCGCCGACGAGCGCGCTGGCATTTTGAGGCGCGGCGGGGACACCGGAGCTTACGGCGATCTCGAGAGTCGTGGTGTCCGCGCCGCCGTCACCGGTCGCGATGATGGTATAGGTCGTCAACGCGGATAATCGCGAGGGCGCCCCCGAAATTTCTCCCGTCGCGCCGTTGAAATTCAACCCGGTGTTGAGAGAGAGCGAGGGTTCGATCGTGTAACCGGAGATCGGGCCTCCCTCGGAAACCGGGGTCACGGCCGAAATGGACTCGTTGACCGCGAAGTCATGCGAGTTCGGTGAATACGTGATGGAGGGAAAAATCAAAGCGCCGGTTGTGAAGGTGTGCGCGGGCGACCACACGCTTTCGCCGAACGCGTTCATCGCCTTCACCCGGGCGTGAATGCGCGTCAGCGCCGGCAGGTGCGTGGTCGTGAAGGACGTGTCCGTGAAGACGCTGTCCTGCACGAGTGTATTAAATGATCCATCAAGGCCGATCTGGAGGTGGTAGGTGGTGGCCTCGGAAACCTGGCGCCACCGCAGATGTTCCGATTGCAGAACGTTCTCGGCGTCCAATGTCGGGTGGGAGAAGGTCGGCGCGGCGGCCGGGGCGGCGGGCAAGCCGGCGGGTATGCTCCAGGTGATGCCGTCGGGCGAGGTGAGCACCAGTCCTTCGTTGCCCACGGCCGCAAAGCGGGTTCCGTTCCAGGCGACCGCATTGATGTTCTCCAGGGCGGGACTGGTCTGCACCGTCCAGTTGAGTCCGTCGGTCGAGGTTTGAATGGTTCCCGCGTAGCCCACACCCACGAACAGGGTGCCGTTCCACGTGAGGCCGAAGAACGTGCTTCCCGTTCCGGTTACACGCGGGGTCCACACGATGCCGTCGGGAGAGGTGTACAGCGAATCGCCGGTGGCGGCCACGATCAACGCGCCGTTCCAGGCGACGGCGATCAGCTGGTTCAAGGTTCCGCTCGACCGCGACGTCCAGTTTTGCCCATCGGGCGAGGTCAGAATCACCCCGTTGTCTCCCACGGCCACGTAGTGGGTGCCGGCCCACGCGACATCGCGCAGAATACTGGTCGCATCCGAAAAATGGGTGCTCCAGGAGGTTCCGTTCGCGGAGTACAACGTCGTCCCCTCCTCGCCGACGGCCACGAACGAGGAGCCGTTGGTCCCGAGGCCGAAGTAGGTGCGGATGTTGTCGCCCGTCGAACGCGGCGTCCAGGTCAGGCCGTCGGGCGAGCTCACGGTCGACGTGCTGTCGCCGTCGCCGTCGAGGGTGTTGTCACCGATGGAGGCGAACACGGTGCCGTTGAAGGCGACCCCCCAACGATCGGTGGTTTTGCCCGAACTCCGGCTGGTCCATGTGATGCCGTCCTCCGAGGTGAGCACGTTGCCGCCGCCTCCCACGGCCACGAACCGGGCGCCGTTGGACGCAATGCTGGTGAAGTTCCGCGCCGCGAAGGCCGGCAAGACACCCAGCATAATCAGGATGACCGTTACCAGGAACGAGTGCCCGAATCCGCGGCGCGAAATCGATGGCGCAACTGAAAATCCTTGCGTGTCAGGCATGAAATCGCCCTTTTGGAACGGGGTGGAGGAGAGTCTCGAAAACCGGAATTTTGAGGACCGGAAATCTCGCGGTCATGATAACACCCGTGTCACATAAAGGGAAGATTCTCGTCAAAATTTGGTGAAATATCTTCCGCGTTCGGCCTTGGTCGGTTTCGGCCGGGTTTCATTCGGGCCGCGCAGGGCGAAGCGCCCGCCGGGTGACCAGGTCGGGATTGATTCCTCTTCGGCTGCGGGTCACGGTTTTCCGGTGGCGGCGTACCGCGCGAGGTATTGACCCGAGGTGATCAAGCGCCCGGTGCGGTCGCGGCCATCCCACCGGATGACGCGATCCTCTGTGTTAACGCCGCGTTCCCAGCGTCCGATCCAGAGGATGCGTCCGCGCAGGTCGAGCAACGTGAGCGTGACACCTTGAACCTTTTGATCGAGCTGCGGCAGGGTGAACCCGAACCCCTCGTGCGCGACCCGTTCCGCATCCAACCGCACCGATTCCGCCGCTTCCCGACCCACGGTCAGTTTTCCCAAGGGGTGACCGACCTCGATGAGGACTCCGTCGCTGCCGGTTCCTCCCGGCCCGTACGCGGTGATGGTGTACAGCGTCGAGGGGCTTAGGGCGGCCGGTGTTCCGAAGAGACGCCCGTTGGTGGGATTGATGTGCAACCCGGCGGGGAGCGACGGGGAAACGGCGTAATGTGAGATGATCCCCGATTTCTCCAGGCGAGCGGGAGGAACGATTTGAGCGCCCACCGTGTAAACATGCGGCCCCTCGTCGTAGGTGATCGTGGGCGCCGGGGTTTCGGCGGCGAGCGTGATCTGGTCGCTGCCGGTGCCTCCCGGCCCGTGCGCGGTGATGGTGTAGGCGGTGGCGGCGCTGACGGCGGTCGGTGTTCCGAAGATGCGACCGGTGGTCGCGTTGAACAGGAGGCCCGCGGGCAGCGCGGGCGTCAGGGAATAGTGGGTGATGGTCCCGGTGGCCGCGGTTTTCGCGATGGTCTGTCCCTCGACCCCGAGCTGGAACACGAACGGGGCATCGTCGTAGGTGACGGTGGGCGCGGGGGTGGTCACGGCGAGTGTGATGGTATCGCGTCCGGTTCCTCCAGGGCCGATGGCGGATACCACGTAGTCGGTCGCGGCGCTGGGGCCGCTTGGCCGTCCGTAGATCGTGCCGGTGGTCGGGTTGAGGGTCAGGCCCGGGGGGAGCGAAGGCGCGATGGCGTACCGCGAGATGAGACCCGACGCAGCGGTTTTCACGAGCGGCGTGATGTCGACGCCCAAATCGTAGACGACTGGCGCATCCGCATAGGTCACGGTGGGTGGGGGTGTGGAGGTCGCGAGAACGACCGTGTCGGAACCGACGCCACCCGGTCCGTGCGCGGTGATCACATAGGCCGTGGCGGGGCTGACGGCCGTGGGGGTCCCTGTGAGGCGTCCGGTGGTGGTGTTGAACTGCAGGCCGTTCGGGGGGGCGGGCGTGATGGAATAGCGCGTGACGATGCCGGTGACGGCGGTGCGCGTCACAGGTAGGATGGCGCTGCCCACCGCGAACGCGAGGGAATCGTTCGGGTAACCAACCGTGGGTGGGGTGGCGAATGTGGACAGGGTCAAGGTATCCTGCCCGCTGCCGCCCGGGCCCGTGACGGTGACCACGTACTCCCGCGCGGGTGAGGCGACCACCGGCGTGCCGGAGATGCGGCCGGTGGTCCGATTGAACTGCAGACCGGCCGGCAAGGCGGGTGTGATCGCATACGATGTGATGGACCCGCTCGCGCCGGTTTTGGCGAGGGGTGTCATCGGCTCGTTGACGGGCAGCACATGCGGACCGGCATCATAGGTGACCGTCGGCGGTACGCCCGTCACGACGATTGAAAGGCTGGCCTGTCCTTGGGTTCCGCCGTGTCCGTGCGCGGTGACGGTGTAGGTCGTGGCGACGGAGGTGCGCGTGGGCGTCCCGAAGATTTTTCCCGTGGTGGGGTTGAACAAGAGACCGGTGTTGGCCGTGAGGTCCGGTGTGATGCTCCACTGCGTGATCAAGCCACCGGTGCTTTGCGGGGCGATAGGGGTGATGTCCTCGCTCATGGTGAAGGTGTGCGGCGAAGCGTAGGTGATGGCGGGGGCGACCGCCGCGGTGGAGACCGTGAGCGTGATCCGGTCGCCGCGCCCGGTCAAGGTATCGATGGCCTGAATGCGGTAGGTGGTCGCCCCGGCGAGGTAGACGGGCGTTCCGAGGATGCGGCCCGTGTACGAATTGAGGATCAATCCGGTGTTCGTCGTCAGGCTCGGACTGATGGTCCACGCCGTGCCGCGGGGAGCGGGGTTGACGGCGGGTTGATTGACTTCGGTTCCCATGGCGAAGGTGTAAGGGCTGCCGGAATACCCGATCTGCGGCGAGGGGCCGGGCGTTACCGCCGCCGTGGGTTCCGAGGCTGCGCCGGCGCCCACGGCGCTGGCGGCCGTCACCGTGAAGGTGTAGGATGAATCGTCGGTGAGGCCCGTCACCGTGCAGGTCAGGGGCCCGGAGGTCGGCATGGTCAAGGTGCATGTCGCGCCGCCGGGTGCGGCGGTGACGGTGTAGGCCGTGATCGGCGATGTGCCCTCGTCCGACGGGGCGGTCCAGTCCACATAGGCTTTTTGCGAACCGCCCAGCGCCGTCACGCCTGTGGGCGCGCCCGGTACGGCATGCACCGCGAGCGTCAGGGCCGCAACATCCGACCCGGCGGCGTTGGTGGCCGTGAGGGAGTAGGTCGCGGCGGCGGAGGTCACTGTGGGAGTTCCTGTGACGATGCCCGAGGCGGCGCCCAGCGACAGCCCGGCCGGTAGGGCGGGCGTGACGCTCCACGTGGCTCCGCCGCCCGCGTTCTGCGGTACCAGGGCGGCGATGGCCGCACCGCGCCTGTAGGGCGCAGGTTGCGCGTACGAGATCGCCGGAGGCGTGGTGGCGAACCCGCCCGACGACAGGATCGTGCCGCCTGTGGCGACCACGACGGTGCGCCCCCCGCCGTGTGCGATGCCCGTCAATGCGGTCGTGGTGCGCGTGTTGTCGAGGCTCCAGACCGTCCCGTCGGTCGAGGTCACGATCACCCCGCCCGCTCCCGTCGCGCGAAAGGCGCTGCCATCCCACGTGACATCGTTCAACGCGCCGGTGGTGCCCGACGTGCGGGTGGTCCAGGTGATGCCGTCGGGCGAGGTGCGGATCGCCCCGCCGTTGCCCACGGCCACGAGCACGCTTCCGTTCCAGGCGATGCCGTTCCACGTGCCGCTCAGCGTGGAGGAAGTCCATGTGACTCCGTCGGAGGAGCGGCGCACCGCGTTGGCGGTGCCCACCGCCACGAACTGGGTATCGGCCCACACGACGGCGCTGAGGAACGCGCCCGTGCCGGTTTGCGTGGTCCAGGTGACGCCGTCGTCTGCCGAGACGGCGCGCGCGTTGCTGCCCACGGCCACAAGGCGCGTGGGCGAGGCGGCCACTCCGTTGAAAACCAGTCCCGAACCCGCCGTGCGCGCGGTCCAGGATACGCCGTCGGGGGAGGTGCGCACCGTCGAACTCGAACCCACGGCCACGTACTGCGTTCCTGTCCAAACAATGTCATTGAAGGTCGGGAGCGAACCGGGGGACAACGTGGTCCAGGTCTCGCCGTCGGGCGACGCCATCACCGAACCCGCCCCCGACCCGATCGTCAGAAATCGCCCCCCGTCCCAGATGATGTCGTTCAGGGCCCCGGTGAACCCGGAGCGCGCGCTCGTCCAGCTGTCACCGTCGGACGATACGACGATGGTGCCGCTGGTCCCCGTCGCCACCAGCCTCGTCCCGGTCCACGTCACGCCCAACGTGGAGAGCCCCGTCCCGGTGGCGCTCGTCCAGTTCGAACCGTTCGGCGATGTCCGCGTGACGAGGGAGCCCACGGCCACAAAGCGCGTTCCTGTCCACACCATTTTTGTCCCGGACGCGGTGGTGAGAGGTTGGCTGGTCCAGGTGACGCCGTCCGTGGAGGTGTGCACCGTTTGCGTGCTCATGGCGACGATCACCTCGTCGTTGTGGGCCACGGTGGTCAGTGCGTACACCGAAGTTCCGGACGAGCGCGCCGTCCAGGTGATTCCGTCGGGCGAGGTGAGCAAAGTGCCGGACGCGCCCGCAGCCACGAAAAGTGAATCGACCCATTCTACGGCGTTCAGGATGTTCGACGTTCCCGATGTGCGGGACGTCCAGTCAATCCCGTCAGTCGACGTGAAAATCCCGCCGGCCGACCCGACCCCCACCAACACGCTGCCGCTCCAGGCGATTTCGTTCAGCCGAGTGAGGACACCGAGGGTGCGTCGTGTCCACGATACGCCGTCAGATGAGGTGAAAACGGCTCCCACGTCACCGGCGGCCAGGGCGTTGTAGCCCACGCCGACCAGCATGGATCCCGTCCACACCACGTCCTTGAACACGATGCTGTCGTTCAGGGAAACGGGATGCGACCACGCAAGGCCATCGGGGGAAGTCAGGAGTTTGCCGTCATGACCGAGAGCCACCACCTGCGTGCCGGTCCACGTCAACGCCTCGATGGTGCCGCCGTGAGGCAAAGGATTCCGCCAGGTCCACTCCGCCGCGAGGGTCGTCGACGGTGCCAGCATCCAGGTGAAGATGAATGAAATGACGAGATCGGAAATCGGGTGAAATCGGTTCGGCTTCATCGGGTGCCTCTCGTAGGGATCGGCGCGCGATTTTCTTCGACTTCAGGCGTTTGGTAGTGCGCTTTTCACCGGCGCTGCGAATCACCCGAAGCCCATTCGTCGCGGCTTCATGGCGTTTCACATTATTTCATTTCATTCGTCACGACTAGTGTGAAATAAAATTCACACCGTTACTGCTTCGTGTCTATTGTCGCTCTGTCAAGAATGCGCGGGGAACTGTGAAATCAATTGCGCACTTTTCGGGTGTACGGGGCGGGTGTGACCGGCGAAACCGAACAAGGGACGGGGATCGCGGATCGCACAAACCAATCCATTCAATGTTGAAGGCTTACCGTGGGGCGTCGTTTGTGGTTCGGCCCGAAAACCCCGGCACCAGGTTTACAATATCACCACAACCCACAACCCACAACCCACCACCCACTCCCCACCACCCAATCCCCACCACCCAATCCCCACCCGGTTTCCTCAATCGATCACTCCCACTCGATCGTCCCCGGCGGTTTGTGCGTCACGTCGTACAAGAGCGCTCCCACGCCACCGGGAAGGCCCGACAGATCCTTCCACAGCGCGTCCAGAACACCGAACGGAAGTTCCGCGAAGCGCGCCGTCATGGCTTCGCTGGAGGACACCGGGCGCAACACGAACACCGGCTTGCCGCCCTTCGCGAGAGGGAGCAGCACCACGGGCATCTGCCACACCGCGCCGTACAGGTTCGCGCTTTGCAGCGCGCGCGTGCACAGGGCATCGGCCTCGCGCAACAGATCGAGATGTCGCTTGTCGCAACCTTGCGCGACAGGCTCGTAGTGACCCTCCACGGCGTGCGTCTCCAGCACGATGCGGTTCACCGCGCGTACGCGGTTCAGCACGGCGGTCGCCACCTCGTCCGCGATTTTCCAGTCTTTTGTTCCGCGAATCAGTCCGGGGTGCGCGTAGGTGCGGGCGTCGCCCTGAACCCCCACGCTCTTGATCGGCAGAATGGCCCCGGAGAGTCCGTGGGATTCGAGCATGGTTTCCAGGGCCGCGATGTCTTCGCTCTTCGCCGCGTCGCCGACGCCGCCGGAGCACAACAGGCGCACGCCCAGGCCCGGGCCGGGAAAGGGGTGACGGTCGAGCAGGGGCGCGGGAATCCCGAGGCGGTGACCCAGTTCGCGCACTTCGTCCTTGTACAGTTCCGCCAGCGGCTCCACCACCATGCCTTGCGCCATCAGGTCGAGAATGCCTTGCACGCGGTTGTGGTGGGTTTTGATCACCGCCGCGTGCGCCGTGCCGCCGCTTTCGATGGTGTCGGGATAAATTGTGCCCTGCGCCAGCATCCACTCCGAAGGATCGAGGTTCAGCTCCGCGATGGCGGCATCCTTCACGGTGAGGAAGGTTTCGCCGATGCTCTTGCGCTTGGCCTCGGGCTCGATCAACCCCTTGAGGTTTCCCAGGAACGTGTCGGTCGCGTCCTTGATCTTCAGGTTGTCGAAACCCTGCGCGCGCATGAAGTTCAGCACGTCCGCGCTTTCGTCCTTGCGCATGAGGCCGTTGTCGATGTGAAGGCCCAGCACGCGGTCGGCGCCCAAGGCGCGGTTCAGCAGTTCGAAGGCCACGGTCGAATCCACCCCGCCGCTCACCAGCAAAAACACCTTTTTGCCTTCGCACTGCTCGCGCAGCTGTTCCTGAATCGTGGTCACGTAGTGATCCATGTTCCAGTCGAACGCGCAGCCGCAGATCGACAGGAAGTTGCGCAGCATGGTCTGCCCCTCAAGGCTGTGCGTGACCTCGGGGTGGAACTGCATGCCGAAAAACTTGCGCGCGTCGTCGCCCACGGCGGCTTGCGCGCAGTCGGCGGTGGATCCGATGTTGCGGAAACCCGGGGCGGGGGAGGAGACCTCGTCGCCGTGGCTCATCCACACGACGCTTTCGGGGGAGATGTCCCGGAACAGCGGGTGGCCGGATTCCGGCTTGAGCGCGGCGGGGCCGAACTCATGCACGAGGCCGCGTTTCACTTCGCCGCCGAGCGTGCGGGCCATCAGCTGGTGGCCGTAGCACAGGCCGAGGATGGGGAGACCGAGGGTGAACAGGGCGGGGTCGCAGTCCGGAGCGCCGGGCTCGTAAACCGACGAGGGGCCGCCCGAGAGGATGATGCCTTTGAGGCCTTCCAGGGCCTTCAGGTCCGAGGCCTTCACGTCGGAGGGAACGACCTCGGAGTAAACGCCAAGTTGCCGGATCCGGCGGGCGATGAGGTGGGTGTACTGGCCGCCGAAATCAACAACTGCGAGCTTTTCCATGGGGGGGAAAGATAGCTTCGGACCCTAGGTTGGGTGGTTTGGGATTGCGGGGAGCCTTAAAATGGATGGTTCGGGATGAAGGATATCGGGTCCGTGGATGGTTTGGGAAAACACGAACGTGCGAATCGTGGTTTTGCGTTCTCCATCCCGTGGAGTCCTGCCTAAGTCCCAAACGATCCGAAGAGAGTCCTTCCCCTATCCCAAACCAGACCTTAAGGCCAACAGGGCGCAGGGATTATTTCCCTGCGAATCCTCTTGCGAGTTCCACCAGCGTCTTCAGTCCGAACCCCGTCGCGCCGTTTTTGACGTACTTCCAGGGTGATGTGACGAACGCGGTGCCGGCGATGTCCCAGTGCGACCACTTGGCGCCCTCGGGCACGAACTCCTGCAGGAACAGGCCCGCGGTGATGGCCCCGGCTTCGCCCTTGCTGGTCACGTTCTTCATGTCGGCCGTCGGGTCATCCATCCACTCGCGGTACTCGGCCTCCAGCGGCAGTTCCCAGAACTTCTCGCCCAAGGCGTCACCGGTTTTCTTGATGGTCTTGGCGAAGGCGGGGTCGTTGGAGAAGTAGCCGGTCATCGCCGAGCCCAAGGCGCGCACCATCGCACCGGTGAGGGTGGCGAGGTTCACGATGTGGGTGGCGCCCAGGGTCCCCGCCTCGAAAAGACCGTCGGAGAGCACCAGGCGGCCTTCCGCGTCGGTGTTGTCCACCATCACCGTCTTGCCGTTTTTCGCCTTGAAGATGTCGCCCGGCAGCACCGAGGCGTTGCCCGGGCGGTTTTCCGCGAGGCACAGCACCGCGCTGACGTTCACGCGCAGCTTCAGCTGCGCGATGGCGCAGATGGCCGCCAGCGTGGTGGCCGCGCCCGCCATGTCGCACTTCATCTCCCACATCGCGGCCGAGGGCTTGAGGCTGATGCCGCCGGTGTCGAACGTCACGCCTTTGCCCACGATGACGAACTTCGGCGCGTGTTTCTGTGATTTGGGGGCGCCCGCATACTCAAGGGTCACCATGCGCGGCGGTCGATCGGATCCCTTGCCGACCGTCCAGTGGCCGAGGAACCCTTCGGCCTGCAGTTGCTTTTCGTCGCGCACCTTCACCGTGAGGCCGTGGGCCTTGGCCTGTTTGACCGCGATGCCCGCGAAGGTCGCGGGGTCGAGGTCGGAGCCGGGCGTGTTCACCCAGTCGCGCAGGTTCTTCATGTGGGCGAACAGCACGGCGGTTTCCGCAAGGGTCGCCTCCGTGGCCTTCTTTTCCGAATCCTTCACGCGGACGAGCACTTCGGGTTCGGCCTTTTTGGCCGGAGCCGATTTGTAAACGTCGAACGAATAGTCGGCGTAGTGCAGGCCCTCGATCACCGCGCGCACGTCGTCGCCGGATGCGCGGTCGAGCAGAAGCGTCACGGAAGGCACGCCGCGCGCCCGCGCGGTCTCATAGGCGGCGCCAGCGGCGAGCCGCAGGCGTTCGCCGCGATCGAGGCCCTTGCGCTGCGGCAGGCGCGAGACCAGCAGCGCGCGCGCGCCGTCGCGCAGCAGGTCGGAATCCGCCGATACGGTTTTGTCGGCCTGCGCCGCCGTGAACGTGGTCACCGTGGCGTTCCACAGCGCGGCATCCTCGGAGGTCAGCGAGCCGAGAGCCCTTTTCTCCTCTGTCCACAGGACCTGAAACGGGGCGTTCTTGGCGGGTTTCGCGTGGGTTTCAATGCGGATTTTCATGAGGGTAAAGATAAACGGCGGAGCGGGCCCGGACGATGTCACAAGGCCTTGGCCCCGCCGGTCCCCCGAATTCCCGGTCGGGTCAGCGCACGTCGGCCGGCAGCAGGCGCGTCAGCGCCGCGCGATCATCGATAAACACCCGCAGAATCGTGGTTTCAGGTCGACCCGGAAGGTTGATCCGGTGTGTTCCGGTCTGAAGCGCCGCGACCCCCTGATGTCTCGCGCGGCCGTCCAGGCCCGCGATTTCCCAACGGACCTGGGCGGGTTCGCCGAGGCGAACCGTCATGCCTCCCGCCTCCCAGCGGGCTTTCGCCGAGGTGTTCGCACGGGCGGGGTCGGGGGCGATGGTCGTGCCCCCGATGGTGCGACCCGAATCGATCCTGCTGGTATTGCCGCCGCCGTCCGTCAGGCCGACCCGGAACAGGGTGCCGGTAGGGGTTGCGAAGCGGGGGACGAACGCCAAGCGCCGTGCGGTTCCGTAGGTCGCGGGCCATGAGCCCAGGGGCAGCAGAACGGTCGAGTCGGGGAGCTTGGCGTACACGTGAAGGCGCGGTGCCGACGTTCCCGTGGTGGTGTCGAGGTTATAGGTCAGCACCAGCGAGTCGCCCGCAGCCGCGACCGATTGCAAACGCGGGCCTATGAGATTGCGCATCGCGCCGCGGTCGTTGGGGAACGAACCGGTCGTGTCCGCGATGACGATGGGGGTGGCGATCGCCGGGAGGACGTTGGTGTCGAGCAGGGCGTTGGTGAGTTGCCACGGCTGCGTGGGGTGGTTGCGCGCGATCAACGCGGGGCTGTTGCCGCCGAAGCGGTTGTGCGCGAAGCGGCCGATCTTGGAGCCGCGTAGTTGCACGCATCCGCGGGTGCAGGCTTCGAACGTGTTGTGCAGCACGAACAGGGAATCGGTTTGCTGGAACAGGATCGCGCCGCTGTCCTGCCCGCCCAGGAATCGGTTCGAATCGAGCGTGGTGGCGCGCGTGACGGCCGACGCGATCTCGACGCCCCATCCGGTCGAGGGGCCGAACCAGTTGCCCCGGATCACCTGACGGCCCGCGCCCACCGTGGTGCGGATCGATGAACCGCCGTTGGCGCGCAACGCGCCATTGGCGGTCACGCCGAAGCGGTTGCGTTCGATGCGGTTGGGGGCCAGAAACTGCGAGGCCAGGGTCATGCCGTGGTGGCGGTTGCCCGCGATGATGTTGTTTTCGAAGAGGTTTCCCGCGCTGGTGTAGCCCAGGCTAATGCCCGTGTCGTTGGCGAGGCTGGTCGCCGTGGCCACCGCCCCGATCAGGTTGGCGCGGAACTGGTTGTTGACCGCGTTGCCGTACCCCGTTCCCCACCCGAGGCGGATGCCCGTGCCCGCCCCGCCGAGGGTGTTGCTGTCGAGCGTGTTGGCCTTCGCCCCGTAGATCACCAGCAAGCCGTTGTAGGGAATGACGGCCGCGGAGAGGGTCTGGTCGGGCGATCCGATGCGGTTGTTCCTGATGGTGTTGCCGGTCACCCCGGGGCCGTTCAGCAGAATGCCGTTGGCCGCCACCCAGATGCGGTTGTTTTGGATCGTGTTGCCGGTCGCCAGGAGGGTGGAATCGGCTCCGGCGAGCCGGATGCCGGCCTGGGTTTCATCGAGCGAGGGCGCGCAGCCGGCCAGAACCTTGGTGGAGTCGGACACCGAAGCGCCCATGAGGTTGCCGGTGATGCTCCAGCCCCGCGTGCCGCCTTCCCCCGCGCTGCCGCCCACGATGATTCCCGAAGAGCGTTCCGCGCAGGTGGCGATGCGGTTTCCGGCGATGGTTCCGCCCACCGGAGCAAAACTCGTGTCGGCCGCCCCTCCGCTTCCCGCGGCGGTGGACCCTGTAAGCGTCACCGCGACGCCGTTGAACGCGAGGGCGGCGCCCGCCTTGGTGAACCCGAAGCGGTTGTTCAGGACCGAGGTGGAGTCGCCCGCGAGGGTGATCGCGGTCCCGCTCGCGAACGCGTCGCCGAAAACGCCGAACCAATTGTTCTCGATGCGCGACTTCACGTTTTTGGACCCCACCGAAACACCCTGCATCGCATAAATGCCCGGTGTTCCGCTATCGCCCGGCGCCAGGTTGAACTGGTTGCCGATGAGCTTGTCGGGGCCGGGTCCCAGGAGCGAAACCGAACTCCGGTTGGTGCCCGCGCGCGTGAAGGCGAACCCTTCCACATGCACGGGCGATCGGGCGAACCGCAGGCGGAGGCCCTCGAGGCGGGTCCGCACCGTTCCCGTGGCGAGGTACGACGAGTCGATCAAGACCACCGGTTTGGGCACGTCGGCGTCGCGTTGCACGAACCAGATCAGGTTCTGGACCGTGTCGCCGTTGCGGCCGAACACGAGGGTGTCGGTGACGTCCGCCACGGCGGGCGGAGCGATCAGGGCGCGCAGCAGCGCGCACTGGAACCCGCCCATGAGCGAGGGGTCGCACACCTCGTCGGCGACCGTGGTCGGGGTGATCACAAGCTTTCCCGCCGAAGCGGAGCCGATCAGAAGGGTCGTCGCGAACAGCAAGCGGGACGTGGCGCGGTTCATGAGGGATCTCCGGGGCGGAAGGTGGGGTGGGGCGGAAGCCGGGGGTTGGCTGGTCGACGGAACGTCAAGCAAATCACAAACCACAAACAACTAGCATGAACGGGTCAAGGGGTGGGGCCGTCGGTGTGATAATTTCTGCCTGTAACTTTGTCACAAAACCTGTGGTGAGGAGCAAAATGGCCCCGAATCGGGGCGATCGCGCCTGATTCGGCCTGTACCCGGCGGGGAAAGGTGAAAGTCACCGTTTTTCCCGAATGCCTCCAGGAGAGTCAAATCGCCATCGAGTTGGCTTCGTATTTGCTCCTTATTGGAGAACAGTGGCCAAAATGGTTCAAATGTCAGCGAATAAGTTGACAAAATCAGATTTGAACGACAATTGGTTTTACATTAGTTGACAAATTTGGGGGGCGGTTCAGATGAAAGATTTTATGGTTCACCAGGCCAGAACACTGGCCGCCCTGACCGAAATCAGCAAGCTGTTCAGTTCGTCCCTCGACTACACCGAGGTGGCGAAGCAGTGCCTCTACCTGCTGTCGGACATTCTCGATCTGGAGCGCGGCACCCTGCTCATGCCCACGCCCGACCGCAAGTATTTGTCGATCAAGGCGAGCGTGGGGTTCACGCCCGAGGAAATCCGCGAATCGGTTTACGAGATCGGCCGCGATTTCGTGGGCAAGGTCTACAGCAGCGGCATGCCGATGGCGCTGCCCGATGCCGATGACGTGGAGGGCGTGCCGACTCCCAAAACCGCCGCCGACGAGTTCAATCTCTACCGCATCGGATTCGTGGCCGTGCCCGTGACGCTGGACGGCCGCCCGGTGGGCGTGCTCACGGCCCACCGCACCACGCACTCCACCACCATGGTCGACGAAGACATCAAGGTGATGAAGATCGTCGCCTCGCTGCTCTCGCAGACCCTGCGCATCGCGGAAATGATCCGCGAGGAGAACAGCCGCCTGGTGCAGGAGAACAAGGAGCTGCACCTCGAGCTTGAGGAGCGCTTCAACCCCGAGAACATGATCGCCGATTCGTCGGCGATGGCCAAGACGCTCGAGATGGTGCGCCGCGTGGCGGGCACCGACGCCATCGTTCTGCTTCGCGGCGAGAGCGGCACGGGCAAGTCGCTGCTGGCGCGCAGCATCCACTTTTCGAGCCCGCGCAAGCGCGCTCCGTTCGTGATCGTCAACTGCGCGTCGCTTCCGGCGACGCTCATCGAGAGCGAACTGTTCGGCCATGAAAAGGGCGCGTTCACCGGGGCGTTCGCGCAGCGCGCGGGCCGGTTCGAGGCCGCCGACGGCGGCACCTTGTTCCTCGATGAAATCGGCGAGCTCCCGATCGAAACGCAGGCCAAGTTGCTGCGGGTCATTCAGGACGGCACGTTCGAGCGCGTTGGCTCGTCGAAGACCATGACGGTGAACGTGCGCCTGATCTGCGCCACCAACGCGAACCTCGAGGAGCAGATCCGCAACAAGGAATTCCGCGAAGACCTCTACTACCGCCTGATGGTGGTGCCGGTGCAGGTGCCGCCTTTGCGCACGCGCCGCGAGGACATCCTCCCGCTGTGCAACTACTTCCTCAAGAAGTTCACCACCAAGTACGGCAAGCGCGTGTCGATCTCGCGCGAGGTGATGGAGTTTCTGGAAGGCTACGCCTGGCCGGGCAACGTGCGCGAACTGGAGAACACCATCGAGCGCACGGTGGTGCTCGCCGGGGGCGAGACCTTGACCCCGCGCGACATCCCCATTCTGGAGACGCTCGTGGCCGCGCCCGCCGGTGGAACCGGGGCGCACGCCCAGGCGGGCGCGGCGGCGGCGGCCCCCGAGCCGCCGCCCGCGCCCGGCATCGTCACGTTCGGACCCATGCAGGGCCGGGCGCGCGAGCGTCAGCCCTATGAACGTGTTCCGCTCCGCGAAAAGGACATCCGCGAGGCCATGCACAACGCGGGGGGCATTCAGACCCACGCCGCGCGCATGCTCGGCGTCTCGCTCCGCCAGCTCCGCTACGCGCTCACGAGGTTCGAGATCAAGGCGACGGAGTTTAAATACTGAGGCCTTGCGGTGCGGGTCTTTTGGTACTGGGTGCTGCGTAGTGGGTAAGGAATCTTGAGATCACGCTCATTGGAATGATCTTGTTTGTTTCGTGATGTTTATCTCTGAACGTTCGTGATGTTCATCTCTGAACGCGAACTTCAGAACAACACTATCAGGATGGCGGGCGACTAAATTCTCGTCCCAGTACCCAGTACCCAGTACCCAGTACTACCTCCGGTTCTTCGGCACATAACCCGACTTCTTCGGCGCCGTGCGTTTGCGCGGCACGCGTGTCGGAGTCTCCGCCTCCTCTTCGTCCACCGCCTCCACCTTGACCTTCTTGCGGTTCAGCAGGCCGAACTTGTCGGGGATGAGCACCACGAGCATTTCCAGGTTGTTGGTGCCGGGGAACATGTCGAAGGGCACGGCCTTGGCGACCATGTAGCCCTGCTTGCGCCACTTGCTGATTTCGCCCGGCATCACATTCATGTCGCAGAACAGGTAGGCCACGCGGCGCGGCTTGCGCTCCGCGAGCAACGGAATGACGCCGGGCGCCGTGCCCTGGCGCGGGGGGTCGAGAAGCAGGATCTCGGGGCGGGTTTCATCGACGGGCGGCAACAGCTTGGGCAAACTCTTGGCGTCGATGCGTGAGGCGGCGAAGCGCGCATGGCGCAGCGAGGCGTTGCCCGCGGCCTTGCGGGCCGCGTCGATCGACACCGGCGAGCCCTCGATGCCGTAAGCCTCGGAGCAGTGCTCCGCCACCGGCAAGGTGAACAGGCCGCAGCCGCAGTACAGGTCGAGCAGCCGGTCGGTCTTTTGCGGTTTCAGGGCGTTCACCACCTCCGCCACCACGCGCGGTAGAATCGAGGTGTTCACCTGGAAGAACCCGGTGGGATGCAGCAGGAAGCGGCGGCCTTCCACCGTCATGGGCAAATACTCGGGGCCGAACAGGCGCTTCAGGCGGAAGGGGCCGTCCGAGACGCGCGCCTCGATGTAGTAGTCGGAGCGGGTCTTGTCGTAGAACACGTGCGCGGCCACCACCTTGGCGCCCACGGTTTTGGCGAGGTGCTCGCCCAGCAATTTGGCCTTGCGCACCACTTCGGCGCCCAGGCGGAACACGTTGAAGATCACCATCTGCTCGGCATCGCCGCGCACGATCAAAAAGTTGATGCTGTTCGCGAGCGCGCGGTAGGCCGGTTCGTTCAGCTTCTCGAGCGCACGCTTGTAAATGGCCTCGTGCGTCGCGGGCTCCAGCGTGTCGATGCCGGCCTTGGCCGTGCCGCCGAGCCGTTCCAGGAAAAAGTCCCAGCGCCACTGCTCGCCCTTGAGGATGAGGCGGCGCTTGGTGGTGGAGCGGTAGTGGCGCGGCAGGGGCGAGCCCACCACCAGGCTGGGCTTGTCGGGGATGGCATGTTGCGTCCACCAGGCGCGGATCGAGGCGTTCTTGAGGTCGAGCTCGGTCTTGTAATCGAGCAGCGCCAGCGGCGCGGGTTCGGGGTCGAGCTTGGCGGACAATTCCATCCCGTGCGCGGTGTCGCGGATCAGCGCGGAAAACTCGTCGCGGCCCTTTGGCGCCTGGACCACGTTCGCGCCCGCACCCCGCGCGTTCCGGCCTGTTTTGCCGAAGGGCTTTCCCGCCCCCCGTTTGCCCGTCTCATCAGCGCGTTCGCGCGGAAACCGCTCGTCGCGGCCGTCCTCGGCGCGGTCGCGCTCGCGTTTGTCGGCGCGCTTTTGCTTTTTTCCGGACTCGGGTTTGAATTGGAAGCGGGTCATGGGGCGGTTTCCTGGGGCATGCCGACGCGCCGCGATGCGGCGTTTCGACGAAAATCTGAAGGGAAAAAACTGATCAGGGGGGTGCCGGGGACGGCTCAGGCGGGCGGGGCTTCAGACCCGGCCGGAGCGGTTTCCAGAGCCGAGGCCAGCAGGCCGGCAAAGCCGGGCTGGCGGAACAGGTAGGGGTCGAGGGCGAACTCCACCCCCGCGTGCAGGGCCCGCAGGCGATCTAGCGCCGCGGGCACGTCGTCGATCATGTGGCGACCGATGAACACCAGCAGGGGCATGATGCGGATGCGCGTGCAGCCGGCCGCAGCCAGCGCGGCGGCCGCGTCATCGAGTTTCGGTTCCTGGTTCAAAAAGGCGTGCGCCACCCGCACCCCAGGCATCAGCGCGGCCAGTTGGTCGCACAGCGCGATGATTTCGGCGGTGGTGCCCGGTTCGCGGCTCCCGTGGCCCATGAGAATCACACCGGAAATTTGCGGAGAAGTCATGGGGTAAAGGTAGCTGAAAAGGCAAATCAGAAATCAAAAATCAACGATCGGAAACGGGCCCCACGAGTGTTTTCAGGGCTTTTTCTGATTTTTGATTTCTGATTTCTGATTTTCGTTCGCTATATTCCCCGCGCGTGAATACCTCCCTCATCAAACAGACTCCCCTGCACGCCTGGCATGTCGCCCAGGGTGCGAAAATGGCCCCTTTCGCGGGCTTTTCCATGCCCATTTCCTACTCCGGCATCAAGCAGGAGCACGAGGCCGTGCGCACCCGCGCCGGGCTGTTCGACGTGTCGCACATGGGCAACTTCACGCTGAAGGGCCCGGGCGCGCTGGCCTACCTGCAGCGCATGACCATCAACGACGTCGCCCGGCTGGCGGTGGGTGATGTGCAGTACTCCGCGTTCTGCAACACCGAGGGGGGCGTCATCGACGACATTCTGGTGTACCGCTTCGGTGCGGTCGAGTACATGATCGTGGTGAACGCGGCCAACATCGCCAAGGACTGGAACTGGTGCGCCGACCACCACAAAAAGTGGGAAGCCGACTGCGAGATGGAAAACGTCAGCGAGGCGCTGTCGATCCTGTCGCTGCAGGGGCCGCAGGCCGAGGCGATCTTCCGCGCGGTGGTTCCCTCCTACGACGGGACGCTGACCACCTACAAATGCGGCGTGTTCGAGGTGCTCGGCGTGCCGACCCGGGTGGGCCGAACGGGCTATACCGGCGAAGACGGTTTTGAATTCTATCCCGAAGCCGGGCGCGCGGAGGCTTTATGGTTGGCGCTCCTGGAGGCGGGCGCGCCGCACGGCGTGTTGCCCATCGGGCTGGCCGCGCGCGACACCTTGCGCCTGGAGTCGGGCTACTCGCTTTACGGACACGAACTGAACGACACCATCAATCCGCTGGAGGCGGGGCTGGGGTGGATCACCGCGCTGGACGCGGAGCACAAGGGTGACTTCCTCGGCAAGCAGGCGCTTCTGAACATTCGCGACGCCGGGGTGCCCCGCAAGATGACCGGGGTGGTGATGGACGACCTCGCGATTCCGCGTGAGGGCTGCGCCGTGCACAAGGGCGGTCGCGTCGTGGGCGTTGTCACCTCCGGAACGCTCTCGCCCACGTTGGGCAAGGGCATCGCCTTGGCGCTGGTCGAAGAGGACGCCGCCGCGCGCGGCGGCGCGCTCGAGGTCGAGATTCGTGGAACGCTCAAGCCCGCCAAGGCCACCGCGCGGACGTTCTACAAAAGGACCAAGGTGGCCGCGTGAGTTTGTTCCGCCGCGAGGTGAAGAAAAAGGGCGCGGCTCGTAAAGACGCGCGCCCCGCGCGGCTTTCCGCCAAGGTTTCGGCGAAAGCCAAACCCAAAGGGCGTGGCCGCGCCAAGGCCGATGAGGATGACGACGTCGCCGGCACTCCGGTGCCGCGCGAGGTGCCCGGTCTCATCCTCCTCGCGGTGTTGATCGTCACCATCGTCGCGCTCGTTTCCGAGCAGGTCAGCCCCGGCGCGAACGTGCTCGGCCCGTATGTGGGATCGTGGTGGGCGAACGTGCTCAACAAGGCGTTCGGCAAACTCCCCGTGCTGTTCCACCTGGCTGCCTTGTCGCTGGTGGGCGTGCAGCTCGTGTTCAAGGTTCCGCTGTGGAAACAGGCCTCCATCTCCGGGGCCGTCGGGTTGTTCCTCGGCTTGCTGCTCAGCATCCGCAACCTCAACCCTTACGCCACGTTCCTCGATTACCCCTGGTCGGGCGGCTGGCTGGGCAATTTCCTTTCGCAACAGATCTACGTGCCCGTGTTCGGGGTCGAATCGCAAACGGGACCCTACCTCGTAACGAGCCTGCTCATCTTCATCCTCGTGGTGTGGGCGTTCCAGATCAGCGTGGCGGCGTGGGTGAAGCGCGGCGCGCATGCGGCGGGGGTTTTGGGTCGCACGGTGGCCGACGGATGGCGCAGCGCCGAAAGGCCCCACGTTCCCGGCCTTGGCGCCGCGGGCGACGGCGAGGCGTACGACGACTTCGAGGACGAAGAACCGGTGCGCGCGCGCCGCAAGCCCGCCCGCGGGCCCAAAGCGGCGAGGGCGGCGGATGCGGCGGGCGCGAACGCGGCGCTGATCCCCACCGCCGAGGATTCGCCCGAAGAGGAACAGGCCAAACTGGAGGCCTTGCTCGAGAGCGGCAGCATCGAGGGCCTCGACCCTCTTACCATCCGCAAGCTCCGCGACTTGGCGCTGGAGCGGCAGCGCGTCGTGGAACTCAACGACTGGGAAGTGAAGACGCGCCGCACCGAAATCGGCGGCCTGCTTCGCAAACCCGTGGGAGCCGATGCCGCCGACGCGATTTCCGGCGCGGAAGAGGATGACGAGGTTGCCGCCAGGCCGAAGAAGGGCGCGCGCGGCATCAAGGCCGAAAAGAGCGCGCCTCAAGACGCCGCCCCGCCCTGGGAATCCGGCGCGGAGGACGAAGACGATCGCTCGGTCCTCTCGGGCTTCGCCGATGAGGACGAGGAAGACCCCGGGGTCGATGACGACGATCTGGATGCCGCGGACGATCTGGAAGACGATGAGGCTCCGGCCCGGCCTGCGCGGAAAACCGGATCCGGCAAAATCCTCGCGCGGACGCCAGGTGGTCGGTCAGCCCCCCAAAGCCCCGATGCGTCGACGACTCCCCGCATTCGCTACGACGCCTACGAGCGTCCCGACCTCGACGCCATCTTCCCCGAACCGCCTCATCAACCGCTCGAATTCACCGAAGAAGAGTTGCTCGAACAGAAGCAATTGCTGGAAGCGCAGCTGAACAACTTCAAGGTGCGCGGCACGGTGACCGGCATTCACCCGGGCCCCGTGATCACGCGCTACGAAGTGGAGCTGGCGCCCGGAGAGAAGGTGAACCGCATCAGCGGGCTCGCCGACGACCTCGCCCTGGCGCTGCGCGCCAAGAGCATCCGCATCCTCGCGCCCATCCCCGGCAAGTCGCTGGTGGGCGTGGAAGTGCCGAACCGCAAGGCGCAGATCGTGTACATCAAGGAGATTCTGGAGTCGGAACGGTTCAAGTCCGAAGATGACGGGCTGAAAGTGGCGCTGGGCAAGACCATCGCGGGCGAGCCGTACGCGGCCGACCTGACGCGTGCCCCGCACTTGCTGATCGCCGGTCAAACGGGGTCGGGCAAATCGGTGTGCATCAACAGCATCATGGCGTCGCTTTTGGCCAGCAAGACTCCGGATGATCTGCGCATGATCCTGATCGACCCCAAGGTCGTGGAGCTCAAGCCTTACGAGAACATTCCACATTTGCTGGGCCCGGTGATCACCAACCCCGAAACGGCGGTGCAGGCGCTCAAGTGGGCGACGATCAAGATGGATGAGCGCTACGAGAAGCTGGCCAAATGCGGCGTGCGCAACATCAAGGGGTTCAACGAGAAAGTGCGCGCCGGCGCGCTGCGCGAAGAGGCCCGCTATTCGCAGAACGAAGAGTTCGGCGACGGTTTCCAGGTGCGCTACACCGACGACATGGACGCGGGGGACATTCCGCTTTCCGATCCCATGCCGTACATCCTCATCATCATCGACGAACTCGCAGATCTGATGATGGTGGCCGGCAAAGAGGTGGAGACCAACATCGCGCGCATCGCGCAGAAGGCGCGTGCGGTGGGCATTCACCTGATTCTCGCGACCCAGCGTCCGTCCACCAACGTGATCACGGGCACCATCAAGGCGAATTTGCCCACGCGCATCGCCTTCAAGGTGGCCAGCCAGATCGACGCGCGCACCATTTTGGATCGCCAAGGCGCCGAGCAATTGCTCGGCCGCGGCGACATGTTGTTCCGCGCCATCGAGTCGCCCGATCCCGAGCGTCTGCACGGCTGTTTCCTCGACGACGCGCAGTGCGAGGCCATCGCCGAAGCCTGCGCGGGCCAAAACGTCAACTACCCCAAGGTGCGCACCTTCAACGTCGACGAAGAGCTCGCCGGGGGGGCGGGCGAGGACGAGGAGCGCGACGAGAAGTTCGTCGACGCCGCCGAACTGGTGGTGCAGCTCAAGCAAGCCTCCGTCTCCCTGCTGCAGCGTCGATTGGGTGTGGGCTACGCCAAGGCCGGCCGCATCGTCGATCAGCTCGAACGCGCCGGCATCGTCGGGCGCGAGCGCGGCTCCAAGCCGCGCGAGGTGCTGATGAACGAAGAGGAGCTCTACAGCTTCCTGAGGAGTCACGAGGCGACGGACGGGTTGTAGGGTACCGGGTACTGGGTATCGGGTACTCGGACAAACCACGATTGACTGAAAACATTTTGTGATGATTACCAATCGCCCCTCTTATTACGAGGCACAACAAGTGGTTTGCTGAAATTGGTTGAAATACTGAATCCGTAGCCACACAAAATTTGAATCCCAGTACCCAGTACCCAGTACCACCTCTTATCCTTCGCCCCCGCTTTGTAGCTTATCTCTTCCCTCTCTCCCCGGAGTCCCTCATGAGCGACTTGCACATCGGTTCGATCGCCCCCGACTTCACCCAGAACTCCAGCATGGGTAAGATCCACTTTCACAAGTACATCGAAGGCAGCTGGTGCCTGTTCTTCTCGCACCCGGCCGACTTCACCCCCGTGTGCACCACCGAGCTGGGCATGACCGCCAAGCTGGCTCCCGAGTGGAAAAAGCGCAACGTGAAGGTGATCGCCCTGTCGGTCGACAGCGAGGAGTCGCACAAGGGCTGGATCCCCGACATCGAGGAAACCCAAAGCTGCACGGTGGATTTTCCCATCATCGCCGACGAGGACAAGTCGGTGGCCATCGGTTACGGCATGTTCCAGCCCACCGCCAACGACAAGTTCACGGTGCGTTCGGTGTTCTTCATCGACCCGAACAAGAAGATCCGCGCCATGATCACCTACCCGGCCTCCACCGGCCGCAACTTCGACGAGATTCTGCGCGTGATCGATTCGCTGCAACTCACCGACGGTTACAAGGTGGCGACGCCCGTGAACTGGAAGGACGGCGAGGACGTGGTTATCGCCCCGGCGCTGCAGGACCCCGAAGACCTGAAGACGCGCTTCCCGAAGGGGTACAAGGTGATCAAGCCTTATCTCCGCATGACCCCTCAGCCGAACAAGTAGCTAACAGCTTACAGCTGACAGCAAAAAGAAAGACGACTCCATGTGGGGTCGTCTTTCTTGTTTTACTTGCCGAAAACGAAATGCTGGACGAAGATCGGCGAATGTGTTTGCTGTATGCTGTCAGCTGTCAGCTGTAAGCTGTCAGCTTGCCTACCGTCTCCTGAACGCGTGCGCGACCATGCCCATGTAGGGGTGTTGCGATTCGGAGGCGATGGCGGTGACGGCGCCGCCGTTGTCGATCTGCTTGACCTGGCCCTGACCCTGCGGGTATTCGATGCCGGTATAGGTTGCGTAGATGATGTGCGTGGCGCCGATCCACATGCCGCGCTCGATGGCCGCGTAGGCGAGGTTCTTCTTGCGCTCCTCGAGCCGCTTGGCCGAGTTGCTGATTTCGTAGAAGCAGAAGTAGGGGAGGGGCGTGACGCCCAAAGTGAACAGGCTGCCGTACATGAGCGTCATCACGGGCGGGCAGTAGTACCGACGCCAGGTTTCGTTGAAGCTGACGAAGCCCAGACGCCAGTCGTCGAAGTTGCGGCGCACGTAGATCTTGCCGAGGTACTCGTATTTCGATTTGTCGAACCGCACGGTACCATCCGTGGAGAGCGCGAAGTCGTCGGGCGCGGTTTCGATGTACATGTGCGGCGTTTTATCGGTGGGGTTGATCTGGCCGTGGCGATGGAAATCGCCGGCGAGATCGGCGCGGGCCTCGAACACGGTGCTGGCGCATCCAGTGAGGAGCGAGGCGAAAACGAGGGAACCGAGTGAGACGATCCACTTCATGAGAAGTCTCCGAAAGCCGGGCGGTGGTTGCGCAGTCTAAGAACGGAGCACTCCCGGCGGGGGACGGTGTGCGCTGGGCGCATATAATAGCTTCACGGGCGCAATTTCGCAAAATAGCGCAGTCGGTCAGGTTGAAAGGCTACCTTGGAGCCTCCCGCCGGGTGCTCATGCGGCCTTTACGGCTGACCTTGAAGGGGTCTGAAGACCCTGTTTCCGGCTTGTTCCGTTTTCCTGGAGTTCGCTATGGCCCGCTCGAACCGCTCATCCGACGAACCTGTCACCTATGAAGCGCTGCGCAAGCAGTGCACGGCCGCCAACGAGTACACGACGACCTTGGAGCTGTCCATCGGCACCATCGGGTGCCGATTCGGCCTCCGCCGCAAGTCGGCCCGCATGGATATCGACCTTGGGCCGACGCTTTACAACATCATCCCCGACCGCTGGCGCGAGGTTGCCAAGGCGCATGACGAGTATGTGCGCGCCAACTTTGCCCGGGTGGACTGGAAGGATATGACGGCGCAGATCCGCCCCGACGGTTTGTGTGTGGACGTGCTGCGCGAGGATGTGGAGGAGTGGTTCGATCTCATCCGCGCACGGCTGGACGGCAAGGAAGGCATGACGGGCATCAGCCCGAATCAACGCGTCCGCGGGTGGTGAGGCGATGATCATTTACGTGGATGCGGACGCCTGCCCGGTGAAGGATGAGATCTACAAGGTGGCCGCCCGCCACGCCGTGCCGGTGATCGTGGTGGCGAACGCGCCGATGAGGATGCCGCCCGATGCCAACGTCAGGCTGGAGGTCGTGGGGGATGCCTTCGACGCGGCGGATGACTGGATCGCCGAGCGCGCCGTCGCAGGCGACATCGTGATCACCTCCGATATCCTGCTGGCGGGGCGTTGCATCAACGTGGGGTCGGGCACGGGCGCGTTCGTTCTGAGCCCGACGGGCAAGCCGTTCACCGAGGACAACATCGGCACGGCTACGGTGACACGTGAACTGATGGCCGATATGCGGGCTATGGGTGAAATCCGCGGCGGCCCGGCGCCGTTTTCAAAGAAGGACCGCGGGGTGTTTTTGCAGGAGCTGGAGAAGATGGTGGTGAAGGCGAAGCGGGGGAGGTAGCTTCGGAGGCCCCCCCCTCTCAGGTCGCTCCTACAACAACCCCACCTGATCCGGATCGCGCGCCGGAGGCGTAAGCCCCAAATGCCGATAGGCGTTCGCCGTGGCGACACGCCCGCGCGGGGTGCGCTTCAAAAACCCGATCTGCAGCAGGTAGGGCTCGTACACCTCCTCCACCGTCTGCTCCTCCTCGCCGATCGACGCCGCCAGGGTGGAAAGGCCCACCGGGCCGCCTTCGAACTTGGTGGTGATGGTGGACAGGATCACGCGGTCCATGTCATCGAGCCCCAGCGCGTCGATGCCAAGCATTTGCAACGTGCGCTCGGCGGTGGCCGCGTCGATGACCTTCAACCCCTTGACCTGGGCCACGTCGCGGCAGCGGCGCAACACGCGGTTGCCGATGCGCGGCGTGCCGCGGCAGCGTGAGGCCAGCAGCTCGCACCCGTCGGGCGAAAGCTCCACCCCCAAAATCTTCGCCGAGCGCGTGAGAATGCGCTTCATTTGGTCGTCGGTGTACATCTCGAGCCGGAAGCTCAAGCCGAAGCGGTCGCGCAGGGGAGAGGTGAGCATCCCGGTGCGGGTGGTCGCGCCGATGAGCGTGAACTTTTTCAGCGGCAGGTTGATGCTCTTCGCCGAGGGACCCGTCTCTAGCAGAATGTCGATCTTGAAATCCTCCATCGCCGGGTAGAGGAACTCCTCGATCACGCGGTTGATGCGATGGATTTCGTCGATGAACAGCACGTCATGCGTGTCGAGATTGGTCAGCAGGCCCGCCAGTTCGGAGGGTTTGGAAAGCGCCGGGCCCGAGGTGATCTTGAGGTTCGCGCCCATCTCCTTGGCCACGATGTGAGCGAGGGTGGTTTTACCCAGGCCCGGCGGGCCCGCCAGCAAAATGTGGTCGATGGGTTCGCGGCGCTGCTTGGCCGCCTGCAAAAACACCGAGAGGCTGTCCTTCAGCTTCTCTTGCCCGGTGAAATCGGACAGCGTGGCGGGGCGAAGGCTGACGTCGCCCTCGGGGTCGTCACCCAATTGCTGCGGGGCGATGATGCGTTCGGCCATAGGTCACCAAGGTAGTAAGGGCGACCAAGAGGTCGCCCATGCGGGGGGCCGAACGCATCACGCCTCCTGCAACGCCTGCGCGATGAGCGCACTGGTCCCTGCATCGCCGCCCAATTTCTTCGACGCCTTGCGAACGGCTTCCTGTGCGGCGGTGTCCTTCACGCCCAGCGACACGAGGGCCATCACCGCGTCGCGGAAGGTCGCGCCTTCGGCGCTGGGCTCGGCGCCTGCGGTCTCGTCGTGCGGGAGGTCGAGCTTCGACATGCCGCTGCGGAGCGACGCGATGAGCACCTCGGCGGTCTTTTTACCCACGCCCTTGAGGGCCGTCAGGCCGTGCACGTCGCCATGCAGAATCATGTCGGCCAGCTTTTGCGGGCTCACCGCCGAAAGGATGCGCAGCGCCAGCTTGGGCCCCACGCCCGAGACCCCGAGCAACTTGAGGAACAAGGCGCGTTCGGCGGCGTCGCTGAAACCGTAGAGGTCGAGCGCTTCCTCGCGCACGTGCAGATAGGTCAGAATCTCCACCTGATCGCCCGGGTTGCCGGCCTTTTCGGCCGTGCGGAGCGAAACGTCGACCCCGAAGCCCACGCCACCCCCAACTTCGATGACAAGGCGGGTAGCCATCTTGGCGGCAAGCCGCCCGCGCAAAAACTCGATCACGTCGTTCTCCTCGATGACTTCGCGTGCAAAAGATGGCAAAACGCGATGGCGAGCGCATCGGCGGCATCGGCGGGTTTGGGAAGGTCACGCAGCTTGAGATGCGATTGCATCAGCGCGGCCACTTGGTCCTTGGACGCTCCGCCGCGGCCCACCGCGGCTTTCTTCACCAGACGCGGTGCATATTCCTCCACCGGAACCCCGCGTGACTGCGCGGCCACCATGATGGCCCCGCGCGCATGCCCCAGGATCAAGGCCGATTGCGGAAACTTGGCGAGAAAGATGGATTCGAGGGCGAGCGCGGCCGGGTTGTAGGTGTCGATCAGCACGCCGAGTTCACGATGGATCTTCTCGAGGCGGCGGGGAAGCGGGTCGGAAGGGCGGCTGCGCACGACCCCATATTCCAGGACCGCGATGCGCCCCGCACGTTCCTCCAGGAACGCGTAGCCCGTCACCGCCGTACCCGGATCCACACCCAGAACGATCACGTCGTGCCCTCCAGGCCTTAGGACATCACGCAGGCCTTCGCGCGTTTTGCGGAAAGCTAGCGCGGGTCAACGCATCCGAACAGGTGCACAGGGCGATCCTTCGGGGGTGACACGATTTGGGTCGTGGCTTGTGGCTAGTAGGTCGTGGCTTGTGGCTTATTGGAAGCAGCCTGTTCGGAAGTCACAGAATCTCTGATTGAATCTGCTCTTCTAAGCCACTACCCACAGGCCACTACCCACAGGCCACTACCCACAAGCCACAAGCCACCACCCACCACCCAATTTCCCCTACATGTTCTCCAGCTCTTCGGCGTCGAACTCGGCGTTGGTGTGCACGTTCTGCACGTCGTCGAGGTCGTCGATGGCTTCCAGCAAGGCCATGGCCTTGGCGGCGTCGTCGCCGGTGACCTTGATCATGTTGTCGGCGATCTTGGAGAGCTCGGCGCTGGCGGGCTCGAGGCCCTTCTTGGTGAGCGCGTCAACGAGGCCATGGTACTTGTCCGGCTCCACGCGGATCTCGTATTCGTCGCCCGAGGCGTCAAAGTCTTCGGCGCCGTGCTCGGTGACGAACTCGAACAACTCGTCTTCGCCGATCTTGTCTTTGGCCAGGGTGATCACGCCGCGGGTCTTGAACATCCAGTTCACCGACCCCTCTTCGCCCATGTTGCCGCCGTTCTTGCTGAACACGTGCCGCACTTCGGCCACCGTGCGCACGCGGTTGTCGGTCATGGTTTCCACGAGGATCGCCGTGCCTCCGGGGCCGTAGCCTTCGTAGGTGATTTCGGTGTACTGAACGCCCTCGAGTTCACCCGCGCCCTTGGCGATGTTGGTGTCGATGTTCTTCTGCGGCATGTTGGCCGCCTTGGCCTTCAAAATGGCGGCGCGGAGGCGCGGGTTGCCGTCGGGGTCGGAGCCGCCGGCGCGCGCGGCGACGGTGAGCTCACGGATGATGCGGTTGAAGACCTTGGCGCGGGCCTGGTCGATGCGGGCCTTTTTGCGCTTGGTGGTCGCCCATTTTGAGTGGCCGGACATGGAAAAACCTCGGTGAGGGTGTGGGGGATAAAGGTAAAAAGGGGAAATCTCGGGGCGGGGAGCGGTTGACGGGATTTCTGGTTAGTTTCGAGACATGATTCGCCTGCTCGCCACCGTCTGGCTTCTAACCGCCTCACAGACGCTCTCATACGCCACGTCGACTTCTTTTTCGGCCCCGACACCCGCGGCCTTATCCGCTCTTGCCCAGCCGGGGCATCCCGTGCTCCTCGGGGGCGACACGTTGTTTTGGGTGCGGGCGACCTCGGGCGATTTCTCCGCGCGGGAACGCGCGGTGGTGGTGTCTCAGCGGCTCGAGGCGATCGCCGCCTCGATCGCCGCCGAGGAGAACGCCCGCGTGTTTGTGCCCGAGTCGCTGAAGGTGGAACGCCCCGACGGCGACAGCGGTCTTCGGACGATTCGGTATGGGGATCAGTTGATCGTGCGGATTCATCGAAGCGATCTGGATGTCGCGCCGCACCCTGATTCCTCCGGACTTGAGAGAGCCTCCCTCGATTCCCTCGCATCCGCGTGGCGGACCCTCATCCGCGAGCACCTGGACGGCACCAAGGCCGACGCTGAATTCTGGCGTTTGGCGGCGCGTACGGGGGGCGTGGCCGCGATTTTGCTTTTGATCCTGATCGTGGAAGTTTTGGTGTTTCGCTTGGCGCGCCGCGCCAAGGCGGCGATCACCAGGGCCGCCGACGAGGCGCGCTTGCCCGGCTTCAAAATCCAGGGCGTCGATCTGTTGACCCCCCGGCGCGCGCGCGATATCGCCGAGTGGACCTTCAAGGGGGTGATCACGGCGGCCCACCTTGCGGTCGCTTTCGGCGCCTTGCTCATGTTGTTCGCGCTGTTTCCGTGGACGCGCACCTGGGCCTCCATCCTGTTCGCGTGGACGTTGCGCCCTTTGACCGCCGCCTTTCAGGGATTCGTGAACTTCCTGCCCGACCTGTTCCACATCGTGGTGGTCGTGGCGCTGGCGCACCTGTTCCTGCGGCTTTTGCGCCGCCTCACCGCCGAGGTCGAATCGGGCAATCTCACGATTCCCGGTTTCTATTCCGATTGGGCGCGCCCCACCCTCAACATCGTCCGCTTCGTCACCTACGCGTTCGCGCTCGTGTTGATCTTCCCGCACCTGCCCGGCAGCGACTCGGTCGCGTTCAAGGGCGTCTCCGTGTTTCTGGGCATCCTGATTTCATTGGGGTCGAGCTCGGCGTTCTCCAACATCGTCGCGGGGATCGTGATGACCTACATGCGCTCCTTCCGCCTCGGCGACCGTATCGAGGTCGGGACGGTGATCGGCGACGTGGTCGAAAAGACGTTGCTGGTCACGCGCATCAAGACCTTTCACGGTGAAACCGTGACCTTGCCCAACTCGGCGCTGCTGGCGGGGAATACCGTCAACTATACCGTGGCGGCGGCGGGGCCGGGGTTGCTCTTGCACACGCAGGTCACCATCGGGTACGATGCGCCGTGGCGCCGCGTGCATGAACTGCTGATCGACGCGGCTCGCAAGACCGGCGGCGTCGTGGCGGAACCCCCGCCTTTCGTGTTGCAGAAGGCCCTGAATGATTTTTACGTGTGCTACGAGGTGAATCTGTACACGCGAGAACCCGAGCGCATGAACTTCATTTACTCGGAGCTGCACCAGAACATTCAGGATTGCTTTTTCGCGGCGGGTGTGGAAATCATGTCACCGCATTACCGTGCCAACCGCGACGGCAACGCCGTGGCGATTCCGCCGCACCCTCATGGTCAGGGCGACGTCGTGGCCTGAAGGCGGGAGCCCGGCGGGCGCAGCGCGGGAATGCCGCCGCGCCCGCCGGAACAAGATCAACGCGTGAGCACTTCGCGTTCGCCGTCGGCGTGGTACACGGTGACGATGTCACCGGCTTCGCGCGCGATCAGGCGACGCTCGCCTTCGGTTTCGGCGAACCACGCCTGCTTCGCGGGCTCGAACGACAGCTCCACGGCCCGCTCGGGCGCGGCGACGGGCTTGATCTCCATGCGGTTTTGCGAGGCGGTGAGCTCGTACTCCTTGCCCTCGATGGTCACCACGCGCGTCTCGGTCTCTCCGGCTTGCATCGCCAGCGGGTTGCTGCCGGTCCAGAACTCCACCGTGTTCAACACGATGATGTCCGCCGCTCCTGCAATGCCGTAAACCGGTATGATGTTGAGCGCCACCATGACGATCGAGTTCACCCATTTATCACCGACGGTACCGTTCCACTTGTAGAGCTTTTGTGTGGCGGCGAACTTGCCGTAGCAGCCCTGGAGCGCGGGCATGGCGACGAGTGCGGCGGCACCGAGGGCGAGGGCGGGGAGGAGTCGGTTTTTCATGGTGAACCTTTCAAGCGCACGGGGTGATTCCGGTGCGGCCCGCGCGGGCACCCCGAATCTAATGCTTCAACACCTTAACGGCGCAAGGTCTTCGGTCTGACATGAATCGGGAACGGGCGGTCGGAAACCGCCGCTCGCGATGATTTCAGTACCGAACCGTCAACTCCGTCGTGAGGGTCGGAGTGGCGAGCGATTCACCCGCATGTCCGCGCCAGTTTTCCACCCATAACCCGCCGAAGCCGACCTTCGCCTCCACGTAGCGTCTCCACGTCCACGCGGCGGCGGCCGTCAGCTGATGGCGCGTCTCCACGTCCCGCTCCAGAAAGCTTTTCGTGTTCGGTTCGCCGGGCGGGCCCTGATCGAAGACGTTGAAGATTGAACCGCCGCGCGACTTGAGGTCGCGCTGACGTAGGCGCCACTCCAGCGAACCGTCGACCACCGGACCCGGCACGAGGGGAACCGGGAAATCGGCGGCGATCGTCACCGCGCGGGAGTTGGGAGGAAGCGAACTGCCGAGCAGGGCGCCGTAGTGCATCAGGGCGGTGTTGTACCGGTGGTGACCGTACGTCCACGGGTCGACGCTCGCGTACTCTCCGTGCAACGTGCCGGTCACCCCGAACGGATCCTGCCATGAACCGCCGGCCACGACCGCGAACTTGTTGCCGCGGAAGTTCAGGGGCGGCCCGCTGTAGTCATCCACGAACAGCTCGGCGTAAAGGCGCCCGTGGCCGGTCAGCGTCCACTCCACGTCGGCGGAGAGCGCCGAGTTGTCGAGGTCGCCGCCCGCGTGCTCCGCAATTTTAAGGGGCACGCCGGGAATCATGGTGATGAGGTCGGGGGAACGCCCCCCCACCGCCAGCATTTCGGTCGCGCCGAATTTCCAGGCTCCCAACCGCACCTGCAGGCGATGCGCGATCAACCAGGCCGACGAGTCGGCGGACAAACCCGTGCGCTCCGCCACCAGCTTCACGTAATCCCACTGCGCCCCCCGGAGCCTGAAGCGGACTTGCGGGAGCGGGGCCCCCTCGCCCGGAGAGCGGTAGCCGCGTCGCGCTTCCTGAAAGGTGCCGCCGTTGCCCGCATACCCCGACAGCGAGTCGGGCCCCAGCGAATCCATCGACCAGAAATGGGGGCGCGTCCCGAGGGTGGTGTGCTGCCAACGCCCCGGTCCCCACTGGTTCCAATCCTGGCCGGCCTCGAGCGCGAGACGGCCGTCGCTGTACCCCACCACCGTTCTGAATCCGTCGAAGGTCGAAACGTTTTGCGGAATTCCGGGAACCCGCTTGCCGTCCCGGTTCGTGCCGTAGGGGAGTCCCCGTTGCGGATCGTAATTCTCGATGAAGCGCGCCCGCGCGCTGTGTTCGCGCCCCACGAAGGCCTCGGCGGAAAAATGCAGGTGCTCGCCGTAGGTGCCGTCCACGCCCGGGATCAGGGTGCCGAAGTAGTAGCCGGTGACCCCGGGCGAAGAGTCGCTCGCGACCGCCGTGTTGTACGAGGTGAAGCGGCCGCGCAGGGTCGCGAGGGAATCGGCGTATCGCAGAATCGTGTTGGTGCGGGTGCGCGCGGGATCGAAGGTTTCCAGGTACAGGTCGAGGCGCCGGCGATCCCACGGCGACAGCGGGCCGTGGCGGCCGGAGGCGGCTTCCCGCAACGCCGCGGTCACCTCGTCCTGGCTGCGGGGCAGGGTGGACCAGAACCCCGGTGAGATCAAACCTTTTTCCTCGAGCCGGCGCAGGAACCCCGCCACCGGGTGAGACGCGTCGACTGGGGCCCCCGAGGCCGCAGCGGGCGAGACCCCCAAGGTGCCGAAGGCGAAGACCGCGCCGAGAACGAGGGCGATGTGGGACCGGAGCACCCGGGAAACCGGGAGGGAAAATCGTGACATGGCGGCGAATCTATCTTTATCCCATGATTCTTCCCATCACCTCGCTCGGTAAAGAGCCGTCCACCCTGACCTTGCAGGGCACCCCCACCGAATCTCCCGAACTGGCGGAAGCGGGCCTGACGCGCCCCATCGAGGTGACCCTCGATCTCACCCCGCTGGCGGGGGACTCGCATTTGGTGCAGGGGGAGGCCTCCGGCATCCTGGCCGCCGAATGCGGCCGCTGCCTGGAGCCGATCGACCTGCCTTTTTCAGTCAATTTCAACCTGTTGCTCGACCAGCAGGACAAAGCCGGGTTGGCCTGGGACGAAGACGACGATCAGGGGGTCGAAGATTACCAAGCCCACGTGGGCCCCGATGTTACGGAAATCCCTTTGGCGGCGATCATTGCGGAACAGGTGCTTTTGAACTATAATTTGCACCCTCTTCCGGAACTGGATGCGGCGGGTCGCTGCGTTCAGTGCGGACGTCCTGCCCCGGCGGCTCCCCAGCCGAAGAAGGCCGAAGGAGTGGACCCCCGGTGGGCCAAACTTCGCGACATTCAGGGTTTGCAGGCCGAATGAAGTTGTTTTGAATCGATTTTGAGTCGTTGCGTCATCAAGGGAGTTTGAAATGGCAGTACCTAAGAGAAAAACTTCGACGGCCCGTCGCGACAAGCGTCGGACCCACTGGAAGCTGGAGGCCTCTGCGGTCACCAAGTGCTCCCACTGCGGTCAGAACAAGATCGCCCACCGCGTGTGCGCGAACTGCGGATTCTACGGGAACCTCGAAGTCCGCCAGCCGGCGGAATAAGTCCCGGTCACCACGCTCGATGATTAAAGTCGCGTTGGATGCCATGGGCGGGGACAATGCCCCCGAAGCCGTGGTTGAAGGTGCCGTGCTCGCCGCACGTGAAGCGGCGGGCCGTTACGGCATTGTCCTGACCGGTCCCGAAGACATCGTCAAGCCGCTGCTCGCAAAGTTCGGCGGCGAAGGCCTGGACATCGAGGTGTTCCACGCCCCCGACATCGTGGCCATGGACGACTCCCCGGCCGCCGTGCTCAAAACCAAGCCGAACTCCGGCCTCGTCGCCTGCGTCGCCTTGCAGAAGGCCGGCAAGGTGCAGGCCAGCATTTCCGCCGGCAACTCCGGGGCGATGATGGCCGCCTGCCTCATGATCCTGGGCCGCGTGGGCAGCATTTCGCGCCCCGCCATCGCCTGCATCATGCCCTCGCTGCACAAGCCCACCGTCGTGCTCGACTGCGGCGCGAACGTCGATGAGAAGCCCGCCACGCTGGTTCACTTCGGCATTTGCGGTTCGGTGTATGCGGAGGCCGTGCTCGGTCGCGAGAGCCCCAAGGTCGCCTTGCTCAACATGGGCGAAGAGGAAAAGAAGGGGCCGGAATCGTTGCAGGAGGCGCATCAGCTCCTCAAGCAAGCGCCCCTGAACTTCGTCGGCAACGTCGAAGGGCGCGATCTGCTCAAGGGCGAGGTGGATGTCATCGTGACCCCGGGCTATACCGGCAACGTGGTGCTGAAACTGATGGAAGGCTTCCACGAGTACCATCTCAAATTGTTCGGGCAGGTCGATTCCGACGCGGGTCGCCAGTTCGAGAACGATTGGGATTACTCGAACATCGGCGCGGCGCTTTTGCTCGGCCTCAATGGGTGCGGTCTCATCACCCACGGCCGTGCCGATGCCAAGGCCATCAAGAACGGCGTGGAGGCCGCTTATCGCCAAGCGGCCGCCGGCGTGACGGAAAAGATCGCCGCCAAGCTGACCCAAGAGGGTTGAGCCGGGCGCGCCGGTCGCTGGAAAGCCCTCGGTTTCGAGGGCTTTTTCTTTGGAGTTTTTCGGTCAACTTTTGCCCTCGGCCTGAACTAAATTCGGGCTTTCCGCTCCCCGCATCGTGCGTGGCGGAAGCCGGGACGGCTCGTTTCGAGGAGCAACGCAAGGAATTTCATGGGCGCCATCATTTCCGGCTTGGGTATTTCACTCCCTGACAACATCCTCACCAACGCCGATCTCGAGCGCATGGTGGAAACTTCGGACGAATGGATCGTGACGCGCACGGGCATCCGCGAGCGTCGCCTGCTCCCCAAGGACAGCCCGCTGAAGGCCTCCGACCTCGGGGCCGCGGCCGCGCGGCAGGCGCTTGAGCGCGCGGGGATCACGGCGGAGCAGGTGGGCGCGATTTTGGTGGGCGGCATCGTCCCCGACCAGCAGTTCCCCTCCACGGCCTGCATCATTCAGGAAAAGATCGGCGCCAAAAACGCTTTCGCCTTCGACATCACCGCCGCGTGCGCGGGCTTCGTCTACGGCGCGAACATGGCCTCGCTCCTGATCGACGCGGGACAGTGCGACCACGTGCTGGTGATCGGCGCGGAAACCCTTTCACGGGTCACCGACTGGACAGACCGCAACACCTGCGTGCTTTTCGGCGATGCGGGCGCGGCGGCGGTCTTCAGCCGCGGCCCGTCCGGCCGCGGCGTGCTCCGCTCGCTGCTGCGCAGCGACGGGGGCGCGGCGGGCATCCTCAGCCTGGACGGCATCTTCGCCGCGCGGGAGGAAGGGGCCAAGGCTCCCTGCATCCGCATGGACGGCAAGCAGGTCTTCAAGCTCGCCGTGTCGGAAGTGTCCCGCGTGGTGGTCGACGCCCTTGTGGCCGAAGGCCTCACGCCCGCGGATCTTGATCTGTTCGTGGCCCACCAGGCCAACGTGCGCATTCTCGGCGCCATCGGCGAAAAGCTGGGCCTGCCCGACGACAAGGTCTTCATCAACGTCCACAAATACGGCAACACCTCCGCGGCCTCGGTGCCTCTGGCCCTGTACGAAGCCGAGGCCGAGGGGCGCCTCAAACCCGGCATGCTCGTGGCCCTCGCCGCCGTGGGCGGCGGCATGGCGTGGGGAGTCAACATCATCAGGTGGTAAGGGCGAGCACCGGCTCGCCCAACAGCCCACGCCATGCCCGACCTGTAAGGGCGAGCCCGCGCTCGCCCTCCTCACCTAAGGAGATCACATGACCAAACAAATCCTCCTCTTTCCCGGTCAAGGTTCGCAATACCTCGGCATGGGCAAGTCCCTCGCCGAAACCCACGCCGGCGCGAAGCGCCTGCTCGATGAGGCGAACGCGGTGCTCGGCTTTGACCTGGCCGACATCATGTGGAACGGCCCAGAAGAAAAGCTCACCTCGACCGACAACACCCAGCCGGCGCTGTTCACCGTGTCGATGATGGCGTACGAGTGGCTGAAGGAGCGCAATCTCTCTGCCGCCTACGCGGCTGGTCATTCGCTGGGCGAGTACTCGGCGCTGTGTGCGGCGGGTGTGTTCTCGTTCGCCGACGGCCTCAAGCTGGTGCGCTTGCGCGGTGAACTGATGGCGAAGGCCGGTGTGGCCAAGCCGGGCGCGATGTCGGCCATTTTGGGCCTCGAGCGCGACAAACTGGAGGAGGCCTTGGTCGCGGCGTCCGCCTCGGGCATCGTGGTGGCGGCCAACTTCAACAGCCTGACGCAGATCGTGATTTCGGGCGAGGCCGCCGCTGTGGAGGCCGCCGAAAAGCTGTGCGCCGACGCGGGTGCGAAGAAGGTGGTGCGCTTGGCCGTGAGCGGCGCGTTCCACTCGCCGCTGATGGAATACGCCGTGGACCACTTCAAGCCCGCGCTCGACGCGGTGGCCTTCCACGCGCCTTCGGTTCCCGTGATCCAGAACGTGACCGCGCGCGAAGAATCCGACCCCGCGGCCCTCAAGGCCGGCCTGCTGAAGCAGCTCACCGCGCCCGTGCGCTGGGTGGAATCGATGCAGCACGCGCACACTCTCGGCGTGTCCGAAGGCCTCGAAGTGGGCGCGGGCAAGGTGCTGATGGGACTTTTGCGCGGCATCACGCGCGACATCAAGGTGACGCCGGTGGAAAAGCCGGAAGACCTTGTTTAAACTCAGAACGCAGAACTCGGAGTTCAGAAACAATCACAGAATACCGAAGAGCGGACGCGGAGTGAAATGGCTTGGGGATTTCGGGAACCTTCCGGAATTTCTGAGTTTTGAGCTCTGAGTTCTGCACTTCCACAGGAGCCTTCCCATGATCGACCTGACCGGCCAAACCGCCCTCGTCACCGGCGCCAGCCGCGGCCTCGGCTACGCCATCGCCCTTCGCCTTGCGTCCCAGGGCGCGACCGTTCACCTCGTCGCCCGCGGCCAGGCCGGGGTGGAGGAGGCCGCCGCCAAAATCACCGCCGCCACCGGGGCGGCCACGCATGCGCACGCGGCCGACATCGCCGACGGCGAGGCCGTGGCCGCACTTTTCGACAAGGTCGGCGAGATCGACATTCTCGTGAACAACGCGGGCATCACCCGCGACGGGCTGCTGATGCGCATGAAAGACGAGGATTTCGACGAGGTGATCCGCGTGAATCTGCGCTCGGTATTCCTCTGCACGCGCGCGGCGGTGAAAGTGATGATGAAGAAGCGTTACGGCCGCATCGTGAACCTCACCTCGATCGTGGGCGTGCACGGCCAAGCCGGGCAGACCAACTACGCCGCCTCCAAGGCCGGCATCATCGGGTTCACCAAAGCCACCGCCAAGGAAGTCGCCACGCGCGGCATCACCTGCAACGCCATCGCCCCGGGGTTCATCGAATCCGATATGACATCCGTTTTGAACGAGGCGCAAAAGGCCGGCATCCTCGCCTCCATCCCGCAGGGGCGCATGGGCAAGCCCGAGGAGATCGCCGATCTGACCGCCTATCTCGCCTCCAAAGAATCGGCCTACCTCACCGGACAGGTGTTGTCGATTGACGGCGGCATGGGGATTTAAGCCGTAAGGGCCTGTCAGGGGGAGCGGAGGCGTGGAAGCGGCCCTGAGCCGGGCCGGACCGCGGATTCTTGACGGTATTGTGAGGGGCGCTCGTCCTGCTGACGGCGTCCCTTTTCATTTTCGGCCACGCAGGCTTTACGTGCCGTGGTTCGGGCACGGTTGCATTTATGATGTATTAGACGTACCACCAGACGTGATGGCTGCCTGGATTATCACAATTTCGTGAAAATACGAACATTTTAGAGCATGTTCGCCCTACATTCCCGGCTGATTGACCCCCGCACGGGTGCGCTGGGGGATTTCGGTTTGTGTGTACGGTTCCGCGGAACCGGTCGGGGAGGAGTCCACGAAATGTCGCGTGAGTTTTTCAAATCCGTTCTGTCGATCCGCGGGTGTTTGTCCCTCACAACCTTGACGTTGCTGACGGGGTTCGGGATCGCTTCGGCCCAGGTTCCGGCGGCTCCGGGGCTTACGGCGCCTGCCGACGAAGCGTCACGCGTGCAATCCGCGACCTTTACGTGGGGCGCCGTTTCGGGCGCGACCAGCTACCACATTCAGGTGTCCGGCGCCTACAACTTCGGCACCACGGTCGTGAACGACTCGAGCCTCGCGGGGCCCACCTTCGTCTCCCCGGTTTTCAACCCGCGCACGGTGTACTTCTGGCGCGTGCGCGCCAAGAACGCCTCCGGAGTGAGCGCATGGTCGGCGATCCGCACCTTCACCACCATCGTGCCGCTGCCCGAACCCGATAGCGCGGGCTGGATCCGTTTGTTCCGCGGCACCAACACCGCCGACTTTTTCTCCGCCCCCAACAACAGCACGCCTCCGGGGCGGACCTTGACGGCTTTCCCGGCCTCGCCCTACACCGTGACCGGGGACACCATCCGCGTGAGCGGCAATCCCGCCGGTCAGTTCTACTTCAAGCAACCGTTCTCGCATTACAAGATTCGTTACCAGCTGCGCTTCCCCGGCTTTACCGGCACGAACAACGGCGGTACGGGCAATTGCGGCATGCTGCTGCACGTGCAGGCCCACGACAATCCCACCAACGGTTTTCCCCGGTCGGTGGAAGCGCAAGGCGACCCGACGCAGGGGATGGGACAACTGTGGGCCATCGGCGACGTGTGGGTGGACGTGCGCGCCCGCACCGTCTCGGGCCGCAGGCAATACGACAGCACGCAGCCTGAGATCGTTCACGGCGGCCTGAACTGGAATTCGGAATCGCGCGTGACGGTGGGCGTCAACGGGTGGGCTTTGCCCACCTTCGCCTCGGTGCAGGAAGGCGGGTGGGTGACCATGGAGGCGCACGTATACGGCTCCGACAGCATCATCCACCTCGTGAACGGTGTGCCGCGCATCAAGTACCGCAACCCGCGCGTTTCCGCCGGCGGCACGGCCAACAACGTCTCCAAATACCTGACGCGCGGCCTTTTGGCCTGGCAGTCCGAAGGGACGCAAGTGTGGTACCGCAACATCGAGATCAAGCTGTTGCCCGGTGATTCGCTTTACACGCCGACCTCGCTCGCGGGCTCCGCCGCGCGTTCGCTGCGCAAGGACGTCGCCGCGCCCCGCCTGAACCTGGACGCGGCCTCACCGTCGGTGCTCGTGCCCGCCGGCGCGGGTGCGTCGAAAAAGTTCGACATGCGCGGCCGCCAGCAAGGCGCGAGCGACATTCCGAGCGTCGACAATCCCCAAGATTAATCCCGAATCGTTCCCCGAGGAGATGACCATGAAGCTTCATTCCCATCCGACCCGAGCCGCCCTCACCGCATGCGCGGCGTTGGCCTTGGCAGGCTCGCTGCTGGCGGCTGACGTGTTCGCGCAGGTGGCGCGCCCGCGCGACCCGTTCGTGTTCCGCACGGTGCTGCGCGACAACACCTCCACGACGTCGGCCTGCACGGCCGCCAACGGCTGCATGAACCGCCTCGTCGCGGTGCTGTTGTCGTCGCAGATGACGGCGCTTTACTCCACGGCGCACGGCACGGTGTTCATCGCCCGCAACGCCGTGCCCCAGGACGGCAACCTCACCTACGCCCACGCCGACTTCGGCTCGCGTCTGCAATGGCCGACGAGCAACGCGGGCACCTACCTGCACCGCAATACCGCCGCGAAGGCGTGGGACGTGCTGGAGTCGGGTACGCCGGTGACTTCCACGGTGGTGTACAAGGGGTTCACCTTGGGACAGGGCGCCGATTCCACCATCGTGACCTTGCGCCACGACCTGGTCGTGGGCGCCTCCGCCATCAACATCGCCGAGACCCCCGAAGCGGTGACCGTCGGATCCAACCCGGGCCTGCGCCGCACCATTCAGGTCGGAGGCCTTGGCGCCGGGCAGAGCCTGCGGTTGCACCTGAGCGGCACGGTGCGCCCCGAAACCTGGACCGTCACAGGCGCGGGCACGCTCACCGGCACCGATCCCGTCTACCTCAACATCCCCGCGAACGGGACCGTCGTGGTCACCGGTTCCTGGCAGCCCTAACCGTTCACGCGCATCCGAGGCACCATCATGAACACCAAAAAACTTCTCCTCGCCGGCGTATTGACGGGCTTGTGCGCCGCCACCGCGCCGGCCCAGACGGGCATTCACCCCAGCTACAGCTGGTACAACATGAGCGGCCAGTTCACGCCCGCCAACCAGTTCTACGGACCCAACGCCTTGCCGCTGGTGGGGGCGATGGACGTGTTTCCCGACGGTCGCGTGGCCATCGCGGAATGGGGCGTCCCGGCCTCCGTGTTCATCCTGACGGGCCTGAACACCGGCAACACCAACATCCAGGTGAAGCGCTTCGCCAAGGGGCTTGACGGCGTCATGGGCCTGAAGATCGTGGACGGCGTGATCTACGTGCTGGAGCGCGAAGGGCTCACCCAGCTGCTCGACACCGACGGCAACGGCGTGGCCGACCAGTACAACAGCATCAACCAGGCGTTCCCGTCCAACACCAGCATGCTCAATCTGGCCTACGACCTGAGCTACAACGACGGCGCGTTCTGGGTCGCGCTGTCGGCCGACGTGGCGGCGGGCGGTTACAGCTGGGGCTCTTCGCAAAAACCCAATCCCACGGCGCTCCCCGGTCGCGCCACGCTTTACAAGCTGCACCTGAACGGCGTGGCCGAACCCTGGGCGAGCGGCTTCCGCAACCCCAACGGCATGGGCCATAACGGCAACGACCTCTTCGTCACCGACAACGAAGGCTCATGGACGCCTTCCTCGAAGCTCATTCACGTGAAGCAGGGCCGTTTCTACGGTCACCGCAGCAACCCGGTGGGCGCCATCCAGCAGGCCGCCAACAACGTGCAGTCGCCTCCGGTGATCTGGACCAACTGGGAATCGGGAACCGGCTTCACGGCCGCCCACTCCACGGGCCGCTCGGTCGGCAACCCCATCGTTCTGAAGCAGGGTCGCTACGCCGGCCAGTTCATCATCCCCGACTTTCCGCCCGACTACGCCGCCAACCGCATCTTCCGCGTGTTCGTGGAAAACATCGGCGGCGAACTGCAGGGCGTGATCCTGCCGTTCGTGAAGGGCGGCACCACCACGGGCCCGCACCGCATCAAGGAACTGGCGGACGGCAGCCTCGTCATCGGCATGATCGGCAGCAACTGCTGCTGGGGCGCGCGCAGCGGCATGGGCAAGGGCTTCAACGTGCTGCGTCCGAACCCGAGCGCCCCGGTGCCCTTCGAGGTGCTGGCGATCCGTTCCAAGAGCCCCACGCAATTCGAAGTCGAGTTCACCAAGCCCCCGGTCGACGCCGCCAACCCTGCCAAATACTCGCTGCGCACGTGGCGTCATGTGGCGGTTGAAACCTACGGCGGCGGTCGCAACACCAGCCCGGCCAACCTGACGGTGACGGGTGCGACGGTGTCCGGCGACGGCCTCAAGGTGACCCTCACGGTGTCGGGGTTGCCCGATGCCACGGCGCTCGCGGCCGAAGGCGGCACGCGCCTGGTGAAGTTCGTGTTCAACACCATCGCCGCGAGTTCCACCCCGGGCGATACCCTGTGGACCAACTTCGCGGTGTACACGCTCAACAAGTACGGACCCGGCTCCGATTACCAGGCCGTCAGCGTGGCTCCGGCCCCCTCGCGCGCCATGAAGGCGGGGTGGAAGATGGTCGCCGGCAACGGGTACCACACGCTGAACTTCCTGTGGGACAACGCCCAGCCCCGTCACGTCGCGGTGTATGACATGACCGGCGCCAAGCGCCTGGAGACCCGCAACGTCACGGGTTCCTCCGTCCGGCTCGAGACCGGCGCGCTCGGAAAAGGCATTTACATGGTGCGGGTGTCCACCGCCGGCAACAACCTATCGGGAGCCACCGCGCTTCCCCTCATGATCCAGTAAGGAGTCCGCAGACATGAAACTCAACAACGCACTCGGCCGCGCCGCCGCCGTGGTGATCGCCGCGGCGGGCCTGACCACCGCGCAGGATACGCTCAACATGCTCTACCCGTACGAAAACGTGCAGGGCTTCCAGCGCATGTTCGACGGGCTCGACGCCAACTCGTTCCGCAGCCTGTTCGCGAACTACACCCAGAACAACACCACCAACACCAACCTGCATGCGGGCTGGTCGATCAACACCGCGCAAACCGACCCCGACCGTCCCGGCGCGACCTTCGCCAGCATCGTGAACAGCGGCGGATCGGGCGGCAACGCCAACATCGACATCCGCAGCCGCCGGCTGTACCGCGATTTCGACTGGCGCTTCGAGTACCGCAACAGCGGCAACCAGGGCGTCATCTACCGCTTCGGCGTCACCGGCCAGTACGCGTGGGAAACCGGCATCGAGTTCGCGATCGAGAACAACACCTCGGCGGCGGCGAACACGTTGACCGGCGCGGCCTACGACCTCATCGCCCCGTCCTCGCAGCCCTACCAGGTGCGCAGCACCAACAAGTGGAACAAGGTCCGCATCGTGGCCAAGGGCGACAGCGTTGAGCATTGGGTCAACGACGTGAAGGTCGTCAGCTTCCGGTATTGGTCGACGGCGTTTCTCGCTGCCTACAACCGCCCCAGCAAGTGGACGGGCTACCCGCGTTTTTGCCAGACGGCCAACAACAACCGCACGTACATCCCCGAAGGCTACATCGGTCTGCAGGGTGACCACGGCGGCGCCTGGCAGATCCGCCGCATCCGCATCCTGCACGACTCCGTACCCGGCATGGATCGCGTGAAGCTCGGACCCATCGACACCTCGCTGTCCTCCTCGATCGCGACTCCGGCCCGCGGCGCGCGCGCGTCCTTCAGGCTCGAGAGCCTGGCCGGACGTCTGCACGTGTCGTCCGGCGAGGCCTTGCGCTCGGTGGTGCTGCAAGGCCTGGACGGCCGCGTGGCGCGGCGCGAGGCCATCGCGGGTTCACGCACCGAGCACGCGGTCGAAACCGCGTCGTTGCCCCGCGGGCTTTACCTCGTCCGCCTCGAGACCGAGACGGGCGCCGTGCGTCATGCGCGCACCTTGATCAACTAGCCTTCAGCAGACGGAATCCCGAGGATGCACAACGCCTTCATCGGCGCGGCCCCGCCGCGCCCCGGCCGGCCTGCCCGCTTTGCGCCCGCGCTGACCGCCTTCACCTTGACGCTGCTGGCGCTTGCGCCCTCGGCCCGCGCCGAAGAGGCCGCTTCGGTGGTGTACGAACCCCTGTCCCTCGGCGCCTTCTCGGAGTTCGGCATGCTGCAGGGCGGACGCTTCGGCGCCGGCGGCGCGTTCCGCGACGAGTGGGTCGACAACTTCGGCGCGCACCTCACCCAGAGGGCGCGCGTGGGTGACCGTTGGTTCATGAGAGTCGGCATCGGCGGCATCTTTCAGTTCCAGAAACCCGAGGAGATCAACGCGGAGTGGGGGGGAACCCAAAGCCGCAACTTCTTCGCGGGGCCCACGGTGGCCGACATCGAATACGAGGTCCGACCGGGCTCGGAAAGCTCGTGGCGGCTCGGGCTCGGCTTGTTCCCTTACAAGTACAACCCCGACGCGGCCAATCTGGGCGAGTACCTGTTCCGCTCGTCGCCGTACCCCACGACGGTGATGACCGGCGGCTACTCCTTCATCGGCAGCACGGCGGTTCCCGTGCAGGGCCTCAAGTCGCGGTACAGCTCCGGCAATTTTTCCGCCGACGTGCTGCTGCTCAGCGAGACCACCATGCCGCCGCTCTACGACCTCTCGCTGGCGGGGGTGGTGAAGTACCGCGCCTTCGATGGCCTTCTGGATGTGGGCGCGGGCGTCAACCTCAAACGCCTCGTGCCCATCCGGCCTTCGCGCACCTCGGTGCGCACGCCCGAGAACTCGTGGTTCGAGGGCCCCGACGGCCAAAAGTATTCGGGCAACCTGGTGTACTACATGAACGCCTCGGATTTTTACGCGGCGCGCCTCGCCGAGGCCGCCACGGCGGCCGACAGCGCCTATTACCTGCCGCGCGCGCAGGCCGCCAAGGCCCGCCGCGATTCGGTCGCCGCGTGGACCGACCCCGCCTCGCCGGGTTACATCAACCCCGATTACACCCATTACACCCAGGCCGGCATTCTCGTGAATGCCACCGTGGCGGTCGACCTGAAAAAACTTTTGCCTCCCAGCGGATTGTGGGGGCCGGAGGACCTCCGGGTGTACGCCGAAGCGGCGGTGCTGGGTGTGAAGAACCACCCGGTCTTTTACGAAAACCTCATGGACCGCGTCCCCGTGATGTTCGGCATCAACCTGCCGGGGTTCCGCGTACTCGACCTCGTGGCGCTGCAGTTCGAGGTGTTCCCCTCGCCGCACGCCAACTCGTACAAGTCGAGCATCGAAACCAACGCCGCCACGCCCGAGCTGGTCACCAGCGTCGACCGGCTCGCCTCGCAGCGCGACTACGAGGACGCCTTCGGCGAGGACGACCTCGCCTGGTCGCTGCTGGTGCGCAAGCGCCTCACGCGCGGCCTGACCTTCAGCGCGCAAGCGGCGCGCGACCACGCCCGCATGGTCAGCCACGCGTTCTACGCGGGCCCGGGCCTCGCTCCGAATTCAATCTTCTACGCCACCAACCGGAACAACTGGTACTGGATGGCGCAATTCAGCTTCGGGATCTGAACCCATGAAGACTTCCCTTCCTTCCCGACTTTCCCTGACCCCCGTCCGCGCGCTGGGCGCGCTGTCGCTTACGGCCATGGCGCTGCTGGCGCCCGTTGCGGCCTTCGCCCAGAACGAGGGCGTCGAATACAAGCGCCTCAAGTTCGGCGGCGTGCACGAGTTCGGTGGCATTTACGACGGTTTGTACTCGCCCAAAACCGGTCCCGAAATCAGTTCGCTCGAGTGGATCGATCACTTCGGGGTGTTCCTGCGGCAGGACGTCGTGGTGGACCGCAAGCTTGAACTGCAGGTGGGTTTGGGCGGCGTGTTCCAGTTCGCCAAGCCGGAGAACGTGTATCCCAAGTTCTTCAGCAGCATGTACAAGATGTTCTTCTTCGGACCCTCCATCGCCAAAGCCACCTACACCTTCACCGACCCTGCCTCATCAGACGGGATCCGCATGGGCGGAGGGTTGTTCCCCTTCAAGTACAACCCCGACGCGGCCAACCTGGGCGAGTACCTGTTCCGCGCCGCGCCGTACCCCACCTATCTCACCACCGGCGGCCTGCTGTTCGTGGGCGACAACGCCGCGTACCTGCAAGGCCTGCATGCGCAGTGGAAGCAAGGCGGTTTTACCCTCGACGGTTTGCTGGTGACGGAAACCTTCATGCCGCCGCTGTACGACTGGTCGTTGGCGGTCATCGCCGGTTACAGCCTCGCCGACGGCCTCCTCGACGTGGGCGCGGGCGTCAACTTCAAGCGGCTGATCCAGATCGACCCCGACCGCACGGTGCGCACGCACGACGCGGCGGGCAGCCCCGTGTGGCGCAACGTTCACTTCACCCGGGGCGGCGTCGACTACTACGCCGACTCCTCCTACTACAAGGCCCAAGCCGAGTTCTACAACTCCAAGGGCACGGCGGCCGACAGCGTGAAGGCCGCGGGGTTCAAGGCGAAGGCCGATTCGGTGCGCGTCTGGCTTGATCCTGCGAATCCGGGTTTTGTGACCGAAGGCGAGCGCAACTACTACACGCCGGCGGGCACCTTGTTCATGGCGCGCGCCTCTCTCGACCTCGAGAAGCTTTTGGGCGTGGAAACCGGCCGCGCCCCCTTCAAGCTCTTCGCCGAAGCGGCGCTTCTCGGCTGGGAAAACCAGCCGGTGTTTTACGAAGACCGCACCCGCCGCATGCCGCTCATGTTCGGCGTGCACCTGCCCACCTTCGGCGTGCTCGATCAGCTCACCGTGCAGGGCGAATATTTCGACTCGCCGTGGGCCAACAGCACGCGCGGCTTGGGCGAGCAGAATCTGGCGATCCCCTGGTACCCCGACGGCCTCGCGCCCCTGTTCTCGGAAAGCGACTACAACGACATCAGCGACAAGGACAATATCGCGTGGTCGGTTCTCATGAAACGGCAACTCGTCCCGCGGCTGAACCTCAGCGTGCAGATCGCCCGCGACCACATGCGTACGGTGGGAACCAACTGGTTCTACGGCGGGCGCCTCGAACCGAACGCCATTCTGTACCGCAATTCGTCGTGGTATTGGACGGCCCAGATCGCATGGGGGTTGTGAGATGAACAAGCAGTCTCCCCCCGTCACCCCGACCCTGTTTCCCATGCACGTCCCCTCACACAAAACCCAAGTCGCGGGTTCGCTGCGGCGCACCGCGTGCGCCTTGCTGGCGGTCGCGTTGCCGCTGCTCGCCTCCCCGCCGGTTCAGGCGCAAGAGCAGGAGGGCGAGGTCGTCCTCAAACCCTTGGCCCTCGGCGCGTTCCAGGAGCTCGGGGCGGTGCACAACGGTTTGCTCACCGCCGGCGACGGCAGCGGCAAGGTGTACGAGACCCAATGGGTCGATCACTTCGGCGCGTTCCTTGCCGCCGAGGCGGTGGTGGACGAGCGTCTGTTCCTGCGCGCGGGCTTGGGGGGCGTGTTTCAGTTCCGCAAGCCCGAAACCGTCGGTTCGGGTTTCTCGTTCCACCAGCGCAAGGCGTTCTTCCTCGGCCCGGCGCGCACCGAAGCGGTGTACCACCTCGGCGAAAACCCCGCGGACCCGTGGCTGAAGCTCGGCGTGGGCATGTTCCCCTACAAGTACAACCCGCAGGCCACGAATCTGGGCGAGTATCTGTTCCGGGCCCGGGCGTATCCCACAACGCTCACCACCGGCGGCTACGTATTCATCGGGTCGGCGGGGGCGACGTTGCAGGGCTTCCAAGCGAACTACACGCGCGGCGCGCTGAAGGCCGACGCGCTTCTGTTCACCGAGACGGACCTCGCGCCCTTTTACGACTGGTCGCTGGCGCTCGTCGCATCCTACGCGGTGGCCGACGGATTGCTCGACTTCGGCGCGGGCGTGAACTTCCAGCACCTCATTCCGGTGCGTCCCTCGCGCACTTCGGCGCGCGCGGCCCGCAACTCGTATTTCCTCGACCCCGTCAGCGGCGAACACCTCGCGGGCAACGTGGACTACTACCGCAACGCGGAGGGGTACTTCCGCGCCAAGGCCGACGCGTGGTATGCCAAGGGAACCAGCGCCGACAGCGCGGTGGGCGACCGCTACGCGGCCCGCGCCGACGAGCGCCTCGTCGTCGCGAACCATGCCGACAGCCTGTTGAACCTGCCCGACAGCCTGCGCCCCGGCCTCAAGCACTACACCACCCGCGCCACGCTCCTGATGGCCCGCGCCACCTTCGACCCCAAGAAGGTTTTGCCCGCCCTCGGCCTTGGCGCCGAGGACCTCAAGGTGTTCGCCGAAGTGGCCGTGCTGGGCGTGAAGGATTACCCGGTGTACTACGAGAACATCACCGACCGCATGCCGGTGATGCTGGGAGCCAATCTGCCGACGTTCGGGTTCCTCGATCTGCTCACCGTGCAGGCGGAATACTTCCATGCCGCGTGGCTCAACAACACCTACGCCATCGCGGAGGGCGACGGGTTCCGCGCGTTCAACACGCCGTACCTGCCGGGGTCGAACGATGCGGTGCTGGCGCCACGCGTTTACGAGGGGCTGCGCCGCGACGACTGGAAGTGGTCGGTGCTGGCGCGCAAACAGGTCGGGCGCCTGACGCTCTCCGCGCAAGCCGCGCGCGATCACCTGCGCCTGCCCAGCTCCGAGTTCTACTACGGCCCGCAGTATGATCCGAATGAAGTGACGACATTCACAAATTCGTGGCATTGGTCGACACAGATTTCCTGGGGATTGTAGCGTCGCCCGCACCCCGCGCGGGGCGCAGGGCGCCGCATTTCATTTTCTGACAAGGTGTTGCGGGGTGGCATCGCGAAGCGGCCCGGGACGGGATGAGGTGGACCGGGGGCGTCCGCCGCGGTTTCGTGGAAAAAACACCCCCCTGAAACCTCGTTTCGTGATAGTTTGAAGCAGTCCTTGCCCCATTTGCTATACTTTGACCACCTTTCAAGGAGAATTTTATGTCCGACGATACGCTGCAGAAAATCACCAAGGTCATCGTTGAAAAGCTCGGCGTGACCGAAGACAAGGTCAAGCCCGAGGCGGCCTTCGTTGAGGATCTGGGCGCCGATTCGCTCGATCAGGTCGAGCTGGTGATGGCCCTCGAAGACGAGTTCGAGCTCGAGATTCCCGACGAAGACGCCGAGAAGCTCAAGAAGGTGGGAGACGTCATCTCCTACATCACGTCCAAGAGCTGAAAAAGGTTGTCGCAGGTCGCATGACCGCGGTAAACGCCGGGCACGGGCATCGCACGCAAGTCGCGGTGCCCGTGCTGTTTCTGCGGATTCCTGTTCACCCGTAACCTTCACGTTCTCCGCTCCCGTACGTGGATTTATGCTCGGCTTTCTGAAAAACCTGTTCCGCCCGGGCACCTCCGGCTGGAAACGCCCGGTGGCCCTCGAAAAGGCCATGGGTTATCGTTTTCGCGACCCCCGCCTGCTCAAGATGGCGCTGTCTCACCGCTCCTGGGTGAACAACGTCGCGCGCAGCCCCCGCCCTCCTTCCAACGAGCGCCTCGAGTTCCTCGGCGATTCGGTGATGAACGCGATCATCACCGATACCTTGTACCGACGGTATCCCGGCTGCGACGAAGGCGAGCTTTCCAAGATGAAGTCGCTGGTGGTCAGCGCCAAGGTGCTGGTCCCCTGCGCCGAGCAGCTCGACATCGGCGCCCACATGCTTCTCAGCAAGTCGGAGGAGCGCTCCGGCGGCCGCAACCGTCATAGCATTCTGGCCGACGCCTACGAGGCGGTCCTCGGCGCGGTGTACCTCGATGGTGGCTACGAGGCCGTGCGCGGCGTCATGAAGCACACCCTCATTCGCATCCTCGAAGAGACCTTGGTGGACGCCAGCCTCGCCAACTACAAAAGCCTGCTGCTGGAGTTCACCCAATCGCGCGGCTTCGGCGCGCCGCACTACGCCGTCATCCGCGAAAGCGGGCCGGAGCACCGCAAAGCCTTCGTGGTCGCGGCCATGGTCCGCGGCGAAGAATGGGGGCGTGGTACAGGCGCCACCAAAAAGGACGCCGAGCAGGCCTGCGCCCGCGACGCGCTCGAAAAACGGGACGCGCTGGAGGGGTAGGGTTGGTGGGTAGTGGCTGGTGGGTGGTAGGTATTGGGTAGTGGCCAACACAGAACTCATTTCTCCTTCGGAATGATGACTCTCCCGGAACAGACATCCCCGCGTTTTTTGCCACGACCCACTGCCTACCACCCACCACCCACTACCCACTACCCACTACCCACTAACGCTCTTCCCACCAGTCACCTCATGACCCCCTGGCGCATCCTCCTCGACGGCCCGCAATCCGGCGCCCGCAACATGGCGGTGGACGCGGCGGTGTTGCGGGCCGTGGAGGCGGGGGAGGCCCCGCCGACCTTGCGGCTCTACAGCTGGAAACCCTGGTGCGTGAGTTTGGGCTCGCATCAAAACCCTGCCCGTGAGCTCGAAGCCTCGGCCCTGAAGGCGCGCGGTTGGGACGTGGTGCCGCGCCCCACGGGCGGGCGGGCCGTTTTGCACACCGATGAGTTGACCTATTCGATTCTGGCGCGCCGCGACACGGCCGGTTGGTGCGCGTCTCTCGCCCTGTCGTACGAGCGCATCGGCGAGGCGTGGGCCGCCGCCCTGCAAGACTTCGGGCTCGACATGGTGCGAGGCTCGCCGCTGGCGCCCGAGCGCGTGCAGGGGCTTGGCAACCTGCCGGCGGCGCCGTGTTTCGCCTCGTCGGCGAAATCCGAACTGGCCTTCGGGGGACGCAAGGTCGTCGGTTCGGCGCAGCGTCGCACGCGCGAGGCCTTTGTGCAGCATGGGTCGATTCCCCTCAGTCCCGATCACGAGCGCTTGGTCGAGGTGTTGCCGCTCGATGAAGCGGCCAAAGCCGCCTATCTGTCGACCCTGCGCGCGCATGCGATTTCATTGGGTGAAATCACCGCCGTACCCGGGCCTGCCGCGCGCGCGGCGTGGGAACGCGGCCTTTCCGCAAGGCTTCTCGCCGCCTTGGGCATCGAGGGCGAAGAGGGTCGCTTGACCGAAAGCGAGGAGGCCTTCGCGCACGGGCGCGAGGCGGCCTTGAGGGCGGAGCAGGAGAGGTTTTTTGGGGGTAGGGGAGAGAGGTCAGAGATGGGAGTGGCTGGTGGGTAGTGGGTAGTGGCATCACAACCAATGGGCTGTGCATTCAGTCCATTTGTTTTGCGACTGCCCACCAGCCACCAGCCACTCATCACTCCAAACCTCGTCCCTAAAACCCGATTTCATCCAGCCTCTCCTCAACCCCCATCGACGCGAACAGGTCGCTGAGGTTGTCGTCGCTGCTTTCGGCGAGGTCATCGTCCTCGGCGAGGAACGAGTGGCGGGTGCGGGCATCGAAGGTGAGCGAACGGTTCGGCTCGCCGAACGCGGCGGCATCCTCTCCGTCCGGGTCGCCATCGGGGTCGTGGGTGCTCCCGAGGCGATCGGGATCATACGCGCTGTCGTGATTCCGTTTCATGAGGACCTCCGCTTTGCAACAAGGGCATCAGGGGTTTTGAACCATCGGAACTGTCCGGAATATACGCTTCGGAAATCCTCCGCAAGCAGCGATTGCTCCCGAACTCCGGCAGGTGCCGAATACGGCCCTCGTGCGTGGGGGCGCCCGATTCGTGCCCGCTTTTCCGTCATGCGGCTCGAAGCCCCGGAACGCCTCGGAAGGGCGGGGGACACGCTTTCGCTAACCAGCCATGTTTCCGGTGGTTAGACGTTTTATCCCCATTCGGTGAAGTTGGTCGGACCTAGTGGAAAGAGTTAATTTTCCCCAATTCCCGAGGACCCGATTTTGACTGACACCGTTGCCGCGCCCGCCTCCGAACTCCCCGCTTCCGCAGTGCCCCCGTTGATCGTGCAGGGCGACATGACCGTCTTGCTCGAGGTGGCGCACCCCCTGCACGACGAGGCGCGCGACGTGATCGCCCCGTTCACGGAGCTGGTGAAGAGCCCGGAGCACGTGCACACCTACGCCATCTCGCACCTTTCGCTGTGGAACGCCGCCTCGGCGGGTCACTCCTCCGCCGAAGTGCTGGACACGCTGCGGAAGTACTCGCGGTATGCGTTGCCGGCCAACGTGGTGTTCGAGATCGAGTCGTTCATGGACCGCTACGGGATGGTGCGCTTGCTCCGCAACGAGCAGGGGCTCGTGCTGCAGGCCAACGATCCGGCGCTGCTCGCCGAACTGTGCAAGCACCGAGAAATCGCCGTGCATTTGGCCGCCGATCCCGTGGGCGACACCGTGGTGCTGCTGCCGCACGCGCGCGGCCCGGTGAAGGTCGCGCTCACGCAAATCGGGTTCCCGGCCGAGGATCTCGCCGGCTACGCCGAAGGCCACCCCCTCGACGTGTCGCTGCGCGACACCATGCTCGACGGCCGCCCCATGAAGCTGCGCGACTATCAGGATTCCGCCTCGCGGGTTTTTCACGCCGGCGGCAGCGACAAGGGTGGTTCGGGGGTGGTGGTGTTGCCCTGCGGCGCGGGCAAGACGGTCGTCGGCCTGGCGACCATGGCCCGCTGCAAGTGCCATACCTTGGTGCTCACCACCAACGTCACCGCGGCCCGCCAGTGGATCCGCGAGATCCTCGACAAGACCACGCTCACGGCCGACCAGGTGTCGGAGTACACCGGCGACAGCAAGACCATCGCGCCCGTGACGGTCGCCACGTACCAGATTCTGACCTATCGGAAGCGCAAAACCGAGGAGTACCCGCACTTCGGCATTTTCTCAGAGAACAAATGGGGTCTCATCCTGTATGACGAGGTCCACTTGTTGCCCGCACCGGTTTTCCGCATTTCGGCCGACATGCAGGCCACGCGCCGCCTCGGCCTGACGGCCACGCTGGTGCGCGAAGACGGCAAGCAGAAGGAAGTGTTCTCCCTCATCGGGCCCAAGCGGTTCGAGGTGCCTTGGAAGCAGCTCGAGGCCCAGGGCTGGATCGCCACCGCGGTGTGCACCGAGATCCGCGTTCCCTTGCGCAACAGCGAGCGGATGACCTACGCGCTGGCCGACCTGCGCGAGAAAACCATGTTGGCCTCCACCAACCCCGAGAAAATCCCGGTGGTGAAGGAACTGCTCAGCCGCCACAAGGACGACCGCGTGCTGATCATCGGTCAGTACCTGAACCAGCTCGATCTCATCAAGGACTTGCTGGGATTCCCGCTGATCACCGGATCGACCCCCAATCCCGAGCGCGAGCGCCTGTTCAAGGAGTTCCGCGAAGGCGTGATCACCACGCTGATCGTGTCGAAGGTCGGCAACTTCGCGGTGGACATCCCCGACGCGAACGTGTTGATTCAGATCTCGGGAACCTTCGGCAGCCGCCAGGAGGAGGCCCAGCGCCTCGGTCGCGTGTTGCGCCCCAAGAGCAACGGTTCCATCGCGCATTTCTACACCCTTGTCACCCGCGACACCAAGGAGCAGGAGTTCGGCATGAACCGTCAGCTGTTCCTGATCGAACAGGGCTACAGCTATGACGTGCGGGAGTGGAAGGACATGGTTGTCAACGGATGAATTGATGAGTGATGAGTGATGATTGATGAGTGATGAAAAAAAACTGTGCGACCACCACGGATCGGAAATGATCGAATCGTACGCGAACTTCCCCGATAACTCGAGGCTCGAATCAAAGCCGTCGCTTGTGCTTGCGTTCTCATCATTCATCACTCATCACTCATCAATTGCTCGCTCACGCATCGTCCTCGTCCTCTGCCTCCTGCTCGCGCCCCTCGCATCTGCTGACATTCAGGTCACCCACCGCGTTCTCCCCAACGGCCTGACCGTCATCCTCTACCCGTCCAAACAGGCGCCCACGGTCGCGTGCCGATTGTTCTATGTCACGGGATCGGTGCACGAGCGGCCGGGCAACACGGGCATCGCGCACTTGCTGGAGCACATGCTGTTCAAGGGCACGCGCAAAACCGGCACGCGCGATTCGGTGGCCGACGCACGCATCGACGCACAATTGGCGACGGTCATGGATACGCTGGACGCCTTGCAGCAAGCCTTGCCGCGCGATGTGCACCGCATCGCTCGCCTCCGGGCCCGCCACGATTCCCTCATGGACCAGCAGCGCAAGCTGATGATCCCTTACGAGCTGTGGGAGGCCTACGAGAAGGCCGGGGGGACGGGGCTCAACGCGTTCACCTCCGACCTGATGACGGCCTACATCGTGACGCTGCCGCGCGAGAGGCTGGAGCTGTTCCTGTGGCTGGAGGCCGACCGCATGCAGAATGCGGTATTGAGGGAGTTTTATCCCGAGCGCGATGTGGTGGGCGAGGAGCGGCGCATGCGCGTGGAGGACCGTCCCACGGGTCGCTACTGGGAAAGCCTCACCGGCGTCTTCTACGAGGCGCATCCTTATCGACTGCCCACCATCGGGTATCCGTCCGACATCCGCCACCTGACCCGCCGACAGGCGGAGGAACATTACCGCAAGTATTACAAACCCAACAATGCGATCTTGGTGTTGGCCGGCGATCTCGACACCACAGCGGCCTTGCGCGACGTGGAGCGTTACTTCGGGTCCATCCCGCGCGGGGAGGATTTCCCTCCGGTGGTCACCGCCGAGCCGACACCGGCGGGCGAGAAACGATTGACCGTACGCCGTGCCGACGCGGCTCCCCGGCTTGATCTGATGTTCCATACGCCGGGGTTCCCGCATGACGACCTGTACGCGCTGGATGTCCTTGAGGGAGTGCTTTCCGGCAAGAGCGGCCGCTTGCACAAAAAGTTGGTGACCGAGTTGAAGCTCGCGACCTCCGCCTCGGCGGGAAATGGGGTGGACCGCTACACCTCGTCGTTCCACGTGGCGGTGGGGCTCGACGGGAAGCCTGAAATCGCCAAGGTTGAAGCGGCGGTGTGGGAGGTTTTGGAGGAACTGACCCGTACGCCGGTGACCGAACGTGAACTTCAGCGTGCCCGGAATCAAGTCGCGGCGCGCACGGTGCGGTCAATGGAGAACATGGAAGAGTTGGCCACCGAGTTGGCCTATTGGGAGATGCGCGCTGCCGCGCGCGGCCCGGGCGGATGGGCGTACGTGAATTGGTTTCCGGAGGGTGTCCAGGCGGTGACGGCAGCGCAGGTGCAGGCCGCCGCGGCGAATTACTTCAAGCGTGAGGCCGTGACGGTGGGGGTGATCGTGCCGCCCGTCGATGCCGCCGCAGGCACGAAGGGAGCCGGAAAATGAATGCCGCCTTCACCTTTGCCCCCCAGCGTTTTTCTTGCCTTTCGGTGCTGTTCTCCTTGGCGGTTCTCGCCGGCGGCGTGGTCCCGGCGATGGGGGCTTCGCCTTCTGTCCCCGCCTCTACGACCCCGAAGGCCCACACCATCCCCCCGCATTACTCGAAAATTGCCATCCCCGTGACGACGTACGAAGCGCCTTTCCCCGGTGATGCACACGTTGATCTGGGCGGAGGCGCTACGGCGTTCCTTGTTTCTGACAGCACGCTCGACCTGGTCCGCTTTTACCTGTTCGCCACCGGCCCGCAGATGCCGTCGAAACCTGAGGATGTCGTCCGTCAGCGGATGTACTCGGCTCTCCTCAAGGACGGAGGCACGCGCGCCTTGACCCCCGCTCAGCTCGAGGACAGCCTCGAGTTCATCGCCGCCGGGCTGGGCGCCACGCGCGGAGCGTGGCAGGGGGAAGCCTGGTTCGATGTGTTGTCCAAGGATGCGCCCGCGATGTTGAACCTGATGGCCGATGTGCTCCTGCGCCCGCGCCTCGACGGCGACGTGTTCAAGGTCATGCAGCGGGGGATGGTGGAAGGGTATAAGCATCGCTACGCCACGCCCGGGGCAGTTCTCGGCGCGGCCGCCGAGCGGGTGATGCAGGGCGGGCATCCCGCAAACTGGTCGGTATCCGAAGGCGAACTTAAGGGTGTCACGCCCAAAGCTTTGCAGCCTCTCGTGGGCACCGGGTTTACGCGCGATCGCTTGGTGATCGGGGTGGCAGGGCGCTTCGACCGTGAGGCGATGACCTCCGCGCTCAAGTCGTTCGTGGCACAGTTCCCGGCCTCGGCCCCTGCGTCCGTCGTTCCGCCTTTCAAGGGGCCGCGCGCCCCGGGGGTGTACCTCGTCGACAAGCCCTTTACGCAGGCCAGCATCCGCCTCGCCGCGCCGGGCGTGCAGCGTCCGCACCCTGATTATTACCGCCTGCTGGTGGCCTCGGAGATTTTCGGCGGGGGCGGCTTCACCTCCCGCCTGTCGCAGCGCGTGCGCAGTGACGAGGGATTGGCCTACACCGTGAGCAGCGATGTGGAGAGCGACTACAAGCGGCGCGGTACGGCGCACGTGACCCTGCAGACCAAGGCCGAAACCGGCGCGTATGCCATTCGCATCATCCTTGATGAAATGCGCCGCATGGCGGCGACGGACAGCACGGGCGGCATCACCGACGCCGAACTGGCGCGCGCCAAGGACGGCCTGATCAAAAGCCTCCCGGCCCTGTTCGACTCGCCGGCCGCCACCGCGCGTACTTTCGCGCAAAGCGCGGCCTGGGGCCGCCCCCCCGAGCACTTCCGCAACTACCGGCAGGCTCTGGAAACCATGACGCGCGCCGAGGTTGAAGACGCCTTCCGCCGTTATTTTCTCGCCGACTCGATGCGCGTCATCGTCGTCGGCCCCAAGGCCTACTTAATGAAGCCCGATACCCGGGGACTATCGCTGACAGATTACGGAACGGTTGTAGAAATCAGTGAAGAGGAGTTGGATCGGAGGGAGTGAGCGACAATGGGTCGTGGCGAGTGGGTTGTGGCAGCAAGCCTCCACTCACAGGCCTCGGTTATAAGCCACAATTCAAAATTCACATTCTCAGCGCACCAGCCACTACCCACTACCCACTACCCACTACCCACTACCCACTACCCGTTTACCATGCCTTTAAAAAGAGATCACACACGGAGCACCCCATGAACAAGCGCGTCGTCATCACCGGTATCGGTACCGTCAATCCCCTGGGCCTCACCGTCGCCGAGTACTGGGACAACCTTGCCGCGGGCAAGTCGGGCATCGCCCTCAACTCGCGCTTCGACGCGAGCACCTATTCCAGCCAGATCGCGGGCCTCGTCCCGGAGTTCGACCACTTGCCGCGCTTCAAGGACGCGAAGATGGCCAAGCGCCTCGACAAGGCCATCATCTACGGCGTGGTGGCCGGCAACGATGCGGTGGCGCACTCCGGTCTGCTCGCCGGCTCGTATGATGCGACGCGCGTCGGCGTTTATCTGGGAAGCGGCATGGGCGGCGTAGGCACTTTCGAGGTGGAAACCGAAGTGAAGGTGACGCGCGGCCACAAGCGCATCAATCCGTTCTTCGTGCCCATGATTCTGCCCAACACGGCCTCCGGCTACCTGAGCATCGAGCACGGATTCATGGGCCCCAACTACACGGCGGTTTCCGCCTGCGCGAGCGCCAACCACGCCATGGGCGAGGCCTTCCACGCCATCCAGCGCGGCGATGCCGATGTGATCTTCGCCGGCGGCACCGAAGCCGCCGTCACCGAGGTGGTGGTCGCGGGCTTCGCCAACATGAAGGCACTCTCCGGCCGCAACGAAGATCCGCAGGGAGCCTCGCGCCCGTGGGACAAGGACCGCGACGGGTTCGTGATCGCCGAAGGCGCGGCCGTGCTGTGCCTCGAAGAGCTGGAGCACGCCAGGAAGCGCGGCGCCACCATTTACGGCGAGTTCGCGGGCTTCGGCCAAAGCGGCGACGGGTACCACATCACCGCCCCGCACCCCGAGGGCGCGGGCGGCGCGCTGGCCATGAAAGCCGCGCTGCGCAGCGCCAAGCTCAACCCCGAGGACATCGACCTTGTGAACGCGCACGGCACGTCGACGCCGCTGGGCGATTTGGGTGAAACCATGGGCGTGAAAAAGTGTTTCGGCGACCACGCGACGAAGCTTATGATGCACTCCACCAAGTCGATGATCGGGCACACGCTCGGCGCCGCCGGCGCGGTGGAAGCCGTGGCGGCCCTCTTGGCCTTGCACAAGGGCATCGTGCACCCCACGCGCAACCTCACCGAAGCCTCACCGGAGTGCGACCTCGACTACGTGCCGCACACCGCGCGCGAAGCCAAGGTCCGTGCCGTGCTCTCCAACTCCTTCGGGTTCGGCGGACACAACGCGACGGTGATTTTGAAGGCGTTCGGGGGGTAACCTTCTGAAAATCAAAAATCAGAAATCAGAAATCAGAAAATGGAACACAAAATGCGACACCAGATGACCGATGGTGCGGCCTGTTCGCGACAACGTCGTTTTTCGTTTCTGATTTCTGATTTCATATTTCTGATTTTGTGTTTTTCGTTGATCGTTCAGGCCCAATCCCTCTCCATCGCGCCTCCCGACCAAGGCAAACCCAAGGCGCTGGAGATCACCCCCGCGCTGCGCGACTATTGCAAGTTGCTGTACGCTTGCGGGTTGAAAGTGCCGGCGGGTGGGTGCCCGTCCCCGCGCGAGCTGGGCACGCCCGCGCCCTTCGGGCCGACCAGCGAGCGCTGCATCGAGGCCCGGGAGTTGGAATCACGCGGTTTGCGCGCCGACCACCCCGAATACGGTTTTCGTCTCTACCGGTTTTTGGGGTTCGAATACCGGGTGGTGTATGCCATCCCCGATACCCTGCCCATTTCACGCGCCCGCTTTGAGTATTTGCTGGGCGATATTCCCCTCGCCGCCAAGCTGATCGCCCACTACCGCAAAACCCCCTACGAGGCGACCTACACCAACCTGGAGCGCACGCATTTCCGGGGTTCCAAAGGCCCGCGATTGCGCGGCGAGGCGCGGTTGATTTCCGGCACGTTCCCCGAGGGTCGATTGATCTATATCGGCAGCGGGGTGGCGGAGGTCGCCTTTTGGACACTGGTGGGACCGGCCATGATGGACTTCCGCTACCGCGGGGTGAAGGCGCCCTCCAAGGATGGTCAATCGGTGGAGAAGGTCGTGTACGACCTCAAGGTCGTGGTGTTCCCCGGCAACGGCATGATCAACGGCATCATGAACCTGGGGTTGTTCCGCAGCGTGGTCACCGACAAGGTCAAGGACGTGCTCATCGACGTCACCGAAACGGCCAAGCTGCTGGAAGCGGACAAAGGCAAGCAGGTGCTGGAAAGTTCCAAGTGGTCAGGCGCGGACAAGAAGAAGGTCGAAGCGTTGTTGAGGTTGGAGTGACCGACAGAAAAAAAGGGGTAGTGGCTTGTGGGTAGTGGCTAACACAAAACCAACCATTGAGCTTATACCTGTTTGGAATGAGAACAGCGAGTAAAAGGCCGCCTTGTTTTTTTGTTTTCGCCACTACCCACTACCCACTACCCACAAGCCATGCACCCCCTACATTCAATTCCACCCCCGGGATTATCCCCCCAATGACGTCCACTCCTCTCCTCCCCGAAGCCGCCTCCGTCGCCGACGATCTGGTCCGCGCCGCCATTCAGTCCTACGGCTCCAAACTGACCGAGAGCCGCCGCGACCTTTTGCAGCGCGTGGTCTCCGCCCGCACGCGGCATTTCGCGATGGTGATGGAGGATTTGAAGGACCCGCACAACATTTCCGCGGTGATCCGCACCAGCGAGGTGTTCGGCTTGCAGGACGTTCACGTCATCAACGAAGTGAACCCGTACCGCGTGACCAAATCCGTTTTGAAGGGCAGCTACAAGTGGCTCGACATCCACTGCCACGCGCGGCGCATGGGGTGCTTCGACATGTTGAAAGCCAAGGGGTATCGCATCGCGGTGGCGTCCACCAACCACAGTCAATCGTTGTTCGACCTCGACCTTTCGGTTCCCACGGCGTTTTACCTGGGGTCCGAAGTGATGGGCAATCACCCCGACACCTTGGCGCGCGCGGATGTGAATTTCATCATCCCGCAGCACGGTTTGACCGAGAGCCTGAACGTGTCGGTGTGCGCGGGGGTCATTCTCGCCACCATCGACCGCTTTTTGCGCGAGAACGGCCGCGACCGCTATGGCCTGTCACCGGAGGACAAAGCCGCGCTCCTCGCCACCTATTACGAGCGCAGCGGCGCGGGCATCGACCGCAATTCCCCGGTGCATTATTGGGATTGAGGAATGTCCTTTGGGTAGTGGGTAGTGGGTAGTGGGTAGTGGGTAGTGGGTGGGGCTTGTGGGTAGTGAGTGGGGGCTTGTGGGCCTTGGCTCCGATGCCTTGATATCCGGGATTTACATCAATGTGGCCGTGGTCTGAATCTGTCGATCAGTGTTGTTAACATCTTCTGAATCCTGACCACCTCAAGTTTGACTGCCTCGTGTTCGTCTTTTGTGACGTAACCCAAATCGCGTGAACACAGGAGATGATAATCCGTTTCCTTGGCTGAACCCAGGGCGATGTCCAGGAATCTCGCAAAGTCCAGATTACTGCTTCTTCCGCACCCTTCGGCAATGTTTGCAGGGACCGAGAAAGCGGATCTTCGGATTTGACTTGTTAGCGCAAAAGTCTCGGGCTTCGGAAAAGTGAGTGAAAGCCTGTGTATCACCAAAGCGCACTGATGCGCATGGGTCCACACATTCAGTTGTTCACAATCCCTCATTTTGAAGCCTCCGTTTGTTAGTCGGCGAGCTTCTGCAAGGATCATGCCGTTGGGGACGCGCCGTCATCAGTCCTAAGCCACTACCCCCCTCCCCCCCCCCCCCCCCCCCCCCCCCCCCTTCCCCCCCCCCCCCCCCCCCCTCAAACTCCCTCACAACCCCCAACATCAAAATATTTTAAAAAAAAACATAAAAA
>Ga0114939_10000019_pt1 | contig 136988 bp, 115 predicted proteins | sample AshMeaCrysSpring_FD_87196 | JGI IMG/M metagenome (GOLD analysis project Ga0114939, IMG submission 87196) | Groundwater microbial communities from Big Spring, Nevada to study Microbial Dark Matter (Phase II) - Ash Meadows Crystal Spring | ecosystem: Environmental > Aquatic > Deep subsurface >...
TCATAGATGAAGCAAATGATGAAAATGCTGATGTATATAAAGAGACTGAAAATCTTTTTATTATCAGGGAAAGAAAGAGTGCTAAAACACCCTGAGAAAGACCAAAATGGAATAGGCTAATAAAATTAGTAAAACAAGGGAAGGTAAAATGAATTATTAGTTATTCTCCTGACAGACAAGCTAGAAACCTTGTTGAGGGTGGAGAGATTGTAGATTTAGCAGAATGAAAATTTGTTTCTCTCAAATATGCTAATTTTCACTTTACCAATAATGCTAGTTGAAGAATGATGCTATGAGTGTGGTTTGTTATAAGTAAAAACTACTCAGATAAACTTTCAGAAGATGTTCAAAGAGGGTCACTCACAGCAGTAGAAAATAAGAAAGCAATGGGATATAAGAAATATGGATATATCATTAATGAACTTGGATACTATGAGCCTGATTTAAGCAAAGCAGATGAAAATAGTGAAACTGTTTTTGATATTATGAAAAAGGCTTTTCAGATGAAGATAACAGAAAGACAAAGTGATGAAAAAATAGCAATCTTTCTCAAATCAAGAGGAATAAAGAAGGTAAGTAAAAAATGAGATGAGACTTACCCAAACAGCAAAACCCTTGGAACTGTATGGAAAGATTCCTTTTATTATGGATTACACATTTATGGAAATAATAAAGTAAGCCTTATAGGAAATGGATACTATGAACCTATGATTTCAGAAGAAGAAGGAATGCTACTCTATCTAAGAAGTAAAGAAGGAAGACAAAGTATCTATGGAAGATGAGCAGATATAGAAAGTCTTGAATATTATCCATTTGAAAAAGGGGCTGTATATGCCCCAGATTGAAGTGTTCTAACTTGTACCCTACCCAACCCTAGTAGATACAAGAAAAAACTCATAGAAGCCCAAAAAACTAATCCTGAGGCAACATTATCTGATGTGATAGAACCACACCAATTGGTATATGAACTAACAAATAAGAAAAGTGAGTACTACAAATATAAAATAAAAATAAATTTCAGAGATATACAAAATCCTCTTTTGAAAGTATTAAAGAAAATGAAATTAAAAGAAGAACACTATGAAGAATATGTAAGTTATATGAAGTCAGGAGCAGAAACAAAAATGAATGAGATAGATGAAGAAAGAAATATGTTAGAAGCCAGAAGAATGACAAATGAAGGTTTGTATAATAAATTTGTTAGAAACAATCTCTGAAAGAAAAGAGATAAAAAAGAAGAGGAAATATATCAAAAGGAAAAAAGAGCTTATGAAGAAACTACTAAACAATTGGATTTTGAATTAAAAAATCTTGCTACTCAAAAGAGAAACAAAATTTTAGAATTCGAAGCTATTACAACTATGCTTAAAAATGCTGATGAGTATTATGAAAGTGTCAGTTATGTTCAAAAAAGAGAATTTGCTAAAATTCTTGGTTTGAACATACAAATATCCCCCCAGAATAAGCTTAACATAGCTGTTCCTGAGGGGATAAATGAGTTGTTTTTCAACAATGGTGGGGGTACCTGGGTTTGAACCAGGGACCAACCGGTTATGAGCCGGCTGCTCTAACCACTGAGCTATACCCCCAAAGATATTTTATAGAATGGCGGTGGGCCGGGGATTCGAACCCCGGCGGCACCTTGCGGCACCCTACAGGTTTAGCAAACCCGCCTCTTCAGCCACTTGAGTAGCCCACCGTGTGAGCGGATTATAGAAAAAAGGTGAGAAAATGCAAAAGTTTTTGGGGAAATAAAAATCCTCCATTTTCAGGAGGAGTGATTTTTATTTTTGATTAGCCTCAAGTTTTTCTATACGAGCACGAAGTTCATCATTTTCTTTTTTAAGTTCTTGAACACTAGAGACAAGGAGTGGAATGAAACCATCATAGTTCACACTCTTTGTTTTCATCTCATCCTGTGCTGTCGTAACAAGGTTGGGGTAAATTTTCTCGACCTCTTGAGCTACAAAACCATACTGAAGCTGTTTCATATACTCATCTTTGGGACTTTTCCAATCAAATGATACAGGACGAATAAGGAAAAGAGAATCAAGGGATGAAGTGGGAAGTGTTTCTATATTTTTCTTAAGACGAATATCAGAAGTATTTGTCCAAGATGTTCCTCAAGCAGTACCATTTACAAATAATTTATAAGATGCATTTGTTCATCCAATTCAAAGACTATCATAAACATAGACCGATCATGGAAATGTAGTCTTTATAGGAACTGCTGTAACTCATGCTGGCGGGTCACTTGTAATACGACTAATGGTCCAGCCATTATACCAAGAAGTTTGCATAGAACCTGAATATTGACCATAATATGCATCAGCAGTAAGTGAATAGTACCAGAAATAATTTGGATCACTGTGAGTAATATATATAACCACAACTCAACCCTCAGTATTCAAGCTTACAATTGGGCTTGTAGAATAACTAGTAGTATCCGTAAATTGAGCATTAGTGTCAGAAAATCACCCATTCCAGTTTCTCCATTTTATATCCATCGTAATTGGATTTGATCCTCATGTATGATGTCATCGAATTGTCACTCGGTGAATCATCTGGTTTTCATTATTTGGAATATTTGTAACTATCTTTATTCACTTTGAGTTACTATCCCAAGATGAATTAAAGTCAGATCTTATTACGTTAATAACATCGTTTCAAACGAAGATTTTATTTGATCTAAAATCTCAATTAACATCAAGTTTAAGAGTAGGAACTGTTATTCAAATTCAAATATTTCCTCAATTTCAATAAATCCAGTTCCCTATAGAGAGTTGGTTTGATGAAGTAGCAGATGGTACTTGAGCTGATGCACCAATTACTATATTGTTTGAACCTGTAGTAATAGATGATCAAGCACTATTACCCAGAGCTGTATTATTTCAGCCAGTTGTATTTTGCCAAAGTGCCTGATAACCATTTGCAGTATTCTGATATCCTGTAGTATTAGAATAAATTGCATACTGTCATACTCCTGTATTCCCATTACCTGTGCTATTAAGTCACAAAGCATACTGTCATACTCCTGTATTCCAGTTTCCAGTAGTATTCTGAAACAGTGTCCAAGCCCCTATTGCAGTATTCTGATATCCTGTAGTATTAGCACTGAGAGCAATAGCGCCAAATGATGTATTATGATAACCTGTAGTATTATTATTAAGAGCAGTATAACCAAATGCAGCATTTTGGTAACCACTTGTATTTGCAAACATTGCTTGCACTCAGTAACAAGTATTAGAAGATCCTGATCCAGGACATACTTGATTTGAGCTACCTCCACTAGCCGTCTGCCAACTCGCGAGACCGTTTGCATCAGATGTCAGGACTTTTCCAGCTCATGGAGAACCTCATGTAATCTTTACCTGTCATGCAACTTCGAGCTTTGCTCATGGAGATATAGTTCCAATACCAACATTTCAACTATTTCATACAACAAAGGAGTTTGAAGGAGCATTTATATGAAATAATGCTACATTACCCGTAAGCCAAGAGAGTAATCTCAATGATTGAGTTGATTGGTCATATCAAACAATAAATTTATCCGTACCATTTTGTTGAAGGAGTAAATCAGGGTTTGATGATGCTCAGGCATTAACAATAACGCTTGTATTATAGGATCATTTTACTTTAAAGCCTCTATCTCCTGTTTCATATAAAGCGTTTCCAACAACATGAATTTTATCTGTTGGACTTGCAATACCAATCCCCACATTCCCACTACTTACAGAAAATGGAACGAGTCTGTCATTTGCTTGTTGAAACCAGGTATTTGCTATCACATCATTTTGTGCTATAGACTGTGTCTGTACAGCTGTAACTGTCGCCCCAAAAACAGACTGTGCGAGTACAACAGTTCAGAGAAGAGTTGCGATTGTCTTATGAGAAAAAGAAGAAAACATAAGAAAAAGAAGTTAAGAAAAGTTATTGTACAATACACGAAACAGCGCCCCCTGCCATACAGTAGTTTGTTTGTTTTGGTGCTTGACAGCTCGCGTCAGTTCAGCCATTTCATCCCTGACAAGTCCATATCCAGTAATCCTGTGTAGCAGGAGGAACGGCAGGGCTAAGAACCGCTGTTGTTCCTGTACCAGCACTACAGAGTCAAATAGTAGGAGCTGTTGGTGTCGGTTGATTCTGAGCAAGCCCACATGAACCATTTGAAGGACATGTTTGCGTATTACAAGAAGGAGCGAGTTCAGGCTTTAAACTCAAGTCACAGAAGGAATCAGATACGATGGTATTCGCCAAATCTCTGCAAGAGACAGTCCGAGTAATGGTTCCTCATCAGCATGCTTGACTACAAGAGGACTCTGAGTCTATATTCCACATATAAACTGGTGGAACGATGATTGTTCCTGTATTGACGGTTGTAGGACTCGCGTCGATAATACCAGAAACTCTATCGATTCTGGTTTTTACCTCATACTTATCATATCCTGTCGTAATAATAGTATAGCGAAGATCTGATTGCTGGAGATTTGCAGCTACAAAAGCAGGGTCAGTACTCGATATATTTACTGTACTATCTTGGTTAAATGAAATTGTAACATTTGTAACTCCCGTAAAAGCAACAAAAGCTCCTGCATTCGTTACAAGTCATGCAGATGGTCGCACGGCAAAAATAGAAATATCTCGAATCTGAAACTTCTTATCTCCATCGTAAAATGGATATGTAAGTTGGGATGTTGCTCCTGTATTTCCATCAGCTGTCACATATGCTGTAGAAATATATGGTGTTGGACCAACACTCATAGATACAACTCTTTTAACAATTGGGGTAGAAAGGTTTACTCCTCCTGTTTCTGAACGACCAATCAGAATATCTCTTTGAGCACTTTTTATAGAATCATGGACTGCTGTGGCTATCCTCTCACTATTTGCACGGAAAACTCTCGGACTCGCAGAAAAGAAATTCATAGAACCAAAAATAATACCGATTATCACGATAACTATCATGATTTCTGCGAGAGTATATCAATGTCTTTTTAAATGCATAATTTCCGACATGGTTTATATCGGAAATTATATATTTTTTCATAGGGAGTGCAAATTTATTGTACAACGACGACGACCTTTGGTTCCTTACCTGCCTCATGAAGCATAACATCACATGCTTTGCGTTCGACATATTGAGAAAACGAATTTGCATCTTTAAAACCAGAAAGGTCTGCGAGAATATTGCGTATAACTGTATCTAGAGAGCGCTCAAGTCATGGAATAGTCTCAACGAGAGGAAGTCCGACGGTACTATATTTTATATGAAATCCTGAGGGTTTTTTTGAGATGGCAATGACAAGAACTCCTTGTGAGGATATCTGATATCTATCATGAAGCTCTTTTTCATTTGTATATCAGACCATTCGACCATCAACCGTCATGAGTTTTTTCGAAACATACTGGTCTGTTTCTCTCATGCATTCCTTCGTAAATTCGAGGAGTTTTCCATTTCTGAGTATTGGTACTTTTGATTCTGGATAACCGAGAGCATAGGCATTTCGTGCATTTCCACGAAGCATATGAGGAAAACCATAAATAGGAACATAGTATTCTGGAGAAAGAAGTGTAATCATTTTCTTTGTATCTTCTTCTCTGGCATGTCATCCAGCGTGAATCTCTGATTCCTTGTAGTGGTGAATTCTCGGTCATTGAGCGGTAATGAGGTCAAATAATCACTGAACTGCTCGTTCATTTCCAGGAATAACAGAAGATGAGAAAATAATACTATCATCTTTTTTGAGAGTTGTTTCCTTTGATTCACCGGTTACGATACGCATAAGAGCAGCATATCGTTCACCTTGAGCACCAGTACAGCAGATAGTTACATCCTTATCTGGGAGCTTAGCTGCTTCCTCCATCGTAATGATAGTTCCTGTTTTTGGACGAACGTATCCGAGTTTTATAGCGATGTCGATATAGTTATTCATGGAACGCCCGAGAAGGACTACTTTGCGACCAAACTTTTCACTCGTCGTGATAATGAGCATAACTCGGTCGATAATAGAGGAAAAAGTTGCGGTAATAACACGCCCAGGAGCTTTTGCAAAAATATCTTCCATAGAGTGAATGACTTCTGATTCTGATATCGATGACCCGAGAAGGTGGGCATTCGTCGAGTCAGAAAAGAGTGCACGAATACCTCGTTTTCCGAGAGCTTCGAGCCATTCATAGTTTGTAGAAGGACGGTTTGGAAGTGGATTTTTATCAAACTTCCAGTCTCATGTATGAACAAATCGACCTACAGGAGTTTCGATGAGGAGTCCAACAGAATCTGGTATAGAGTGGTCTACTACAAACGGTGTAATTTGAAAATATTTTCCTATTTGTATTGGACGATATCTGACATATTCCATAAGTTTTGGAAGGGCTGCCTTCATATCTGATTGCTTGAGTTTTATGAGTTCATACGCCATAGCTGTAGCATAGAGTGGAGTGTTTCTTCCGAGTTGTTCCATGAGAAAGTAGACACCTCAGATGTGGTCAATATGTCCATGGGTAATACAGACTCAAACAACCTTTTTTCCACGACAGTAGGTAAGGTCTGGAATAGAAGAATTGATACCGAATTGGTATTGGTCAGCGAATTGGAGACCCATATCCACGATAATCATCTCGTCTTCATATTCAAAGCCCATACAGTTGAGTCCAACTTGTTCAGTACCACCAAATGGAATAACACGAAGCGTTTCTTTTTCTATTGGTTTCGCTTTTTCCTCAGGAATATGAAGGTGCTTCTTGAGCGCCTGCGTTGGAGTGAGAAATGGAAATGACTTTTTTGGACGAAAGCTATCCTCAAAAACAAATGAATCACCAGGGCGAATATTTGTTTTGAGAGCTTTTCATGAGTCAAAAAAGTTCCGAAATGTTCATGGTTTTTTTCCTGATTCAGGAGAAGTTTTTTTAAAAGGTTTATTATTTTGCATATATGTATTTGAATGTAAGTAAAATGAAAGAAATATTTAATAGTTTTGTAGGTTTAAAAGGTTTATTATTTTGCATCGATAATCATCGGCATAACAACTGGTGTTCTACCAGTTAAAAGAAAGCAATATTTTGTCACCTCTCTTCGAAGTCATGCAACAAGTTCAGCACGATCAATTGAGGGATTTGCGAGCACAAGTGATTCATAAGATTTTCTAATTCATTTGAGTATTTCTTTATGAATAGCCATAACTTCATGTGCATGAACAAAGCCACGAGAATCAATAAATATGTGCCCCCGAATCGTCTTTAATCGAGCATCTTCTTCTAAAGCAAATGCTAAAACTCCATTTTCAGAAAGAAGAAGTCTATCTCCGAGAGTATACCCTGCAACAACTCCCACACTTTTTCCATCGAGAAAGAATGTATCAAATGTATAACGAAATTGATGCTTTTTTATTCCGCTCGCACCTATAAGAAGTATTTCTCAAATTTCAAAAGAAACATCACCAAATACATAACGAGAAGAGGCGGTACTGAGAATATTTTCAAACGAAAAAGGACTCAGAATAGATAGAGAAGTACCAAGAGAAGACTCAAAACTAAAAGAAGCATTTCCTGCACAAAGAGAGAAAACTCCTACTCCATTTTTTATGGTGTTTCGAATCTCAAATTCTGAAATACGTCTTGATGAAAGACCATCTGGAAATATCTCAAAGAAGCGACATTTCTCAAGAGTTTCAGGGCATTCTTTGTTGTTGCGTATATTTGCAATAACATCACGAGGGGCATATATAGGAGGAAAATCAATAGCCGGAAGGATGGAAAATAGGGTATGAACATCTATAGAATCGTCGGTCAAAATCCATGCACGAATTTTATCTTTCAAAGAAAAAATGAGCCGAATATCTGGAAATGTCTGATACACTTTTCCTGCTTTTTCTAAAGACCCAAAGCCAGATCCTATAAGGATAGCTGCATCATCATAAAAAGCGAGGAAAAGGGGATTTTTATGAAAAGACTCAGAGAAAGCGATAAGAGAAAGGTTTTTTCCCTCTTGAACATCTTTTGGAAGAAAAGATGGCTTCATATTTTGAATAAGAGAAAGAACCGTATTGGTACTATTTGGAATTTTTATTTCTGTATCACTTCTTTTTGGAAAAACTTTTTTCTCCCCATGTCGTGAAGTATGAACTCATGATGATGGTTGTTTCGGGTGTCATGAAGAAAAATGTTTTTGAGGACGAGAAATATCTCCCCCTTCAGAAGATGATGAAGATGTTCCGAAAGAAATATCTTCAGAATTGCCAAAAATATGATCCATATAAAAGAATAAAATCTTGAAAACCAAGAAAGTGAATAAAAGGAATGACTATTTTCTCCTCTCTAAAAGCTCATATATTGAAGAAAGAGTATCATTCACACCATGAAGAAAACTGAGAAATTTCTCAATCTTTATAGAATTCATGATATACAAGGAGTTCTGATATACATCTCGATTATCGACAGAACCCTCATAAACTTGAATGCAAGTATATAAATTAATTCAAAGAATACAAATATTTCTTCAAAGAAATAGGAATCTTGGTAGAATCCCATGAATATGTTGGAAGTGTTCCGAGAGTAAAGTCCGTTTGGGTAAATTCTTCTCGAGGAAATATATATTCAGAAAAGAAAAGATACTTTCGCCTGAGAGATTCATTTTTTAGAGCCATATCAGCAAATGAACGATTGTGAAAAACATAAAAAACAAATGATTCGGCAAAATCTTCATATTTGTTTGTGGCTGCATATCCTGTGACAAAACTTTCCATTCACTCACCTGCTCGCTTTACACTCGTGCCTATCCAACTAATCGAATAAAAATCTTTTGACGGATCAGGAGAGATAAGTGAGTCTGTAACAAGATATATATCAACAAAGTGAGCAAACTCATGCACGAAAAGTTTTATAAATTCACTGTCACGCGAAACGGTATTTGAGAGTAATACTTTCTGATCTTTCATTCTTCAACGGGGTTCAACCATATTTGCATCAATTACAACAGAAAGCCTATCCAAAGGGAAGGATGAAAAAGCATACGAAGAAATTGTAGTGAGAATAAGAGTCTTTCTTGCTTCATAGAGAGGAAAAGTACTTTTAGAAGAACTGTTTACTGGAATATATTCAATATGAAAAGCCGAGAGAGGTGCAGAAAGCCCTCCTAATAAATATACACATACAAGAATAAAACTATACTTCAAGTATTTCATATTACTTAAGTATTCTTTCAAACATCATAAATAAACTTCATAAGGATATCAACAAGAGGAAATGAAAGAACGAGAAGAAGGAGTCCTATAACAGCGTATATACCCGTATTTTTTGCCTTCTTTATCTTCTCATCATCTCCATATGCTGTATTATACTGAATCCCTGCAAATACAATTGCACCAACAGCAAATAGGGCACCAAAAGAGAGTACTGTTTTCGCAATTTTTACAACAAGCGCTCTTGTTGCTTCTTTTCCATCTCATTTAAAGTCATCTACTCAAACCCCATTTGTTCCAGAGGCACAATCTTTTAACATTTCAGAGAATTCTGAAGTAGAATTATACTCACAGCCAGTAGGCCCAGCATATCAAACAGAAGAGAAAAGTATAAATCCAATAGATGCAAGAATGAGGAGAATAAATCGCATAATAAGTATTTTAAAGTGATATTTTTGAAATAATGCTCACAAATGCATAAGAAAGAGCAACTGCAATAAGAGCAACTGCACTAAAAGTTACTGATTTCCATGCCTGTTTCATCTTCGCCTCATCCCCATCTGCCGTAAGAAGTTCATATGCTACATAGAGGGATGAGCCAATTACAACAACAGGAAGAACTACTTTTAAGAGAAATGCCTGAATAATTGAAAGTGCTCAAATAAGAGTAAGTCATCAAGCATCAAGAGCTGTTCATTGGGGCTTCTCTTTCCAGAAGCCATTTTCATATGTTTCTGCAAATACAGAATTCAGTGAAAAAAGTATAGCAATCAGAGTAAATAGGAATCTTTTCATACATAGTAAGTGTTAAATAATCGTAAAATCGATATTTCCAATAAAACGAACAATAGCATAACCAGATCCAGCTAAAGCAAGTCAAATAAAAGCATAGATAATCATATACCGAGCCTTTTTGATTTTTTCATCTTGTCAGATAGCAAGAACCATTTGTATAGAAGCCCATGTTATAGCAATAACTGAAAGAAGTGCTGTCATGGAAATCATCCAAGCAATAATACTTGCAATTGTTATTCCTGGGTCAGTTTCATCTTTTCTCGGAAGTGCTACTGCGAGACCAGTCGTATCAATAGATACAATAGCATGTCCTATTCAGAGAAACATACAAAAGAAAATGAGAAAAAAGAGAAATCGCTTGAGCATATTAAGAAAAAAGTTTAATAATCATGGATACGAGTGTATAGGAAAAGAATGCTACAAGCATGGCAATTATATTCCACTTAATGATGGTTTTTCCACGAGAAGACTTTTCACTATCTCCAGCCGAAAAAATATAAAAATATCCTGCCACAAGAAATGAAACTGTTGCAATAACAGGAATCATAAAAAGGAGTAGATCCGAAAAAGACCTAAGAACTGCCATCAATGAATCTTTTCATCAAGACAAAGACACTGCAGTAGAACCACTGGAGCTTTTATGATTTCCAGCTCAAACTGGATCCATAACCCTCGTATCAATCGTAAAATTAGTGGTAGTAATAGAATTATCAGCATATCCATGAGATATACCTAAAAAGACTGCGACGAAAATGAATAAACTTAAAAGGATTTTCTGCATAAAACTGTTTAATATAAGTAAGATGATACAATAAAAAGGAATAAAAAGCAAAAAAAGAAGAGAATTTGCAATATACATATTCATTCATATAATGTGGCGGATTTTATATTTCCTTCTATGCATTACATTCTTATTATTCTTTCAATCCTTATTATCATAATTATAGGACTTCAGGCAAAAGGCTCAGGACTCTCAATTATTCCGAACTCAAATGATTTTTGAAAATTTGAACGAAGAGGAGGAGAAAAAGTTCTCCATCAAATAACTATTTGAATTATTGTTCTTTTTATTGCCATCTGTCTTTTGTCATATTTTATGGCATAGTCAATGAGAATCAAGAAAAAACTTCATGAAAGATAGCATGAAAATATACCTAAATGCTGATATCCCCTCAACGTATCTATGATAGATTTTGATTTTCAACATATAAAAAAGAAAATATTTTTATGAGCGAGTATTACACTCTTACTTCTTCTCATTCACCTTATTTGAGTATATATTTTCGAGGGATGAAAATTTGTATGACTCCCCTGAGGAAGCATAAGTATCGGTATAGTATCTGAAACTCCGAGAGCAAATAACCCACTTTCTTATGGAAAAAGTTCGGAAGGAGATTTTCTCTTCAACTTTATGTTCCGATCGATGCTTCGTTACAATACGGAACATGAAATCTTTGAATGAGATCTTTGAGAGTGTGATATAAAAGATCTCTCTCGAATATCTTGTAATGTCAAAGAAGACATCCTATGGTCGGATGGAACACCTATTCAAATAAGTGATTTTATTAGCACTTACCGAGCATTTAAAGAAAATACAAGTGATGGAAGAATGCTCTCATTTCTTTCAGAGGTAACAATAAAGACAGAAAAATGAAAGATTCTTTTTTCTTCAAAAACAAAGAATCCACTTATACTCGAATTTTTGACATATCCAATTATACGAAGCGATATTATTGATCAAATAAAAACAGGACGCATAGGAAGTGGTAACTCTATCTCCTCGGGACCATTTATATTTACAGAAGAAGTACAAGATAAAGAATATTGATTCACGAGAATTACTCTCTCAAAAAATAAAGAGTTTACTGGAGAAAATATATGGCTTGATAAAGTACATTTTAAGTTCTTTTCGAGTCTCGCAAGTTTGGAAAGAAGTACAGATGCCTTATCAATCATAATTCCTCCAACAAAAAGTGAAAGCCTACAACTCGGATGAAGATTTGAGAAGTATAAATATACAAGTAATGAATTTTTTAGTGTATTTTTTCATACAGATAGACTAAATAGAAATATCAGAAATCTCCTTCATTGGCAAATAGGAAATGCATTTTCTGGAATGGTATTAGAAAATCACAAAGAAGTTCAATCTATCTTTAATAATAGTGAAACAACACTTCCAAAGGAATGAATACAAAATTTTCCTGATATGCTAAGAAATGAAGGATATTATAGAAAAAATGAACTTATTTCCCTTATAGAAAATCAAAGTAGCACCTGGACAGGAAAAATTATCTACGACTCTCCTCGATATATTCGAAATAAAGAAAAGAGGCTCGAACTTTTTTTGGACGAAAAAACAAATGATATAAGACTATCATGAGTTCCTGTAATTGGGTCTGAAAGAATCACAGTAAATGGATATGCACTCCAAGAGTTCAAGAAATGAAATAAAGAATTCTTTTACAGAATTTCTGAAGAGAGAAATAATATCAGAAGCTGAAAGAATCTCTATGTATTCGAATTTTTTGGTGGAAATGGAAAAAGAATAGCAATCGAGACGCTTACTGTATATAAAGCTCAAAATACCGAAGAATTAGCGAAATATAAAAAACAAGTAGATGAAAATTATACTGCAAGAAATAACACAAAAGAGCTTATAACACAAAGAGAAGAGGAAAAGAAAAAAAATCTGGAAAAAATCAGCATTCTCGATGAAAGATACTATTATAATAAAGAGGGAAAACCATTTAGTATAAAAGTAAACTATGTAAATGGTCGTGAATCAACAGAACATTATGCAAAAATTATTGAAAAAACTTTAAAAGACCTTTCAGTAAAAACAGATATTGAAGCTCTGACACCTGAAGATATAGGAAACATCATAAAAACTGGAAAGAAAAACTACGATATTCTCGTAATCTGAATAGAAAGCCCTGGAAGTATAGCGAGAATCGGACAGACATTTGCTTCAAGTGAAGTTCCAAAGTGAGTAAATTTTGCAAACATACAAAGCAAAAACCTCGATGACTTATTTGCGAATTTTCGCAGTACAACAGATACAGGAAGTGTCGCACTTATAGAACAAAAGATAACTGAAATTATGCAAAAAGAGAGCTTTTTTCTCCCTATAGCGAGTCCCTATCATATATTTTATAATGATAGAAATCTGAAATGAATCGCTCAAATTGATAGAGTACCAAGTATTTCTTCCCTCTCTCAAGTTCTCGAACATGTAAGCATAAAAGATGCGTATGTAATCAAAACCGATTGAAAAGGAATACTAAACTTCTTTTCATGGCTCTTCCAAAAAGCATTTTTTATCTAATATTGAAAGCGTGAAAGAATCAATAGCACTCTCAGCATGGGAACTCATAACACGATTTCATTCTCTCAAGAAGCTTAATTTTCTTCCATCGCTTCTTGGTATTTTATGGTTATTTTGTATTCTTCTATACCAACTCACCTTCACATATGTATATATATTTCAAAAAAAGGATGAGGCTCTCGAGGCGCTTGCAAAATTTGCGCATACAGAATATTTTACCGAAGTTCTTATAGGTCTCGGTTGTTTATTCTTATTTTATATGGTACTCGAACCGATTGCCAGTGGTGGAATAATACAAATGATTGACTCCTATAGAAAAACAAATGGAGAAAAATGACATAGAACAGTTCAAGGAATATTTGACTGACTCGGGCATTTTCTACCAATATTTGAAGTACACAATATTACCTGAATATTTCGACCTCTCTCGATTATAACTTTCTATATACTCCTTCTTAGGCTTTTTGGTATAAATTACGCTCTATCGATAAGTATCCTTATGGGTGTATACCTCATATTTGCATTCTTTATCAACATGTGTTTCGCCTACTCAAAGTTCTTTATTATTTTTGAAGGAAAAAGTGCCCTTGAATCCCTCGGAGCATCAACTGGACTTGCTATCAGGCACATTGGTATAACTGGACAACTCTATTTTACAATGATCCTTCTCTATCTGAGAACGATTATCATCGCTTGTATTTTCTTTGTGATACCTTTTGCAGTATCGAGTATTATAGCATTCTTTACGATTATTGCGGTAAAGTATTTCTTTGTCATTCTCTTTCTCGTTATTAGTATAGTTCTTTTAGTATTTATTGCCCACCTCAACTCGACACTTGAGATATTTGTCGAGGCAACTTGGTATGAGGCATATATGCTCTGCAAAAAAGAAGATGCTGAATATGGACACCATGACTCTCACGGACATGACGATCATAGTTCACATAATGAGAACTGACATGATAAGCATGCTATAGAGAGTCATTCTGATAATCACTGACACCACTAAATACCATGTCCTCATCTGACCTCATCATGGAATACTCGAGAGAATCACCAAATAAGTGAATCCTCGAAAATGCAACTATTCGCTATAGAGAACATAACCGCGTTTGTGCTGATGTAGTTGAGGTTTTTCTCGTTATCGAAGATACTCTTCTAAAGCAATTTTCATTCGATGGATATATGTCGATCGTCGCCACTGCCTGTGTATCGATCACCGGCGAGATACTCGAATGATGGAATCTCGATGAAATCCTCGGACTAAATGAATCATTTATCCATGAAAATATCGGAGATGATATCTCCCCTCGTCGCAGATTTGCCTCACTCATCGGACTCCTCGCTATCAAAAATGCTATCCATGAATACAGACAGGATGGAAAAAAGGAGGATTTTAGTGATATAGTGGTGGGGTAATATTCCGCATATGAATCAAATAAAACCAAATTCAAAGGAGTTACTAGTTCTAAACTTATTTTATAATAGGTTTTACGATTTATATGAAGAAATATCGGACGATGCTTTTTTATTAAATGAACCGAAAGTAAGATTCTACAAAATTAGAGAAATATTTTCAGTATATAAGGAATTATTGGGTTACGAACCGATTAAAAAATATCTAGAATGGATGAAAATGGGAGGTAAACCACCTCTAGATTGACTAATATGAGAGGATTTATTTAGCTTTATCAGGAATACACTACTCCACTTCCCTATATTTGATTCATGGGATGAAGTATATATAAATAAGGACCTCGCTACTTGGAATAAATCTGGAAGTATAGATAAATTTTTATTAAAATGTACTAAGATAAAGATTGATTGAAAGTGAATAATAAAATATCGAATATGGGAAAGAACAAAGCAAAAAATGACTTACATACATATAAATCTACCAGAAGAGTATAATATTACAACTAATATTTTTTTGAAAAATATAGTATCTGAAAAAGAAGGTATTAAATTTTGTATTGCCCTTATGAAAGAAATATTAGATTATCAAGTAGAAAACGGTGAAGAAAAAGATATACATATTATGTCTCAGGTATATATACCAAAAAGATAAAAATTTACAATCATTTCAATATCTCCACCAACTTCTCCACATCCTCCCTCGTATTATAGATATAAAAACTCGCCCTCAGTGACCCTCATATACCGAGAGAGTGATGGAGTGGGTCAGTACAGTGATGTCATGCTCGCACACAGATATTCGCATCAGCGAGTTGCTCTGCCACATCATTTGGATGTCTATCCTCAAATACAAATGAAAACACTCCGAGACGATTCTCGGATTTTTTTGACCCAAGAAGTCGTATACCAGATGGAAGACTCGCAAAACGCTCGAGAGCATATTCTGTGAGTTCCTTTTCGTAGCTCTCGATAGTCTCATAGCCACCGATAGAGTCGATATAGTGGAGGCTCGCGAGGAGTGATACAGCACCAGCGATATGTGGAGTTCCTGGCTCATGGCGAAATGGGAGTCACGCTGCCTCGTATCATTCTGTCGAGACACTATTGATAGCTCATCCTCCGCAGAATGCTGGAGACATTTTTTGCAGTATATCTTTTCGTCCATAGAAAAACCCGATACCTGTATCAGACATGACTTTGTGTCCTGTTCATACATAAAAATCGATACCATACTTCGCCACATCCGTCGCCATATGTGGAAATCGCTGAGAACCATCGACGATAAAAAGTGGCTTTGTCGAAAGGGTGTCGAACATCGACTTCACTCTGTCAAGATCGAGGATTTCTCCTGTCACATTTGAGGCTCCCGTGAGAGAGAGAATTTTCGCATGAGGGAGTTTCTGACTAAGAGAATCATAATCTATCGTTCCATCATCATTGAGTTCTACCCACTCTATCACGATACCATATTCTTCTGCGAGTATCTGCCATGGGACAATATTTGCATGGTGTTCGACTTTCGAGAGGAGGACTCTATCACCTTTAGAAAGCATACCAGACTTCACGATTCCTCGAGTAACGAGGTTAAATGCATAGGTCGCATTGTAGGTAAAAACAATCTCATCAGCACGAGCCGAGAGTTTCTTTGCAACTGCTTGCTTTGCTTTATCATAGAGAATCGATGACTCCATAGAGAGGTCATAGGCTCCACGATGGATATTTGAGTAGTTTGAACGAAAATACTCACTCATAGCCTCTATGACTGCTTTTGGTTTTTGAGCACTCGATGCAGAATCGAGAAACACGAGATCAGGATGCGTTTGGAAAATAGGAAAATCAGAACGAAACATAAAAATAAAATTATTAAAACCACCAACCTTTTTTTTCTGGAGAAGTTGTACCTGTTCCCTCTTTGATTTTTTTAATATCTTCGAGATAAAAATTTGCTTCATTTATAAAATCAGAATCATCCCCAAAAGAAAGAACTTGCTCAAAGAGGTTTTCAGCTTCATCATACATTCATTTTTGAAAAAGGATAATCCCTTTTTCTAGAATAACTGGAGGAGCCTTTTGAATTTCAGGAGAAAATGTTCCAATAGCATGGAGAGCATCATCTAAGCGATTTAAAGAACGAAGGGATGTTATATAGAGTGGGGGAAGAATGCGAGAATCTTCAAATTTTTTCATTCATGCCTCTGACCAAGAAAGTGCACGAAGTCAGTCTGAACGACCGAGAGCAAGAGATACTGCGACAGCAAAGTCCGTCTCTCGAACATCATCTTCTTGGAGGAGATACGAAAGTACTTTTGTCATACTTTCAGTATCCGAAAGGGCGCTATAGTTATATGCAAGCTGTCTTTCAAGCTCGGTCTTTGGCCGATACCCAGCAAGGATGGCATTATTGAGATATAGACTCGATGTAGAGTAATCCTTCATAAGAGCATAAACCTCTCAGAGGCGAGCAATAACCTCAAGATCATTTGGATATGATTCCATATAGGAGAGAAGCATCCTCTTTGCCTCACTATATTTTGCGAGTTTTACGAGGGTAAATGCAAGAAGTTTTCTTACCTGCGTATAATCATTTTTTTGTCGTAAAATATCACGAGCAAATTTTTCAGTTACAGAAAATTCTCCTTTTTCATAGAAAAAAACAGCAAGAGTAAATGCCTGATAGAGAGAATCTTTTGAGAGGAGCTCTGCTTCTTTCAGAGTTATTTGAAGTCTCTTTACATCTTCTGTTATGCCTGAAGCTGAACGAATAAGTGGGGCACAGAGGTCGAATCCTCCCATACAATGGGAAAGAATACGGTAGTATTGTTTCTCCCCATCTGAAAGAGGAATTTTCTCTATTTCAGAGAGAATCTGACGCCCTTCAGAGCTCGCAAAAAGAGAGGTCAGCATTTCTTTCTTTTCACCAGGAGAAAGCTCAGAAAGAGGAACCGAAACATATGAAAGATATGCATTCTGAAAATCTTTTTCGAGAAAATAGATATGAGCAATTTTCTTTTGTATAACCGTATCACTCCCTATTCTCTCCAGAGCGCTCTGGTAATACGGGAGGGCTTCTTTTGGCATATTTTTTGCGAGAAAGTAATCTCATTTACGAAGAGTATCACTTTCTTTTCTTCGATTCTTAGCTCATGCAAGTCTATCTTCTGGTGATAACTCCTTTTCATAACTCGCTCATGAATGGATAAGTACTCATTCTGAGGAAACGGACGAAGATGGTACGGAAAATGAACAAGATGAAAGAAAGAAACACAATAGGAAAAAAGTGCTTTGTAAAAAAGGGAATTTCTTTATATTCAAGTTTGCAAAAAAATTTCATCAAAACATGAACTCAATAATAAAAATAATTGAGCGTTTCGCAAAAGAAAAGCAATAAAGAAAGTTTGACGACGAAGGGTTGCTCCTGTATACTTCACTTCCATTTTATATAAAACATGTTTTCTCTTTCTGATTACTCTTTTATACTTCCTCCAGAACGAATAGCGGATTCTGCGATTACTCCTCAACACAATGCGCGTCTTATTACGATAGCAAAGGAATGAGGAGAGATTCTCTCAGAAGATATATTCTGGAACTTAGATGCATATATTCCTCCAGAGAGGGTCCTTTTTTTTAATAACTCAAAGGTACTTCGTGCCAGAGTCCCTCTCCGAGAAAAAGAGATACAAAAAGAAGATGGAGCAATGAGCCTTCTCAAAGAATGAGAAATTTTTTTCATAAAAAAAATAGAAGAGGAGAGATTTGAAGCAATGGTACGCCCAGGAAAAAAACTTAGAAAATGAACACAATTCCAAATTGGAAAGTATACTCTCAAAATAGAGGAAAATACACAGTATGGAAGAATACTCCGCATAAGTGGAGGAGAGATTTTCTCTTTTCTTGAAGAACATGGGGAACTCCCACTTCCACCCTATATAGAATATTCAAAAGAAAAGGAAAAATGATATGAAACAGTTTTTGGTGAAAAACATGGTTCTGTAGCGGCACCAACAGCGTCACTTCACTTTACCGAAGAACTCCTGAAAAAGATAGAAAACCCGAAAGAGTATGTGACACTCCATGTATGACTCGGCACTTTCAAATGAATAGACACAAGCGATATTCGAGAATATAAAATACATGAAGAGTCAGTAGAGATTGATATTCTTCTTTTCGAGAAAATCATGAAGTACAAAAAAGGTGGAAAAAAAGTCATTGCCGTATGAACAACCGTATGTCGAACGCTCGAATCCCTTCCGTATGTTTGGAAGGAACTAACAGAACAAGAAAGAGCATATACTTCACATGAAGTACAAAACTATTGGGATGAAATTATAGAGTGAGAAGAGATGCAAAACTGGACTCATCAAGTTCATATCAATACATCATCAAAAACACTCACATTTTCTACCTCAATTTATATCACTCCCTGATATACCTATAAAATTGTCGATGAACTCATAACAAACTTTCATCTTCCGGAGTCCTCACTCCTCGTATTGGTTGCAAGTATCATAGGACAAAAAAGACTTCTCGAAATATATAGATATGCAATAGAAAAAGCGTATCGTTTTTACAGCTTCTGAGATGGTATGTATATACGCTCGAAATAGGATAAAAAGCAAGGGAGTTTTCTTGCGAAAAAAAGAAGACTCTATATACTTTGTGAGTATTACTTTTTCATTTTTCTCTATGCAAAAAATTATTCTTCTTTCCCTTTGTTCACTTTTTGTCATCACAGGATGTTCTCTTGGTATGGGAAACAATTCATCTTCTGGTGATGTAGTAGGGGGTTCTGGCACAGCAGTTAGTAGTTCAGAGGCTCGCGCAAAACAAGCACAAGAAAGTTACAAATCAGCAATGACAAGTGCATCACAGAAGATTACAGAAAGTGAAGAATTTGGAAACTGTATGCAAACGAGCGTAAATATGTGTATCCAATCAACAGGTATGCAACTCGCTCAAAAGACAAAATCTATAGCCTTCTGTGAAGAGCTCCCCCAAAAAGACCAAAAAGAGAGTTGTAAATTCGGTATCGTTATGACTCTTGCAATCGAGAAACAAAGTGCTGATGAGTGTAAAGTTCTCTCTGGGCAATACGCAAAACAATGTTCTATAGAAGTTTATAGAAATACAGCTATAAAAGCAAAAGATATAGCTCTTTGTAAGAAAATTACAGAAATCGAGAAAGAAGATAGTACAGCAAATTCTGGAGCACAAAATGCAACTCCTGTAATGCAGGCTGGAGGTGAAGATCAGTGTATTTTTAGTGTCATTATGTCAGATGAAAACGCTTCAGAAAAAGACTGCGACACTCTTTCTAATGAATCAATGGGAGATATGTGTAAGGCATCTCTTAAAAATAGACCGAAGCTCCCTACAAATGCTCCCGCAGTTCCTACTCGATAAAATATGAAAAAGATTACCAAGTGCATTATTCCAGCAGCGGGTTTTTGAACCCGCTTTTTGCCAGCTACAAAAGCCCAACCAAAAGAAATGCTCCCAATCGTTGATAAACCAGTAATACAATATCTCGTGGAAGAAGCCGTAAGTGCGGGAATTACTGATATTATTATTATTACAGGAAGAGGAAAACGATCGATAGAGGACCATTTTGATATGTCATTTGAACTCGAGAAGACTCTCGTAGAAAAATGAAAAATAAAAGAACTCGCAGAGGTAGAAAAAGTTTCTCAGCTTGCCCGGATTGCCTATGTACGACAACCAGTACCTCGTGGTGATGGTGATGCTCTTCTTCGAGCTAAAAACCTCATCTGAAACGAACCGTGTCTTGTTCTATTTGGTGATGATTTGATAAAATGAGAAAAAAGCGGTGCCTCACAACTCATAGAAGCATTTGAAAAGAAAAATAGCCCTATTATCGCCCTCGAGAGAGTAACTGATAAACGAGTAAGTTCGTATGGAATTGTCGAGTCAAAGGATTCTGAATGAAAACTTCATCTCGTTTCAAAATTTCTCGAAAAGCCAAAGCCAGAGGAAACATCCTCCCGACTCGGGGTAATCGGAAAATACATAATTACTCCAGCCGTATTTGAATATCTTGAACAGGATGGTATAAAAGCATCTAAAGATGGTGAAATTCGTCTTGCAGATGCATTTGAGCGAATGGTGAGAGAAAATGGAGATATATATGGTCTCGAACTTGAGTGAGATCGATATGATACAGGTGATAAATTTGGCTTCATAAAAGCAACTATTGATTATGCTCTTGATCGCAGTGATCTTGGTCCACAAGTACTGGAATTTTTAAAAAAGAGAATAGCCGAATAATTTTTCTGTTTATATGGTACTCTCGAGGAGAAGCATCTGAAATAAATGAGAAGATATAGCAGCAAAATACCTCGAAAAGAAATGATGGACTATCATCGAAAGAAATTACCAAATTAAGTGATGAGAAATAGATATTATCGCACAGGATGGTAATTTCTTTGTCTTTGTAGAAGTGCGTTATAGAAAAAATGAGGATTATGGACATCCTCTTGATACGTTTTGAATAACAAAAAGACGAGTTCTTAAGCGGACTCTGTTTATGTATATTCATAAACATAAAATCGACCCAGATATGATTCGGATCGATTTTATAGGTATTATGCCAAAACCTGAATGAGGACATAGAGTATGGCATGTAAAGGGAGTAGACAATTAAGTACTCTCAGCGCTACCGAGAATACGTATTATTTCTATTGGAAAGAATATTAGCAACTGTTCCTTCTACATCAACTATACCCGTATTAGACTTTATTGTATGTCCATTATTTTTCCATGCAAAATAATCTTTTTCCGCGACTCAATCATTAATACTGTAGGTTTCAGTAAAAAATTCCTGAATTGAAATTCACATATCTTGAAGATCACGATAATATGGTTGAGCCCTTACGCTCCTGAGCACTTCCTCCGTAGCTTCTCATTTTCAGAATGCTGATAAAAGACGACGGAAATGTTCAACTATATCTTTTCGATATTGAAAATACTGTTTTTTTTGAAGATCTTCATTTCAGAGGTTCTTGAGGTTTTTCATCGTCTCAATAATAGGTGGCCAAAACCTTTCATACATATCCTTATTGAGAGAATATGTTGTAGATCAATCTTTGCGAATTTTATTAATATGCCATTCAAAAGATAAAAGTTTATCATTTGTAAATTTAAGAATTGGACTTGAGTTATGTCCAAATTCATCGAGCCAGCCATTATCATTTGATGGAGGATTATCCTTTGACATTTGAATATGTGAACCACCTGAAATAGTTTCCAGATATGCTTCAGCCCTCTTATCATGGTGACTGTGTACTCTTTCTACAAGCCAAGTATTTTTTCCCTGTAAACGGTCATGAAGCCCAGATCACTGATATTTTTTCCAAATACTATTAATATACTCAAAACGAACAAGTTGCTTCTTTGCATCACGATCTTTATGTGGATCATCGTGTCAATAATACTGAACTTCATTAATTGTGTCCTTTAGTTTTAGAATCTCTTCGGGTGTCGCAATTCATTCAAGAGCAGAGAGAAAAACATCCTTATAAATATCATTTCTTTCCTTATTTCTCAAAAATGAATATGCATGAAATGAGTGCCCTTTTGATGCTACAAATTGCCAAAGTTCTGCTTGGGCAAGTTTCGTACCAGCATACTGTGTCATACCTGTTAAACACCAAATAATTGGAGCTCACTGCATATCTGGAGATTTTGCTTTCCCAGCAACATTTTCCATCATTCCAACTGCAGTATTAAATTCGTGTGTCGCAAGAGCTGAAAGATATTTATTCAGTCTTCATTGAGCATTTGGTATATCTCATGTCTGGCGCTTCCCTTTTTCAATAGCATTTTTTGTACCCTCTGAACGCCAAAGCCTCTCCCATCAACTTGGACCTCACATTGCTTTCACGAGAGCTCATGCAAGTGGATTATCTGTAGCATTACCGTCCATTCATTTTAAAAATCCCCAAATCATTTCCTCCTCTTGCATTGGTTGACCAGGCTCATTTCCCATATCTGTACGAAACTTATTTCGAGCCTTCTCTTTTTGTTCTCGGATAGCACTTGGAGTTGTATATCAACATGCATAAATAAGTCCATTGATAAACGATTCGGTTCATTGTGCATGTTTTATATCCTCAGCATAGAGATGTCAATAACTCTCAATCATATACATAGCAGCTGCAGCAATCTCTTCTGGTCGAGATCATTTTGAATGAACAATATGAAGAGCCTTATTTCTTGCAACAGGACCATTGAGTCATTTAAGCTTTCCAACGAGCTTCTCGATAATTTCCTTCATATTATTTATTTCGTCTGCTTGAAGTTGGGCAAGAAAGTCAGGAGGAAGTCACATTACTTTAGCCATTTTGAGAGCAGCTCGAGAACCATTAAGTTTTGATCATTTTTCAAAATAATGTTCTATAGCGTGTCAAATTCCCTTAACACCATGTATAATATCTGCTAAAGAAAATCCCTTCATATAACGCTTAAAAAATCCTGACTCCATATGTGGGTCATGTCCATGATAGTTAGCATTTGGATCTCAAAGTATATTTTCTGTTGTAGCTTTCATGGACTCATCTTTGAGGTATTTCAGAAATATACCATAAGGAACCTTCTTCCATGAATAAAGATTTTCCTTTTCTTTATCTGTAAGTCCTTGTCATTTTTTCTGTTTTTCACGAAATGCTTCGATATTCATATCTTTTCCTGTCCATTCACCATAGTTCACCCATCAATCTGAAATACCATCCATAATAATATGCCCTCATTTATCGGATTCGAAAAACTTATACTCTGCATGTTCCGATTTATCATGTCCATGCTCATCATGAGCATGTTTTTCTGTTATCAATTTTCCATCTTTCAGTTCTGCATGATTCACTCAGTATTTTTCGAGTGCATGAATAAAATCAGTGTCAGATGATATTTTTGCAATACGCTGAAATCATTGGATTCTCGCAACATCCAAGAATTCATCAAATGCGCATGTCTCATAATGTAATCAATTTGTAAATGTAATATATGGTGGAGTAATAGTTTCAATTGTGTATGCAACATCTATTGACTCCTTTCATTTTTCGCCTGACTTTGCAACAAAAACCATGCCTGGTTCAATTGCAATATCTTTTCACTTTTGGTCTATATATGTATCGAGTTCTTCTTTAAGTCTCTCGAGTGTAGTAATTTCTTGCCTATCAGTATTTAGTATTTTTTCTCAATTTGATAACCTTACTTCCTCTTCGTCTACTGATAAAAGACTATTAAACTCTTCTTGCGAGTATATCTTTGCCTGCTTTCAAGTCCGAAGAATAAAAGCGCCAAAATCAACATACGAAAAAAATTCATCTTTTCAGGAATTTTTTGATATACCACTCTTTCCAGAAGTTAAAATACGAACCTTAAGCCTCGGTTCTAATATGGTTTCTGACCGAGCATCCTCTTCGAGGATGCGAATAGTATAAAAATTTCCTACTTCATCCTTCCATCTATATATGGCATTATTATGAAGTTTATGTATTCATGGATCTGTGATCTCTTCTTCACGAAACAATTTTTCGAGTTTATCCAGCCAAACAGTATGCCATACTTCTTTTCCATTTATATTCTCTGGGATTAAGTCTCACATAACAATATCATCTCCAATATCGGTTCATCATTCCTGATTTTCAGCCAAATAAGTCAATCTCTGACTCAATTGGGAAAGAAGAGTATCTTTAATATTTTCTAAATTTATTTCTTCAAAAATATCAGTATGAATATTAATTACTGTATCAGTATCGTTTCTTAATTTATTAAGGACATCTTGTTTTTCTTTCTCTGATAAATCAGCATACCAGAAATCTCCGAAAATCGATACTGCTACATGTTCCAACTGAGCATTATTTAATTCTAAATTCGAGAGAGTGATATCTATGTTGAAAAACTTTGCAATTTTTTGTAGTCTAGCAGTATCATCTGAAAAGTGTCTAATAATTTGATTGAGAATCCATTTCGAAACCCTATATCCCCCTTGCTGTCTTTCGATACTTTCCGTAATCATTTGTTGAATTTTCGCTGGAAATACAGAAAGTTCTTCTCAAGAAAATAATTCTTCAATCTTTGGATACATAAATTTTATACTTGAGCGTGGCTTTTTGTATTGTTTTTCTAAATAGCGGTATAACTCATTTTTATTCTTCAGATACTCTCACATCTCAGCTTGAGTAAGGGTTATGATTTTTTGTCTTAAATCCTTCTGAGTAAGTTCTGGTATAATAGTAAAAAGATTTGTGGATGATAAAATAGAACTCTCAAGTCTCTTTCTGGATTTTTCTAATTCTTTTATATATCCCAAAACATTTCCTTTGAGTTCAGACTTTGACGGAGACTCTTTTATAATTATTTCATCTGTTAGTCCAGGAAAATTACCTGGATTTTTCCTTCGTATATCCATCATAATAGCAGAAATCTCTCATGATAATGCATCGTAATTCACATTATTTATAGCAGTTACATTTAAAACTGCTACGGAGCCAAATTTTGTTTCTAGTGACTCGATTATCAAAGTATCTAATGTACTTCTAGACCACATATTTTGCTCTATATTTTTTTTCTCTGGTATATTGTTTTGAGGAGGAATATTATTTGACATATTTTACAATTATTTTTCTCTCATATTCTACCAAAAAAGCCGAAAAAATACAAATAAAAAATCCCCCTTTCGAGGGATTTTTTATTTTACCGATAACTATGCACCAGTTGAAGTAGTAGTTGTAGCTTCTGTACCAGTTGAAGTAGTACCTGTAGCCTCCATCATAGTTGCACCAGTAGTAACTGTAGCTTCTGTAGAAACAGTTTCAACAGAACCTGTAGCTTCTGTAGTAGTACCAGTTGAAGTAGTAGACTTCATACCAGGCATAGTACATGCAGAAAGAACTGAAACAAGAACGAGAGAGAGAGCAAGAGCCTTCATAGGGAGAAAAATTAAAAAAATAAATAACCAGGGATATTTTATATAAAAAATGTGAAAAAGCAAGTTTTTGTTACTTTGTTACACAAATGAATGGTTGCGGAGGTGTGAATCGAACACACGACCTCAAGGTTATGAGCCTTGCGAGCTACCACTGCTCTACTCCGCGATAAGATTTTCTGGTGCCAATAGGTGGGCTCGAACCACCGACCTCAGGGATATGAATCCTGCGCTCTAACCAGCTGAGCTATATTGGCAGAGAAAGAACGTGCAGATTATATGGAAATCTCATATCTGTCAATATGTTTTTTTATTTCTTCGATCAGATTTTTTGTACGAGTAGATGTAATCTTGGTATTTTCACGATATTTTATAAGCTCAGAAAGGTAGACTCATCATTCTTTTTGACCATTGAGCCTGAGGTGAATATCCTTATAGAGAGGAGAAAAATCAAAGAAATTACAAAAGTCATTTCCCTGTTCAGAATTGTATCATCCAATTTGTTTATACATATCCCAAAAACCAAGCTTTCCGAAAGAAAAGCCAGAACTTGCACTTACCTCTCATCGCAAAATTGCCCATTCACTCTCTGAAAGGATACTCTGCCAAGTGAATATATCAAGAAATGGAAGAATATGGAATTCTAAATCCATTCTTTTGGAATGAGACTCGGGCAGAGGAGTATCCCCAAAGATAAGAAATTCAAAACTCCTTGGCACATCTGTCCAATGAATACGAGAAATGGTTTCTGGGTAACAAAAAATCGGTATCCATTTCTTCTTTTCATCGAGTCAAAATCTTTCTGCAAGAAAAGAACGAGAATAAAAAGTATCCAAAACAGGCAATAATCCAGCACCAAGAGAAAGAGGAGAAGGAATAAGTTCTATAACTTTCTGATTTTCTGAAGAAGATATGTGCTCTCGTTCATGAAAACTGAGCCACTGAGGATCAAATGATAAGTAGTCTATACGTAAAACTAAACTCTTGTGGAAGAAATAAGACTTTTCCGGAATAGGAGCATGAAAGAGAGAGAGGGCTACTTGCGATTTCCCCATTTTGCCAAAATCTTCCATTGAAAAAACAGAATACTTCGGTAAGTATTGTTTATTTAGACTGAAAAAATCCTCTGTTTTCTTAAGAGAATCAGTCCAAATGAGAAATTCATATACATCCCCAAATCACCGCTTAAAAGCCATAAGAAGCTCTACAGCGAATCATATGTCACCATAGTTATCAATGACCGAAAGAAATATATCAATAGTTTTTTTCTTATTCACGATTATAGAATTGCCTTTCTTTTGAAACGAAACCAAATAAAGAGATATTTTGCAATTGTACAGCTTTTTCGTAAAATGCAACTATGTACACATATATACAAGGAAAAGTTCTCCATACTGATGGAATCACCATTTCTGTGCTCATAGATGGCATAGGACTCGGCTTCGATATACTTTGCTCCCCTACTATACTCGCGAATACAACAGGGAAAGATGAGATATCCATTTGGATACACCATCATATTACAGAAGTAAACCAAACACTTTTTTGATTTAGTTCCGTTTGAGAGAGGTCTCTTTTTCGAGAATTACTCCGCGTAAATGGAATTGGTGGGAAAACAGCACTTGCACTTCTCTGACTTTGAACAGAAGAGCTTATAAAAGCAATTCATCTCGAAGATGACACTCTTTTATCAAGCGTTCCATGAATAGGGAAAAAAACGGCTCAGAAAATTATCGTTGACCTCAAGGGGTCTATAGATTTCTCACGAAAGGACGATGCCAAGAAAATAAAGCAGATAGGAAACAACACCTCTCTTATAAGTACACTTGTACAAATGTGATATGAAAAAAACAGAGTAACTGAGGTAGTTGAATCCCTTGAAGACGGAAAAAGTATAGAGGAAAAAACAAGGGAGGCGATAAAAATGCTCTCAATATGATAATTTTGTTCTAGTTTATATGCTCAAATACAAAAGGACATTTGATGTTCTCATGTGAGTGAAATCCTCTCCAAATGCAGAAGAGGAAATTTTACTAAGACGAGCTCAAAAATACATTCAAGAACTTCAAAATATTCCTGGAATACAAATGGTAGCCGTAGTAAATTCTCTCTCTATGTATGCCACACATAAAGACTCGGATATTGATATATTTATCATAACTGAAGAGAGAATGCTATGGTTGGTTCGAGTTATGGTAACATTTAAGTTTTATTGTCTCGGAGTATGGCGTCATGGAAGAGATATACGAGGAAATTTTTGTCTCTCATTTTTCATCGATACACGAAGTATGGATCTCAAAAGTATAGCAATACAGAATGATGTATATCTTTTTTACTGGATATACTATATGAAACCCATTATTGTAAGAAATAACTGTTACGAAGATTTTCTCGCGAAAAATACTTGGGTAAAACTCGACGAAGAACAGAAAAAAGAAAATAGAAAGTATATTATAAAAGAAGAGCAAAAGGTATATCAAAGATATTGGAGAATAGTCGATACTATACTAAGGGGCTTGCTCGAATGGAAAACAAGAAGGAATAATAAGCAAATATGAAATCCTGAAGGGATTATTATTGCTGACTCGATGCTCAAATTTCACAAGGAAGATAGACGAAAAATAATTCGAGATAAAATATGAATTCTTGAAAAAAATTTTGACAAATAAGAAGACTCGCCTATACTTCCGCCATCGCTTTACTTCTTTTGGAGAGATGGCAGAGCGGTTGAATGCACCGGTCTTGAAAACCGGCAGGTCGCAAGATCTCCAGGGTTCGAATCCCTGTCTCTCCGCCAGTATATATAAAAAATCCTCATCTCTGGATGAGGATTTTTATTTTCTAAATAAATTCACTTGAAAATATAAAAATCCCCTTACGGGGACTTTTATAAAATTGTAATTACTTATGGAAGAACTACATAGATACCAGTCTGTCCTCCTGTCGGTTTACTAAGAGTAACACTGGTACTCGTTAAACTGAGTCCTGTTACTGAAGCAGGAAGGGCATTTGCTCGTGAAGCATTTTCAATACGAGCCCAAAGAGCATATGAACCAGAATTATTAATTACAGCATACCCATATGATCCTCATACTGTACAAGGAGGAGTTGCAGTTGTACTTTGTGGATCAGTTGGAGCCACCTTTGCAGCAAAAAGACCGTTAAACGCTGTTGAACTTGTTGTTCCTGATGCATTTGAAAGACAGTTTGCAGAAGCTGGAGCTGGGTAAAGTCCATTGTTATCAGCATAAAATGTCTGAAGAACTGACTTAACATTGTTAAGAGCAGCGATACGACCTGCATCACGAGATCTTTCAAGGTAACCACTCATGAGAGGAAAAAGTGAAGCGGCAAGAATACCAATAATCGCAATAACGATCATAAGTTCTACGAGAGTAAAACCGCGAGAAGAGAGCTTCATATGAGAAAATTAAAAAATAAAGCGAGACTGATTATACATGTGTGCGTTTTTTTATCAAAAAAAAAGGTAGAGACTTTTTTTTTTCAGTATGTATAAATTATAAGTAATTTATGGCTTTATAAAGCGATAAAATGGTATACATAAATTAAAAATAATTCTAGTCAATATATGTTACCATATACTCATTTTCTAGTCTATATCAGTATTTCTGATAATATTGCCTCACTCATACTCACGCTATTACGGCAATCTTTGAGCACTGCTTATATTCCGAAGAGACTTTTTGATACACTTTTTCGAGAAGAGAACGCCCAAATCACATATGCTGACCAGAATTATTCCCCTGAAATCATACAGGAATCTGATCACCAAAAACATGTACTTCTCGTATAATAGCAGCTGAGTTAAGAGTATCTATAAAGTGTGGCTGTCATGAAAATACCTGTGAGGGTATGCGCAAACGTAAAAGTGCAAAAATAGTTCTATCAACAGGGTCAATGTATTGAAAAAACCATTCATGACCATCTGATGCTTCATAAAAGTATTCTTCGAAAACTGCATTTTCTGGATTATTTCCCTTCGCACGAATTTCACGAGCGGATATATCTTTTCTTTGAAGATTGTGGCTTCGCATATATACTTCTGTAATTTGACGAAGATTTGCGAGTTTTGAACCTGCAAGTATTTCATGGGCAGGAATATCCCTATACATCCTATTTAAGCGAACGTACTCTGGTAGATATGATTGGAGTTCTGCCATAAGAGGAATAATCTGTTCATCAGTATATGGAAGAAATTCTCATCGCCTCCACATATCTGTAAGTTCACTATTTGGGGTAACTACAAGGGGATATATCTTTAGCTCATCCGGTCTATAAAGTTGATTATCAAAGATTTCTCGCATTGAAGATTTATCAAGTTCAGGGTTTGAACCAACAAGACCAGGCATCATATGAGCAACAACTTTAAATCAAGCATCTTTTAAGAGTTTTGTTGCATATATAGATTCTTTATTTCCATGTCACCTTTTATTCAAGAGATTTATATCATCATTGGTTGTTTGATATCCTATTTCAACTCGAGTCACACCATACTTTCGAAGGCGGAGTATCTCCTCTGGGTTTATCCAGTCAGGTCGTGTCTCTATAGCAATGCCGATAACCCTACTATGTGCTGTCTCATTTCGTTTTTTTGCTTCTTCGAAACTCTCTGAAACATGATAAGTAGTTTTACCTGAAGAAATAGAGGATTTCTTTGCAGAAAAAACATTCTTGGTATTTTGATTTTGTTCAAGAAAAATATTTTTAGAATCAAATCCTGTATGAGCATCGTAGATATTTTTTATAAAATCTTCTTGATACTCCACTGGGTATACACTCCATGTTCACCCTATTATACGAACATCACATTTTGATATTGCATTTCCTGTAATAGAAAGGGATGTGAGACGATTCTGTACCTGAAGAAATGGATCAAATTGATTCATTTCAGCTCGTTGTACTGCTGGTTCATCGGAAATATAACTCTTTGGAAGTCATTCATATGTAGGACAATAGATGCATTTTCCAGGACATCCCCAGAACTTTGTGAGTAAAGAAATAACAGAGACTCCTGAAAGTGAACGAACTGCTCTTTTTCGCAGAATCTTTCGAATACGAAGTTCATCAACTATTTCACCACTTTTAGTAAGTTCATTGAATCGTTCTATCATCTCTATATGAGATGGTCAATCTTTGAGTTGAAAAGTTGCAAATATTTCATTTTTGAGTTTATGAAATTCCTCTTTAGTGAAAATATCTTTTCTTTGGGAAAGAGTTTTAAGAACAGTATCTATAATATCTTTTGTATTTCACATGGGTCTAATTGTAATAAAATATAGGAAATATCCTAAAAAGTAAGAAAATTTTATAAACTCCATATAAATATCCCCTTATGTTAAGGGGATATAAAAATTTTTATGGTGCAACCGACAGGACTTGAACCTGTGACCTCCTCCTTCGCAGGGAGGCGTTCTAATCCAACTGAACTACGGCTGCATGATCTTCGGTGTGAGAGGATTGTATAGATTTAGAGAGAATTGCAAGTTTTTTTCTACTTTGCACGAGGCATACCATAATAATCAAATCCCTTTTGGTCAACCATCGATTTCGTAATATAGTTTTTCTTCTTTCCTTTCTTAAAAAATCCTCGTTCATCCAGAATTCCTTGTTCGATAAGGGCATCTATATTTTTTGTCGGAAGTTTTTTCTTCGGGAAAGCTTCTTTATTTTGAAAATAACGAGTTCTCTTCTTATATGAGAGATTATATCGAGATTCTCTGTTTTCATTTCACGTATAAGTAGCCGCTGATTTTTTCTTGTTTTTCGCAAGTTTTCGAGCAGCTGCCTGTTTCTTTACGAGTCGTGCAGAAAGTCCGTGACTGTTTGCCATGAAATAAAAATGAATTAATGGAGCGGGGGAACGGGTTCGAACCGTCACACCCAAGGGTTGAAGCCTTAGTACACTCACTCTTTTATGTTACCCCCGCTCAAGATAATTTATGGAGGCACCTGCCGGAGTCGAACCGGCCTCCACAGCTTTGCAGGCCGCTGTATAACCGCTCTACCAAGGCGCCTCATGCAGGGGCATTATAGAGAAAAACTCGAAAATGCAAATGGAAAGTCAAAAAAACTACTTACAACTAAATGTCGTGAAAAGCTCTTTATATTTGAGAGGGTCTTTATCAAGACCAAGTGTAATATGAAGAAGATATACTTTTGTCCCACAAACCTTTGCTGTTTGGAGAAACTTCATACGGGCAGTTGTAGTATTATAACGGGCTTCGAAAACATGAAGAATTGCTGAATCACCATCAGAAAATACTATGGCATCTCCAGATATTTTTGAATACTCTAGATAGTTCTTACTTGTCTCTCTCGCATTCTGTTCACTATATTTAAATGATGTTACAGGAGTGTTTAGTTCTGATTCAAGAATAAGCATATTTTGAGAAAACCCATATTTTACTTCTGGAGATACTCTTGCGAAAGCAATCTTTCCATAGTATGGATTCGGGAGAGAGGTTGCTGCAACTTCGGTCCATGCAGAGGGATAAGAAACAGAAAAAGTGCCTGTAGAATACACTGAAGCCCCTGAAATATTCTTTTCCGTCTCAACTCCAGGAAGACTGCAACCAACGAGAACGAAAGAAAGAAGAAAGAGTGAAAGAAATTTATACATAATGCAAACTAAATAACTTTTGATATATGGAAATAAAGAATAATGGCTCAAAGAATAATGAGTACACCTGCTACTGTCATTTGTGCCTTTCTTTTTTGAGCAAATTCAGCTGGAAGAGCATTTTGAAAGAGAGCATAACCAAACCAAAGAGATATAATTACTAAAAGTGAATAAAGATGAAAAGTAATCATGCTCATTACTTCTCTTCACATCCATGAAAAATACAGTCATCCTATTGTGGAAAGGAAAGAAACAAAGTAAAGTGCTGCAAAGAAAGAAAATATTCTTTTTGCGACACGAAGTTCTAAAAGAGCAAGCTCTCATGGATTTTTATGTATTCGTTCATGTATATCCTTGATTTTCACCATATATCTATATAATGTGCGCATCATTATATCAAAAAATGGCACTGACACAAGAACAAATCAAGAGACTCAAAAAGCTCTCTGCACTTTCAGGAGAAAAAACTTTAGAAATATGAAGTGTACTTGAATCATTTTCACTTCTAGAAAAGACTGTAACAAATGAACAAAAGCAGCCAGTAAGAAGTGGAAACAATCTCCTAATCACTCGAGAAGATACTGTAAAAGAATCAACCTTACAAGATAAACTTCTCGGAGCAACCAAACAAAAAGTAATGGCTCACCAAATAGTCCTTGGTGGAATTATGCATGGTGAATAGTATGATTTCTCGATTTCTTATACATGGATTTCGATCTTGTCCTGAGTGGAAAATAGAAGCATGAGATCGAACTCTTATTTTCTGAAAAAACGGATCAGGAAAAAGTCATATTCTTGAGTGAATTCATATACTTTGTACATGATGAAGCATCTATGGAAAAGATACAGCTTCAGAAAACGCAATATTTGAGTGTGAACACGTACAATGATGAATCCCTCAGACATATAGGGTATATAGGGAAAATGGAAAAGATATATACATAATAGGCACAGAAAAGGTTACAAAGAAAAAGTATGCCGAAAATATGCCTCTTCGAACTGTTTTTATATCTCCATTTGATATGAACCTGCTCTATTTTGATCCGTCCATAAGAAGATCATATATGGATAGTATCTTAGAACGATCTTTTGAGCAGTTCAAAAAAGTAAAAAAGGATTATGAGAGTGTAATGAAGCAAAGAAATACCCTTCTCAAGAAAATACGCGAATGAACCTCTAAACGCGAAGATTTGCATTATTGGAATAAGAAATTTTCTGAACTTGCTTCCATCTATCTTTTGTATCGTGAGAAGTTGATAGGATTCATCGAGACTGAAAGACAAAAAGTCAATGATAAGTACTCCCTACACATCTGCTATAATCGATCTATACCCGAATGCGAAAATGAACAAGAGTGGATTTATAAATCTCTCAAAGAAAATGAGGAGAGAGATATTTTGACATGACATACTCATATAGGACCTCATAGGGATGATTTTTCTTTTATAATAAAAACACCTCATAGGGAATTCCTTGCCCATGAATACCTCTCAAGATGAGAGATGAAAATGCTTCTCTTTTCCCTCAAAGAAGCTGAAATGTTTTTTATAGAAAAATACTCTCAAAAGGAAATACTCCTCCTTATTGATGATATGTTTGCAGAACTTGATGATGAAAATTCGTGGAAATTTTTAAAATCTCTTAGACCATATCAAACTATTTTGACAAGTCAAAAACCGCTCAAAAATGAGGAAAACTGACTGAATTTTATTTGCATAAATCTTGAAGATATATAGAATACTCGGGAATTTACTTATATTTTCTCCATTTTCTTATGAAAAAAGCATTATTTTTTATACTAAGCCTCGGTCTTGGAATGAGTTTCATTCAAGCAGAAACTTTTGCAGCAAGTGGTACTGCAGTGGCGGGATTTGAGATCATTGCACCAACAACAGCAAAGGTAAACGAAGCAATCGATATTACAGTAAGAGCAATCGATAAAGATAAAAAAACAGTTACTGGCTACCGTGGTTCTATCATATTTGATTCCGATAACTTCGGAGACAGTATCCCAAGGCCATGAAAGGCAATTCCATTCACTGCGGAAAATAATGGTGAAATAAAGTTTAGTAAAGGAGTAACCTTTAAATCTGCATGAAAGCAAAAAATATATGTATACGATGTTGCTGATGGTAACCTAACTGGTGAAGCAACTGTTCAAGTTGAAGCAAAAACATCAACTGCAACAGGAACAACAGAAACAGTAACGATTATTACCCCAGAAAATAATGGAAAAGTAGCAGGTGAAACTGTGGTAATTAGTGGAAAAACTCGAAAAAACAGCAAAGTTACAATCACCCTTAATGGAAAAGAAGTAGCAACTGTATCGTCTGATGATAGTGGCGTATTTACAAAAAGCCTTTCAGGGATTACTCAAGAAAATAATATTCTCCTCGCAAGTGTTGTGGATGCAAATGGGAAAGTAATAGGAACATCGAGTGCTGTAAACTTTACAAAGTGAACTGTTGGATGAAGTTTTTATAATCTTACCATCACACCTGGAAATGAAGTAGAAGCTGGCTCAAACATATCATTTCTCGTTGAAGCTGATACTGGAATGAAAAGTGTTATGGTACTTCTTGATAATACTCTCCTTGAAGCAAAGGAGTGACAATCTGGAAAATATACTCTCCAAACAGTTGCCCCAGCATCAAGCGGAAGCTACAATGTTGATGTAACTCTTACAAATGCCACAGGCCAAATAACAAAAAAAGAAAAAGTGGCAACTCTTACAGTAAAAGCAAAGGCTCTTATCGTACCATCTTTTAAAGATGTAAAAGTTCAAAGCGAGTGACAGAAAGTTGTATTTACTTTTAAAGTTGAAAATCCAAACACAGATCTTGCATCTTTTAAAATAATTTATGGAACGAGTGCAGATAATCTCGATAAATCTGTTACAACGTATAGTACAGGAAAAATACAAAAAGAAGATGGAACATACTCATGGTATATAGATAATTTAGAGGCGAAAACATATTTCTTTAAGATAGTAGGACAAAAGGCTGACTGAAGTCCTATAGATGCAATGAATTCAGATACCTTGAGTGCAACTATTGGTAAAAAGACATGTACCATCGGAAATGTCGGATCTATATCTGTACTCGAGCAAGATGGAAAGAGTATTCTTTCATGGACAACAGTGACAGGAGCACTCTCATATAATGTATACAAAGTTGATGCAAATGGTGAATTTGTTCTCTTCCAAAATACAAAAGAGAATCGTCTAGAATTGAGTATAGCAAGTGGTGCAGTAAAACATGATGACTTTGGTATCAAAGCCCTCTGTGATGACTCTACAGAATCAGCAGACTATAGTAAGGCAACTGGAGTAAAAACAGGTCCTGGAATGATAGCAATTCTTATAATCCTTTCAGGAGTTGTTGGTCTCTTCGTTATGAGAAGAAGAATTGGATAATTTTTTCTTTTCTTTTGACAAGTCTCTAGTTTTTTATACAATACGCCTACTTTTCCCTGAGAAAAAGATTTTTATATTGCAAAATTTCCCCTATTTTTCCTTATGCCAAATACAAAAGCAGCAAAGAAAGCACTCAAGGTAAGCGAAAAGAAACGGTCTCGCAATAGACACTTTCTTGCGCTCCTCAAAGAAAGCACAAAAGCATTTGAAGCACTCGTAAGTGCACCAAAGCAAGATGCAAAAAAGATTCAAGAAGCACTCAGTTCAGTGTACTCTCGAATTGATACCCTCGAAAAGAAAAACATTATTCATAAGAATAATGCTGCTCGAAAAAAGAGTGGATTTGCGAAGCTTGCAAAATCAGTAACTGCCTAACTTCATGCAAAAAAAAGCCTTTCAGAACAAAAAAAACGAAAAGCGAATTAACGAGACAATCACTGCTCGAGAACTAGTAGTCATATCTGATACTGGAGAGTCACTCTGAAAGATGACTCGCGATCAAGCACTGTCTCTCGCATCCGAAAAAGAACTTGACCTCGTTGAAGTATGAATGCAAGACTGAATAGTGCTTGCAAAGATAGTAGATTACTGAAAGTACCTCTTCAAACAACAGAAACAACTTTCTCAGAATAAAAGCAACCAAAAGAAAACAGAGCTTAAAACTATGAAACTTACCTATAAAATAGGTGCTCATGACTTAGAAGTAAGAAAATCTCAATCAGAAAGATGGGCGAAGGATGGTAATCCGATGAAGGTTATTCTTCAGCTCCGAGGAAGAGAAAATCAGTATGAAGATCTTGCTCTCGAAAAAATTGAAGAATTTGTAAACTCTGTTGAAGAATTTTATAAGAAAGATACAAATGGAAAAGTTATGAAACAAGGAAATACCTTTAATATAATACTCTATCCAAAAAAATAATACCCCTATAATTTATTATCTATGAAACTCAAGACTCTCTCAAGTGCAAAAAAGCGCGTAAAAGTTACTGGAACTGGAAAGTTTATTGTTGATAAAACAGCAAAACGTCACCTTCTTAAGGATAAAAGTGCCAAAGCAAAAGGAAGAGATAAATATGGACATGTTCTTCCTAAAGCAAATGAACTTGAAGCTCGTATTTCTCTCCCCTACGGAAGATAATTTCTATTTCTTTTCAATTTTTAACTTTTCTATAGTATGACTCGTGTAAAAAGAGGTATAATGACCCATAAGAGACATAAAAATATTCTTGCTCTTGCAAAGGGTTACCGCCGAATGAATGGTAATGTCTATTCTCGTGCAAAAACTGCCATTATGAAGGCAGGACAAAATTCATATATCGGAAGAAAGGCAAAAAAGAGAAACTTTCGTCGACTTTGGACAGTTCGTCTCAACAACGCTGCTCGCCTCAATGGAATGACTTACTCAAAACTTATTCATGCTATGTACGTAAAACGAGTTGGATTGAACCGAAAAGTTCTCTCAAACCTCGCAATCACGAATCCAGATGTATTTGCAAAAGTCGTTGAATTTGTAAAATAATCAATATAATGTACCCTGAGTCTTGGCTCAGGGTACTTATTTATATACGATTTCTGATTTTCTTCCTATGATTGATCTTATTCTCTCGCTTGATACCAAAGCACTTATATTTATGCGTTCTCTCGTTGGGCAAGATTGGGCAAGATTTATACAATTCACAGGTGAGCTTATCGTAATATGGTGTGGTGCATTATTGATATATCTCTGGCTATCTGGTAACAAAGAAAATGATGAAAAGAGAAAAATTGATGCCTTGAAAATATTCTTCTCTATTATCCTCGTATTTGGAATCTATGCAATAATAAATATTTGATTACCTCAATTTCGACCAAATCCACAAGAAATAGTATGAGGAATAGGAGCACTCATTCCTCACCCCATAGACAACTCTTTCCCATCAGGCCATAGCCTTTTCTCTGGAGCACTCATAGCTTGAGTATACCTTTTTCGGAAATCTAGAAATATACTCATAATAACGATTATTATCGCTCTAATAACTGGTATATCAAGAATAGTTTGATGAGTTCATTATCCTGGAGATGTAATCTTTGGTTACGCTATAGGATTTATTTGAGTACTACTACTTAAAAATATAATAAAGAGTTCTTTATTTGAAAAAGATATATATCCATTTTTCATAAAAATTGCTAAGATTATTCGTCTCTAACTCTGTTTTCGGCAGAGTTTTTTTCTAAGTGTATGTCATAAAATAATTTCCCAAGAAACTCATGTTTCTTTTTTTAGAAAAGAGAGAAGCTCATCGTTTGCCTTTCCATATTCAGGAGGTGATCGGAGAAATATTTTATACGAACCATCTGTTTTTCTACCCAAGTAGGCTTCTCTTTTAGAAGAAGGTACCACCGAAACAAGTATTGTAGAAAAACCTTGAATATCAGAACACAAAGATAAAGTTTCTTTATTTCTCATTTGGAGAGAGTAAAGCTTTTTTAGTACACTCAACTTTTTCTATAACAGTCCCATCAATACGAATAACTCGTAATGTAAGCTCATGAAGAGATGATACAAACTGGACCCTACTATTCTCTTTTGGAAAAGCTTCCTTTTCAGCAAGAATAATATATGACAATGGTTCTCAAATATATTCCTCTGGAAGATTAATATCAGTTGGGTGTAAATCATATTCCTCAAGAATATCATCTATAAGAACTGTTCAAACCGCCTCTATTTTTCCATCGGCTCTTTGGAGAATATAGATATCTTCTTTATCTTTTTCATCCTTTATATCTCCAAATACCTCTTCGAGAACATCCTCCATAGTTACAACACCAGCAGTTCCGCCATGTTCATCGAGAACAAGAGCAATATGACGACGAGATTTCTGAAACTTCTCAAAAAGATCATCAAGTGGTTGAGTTACTGGAACTTTCATAATTTTTTCAAGATTCATAGAATCAAGAAGCTTATTTCCATGACCCTCATTTTTTAATTTAAAAGCTTCGCGAAAGGTAATAACATATTCAATATCGTCTGTTGTTTCACCATAAACGGGAATACGAGAGTGGGAGGTTTTCATAAGAAATTCACATGCCTCATCGACTGTCATGTCGAGAGAAAGAAATTCCACATTTACCCTCGGGGTCATGACTGATTCTGCGGTAATATCAGGAAGCGACAAAAGGTTCTTAATTTGTCTTCGTTCATCTGCCTCTACAGCTCAATCTTGATGAGACATATCTATAAAGGCATGAATCTCTTCTTGACTCACTATGCCCTGCCTTATATCTTTCACTCAAAGAACTTTAAGAATAATCGTTGTTGAAAGAGAAAGAAGTTTTACAAAAGGGTATGTGATAATCATAAAATACTTCAGTATTGGAACACAAAAGAGAGCAAACCGCTCAGGATTATTCATAGCAAGCGTTTTTGGTACAAGCTCTCAAATGACAATAGAAAAATACGTAATGGCTGCTATTGATAAAGTAATTGCTATCTCTTCTGGATAGGAAGTAAGAGGGCTCAAATATGGAACAATAATTGCCGCTACAGCAGTCCCACCATAAGCACCTGCAACAACTCAAATAAGAGTAATACCAACTTGTACAGATGAAAGGAAATTTTCAGGATTATCAAGGAGTCTTGCTATAATTCTTGCCCGTTTATTTCATCGAGAAGCAAGCATGTCTATCTTTGATTTCTTTACAGAAACAAGTGCAATTTCAGTAAGAGCAAAAAATCAGTTAAGTAAAGTTAGTATCGCAATAATGATAAATTCCATTTATTCCTTTTAATAAGTCACATGATAATATGAAAAAGGGAGAAAAAATCAATTATAATCTTTCCTTTGGAGTTTTATCTATTTTTCTTAGAATACAGTTAATTTATTCTTCATAATAACTATGGAAAAATCCGTATCGGAAAAAACTGAAATAAAAAAAATGGCTGCAAAGAGAGCTGCAAGAATAGAAAAACTTCCAAAAAAAGAACAAGAAGAAGTTGAGGGAATAATTAATGCAATCTGAGCAACAGGACTTGAGGAGTTTATGGAATATATTCGTTCCCCGTGGAAGATGCTTTGGCCAAATTTTGTTGCATGAGTTGCAAGGGGATTTTGAGCCCTCGTTGGAGCAACAATAGTTATTGCAACAATAGGGTGGACTTTGTCTCTTATGATAGATTTACCCCTCATATGAAAACAACTTGAACCATATGTGGAAAAGGTTCAAAATGAGTTCAAGAAATATACCGAAGCAACGAACTACAAAAACGACTTCCAAAATATGGAACAGCGTCTCGTAGAAATACGCGAAGAAATACGAAGACAAAACAAGTAAGCAAGTATTTATTTCTTTCTTATCCAGTATACCCATTCTTGATTTCCTGCTTCTCCTATAAGGCAGGATTTTTCTTTTACTAAAACGGTACAATCACTCTTTTCGAGAATATACTCAAATCAATTCATTGCCTCTAAAATACACCTTTCATCTTTTGGTACTCCTGTTTTTCTGAGGTTTGCTTTTCCAACTTCAAACTGGGGCTTGAAGAGGAGAATAATATCTGTAGTAATGTCAGCATGTGTGAGAATCGCATCGAGTATCTGAAAAAGAGAAATAAAGGAAGCATCACAAACAATAATATTATACGGGATTTTCCCCGAAAAATCTCGAATGTCTGTCTGTTCATAACTCGTTACTCGAGTGTCACTCCTGATTTTTTCATGCAACTGGTCAGTCCCAACATCCACAGCATCTATATGCCCTGCTCATTGTTCGAGCAATACTTGTGTAAAACCTCCTGTAGAACTTCCAACATCGAGACAATACTTTCATTGTACTCGAATTTCCTGATGGTGTGCCAGAAAGCCATGAAGTTTCATGGCACTTCGAGAAACCCAGTGAATACGATTATCCTCCACGAGCGTTATTGCATCAATTTCAGAAACTTCTTCAGAAACCTTTGTACAAATGTTCCCATGAAGAAAAACGAGCCCAGCTTCAATAAGCTGTTTTGCCCTATTACGAGAGAGTCCATGATGGGTCGCCAAAAAAATATCAAGTCGCATTATGAGTTCTTATATATCCATTCACGGGTAAGTATTTCAACTTTTGGAAAAATTTCTTTTTCGAGAATCTGGATTTCTGTATCCTGAAATTTTGATAAAACCCAATCACTCACACTATAGACTGGATTGCGACCGATGCCGATTTTTATACGAGCAAATTCATTTGTACCGAGCTTTTCTATGATATCCCTGAGCCCATTTTGTCCTCAGTGATTTCCAGAACTTCGAAAACGAACCTTTCCAAATTCCATATCGATATCATCAGAGATAACGAGTATATCTGTTTTTGGATTGAGTTTATAGTAATGAACCAGCGCAGAAACCGCATCTCCTGAGAGGTTCATAAATGTTTGTGTTTTTACTCCGAGAATGTCACCTTTTTTTCAAATATATGCTTTAAATTTTTTTTCTTCTGTAAAGGAGTCAAAAAGTCTCTCCATCATAAAAAAACCAGCATTATGACGGGTATTTTCATAGGCTCTTCACGGATTTCCAAGTCAAATAATGAGCTTCACAAAAGTGATTGTATGATTTTTTGCAAAAAAGAAAAATATATGATAGGCTTTTTATGTAGTTATTTTTTTACTCATATCTTATGAAAAAGATTCTCTCCTATATCGTTTTTACGATTCTCGCAATGCATACCACCGTGAGCTTTTCAAATGCAGAAGAAACTGCAGACTTTAATTCAGCTCCTGTCATACAACAGACTGTTCCATGACAAAACTATATGACATGTATTCTTACAAAGTGGGCTCTTGAATATCAATGAAAAATTCCACTATCAACACTTATGTCATATTTCGTTGATATGAATAGTGCCTGTGGAACAACCTCTACAGTTATTCCTTCAACTGAAACACCAATTGTAATTGTACCAACAATACCAAGTATATGAAACTCTCGTTACCCTTGATGTGACATGGATGATATTGTACTTCCAAATGGGCAAGTATGGGCTGCATGTAATGTCGGTGCAAGTAAGGCTGGGACAGGAGTAGAGAGTTATGGTTCACTTTTTCAATGGGGAAGAAATGTACCATTCTCGAGTACAGGAAGTGTAAGTACGATACAATGACCTGTAAGTGCAAATGCTGCAAAACTTTTAACAGATTTTGTTGTTTGAATAAATAAATTTTGGCTGACTCCTAATGATAATAACTTATGGTGAGGTAGCGGAACTACTGCACTTGTTGTCTCATGAGTGAACTCAAATAACACAGAAGCTATATATTCTGACTTAAACTCAGACAATAAGAAACTTATGCAAGGACCTTGTATGGAGTGATATCATATACCAACAGCCAAGGAATGGAAAAATACAATAGATACTCTGAATTGAACTGGTTTTGTAGTAAAAACTTCTGAGGATAAAGTATGAGGTAAACTACTCTTACCTTATGCTTGATATAGAATGGGTGCTAATTGACAAGTAACAAGCGGAACTTTTGATGGTCAGTTACAATGAGAAAACCAAGGATCTTACTGGTCAAGCTCAATCGAGCTTATACCATATGAATGAAAAATCCAAGAATCACTGTATATGCTTAGCATGATGCCTCACTATAATATTGGACTAAGTTCTGGAATAAAATATAATATGGCAAACTTTGGATATTCTATTCGTTGTCTCAAAAATTAATTTACCTTGTTTTTTAGAATTTATAACTCAGAATCCCTCTTCCAAAAAAAGAAATCCAATCAAATTCTAAGTTGCTTCGTGTTTTTTAAGTAGTTACCTTTAGTTATTGCTTTTCACTTTTCGTTATTAAAATGGAACTCGCAAATTTTCTCACACTCATGGACCTGATTATCGATGACAGTGTATCAGACCTTCATATCAGCCCAAACTCATCACCATACATACGAAATAAGATGGGGGAAATCGTAAAAATGACTGACTTTGACCCCTTGACAAATGATGATATAAAACAAATCTGTGAGATACTCCTTTCTCGTCCATTTACTGAACGAACTCTGGATATATCTTTTGAGTATCGAGATACTCGCTTTCGTGTGAATCTCTCCCATGTCATCAATGGTACTACTCTTTCTTTTCGTACTATTCCTTCGATTATACCAACTGCCGAGGAAATCGGACTCGCACCATACCTTCTCGAACTGGCACTCGCAGAAAAGTGAATTATTCTTATTACAGGACCAACAGGAAGTGGAAAAACCACTACAATGGCGACGATGATTGAGTATATCAATACTCACATGAAGAGACACATTGTGACACTCGAAGATCCTGTAGAATTTGTTTATAAGAATAAAGAATCTCTCATACATCAAAGAGAACTGAATAAGCAGTTCGACACATTCGCTGATGGAATACGGTCTGTTTTGCGTGAAGATCCTGACGTTATCGTCATCGGGGAAATGCGTGATCTCGCAACTATCGAGGCAGCCATTACTCTCGCTGAAACAGGACATCTCGTCCTCTCAACACTCCATACAAATGATACTGTGCAAACAATTGACCGTATTATTCAGTCATTTCCTGCAGGGATGCAAAATCAGATTCGTATGCAATTTGCTCTTTGTATGAAAGCAATTATTTCTCAAATGCTCCTTCCAACAAAGGAGGGAAAAGGGCGTGTAGTAGCAAGAGAAGTTATGCTTTCAGATGACTCTATTCGAAATCTCATTATCCGATGAGAAACACAAAATATGTATAGTGTCCTCGAAATATCGAAACAAAAATGAATGATACTCATGGACGACGCAATTCTCTATCTTTATAAAAAGTGAATTATTGACAAAAATGTTTTATGATACACTATAAGAGATAAAAGTCGTCTTCAAAGTATGGTTGAATAGTATAAAAAATATTAAAATAGTTCTGTCAATTGAAAAGTCCAATAGAACAGTATTGCTGTTGGATTTTTTTCGTTTTTTATGATAATGTATCCGCATGGGAATCATCCGGAACATTCTCGCATATATTCTCATTATAGCAATCCTCTCTACCTCAGGGGTATTTTCTGCTTTTGCAGAAGATGAAGGGATTGTACTTCACTCCCTCGATGAGCTTCCGAGTATACAACAGGAAAAAAGTGAAAATCAGCCTGAAGCAATCAACACACAAACAGAAACACCTCAAGATGAGAGCCTTTCAGTTAGAGAAGATGAAGGAGAGATTTCATGAATTATGACCCTCCCGGAGTACAATCAATCTACTGATGTCGATACATGGTTTGATCACATGAGCTCACTTGTGAGAATGGGAATTATAAAAAGACGGATTATTCGTTCCCTTTCACTTCCGTGAGATGATAAAAGTATATCCATACACATCCTCGAAGGTACAAATATTCGAACAAAAAACTATGATGATATTTCTGTCGATTCCCTCTCTGTGGATGCGACAACAACAGAAAAGAAAAAAGGACTCTTTCACTTCGGTCTCGCAGGAAAACACCTCATATTTTCAAAACCAGTAGAAATCGAGATGAAAGCATCTTGGGCTCAAGATGGAGAAATTCGTAGTATTCGGGTAAAGCATGCTGGTGATAAAGCTTTTAATACCAGTGGTCTCTCGACACATCCTGATACAGAGTGTAATGCTGATGGTACTGCGACTATTCCGAGTAACTCGGCCGTAGTACAAGATGGAAAGATAAAGTTTTATACCTGTGGAGCAAGTGCATTTCTCATAGATGATATATCAAATACTCCTGCAGGAGCATATGGACTGAGAAAGCTTTCATCTTCGTATAGTGGTTCTGCTATTCGCGTGCGTCGTTCATCTGATAATACGGAACAAGACATAGGATTTTCATGAAATGAACTAAATACCTGATCTCTTCTTTCATTTGTTGGTTCTTGAAATTGATTTATAACAATTTGGTATGATCAAAGTGGAAATGGAAGAAATATATCTCAAACCACTATCGCAGATCAACCTCGAATTATTAATGCATGAAGCATAGAAACTATCACAGGTGGAAAGCCTGGTATCAGATTTTTAGGAGGTAGGCAAAGACTTACTAGTTCATGAGCTCCCTTTTCATCTGCTAATGAGTTCACTGTAAACCTTGTTCATCAAGAAACGACGAGAAAGAGTAATGTTGTATGGAGTCTTAATAGCTCAGCCTCAAGAGTATTTTCTCATCTTCCATGGGTTGATGGTACTATATATTTTGATGTCGGCGGATGTTGTAATGTCCCTCAGAGACTTGCCTTTGGAAGCCCCTTTTCGGTCGGAAGTACCAATATATATACTTATATAAATTCCGTATCAGCCAATACTAAAGTAGTCTTTGGAAATGGGATATCCCGTGGTTCTTGACCTGCGGCTACTGGAACAGCGAACGAACTTCAAGTGGGATGAACCCCATCATTAGGTATAAATGGATTTATCGCTGAATTTATAATATTCGGATCCAGTCTAACTACAGAGCATAGGCGTATAATAGAACAAAGTCAATCAAGTTATTTTTGAATTTCTGGAAGCTTTATACCTGGAGAACCATTGAATTTGAAAGCAATTCCATGAGATTCCCAAGTAAATCTGTCTTGGAATCCCCCAACAAATTCTGGTTGATCAGCGATTACAGATTATGTTATACAATATAAACTCTCTGTTGGTTCTCTTTGGGCAACGATAAATGATTGAGTATCTAGTTCTACTACTTTTTCGATGACTGGACTAACGAACAGATCTTCTTATGACTTTCGTGTTGCTGCTGTGAACTCCACTGGGACCGGGGGATATAGTACTGGTATAACATCATCTCCATTTTTGTTTGCCGATAGTAGTATATGGCTCTCTGCTGGAAATGGAACAAATTGTTCTACTGATAGTTGTAATATATCATCTTGGGCTGATCAATCTGGAAAAAATAACTCAGCAAATCAGGCAACAACAGCAAATCAACCAGTTTATTCTTCAAATAAAGTAAATAACAACCCTATTATAGAATTTAATTCAACCTCCCAATTCCTGCAAAGTAGTACAACATGATCGTATCAGACAATATTTGCTGTTAGAAATTTAAAAGCTGGGGTAGTATGGCAAACTCTCTTCGCAGCACCAGCAAACACTGACTTCTCAATAAGAATAGATGGTACGAGTTGAAACTCATATCCAAGTTCTCCAAATTCAAACGACTGGTGATTCGGTGGGACATTGGCACTTAATGCCAAAGTTACTAACACCATTTGACCTGTTTATCATATTGTTAGGGATGTTGCGGCAAGTAATCAAGTATGACAAACCTATAGTATCAGTACAACCTTTATGTGACGATGAATGACATCAGGAAATGGTGTTGCCGAATTAATTGCCTATTCAGGAACACTCACTCCAACAAATATAAATCGTATAGAGTCATATCTTGCCATCAAGTATGGTATCACTCTCGACCAGTCTACTGCAACAAACTATGTGTACTCAAATGGAAGTATTATTTGGAATGCAGGAACGGCATGAAGCTATAAAAATGATATTACAGGAATTGGAAGAGATAATGATACAACTCTCAATCAATTAAAATCTCAGTCTATCAATAATTCTGGAGATATTATAGTAGAATCGGTCGGAGGAACTATTACAAACCTCAGAGCACTTACTTGGGGAAATGATGGTACAGCAACAGGAACATGGATAAACACAGAAAATCCTCCATGATATAGACGCATTAATCGTGAATGGAAGTTTCAAGAAACTCTCTGAGATGTAGGAAATGTAAAAATATCCTATCCCGCGAGCTCTATACCCCCATGAAGCACCGGAAGTATATATGCTCTGGTAGATATAGATGGAAACTTCTCTAGTGGATCAACAACAGTTACTGGTTCTCTCGTAGGAGGAAACTATGAATTCTCAATGAATCCAAGCAATAGTTCATATATTACTTTTGGATATAAAGATATTACTCCTCCGAGCCTAAGTCTCACAGGAAATGTCATGAGTGGAAGACTGATGCCTATAGGAAAATGAAATATTATCCTAGCATATGATGATACTGAATCAGGGGTATCTACGGGAAGTCTCTCTCTTACTTTAGAAAAATACAATAGTACCCTTGGATCCTATGATGCTGCCACATCGAGCTGACTCACCGAGTCATGAACAAGAACAATAACAGGATCAACATGGTTAATGAACGGGGTATCCTACGGAAAATACCGTCTTACAGCAAATATATCAGATCGATGAGGAAATCAAACTTCAACAGGATTTATATTCTTTGTCGATGGGGTTGATTGGACCATCAGTAGTGATAGATACACTCTATGAGACTTAGCATCTGGGATTACCACATTTGGAAGTGGGAGCCTCACTATTACAGTAAAAACAGTAGGAGCTGCCTTCGCTCTAACATCTTCTGTTTGAACAAATATAGTATCTGGTGGTAATACTATCAATTACTGGGATGGAACGAAATGATGGGGATATGATACATGGAATGGATCGAGTTGGACAAATACAGTTACTACACCATCTCCAACCTATACCATAGCAAATGTATCACAAAATATAAACCAAAATGGAGATAGAAACATCTATACATATACACTCCGTTATGGTGCAAATATTGATGCTGCACAGGTTGCTGGAAACTATACCGGAACTTTAAATTTTTGATTAAATTTTACATATTAGCTACTCAAATCATGGGAAATCTTGCACAAAATAAAAAATGAACAGCCCTTCTGATATCTCTCATAGTGCTTGTTCTCCTATCAATAACGAGCACTATATTTATGGAAAAAGTATGGAGTTTTGCAAAAGCAAGTACTGGGATAAAAGACTCCAGTCGAGCATATTATTATGCTCTCAGTTCTGTGGAAGAGTCTCTCATGAAAGATCCTGTTACAAAAAAAAGCCCATGGAATATATCATTTTCTGGAGAGACAAACGCTCTCTCAGGAAGAACTATGAATATATATACAGGAGGAACATTTGTTCCTGATGCATGAAAATGAAACAGCCCATTCGATAAAAACTGGAATACTATCGGGCTTGGTTCTCCTGTCCAACTCGTTATACCAAATGGGGTTGACTGGACTCAAGTAAAATTTTATTTCCGAGTTCCAAATGTTCCAGGTGCAACAGGAACAAATACAGGAATTATATCCTCATTATCAAATTCCTGAATGATATTTTGGGCAATGGGATATACAGGATGAACACTCTTTGCAAAGAATGAGATAAATACCTTCAGATGAAGTGAAATAACAGGAAATGCTCTTACAATCGATTCTCGAGATGGTATGACTAATTGAGGAACAACAAAATCATTTAATAGTTTCTATACAATAGACCTTGGTGCAATATGACAAAGTTGTGGTGGGTATAACTGTACACTCAAACTTTCCCTTATACGACCCATACAATTACTCGATGAAAGAACTCTTCCCTTTCTCGAATATAAAATAGACTTCTGACTTACTCGAATTCCAGCACAGTATATGCTCCTGAATTCAAATGGATATGCTGCAGGATATCTCCGTACAAAAACAATAAAGATTCCACAAATTACCACAAGTACAGCTCTCGACTTTGCAGTACTCCAATAGAAAAACATCAAACTCTATGCACACTCTCATATTAGAAAATCTCTCCGACAGCGAACAGCGACTCGATAAATTTATCAAAAAATATCTAAAAAATCTCCCTCTCTGAGGGATCTATAAAATGCTCCGGACGGGAAAGATAAAAGTAAACTGAAAAAAGAAAGATGCATCCTATATACTCCGAGAAAGTGACGAGGTAAAATTCTTTCTTACGGAAGAGGAGATACAGGAACTCAGGGGGTCTTCCGAAAAAGAACCTCTGAAAGAACATATATCAGGAAATATACATCCTCTTAAAATTCTTTTCGAAGACGAAGTCCTTCTTATCGTTTCAAAGGAAAGTGGTGAAAATGTACATCCCGGAGATCATAAAACAAAAGAGACTTCACTTATAGAAAGAGTGCAAGATGCTCTCTGAAACCAATATGATAGCCTTACCTTTAAACCATCTCTTGTTCATCGAATCGATCGAGAAACAAGTGGTTGTGTCCTTATTGCAAAAGAAAAACAAACACTCGAGAAACTTCTCGAAGAACTCCAGTCTCATAGAATAGAAAAAATATATCATGCCATAGTTCTCGGTGTACCAAGAGTAAAAACTGGAACTGTTCGCGCACGCCTGAAACGAATAGAAAATGCAAGAAATGAAGCAAAAGTGCAAGTCAGTGAGGATGGGCAATCAGCAGTTACGCACTATGAAGTTCTGTCTGAGTTCACTCTTGGAACAGATATGTGTAGCTTGGTTGAATGCCGTATAGAAACTGGCCGAACTCACCAGATACGTGTTCATATGAAACATATTGGACATCCAATTCTTGGGGACAAAGCATATGGAGAAAAAAGAATAAATAGCTTTCTTGAACGAGAATATAACATTCGTGGACAGCTCCTTCATGCTCGAAGTCTGACTTTTATTCATCCAAGAACAACAAAGGAAATAAAAGTGATTGCCCCCTACGATGAACGATTTGGAAAAATTGTCACAAAAAAATAGCCCTATATTTTCATATAGGACTTTTATTTTTTATGGTGCCCAGGGGGGGACTTGAACCCCCACACCCGAAGGCATACGCACCTCAAACGTACGTGTCTACCATTCCACCACCTGGGCAAATACATATGGTGCACCCAGTAGGGTTCGAACCTACAACCAACGGCTTCGAAGACCGCTACTCTTCCAATTGAGCTATGGGTGCTTATTCTTCCCTTACGAGGAGCAAGTGAAGCGGATTATAGACAAAGAAGAAAAGAATGCAAATTTTTTTCAGAGATTTTTTATAGAGAAAATTTTAAAAAATCCCCCAAATCTCCTTGGGGGATTTTTTTAATATTACGCTTCAAGTGCTTCAGCTGGAATATCAACAGGAGTTTCACTTGGAACATAGTTTGGATCAAGCGCCTTGAGCGAGAGTCCAATTCTTTTCCCAACAGAATCAAAAGTAATAATTCGAGCCTTCATCATTTCACCAACATGGATTTTTTCTTCGATTCCTGCCATCATTTCAGCTGGAACCTCAGATGTATGGATAAGACCAGAGATACCTCCATCGAGTTCGAGGAAGATACCAAACTGAGAAAGACGAAGAACTGGAGCCTCGATGATATCACCAACTTGGTACTTATCAGAGAGAACTTGCCAAGGATTTGCCTTGAGTCTCTTGATAGAAAGAGAGATTTTTTCTCCTTCGATACCGATAATTTGAACAGTTACCTTATCACCGATACGAGCATGCTTGTGAGGATTATTTACATGTCCCCAGTCGATTTCAGAAACGTGAACAAGACCTTCAACTCCGTGGAATGTAACGAAGAGTCCGTATGTGAGGATTCCTGAAACAACACCTTCTACGACATCTCCAACCTTGATAGTCTGGAGTGCTTGTGAACGCTGTTCTTCGATAGCAGCCTTTTCAGAGAAAATAATTTTCTTTCCTGATTGATCAACATTGATAACACGAACTTGAAATGGTTTTCCAACGAGCTTGTTGAGATGCTCAAGAATCTTTTCTGGATTCGCGTTCTCAACACGAGGATAGTGAACTGGAGTAAGTTGTGAAACTGGAATAAATCCCTTGATTCCATCGAGATCGATAAGGAGACCTCCCTTGTTTGCTTCATTTGGAACAACAGTGATAATTTCTTTTGTATCAAAGTTTGAGTGAAGTTTTTCGATAAGCTTTGCTTGAGAAGCCTTACGAAGAGAAAGGTGAATAAGACCAGAATGAGCATCATCACCGATGATAATAGACTCAATTCGATCCCCTGGATTAATCGTTGCAGTATCTTCTGTTGAAGATTGCATATGATTTCCTGTAATGATACCTGTAAATTGACCCTCGAGATCAACGAGAATCATTTTCTGGTTTGATACTACAACTGTACCAGCAACAACTTCTCCAACCTTGTATGATTGAATCGGTGAAGCTGATTGTAGATCTTTTGCAAAATCTGACATAAAATAAAAAAATTAAGAAGTAAAGGTTAAGAATAAAGCGATAGAGATTGTAGCGGACAAGACCCATACCGTCTTCTCCGCTAAAATCTAAATGCTCATCTTACTTTATGAGATGGGGCGGCCAATGGGGCTCGAACCCACGACCTCCGGATTCACAGTCCGGCGTTCTAACCAACTAAACTATGGCCGCCATACGTATAAAACGCACGGGCAGTATATGAAAAGGGACTGGTTTTGCAAAAAATTTTTTGTCTTTTTTTCATTTCTGACTAAGATAGCGCACCTATAGAGAAATTATGTGATGGAATAGAGGTATTGGTTTTCTTTTCTAGAAAAGAAAACATCTGATTCTACGCTCCATGCATATCTGTCTATAGAATGAGACTTTTATTGCACTAAACGAACAAATTTTTGATTCGTCAACGTGAGTTTCTTGATTTTTTCGAGAAAAAAGTGGTATAATTGTCTTCGTGCTTATTCGGTTTATCCTCTCCTTTCCTTGTCAGGGGGCACACACAGACGAGGGGTAAGTAATGAAAAGATTTAAAAAATCGTAAAATTCACGACTTATCTTTATTCCTAAAATACATTCATGTATTCTTTCTCTTTTGATTGAAGAAGCTTAAATCTTAAAAGCCAAATCCACGAAGAAATATTTTCTCTTCTTGGAAACTCGTGAAAAACAATTGCATATTCAAGAAATCTATCAGTCTGATGGACTCTGAAGTTCAAGAGGATTTGGGAACATCCATATAAAAAAGCTATCGGATACAGCCTTATCCTCCTTCTCTGAGCTCTTATTTCTCCTCCTGAAACATCCTTTGCGAGTGAGACAGAAAAAACATTCATCGTTACAGCATACTATTCACCTCTTCCAAATCAGAGCTTCTATCTTCGAGGAAACTATGAAGCAGAAAAAAAACTCAATGGAAATGGTACAAACGGCGCGAGCGGTACCCCTGTATTTACCGGAATGATTGCGGCTCCAAAGTCTTATAGCTTTGGGACGCAAATTTTTTTTCCAGGACTTTGAGTTGGACGAGTAGAAGATAGATGATGAGCTATTGTAGACGCATGGGTTCGAGGACAACCCTATGATCGTATAGATATATGGATGGGCTACGGTGAAAGTGGATTAAAACGAGCCCTCCTCTGGGGACGAAGGGAAGTAAAATGAATAATTCTTACCGAAAATAACCCAAATATGAACGGTATAGATTTAGATTGAATTGACATAGGAAGAGTAAATCTCAAAGACTTTCCGAGTGTAAAGTCAGAGTCAATAGGAGGAATTTCATCTGATGTTATCTCTGCATTTGCTGATCTTGGGTATATCGTAGAATGATGAAATGTTACTACTATGATTTTTTCATTTCAGAAAGATCACGGTATAGTGTCAAAAGAAACTGATGCTGGTGCATGAATATTTGGACCTAAAACCAAAGCAGCACTCGCAGAATCATATGCAAAATATACCTCCCTCAAAGATGAAGAACTCAAAGCTATAGAAAATGCAAAAAAGACACTTATAGATGAAAGGTTTTCTTGGGAAGAGCGCTATAATCAGGCGAATGCATTTGTAAATCAGATTGGTTTCCCAAGAAATGGGGACAAATGAGAAAATGTCGCCATTCTTCAAGACATACTCAAACAAGAAGGATTTTTTAAGGGCAAACGAACGGGAGTTATGGCATGAGGAACAATTTCTGCACTCAAAAAATACCAAAAGTCTCGAGGACTTTCTCCAACAGGAGTAATTGATGCTTTCACAAAAAATGCTTTAGTAGATGATAAAATTGAAGCATAAAAACTTGTCTTTTGTAGCAGAGTAGATATACTTCCCCCATGGTCGATTGTTTGTCCACACATTCCATATTTATGTAAAAGAAAAGAAGGTTTTATCGACCTTCTTTTTTGATTGTACTTCTTAATATTTTAGAACGTTGAAAGTTATTTTTATTACAGGTTGAGTTCTTTCCGGGATCGGGAAATGAATCGCAGCAGCATCAATATGAGCCCTTCTCAAATGAGCTGGAAAGAAGGTATTTTGCCAGAAGTTTGATGGCTATCTGAATGTCGACCCTGGAACCATGTCTCCATTCCAACACGGTGAAGTATTCGTAACAAATGACGGAGCTGAAACAGATCTTGATATCGGACACTATGAACGATTTCTCGATACTGATATGAATAGATTTTCTTCATTTACAAGTGGAAAACTCTATGAAGAAATAATAGAAAAAGAACGTCGCTGAGACTACCTCGGGGGAACAGTTCAGATTGTGCCACATCTGACAAATCTCGTAAAGGAGAAAATCAAGAAATGATATGAGACAGCAAATGCTGATATATCTATCGTGGAAATAGGAGGAACTGTAGGTGATATGGAAAATGAGTATATCCTCGAAACGGCTCGACAACTTCGACATGAGCTTGGCGAAGAAAATGTACGATTCGTTCATGTGGCACTCCTTCCATATCTTATGGCATCGAAGGAACTAAAATCAAAACCAATCCAACACTCTGTTCGCACACTGATGAGTTATGGAATAAATCCTGATTTTCTGATTGTCCGAGCAGACACAGAAATACCAAATGACATGATGGAAAAGATATCGAGTATGTCATGAATTGTACGTTCTCATGTTATATCTGCACCGACACTTGATTCTATTTATCGTGTTCCTCTTGCATTTAACAGAGAGTGACTTGGAACAAAAATACTTTCATCCCTTGCCTTCGAAGAAACAAAGATTAACATAACAGAATGGGAATCCCTTCTGAGAAATATAGATGCTTCGGAAGAGGTTATCCGTATTGGCATGGTTGGAAAATATGTCTGACTCGAAGATGCATATTATTCACTGAATGAATGACTCAAGTGTGCTGGATTTATGCATAAAAGGAGGGTCAAACTTCGTTTTATAGAAGCAGAAGAAATCGAAAAAAATGGAGTAAAAGAGCTTGAGGGGCTTGATGGCATATGTATACCATGAGGATTTTGAAATAGATGAATCGAGTGAATGGTTATCGCTGCAGAGTATGCGAGAAAAAGGAAGATTCCATACCTTTGAATTTGTCTTGGTTCACAAATTATGGCAATCGAATTTGCGAGAAATGTTCTCGAAATACCAGATGCTTCAAGTGAAGAATTCACACCAAATGGAAAAAGTAATGTTATTCACATTATGGAACACCAGAAAGGAATACAAACAAAATGAGGAACTATGCGTCTTGGCTCATATGAGTGCTCTATAAAACCTTGAACACTTGCTGAAAAAGTATACAAGACACCTACATTCTCAGAAAGACACCGCCATCGTTTTGAATTTAATAATACCTATCGTGAAGACATGGAAAAAAATGGATTTATCATTTCTGGAACTTCGCCAGATGGAAATCTCGTCGAGGTTGTCGAAATACAAGATCATCCATTTATGATAGCAACGCAGGCACATCCTGAACTTATATCTCGTCCGACACGACCACACCCTCTTTTCATGGGATTTGTCGAAGCAATTATTAAAAAATAACCCTAAGGGTTATTTTTTAAAAGCATCTTGTATGTAAGTAATTCTTTCAGTCATTATTTTCTGAAGTGCCGTAGAGAGAACCTTTCTCTCATAGGAACTTGCTGTTTTGATTTTCTCTGTTTCGAGCGCATGGATAACAAAATCATATGAAATAAGCCTTTCTCCTCGATTCGAAATTGTTTGAACTTTTTCAAGTATAGGTTTTACAATAATACTTTCTGCATTTTGACTTGAAGAAATTGTTTCATCATACTTCTGTTCTAAAAGGTATTTCAGAACCATTTGTCGCTTGAGGGAAGCAATGTAGTGTTCAACGCTATTTGCTTTTTCCTGAGCAGTATTTGAAGATGATGACTGAGGAACTGAAAGGAGATTTTGTATACTCGGAATAAGAGAATTTACAGAAACAAATGCTGGACCTCCAGGACCACCTCCAGAACTTATAAACGAAACAGGTGTTGGAATAGGAGAAATAGCAAATACCGAGAAGTGATTTGTAGTGAAAGTACACGTATTGACAGCAACGACACATTCGCCAATTTCGACAAATGGAAGACCTATATCATCAGCTCGATACACTCTCATCTTTGTTCCATCGAGAGAAGTTGTTTTTATAGAAAGTGTCGCGACATTTCCAGAGAGAGCAAGAGGAGTATCTGGGTTTCATGCTGTATATAACGATTCTGCTGTTATATTTCCTGAAGCTGTTTGAATTCCCGTATTTGTACTGATAAGCTCAGGTGCATGAATGGTTCCATCCCAAGTACCAGATGCAGTAATAGTAAGATTTTGAAGAGGGATTTGGACTTGAACTCGGGAACCTGTATCAGAGAGAATAATACTCTGAGTCGTTCAGGTGCTATAAATTACGCCACTCGCCGTACTTCATGAAAGGTAAAGTACTTGTCATGAAGATGATACCGTGCCAGATGCTGCTTGTGAAATAATCTTTGGTGTACGAAATGAATTATATGAAAGACGGGAACCTGTAGAGTATATAAGACTATTAGCAGTAGTATAATAGTAATATGTGGTATCTGGATCAAGTCAAAGGATATCGATTTTTCCTGTATCATCAGCTGTATAGAATGAACGAGTGTCTGTTACATCTTTCATTTCTGAAATACATACAGCCGTTTCATAAGCATGTCAGAGCTTTAATGGCTCCATAAGAACTGGTATATCATAGACAGGACAACCTTCATTCATTATTGCTTGTCCATAACCAGCATATTCACCTGTTCAGAATAAGTTACTAATATATCCTGTTCAAGTAACTGGATTTTTTCATACACTCAGCAACATCATTTTATAAAATTCAGCATTTGTAATGGTGACATTTGGCTGAAATGTCAGAGTGGCTAAATTTAGTACTCCACTTTGAGAAAGGGATTCTACATAACCACAAGCATCCCCTATGGAACTTGTGACATCTATGAAAATATTTCCAGCACACGATGTTGGTATATATCCTCAGACTTTTGCAATCAATTTTGCGGCTTCAGCTCTCGTCATCATAGCCTGCATATAAGATTCACTATTACTCGATATAATACTATTTTGATAAAGAGTTTCTATTTGTGGAAGAACTCATGAAGTTCCATAAAAATTCGGATTTTTTGAGATAGTAGTATTTTTCGATATTGCCCCATTTTTCGGTGAAACATCTACAAAAATCTTTGCTCAAGACTCTCCTGAAAGAGTGATAGTTGTTCATGTAATAGTAGGGTTCTCAATTCCTTTCAACATATTCGCTACATTGAGACGCCCGTACATTACTTTTCCTGAAAGACTTGATTTGTAGTCAGTTGACAAAAGAATAGCGTTCTTTATATCATCTACACTTGCATTTGGCGCATAACTCATAGCAAGTACTGCGGCACCAGCAACATGTGGAGTTGCCATAGAGGTACCATTTTTATAGCCATAAGTATTTTGAATACCACTCATACCTACATTTCAAAGGATTGCACATCAATAATGTGTTACTCATGTTCCTTCAACTCCATTTGAATGAGTAATCCACTGAAAAGCTAAATCAAGATTTCACTGAACTGTAAAAGGAAGAGTAATTTTTCTTTGGTAATAGTATCATGTATAACCATCTACCTCTACAGGGGTACCAAGAAATGAATTCATATCCTCATCAATATTTCCAACTCAAACAATTCATGCTCATGTTCCAACTCAAACAGCAATATAATCAAACCAGTCAGAACTCGATGGTGTATCACACCATGTAGATAGGGTTATACTTTGAATAGGAACTTGTATTCAAGAAAATGTTTTATAAAGAGTTGATACCGCTCCTGATACATATGGCGTACGAGTATCTGTCCAAAGAGCACCACTAAAATCAATTGCCTCACCACTTACGGAAGAAACACTACGAGTAGACCAATTTTCGGTATCTCCGGCATATTTTACCCACTGATTCTGATACGAAATAGTGTCCTGTAAAATTCATGTAGATGAAATTGTTGTACTATATATATTCGTTCCTGGTGCAGCAATATGAACTGTTCCTGATGAATAATTCGAAAATCATGCAATATTATCTGTTTGATCAGATGCAGCAACGGAGATTATATTTTGAAGAGCAGGAATAACAACAGTCCCTGAAAGAACATATTCTCATGAAACATATACTTCACCAGAAACAGCAGTATCAGAACCAAAGCCAGCAGGATATGCTTTTAACTGGGTTACATCTGCACCATCGTTTCCAGATGCAGCCACAAAAAGTCCAGGAAAACTCTTAATTGCATTATAGCTCAGCATATCAAAATTTCTTTCTGTAGTTATCAACTCCGGAGATCCTCATAAACTCGCATTAATTACTTTTGCACCATTATACTTCGCAAAGTTTATACCTCGAATAATAGTAGCTGTTGTTGCAGAACCATTATCATTTAAAACTTTTACCGCCATAATACGAACATTCGGTGCAATTCCTGTAACACCAGTACCATTATTTGTTATAGCTCAAATTGTTCCCGCAACATGAGTTCCATGTCCATGAAAATCTGAAGGATTCTTATCATCATAGGCAAAATCATATCCATGAACACATCCTCCTATATATGCTCCAGTGTCTGAAATACAGTCTTTTCCATCCCACATATGTTCTGCAAGATCAGGATGATTATATGCAACTCCCGTATCAAGAACAGCAACAATCACTCCCGTCCCAATCTTTCCACTTGCATAATTTATCGCCTCAGAATAGTCGATATCTACATCTGGGGTTCCACTTGTTCCATTAACTGATTGTCAGTTATTATCAAGTCACCAAAGCTTGTCAAAATCAGTATCATTTGTTGACTGTATTTGATAGATAAAGTTTTTTTGAGCATATTCGACTCGTGGATCGGTATTGAGTTCTTGGATTGACTCGGTAAGAGTTTTTTGATTTGTATCTGCAAAGAATAATATATTTTGTGGATTTCCTAAACTTTCCACAATATCTGGTTTTTTTTCCATAACGGCAATATTATTTTCTGTAATAATATCTGTCGTAATGAGGTTATGAGATTGTTCGACGACCATCAACTTGGTATTGACCAACATAAGTGTCAATATCCGTCTTAAATTGAACGAGTATCTGATTTTCTTGTGGTACATCAGTTTTCTTATCAAAAGAACTTTGTTGCTGAATTTGTATATCTTCTATTCTTTCTTGGCTTTGCAAAAGAACTGGTGATTCAGTCAATGCAGAAGAAGGTACTTCATTCGTATCTGCTCCAGATAGAGTTATCTCCTGTGGGGAGAGTCCTACTTCAGATGAAGAGGTTACAGAATCTTCTAGAGGAACTTCATCAGAACTTGAAGCAAAAACAGAGTACGGTAAGAGTATCTGTATGAGAAATGTAGAAAAAACAATCTCTGCAACAATGATACGAAAATATCGAGACATAAAAAAGTGGTAAAGAGTAACTCTACCACTTTGCCATAAACTACATGAAATTGTCCAAGATATACTTTAATCAAAAGTATTATCTCTTGACTTTAATATTATTCATTTCATTCGATATCTTCAACTTTCTCGCCTGCGATAGTCGTGAGAGATATACGATATCCAAGGAGATCCCCTGCAATATTGATATTTGTCCCTCATCGACCGAGAACTTTTGCCTTTTCCTCATCCTTTACTGTTGCTCTGATAGTTGTATTTTCATCATCGATTTCGATATCTTCAACCACTCATGGAACGAGAGCTCGACGAACCATTTCTTCTTGATTCGTTGTATAGTTGAGAATATCAATTTTTTCTCCAAAAAGCTCATCAACAATAGTGCGAACACGCATACCCTTGGGTCCAATCAGACATCCTGCTGGGTCGATATCACTATCATCAGATGCAACGATAATTTTTGTTTTTACTCCTGGCATACGAGCAATAGAGATGATTTCAACCACTCCTTCTTCGAGCTCTGGTGTATTCATTTCAAAAAGCTTAACTACGAGTTCTTTATCTTTACGAGAAAGAATAACGCGAGGTCCGAGAACTGGGTCGATATCAACCTTGCGAACATAGAGATACATTCTATGCCCTGGAGTGTATTTATCTTTTGGATTTTGTTCACTTTTTGGGAGAATAACCTGGTTTCCATTGTAGTCAAAAACGACACGATTTCTTTCAACGAGCTCAACACGCATGCTCACAATAGTATCTTCTTTATCTTTAAAAAGATGATAGAGCTTCTCCTTTTCTGTTTCTCAAATCTTCTGAACAATAACCTGTTTTGCTGCCTGAGATGCAATACGACCAAATCCCTCTGAAGTCATAATTTCATCAGAAACATCGATCTCAACGGTATCCCCAAGAGCAAAACCACTTTCTTCTCAGCCAATTTCTTCATAAGAAATTTCTACACTTGGATCCATAACTTCTTCGACGATAGTTTTCTCGATAGAAACTTCGAGGCTTCCTGTAGCCATATCGAGATGTACATTTACGTTTGCATCTTTACTTGCATAATCCTTTTTATAGGCAGTTTTGATAGCATGCTCGATAATCTCTACGAGTTTTTCACGAGGAATCTTCTTTTCGGCACCAATCTGGTTTATGGCAGCCTCTATTTTTTGAACATCAAACATATATAATTTTAGGTAAGAGAATAAGGGTAAAAAAAAGATTCGCGTGTCGCAAATCTTTTTACCGTATGAACCAATTGTAGGGAAAGAAGGAAAGAAATCAAATTATTTTTTTCGATTTACATATGCCTGTTGTCCAATTACAAAAAGAGTACCAATAAACCAATAAAGAGCAACTCCAAGAGGAAAGAAGTATGCAGTAACTCCTATCATAAGAGGAAAGAAGTAGAGCATCATGTTTTGCATGATTTTTGGATCGAGAGCAAATTCAGGAGTATCTGAAGTTTCTTCTTTCTTTTCAGAAATTTTCTCTTTCTTATCTGTATGATAAAATGAGAGTTTTGCTTGTATATATTGAACAAGTGCCAACAGAACCCCAGCAAGAACAGCAAGAATACCTCAAACCTGTGAAAGATTTACCCCATAGAAAAATGTACTAATTTCAGCAGGATGAAATGAATTTTGGAAGAAAGAGTAAAGATGATAAAAATTTGATGGATCATTAATCTCCGATATTACCCAGTAAAGTCCTATGAGAATTGGCATCTGTATAATGAGAGGAACTATAGAAGCCATGGGATTAACATTTTCAGCCTTATAGAGCTCCAGCATCTTCATTCAAAGCATAGCTTGATCTCACTTATATTCTTTCTGAAGAGCCTGAATCTTTGGTTGAATCTTTTGCATTTTCTTTTGTGACTCAAGCATATGTTGCTGAGGAACAAGGAGAATGAGACGAATGATAATGGTAAGAATAATAATCGCCCATCAGAGAGAATGGTCCGGGAGAAATGTTAGGAGAGCAACAAAAAGATTATAAATTGGCTGATAGACAAGGGTAGAAAGAGTTGTTCGAAATATTCAAGGTTTTTCAACAGTAAAAAATACCGTTCTTTCACCAAATGGTGTTTTCAGTGTTGCAACATATTTTCCTGCAGTACTCGCAAAAACCTGGTAAAGTTCATTCATGGGAAGCATTATTCCAGAACCAGCAGAAACTGATAGGGTACGACAAAATGCTGGAGCTGCACCACTCATACCAGTAAGCGGAACTGAATCAACAGAGAGAGAAAAGTCTGTACAAGGATGAAGGCTGATACTTCATGTAGACATATTCTTTACTGTAAGAACTGGAATATTTGGAATAGTAAAAGATTCTTTGTTTACACTCAAAACAACTTCACTCAAAACTGGGATTTCTTTTTGCTTAGGAGGAAAAAAGTATTGAAATAAAAGGGAAAGAAGAAAAGCAAGAACAAAGAGGTTGAAGAGTTTAAGTTTATCCATAAGTTATTTTAAGTAAGTATGTTTTTCTATTGTTTTATAGAGAAATTGTATGTTTTTTTCAAATTCTGCAACAGTATTTGTATCATGAAAATCGAGAGTAACTCCCTTTTTTGGAACAACGACAACATCATGAGAGAATTTTGAAATGTAGGACTCTGAGAGAGAATAAAATCGTCTGCGAAAAAAATTTCGATTTACACTTCATTTTGCACATTTTGCAGAAAGAACAAGTCAAAAACGACCCTGTCCAAGATGATTCTCCATGATATTCGCCACGAAATCATAAGAAAAGAAAGGCTTTCTTTTTGATAAAACCTTTCTAAATTCTCGTTCTGTAAGTCGATTATATTTCTTAATCATCGGTATGATAATTAGCCACGAAATCTCTCTGTGAGCCCTGGAAGAGTTATAATACGAGCATTTCCACCCGCTACATTATGGTGCTTACTCTTACCGCGCACATTTTTGAATCGATTTGGGTAGCTGACAGCGAGAACATGACGACCCTTTCTACGACGAGCCTTGAGTACCTTTTGTCCGTCTACAGTCGATTTTCTCTGGAGAAATCCATGAACGCGAAGACGCTTTCTTTTCTTAAACTTTCCTATCATATTCAAATAAAATTAAAAAGTGGGGGGATTCTATGGAAAAAGGAGAATATGTCAATTTTTATTGTGCTCCAATACGATAAATAATTTCTTTTTCCACAAATTCTCGTTCTCGACCATACTTCAATCGTGAAAGTTCTTTGAGAGCATTCCCGAGTACGGCATCAGGCATTTCTGCAAATGGATTTGGTGGAGCAACAGAGAACCCAGGAGTTGGCTGATTATCCACAGAAAGTCGAATTGCGGCCTTAAATTTATCCATATTTACAAAGTCCTGATCACTGTATACAGGAGCAAATTGCTTTGCCATCATTTCTGCATCCTCCGGACCTATCTTATAACTCATTACCGTTCCCACATTACCGAAGATTGCATCTTTGAGATTGAGTTGAGACTTTGTGAGAGCATCAGATTTTTGAAGTTGCCCGAGATATTGGTGTGCTATAACGAGACCGAGACGATATTTACGAGCTTCGGAGAGGATAGACTCGATAGAATCTGTGATATAGTTCTGAAACTCGTCAATATAAAGAAAAAAGTCTTTTCTCTCTTCTTTTGCCATATTTTGACGGCGCATAGCAGCAATCTGGATTTTTGAGACAAGAACCAGACCCAAAAGATTTGAGTTTAAATCACCAATAATCCCCTTTGAGAGGGATACAAGAAGGAGTTTTTCATTATTCATGATATCGCCTACATCGAACGCACTCTTTGTTTGACCAACGATGTTACGCATCATTGTATTCGTGATAAACTGGCCAAACTTTGCAGCAAAATATGGGATAATTTCTCATTTTTCTCGATCCCCGATCTTTGCATACGTATAATCCCACCATGCCTTTACCACTGGATTTTTCAGAGTCGTTCGACGTTCTCGCTGAAAGTTCTCATCCGTAAAAAGTCTGACAATATCAGTTATGGCTCATCCCTGAGGATAATCCATGAGTGTGAGACAACCATTTCGAAAATAATCCTGAATTCTAGGACCAAATATCTCATTTCCAAAAAGTTTTATCATGATATTCGTTGCATCTGCCACTACTGTCTGTTTTTCATCATCATTTGCGGCTTCGAGCATATTGAGCCCCATGGGACGAGAGAGGTCACCAGGATCAAAAAATACTACATCATCCGCTCGTGTTTTTGGAATATATCAAACGAGCTCCTTTGCGAGATCACCGTGGGGATCGAGAATAGCAAGACCTTTTCCCGATCGAACGTCTTGCCGTGCCATAGTCGAAAGAATAGATGACTTACCTGTACCCGTCTGTCCAATAACATAAAAATGTCGAAAACGGTCTTCATTTTTAATATATATTTCTCGACGTTCTCCTCGAAAGACATTTTCTCAAATATAGAGCCCCTCTTTTGGAACATTTGTTGGTGCTTTTACTAGCTTAAAGCGTTGCCAACGAATTTCTGGCTGTTTATTATACTTTGAGTGGGGAAAGTGAAAGAGTGTTGCAAGTTCTTCGATATTCAAAATAGGAATCCTTTGCCACCAAGCAAACTGACGAAATATATAGTGTTGCACAAGAAGGGAAAGGGATTTTCTTTTAACTGGCTTGAGTTTATTGTATGCTGGGGAAGCAAACTGAGAAAATGCTGAAAGGATATTTTGAAGTTCTACATCAGTTTTCTGTTCATCATTCCCTGTAACAATGATTCGAATAACTGTAGAGTATCATGTTTTTTTCACTTTCTCTTTCATAAGCCCCTCATCATCTATTGGCTCTTCATCATCTTTTGGTTTTTCTTCGTGTTTGAGAGAGTCCTCAGGGGAACGAGCAAAAATGTCTATAAGACTTCCAATCCAAGAAAGAGGATTCCAGTCAAATCCAAAATGTCCTGAATGCTTTTCTGCTTTACGAATCTTCTTTTTAATTCTATCTTGCCAATCATCATCTACTGGTCGCATAAGTACTTGTATAACGGCCGACTCATCTTCAGAGAGTTTTGACAAAGCCGAGAGAATTGCATTCATTCCATCTGATTCGAGCTTTTGGTAGGTACGAAGAGGAAATTCATACGGTTTTTTCAGTTTCATAATCTCTCCACGAACACTCTTCTTTCCCTCAAAAATATTTATTTCTGGGGTTTCTTCGATAACAGAATCTGGATAAAATCCTATAATTTGTTTTTCCATGAGAAGCTTACGGGAACGAGGAAGAGCAATATAAAAATATATTTCCTCTTTATGAGCAACATACTCAAGAGATACATACTCCTGACCAAAAAGCCATCATTTTATGGTACTAGAATACATAGCTTTCATACTCGCAAGAAGCTGTTCCATGAGTGAAATTTGCTCACGAAAGTCTTTTACTGTATTTTGCTTTTCATCCATATCACTATCCTTTCTTGCGATAATTACACGAAGAAATACCATATCAAGAGAACGAGAAATAGCTATTCCTCTTCGAACCCGAAGATAAAAAAAGAGGAAGAGGAAGAGAACAAAAGCAATTATGAAAAAGAATTCAGAAAGTGTCACAAAAAAGAAATACAAGTAAATTTATGAAAAATAGTTACCCTTTCAGTATAAAGAATCTGAAAATCGCATGACTTGCAACAAGAAGGACAAAACCAACTATAACATATAATATAGTTCCCTTCGCTTTTTTGAGTTTTTCTTCATCACCTGCAGATATGAGAACTTGCCAACCAGCATAGATAATGAGAAGGACACAAATTACCGTCAAAAATGTATTAAAATAAGTTATAGCCTTACCAATGATTGCAACCGTTCCTGTAAGTGACTGTTCTTTAATTTCGCAGTTTCAAACAGTAAACCAAGACCCTTCTTTACAGTTTGGTGAACCATAAATTGCACGAACGATAGACTCTGGAAGTTTAATGAGAAAAAAACCAACAAGACCATAAATTACTGTCATTTTTCACTTCTTGAGTTTTTCTTCATCACCAGCACCAGTAACAATCGTATAAAAAGCTATAACTGCCATCATGAGAAAAGCAAAACTCGCGAGCATCTGGAGAAGTCGAACGAGCGGAAGAAAGAGGTTTTGCCAAATTTGAAATGCAAAAACACTTCAAATCTGTTGAGTAGTGTCTCGAATAAGAAGCACATTCCAAAAAGAGAATGCAAGTTGCATAACGAGAATACCCACAGAAACCCATATAATATTTGATTTCCATCTCTTTACATCTTCATCTCCTCCTGCAGAAAAAAGAAGTTTCATTACGCCAATAATCAGAAACACTACAGCAATTGCAATAAAGAAATTTTTAATCTGAAATGCAACACTCGTAAAAGCCGCAAGAATTCCATCTCCTCAGCCAACATCCGCAGTAAAGAAAAACTCTTGAATCGGGCGAACAAACTCCTCCAGTTTGTCATTGTAAGAACCATTATCGGATATATTTAGGTCTCTTACATTCGGATCACGAAGTGTAGTATAGTTATTGTTCGCAAATGTAGTGGAAAAAGAAAGATCAAAGAAGGAAAATACGAGAAAAGCTCCCTGAAGAAAAAGTCGAAACATAAGCAGAAATTAGTGTTTTAAGTATATCTATTTCTCTTTCAAAAAGCAAATCTTTGACTCGCCCTCGTTTCTTTATATACTGCACTAAAATACAGGATTTTTCATTTTTAGGATATACACATGATTCGTATTGGTTTTTTCTGAACTCCCTTACTCGCTCAAGGAGTCCTCTCTGATATACTTTCAGATTCAAGATTTGAAGTCGCTTTTGTCGTTACAAACCCTGATAAACCCTTCGGCCGAGAACAAATACAAAAAGCGAGCCCTGTAAAAGAACTGGCTCTTATAAAAAAAATACCAGTATTTCAGCCTGAAAAGATACGATGAAATGAAGACTTCTTTCAAACTCTCAGGAGCTTCTGTTGTGATTATTTTATAGTTGTTGCTTATGGAAAGATTCTTCCTATAGAAGTCCTCGAAATCCCAAATAAACTCTGTATAAATGTACATGGTTCAATTCTCCCAAAATACCGTGGAGCATCTCCTATACAGTCAGCCCTTCTGGGTTGAGAAAAGGAAACTGGTGTAACAATTATGCAAATGAGTGAAGGAATGGATGAAGGAGATATTATTTACAGTGAAAATATCTCTATAGAGAAAGATGAAACGAGCGAGACGCTTTTCAGAAAATTCATGCAGATTTCATGAAAGGCACTGATACGAGGAATTATCGGGATAGATTCCGGAGCTTTATCCCGAATTCCTCAAGACTCGAACCAAGCAACATATTGCAAAAAAATCGAGAAAGAAGATGGACTTATAGATTGGACCGTATGAGCGAGAAAAATATATCAAAAATGGCAGGCATATACTCCATGGCCAGGCATATATACGATGTATGAAGGAAAGCGTCTTCTTTTAGAAAAAGTACAGTATACTGAAAGTTTGTCGGGAAATACATACATATCGTGTGGAACAGTCGTAAAAGAGGAAGGTGGAAAAATATGAGTCGTTTGTTCGGAGTGAGTCTTGACTCTCGAACAAGTAAAACTAGAATGAAAAAAATCACAAAATATAAAAGACTTTGTGAATGGGAATCAGAAATTTATTTGAATTACTTTATAAAAATGCGCCTCGATATTATTCCTTCGCCTCTTGAAGTGGCAACTCCTCTTGATTGGTTAGAAACCATGGGAAAATTTCTTTCAACAAATCCTATTGCCCAATGAGTTATTCAGTCTATTTGAAGAATGTGCTAAAATTATGTCCTCCATTTTCTCTCGCATCATCGCTCAAGAAATCCCTTCATTCAAGATCTATGAAGATGATTTAGTATATGCTTTTCTCGATATATTTCCTCAAACTCCAGGACACACCCTCATTGTCCCAAAGTGTGAAGTAGACCACTTTTCTGATGTTCCAGAACCATACTATTCTGCTCTATTTCAGACTGCAAAAAAACTCTCAGGAGCAATTCAAAAAGCAACAGAATGCACTCGAGTTTGTGCTCTATTTGCAGGATATGAAGTTCCCCACTGTCACTATCACCTACTCGCGACCAATTCTCTCGAAGATATACACTGGAAAAAAATGCCACAAGCAGATATGGCGGATTTAAAAAGAATGCAAGAATCAATTATTTCATTTCTCTAAGACTTACCCATGTTTCCTATTGCTATCAATACATTTCGAGAAGTTTTTAGAAATAGATTTTTTTCTGTTCTTTTGCTTCTTTCGATTGGACTTATCCTCCTTTCACTCATTATCAATACACTCTCCATGGGTGAATGAAAGAGACTCCTTCTGGACTTCTCGCTCTCATTTATTGAAATAACAGGACTCATTATTGTTATCTTTCTCGCATCATATAGCATCCACAGAGAGATAGATGGAAAAACACTCTATCTCATCCTCTCAAAACCAATTCCAAGAGGAAGCCTCATTTTCTGAAAGTTCATAGGTTTTGCAGGGGTTATAGGAATATTTATACTGTTACAAACAATTATATTTGTTATTGTTCTAGGAGCATATGGGGTATCTCTAGAGGGCTTATTTTTTCTCTCGATTTTCGGGATTTATATGAAACTTCTCTCGATTCTCGCAGTCATCCTCTTTTTTGCATCTTTTGCAGGACCTATGGTAACACTGTTTCTCTCTCTCACATCATATATTATCGGACATTCAGGCTATATGCTCATAGACTTTGCTGAGAGAACTCATAACTCACTCCTTACTTGGATAGGAAAGTGAACTCTTGCCCTCTTTCCAAATATGAGTGCTCTGAATATAAAAAGTTTTATATATACTCCTATTCATCCTACCGTATCGGAAATACTTGTCACATTCTCTGTATCTTCCATCTATATTATTATTCTTTTATTCCTTGGAAAGATTCTCTTTGAGAAACGGTCTTTTGAAACATTATAAAAAAACCGAGCAATTTGCTCGGTTTTTTACATACCCTCCATTTCCATACCAATCAAAACATTCATCTCAGCTGCATATTCGAGAGGAAGTTCTTTGAGAAGAGGTGATACAAATCATCGAACAATCATAGTTTTTGCATTTTCCTCAGGAATACCTCGAGACATAAGATAAAATAAAGTATCTTCATTGATTTTTCAGACACTCGCCTCATGAGCAACACTCGAAAAGTCATTACCAACACGAATATCAGGAATAGTATCGCTTCGAGAGAGATTATCGAGGATGAGCCCATCACAATCAACTTTAGAAAAAGCACCCAGAGCAGATTTTTTTATATCGATAAGTCCTCGATAAATAGATATTCCACCATTCTTCGACAAAGACTTCGACACAACTTCAGACGAGGTATTTTTTCAAATATGAATAACTTTAGCCCCCGTATCGGTTTCTTGTCATTTATTTGCAAAAGCAATACCAAAGTGGAGAGCTTTAGAGTTATCTCACTTGAGAACAGAACAAGGATAGAGCATAGTTACTCCGGAACCGAGATTTCATCCAACCCATTCGATACTTCCACCATCTTCGACAATAGCTCTCTTTGTGTTGAGATTATAGGTATCAATTGACCAGTTTTCGACACTCGAATACCGCATTTTTGCATCCTTTCCGACATATATTTCGACACAACCAGCATGTAAACTCGCCGTTCCATATTTTGGAGCACTACATCCCTCTATATAGTGAGCCTCTGCTTCATCTTCTACAACAATAAGAGTATGTTCAAACTGTCCTCCTGCCTTCACATTCATACGAAAATACGCCTGTAAAGGAGCGTCTATTTTCACTCATTTTGGAATATAGAGAAATGTTCCTCCTGACCATACTGCACCATGAAGAGCAGCAAACATATGATCTGTCGGAGGAACCGCTCGCATAAAGTGTTTCTTAACGATTTCCTCATGTTCGACAATCGCAACAGACATATCCTCGAAAATCACACCCATATCTTGGAGTTCTTGTCGGAGGTTATGATACACAACTTCGCTATCGTACTGAGCACCTACTCATGCGAGCATGGCTCGTTCAGCCTCAGGAATACCAAGTCTATCGAAAGTATTTTTTATATTCTCTGGTACATCTTCCCATGACTTTTTATCTCCAGCACCTTCTGGTTTTGCAAAATAGTATATCTCATCCAGATTGAGTCTTTCGAGAGATGGTCACCATGAAGGCAATCTTGAATTTTGAAATACCTCAAGTGATTTAAGTCGTTTCTCGAGCATCCAGTCAGGTTCTTTATTTGAAAGAGAAATAGCACGAACGACATCTTCTGAAATTCACTTTTCGAGTACTGTCGTATAATCGATGATATCGCTTCTATCGAGCGTATCTCTCGAAATATCACCAAAAGGAGTTGAGTCTGACATAGTACAAAAGTTTAAATTATATTCACTGTTTCTATCGGAAACCATTTTTACGAATTTGCTCGACAAGAGCATGTGACCCACTCATAGCAATCTTTCCTGATTGCATCACCATAACATTATCAATAGCAATAGTATCAAGAAGGTGGAAATTATGGGTGATGATGATAATTGTTTTATTTTTTTCTTTCCACTCAGCGATTCTCTGTCAGAGAAATGATATGGCATCGATATCGAGTCCAGAGTCAATCTCATCGAGAATGATACATTCTGGATCGAGAAGAGCCACTTGAAGCATTTCTATTCGTCTCTTTTCCCCTCCCGAGAAACCGACAAAAAGATCTCTCTCAAGAAATGAAACATCGAGTCCGATTTCTGGCATCATTTTTTCTATCATTCGACGAAAAACAAATGGAGTCGGGAGTTTTTCTCCAGGATGAGTAGCGCTAAAATGCTCATTATAAATCGTTCTCAAGTATTCGAGGAGCTTTATACCGGGAATCTCTGGAATACTCTGGAGTGACAAAAAAATACCCATTTTCTTGCGGTCTACAGGAGAAACTTCATGGAGGCTTATTCATTTATACGTATAGCCTCACATTGGCTCATATCGTGGATGCCCCATGAGAGCAAGGGCAAGAGAGGATTTTCCTGAACCATTGTGTCCGAGAATTGCAGTTATTTTCGTTGCTTCAAAAGAATAATCAATACTATGAATGATTTCTTTTCAGGAAACAGAAAGTGAAAAATTCGAAAGAGAAATCATAAATTAGGGGATATTACACATAAAATTCTACACTCAAAGAAGTTCATAAAAACTATGAAAAATCTCGAAGCTCATAATAAGAATGAATCTCAAAAAGGCAAGAAAATGAAAACACAAAAAATCCCCCCGAGAGGGAGGATAATTTGTACGAGATAATCTCAAAAGAGATTATTTTGTAACTGAAATCTTAGCGCTAGATACACCAGTATAGTCTTCATCACTAACAGAGTCATAATCAAGTGCCGTAACAGCAAATGTCATACCTCCACCATTGAAGAATGGCATATTAGGAGCATAAACTTCAAATGATACAGTGCCTGTATTCTTAACAAGGTTAAGATTTGGAATTGTATTTACGAGGTCAAATTCAGCACCTGTAGATGAAGTAACATTTTTTGCAGCAGTAGATACACCAGTAACATTACAGTTACCAGTAGCACCATTTCGTACACACATGTTACCATCCCAAGTTACAGCAGTAGTTCCATTGAGAAATCCTGGAGTAGCCTTAATAGTTACTTTTTTAACATCAATAGCCGCTTCTGGGTCAAGATTTCGGATAGTTACAGTATAACGATCGAGATCATTAGACACCTTAGCAACTGTAACAGTAGGAACAACCTTACCTACAGTATATGTAGATGAAGCTGCTACAAATTCACCTGTTGTATTACCTGTCGCAAGAACTGATCCAGCAACATCAGCATTACCAGTAGATTGACGAGTAATATCAGTAGCTGCTATAGGAGCAACTCGAAGAGTAAACTTGCTCTGACCAGATGTAATATCAGTAAGAGATGTTGTTGTAGCAACAACTCGGATATTTTTTGTTACATCTTTAGGAATAACAAATGACATACTATTTGCAGTAATTTGACTTGGAGTTGAACCAGTTGCAGAAGTTACAGTAATAGTAGCTGGGATTTTAACATTTGTATCAATATCGTAAAGTTCAACACTATTGCTTGAAATAAGTTTTGTGAGGTCTGAAACATCTGAAGAAGAAAGAGCAGAAGAACCAGTAGTATTGTTTGCATTTGTAAATACAAGCTTACGAACAGTTATTTCTTCAGCTTCACCAAGAATAGCAAATCGTCCAATTTCTTGGTTAGATGCATTCGCAGTAAGCTTCTTTGTTGAAGGACCTGCTACTGTAGCAGCCTTAAATGTAGCTTTACCATTCATTACACTTGTACTATCACCTTGTTGTGTAGTAGTAAGAGTTACAGTATTACCATTTGAAACATTTTTTGCTTCATTAAGAGTAAGACCGAAGCGGTATGAACGAGTAGCAGCATTTGACTTAAGTGTTCCTGTAACTTTTGCTATAACAGTCTTACCAGCTTCAAGACGGAATTTGTCTGAAGAAGATACAAGAGAGACATTACTAGGATTTGTAACAGTCAAGAGATCTGTTTCGATTCCATCAACATTAAGAACGAGACGAGAAAAATTTGCAGCAGCAACAGAACCTGTGAAGGCACCTGTACCAGTTGCAGCTTCTGTAAGAGTATACTTCGTTACGTCAAATGAAGCATCTGAAGTAATCTTAAGGTTCATAAGAACAACACTTGATGCTCCAGGAGCAATAGTTTGTGAACCAGTAGAAACCTTAGTGATAGTTACATCAACACCTGAAAGTTGAATAGACTGAGCACCAAAAGCACCAGTTATAGCTGTTGAGTATCCAGTCTCTGTTTCAGTTGCAGAAACATCAGTTGAATCATTAATTTTAAATGTCGTTGTAGCAGTAGCACCAACATAAATAGTATCAGCACGAAGTTCATAATCTGCAGATTCACCAGCGAGAAGTTTAGTAGCAAGTCCTGTAACAGAGATTTTATCTGATGTCATAGTAACTGTACCAACCTTTACGCCGTTTCTGTAGGCTGCAACATTAGCAAATGCTTTTGTATAATCTTCACCAGTATCTTTTGAAAGTGTAAATCCGTTAATAGTAGTATCTCGAGAAGAACCACCGTCAATCTTTACATTTACGATACGCTGAGCAACTTTACCAGATGTTACAGAAGATGCAGTAGTAATACTTGCTACATTAACTTCTGTGGTCTTGTATGAAGTTGTATTGAGAAGACCAAGAGTTACAGGGAGACCTGAAGTACTTGATGAACCAGCACCAATAGCAGTTACAGAGAACTGGTGTTGGCTATTTGGTTGAGCGACTGTACCATCAAAGCTTACAAGAACATCAAATGAAACTGATGTACCAGCCTTAATAGTGACAGCATTATTAAGTCTTACAATTGCAGTTTGAGTAGTTGAGTTTGGCGTTCTGTTATCAGAAACAATAACTCCACTTTGAGCAAGTTGCATTGATTTAATATCTTTAATTGGACCAAGCCCTGAACGAGTAACTGAAACAGAGTTAAGAGTAACATCTGAAGTACTAGCAGAAATCTTGATTGAACCAACCTTAATGCTTGATGCATTGTATGGAACATACTGTGCAACAGCTGTACCGTCGAGACCAACAGTGAGAGCACCAGCAACAGTAGAACCAGTTGTAGTAGAACCAGTAGAACCAGTATTAGTAGAAGGAGGAACTGTAGGTTCTGTAGTGTCAGTATCGAGCTGAGCAGCACAAGATGCGATCTTGAATGCTTCACCACGAGAAGCTGTAGCGTTAGGACGGAAGTATGTAGCATTAGATGCACATCCGATTTCATTTGCACGGTTGATGTAACCAGCAAGATCACCGAGGTTTGCAACATCCATGTAACCAGCGTCAACATCGCTAGCAGTTTCACCTACTGCACCGAGAAGCATTTTTGTCATCTCAGCACGAGTAACAGGAGCGCTAGGACGGAAGTTTGCATTAGAAGTAGAAACGAGTCCAGCTTGAGCAAGAGCTTCGATGTAACCACAGAGGTCACCGAGCTTAGAGTTTACGTCACCGTAAACAGTACCAGAACACTCAGTAGCAGTGTAACCACCGAGATTAGCAGTAACCTTTGCAAGTTCTGCACGAGTAACAGTGTCACCAAGGCGGTATCCAGCCTCAGTAGACTGAGCGCTAATAACATCGTTATCAGCGAGGACCTGAGCGTAAGGAAGAAACTCACTTGCAGCTGACACAACAGACGCGCTGAGTGTAGAAGCAACGAGAGCAACCATACTTACTGCAGAAGTCATCTTCGTAGAGAAGTTAACCATAAAAAAGTAGGTTAAAAGAAATAAATGCGGAAATCCGCGGTTTGTTTTTGATATTCTTGGTCAGAGAATATCAGGGTTTGAATCACTCTCGGTCAAAAGAGGATTCACCATTCCATTCGAGAATATACGAATGGGAAGGTTAAAGCTTTAACCTCAAGTTATGTACATAACAAGAGGAAAGAAGGTACTTTTTAAAATACTCTCTTTCCTCTTGTTATAGAAAAACGAGAGATGACCGAAGCTTTGGTTTAGAGGAACATATATGATGTTAAAGAGCATCATGGCAAGAGGGAATATCCGCCGATTACGAGAGAAATAGTATGAACTATTGGCTTAAAGTCAAATAAAACTCGCGTATCTTCACTCTATTTTCACAAGGAAAAAATTTTAAACAATAAATAAATTAAAATTCAATTACTCATACTTCGCTTATAAAAAAGGAAATGCTCGAAAAGAATAAAAAGAATTCGTATTTTTCATGATTTCTTATACAATGGCTCTACTGTACTACAGAAGATGAAATTGTATGTAATTTTGGTTCTATAATTAAAGGGTTCTAGAAGATATGTAGTACATTTTACATTTAAATCATTTCCATATGAACACTATGAATATTGTTTTCCTCGTTTTATGAGGAATTTTTGGGGCAGGAAGTATACTTTCTTATTTTCACTTACAAATGAAGGGAAAGTGATCAAAGATTATCAAAGAGGCGGAACAAAGGGCGGAAGAAATCAAGAAGCGAGCGGAAGAATCTGCTCTCGTTATAAAAAAGGAACTCGATGATGCCCGAAACGATATCCGGGAAAGGAAACAAAGTGCGATTGAGCAAGAAAATAGACTTTCAGAGAAGGAATGAAAAATCGATAAAAAATATGAAGAACTTGAACAAAAAAGGAACGACCTTCTGAAAAAAGAGCAACAAATAGAAGAACGAATTGTTTCTGTAGATAAGAAACAATTCGAAATCGAAACAAAACTTGAACAAATATCAAGACTTTCTTCAGAGGAAGCTAAAGAACTTCTCATGAAATATACTGAAGAACGCTATGAAAGAGATATTCTCGGGCTTATAGAAAAAAAGAAAAAGGAACTCAAGGCTCGTGAATGAGAAATTTCTCGTGAAATTCTCATAAAAGCAATTCAGCAATACTCAGGGGAAGTTACTGGTGAAACAACGCAAACAATGGTACAACTCGAAAGTGATGATCTTAAAGGAAAGCTGATTGGAAAAGAAGGGCGAAATATTATTGCATTTGAAAAAGCAACAGGAGTATCACTTATTATAGATGATGCCCCAGATACTGTATTTCTGTCGAGTTTTGATCTTTTTCGAAGATATATCGCAAAAAAATCTCTCGAAGACTTAATCACTGACAAAAGAATACAGCCTGCTCGTATAGAAGAAATTGTCGAAAAAAATCAACAAGATGCAGAGAAACTCATTTACGATCTGGGACGAAAAACTATCGATGAAATGGGGGTAATTGGTATTCCTGATGAGATTGTTCCACTTATAGGAAAGTTCCGATTCCGAACAAGTTATGGACAAAATATCCTCATGCACTCAAAGGAAGTTGCATATATTGCTGAAGGAATTGCAAAACTTATTGGAGCAGATCCTGTTCTTGCTTTGAAAGGATGACTCCTTCATGATCTCGGAAAGGCAATGGACCATGACATAGAATGAACTCATCCAGAAATCTGAGGAAGAATCGCACGAAAATATGGTTTAGATGAGAAAACTATCAATATTATCGAAGGACATCATGATGATGTTCCTCAAATTTGTATAGAAACAAAGATTGTTCAAATTGCTGATGCAATATCAGCCGTAAGGCCTGGAGCTCGTCGAATGAATGTAGAGGATTATATCAAACGAATTGGAGAAATGGAAAATATAGCTATGAGTTTCCCATGAGTAAATAAGGCCTACGCTCTCTCTGCTGGTCGTGAAGTTCGAGTATTTGTTGATGCAGATACAATATCAGACCTCGAAGCAGAAAAAAGAGCACAGGAAATAGCTGCACAAATAGAGGCAAACTGTAGTTATCCAGGGGAAGTAAAAATCAATCTCATTCGTGAGAAGCGTGTTATAGAATATGCAAAATAAAACAAGCTCGTTTTTGACACAAACTTATATTTTATTATACTCTCTATCATCTTAATAGAGAGTATAATTTTTTATAGTAACTATGTATCCCCTTATTAATCTTACCGATTCTATTCAGATATATACATTTTGACTCTGTATGGTTATTGCATGGGGAGTATTTTTTATCCTCCTTCACCACTTTTCCTTGATACAAGGTCTCACAAAACATGTATTCGCTGATATATTTTCTTTTACTATTTGGAGTTTTATCTGAGCAAGAATACTCTATATGCTTGGCGAATGGAGAGATGAGAAATTTATATTCATCGATTTAATAGAATGAAACGGTATAGGAAAGTTTCTTCTTGATTTCTTTGTTACAGATACCTATAAACTTTCACTAGCAGGTGCACTTTTAGGATTCATAATAGTATTTCTTATAAAAATCCGAAAAGAAAGATGAACATTTCTTCGGTCAATAGATGCCCTTGTAAAAGCATTTCTCATAACAGCTGCAATAGGGTATTTTGGAGCACTTCTCGGGTGACAAGTGTATGGTATATCTTTCAATTCTCCCTTTTCAATTCACTATACAAATAAAAATAGTATAGTACCTTTTCAAAATGAACTTTTTCCTCTTCCAATTCTTTATAGTATTCTCTGTATTTGAATATATCTCTATATCACAAAGCTCGAGAAAAAAGAGAAACTCCCCCATGGACTCGTCTGATTTATTGGACTCGGAATGTATGGCATAGCTATCTTTCTTGCAGAATTTCTCTCTGGATCAACAGATATGCTTGAGTCATATATATTTATCAATCTCAATCAAGCAATTTGAATGATATTTATGGTAGGAGCATTTTTATGAACGATTCATCTTCTCAGAAAATAAAAAGAACTTCCATTTCTCGAATACTCTTTCTTCTTTTTATCACTTCTTGGTTTCTTTGACTCTGAATCGGTACGAGTGATACGAATATGACTGAATGAGTATGAGTACTCTTTCTCCCATTTTTAGTACTCCTTATACTTCCAAGAAAAAAATGAATATCTTTTGTATTGGTTTCTCTTATCTTTTTTTCAGGGTATACATTCGGCAATCTTTCCTATAAGAAAAGTATTGAGAATAATAAGTATTTTCAAAAGGAGATTCTTTCAGGAAAAGAATCATCAAAAATATATGTCGAAGGAGTGGTAAAAAATCTGGCATATACCTCTGAATTATCAGAAACATATATAGTAAATTTCGACAACTTCGACAATAGCTTATCCTTATCAGGATGAGAAAACTATCATTCATTTTTACTACTTGTCGAAGTTCCAAAAAATATGAAACTTTCTGAATGACAGGAGGTATCTTTCACTGGAAAGGTCGAAAGCATAAATCTTAATCTAACTAATGGATTTTCTCGATATACTTTTGGGGAATGAATTGTTGGAAAAGTTTTCGTTCCCAACTTGGAAAGAAGAGGAAATATATGATGGATTTATAATATAAGAGAGAGTATACGGAAAAATATTCTTCGAGGATTCCCAGAAAAAGAAGCCGGAATTATCCTCTGAATGACTATGGGAGATAAAAGTCTTCTCGTGAAAGAAATTCGTGAAAATTTTATGAATACTGGTACAACACATATTCTAGTTGTAAGTGGAGCAAATATTGCTCTTATCTTGATAATGATGAGCTCTGTTTTACGATACTTTCCATTCGCAAGATGACCAAAAATTATCTTAGTTGTCTTGTCTCTTATTTTCTATAGTATTCTCGTTGGATTTGATACGCCTATTCTTCGAGCACTGTGTATGGGAATAGTATCATACCTTGCGATAATGGGAGGAAAAAATCTTTCAAACATACCTCTTCTTGGTTTAGTTGCTTTTATTTTTTCAATTTTTGAACCACTTGCACTCGTATATAATCCAAGTTTTTGACTCTCCTTCTGAGCAACGCTCTGAATAGTCCTCTTCTGAAAAGATATTACAAAGTGGCTTTCTCTCAGAAATATCCCAGAATGGATTGCTGGAAGCATAGCAGTAACTTTCTGAGCAACCATAGGGAGTCTTCCTGCTATTATATACCACTTTTGAAATATTCCTGTCTCATGAATAATCGTCAATATACTTATCTGAAGTATCGTATGAATAATCATGCTTGGAGGAATGTTTTATATTCTTCTCAGCACGGTATGAACATTATTTTTATATAGTGTTGGACTTTTGGTATATCTACCAACAAAAATAATTATTTGGATTACTGATATATTTTCTGATTGATATATCCTTTCTATTCCGGAAGTATATAAGTCAACTATAATGATTTTTATCATATGACTGATATTTTCAATCATTTTACAAAAGGAGCTAGGAAAAATAGAAGAAATATATTAAGAAGTTTCTACACTCAAAATAAATCACTCTCAGATATATTTACTTGTTTGAGTAAATCTTTATCAACAGAATCAGATAAAAGAAACTGTCCGAGTAGCTCACGTAAATCAGAAAGAATAAATTCTCCATATGCTCGAGCCTTTTTTTCAGAAATACGAATATTGCGAGAAAGAAAGAAAAATACAAGAATTTCACTTACTGGTCATGAAATCTGATGAAACATACTTCCTGAAAGCATGGTATAAACTTTATTTAAGAGAACTATTGATGTTCTATCTGAAATACTATACATCTTTCCATACTGTACCCATTTACTCATCCAAAGACGAATAGAAGGGTGGAGATTTGATTCATGAAAATCCTCCATTTCATGTGCCCTGTGAATATCGAGAAGACTATGTATTTCCTCCTTTTTTTCAAGAGACTCAAGCATATAGAGAGAAGCCTCTGGATAGACAATTGCTATAAAAAAAACAATAAATCGAGCCGGAACCCCTAGTGACAAAAGTTTTGTTACTACAGGAATAAGATCAGCATAGTATGGGTTCTGGATAAATCTTTGTAAAATCTGAAATAAAGCATCATTATCTCATTTTGCTTTTTTTTCATCTTTTTGTGTTTTTTGTATCTGTGCTTGAGCTTTTTTATAAGACTCTTTTTGTTTCTCCGATTGTTCACGAGATTTCTCAGCACCAGAAACACTTTGTTCAGATCATTCACTAATGTCGATATCGTCGAGTGACATAAAATATATTATATAAAACTATCAGGAATAGGAAATGCATGAGCAAGATTTCTAATTTCTTCACGAATTTCTCTTTTTATAGATCCATTATCTTTGTTCTGCATAGCACGAATCATAAGTTCCGCAACAAGAGTACATTCTTTTTCAGTAAAACCGCGTGTAGTAATTGCTGGAGTTCAAAAACGAATACCTGAAGGATCAAACATACTTCTTGGTTCATCAGCAATAGAGTTTTTATTGAGAGTAATACCAACTTCATCAAGAACATTTTCTGCTTCTTGTCAAGTTACGCCCATTGAACCATAGACATCAGCGAGAATGAGATGATTACTCGTTCCTCCTCCGAGCATACGGATATTATGCTCATGAAATACTTTTTCCATTGCTTTTGCATTGGCAAGAGTTTGTTGGGCATAAAGTCCAAATTCAGGAGTAAGTGCTTCTCCAAAACATACAGCCTTTGCAGCAACAATATGCATATGTGGACCTCCTTGAAGTCATGGAAATATAGATTTATCAATTTTCTTTGCTATTTCTTCATTTTCCCGAACAAGAATAAGTCCTCATCGAGGACCTCGAAGTGTTTTATGAGTTGTAGTTGTTATAACATCAAATCCGAAGTCAAACGGATTTTTTAGAGCCTTGCCTGCAATAAGTCAAGCAATATGAGCCATGTCTGCCATAGTGAGTGCTCCAACTTCGTGCGCAATACTCACAAATTTTTCATAATCAAGTTCTCGTGAATACGCAGAAAATCCTGCAAGAATGAGTTTCGGTTTTTCACGGAGTGCTGTCTCTCTGAGAGCATCATAATCAATCTCTCCTGTTTCAGGGTTTTTCATTTTGTACCGTACAAAATTAAAACTTTTTGTAATATGAGTTACGGGATGCCCATGTGTAAGGTGTCCCCCATGGGAAAGATCCATGCCTAAAATAGTATCTCCAGGAGCACAAAGGGCATAGTATGCTCAAATATTTGCTGGTGCACCTGAATGGGGCTGAACATTTGCATATTTCGCACCAAAAAGTTTACATGCTCGTTCGATGGCAATTTCCTCTATTTTATCAGTAAACTCTTGGCCTCCATAGTAACGCTTATGTGGATATCATTCACTATATTTATTTGTAAAAGCAGAACCCATTGCTTCATGAACCGCTTTTGAAACATAGTTTTCTGACGGAATAAGTTCAAGTCAATCTTCTTCTCGTTTTTCTTCTCATCGTATGAGCTCTGCAACATCTCTATCTTGTTTTTGTATAAAAGAAATATCTTGTGGTGTAGACATAGGAATTTAGTTTTTAGGAAATAATAAATTTATACTTCCATTTCAATTGGGATAAAGAGTTTTCATTGTATATAGTTCATATAAAAAATGTTAAAAAGTCATAGTTTTTATAAGTTCTTTCATTTCCTTCGTTGTTTTCTTTTTCTCTATCTGAATTTTTAAAATCTTCTTCGCTCCGTCAAGTTGTCTATCGTATGTATTTTTATAATCATCTGCTGTAAGATTGATTTTTATATCAGGCTCTATTCATTTTTCATCAATTAACCGACCATTTGGGGTAAACCATTTCGCTGTAGTTATTTTAATCATACTCCCATCTGAAAGAGGAAATGGAGTTTGAACAGATCCCTTTCCATATGATTTTTCTCAAACAATAAGGGCACGTTCATAGTCCTGGAGTGCTCCAGCTGTTATCTCACTCGCAGAGGCACTCATAGAATTTATGAGAATAATTATAGGAATTATTACATTATTTTGTGTTCCTTTTTGTGTATAAAAAGTCATATTTTCTCTCGGATTTGTACCTTTTGTGACAACGGTAACCTTATTTTTTGGAAGAATTGTTGAGAGTATATCAACAGATGACTCAAGAAAACCGCCTCAATTATTTCTAAGGTCTATGATAATTCCCTTTGCACCTGAACCGATAAGACTTGTAAATTGCTTCTGAAAATCAAGTGCTGTATTTTCTCCAAAAATATTCACTTCAATATATCCTATATTTTTATCTTTTATCTCAGAAACAACTGTTGGAACAACAACGGTATCTCTTTGTATTTTTATTGTTTTTTCTGATTTTGTTTTTGCTTCGATATATAGAATGGTTATAGTAGTTCATTTTGGTCATCGAATCATATTTACTGCTTCTTCTGATGTGAGTCAAACAACGGTTCTTCCATTTACAGAAATAATAATATCTCATGCAACAAGTCCAATTTTCTCTGCAGGTGAATTTTCAAGAACTTTCATTATTTGTATTCATTTTATATTTTCTTGTATAACAGCACCTATTCCCTCAAAATCACCATGGAGTGTATCAGTAAACTTTTTTGTTTCAATATCATTAAAATAATTTGTATATTTATCACCAAGAGATGTTGCCATACCCTCAATAAATGTATCCTCAAGTTCTTTTTTATTTTTTGTATTAAAAGAAAAATAATTTTCCGATATAATAGAATATATTTCTCGAACCTTCTTTGAATCGAGTATACTTCATGAATAAGTTGAAAAATCTCATGATTGTATTTTTGGAAAAAATGCATACATATCATAGGATGGATCTCGAAAAAAAGAAAAGAAGTATCAAAAGAAAAAGAAAAGAAGACCGAAAATTATATTTTTGTAAGAAACTTTCATTTTTATGATTGAAATAATATATACATGTTAGTGTAGGAAAATAGGAAGAAAAAACAAATAAAAGTATTGAAGAAATAAACGATAAGAATTGATTGTTAAAAACTTATAAAATATTGATAAAATAGAGGAAAATGGAAAGAAAGTTTTTAAAGAATTGTTAAAAACTAGCTGGAAATTTATTTATTAAGAATAGAAGAAAAAAATAACAAAATAACCTTATACTATAAATAGAATAAATTAATTAAAGACATAATAAAAACTTTAAAGAAAATAAATTGTAAAAAAAATGAAAAATGATAAAATCAAAATATGTTTTGAATATCATTATCTTGAAGGAAGAAAAAAGAAAAATTCCTTCAAGAAGTAATTAAAAATCTACGAATTGAAGATGAGGAAAAAGATATATATTTCCTCTCTTTAGAAGTTTTAGAAGAAGATGAATTTAATACTTTTTATGAAAAAATCAGAGTTCAAATAGATACAAATGATTTTACAACACACTCAAGAATAGAGCCATTTTCATCAAAACTTTTATAATATGCAATTTAGTGCTGTCTGTTCAAAATGAAATAAAAAACTTACCCTTTCACTTTCAGCATGAAGTCTTGACGAAGCGAGAACAATTCTTCATGGTCAAGGGTATTCAATTATAGAACTCCATCCAATAGATTCAAAAGAACAAAATATTTCAGAAGATGCGAATTTCTTCTTTTTTGATATATATATAAATGGAGAACTTAAAACATGAAAAATACAATCCGATGATATATTTAAGTCTTATAAAAAACTTATAGAGGATTTATCCTATGATGTTGTATATATTTATACACATGAATGAATGGGTGAAGAACAAAAAAAAATTATCACAGCAAAAGTGAAAGATACTTATGCTATGTATAAATCAACACAGTGAGAAGAAGTAAAACAAGAGAAGAAAGAAACAGAAAAAGAAAAAGAAATGAAAGAAATATCTTCGTGACTTGTAAAAGAGATAGATTTTTACTCTAAAATAATAGATTCCACAATAGTAAAAATACAAGATGTTTTTACAAAATATTCAAGTATTGTTACACCAACAAAGAGAAGTGATTTAGAGAAACTTCAACAAATTCTTCAACAGTCAAAAGGAAGTTCAAATATACAAAAATTAAAAATGCTTCTCGAGGATACTCTTAAACTTATTTGACAAATAGAATTAGAAGTACTCAAAGCATGAATGATTCAAGAAAGAAAAAAATTTTTAGAATCAACAAATTCTTTATTAAAACAAATTTGATCAAATGAAAGAATAAAAGAAGAAGAAAAAAAGAAGGAAGAAGTTGATGTAAACAAAGCACTTAATGGTTTATTTGATAAAATATCTTCAAAAAAGAAGGAAGAGAAGAAGCTTGATACAAATTCTTTTGTATACTATAAAAATCAAAGAGAATTAAACCTTTATAGAGAGCGACTTAATAAAACAGACTTTCAAATATTGAAAGCATTTTTTACCTTTAAATTTGAGGATGCAAGAAAACTTCTCTTAAAAAAGAAACTTATACTTCAAAATATTCAAATTATAGATAATCGTATTCATAATAAAACGATTTCTTATACAAAAATTGTCCACGGCTTTCGTTATTATACAGATATAATCGTTGGATGAATAGCGAATATGTCAGATATATGAGTTTATAGTCTTCTTTTATATACCTATGCATATATTATTATAAACACACTTTCATATGCCCACATTCTTCAAATAACTATCGAACCAAAATCATTCCTTTTTGTGAGTATCTTTGCGTGTATAACTCTTATATTTTCATTTATAAGAAATATTTTCTTTCTGATAATTTGAATTCCAGTAATGATATTTATTTTCTCATTTCTCTCTATTAACTTTTAAGAATGTATTTTCTTCTCATTCTTATACATCTCCTATTTATAACTACAACACATCTTCTCGGATTTTATATACTCGAGGGAATTTTTATACTTTCGTTTTTCTTCTCTCTTCTTTATTTCTCACCATTTTTCTTTGTAAAAGAGGATAATATTTTTTCTTTTCCAGAATTTAATTTTTCTCTCAAAGAAACAGTAAACCTTCCTGTTATACTTTTTTATATTGGAATATATATCACTATTTTTTGATTTACAAATGATAGAGCCTCTTTTTTTCAAGCACACAACACTTTTCTTATTATTCTTTTCTTTATTTTATTTTGAATTCTTTTTGCTTTTAATGAGAAAAAAAATGTATTTTTTGATATTTCTCGAATTCAACTAGGAATCACTTATACTACCATTATTCTTTATTCCCTTCTTCTTTTAGATTCCCTTCCAAGGTTTCTTACGATTACTCTTATAGTTTTTACACATATTTTTTCTTTCTTCTTTTTTCGCAGGGAGACGATAGAAAAACCATATTTTTTCTTTCTTTGGATTCTTTCAATTCTTTCGAGTCTTCTTCTTGGTATATTTTTTCTCTTTCCTACAGCTTCCATTTCGTTATTTCCAAGCATTGTAGCTATTTTTTCTATAGCTATTTTTGAGTTTCTTCCAAAAATTCAGTACTTTAGAGAGTTTCATAAAACCACGAGAATATTCTTACTTATACTTATTCTTCTGATAAGTGTGTTTATGGCATATACAGCCCTTTCATCCATTTCTCTTCTTACGATGTTGTTTTTTGTCATCCTATTCCTTTTTTCGGTTCATATACGATATGGAAATTCTGTCTGTCTTATAGTTTGAATTTCTTATATTTACTTTATATACTCAGTGTTATTTTTTCCACTTCTTCAGTCATGATCTAGTATATCAATACTTCTTTTCATTTTCTTTCTCCCTCTTTGTATTATTGGGAATACATATTTTTGGGATGAACGTTCAGAGTATGATTTCAGTATCCTTCATTATTCAAGTATAGGATTTAGTGTTATTTTTTCACTCTATAGTCTATTTTTTATTCCTCTTTGAACATTTTTTACTCCATTTCTTTCAATTATTGTATTTTTATTTTCCCTCCTTTCCCTCCTTTCCTATTTCCGTTTTACCTATAAATAATTATGTATTTTTCCGTTTCTTTCATCTCATCTCTTGTAGAAAATAGCTATAAAAATATTGCTTTGGAACTATCCAGTCATTCTGATTTAGATATTATTTGAGATATTCTCTCATCTTCTATGAAGGATACTCTTTTGAAAAATCTTTCAAAAAATAAAGAAGAAAAAAAGAAAGTTATAGAACTTTACGATATTTCTCCAGAAATCCATTCACTTTTTGTATTTTTTCCAGAAGAGGATGGTCTTTTGGAAACTCGAAGCGAATTTTTTCGTGGACTTCCTACAGATACACTCGTAATTGTCCAAACAGAAAGAAAACTCGCATATGAGGCTCTTGTTTTGAGTACATATTCATATCAAAAATATCTTTCAAAATCAAAGGAGAAACAGTATTGATTTTTTGTACTAGAAGAAGAAAAAAATGAGTTTATAGAATGATCAAAACTCTATGAGGCAATTTACTGGGCACGAGATCTTATAAATACTCCTCCTCGAGACTCAAATCCTGAAAAAATCGTAGAAATTATTGAGAAGCATAATTGGAAAAATTTTACTCCTAAAGTTTTTGATAAAAAGTCGCTCGAAAAACTCTGATGTGAACTTCTTCTTGCAGTATGAGCAGGAAGTGATTTCCCCCCAGCTATGCTGATTTTAGAACCCAAGAAAAAGAATGAATGAGATACATATGCATTCATCGGAAAGGGTGTTACCTTTGATGCAGGAGGCATTCAGATAAAGCCAGATACAGCTATGCTCGATATGAAGTGTGATATGTCTGGTGCTGCAGGTGTTATAGGTGCTCTTATGTATCTTGATTCTTTTGAGAACCTTCCTGTAAATGTAATTGGAGCAATCGGCCTCACGGAGAATATGACTGGTGGTAAAGCATTTAAACCTCTTGATATTTATCGTGCATATAATGGAACAACAGTTGAAATTCACCATACAGATGCTGAATGAAGGCTTGTTCTCGCGGATGTTATGTCGTATGTAGAAGATGTTTATAAGCCAAAGCATATTATTACCATGGCAACTTTGACGGGAGCCTGTGTATATGCCCTTGGTCATGATATTGCTGGGATTATGTGAGACGATGAGACTGTAATTTCATCTCTTCTCTCGACAAGTTCGCCATATGAGAAAGTTTGGCGACTTCCTCTGAACGAAAAACTTAAAAAATCACTTAAAGCAGACATTGCTGATCTCAAAAATGTTGCTCGTTCTGAAAAAGCAGGTTCTTCTATTGGGGGTGCTTTTCTATCATACTTTCAGTGAAAAGCAAAACTTACCCATATCGATATTGCTGGTCCAGCATATAGAGAAACAACATGGGGGTATATGCCAAAAGGAGGAACTGGTTGGGGGGTAAAGATTCTTTCTGAGTTTATCCTTTCTCTTTCGTCAGAGTCAAAAAAATCATGAAAAAAATCAGAGAAGTAATAAATGATATATTTTTTGAAGAAGAGAAAGTCTTCATAAAAAAAGAATTTCGTATAAAGAACCTTATAGATCATTATAAAAAGGAATTTCCAAACTTTGCTCTCGATGGAGTGTTTGTTTGAGAGTCCTACTTTTCTCTTGAGAAAGAGTTAGAGCTTTATAAATATCAATCAGAACGAGCATTTGTAGAACTATTTTCGTCCATTCTAGAAGAAATATATACTTCATCAGAATTTAGAGATACTATGTCGAAGTTTGGCGATAATGTCGAAGTTTTATGGAGTCCTGTTCCGATGCATTGGACGAGATACTTTTATAGATGATTTAATCACATAGATTTTCTCGGAAAGTATTTCTCTCGAAAATATACCCTTTCTTATGCATCAATCTTAAATACCCGATTTTCAAAACGACAATCACATCTTTCTCGACAAATGAGACTTGAAAATCGTAAAAACTCTTTTACAATGAAACCTCGCGTTTCAATTCCGGATGTAGTTATTCTCATAGATGATGTTATCTCTACGGGGGCAACAGTCCATGAATGTGGAAAAATTCTTAAATTACATGGTGTAAAACACGTTATAGGTGTTTTTCTTGCTTCTAACTTTCATTAATATGTCTGAAAATATCGAAATCATCTGAGCTGAAACACATAACCTTAAAAATGTTTCTGTAACTTTTCCAAAAAACTCTCTTGTTGTTGTTACAGGAGTTTCTGGTTCAGGAAAATCATCCCTTGCATTTGATACACTTTATGCTGAGTGACAAAAACGATACCTTGAATCGCTCTCGACCTATGCTCGCATGATTATATCTGATATATCAGATGCTACAAAGGTTCGAGAAATACGATGACTTTCCCCAACAATTGCTATTCATCAAAAAACGGTTTCAAATAATCCACGGTCTACTGTAGGAACAATAACTGAAATATATGATTTTTATAGGCTCCTGTATACAAGTATAGGTATCCCGTATTGTCCAAACCATCCAGACATATCCCTGAAAAAAAGCACTATAAAAGATATTGTCGATATTGTGTCGAAGTTCGACAATGGTCAAAAATTTCATATTCTTATGCCTCTAGGGAGTATTGAGAGTTATTCTTATATTGATATAGCAAAAAGAGTAACAGATATGGGTTTTGTCCGTTTTCAGGTAGGAGATATTACGTACTCTGTTGCAGATCAAATAGATGCAACTGCTGAACAAAAAGACTGAATATATGTGGTGGTTGATAGGCTTGTAAAGAAAGACGATGATACATTTCACGTCCGTCTTACGGATTCACTCAGGCTTGCTCAGGAAAAGTCAAATGGATCAGTTACTTTATATTCAGAGAGTGCTGGATTTATTCCATTTTCTTTCCAGTCTTCATGTCCTATTTGTGACTTTCATCTTGAAGAACTTATACTTTCACATTTTTCCTTTAATTCACATCATGGTGCATGTGAAGTGTGTCATGGACTCGGTTTTTCAACACAATTTCATGAAAAAGATATCATAAATCCCCGTCTTTCCCTTGCAGAATGAGCTATCCTTCCTTGGCAAGCACATCCATATTATACACTCCTGCTTGATTCTGTATGTAACAAGGAATGAATTCCTACGAGTATTCCCTATGAAAGTCTTGATAAAAAACAAAAAGAGAAAATTCTCTATGGAGTTTCTGGGACTTTCGAGGTTGAATATGTTACGAAATGAAATGATGGAAAGATTCATAAGGCTCGATATGAGGGTATTATTCCTAATCTTGAGAGAAGATACGCTGAAGGAGATCTTGCAAATGATGCATATATGAAGCGAATTGCAAATTTTGCTACAGAGCAGGAATGTCGAAGTTGCAATGGTTATAGACTCAAAAAACAGTACCTTAATGTGAAAATTTGATGAAAGAATATTGGCGAACTTGCTTCTTTTTCTGTTGAAGACTCTCTCAGATTCTTTGAATCACTCAGCCTATCAGAAACTGAGAAGAATATTGTAAAACCCATACTGAAAAATATTGTTGAACGACTTGAGTTTTTGAGAGGAGTATGACTTGACTATGTTACTCTTGCTCGACGAGCAAATACTCTTTCTGGAGGTGAGTCTCAGAGAATTCGTCTTGCAACCCAAATAGGAACCCGTCTTGAGGGGATTATATATGTTCTTGATGAACCATCCATAGGTCTCCATCCCAGAGATAACGATATGCTTATAGAGAACCTAAAGAAACTTGCACAAATAGGAAATACTGTTGTTGTTGTCGAACATGACGAAGATATTATGCGATGTAGTGACTATGTTCTTGATATAGGGCCATGAGCATGAGTGCACGGTGGTGAGGTTCTTTTTTCATGACCGTATAAAAACCTTCTTCATTCGAATACAGAAACTGCAAAATACCTTTCAAATATAAAGAGAGTTGAACGAAAAAACCCTATTACTGATAAACCAAAAAAGTTTATCGAAATATATGGCGCAAGAGAAAATAATCTCAAAGATATAAATGTCCGTATTCCTCTCGAATGTATGACTGTTGTTACAGGAGTTTCTGGTTCAGGAAAATCATCCCTTGTTATGGATATACTTTCTGTCTCTCTTCAGAACCACTTCAATAAATCATCGAATCCTGTTGGGAAGCATGAGCGTGTCGAAGGTGTCGATAACATCGACAAGGTAATTATTATAGATCAATCTCCTATAGGAAAAACTCCACACTCAAACATTGCTACATATACGGGGGTTTTTACTTATATTCGTGAAGTATTTGCTGCTTCTCTTGATGCTCAAAAACGATGATTCTGACCAGGACGATTTTCTTTTAATACTCGAGGGTGAAGGTGTGAAGTATGTGAATGAAGTGGTACAAAAAAGATAGAAATGCATTTTCTTCCTGATGTCTATGTTGAGTGTGAGGCTTGCTCCGGTACTCGTTATAATAATGAAACTCTTACGGTTCAGTTTAAGGGAAAAAATATCTCAGAGATTCTTGCCATGACCGTCGAAGATGCATCTGAATTTTTTACAAGTTTTCCTCGTATTAAGAGAGTTCTCGATGTTTTAGTTGATGTTGGTCTTGGTTATATAACTCTCGGACAATCTGCTCCGACACTTTCTGGCTGAGAATCTCAGCGAATCAAACTTGCCTTTGACCTCGCAAAACGCTCGACAGGAAAAACTCTCTACATTCTCGATGAACCAACTACTGGGCTTCACTTTTCTGATGTACAAAAGCTTCTCGATATACTCGATAAGCTCGTACAAAAATGAAACAGTGTCCTGGTTATAGAACATAACCTCGACATCATCGCCAATTCAGACGCCATCATCGACATAGGTCCAGAGGGTTGAGATAGAGGATGAAACCTCGTATTTGCATGACCTCGTGATAAACTCCTCTCTGTCGAAGAAAGCTATACCGCGAAGGCACTCAGAAGGTATATGGAAAATAAAAAGTCATAGGAACTTCCTATGACTTTTTATTAATGTCCTAATCTCAGTATATCCTCATGTACGCTATTCGCTGCGAGACACCCCTCAGCAGCACTCATGATGGTCTGTCGGAATTTATTACTATTTGTTGTTACATCGCCAGCGGCATAGAGTCATGGTACACTTGTCTCTTGTCTCTTGTCGACGATGAGAGTACCATCAGTATCTTTTTCTGGATTTAGATTGTCGACAATCCGTGTAAATGGTGTCGAACCAATGGCGACGAATACTCATTGTACAGCAAGTTTTTCCCCATTTTTGAGAAGGAGGTTTTGTACACCCATTATATCTCATTGTACTTCTGATACTTGAGTATTATAGTGAAATGTGATATTTTCTCGTGCTTTTGCTTTTTCTACCCAAATATCCTCTGCTCGGACGACATCGGAACGAACGAGTATATGTACATGCTTACATATCTCAGAGAGGTAAAGAGCTTCTGTGATAGCAGTATTTCCTGCACCCACGACAGCGACATCGAGTCACTTATAAAAGTTTCCATCACAAGTCGCACAATATGATACACCCTGTCCATAAAACTCCATTTCGCCAGGAGTCCCGAGTTTTTTATACTCATTTCCTGTGGAGAGAATTATGCGTTTGGTTTCATAAGTATCTCCCTTCATAGTTTTGACGACAAAATGGTTTTCGCCAATTTTTGACACTTCTTCGACACGATCCTGGATGATTGTCGAGCCAGCACTTTCCGCATGTTTGATAAAGTTCTTCATAATATTCCCTCCTGAGTCAGACAGAGTTCATGGATAGTTCTCGACACAATGGGAAGTTGCGAGAGCCCCCCCAGGGAGTTCACCGATAATAATATTCGAAAGTTTATATCGACTTGCATACATGCCTGCTGGGAGACCTGCTGAGCCAGCACCAATAATTATAACATCATAGATGAGCATAGAAAAATGAATAAGAAAATAGGATTTTCAAAAATAGATGAATAGTTATAAAACTATACCTCTTATAATGAGAATTATTCTCATTATATAAAAAATAACTTGAATGCAAGTTAAATAGTATCTTTTCGAGACATTGCTCGAGACTCTTGAATATGACTATTGATTTTTCTCGCATTTTCTATCGGATGAGGCGCATAGAGTACAATCATATCAGAGTGTTCACTTGCTGTATGAATATGTACATGTCCATATCACAAAAGCGTTTGAAGGATTCCTGACGTTTCCGCATTTACTTCTTGGACTCGATCAATACTACATTCAGTTACTTTTCGGGAAAGAGCTGATATTTGTTCTATTCATATAATTCGTTCATTTGTAATGATAAATAAATCAAGTTCGTCATTTACCCAGGAGAGAAATATAAAAGTGAGAAAAAAAATCCAGTAAATTGATATAAATGCCCAGAAGATTGCCCCTCCAAATAGGCTTACTAACCCATCTTTCATGAGAAGAAGGATTCCTGAAGAAATGAGTAAAAAGATTATATAAATTACCTTAAAAACAAATACTATCCAGTGTCTATGAAGGACTTTGAGTATTTGTTCATTTTCTTTTAAGAATGGAATATGTTCTTTTTTGATAATCATGGTGAGGTAATATGAGGGGGCTTGAAGTAGAGGGGAGTTATATGGGATTCTTTTTCTTTTTGGCTAAATATATGGTAAATGTACTTCATATCTTCTTTATATTCTATGAAACTTTGCGATCAAGTAAAATGAAACTCTCAAAAACTTCAAACATATCCTACATAAATATCTTCAGGGATTTCAGATGGATTCAAGATATTCCCCTTTTCTCATACAAGATATTCTTTCTCATTCATTTGAAGAAGGGGTTTTCATTCATGGGAATCAATGATGTCGAAGAAGTGTCAGGATTTTATGGAAATCCCCTTTGAGAGTTTTATGCTATTGATAATAAGGCTTATTGTTCTCATAAGGGTAAATGGTCCAGGTCAATTGATACACCATATTTCTTTTATATCTTCATGTTCGACAATATCGACAAGAGTCTTTGGTAAGGTTGTTGCAATATCAAAGGTTTTTTCTATTGAAAATACAGAAACAGGAATAGTCTGTTCGTAGATATATATATTGATTTTTTGACCGAGAGGATTGATAAAAAGTATTTTCATAAATTAGTTTCAACGGTAAGAAAGTGCTTCAAGAATATGGCGAACTTCGACATTTTTATTATTATCTATATCAGCTATGGTGCGAGCAAGACGAAGAATTCTATAGTATACACGAGTTGAGAGTTTTAGCTTTTCTGTCGAAGATATGGCGAGAGAAAGAGCGTCATCTTTTATTTGAGCGTATTTTTCTATGTCGATATTCGACATTTCTGCATTTGAGTAAATCTTTGTTCAAAAGAATCTTTTTCTCTGAACTTCTTTTGCTTTTTTTACGAGCTCTTTGAGCTCTTTACTTGTCATTCATGTTCTTTTCTCAGAAATTTCTCATACTTTTACTCGAGGAACTTGAATAAATATATCAATTCTGTCAAGTATTGGTCACGAAAGACGAGAGCGATACCTTTCAATAGATGAATGAGAACACACACATCGCTTCTCTGAATCTCACATATATCAACATGGACATGGATTCATAGCTCAAATAAGAGAAAATCTAGCAGGATATCGTGACGATTGGTGAACTCGATTAATAGTAATTTCACCATCCTCAAGGGGTTGTCTGAGAGTTTCGAGAAGAGTTTTATTAAATTCGAGGAACTCGTCGAGGAAGAGCACTCATTTGTGTGCGAGAGAAATTTCCCCTGGTTTTGAATCCCTTCCCCCACCTATAATTGATGCCTCACTTGCTGTATGGTGAATGGTTCGAAAAGGTCTTTCCTCGACGAGCGGAAATTCTTTCGAGAGAAGTCATGCAACAGAATATATTTTAGAGAGTTCTATTTTTTCTTCTAAACTCATATCAGGAAGAATAGAAGCAAGTGCTTTTGCGAGCATTGTTTTTCCTGATCCAGGGGGACCTTGCATGAGCATATTATGTCACCCTGCTGCCGAGATAATAAGTGCTCTTTTTGCATGTTCTTGTCAAATAATATGAGAGAAGTCAGTCCCAACTGCTGCTGAGGGCGCATGTATTTGTTCGCATCGAGTCTCTCGGAGTTCTTTTTCTCCTGTTAAAATCTGAACAACATCATTGAGGTGGCGAATTCATATGATTTGTATATCAGGAATAACAGACACTTCAAGACTATTATCAAAGGGGAGAAAGACTATACTTTTTCCTGTTTCTCGTGCAAGTATTGCAATCGGAAGGGCTCATTGTATGGAACGAATGCTTCCATCAAGAGCGAGTTCTCACACAAAGAGCGAGTTCTCTATAATATCTTTTTTAAATTCTATTTCTTTTCAGAGAATTCAAAGTGCTATAGGAAGGTCATAGAGAGGTCACTTTTTTTTCATATCAGCAGGTGCCAGATTCACAGTAATTCGTGCTCATCCAGGAAATGTATAACCAGAGTTTTTTATAGCACTTCGTACGCGTTCACGGGATTCCTGTATGGCGGTATCTCAGAGTCATACTACAGTAAATTGTCCCATGCCCGTCACAACATCGACTTCTACTTCGATAATATGTCCAGATATTCCTGATATAGATGCAGAAAAGAGTTTTTGCATAGGAGAGACAAATTTTAGTTATGAAAAATTCTATGAGAAAAAGGGCGAAATGGAAATCTTTTTCATGAGAAAATTCTGTTACAAAATTGTTACATTTTGGCTTTATAAAGCTAAATCTAATAGTTAGAAGATATTAACTATACTTCACTAATTATCAAAGTTTCATAGTAAAACCTTTGGCTTTTCTCTCTTCCACCACTTTTTCTCCATCTGTAAAGAGAAAATATGTGCGAATATTTGGCGTATTCTCATCGTTTTGGTATTATTGAGGGCATGAAGTACCCAAATACACAAAAAAATCTTATGAAATTCTTCTTCCTTGTGGTCGGAATTTTTTTCGTTTTTGCTGAAGATATTTATGCAATAACTACTCGTACTGCATCGGTAAATGAAAAGGCAAAACCATGATTTTTATCTGAGCTTTGGGATGCTCTCGTATATGTTGGGACGAATATCTGAAATATCCTCCTTTTTGTTATTATCCTTTGGATAACTTTGCGAATTATTCGTCTGACCTATGAAGTTCTTACAACGGAGAGGCTTGTATATATGCGGATCACCCTTCCTCGTGCTGACTCAAAGCTCGATAAGGAAAAAGAAACAAAGAAGGATTTTAAGGAGAAAATCGGTATCATGACAGTCTTTTATAAGTCAATTCATAATATCACCCAGGCAAGTGCGTGGGATACTTTTATGAACTTTATTTTCCGACATGCAAAAATTTCCCTTGAACTTTTTTTCCATGACGGACAAGTACACTTTTACGTTGTTGGCTATAAGGAGCATGCCACTCTTCTTATACAGCAAATTACTTCAAACTATCCTGATGCGGAGGTAAAAGTGATTACAAAAAAGGATATGCCAGAGATTAAACCACTTTGATATACCCTTCAGGCCGCATCTATAGGCAAAAGAACAGATGATATCTATCCTATCAAGACATATAAATACTTTGAAGATGATCCACTTTCAAGTTTTACCAACAATTTTGGTTCTCTAAAGAAAACAGATGTTGCATGTATGCAGTTTGTTCTCAAACCACTCTGACATAGTTGGAATAAAAAAGCAAAAAAAGCTGCAAGTTTAGTAGCAAAATGAGAGTATAAAAAATGAATTAAATTCGGAATTCTCGGGTCAGCAGTTCGTATTATTCTTGCTCCTATTTCTTGGCTCTTTTTCCGATTTCTCAAAAATGAAGAATCTGCTTCAAACGCACCAGGAGCTTCAAGTGGAGATTCATACAAGATATTTAACCAAGCAGAAACTGAAGCCCAAAAGATGGTGGGTGAATCTGCCTGACAACCAGCATTTCGTGGATCTATACGAGTAATGGTAGCTTCTGATACGCCTGTATCTGCAAAGAATGGACTTTCGACACTTGTTTCGGCAACAAATATATTTACAGATGAATATAATAACCAACTTGAAAATCCGCAGATGATAGAAGATCCGTTTCGTTTTATTTTTACTCCCCTTCGTTACTTTGCTTATAAGTTTCGTCTCGTAGGAGTATTTCAGAATATTTCAGTTTTTTCAACAGATGAGCTCTCGACGATGTATCACTTTCCAGATATTAACTACAATAAATCACCAATTATTTCTTGGCTGGAATATAAGATGCTTCCTATTCCTCAGAATCTGAAGTTTCCGAAAACTCCACTTATTTTGAAGGACTATAAAAGAGATAAGAATGGGAATATCTATACGAATGACGGATCACTTCTTCAGGTTGATGCGAATAAGAATCTGAAACGAGACGAAAATAAAAATCTTCTTCTTCTCGACGGAACCACTGTTCCATGCTTTGCCGAATGAGAAAATATCGGTCGTCCTATAGAAGAATGAAAGATACCGGTACAAATTGATGAACAGCGAAAACTCGGAGGTTTTCCTCTCTATACTGACGGTATTCTTATGTGATGGAATGAGTATAGAAATCAGAAAACCCCAATATATTTTTCGAAAAAAGATAGAGGAAGACACCATTATATTATCGGTAAATCAGGATGAGGTAAATCCGTATTTATTGGGTATCTTGCTCGTCAGGACCTTTGGTCTGGTGATGGACTTGCAGTTATTGACCCTCATGGAGACCTCGTGGAAGATATTATTGCTTATACACCAAAAGAACGAGCCAAGGACATGATTATATTTGATCCTGCTGACTATGAGCGTCCAATGGGACTCAATATGCTCGATATTATTGCAACCGATCCAGCACTTAGGTCTATCGAAAAAGACCGCGCTGCTCTCGATGCAACGAGTATTTTTATCAAGATGTATGGTGATGAAATATTTGGTCCAAGAATTCAACACTACTTCCGGAATGGATGTCTCACATTGATGGATGACGAAGAAGATGGATGAACTCTGATTGATGTTCCAAGACTCTTTGTTGATGAAGCTTTTATGAAATATAAAACTTCAAAGATTAAAAATGTTATGGTAAAGGCATTTTGGGATCATGAATATGCACAGACAGGGGATCGTGAGAAACAAGAAATGATTCCATTCTTTTCAGCAAAGTTTGGCCCGTTTATTACAAATACTACAATGCGTAATATTATCGGACAAACAAAGAGTGCTTTTAACCTCAGAAAAGTCATGGATGAACAAAGAGTTCTCATGGTAAATCTTTCAAAATGACGAATAGGAGACCTTAATGCACAACTCCTTGGTCTTATCATGGTTTCAAAGATTAATATGGCAGCCATGAGTCGTGCAGATATTCCTGAAGCTGAGCGAAAAGACTTCTTTCTCTATGTCGATGAATTTCAAAACTTTGCGACTGATACTTTCGGAGAAATTCTTTCAGAAGCTCGTAAATACCGTCTTGCTCTTATTATGGCTCACCAATTTATTGCCCAAATTGGGGGAAGCTGAGATAAGCAAGGAAAATGAGGGAAACCGTCAATCAAGGATGCAGTATTTGGAAATGCGGGAACGATTATGTCATTTAAGGTTGGTGCCGAAGATGCAGAGTATCTCGAGAAGGAATATGCTCCACTTCTCTCTCAGCAGGATATTATCGGAATTGCAAATTTTACAACTTACTGTAAACTCAACATCGATAATGCCACTACACGACCTTTTGATATGAAAACCCTTTGGGATACAACCTATAAAAATGCAGAAGTTTCGAGAATAATCAAAGAATATTCTCGAAAAATGTATGGACGAAAGAAAGAATATGTCGATATGGAAATCGAGGCCCGTATGTGAATCGTTCGAGAAGATGAACCTCCTTCAATATAAAAAATATGCTCCATAGAATTCTTCCCATCATTGTCGCTCTTTTAGTTCTGCTCGATGCTTTCTTGCTTCTTGCTCTTTGAGAAGTATCTCTTTTTGCAGACTTTTCCCATCCAAATCCTCTTATTACAAGTGTTATTATTCTTGTACAACTTCCCCTTTTGTATTTTATAGTCTATAAGGCCTACATTTGACCAGTTCAGAAATTGAACCAAGAAATTGCAAAGTTTATGACAGGAATATCTGATGAGGCGAATCTTGTTCCGAACTCTCTGAGTAAATGAATGAATGATATTATTTCATTCTTTATCAAAAGTTTGCAAATTCTTAAAATTTTTAAACAAGAAATCCGTGAAGGACGACAACTTAAGTCAGAGGTTGATATTGCAAGTGATATTCAGAAACACATCCTCAAAAAAGAAGAAACAATTATTCCATCCCTAGAAATTGCTCTGGCCACAACACCTTCTTCAGAAGTTGGAGGTGATAGCTTTGATATTATTTCATGAAAGAACAATAACTATTATATATACATAGGGGATGTTACGGGACATGGTGTTCCAAGTGGTTTCGTGATGATGATGGTAAATGCTCTTATATCCGCTTTTGCTCTTACTGAAACGAGTGGCGCTCCGATATTCGCAGCTACAAATCATATCCTCAAGCCTCGTATTAAACAAAATATGATGATGACGGCGGTTATGCTCCGATGGGATGAGATGCTACAATCGCTTTATTATACAGGTGCCTGACATGAATATATTTTGGTATATAAAACAGCTACAAATACTGTTGAAAAGATAAAGACAGGATGAGTTGCTCTTTGAATGGTTCGTGATATAACAAAAGTGGTTGAAGAAAAAAAGATTCCTCTTGATATTGGAGATGTGGTTATTCTCTATACTGATGGAATATCAGAGGCTCGTCACCGTTCCGAACAAAACGGTATGCTTTTTGGAACGGATAGAATTATCGAATCTATAATGAAACCAACAGAAAAAACAGCACAAAATATATTTAATCAACTTACTATAGATTTATCTGCTTTTATGGGTTATAAGCATAAACAGTACGATGATATTACTCTTATAGTTACTCGTTTTGTAGGACAATGAAAATGAACTACATTGAACGATCTTCATGAAAAGATAGATCCGTCCCATATTACAGAATGGAATTGGTGACGAAAAATGGAAACCGAATTATAACTTTTTCTTATGACAGAATCTTCTGCTCCTACACTTGCTGAACTTCTCGATAAAAACTATACGGGAGATGTTGAATGACTTGAGACTCCAACAGTTTCAGGTATTTCAGGCTCTCAGCAGGAAGGAATTATAGAGCAAAAGAAAGAAGAAAGTACGGATATTGCAAAACTTCAAGACGATACTTATAAACTTACCAAAGAAGAGTCCCTTGAACTCAAAGATACTGAAAAAGAATACAAAGAAGCTCTCGCATATGTAAAAGATGCAATTGCTCCTGCTATGATGCGTATTGATCCGACAAAGCTTCAGATAGGTGATACTTTTGTGAGAACTATATTTACCTATGCTTATCCTGATGTTCTTGAATGAAATTGGCTTTCACCTCTTATCAACTGGGATATAAAATTCGATGTTTCGATGTTTGTTTATCCTGTTGATTCTGCTCGAGTTATGAAGTTCTTAAAAAAGCGTCTTACCCAGCTTCGTTCTCAGCTTGCCATGAATCGCGAAAAAGGGCTTATAGGAGACCCACATCTCGATGCTCAAGTCCAAGATGTAGAAGAACTTCAAGTTTCTCTGACGCGTGGACAGGAGAAGTATTTCCATCTTTCACTGTACGTTACTACCTATGCTGAAAGTGAAGAAGAGATGAAGAAGCTTTCAAATACTCTCGATGTTATGCTTGCCGGGCGCAATATTCTTACAAAACAAGCATACCTTCGGTCAGAACAAGGATTTATTGCTACAGGTCCTTTTGCAAAGGATGAAGTAAATGTTTATAGGAATATCTCGACAAAGTGACTTTCTACGACATTTCCTTTTAGCTCAAACTCGCTTTCTCAAGATGATGGCGTGTTTTATGGAATTAATACTCATAATAATTCCCTTATTATCTTTGATCGATTTTCTTCAGAAAATGCGAATATGTGTGTGTTTGCAAAGTCTGGTTGAGGAAAGTCATTTGCTGTAAAGCTCGAAATTCTTCGTTCCCTTATGATGGGGACGGATGTAATAGTCCTTGATCCTGAAAATGAGTATAGAGCTTTAGTGGATACTGTTGGAGGAACTTACCTCAATATTAGTCTAAATTCTCATGAGCGAATCAATCCGTTTGATTTACCACGGTCTCTCAAGGATACTGACACACATCCATGAGACCTTCTTCGCTGAGCTATTGTAAATATGCTCGGACTCCTTAAGCTCATGCTCTGACAGATTACCCCAACAGAAGAGGCTATTATTGAAAAGGCACTTATTACTACATATTCTCTCAAGGGAATTACTATGGAAGATGATTCTGTGGCATGAAAAGAGATGCCACTTCTTAAGGATCTTCATTCCGTTCTTGAGACTATGGAAGGAGCAAAGGGAATCACTGAACGACTAGAAAAGTATGTATTCTGAGTATTTGCCGGAGTATTTTCTGAACATACAAATGTAGACCTCAAAGACGGACTTGTTGTCTTTTCGGTTCGAGACCTTGATGAAATTCTCAGACCTATTGCTATGTATATCCTTCTGAATTATGTTTGGAATGTGACCCGTTCTAGCCAAAAAAAGAGAATGCTTGTTGTTGATGAGGCATGGAATATCATGCAGTACGAAGATAGTGCAAAGTTTCTCTTCGGGCTCGTAAAAAGAGCTCGTAAGTACGGACTCTGAGTAACAACTATTACACAAGATGTCGAAGATTTCATGGGTTCGTCTTACGGAAAAGCTATAGTGACAAATTCATCTATCCAGCTTCTTCTCAAGCAATCTCCAGCTTCTATAGATGTTTTACAGGATATATTCAAGCTTACTGAACAGGAAAAATACATCCTTCTAAATGCCTCTGTTGGTACTTGACTTTTTTTCGCTGGTGGCGAACATGTCGGAATACAAATACTTGCTTCATATTTTGAGGAAAAAATAATTACCGGTAAATAATACCTTATCTCTTATTTATATTTATGGACCAATCAATTTTCTTTTGATTTCTTCTTGCTACAGCTCTTGGAGCTCTTATAGGTACTGAACGAGAGATGCCATGGAGTGGTACAAAACCTGGAGGGGCCTCAGGATTTTGAGGTATTCGTTCTTATGCGCTCCTTGCCCTTTTAGGAGCAGTTACTACTTGGATGGATGTAACCTTCTGAACAGATATATGGAAGCTTGCATGATTTATCCTTTCCGCACTTTTTATCCTTGCTTGATATATTTACTCTTCTTTTACTCAAAATAGGATGGGGGTTACCAGTGAATATGCTGCAATCGTTACCTATCTCATAGGGATACTTGTGATGCATGGTTTTGCTGTAATTGCTGTTATCCTTTCAGTCATTGTACTTATTCTTCTTTCGGCAAAGGAATACCTTGCTCGTCTTCGCGCTCGTTTTTCTCGTGAAGAGCTCGGAAATGCTATAAAGTTTGCTGTTATTTCTGTTGTTGTACTTCCTCTTTTGCCTGATGTGAAGTACTCTATACTTGATATGGCAAATTGGCTTTTTGATGGATCACTTCTATGGAAACATGCTCTTCTCAATTTAAAATTTTTTAACCCGTACTCTGTTTGGTTCTTCGTTGTTATCATGGCTGGTGTTGAATATATTGGATATATTCTTTCCAAAGTTATGTGAGATAGAGGATGAATCATCGCTTCGGGTGCAGTTGGTTGAATGATATCTTCTACTGCAACAACTGCAGCTATGACAGCAAAATCAAATCTCCATTCAAATAATCGTCATGCCTATGCTGCGGCAACGCTTATCGCATCATGCATTATGTTTATTCGAGTTGTAGCAATATCTGCCTTTTATAATCCTCTTCTTCTTTCTTCACTTCTTCTCCCTGCTCTTGTTATGTTTCTCACACTTTCATGAAGTGCATATTACTATGCACATCTTGCAAAAAAAGAGAGAATTCTCAAAACAAAGGAAGCTGAATCATATGAGAGTCCGTTTAGACTTATTCCAGCACTTCAGTTTGCCCTGATTATCGTAGTCGTGAAGTTTATTGCATGAGTTTGAAAGATTTATGCAGATGTTATCCCTCCTGAGATTTTTAACTATGCATTTGGTCTCATATCAGGTCTCGCTGATGTTGATGCCATTACTCAGACTATGGCAAGTGAATCCCTCACAGGAAATCCTACTCTTGTTATTGCCGCTTCGACTATTTTGATTGCTGTCATGTCAAATAATGTTGTAAAAGCTTCAATTGCTGGTCGATTTTGAGAAAGAGGTTTTTCCCGTGCAGTTCTTACAGGTTTTGGAATATCTATAATTTCGGGACTTCTCGTTATACTGAGTATCAACTTTCTTTATTAGTCAATTTTCAGAGAAAGAGCAAGGTTTTTTCCTTGCAAATCATTTCAAAATAAGTACCATTTTCAGGTACTTATTTTACTAACCCTTCATACTATGAGCAATTCTCTAAACAAAGTACAACTTATCTGAAATTTAACAGCAAATCCTGAAGTTCGTGAAACTCCAAATGGACAAAAGGTAGCAACATTTTCTATAGCAACAAATCGTAAATGGAAAGATGCGTCAGGGATGCTCCAAGAAGATACTGAATTTCACAACTGTGTTGCATGGAGAGGTCTCGCTGATATCGCAGAGCAGTACATGCAAAAAGGGAAAAAAGTCTATGTTGAGGGATATCTCAAAACTCGTAGTTGGGATGATGCCAGTGGAGTAAAGCGATATAAAACAGAAGTTGTTGCTGATAACGTTATTCTTTTAGGTTCAGCAGGAGGGAATTCATCTGACTCATATTCTGCTCCAAATTTTGAAGAATCTGCCCCTGCAGAACCTGCGCAGACGCGTAAATCAAAACCAAAAGTAGAAGAAGAAATCAGCATCGAAGATATCCCGTTTTAAAAAAATATAAATTCCTTCATTTGAGGGAATTTTTTAAATTCGTCAATAGTTTTCGCAAAAACTTGCTTTTTGCCTTTTTTTCGTATACTCTCGGCAACTTGCAAAGGTTTTTATATATTTATTATTTTTCTCCCCATGAAATACCGCAATATTGCGATTATCGCCCATGTAGACCACGGTAAGACAACCCTCGTAGATGCTCTTTTGAAGCAGTCTGGAACATTCCGTGAAAATGAAGAAGTTGGGACAACCATTATGGACTCAAATGATCAAGAAAAAGAACGTGGGATTACTATCTATGCGAAAAATACTGCTGTCTACTACAATGATGTAAAAATCAATATCGTTGATACTCCTGGGCATGCTGACTTTGGTTCTGAAGTTGAACGAGTTTTGCGTATGGTAGACTCTGTATGTCTCGTAGTTGATGCCTATGAAGGTCCTATGCCACAGACAAAATTTGTTCTAAAGAAGGCTCTTGAGCTCGGGTTAAAGCCACTTGTTATTATCAATAAAATCGACAAACCAACAGCTCGTCCAGCAGAGGTTATTGATATGCTTTTCGATCTCTTTATCCAGCTTGGTGCTACTGATGAACAACTTGATATCACTGATGGTCGTATTGTTTATACGATTGCTCGTGAAGGAATTGCAAAAAAAGAACTTACAGATGAATCAAAGAATATTTATCCACTTTTTGATACTATTCTCGAAAAGGTGGTAGAGGCTCCGAATGATACAACAAAACCTTTTAAGATGCAGATTGCAAACCTTGCTTATGATAACTATGTTGGTCGCATGGGTATCGGTCGTGTCTATGAAGGAACGGTAAAAGTTGGACAGCAGGTAACGGTTATAGCAAATGATGGAACTCGCAGAACAGGAAAGATTTCAAAAGTGTATACTTCTCTTGGGCTCAAGAAAATGGAAGTAGATGCAGGAGAAGCAGGAGATATTATTACTATCGCAGGTATCCCAGATATTTATGTTGGTGAAACAGTTTGTAGCGATGCGAATGCTGAAGGAATGCCACCAATTACTGTAGATGAGCCAACACTTACTATGGAATTTCTCGTAAATGACTCTCCATTCGCTGGAAAAGAAGGAAAGTTCGTAACTTCTCGTCAGATTCGTGATCGTCTCGAAAAAGAAACAGAAATGAATGTGGGTCTCAAAATTGACTTCGAAAATTCTGATGGAAATTCATACCGTGTATCAGGTCGTGGAGAACTCCATCTCTCTGTACTTGTAGAAACTATGCGTCGTGAAGGTTTTGAACTCCAAGTAGGTGCTCCACAAGTTATTTTTCATGAGGGAAATGGAAAGAAAGAAGAGCCAATTGAGAATGTAGTTATGTGGGTACCAGAAACAAGCTCAGGAACTATTTTTGAAATGCTCGGCAAGCGAAAGGGTATATGTAAGAACATGAATACTGTAAACGGAGTGACAAACATGGAGTTTGATGTTCCAACTCGTGGGCTTCTCGGATTTCGTTCACGTTTTATTATCGAAACAAAGGGAGAAGGTATTATCTATTCATCATTTGATCACTACGAAGAATACAAAGGTGCTATCGAAAAACGAGATGTTGGTTCTATGATTTCTGGATTTCCTGGTACTGCTATGGCATTTTCTCTTTGGAATCTCGAAGAACGAGGACCTATCCTTATCGAACCAGGAACAGAAGTATACGAAGGTATGATTATCGGTGAGCACCTGAAGGGTTCTGACCTCGTGGTAAATCCTACAAAGAACAAGCAACTCACAAATATGCGAGCATCTGGTACGGACGAGGCTATTCGTCTTACCCCTATCCGTAAGATGACTCTCGAAGACTGTCTCGATTATATCGGTGAAGATGAGTATGTAGAAGTAACTCCTACATCTCTCCGCCTCCGTAAAAAGTGGCTCACTGAAAATGAGAGAAAGAGAAATGGGAAGTAAAATAAAAAGACCTCGGTAAGAGGTCTTTTTCAAAATTGCATTTCCTAAACGTTTTCATATCATAATCGATATGAACTTCGTATTTCTCACTGCAACTGGTGCGTACAATCTCGGGGATGAGCTTATCCTCTCGGAGGAGGTAGCGTATATACATAAAAATTGTCCATGAGCAAAAATCACAGTTTTTACTTACGATAAAACAAGTAGTTTGATTCACAAAACTATTCCTGTAGAATATGTTCCGTATTTTCCATGTGCTATCAGAAAGCGACTATTTGCGAATATTGGGTATTTTCTACAGAATATATTTATACTCCTTCGTGCAGATATGGTTATTATTTGAGGAGGGAGTATACTTTTTGACAATGAACCATGAGTTTCCTTTAAAAAGCTCTTCTATGAATGGTTATTTCGTATTTTTCTTGCTCGTCTTGGTCGTGCAAAGATATGTTTTTGGTGAATTGGTATTGATGTAGAGAAGCGAGAAAACATCTTGATGCTCAGGAATCTTTTCCAGAGAGCAGATAGAGTATTGCCTCGTGATAATGCAACATGTAATATCCTCGAGACATTCGATATTCATGCAACCAAAGTACATGATATCGTATTTTCTTATAGCCCAAAATGACTTCATCCTCTCAAAAAAAGAGTCGGTTTTTCTATTCGTCCATGATTTCTTCCAGATGAGTCGTTTATTTTGCAGACATATGATTTTCTCACCCAGGAATGATATGAAGTTATTTTTCTTCCTCATACATTTTCGGGAGGTGAAGGACAAAATGATATAAAAAAAATACGAGCAATTATGAATGGAAAAATATATAAAATAACAGAAACAATGGAAGAGACGATAGATATGTATTCTACACTTTCCTTTTGTATTGGTATGCGTTTTCATGCATGAGTTCTTTCATGTGTTCATGAAGTTCCCTTTCTTCCTATTTTTTATTGAGCAAAAGGTGCTGAGCTCATAAAGCTTCTCTCTCTCGAACATCTTTCCATCAATTCGAAGAGCATCAATTTTGCAAATTTCCAAAATATGTGGCATACTTTCACTACATCCTCCGAAATCGAAAAAGAAAGGATGAAACAAAAGAAGCAAGAAATACAAAAAGAGCTTCAAACCTCATTACAGTTTAATATATGGATATCGCATCAATAAAACAAAAACTTACACCGTATATCGAGAAAGCAACTGATGCTGGAAAAAAAGCACTTGTTTTTACTGAAAAACAAGTTCAAACGACACCAATTTTTCTCAAAACAGAGACAGAGTATCATGAACATATTACAGGAAATAAACGAGCCATTACCATAGGGTATGATGAAAACCATGAAATAGCACATACTATTCGTATGATGATGCCAATTTGGGCAACGATGGCATGGGCAGATACAGCAAGCCTAAAGTATATGGGGCAAACACATTCTCCATGAATGCTACAGGCTCTCAAGTATAGCCTTCCAGTCGAAATGAGAGTATGGTATGGAGGACAAGAATCATTCGTATTTCATGATGTTGCTTCGATAGAAGCATGGTGGAAAAACAGATGCTATACGACAGAGGCTCATACTCCATCGACACAATCGACACAAACTTCGACAGACCCTCTTCAAAATATTTAATTTTATTCTATGTTTATCAATGCACTCGATCTTCTCTATATAGCACTCTCGCTTATGGTTATATCTCTAACCATACCCATGACGATGATTCTCTGGCGTGTATACACTATGATGGATCGTGTCGAACGAATTCTTCGTTTTGTCGATAGAATGGTTCACTATGGCGAACAAATAGAAAAGATTCCTATGATGATTCTAGAAAAATTTATGAAGTAATTTTACTTTTTTAAAAGAGTGTGCACATCGTAACATACTCTTTTTCTTTCCTCTTCATCTTCTATATGGGAAAGATGTTTCAGAATCTCAGAGTTTAGGAGCATTGCTTCAGCATGTTCTTTTTCGAGTCAGCGAGATTCTAGATAAAAAAGAGCATCTCCGCCAAGCCTATGAACTTTACACGAATGTCATCATGTAATATCTTCTGTCGCTATCTCGAGTTTTGGAATTCATCGTATTTTTGCTCATTCGCCTATGAGTATGTTGGTTTGGTCGATTCTTGTTTCGACATTTCTATAAGGTTTCGCCACTTTCGCCACGCCTGAGAGAGACATATCAAATCAATTCTTAGCGAGAGAGAGAAGGGAAAGATTACTCTGGACACTATCTCCACATACCTCCGTTATAAATTCGAGTTCTCATGTATTTACACAGAAAATAGAGCTCCCCAAAAAAGTTCAGTTCTTCTCAATAAAAATATGTCTTGTTAACTTTTTTCCAATTTGAGGAATAAGATAGTATCTAGCTTTTACTCATTCTTCGATATGTATTTCGACATTTTCTATCATGCCATTATCGAAAATAATTCCACTTTCTCATACTTCTTCATGGGGATTTGAAATGGTATAATTTTTCATAAAAATAGTTCATGGAATAAGACCCATGAATTATAGAAAAACTCTCATAAAATGCAATTGGCTTTTTTTTCGCTTTCTGGTATTATGCAGGAGAAAAAACTTTTATTATGCACTCTGACTCAGTCACTCTCGAAATCTCTGTTGACCGTCTCAATGAAAAATGAGTTTTTGTTGCACGAGAAATGCTTGCAACACTTCATGATACTATCCATTCTCATGGAAAAAGCCTCTTTCATAAGAAAAAGCGAGAACCAAAGTTCACATTTCTCATTGTTCATCATGCTGGTCGTATTCGTTTTTTCTTTGAAGTAGAGAAACAAGAGAGGTCTTTCCTTGAGAGTCAACTATATGCACATTATCCTGATATTGAAATACGAGAAGAGGTAATTCCTTTTCGTGCAGAACAAAATTTTGTTATGCAAAAAGCCTCTTTGAGTAGTCTTTCAGAAAAGACGATAAAATTGTATGTAAACTTAAAAGATAAAACAGAAAGAGAGAGTATTGATCCTCTTTCATCTCTTACGGCAGCTCTTTGAAAGAGTCAAAAGGATGAGACCGCATTCATAAGAGTAGATTTTTCTCCTCTTTACGATGAGCGTTGGAGATATGGAACCCCAAAAAAAATATTTGAAACCTCGCTTCTTCCAGCTTCTATGAAGGCAATCCTTCTTTCGCATTGGAGTTGGATGAGAATCATTCTTTTTCCATTTACTCTCATTACTTCAATTATATCCCTTCTTTCGCATGGTTCACGTCATGAAGAAATACCGGAAAATACTCATACTCAATCAGAAGAAAAGTTTGATGGTTTTGGATATGGAACGCGCATAGTTGTTGGGAAAGCTTCTTCACATAAAATTCCTCCAAGAGAGATTGCTTCAAGTTTAGCAATATTTTCGCAAGCTCATGGAGCAAAGTTTGAGTTTACTCGACCATTTCTCGACCAATACTCAAAAATCAAGAAAAACTATTCCCTCTACAGAAATATTCTCTCTTCAACTGAACTTGCTTGACTAGTGCATCTCCCAACTCTCTATGTTCAAACTCCCTGAGTAAACTGGGTAACCACCAGAAAGTTTGAACCACCACACAATCTTCCTGGAGTAATGGCACCAAATACCCTTATATGACTCTCAAATTTTCGGTGAACAAAGGAGGGCTTTGGGATTCAACCTATCGATAGAGCAAGACATGTATATATCATCGGAAAGACAGGAATGGGAAAATCAACTCTTCTCGAAAATATGATATATTCCGATATATTGGCAGGGAGATGAGTAGGACTTATTGATCCTCATGGAGACCTTGCGGATACGATTCTCCAGAGTATTCCAAAATCTCGTACAAATGATATTGTTCTATTTGATCCATCTGATACTGAATTTCCTATAGCATTTAATATGCTCGACAATCCTCGTCCTGAACTTCGTCCGATCGTTGCATCAGGGTTGGTTTCGATTTTTAAAAAAATGTTTGCTGAAAGCTGGGGTCCTCGTCTCGAATATATTCTCCGTAATACTATACTCACACTTCTTCTTATCCCTGATACAACACTTATATCTATTCCTCTCATTTTAACCCATGAGGCATATAGGAAAAAGGTTGTGTCGAAGATTGATGATCCGATTCTTGTGCAGTTTTGGACTCAAGAATTTGAAAGAATGGCTCCAGCGCAGATGAGTGAATCTATTAATCCAATTCTCAACAAAGTTGGACAGTTTCTTTCTTCGCCAATTCTTCGAAATATCCTCGGTCAGCCAAAAAATCCTTTTTCCCTGAGATGGATTATGGATAAAGAAAAGATATTTATCGTGAATTTGTCGAAGTGAAAAATTGGCGAAGATGCCAGCGCACTTCTCGGTGCTATGATGGTAACGAAATTTCAGATAGAAGCTATGACTCGTGCTGATATTCCTGAATCAGAGCGAAAAGATTTTGGTCTCTATGTCGATGAATTTCAAAATTTCGCCACAGATTCCTTCGCCACAATTTTGTCAGAAGCTCGTAAGTATAAACTCTCTCTTACGATGGCAAACCAATACATAGCTCAGATGCCTGAGACTGTTCAGGGTGCTGTTTTTTGAAATGTATGAAGCCTTGTTTCTTTCCAAGTTGGACACCATGACGCTGTTACTCTTTCAGAGGTCTTTGGCGGAGAAGATGTCATATTACCACAGGATATGACGAACTTGTCGAAGTACGATATCTATACCAAACTTCTCATTGATGGTATGCCATCACCAGTATTTTCAGCTACAACCTATAGCCCACTTCGTTCTCGTATAGAGACACCCCTTGACCAATCTCGTGAAATTCTCCTCAAGGTTTCTCGAGAAAAATACACAAAAAAACGAGAATTCGTCGAGAAAAAGATATTTGAATATGCAGGAAAAATCGCCGAGGAAGAAAAGAAGTATAAAAAAGAACAAGAAGTATATAGAGAAAAACTCAAAGCAGAGAAAGAGGCAGAAAGAAAAAAACAAAAAGAACAAGAAAAATAATTTGTTTAAGGCGAGATATTATGCTAGCATAGAACTATAACATCCATTCTATGGCAAAAGAAATCGAACGACAATTTATCGTAAATACCGAGCATTCTGATTGGAAAAAACTCCGAGAGTCTCTCCCAAAGGTATATATTACCCAATCAACCATTCACCGAGGTGAAGGAAATAAACTTCGAGTGCGTCTTATTGATGATCCAAAGACATGAAAAAAATCTGCTGCCTTTACTTTTAAAGTAAAAAAGAAGTCAAAAAAGAATGAACCAAATATTCGTGATGAATATGAGTGGGAAGTACCCTATAGAGTAGCTTTATTTATCATGATAGGACACGGAGAGGTAACAAAAACACGATATATATATCGTCATACAGATGGAAAAGTCTGGGAATTTGATGAATATACAGGAGCGAATGAAGGAATTATTCTTGCAGATATAGAGCTCTCGACTGTTGATGAAATATTCGAGATTCCAGAATGGCTCTGACAAGAAACAACAAAGATGAAAAAAATCACGAATAACTCTTTTACTATGCACCCGTATGCGAACTGGAGTGATGAAGAAAAAAAATGGTATGATACTCTGAAGAAGAGAAAATAATTGACAGGATTTCTATTTATTATATATTCATCATATGTTTAACAAGGGACTCCTCACATTCCTTCTCCCCGTTCCCCTTTCGACTCTCGGAAGGTAATTTTTCTAAAATTTCAAAATCCCTCCACGAGAGTCATATCTGATTGGAGGGATTTTATTTACTAAACTTTTTTACTCTATGGGACCCATATAACCACATCTCGAATAAATCAAACAGGAAAGAATTTTTTACTTACCCTTGATCCAAATAAAAAAATCGTAGAACTTACCGAAAAGCAAGTTTCTATGATTCTCTCACTTCAAAACTCTCTCATCCAAGAAAATGATAACTGGTATACTATACATACTCCAAATAGTCGTTTCTGAGAAGGAAAAACTCCAACTCAATCAAAACTCCTTATTTGAAAAATGAGAAAACGATTTCTCGGACTTTCCTAAAATCACTTTTTCTCTATAATCTTATTCGTTAACCTTTCTCTCCTATGCAATTTCTCTCGAGCATTCCATTTAAAACACAAAAATCGATTCCAAATGGTTCAGATAATCGCGGAACGGGACTCCTCCTCCAGGCGGGGATGATTCGTATGACCCTCGCTGGTGCCTATAGTTTTACCACTCTAGGACTCCGAACACTCAGAAAAATCGAGCAAATCGTTCGTGAAGAGATGAATGCTATTGGTTCAAATGAAATCCTCATGACAGCACTCGGTGCAAAAGAATCATGGGAAAAAACAGAACGATGGAATAGTGTTGATGTTCTTTTCAAGCTTCCTGCTGCTGAGGGTCGTGAGTATGCACTCAATCCGACACATGAAGAAGTAGTTACACCACTTGTCGGAGAGTTTATCCAATCATACAAGGATCTCGATCAGAGTTCTGTGTATCAAATTCAGTGGAAGTTCCGTAATGAAAAACGAGCAAAGTCATGACTCCTTCGTGGAAGAGAATTTCTTATGAAGGATGCATATTCTTTTCATAGAAGCCAAGAAGAGCTTGATGGGTACTTTGAGGTTATGCATGGCGCATACGACCGAGTGTTTCAGAGACTCTGAATCGGAGACTCAACATACTATACATTTGCATCTGGATGAGATTTTTCAAAATATTCCTATGAATTCCAGACAGAACTCAGTATCGGTGAAGATGAAATATATATCTGTAAACAATGTGGACAAGCACACAACAAAGAAATTATCAATCCAGAGACATTTGTCTGTGCAGAATGTGGGCATACCCTCTGTGATGTAAAGATTGTTTCAGAGGTGGGAAATATTTTTAAACTTGGTTCGAGGTTTGCTGATGCATTTGGTCTCAAATACCAGGATACTGATGGGACGACAAAAAATATCGTCATGGGGTGTTATGGGATTGGGATTTCTCGTGTTATGGGAGTTATTGCTGAAAAATTTGCTGATGAAAAATGACTCGTGTGGAATGAAAATATCGCTCCATATAGCCATATCCTCATCGTTATCGGTGATCATCTCGAAGAAGCGAAGAAACTTGCTTCCGAACTCGAAAAAACAGGAGCAGAAGTTCTTATAGATGATAGGAATAGTGGATTTGGACAAAAGGCTGGGGATGCTGATCTCTGGGGAATTCCAAACCGTATTATCCTCTCAGATAAGACGCTCGTACAGGGTGGATATGAACTCAAGAAACGAACAGAATGAGAAGGAAAAATTATTCAGTTTTCTTTATAAATGATAAAAAAGTTTTCTTTATTTTTCTTCTTTGCAGTCTTTCTTCTCATGCTCCCGTGGGGTATTATCTCTGTATCAACGCAAAATCTCGTCTACCGTGATATAGAGACCATACCTGAAAAAGGTGTCGGACTTCTTCTCGGAACCACTCCGACAGTTTGAGGAATGACCAATCTCTTTTTCACAACTCGTATAGAAGCAGCGAAGGAACTCTACGAGCGAGGAAAAATACATCATATACTCGTCTCATGAGATAACTCTACACGCGCTTACAATGAGCCTGAAGCTATGAAAACCGCACTCATAAAAGCATGAGTATGAGAAAAGGATATTACACTCGATTATGCAGGATTTCGTACACTCGACTCAGTTATCCGTGCGAAGGAGATATTTTCTCTTACGGGAGGGTTTACGATTATCTCTCAGCCGTTTCATATCGAGCGAGCCCTCTATCTTGCACAGGCAAATGGTATAGATGCAATAGGATATGGTGCTGCAAATGTGAGTATAAAATATGGACCTCTGGCGTACCTGCGAGAAATCCCTGCTCGCTGGCTTGCTCTCTATGATGCATGGTTTGGGACGGAGGCAACGGTACTTGGGGAGAGGGAGGTATTAAGCAACTAATCTTTAGATTTTAATTCAGTTTGCTATTATGTGTTCAGTTGAATATACATCTCTTTCTTTACTAGAAAAGGAATTAAATACATTATTGAATGAATGGGATCCTATAGGAATTTTTCCATTTGAGTGATGACCAGAAGATGAATATACTTGTTTTATTTATCCAACCTTATCAATACTAAAAAATGATAAAGGCATTGATGAAATGGTATGATTTTTAGAATCTCACCTTACTGAACATATATGATTGAATATGCCAAATAGAGAGTATACTACTGCTTTTGCATCCAAGGTTTATAGATGGTGGTGAGAAAAGTAATGAATGTAAGTAAAACAATATCAAATACTTAAATCTACACTATCACCCCACTCCCGACCACTCTCTCTCCATCATACATCACACATATTTGCCCGCTTGCGATTGCTCTTTGAGGGCTCTCGAAAGAGATTTTCATATTCTCGATGACACAGATCTGATCTTCCTGGCGGTAGCGTATTTTTGCACCGTACTTTTTTCACTCAGTTGGTAATGTGCCTACCCAATCCATGAGAGTACATGAAGATGAGTAGAGCATCAGTTCGTCTTCATCTCCGACAGTAATAGTATTATTTTCTATATTTTTCGCGATGACGAATTTTGCGCTTCATCCACCCACCCCGATTCATTTCCTTTGTCCTATAGTGTAGGAAAAAGCTCATTCATGTTTGCCGATGACTTTTCCTGTTGTATCGATTATATTTCCTGGTTTTTTCTCGAGTTTTTTCTCGAGAAATTCTTTCATACTCACTTTTCCGATAAAACAAAGTCCCTGACTATCCTTTCGGAGAGCATTTGGGAGTTCTGCGATTTTTGCTATTTCACGAACTTCAGATTTGAGAAGATGCCCAATAGGAAAGAGTGCTTTTGAAATCTGAAACTCTGAGAGACGAGAGAGGAAGTAGGATTGGTCTTTATTTGGATCAATTCACTTTAGAAGATTTCAATTTACTATTCTCGCATAGTGTCCTGTGGCGATTCCATCAAAACCGAGAGAAAGAGCCTCTTCTAAAAATAAGTCAAATTTGACCAAATTATTACAAAACACATCAGGATTTGGCGTTCGCCCAAGTCCATATTCACGATATATATACTCTACAATTCGCTTTTCGTATTCTTCTCGGTAGTCAAAAGTATAAAATGGAAGTCAGAGAAATTCCGCGACTTTTTTTGCCTCTTGGAGGTCTATCTTTGTCGGACAAGTCGGATTTTCTTCATCCAGATAGTTTATCATAAATCCACAAGAAACCTCATATCCTGCCTCTCTAAGAAGGTACGCAGAAACTGCCGAGTCCACACCACCCGAGAGTCATACGAGAATTTTCTTTTTATTTAATCACATTTTTTTCTGATTTGTATGCGGATTTCCGCCACTTCATATCCCTCAGGAATTCATTTTATAGCCAGATTATCCATCGGAAAGTCGCAAAATATTCCAGTTTTTTCATCGACCAAATGAGCATGGGTTTCATCATTACACTCATAGTAGGTCTTTCCATTAATTCAGGGAAAACGTCGTAAAATTCACATTTCAGCCATACATTCGATATTTCTGTATACTGTGGCTCGCCCGATTTTTGGCTCTTGTTTTTTGACTTCCTCAAAAATATCATCTGCAGAAAGATGACGGCAAGTGCAAGTATCACAGATGATTTCTCGATATTGGTGGGTGCGCATAGTTAAAACTCTTACCTGAAGGGCTACAAACGGTTCTTTGACTCTTTGCTTGTAAGACTTTTGAGAATAATTGTCTTGATTATGTTTATCTTTTACAAAAAATCAATATTTAATATGAGAATTATTCTCATTATATTTTGACAAGGGAAATCATTTTTATACTATATGAGTAATATATTCTAACTTTTTATACTATGGACAAGAAAAATTCATCTATCACTGCCCTCAATCATCTTATTGCAGCCTATACTATCACTGCCCAAAATGCTCGATTTTGTCACTGGAATGTGGTTGGTCCACATTTTGAAGATGACCATGAGTTTTTCTGAGAAATTTATGATGAACTTTCGGAAGAAGTAGATACTTTTGCTGAGAGAATTCGTGCGCTCAGGGAGTTCCCAGTATCTCGTCTCGTAGACCTTTTAAAAGAAACAACGCTGATAGAATATGAACTTCCTATGACAGCACGCAATATGCAAAAAAATATGCTCAAAGATTATGAACATATATCGAGTGAGATGGGAAAATTCATCGAATCAACCGCTGACGATGCCGTGACACAGGATATCATCGTATGAGCGAAGAATCAGATAGATAAACGAGCATGGATGATTCGTTCTATGCTTTGAGAATAAAAATAGACAAATGAGAATAATGAGAATTATTCTCATTTTATATTGATTTTCTAAGGATTTTTCATATACTTGGTGATGCCCGTTTGGGAAAATATTCTTTTAATTTTATACTTATGTCTTGTTGTGATACAGATTTTATGTTTGAACAGGTAAAAATCGATACACCTGCACCAAATTTTGACCTTCCTGCTTATGATCCAGTGAAAGATGATGAGACTCATGTTTCGCTTGAAAATATGCATGGAAAGTGGACAGTACTTTTTTACTATCCTGCAGATTTTACCTTTGTTTGCCCTACAGAACTCAAGGATATGGCAGATGCCAAGTCAAAGTTTGATGAACTTGGTGTAACAGTTCTTGCAGCATCTACTGATACAGTGTTCTCTCATCGTGCATGGGTAAAACACGAGGGACTTATGAAAAATTTCCCATACTTGATGTTGGCAGATCACGGTCTTGATGTAGCGGCTTCATATAACATTCTTGATGAAAAATCAGGAATTGCTGGTCGTGGAACATTTATTATCGATCCACACGGAGTATGTCGTGGAATCGAGGTCACAAGTGGTCCTCTCGGTCGTAATTCTGATGAACTTCTTCGAAAGATTGAGGCACTTCAGTTTATGGAGGCAAATCCAGGAACTGCCTGTCCAGCAAAGTGGGCAGTTGGAGGAAAGACCCTCAAGCCATCTATCAAGATTGCTGGAGAGGTAGAAGCACAACTTCAATAATTGTCTATAGAAAATCCCCTTTCATATGAAAGGGGATTTTTATTATTACAAACTCTATGAACGAAAAAATCCGCGACTGTGGGTACAGCGCGGATTCGAAAGGAAGTTGGGTTACATGCACTCGGAGGTATCAAAGACGCTCCATTGAGGCTGGAATGTAACTCACAAATGGTGAGTTCTCACACTCGCAAGGTTTTTATACCTTGACCCAACTACCCTTTCGAACCTTTTATAAAGGAATGTTCGAATCCTTTTTTGTCCGGTGCGGACCTATATGCTCTCGCTAAAATTATTTAGAAAGAATATATAGGTCCTCATCCGTGTTTTTTGTTTTTGTTTATATACCGTATTTGTTCTTTTTGTATTGGTATAGTTTGGAAAACATTGGTTTTTGGTTTTGCAAACAGGAAGGTCTGTTGAGTACAGTTTCCTATGATTGGGGAGTCAGGTTTTTGTTAAGGTCCATCTCTTTCGAGAAGACATAAGCAGTATATCAGTATTTTTAGAATCCGTCGATACCATAGATATTGTCGATTCTATTTTGTATTGATAGATAAGTGTGTTTACCCTCTTTTTCCTTTTCCCAATGCTGATTCTATATTTTATAAAAAACGGACATTTATAAAACCATTTCTGTATACATTTTGTGTATTTGTATATCTATTGTGAACGATTTCTTCCCTCTATAGACAGGAAATTAATGATTATCCTAGAAAAAAGTTATATACTTTTTTCTTACAGAGAATCTCTTGGTATAGAAACACTATATATAGTATGTCTATCATAGTAACCACATTTGGGTGCTGAAACTCCCTATAATTATAGTCATTTTACCCATGGATAAAAGAAAAACTCACGATAGGTCATGCCGTTTCTGTTCGAAACACTCTTTCTCAGAAATGAGCAATTATAAAATCATATTGAATCATTTTCTCTACTTCTTTTGGAGACCATCCACCCTCTGGTCCTGTCCATAGTCAGATTTTTTGCATATTTAGAAATTCTCTTACTTTTTTTTCATCTCAGAGGGTATGTAATCCTATATGTTGTAGTCATTCTTCAAATTTCTTTTCGAGGAGAATATTGTATTTTTCATAAAAAATAATATCAGGAATACTAATTCCAAAACACTGTTCAGTTGCTTCTTTTGCTATAGAAAAGAATCGCTTCTTTTTTGTATCAGAAATAATTAATGGTTGTGATCTTTCCGATTGGAAAAATACAAAGCGAGATATGCCAACTTCAATTCACTTTTCTATAATATATTCTATCTTTTCATGTTTATTGGGGAGAGCCTGAAAGAGTGTAATATGTTTCTTTGGTTCAGTTTGGGGGAACCTCCTCGCTACCCCTCGGAGAAATATACGATTTTTTTCTATAACTTGTATTTCATATTCTGTTTCAGATAGATCACCATTAAAGAGGATTACATGGTCTCATGGTTTTGATCGAAGAACCCGACCTATTTGGTGTACTATCTCTTTTTCTTCGAGGATGATATCGTGGAGGAGTTCAAAATTTACAAAGAATCGTTGCATAAATACTATTTTTTTTGAGTTAAATGGAGAATATCACGAGGAAGAAAAATGCTATCTGTCAGTATCTTCCAAGCAATAATAATAAGTATAGCGCTTCCTTGGACTACAAAACCATAGAGAAACCCACCTATATCGACTATAACATTATCTCAAAGATGGGCTTCTTCAAAAAATTGCGTAATTTTATTGTTTTGAAGAGGAAGCTTTTTATCCTTTTCGGTGTTTTCATACTTCTCAATTACATCGAGTGTTTCACGAGCAAGGCTTCATTCAAGACCTCACTCTCTGATAGCCTCTCGAATTGCGCTTTTGAGACTTTCAAGGGATTGTCCCGTTTCAATACGTCTTTTAAGTTCTGATATATCAAGTTTTTTCTTTTTTCTTAGTTTTTCTCTATTTTCGATAAAATCCTCCTTGTACTTTTCTACAATCAAGTTTTCTTGTTCTTTTTTTTCGCGATTATGATTTCGAGCTTCATTATAGGCTCCAGGATTTTCTAACATAGAATGAGTATAATCAGAAGGATTTCCGTCGCAAAAGAAAATTACTCATCTTCTTTTCCTTGGAGTATCTTTTTGTATCTTCATATAACGATACTTCCTCTCATGATTTTTTGTCATGGATAGGGTTCAAAGTTTGTTTGATTACAAAAAAGATAATTCTCAGTCCACCCAGAAAAAGATTCACTTGATACTTTTTCTATTACCAGAGATACTTCTTTTCCTAGACTTTTGCTTGCCCATCATATTGATACTTTCTCTCATAAGTGGAGGAGTCTTTTTTGCCGAGCATGAATAATATGGTTTGGAATCTGGTCAGGAAAATTTCCTGCTGGTACAGAATAGTGATCGAGGTGCGGAGAAAAAGGAAATGCATGGAGTTTGGCTATTTCGTATTTTTCTACTATTTCCATACTTTTCTCAAAATCCGATTCTGTCTCTCATGGAAAGCCAACGATAATATCAGCTCATATATGCAATGCTTGACCATCGTCTCTTTCTATATTTCGGAAATTTTGCAGAACTTCATGAAGTTTTCTTTCATCGTAGTGTCGATTCATACTCTGAAGTATCTTTTGCGAAGCTGACTGTATCGAGAGGTGAGCATAGGCAATTATGCGCTTATTTTTAAAGAGTTTTATGAGTTCAGGACTACAGAACTCAACTCAAAGTGATGAAATTCTCAGTCGTTCAATGGTTGTTTCAGAGAGAACTTTCGACACAAGTTCGACAAAGCGGGATTCCTCGTAGTTATTTGATGAAGATGCTCACCATGCAGCAAGATTTATACCAGTAAACACTACTTCTTTTCCACCGTTTTCGACAAAATCTCTTACTTCTTCGACAATTTCTGTCGAAGGTCGCCATTTATGCCTTCAGCGAGCCTGTACTGTTAAGCAAAATGTACAAAAGTTATCACATCATGTTTGGATAACCATATACTTTCGAGTAAATATTTCTTTGCCAAATATTTTTGAGAGCGACCGAATTTTTGTTTTTATCTTTTCCTGTTTTTGTTCGGATGTCTGCATAAAATCATCAGGATCTTCTGGAAGAATCTCTATCGAGTCCTTAAATCACTCCAATTCGTTATATATCTCATAAAACTTCGGATCAACAACCCCATCTCTGATATTTCCACATCCAGAAAGGTAGAGTTTTTTGGCTCATTGTATTTTTGGAAGTATCTTTTTTGCGTGTTTTACCCACTTTGCTTTTGCGCGGTCAGTTACAACACACGATGCGATAAAATATCATTCTTTTCCTTTGAGGTGTGGATGAACGAGCCATTTTTCCGCGAAGTATTTATTGGTTTTACAGCCGAATACTTTATATTCCATGGGCAAAATGTATAGATTTCTAGAAAAAATACAAACTCTTTATCGTATAAAACAAGTTGAAAAACAAAGTTTTCTCTTACAATACAAACAAAACTAAAAAATCCTATGTATTCTCTTGCTCTTATTGTTTTTCTTGTTCCCCTCTACTTTTCTCATGTTCTTTCATGATTCGGAATTATTTTTCCTGATGTTTACTTTCAGTGAATGAATAGTCTTTTTGGAATGAATATACCACTTGATATGTCCTCTTCTTTCGAGAGACAGAAAGTATATCTTTTTTTCTTCCTCCTTTGAGTAAGTACTATCGAGAATCTCTATGGTTTTTTCTTTTGATGAAAGCATTTTTCATGAATTCAAAAAAGTTTATACATTCCTCTTTTTTTACTTTTTCTTATTCCCTGTATCTCTCTATTTTTTCCATGAATTCTTTCTTTTCCAGAATGGTTACTTGGAGGATATGAGAAAAGACACGGAGCCATTTTTGTATTTTCTCTTCTTTTCTTTGCTACTCTTGTACTCATTCAAAGTCCTGAAAACAAACGAAAACTTATTTCGGTATCAATTGTTTCAGCTTCTTTTGTTGCTCTTTTTTCCATTCTCGAATATACATCAATATGGCAATTCCTTCCAACTACTGTAGCAAGTTGGGAGGCTGGGAGGACTATAGTTACCCTTGGGAATCCAAATTATCTCGCAGGGTATCTTCTTATTCATTTTCCGCTTCTTCTTATTTTGAGAAGGAGTGAATCTATTCTCTTTGCTACTCTTTCTTTTCTCGCACTTCTGACAACTGGAAGCTATATTGCTCTCTGAATATTCTGTCTTTCACTCTGTTTCTTTCTTTTTGTATTTCTATACCAAAAAAGGAGACTTGTTCTTCTTGGAGGAGCTATTCTTTCTCTTATTTTTGTCGTTATTTTTTCTTGGAAAAGTTTTCCAGAATCAAAAAAACTTTCTTTTGAAAGTAGATTCGTTCTTATGGAAGATATTTCTTTTTATATGATTTCTCATCCAAAGGAATTTATCTTTGGACAATGACCAGACAGTATTCGCCATCATTTTGATATATCTCGAAGTGAGAAAATAGAATCATATTTTCCTCATGAAATGGCTATAGATTCATCTCATAATATTTTCCTCGACATAGTCTTTCAATATGGAATTCTTTTTACAGGGATACTTCTTTTTCTTTGTCTCAGAGTGAGTTCATCAATTGGTTGGTGGTGTCTTTTTTTATGGATGTTATTTTTTTCCTTCAATATTCCTGTTTTAGTTCACTATATAGTTCTTATTCTGGCACTTTTCTATAAAAGTAGAAATTAGGGAGTATCTCCATTTTTTGGAATTTTATAATACTCAAGAAGATATCAGGCAATATTTGAAAAAAGTGCTGATGAGGTTGTTTCAGAGTACTGAGCTGAACGAGGACGGTCTATACGCACGATCAGTACAAATTTTGGATTATTTGCTGGAGCATATCCTCAGAATGAAGTAACCGTGTGTCATGCTTCACCAATTTCATATCCTCAACGAGATGCTATTTGGGATGTACCAGTCTTTCCGGCTATTGTATATCCGAGAACACCTCATGCTTTTGCGAATCAGCGTTTGACCCCGTCTACGAGCATTGCTGTAACTTGTTTCGCAGTATCTTCCTTTATAACTCTTCTGAGAGGTGTTGGTACAGTTTCTATTTTTTTCCCATCAGGGTAGAGGATAGATTCTACAATATATGGTTGCATATATATGCCTCCGTTAGCAAGAACAGAGTATGCTGCTGCCATTTGAAGCATAGTGACATTTATTCCTTGACCAAAAGACATATTAAAGAACTGGATTCTTGGCCACTTTTCATATGAACCAATTTGCGCATATACTTCCCCATCTATTGTGAGATTTGCTTTAGATGTAAAGCCAAAGTCCATAATATATTGACTAAATAACGCTCGTCCAATCTTCTCAACAATACTAATCATTCCAACATTACATGACCAATTAAGTCCATGAATATATGTATGATTTCCTATACACTCATTGGATACATTCGATATTTTTTTCTTTATTCATCCCCCCAAATCAAGTTCTACAAATCAGCGATCATAGTAGGTATCATCTGGCTTTATTTCTCCAGTGTCAATTCCTATGGCCGTTGTAATTGCTTTAAAAACAGATCATGGCTCGTAGAGTGAACTAACAATATCATTCTTGTAGACTCATACCCCAAAACCATTCTTATATTTATATTTTGTTATCGCAAAGTTTTCAATTTCTGGCTGTGTTGCTTCCCTGAGAGTCAAACTTCTCTCATCGACAGTTATATTAATTGTGCCACTTGCAGTATCTTCAATAAATAAAGGATATCCGAGTAAATCAAATGCAGGATTTGGATATGTAATATAATCGACTCGTTCCATTTCATATACATCTGTAAATGAATTTGGATCAAAATCTGGATAGTTTACCATTGCGAGAATGGCTCCAGTTTTGGGGTTCATAACAATAACGCTTCATTTATTTGCACGAAATGCTCGAATTGCATCACCAAGTCTTTTTGATATTTCTTTTTGAAGATTTCTATCTATTGTAAGGGTTATGTCGACTCAACTTTTAAGAGTGAGGCTTTTTTCTGAAACATAATCTCGAATAGGACGTCCAGCGATATCTTTTATAACAGTTTGTACTGGACTTTCTCTTTGGAGATCTCATTCAAAGTATCCCTCTATTCCATATTTTCCCTTTCATTCCCCATCAACAAATCCTGTAATTTGTCACGTTGTATGTCCTTCAGGATAATACCGAACCAGATTATCTTCTATTTTTATAAATGGATAAATAGCATCAAGAGGGGTGAGTTGTTTATTTTTTATTGTAAGGAGTTCTGTATCAATCCTCTTATTCACCATATCTCTTGTTCCTATACTCATCTTCTTTATTATTTCTAAATGTCTTTTTTTCCGTATCGAGAGTTTTTCTCGCAGGGAAACTTCATCCATTCAAAGTTCCGTTTTAAGCATACTTACAAGAAGATTCAGATTCTGAACTTTTGTGGGATCAGCATAGAGATTATCCACGACAAAATAGAGAGCGTCATTCTGCCATCATTCTATAACTTTTCTTTTTTCGGGACTTATTTTTTCACCGATTTGTACGCTTTGTATAGGTGAATCCATTTTCCCCTTGAGATACGCACTTGTTCTTTCTTTTATAACTCATTCTGTAAGATTTTTTTCATTCTTTAGATCTGTGTGGAGATATGCAGACATGTTTGAAATACATTCACTTCATGAATGTTTACAGAATTCTTCAAATACGACATCTGAGAGAAATTTTACAAGCCTCTCTCTTGATCCTGATTGTGTTGGATCAATTGCGAGCGTTCCGAGGTTCGTGGAAACTGCCAGAACTCACTCAAGTGATTCGGTTGAGGAAGTAATATTCCCTCTTGATGCTGGATTCTTTATAATTGCTTTTTGCTGTTTTTCGGCAAATTCTTTGTAATAAGAATGTTCAAGCACGGTATATCAAAAAACAGAGCCGAGCATTATAATAATACAAAAAACAATTATATACCATACCTGTCCGATTCTATCGAGTCGTGAAAAGTATCTGAGAATTCGAGCGAGTATTATGGAAAAATCGTAGGGCATACTTATATGTAGGTAATCTCTTCTGATGCGAAGAGTTTCATGGATTCAAGAGAAGGAATACTTGAGAGAATCTTTATAGAAAAATGGGAATGTTCCTGTAAGAACCGTAGTACTTCAAGGTTATTTATATATGTTGGGTATTGATACTGTTTTCTTCCAAAGGCATCTTCGAGATAGAGTATTTGATTGTATGATTCAAGATTATAGTAAAGAATTCGTCTCGTTCAAAATATTTCTCTGTATTTTCCATTTTGTATTTCCATCCATATTCTTGCCTTTTTTGTATCAGATACTTCATTTGCAAGAAAAACACTCTTATCAAGTCTTTTCTTGAACTCTTTTTCTAAAGAATAAAGCATAAAATCATCTGGACAAACCACGACAGTTTGAGGAGTCAGAAGAGAAAAAATGTAATCTTTTTGTATGATTCCTTCTCTCGTTACACAGTAATCAAAATTTCTCTCTTTTTTTATAGAAAGAGAGCTGTTTAAGGAAAATCACCCTAATTCAAGTTTTTTATAAAGAGGGGAGGGAATAAAAAGTGAAAAGAGCTTATTACTTCTCATTAAGTAGCGATTCCCAATGTGTTTTATGAGTTCGCACTGATAGGGAGCAAGAACTTGGTTTTCCGTAATGACTGAGAGAATTTGGCGTACATCTCCAGTATATCATGGTGAGTTCAGTGATACCACGATACCAATATCCTCCTTCTTTCCTATAGGAATATGTACGAGGCATCCAATTTTGATTCTTTCTCGAAAAGCGTCCCCAACAGCATAAGTGAGGGGACGCACAGAAAATGATGAATTTTTCGGAATGACTTCTATGAACATGGGGTTTTTATAATCCAAGAGATTTTTTTAGATCTTCTGCTTTTTGAGCATCTTCATTTGCCTTATCTGTCGCCTTATCCTCTTCCTTGTAAATATCCTTCAGTTGCTCCCACTCATTTTGAGCTTTTACGACAAGTCCCTTAATGATTTCTCATTCTGTAGGCATGAGTTTTCTAAATTCTACACGCTCATCTTCAAATACTTTTGTGAGTTCATCGATTTGAAACTGGGAAAGAGTTGGGATAGCATCTATAACTCGTTTCTTTTCAAATGTAGAGAGAGAAAGGGAGTGTTCGAGGAGATCCATAAAAGACTTTTCCTCAAATGTTGTGAGGGGGTGTACGAGAAATCTCTGAAATATCTCATCATTTGATGTCTTTGGACGAGGTGGTGGTGGCGGAGGAATTGGTGGATTTCCAGATGCTGGAGGAGTTCCTGGATTTTGTTCGTCAGTCATAATTAAAAGTTAATTTGAACAAATTATATATCGTTTTATCGAAAAACCAAGTTTTATTTATGTTCGGAACTTTTTGCTTTCCACAAATTCTTCTACTTCATTCCAAAGAGTCTCGTTTATATCCGCATTATTCCAGACTTTTTCTATATCTTCATCCTCATCGAATGCTTCGAGCATTTTATAGAGTTTTAAGGCCGAATCAAAATCAGTTATATGAAGAGAGTTTTTCGGAATATACTCAAAACCAGAGTATTCGATGGTATATCATTTTTCTTCAAGTGCCTTCTTTGTTGAGAATAACTCTGCTCTACTCGTAAATATATCATACCCAGTTCCAGACTTTTCATAATCTTCTGCATTTGTTTCTAAGAGTTCTTCCTCAAAGAGCATATCATCAGAGATATCTCTTACAGAGAGCATTCATTGATAGTCAAAAGCAAAGTTTGAAACGGTTCCAGATTCTCCGAGGTTCCCCCCAAAAGCTGAGAATATGTGCCGAATATTTGGAGCAGTCCTATTTCTATTATCAGAAAGTGCTCGCACAATAATGGCAACCCCACCAGGAGCATATCCTTCATAAAAAATCTCTTCAACTTTACTTGCATCTTTATCGAGTCATGCTCCACGCTTGATAGCTCGTTCTATGACATCTGCTGTAACTCAATCTCTTTTTGCATTTGTTATAGCATCTGCGAGGGATGAATTGAGTCATGGCTCTATTCATTTTTCAGCAGAAATAGCTATGATTTTTGCATGGAGTGTATTTATTTTCGCTTTCGCTTTCGCATTTTTATCTTTTTGGGCTTGGACTGTTGGTCAGCGTCACATAGAGAAAGTGTATTAAGTGTATTCAGAGTTCCTTTTCATATCTTTCATGCTTTCCATAAATATCGATTCTAGCGGTTCATCGAGTTCATGAATATATCATTTTCTTCGTATCTTGCCTGAAGCAATAATTGCAAACGAGTCACATATTGCTTCAACATCGCTTAAGATGTGTGTGTTAAAGAATATTGTTTTTCCCTCAGATTTGAGTTCTAGAAGGAGGTCTTTTACCATTTTTCTTCCCATTGGATCCAGTCCACTCATTGGTTCATCGAGAAATATGAGTTCAGGATTATGTAAGAGTGCTTGGGCTATTCCTATCCTTTGAAGCATTCATTTTGAATATTTTGAAAGCTTTTTCTCTCGTGCATGAGTGAGTCAAACTTTTTCGAGAATTTCTGTTTTTCTTTTTTCGAGAAGTTGATTCTCCAGAGAATAAAAGCCAGCGTTGAAAGAAAGAAATTCCTCCCCAGAGAGGTGCTTGTAGAGGTAGGTATTTTCAGGCATAAAACCGATTTTCTTTCGTATTTCTCTATCAGTTATAGATCACCCGAGAACTTCTATTGTTCCTGTATCTATTTTTACGACTGAGAGAATTGACTTCATGGTAGTGGTTTTTCCAGCACCATTGTGCCCGAGGAACCCAAAAATTTCTCCTTTTCGTATTTCGAGAGAAATCTGATCGAGAACCTTCTGCTTTTTTATTGTTTTTGATACATTTTTGATTCTAAGAGCGTAGTTCATGTTTAGTATCATAGAAAGAAATTAAAAAAATTCAAGGGTGCGTTGTCTGAATTTTGACTTCTTGGAGGTTTTTCCTATACTTCCAAACATGTCAAATCCCCTTGTTATAAAAGTCTGTACGGGCCGAGCCTGCACTGAACGACATTCTCAATATATAGAAAAGAGGCTTTTTGCTGACAGAGAGTTTTATCACTTTGAAGATGATGTCTCTATCGAACAATGTCTGTGTCAATGAAGGTGTAAGGAGTGACCAACAGTTGTTTTTTGAAATGATGTTCAAGTTGGACAAAATCCGGTAAAATCCTCTGAGATGCTCGTAAAGAAAATCGCAGAAATACGAAAACGTTTACAAAATAAAAAACCCGAATGAGTAAAGTAGTACCATTGATTCCCAAAAGCATACCAAATGATATAGTATGAGAGATTAAAAACATAAAAAATATTTGATTTGCAAGAGCCGTACTTTCCCTTTGCTTGAAGGCTGGAAAGGGAGAGTTTGTTCGACATATGGATACAGTAGATGCATGGGAGCTTTTAGAAAGAGCAAAAAACAAATTACCAATACTTACGAAAAGTAGAAGAAGGGTACAGCTTACACTTGTATGGGTTAATCCAAATTTATAAAATGCCAAAAGTTTGATTTGTTGCTATCGTTGGTCGTCCAAATACTGGAAAATCTACTCTTATTAATGCTCTTATTTGAGCAAAGGTGAGTGCAGTTTCTCATCGTCCCCAGACAACCATTCGGTCTATCCCTGCTATTTTTACGGATGAAGAAAAAGAGTTTCAGATTATTTTTCTCGATACTCCAGGTATTCATCAAGATGAAACGGTGCAGTTTTGAAGTAAAAAAGATACAACGATTAATAACCGTATAAACAGTGAGGCTTTTGCATCACTCCGGGAAGCAGATATCATCATTCGCCTTGTTGATCCAACTCGTTCACCGTGAAAAGAAGATGCTCGTATAGATGAAGTACTTTCATTTATTTCAAAGCCAATCATTCGAGTTGAAACAAAGCAAGATATGGAAAATAAATCATACCCATGAAAGAATATCGATATTCGAGTAAATAGTATTGATGGGACTTGATTTTCTCTTCTTCTCGAGAAAATCGCTTCTTTTCTTCCAGAAGGTCCATATTTGTATGAGAGTGATTATTATACGAATCAGTCCATGGATTTTCGTATACAGGAGATTCTCCGAGAAGTGCTTTTTAGCGAACTCGGAGAAGAAATTCCCTACGCATGCTATATAGAGATTGGTACTATAGAAAATACAGAAACTCTTTTAAAAATTCATGCCTATATCGTTACAGAAGCAGAATCACAAAAAGTTATTGTCATCGGAAAGTGATGAAAGAAAGTATCTGATATAGGAATGAAGGCTCGTATCATTCTTGAGGAGATATTTTGAAAGAAAGTTTTTCTTGCACTTCGCGTTAAGGTGCACAAGAATTGGAGAAAGGATGAAAGGATACTCAATCAGTTATTTCCTATAAAATAAAGACCCTCATGGGTCTTTATTTTATATTCAACTACTTCGCTCGTTCAAGATATTCACCTGTTTCAGTATTGATAACGATTGATTCATCTTGGTTTACGAATCCAGGAACACGGAGTTCGAGACCAGTTTCGAGTTTTACATTTTTGTCGACTTTCCCGTCAGCAGTATTTCCTGCAACAGCTGGTTCTGCTTCAATAACCTTTAGAGTAACACGAAGAGGGAGAACGATACCGATAAACTTTCCTTCAAATGTTTGAAGATCTACAACGAGTCCTTCTGTAAGGTAGAGTGAAGCATCACCAACATCTTCTTCGTGAAGCTCAACAGTTTCATAGTTATCTTGATTCATGAAAGCAAACATATCTCCAGATTGGTAGAGGAACTCTGCCTTCGCTCGTTCAAGTACAACATCGTCGAGTTTTTCCTCTGAGTCCATAACTCGGTCAGAAGAGTTTCCTTGGATAAGGTTTTTGAGGCGCATCATAACGTTTGTAGCACCACGACCACCACGACGCATTTCATGTTTTACGACGAGCCAGATTTCACCATCAATACGGAGAACTGTTCCTGGTCTCGCTTGGAGAGCTGTTTTCACGGGAAGAAAGTTTAATAATAAAAAATGTGCCTTGGAGTATAGGCACAAAAAGGGAAAAAGCAAATATTAACTTTGGAATGTTGCTCGGAGAGTTGCCTCTTCTATTTCTTTATCGAGCTCTGTTTGTACATCTTTCATGAGAATTAGGTCATGCATAATATCTTGTTTTTTTGCTTCTTCTCTGTTTTCACGAAACACCATAACTGCGCCTGTTGCGTAGAGAAAAAATATCTTTAACAGTAAAAATATTACAGCTCCAGCAACTAAAGCAACTCATGTATGAAGAGATAAGTCTAAGATACTTATATGATTATAGAGTTCTATATTTTCGAGATTGTAAAATGAAACAGTAAGGTTTTCCATAGAGTTCTTGGGATTATTCTTTGAGTTCTGCAAATAAAATAAGTCTTTCAAGGGTTGTTCCGATTGGCCAACAAGTCATGAGAGAGAGCTCTCTCTTTGTTTTATCCCGATTTTCTATAACACCCACTTCTCCCGGTTTTACGATAGCCCTATCAGTTACTGCATATATAAATTTCTTTTGATTGTAAAATATGATAATTTCATCGCCATTTTGGAGAGTATCTAGAAGTGCAAATACATCATTGTAGTCACTCTTAATCCATGGATAATTTGACGAGTGTCAGAAGATAAAGGCGTTTCCTATTTCTCCTGGAAGGGCTGTTCCTGGATAGCGAACAATACCTTTTTTAAGTTCTTCCATAAAAACATTGTGCATGTCTTCGTATGCTCAAGTTCCATCATGATTCACATCAAGGAGGGGAATATTTTTTCAAAGCCTTGGTATAATAAGCCTATTTTCATATGGAGTAACATCGAGAGTTGGTTTTATATGTTCAGTATCTCTTATGTTTGCAAGAAGATTTTCTGCATTATATGAACGCTTCCAAACCATTTCAGGACTTGTATTTGCGAGTTTTTCCTCGATGATACTTGTTGTTTCTTTTTCTCCAACTGTCGTTTCAGCGTGTACTTCTATACTTGTTTTTCCTATGATTTCTTCGAGACTTCCTCGTATGTCTTCTAGTCTTTCAGGATCGATAATATGAGCAAGTCTTTCGCTATAAGCACCGAAGTTGAGTATACCCAAAAATATAGAAAAAATAGTTCCAGACACAAAGAGATATACAAGTAAAAACTTCAAAGCACCGAGAGTTCTTCAGATAATTTTTGTTTTTGTATTGATTTTTTGAGTATGAGAAGCCTCGAAAGCCTCCAAAGGATCGTAAGACATATATATTTATTTTGATTGGTATGAATTTCTTTTGAATCAGAATAGTTCTGACCTTAGAAGCACTTTAGCACATATTTTTCTTTCACTCAAGAATTTCTTCAGTTCTTCTGAAAAAAAGTTTGACAAATGACGGGAATTTTATAATATCTGCCAAACTTTTAAATTATCTACCCATGATCTGCTACTCTATTAAAAAAGAAGGAGAAACAAATGAAAAGCTTATTCTTCGCTATAAGAAGGCATTTTTTCAGACTCGCACAGCAAACAAACTCAAGGCAACTCAAACTCATTCTCGAGGTCTTTCAAAAAGAAAGGTTCGTGAGCAGGCAATTATTCGCGAGTACTATAGAGCGCTTTCAAAATAATATATAATATTGCGCTATAAAATAAAATCCTTGGTCTCCCAGGGATTTTATTTTTGAAGAAAACCATTGACTTATTACTATATAATCGAATAACTTGATTTCTTTTGAGTTATTTTTATAATCCTGTACAGGAAACCGCTACTTCTATCAAAATGTTTGCAAAATAGCAAACTATATGATAGGGTAACAGTGTAAAATTATTTCTAATAAAACTATATGACTACCCCTACAATTGAATCCCAGGCACAAGAACTCGTTTCAAGATTAGAAAAATGACAACCTATTCAAGAGCCACTTAATGCAGATGTTGAGAGAGCAGCATCAGAAATAATAGATAAAATGGAGAAGGAGAAAAGAAAAAAGATTAGACAAGAATTAGAAAATCTTAAGAAAGTTGCTGGTAAAAATCCTGAACAAATTAAATCTGAGTTAGATGCTAGTCTTTCAGAGATTACGAGTCAAGATTTTGATAAAATTAAGTGAGGAATTGAAAAGGCGAAAGTATTACTCGAAGGTTTCGAAAAAGTAAGTCCCCAATACAAGGAAGGTATGCATTGAATCTTTGGTTCCCTTCTCATGGATAGATTAGTAAGAGCGGGTTATAGTATTTCTTTGTTAGGTGGCAATAAAATTAATATTGTTTCTGAGAATGGTGCAAATAACTCTAGGGCAACCCAGATTGAAACATACCTGAGAAGCGTTCCTTGAATTTCTGAAATATTAGCCCTTTGAATGATTTATAGAAGTTCCGAAATTAGAAACTATAGCGATACTTATCTTCAGCCAGATAAAAAAACAATTAAGCCAGATACTCCTCGTAATTACTTGGAATACCTTAGGGATGTCGGAAAATCGAATAATCCAAATGATTTAGCTTTACTGAACTCTCGAACTGTGGTAGAATCAATTTTAAGTGATCCAATAAAAGTTAAAGGAATTATAGTATGAACACCTTTTTTTGATGCTACTATTAGAGACGTTAGAGATAATGGCGCCATTCAGGCAGCTATAGATGCATCTAGTAACTGACGAAGATCATCCCACCACAATCATAAAACTACAACCCCTTCTTCAAACCAACCAAATGAGAGTAAAAATTCTGCTCCTAGCACTTCTTCATCCACACCACCAAATAATCTCGTTGCAAAGTACCTTGGTAAAGCATGACTTGCTATCGAGGGTTGAGCAAGTGATATCTTTAATACTCCTTGAGCTTTTCCTGCCCTAATAGTCGCATTTATTGCAACATGGATTTTTGGAGACCTTAAGAAGGCCCTTATAGTTCTTGCATGATGATTTGGTATTTCTTCTGTAGCTAATTGATATGCATCTCTAGCTAATTGATATGCAAATAAAGAAAATTCTTCTGAAAAGGAAAACCCTCCACCTCCGCAACAGCAAAATCCGGTCAATATTCCTTCACCAAAACCTATTGATAAGACAGGAATTAATGGGAAGCGCCTCGAAGCCACAGAGAGAGTTGAGAAAAATCAAGAACTATCAAGGATGGTTGAATCTGTTCGGAAATCCCAGTTGAAAAAGAAGGTGGCCGATATTTCTGACTATGTAGCCTTCATCAATACCGAACTTCAGACAAGAAAATCAAGTGAACTTATCAATCCATCAGATGAAAAGTTCTCAATATTTTCCGATGATGCTATGTTTAATAAGAGTTGAAAAGATAATCTTGATGAACTTATTCTAAAAAGAATACTTCGAGTATACCTCTGAACAAATGCTCGTACCTCTGATCCTCAGAACTGACAAAAAAAATGAACGAAAGAAAGAGTAGAATTTACTCAAAAATACAAGACAGTATTGAGTGCTCAGAATAGTACATTAAAAGATCTTGTAGAGGCGATAAAATAAAAACATATATTTTCTAATTTTTAAACATATGGATTGACATAATGAATATAGCGTAAGTTCAGATGCACTTTCGTATAAAGGATATTCAAATCTTGCTGCAATTACACCAGACAATAGAATAAGTGCAGCGCGTCTTGATACTCCAGAAGTAGTAGAGGAAGCAAAAAGACTACACTCAGCCCTACAGTCATGAAAAGAGGAAATTCAGTGAATAACTGCTGAAAATCTTGCAGGACTCTTGCGAGAGGCAGAAGAAATCCAAAAATCTGCTCAATTAAAACCAAGTGTATCAAAAGATGGAACTTATAAAAAGGGTCCTCTTAAAGTAGAAGTTGATCCGGGTACATCATTTCGGGATGTTTCGGAGACTCAAGATGTTCGAGAGATGGCAGAAGCAGTGAAGTGGAACATTAACCTTATGCAGTCAAAGGTTCGTAACCATTGGATTCGACATTTTGACGATGCGCTTCTCTGATCAACCCTTGATTTAAATCAAGAATACGAGCACTTTGGGAGAATGGTAACCGATATAGTTTGATGGGGTACCTCAGCTATGCCTTTTATTGGGATAACATGAAAAGATAATGCTGACAATATAGTAACTCGTTGACAGCATGGCGCAGCAGATGTTATTGATAATTTGGTTGCTCAATATGGAAACGGAAGTGTGGAGTTAAAATCATCAGGACTTCTTTCTCAGTCTAAAGTATTTGCAAGTACAGCAGATCGAGATGTAGAAATTAAGAAGATGCTTTTGAAGATGAATGAATCTGTTACAGATGAAGCTGACTGGGTTGGAATGCTTTTCTGACTATATTTAGCATTAAAGGTTCCTCCTCTTCTTCTTTGAGGAGTTTTGAAATGACTCTTAAAACTAGCTTCAATACGATGAAAATGAGGTATACAACTCGTTGCCCTTTGAGCTGAACTTTATGAGAAAGTTGATCGTAGAATGAAGGGGGCAGATCCAGCAAATAAGACGCTTTGGGATTCTGTTAAGGATAGATTGAAATGAGAGAAACTTGCAAGAGCTAAACCTAGTGATTTAACTCCTGAAGAAAAGCTCATGAAAGATTATCAAACTGAAGGCGTAAGAAGTGTTCTACGAGACCACCTTTTTGACAAATATGGAAAATGAATGACGAGAGAAGAATTTGATAAAGCTGTTGATAAACCTTGACTTTCTGAGAAAAAAAATATAGCTAATGCGAAAAACTCTCAGGATAAGATTATGAAAAAGATTTCTCGCCATCTTCCTATAGATTTTACATCCAGTGCAAATGATGCCTATGAAATAGATCAGCGTATGAGAAGTATGGCCTTAGATATGGAACTGTCGGTTTGGGTTAAGTTACGAACATGACTATATAGATTCTTTCTTGAGAAATGAGCAATCACAAATTTTCTATTTCAAAATAGACTTGTTGATCTTTCCAATAGAGCAGATATGGGAAGCTATTCAAAACGTGTTAGAGAATACTTAAAGGCTCTTTGATATAATCTCGATACAGTTTCTATAGATATAGGTGAATGACAAAAAGTTACCGTTCCAAGAGCAGATGAACAAAGGTTCAAAGAACTTATGAAACATATTGATGCGGATATTGCTCTTGTTGCTCAAGATGCGGAGATGAGGGCACTTGCTGATCTTAATAAACTTCAAGGAGAGATTAATATACTCAAGGCTCGTGGGATACCTGACGGAGAACAGCAATTAAATGATAAGATTCGTCAACTTGAAGAAGCTAAAATAAATTATGCAGATTTTGAAAGACTCCACAACTTTGTTCAATCACAAAGAATAGAAAGAGACTATGCAGACAAAGCTGTGAAAGACAGTCAATCAGAACTTGAAACTGCACAGGAGAAACTTATAGATGCAAAGAAACGAATACAACTATATAATGAATACTATCCACTCAAAAGAGCTCATGAGGAAGTAGAGTTAAAAAAACAATCAGTTGGAACAAAACTGAACCAAGAAAAGATGCAAGTTGAGACAACAATAAAGACTCTTGAAGGAACGCTGAGATCTAATGGTATAGTAGGCTTCACGGATTTCTCCGTATCTACTACTGACGCAGATTTCCTCGATAAAGCACAGAGGCATATACGAGTCTTACAAGCACAAGTTATAGCATACAATACTTCTGCTCTGAAGTGAAGCAAGCTAGATATAAATGCTACATTCTTATGAGTGAATTCTGATATACAGAATGTTCAAAATGCTCACGATACTTTTGTGGAATTAAAGCGAAGTGAAAGCACAAAGAAAGTCGAATTACAAACAAAGATTGCTGAACTTTCATCTGCTTGAATCTGGGATATGAGAACTAATTCGATATCTAAGACACTGCATGAACTTCAACAAGATGAGAAAGTAGCTCAACAAGATGAGAAAACAGCTCAAAAAAATCTTGCGGATGGTCAGGAAAAACTAAAAAAGATGGTTGCTGGAGTGGATAAAACAAAAACAGCTATCAAGGATAACCCATCAAGAAAAATTATTAATAAATGAACTCTCAGAAATCCTGATGGTACGGTAGCAAGTAGGGATATACGAACTCCTGCTGAAATTGATGCCGAGATTGTTCAGGCTCAAGAAATGCTATGAAAACGAGAGGACAAAAAAGCTCTAGAAGAAAAATTATCTAAACTTAGACAAGCGAGAGATTGAGTAGCTAAAAAGGTTGGGGAAACAGCTGATGTTAAGCCGAAAGCAGATGGTACGCATAGTGCGAGCTCACAGAGCTTCTCCGATAAGATGAATCAACAAAAAGCAGAAGTACAAGGTACCTATACTGAATATGTGAGACAAGCTGCTGCAAAAGGATATACTTTGGAAATAAAAGATGGTAAAGGAGTGCTTGTTGATAGTACTTGAAAAAGCTTACCATTTAATACGGCAGATAGGGCACAACTAGCTGAACTTCTCAGGAAAATCAAATAATATGGTATGACAAATAATAAGGAAACAAATACATATAGTTGACTTGATATATTTCAACCTTTACGAAAGTCTCAAACGGGATTCCGTGTAGAACTTAGTCTTTCTGATTATCGAATGATGGATGAATGGATTCGTTGAGATATAGAGAAGAGTATTCCAAAGATCACCCTATTTAGTAAAGGGTATATACAACAAAGGATAGATTTTATTTTATTTCAAATTCATACTCGTGTTTGAAGAGATTATAAAAACGTAAAAAGTTTTTCTGCGGAAGATTGAATATATAGATTCTTTGACTCTAATTGAAAGGAACTTTATAGAGCAAATCTTTTAAAACTTTGGAATGAATCAGGTACTTCTTTTGAAAAACTTATGGAAATTCAACAGAAAACAAAAGAAGAAGAAGAAGGACTCAGGGAAATACTACAAAGAGAATCGCTTCTCTGAGGTTCAGTTGTTATTCAATATGCCGTAACAGGTACAATAGGTGCTCTTGCAGGTTCTTCTGTTCTTTCAGGAACAATAAATGGATTGAATTGAATTTCACTTGCTTCACGGAGGGTTAAATCAATATGGGTTAAGAATCCATCTGGACTTATGGAACGGGTTCCTTTAGGAGATATGGTATTTCAGGGTTCAAGTGATTGGATAAGATCAAATACCCTTCGAATACTCGAGAAAATTTGAGTCTACTATAACCCTATAACAAAGACATGTATAAATGTAGGTGCCACGGCTATTAAGGAGATGATTAAGGGTTTGGAGAAAATAACATTTCCTGAATTCCGCAAAAAGTATGGATTAAGTATTTCTGAAATCGAATTTCAAAAATTTAAGACACAAATCCCAGAATTTCTCAGTTTAATGAAATCTACAGGAAATAGTGTTGTTGAGATGACCAAATGGGCAACTAAAAAAGGGCTTCATATAATAATGTTCCCAGTATTTTTCTCAGCATTTCAGAGACAATCCAATAGTGCAACCCTTACGGCATGAATTATAGAAATGCTTGCATTTAATCAGTGAGCAAAAATTGGTTGATGAATTGGGAAGTATCTATGACCTCTTTGAAAAGGGCTTGGACCCATTGTATGATGAATTACCTGAGTCGTATGAACTGAATGGATAGGAAGTAAGATGGATGTGGATATTGAAAAATGGAAAGTATTTAATGGAAGAGATATGTTTTCTTCAAAATCTTCTGTTATTATTCATTTTGCAACAGGATGGTGAGTAAGTGAGTATTTTGATAGTTTAAATGATTGGTTTCCAAACAGTTCTGCCAAGATAGGTTCGAATGGTGGTTTTGATGTTTGAATCCCAAGTATTGACTGGTGAAAATATCTTCCTGAAAGTTGGGCAAAGAAATGACCCATTGGTAAGCTTACCTGATGAACAGGAGTCACTCCAGATATTGATTTTTATAAAAGAAAAGTGAACTTTACTATGAACCCTTGGGAGTGGTTTAATGCCAGTGTAAAATGAAGAACGGTTGATAAGTGGAATGAAATGGTTGATTTCTATAGGAAAGATTTACTTAAATGTGTTGCTGAACTTCTTTGAGTATTTCATACAAATAAATATCCATTTAATGTAGGAACATTTGAAGAAAAAAAGAAAGTGCTTGAAGATAGACTCAAACTTCTTCTTATGCCTGTTTGAAATAGCATGTTTCAGCAACAAGCAAATTCTGTAATCCTTTTAGTGCTTTCAGAGGTATCTCATTGGAACAAAGACACAAGTATTTGATTTCTTCAGGACTCTATAACAAACTATATATCATATATGCGAATTGATGATACATTTATTCACTTAAATCAAATGAAGATAGATTCTGAAAAAGAATCACTTCAGGCTGAGTTCTTGAATTTCTCCAACCAAATAAAAGATCCACAAAAGAAAGCATATATTCTTAGTATATATACTCGAGCTACTTCAGGAAGACCAATTTTTAACCCAGATAGAATAGTTACTGATGATAATCCCTTTTCAGACGGAGCCCATACGGAGTTATCGCAAGAACACAAGATGTTTAACTCCATTCTAGATTCTCGTGAGACACTAGACTATAGTACCGTAAATCATGAAGGGGTCTTTATTTCCCAGAAGATAGAAGCACGAAGACTTTTTTCTCTTTTACTCGAGCGACTATCTTTACATTCCCAACTTATAAGTTTTCAAAAACGAATTAAGGATATTGACACATCTCAAAATGCATGAGAATTTATCGAAATAGAAACAATTCAAAAACTAATTCATTAACAAAAACTATGTTTAATTTAGAAGTACAACCATCTACCGAGGAGGTTTTAAAAAAAGCAAAAAGTGCCCTTACTCCAGAACAATATAGTCGTTTAGAAAAAAAGACTTTGGAAAGAGTGAACATTTTAAAACTTGCCTCGATGAATCTAGATGAATTAAAAAAGGAGCTTCCCACTATTGTGGCATGAGATCCAGAAGAGGATGATATAATGACTCGTCTTAATAGAGAATTTCCTGGGATTAAGAGAGGTATAAACTCAGTATCTCGTGTACAAACCAATCACCTCTTAGATTATACAAAACAGAAAGTTGCAGGGTTCGGTAATTGGGTATATGAAAAACTTCCATGAACTGACTGGAAGAAAGCTCGTGAAATTGCAAAAGGATGAGCATCAATTACAGCCGTTCTTGCTACAGCAGTAGCATGAGAGTCCGTATGAAAAACTGTTCAATCAGGAGAGAAAATGTTAAGCTGGATTGACAGGTTTAAAAGCAATCCGTTTGCTTGGTTTAAAGAACTTTTTGATATTCTTTTCAGTGGAGATATAAAACGTATTTATGCTTTTTTTTCAAGCACTGCTGACTCGTTAGGAGTAACTTCTTCTATAGCCGAAAAGTTTGCTGAGTCTTTTTGATTTCCAAAAGACTTTATAGGGGTTGCCAAGGGTATATTTCAAAATGATTCATTCTGAAAATTAAAATATGCAGATATTCTGACCGTATGGGAAAAGCTTCAGAAGAATCCAGGTCTCAATATAGTTTGAGAACTTTGACTAAAAAACGAAAAAAACCCAGATATGAAAAAGCTGTTAATGGGAATATTCTGAAAAGATGGAGAAGGAGTGTTTGATAAATTCAAAAACACAAGAAAAGTGAGTGATTTATCACAAGTGCCAATGATAGATATAATACAATGAATTGTTTCCTCCTAGCCTAATTTGACTTATTTTTATGGTTAGGGTAATCTAAGGAAACACCGAAAAATATACTTTCTAAAAAGAGATTCGTCAGAATCCTTTTTTTGATTTACTGACTCAAGAATATTAATAAGTGGGAAATAAGAGAGAGGGATATTCGTATCTCATTCCTCTATTTTTATACCCATCATTCCTTTTTCTAGGAATTTAGACACACTTCTCTCGAGGATTTATGAGGAAGGTATGAGATTTATGGCAAGTAATTTTTTCTTGAGAATATAGATATTCCTAAGAGCACAGACTACTGAGAAGTGTTCTGTATTCTTCATGAGTCATTGGTACCTCACTTTCTTCCATCCAAAGATGTTTTTTTATAATATGAAATGGATGTTCTGTTTTGGATCTGATTTTTGATCTCTTTCGGTTCTCTTCATCTTGTCTCTTGGAAATCTTCTCTCCTTTGTATGCTTTCCGTTGAATTTTTACTGAGATATCTTTTTCTCTGAGAGTTCTGATTCGTCCCTTCTTTTGGTATGCTTTGTCGACAAATACGACCCTCTCTTCTCCGTGAAGACACTCTTCAAAATAGAGAGAATCATGCTCATTTGTTCCACTGGTTTTAAGTGTATGAATACATCCACTATGAGTATCTGTTCCACAGTGGAGTTTCATCCCAAAATACCACCGATTCCCTTTCTTTGTTTGTCTCATCTCTTCATCTCGTTTCTTTTCTTGATTCTTCGTACTACTTGGTGTCGAGATAATAGTGGCATCAACACTGGTTCATTTCTGCAAAATAAGCCCTTTTGAAGCGAGAAGCATATTGATCCGTGTAAATATTTCAATTCCTTTTTTGTGTTCCTCGAGTACATGCCTGAAGTTCCCAAGAGTAGTAGCATCAGCAACCCCATCAAATTAGGCATCAATATTGAGAAACCTTTGGAAACTCTTTCTGTCCCATATCTCTTCCTCTACATTGACATCAGCAAGAGTATATCATTTCTGAAGGAAGAATATTTTGAGCATAAGGAGGGTGTCAGTTTTCTTTCTTTCAAGTCTCTTATTGTACCATACAGTCTCGACAATAGGAACAAGATCTGACCATGGTATAATTCTTTCCATTTCTTCAAGAAATTGTTCTTTGCGTGTCACTTTACCTCCAGTCGTAAGAGAGAGAAAAAACTTCAGTGAAAACTCATAATAATATGATTAGGATGATAAAAGATATAGATATATTATATGAAAAAAGAGTGCAAATGCACTCTTTTTTTAGAAGATTTTATGAGCTATTTTTCCGTGTTTCCCTAAATCAGCTCTTTCTAGCATGATTCTTAGTTGAGTAAGTTGATTTGATATTGATATAGCTCGACAGCTAGCCGCACTTCCAAGTATTGATATTACAAAGATCGATAACAGGATTGCCCTTGCGACTTTGGTTAGGAACTTTCCTAGAAAAGACTGGCTTAAGTGAGTAGTGACTCTAGAGAACATAGAAGATACAAGTCACTACGATATTTTAAAGTCTAGAATACAAGCAAGTATAGAAACTGCTCAAAATCTAAAACAAGAAATTCAGGCTATTGAAACGTATATCGTGACAAAACATACTGAGGTTGGTTTAATGAATATGAGAATGGCAGTAAATAGGCTTGCAACACAACTAGGAATGTAAATTCTACCCATGATGATATCCACTCCCTTTTTCTATCTCTTTCGCTCTATATATCTGTTCGAGTAAAACAAGGAGAGCAAGAGAGTGTGGCATAACAAAATCCGATATTCGGATTTTTTTGTGTTGTACTTCTGCGAATAGCTCAAGGTCTACCCCATAGCTTCCACCGATAATAAAAATCATATCTTCACTTCTATTTTTTACATCCTCTAGGAGTTCTGCAAATACATTTGTACTTATTCTGTCACCTCGTTCATCGAGAAGGTAGACAGTTCCTTGCATTTTTGAAAGAACTTCTTTGACAAGAAGAGTTTCTTTCACTTTTATATATTCTGGATTCGTATGTGAAATAGGTTTAATTTTCCGAATATTTACAAATTTCTGAGTTCGTTTCTCATATTCAGAAATGCCTTCTTTAAAGTGTTTATAACCGTCAGAAATGATCATAACTGTAAGCATATGATAAATTATAGAAAAAAATTTTGACAGAACAAACATTTTTTATACA
>Ga0114939_10000021_pt1 | contig 135539 bp, 118 predicted proteins | sample AshMeaCrysSpring_FD_87196 | JGI IMG/M metagenome (GOLD analysis project Ga0114939, IMG submission 87196) | Groundwater microbial communities from Big Spring, Nevada to study Microbial Dark Matter (Phase II) - Ash Meadows Crystal Spring | ecosystem: Environmental > Aquatic > Deep subsurface >...
GCAGCGAACTCGTCCCAGCTCTTGCTGCGCAGGCCGGTGGTGGCGATGCCGACCGATTGCAAGGCCTGCAGGCCGAGCGGGTTGGGTTGCTGGTTGTCACGCGGGCTGCTGCCGGCGGAGAACGCCTTGAAGCGGCCGCCGCCGATATGGTTGAGCAAGGCCTCGGCCAGGATGCTGCGCGCCGAGTTGTGCGTGCAGAGGAAGAGGACATTGAGGGGCTGGGTCGTGTTCATGTCGATGGGGCAGAAAAGGTGTGGGGGGTCAGCAGCAGGCCTTGGCGCCGTTGGCCGCTTGGGCTGGGGTGGGAGCGCAGCAGCCGCTGCTGGTCTTCTCGATTGCTACAGTTTTAGGAGCTTTTGGCGCACAACAGGCGGGCGTGGAGGCCTGATTTGCTGCTGAACTTTTCTGGCTGAAGACCGGAATGCTGTCCAGCGTGTGGAACTGTTCCCAGGCGATGCCCTGCGGGTCGGTCACCCAGTACTTGTCGCTGCGCGCGTAGCAGCAGGTGGTTTCGCCTTCGTCCAGCAGGGCCATGTCGGCCTGCGCGGCCTGGGCCTTGAGGGCCTGCAGTTCGTCAGCGGATTCGACCTGGATGCCCAGGTGGTCCAGGCCCGCTTGCTCACCGCGGGTGGAGATGGCGAAGTTCACCGGTGGGTCCTGCAGCATCCACTTGGCGTAGTCGTCCTCGGTGCGGGCCGGCGCCTGATTGAACATGGCGGAGTAGAAGGCGATGTTCTTCGCTAGGTTGTCAACATGCAGGTGGACGTGGAAGCGTTTCATGGGAACTCCTTGTGAGAATGAGGGGAATTCAGCAGGCGCTGGCACAGACGGTTTTCTTCTTGCCTGTCTTGCGTGCAGGGCTGATTTCGCAGGCTGCGCCCTGGCAGCAGTGTTCGGTCAGATAGGCCAGCAGCCCATCCATCTGCCCGAAGTTGGCGCGGTAGACCAGAAAGCGGCCCTACGGTTCGCTGCTGACCAGTTGGGCGTGCGCCAGTTCCTTGAGGTGGAAGGACAGGGCGCTCGGGCTGATTTCCAGCGTTTCCGCCAGTGCGCCGGCCGTCAGGCCGTCGGGGCCGGCACCCACCAGGGCCCGGAAGGCGCGCAGGCGCTGGGCCTGCGCCAAGGCGGCCAGTGACTTGAGGGCGTCGGTTTCAGCGTACGGCGTGGTTTTCATATTTCAATGATAGTTGAAATATTGAAGCGTTGCAAATGTGGTCAGCACGCACGTGCAGTAGTGCGGGTCATGTCATGAATCCGTCACGCAACTGCCACAGGCGCGTCACGCCGCATCACCACACTGCCGCCATGACTGATGCAGAAATGGGAGCCGATCATGGGTCAAGGTTTTGGTGAGAAGTACGAGCAGGGCGAGGGCGTGAATGGCAGCGCCAATCTGCATTTCGAGGGCGTGGAGGCCAGCCGGCGCGAGGTGCTGAAGTGCACCGCCGCCGCCGTGGCCATGCTGGTGGGTTCGCACGCCCTGGGCGCCACGGTGGCGCGCGGCAAGCCGCTGGGCTTTACCAGTGTGCCGGCGTCGTCAGCCGATGCGCTGGCCGTGCCGCTGGAGTACGAGGCGCAGGTGCTGTACCGCTGGGGTGATGCGGTGGGTGCCAAGGCCGGCTCGCCCGCCTTCAAGGCCGACGCCTCCAACAGCTGGGAAGAGCAGGCGCTGCAGGCCGGCATGCACCACGACGGCATGGCCTTCTTTCCGGTCGACGGCAACCCGCGCCACGGCCTGCTGGCCATCAACCACGAGTACACCGACGACGGCCTGCTGCACACCGATGGCATGAAGACCTGGAACGCCGACAAGGTGCGCAAGTCGCAGGCGGCCCATGGTGTCAGCGTGATCGAAGTGATCGAGCGCCAGGGGCAGTGGCGCGTGATGCCAGGTTCGCGTTACGCGCGCCGCATCACCGGCAACACGCCGATGGACGTCAGCGGCCCGGCCCGTGGCCATGCGCTGCTGCAGACCGCGGCCGACCCGTCCGGCACCCGTGTGCTGGGCACGCTGAACAACTGCGCTTCGGGCAAGACGCCCTGGGGTACCTACCTGACCTGCGAAGAGAACTGGAACGGCTACTTCTCCTCGCAGGAGAAGCCCAATGCCGACGAGCAGCGCTACGGCCTGCGCCACAAGGGCTGGGGTTACCGCTGGCATGAGTTCGATGAGCGCTTCGACGCCGCCCGGCACCCGAACGAGCCGCACCGCTTTGGCTGGGTGGTGGAGATCGATCCGATGGACCCGAAGCAGACGCCCATCAAGCGCACGGCGCTGGGCCGCATCAAGCACGAGGGCGCCACCGCCACGCTGTCCAAGGACGGCCGTGCCGTGGTCTACATGGGCGACGACGAGCGCTTCGAGTACATCTACAAGTTCGTCTCGCGCGACAAGGTGCGCCCGGGCGGCTATGCAGCCAACAAGACGCTGCTGGACCACGGCACGCTTTACGTGGCGCGCTTCGATGCTCGCGGCTATGGCCGCTGGATTGCGCTGGTGCACGGCCAGAACGGCCTGACGGCCGACAAGGGGTTTGCCGACCAGGGCGAGGTGCTGGTCAAGACGCGCCAGGCGGCCGATGCCGTGGGCGCCACCAAGATGGACCGGCCGGAGTGGATTGCGGTGCATCCGCACACCGGCGAGGTGTTCGTCACGCTGACCAACAACAGCCTGCGTGGCCAGCCCGGCCGTGAGGTGGACGAGGCCAACCCGCGTGCCGACAACATCATGGGCCACATTGTCCGCTGGCGCGAAGGCGGCAGCGCCGTGCACGACGCGGCGGCCGAGGAATTCCGCTGGATGCACTTTGCGCTGGCCGGTGATCCGAATGCCGGCAAACCGGAGCACCGCGGCAACATCAAGGGCGACATCTACGGCAGCCCCGACGGCCTGGCCTTCGATGACAGCGGCCTGCTGTGGATCCAGACCGATATCTCGACCTCGGTCATGAACAAGGGACCGTACAAGCCGATCGGCAACAACATGATGCTGTGCGCCGATCCGGCCACCGGCGAGACCAAGCGTTTCCTCACTGGCCCGGCGGGTTGCGAGATCACCGGCATTGCCTTCACACCCGACCGCCGCTTCATGTTTGTCAACGTGCAGCACCCGGGCGAAACCGCCAGCGAGCGCAGCGACCCCGCGGCGCCGCAAGCGGTGAGCAACTGGCCGGACGGCCCGGCCGGTGGCCGGCCGCGCTCGGCCACCGTGGTGATCCGCCGCAAGGACGGAGGCATCGTCGGCACGTGATGACACAGCAAAGGCCCCGTCCCCCGGGGCTTTTTCATATCTGAATGCACTGAACACAAAAGGAGAACCACATGAAAGAACTGCCCAACCCGACCTTTCCGCTCTCGCCCGTGAGCTTGCCCCGGGGGTCGCTTCACCGCCCTGATCAGCCGGCCGTTGGCACAGGCGGCGCGCCGAACGCTGCGCTGCGTGGCGGCATTGAAGTGGCCTGGGCCCAGCACCAGGATGAAGTGAGGGCCGCGCAGCGTCTGCGCTACCAGATCTTTGCCGGCGAGATGGGCGCGCGCCTGAACACGCCGGTGCCGGAGCACGACATCGACCTGTTCGACGACTATTGCGAGCACCTGCTGGTGCGCGACCAGGCCACGCGGGAGGTGATTGGCACCTACCGTGTGTTGACGCCGGCACAGGCGCAGCGCGTGGGCAGCACCTACAGCGACCTGGAATTCGACCTCACGCGCCTGCGCCAGCTGCGCGAGCGCATGGTGGAACTGGGTCGCAGCTGCGTGCACCCGGAGCATCGCCACGGTGGCGTCATCATGGCGCTGTGGGGGGCGCTGGGCGAGTTCATGGTGCGCAACCAGCTCGACTACATGATCGGTTGCGCCAGCATCCCGATGCTGCACAACGGCGTGGTCAGTGGTGACGTGGCCGCCAGCATCTGGAACCAGCTCAAGGACACGCACCTGGCCCCGATCGAGTACCAGGTGCGGCCGCGCCTGCCGCTGCCGGTGGAGGAACTGGACGGCCATCTGGAGGTGGAGCCACCGGCGCTGATCAAGGGTTACCTGCGCCTGGGCACCAAGGTGCTGGGCGCCCCGGCCTGGGACCCGGACTTCAACAGCGCCGACCTGCCGATGTTGATGCGCCTGCAGGACCTGCCGGCACGCTACCGCAAGCACTTCCTGGGCGCCTGATGAAAAAGACCTTCGATCCGCTGAACCCCTGGCTCGACGGCCTGGCGCCGCCGGACGAGGGTGATGATGAGCACGGCGCGCAGCCCCGCTGCCGCGCTATCTTCATCTCCGACCTGCACCTGGGCACGCCCGGCTGCCAGGCGCAGGAGCTGCTGGCCTTTCTGAAAGCCCACCCGAGCGACTACCTCTACCTGGTGGGTGACATCGTCGATGGCTGGCAGCTGCGCCGTCGCTGGTACTGGCCGCAGGCGCACAACGACGTGGTGCAGAAGCTGCTGCGCCGCGCGCGCAAGGGCTGTCGCATCATCTACGTGCCGGGTAACCACGACGAATTCGCACGTGGCTTCATCGGCCACCAGTTCGGCGGCATCGAGGTGGTGGAGGAGGCGGTGCATGTCACCGTGGACGGCCGCCGCTTGTGGGTCATGCACGGTGACTATTTCGACGGCGTGATCCAGTGTGCCAAGTGGCTGGCCTACGTGGGCGACAGCCTGTACGAGTTCACGCTCAAGCTCAACCGCTACCTCAACCACCTGCGCGCCAGGTTCGGCTTGCCCTACTGGTCGCTCTCGGCCTACCTCAAGCTCAAGGTCAAGAAGGCGGTCAACTTCATCAGCGACTTCGAGGTGGCGGTGGCCAACGAGGCGCGCCGCCTGGGTCACCACGGGGTGGTGTGCGGCCATATCCACCATGCCGAGATGCGCGAGATCGACGGCATCCTGTACTGCAACGACGGCGACTGGGTGGAGAGCCGTACGGCGCTCGTGGAGCACCACGACGGCCGGCTCGAAGTGCTGCACTGGCGGCCGGCGCAGGTCGAGGCAGTTCCATCCCCCACAGCAAGGACGGTGTCAGCATGAAGATCGCTCTCGTCACGGATGCCTGGCAGCCCCAGGTCAATGGCGTGGTCACCACGCTGGTGGAACTGGTGCGCGAGGTCGAGCGCACCGGGCATGAGGTCGAGGTGATTCACCCCGGCTTGTTCCGCACCCGGCCCTGCCCGGGCTATCCCGGCATCGATCTGGTGGTCCGCCCGGCCAAGCCCTTGCGCGAGCAGCTGGATGCACTGGCACCGCAGGCCATCCACATCGCGACCGAAGGCCCGCTGGGCTGGGCAGCGCGCGCCTATTGCCGCAAGCGCGGCCTGGCGTTCACCACCGCCTTTCACACCAAGTTTCCGGAAATTCTGAATGCCGCGCTCAAGGTGCCGCATGCCTGGGGCTACGCGCTGTTCCGGCATTTCCACAAACCGTCGTCGGGCGTGATGGTGCCCACCCAGGGTGTGCAGCGCATGCTGGCGCAGCGCGGCTTCAGTCGTCTGCGCGGTTGGACCCACGGCGTGGACATGCAGCTGTTCCCCTTCCACGAGGAGGTGCAGCTGCACCCGGGGCTGGGCGTGCTGGCGCGGCCGGTGTCGCTGTTCGTCGGCCGGGTGTCGTACGAGAAGAACATCGAGGCCTTCCTGCAGCTCGACGTCCCCGGCACCAAGATCGTCTGTGGCGTCGGCCCGCTGGAAGCGTCGCTCAAGGCGCGCTATCCGCAGGTGCGCTGGCTGGGCATCCTGCCGCGCGACGAGCTGGCGCGTGTCTATGCCGCGGCCGACATCTTCGTCATGCCCAGCAAGTCGGAAACCTTCGGCCTGGTGATGCTGGAGGCCATGGCCAGCGGCACACCGGTGGCGGCCTATCCGGTGGACGGTCCGTTGGAGGTGCTGGGCCACAGCGAAGGCCAGGTGGCCGGCGGGGCGCTCGACCACGATCTGCACCAGGCCTGGTACCGGGCCCTGACGGTGCCACGCCACGAGGCGCGGGCGCGGGCCGAGGTGTTCAGCTGGGCGCATGCCAGCCGGCTGTTCCTCGACCATCTGGTGCCGGCACGGCCGGGGAGCGTGACCAATGACCTGATGCCGGTGTGTGACGATGTCACACGGCTGTCATCAAACGTGTAAAGAATCTGCCATCATGCTGTAACAGGCGTGATCAGACCGACGTGACTGCAGATGACTGATACCCCACCGAAAGCCGACCCGAACACCTTGACCCTGCTGGACCGGGACCACAGCATCCTGGCCTTCAACTGGCGTGTGTTCGAATGGGCCCGTCGCGACGATGTGCCGCTGATGGAGCGCCTGCGCTACCTGTGCATCGTCTCCTCCAACCTGGACGAGTTCTTTGAGGTGCGGGCCGAGCCGCACCTGAGCGCCAAGCAGGGGCATGATCAGGACGGCACCTACACCGAAGCATCTTTCGACCGTCTGTCGAAGGCCATCCACGAACTGGTGGACCAGCAGTACGCGCTGTACAACGATGCGCTCATCCCTGCGTTCGAAAAGCAGGGCATCAAGATCGTGTCGCACGGCGAGCGCAATGCGGCGCAGCGGCGCTGGGTCAAGCAGTACTTCGAGGCCGAGGTCAAGCCGCTGCTGATCCCGGTCGGCCTGGATCCGTCGCACCCCTTTCCCCAGGTGGCCAACAAGTCGCTCAACTTCATCGTGCGCCTGGCTGGTCACGATGCCTTTGGCCGTGAGAACGACATTTCCATCGTCAAGGTGCCGCGCGCCTTGCCGCGCCTGATCCGCCTGCCCGAGAAACTGTGCGGCAAGCGGCGCCTGTTCGTGTCGCTTTCCAGCGTGATCCGCGCCCATCTGGACGAACTGTTCCCCGGCCGTGACGTCGGCCAGTTCTCGCAGTTCCGCGTCACGCGGCACTCCGATCTGGCGGTGGACGAGGAAGACGCCAAGAACCTGCGCACCGCCTTGCGCCAGGGCCTGCAGCACCGCCACTACGGGCAGGCGGTGCGGCTGGAGGTGTCGGCCGGTTGTTCCGATTACCTGGCCAACTTCCTGCTCAAGCAGTTCGATCTGCCTGAAGGCGCGCTCTTTCGCGTGCAGGGGCCGGTCAACCTGGTGCGTCTGAGCCAGCTGGCGGATCTGGTCGACGAGCCGCGTCTGCGCTTTCCGCCCTACAAGGCTTCGTATCCCGGTCAACTGGTGCGTGACCAGTCGATCTTCGACCAGCTCAAGCGTGGCGACGTGCTGATCCACCAGCCCTATGAGAGCTTCGAGGGTGTGCTGGCCTTCCTGCGCGAGGCGGTCAACGACCCGCAGGTGGTGGCCATCAAGCAGACCATCTACCGCACCGGCTCCAACTCCGAACTGATGGAGTTGCTGCGCGAGGGCGTGCGTCGCGGCAAGGAAGTGATGGTGGTGCTGGAACTGAAGGCGCGCTTCGACGAGGAAGTCAACATCAACTGGGCCGACAAGCTGGAGTCGATCGGTGTGCAGGTGGTGTATGGCGTGGTCGGGCTCAAGACCCACGCCAAGATGATGCTCATCACGCGGCGCGAAGGCCGGCACTACCGGCGCTACGCGCACCTGTCGACCGGCAATTACAACCCGGTGACGGCGCGCTTCTACACCGACATCAGCCACCTGACGACCGATACCGCACTCACCGCCGACATTGAGCACGTGTTCGTGCACCTGGCCGGGCAGAGCAAGCTGCCGCGCCTGAACCGGCTGTGGATGGCGCCCTTCCATCTTCACCGCAAGCTGCTGGAAAAGATCGAGGCGCTGACGCAGGCGGCCGCCGCGGGCCGGTCGACGCGGATCGTGGCCAAGATGAACGCGCTGACCGACGAGGCCCTGATCCGCGCGCTGATCAAGGCCGGCCAGCAGGGCGTGAAGATCGACCTCATCGTGCGCGGCGCCTGCATGCTGCCGGCCCAGGTGCCCGGCCAGACCGACAACATCCGGGTGCGCTCCATCATCGGGCGCTTCCTGGAACACGCGCGGGTGTTCTACTTCCGCGAGGGTGAGATTGAAGAGCTCTACCTGTCCAGCGCCGACTGGATGAACCGCAACATGCTGCGCCGCGTCGAACTGGCCTGGCCGGTGCTCGATCCCTTGCTGCGCCAGCGCCTCGTGGACGAATGCCTGGTGGCCGGCCTGCACGACAGCCTGGACGCCTGGGACCTGCAGCCCGACGGCCGCTACGCGTCGGCGCGGACAACGGGTGGCCGTGGGCACGGCGTACAGGATGCCTTGATGGCGCGCTACGCCGCGCGCGAGTCGCGCCGGAGCTGAGCATGGACCTGGTCTTGTGGCGCCACGCGGAAGCCCAGGACTGGGTCGAGGGCTGCAACGATCTGGAGCGCTCGCTGACGCCGCGTGGCGAGAAACAGGCCGCGCGCATGGCCGCCTGGCTCGACCGGCAGTTGCCGGAAGGGGCGCGCATTCTGGTCAGCCCGGCGCGCCGCACCGAACAGACCGCACTGGCCCTGGGGCGCAAGTACAAGATCCGCAACGAACTGGCGCCGGACGGCAGTGCGCAGCAGCTGCTTGACGTCGTGCAATGGCCCAACGGCCGCACCACCACGTTGGTGGTGGGGCATCAGCCGGTACTGGGCGAGGTTGTGGCCCGTCTGCTGGGCATGCAGGCCAGCGATTGCGCGGTGCGCAAGGGTGCCGTGTGGTGGCTGCGCCATCGCGTGCGCGATGGCGTGCCACAGACGGTGCTGCTTACCGTGCAGTCGCCCGAGGTGCTGTAAGGCTGGCGTACCCGCCGGCGCTCAAGTCTTGCTCGGGCGGCCGGTCTTGATCGAAGGCACCGCCTTGAGCGCAGCAAGGAGGGCTGCATCGGACATGCCGCTCAGGGCCTTGATGCCTGCGCGCAGCAACTCGCTCTTCTTGACCGGGTGGGCCAGCTTGGCAGCCCGCAGCTTCAGCTCATCCAGCACCGAGTACTCGGTCTTCGGGATGGTGAAGCTGTCACGCACCAGCTTGGGCTTTTTTGCCTTGCTGGGCTTGACCTCCGTGACGACGGTCACAGGCTTGGCCGGGGTAGCGGGTGCGGACTTGCGCACCGGCGCGGCCTTCTTGGTGGTCGGCGCTTTGCGGACCACGTTCTTGACAGTCTTGGCGGTTTTTGTGGGGACGGTCTTCTTGCTGGTTGCCATGGGGTAAGCCTCACTGAAATGGAATAAACAGTTTATACAGTTAAGCGGTTGCCCACAATCACGCCCGTGTGACGCGCGGGTGGGTGTCATGTGAATGTCATGACGATGTCATGTGGTTGACATCGCGCGCCGGCACAGTCGGGGTGTGATCGACGTGGGAGGCCGGCGCGCGCCGGAAAAATGACTTGCAAGAGCTGGGGACGGTCTGGCCGGCGACGGCCATGGAGCTGAACGAGATGAGCGATCCGATCTGCCTGCTGCGCGGGGAGTTGTTGCCGGAGGTGGTTCAAGGCAGTGGCCCGCTGGCGCGGCTGATGCGCACGCAGGGCTTGCACGCCGTGTTCCAGCCCATTGCGGACCTCAAGGACGGCGCCATCCATGCGCACGAGGCGCTGATCCGCGGCCCGGTCGACAGCGCCTTGCACGGCGCCGAGTCCCTGCTGCTGGCGGCGCAGGCGGAGGGCCTGTTGTACGAACTGGAGTTCTTCTGCATCTACACGGCGCTGCGGCAGTGGGGGCAACTTCGGCAACCCGGGCGGTTGTTCCTGAACATCAGTGCCAACGCGTTGGTGCAACTGGTGCAACTGGGCGGCTGCGCCTGCTTCAGCAAGTGCGTACGCGACCTGGGTGTGTCGCCGCGCATGGTGGTGCTGGAGATCACCGAGCATGAACGCGTGAGCGACATGCAGGCCCTGGTCGACGTGGTGCAGCAGTTGCGCAACGCCGGCCTGGCGTTGGCGCTGGATGACTTTGGCGACGGCCGTTCCAGCCTGCGGCTTTGGTCGCAGATCAAGCCGGACCTGGTGAAGATCGACAAGTATTTCAGCCGCAGCATCGCCGGCCATGCCGACAACCTCAAGACGCTGCAGGCCTTGATGCAGATCGCCGAGATTTTCGGCACCGCGCTGGTGGCCGAGGGCATCGAGAACGCCGAGGACTTGCGCGTGCTGCGCGATCTGGGCTTGGCCTACGGCCAGGGTTATTTCATCGGGCGGCCGGCCCTGGCGGTGCTGCCGACCATCCGCCATGAAGCGGTGGAAGTGCTGCAGGACTCGCGCGTGGCGGTGATGCCGGAGCAGCGGCATATCTCGCGCATGGGGCATCTGCGCCATCTGTCGCTGATCCATGCGCCCTGCGTCAGCCCGACGACGAGCAATGACGAGGTGGCCACGCTGTTGCTGGCGCGTCCCGAGCTGCATGCGCTGGCGGTGGTCGACGGCGGGCGGCCGGTGGCCATCATCAACCGGCAGCACTTCATGGACCACTACGCGACGATGTACTTCCGCGAGATCTTCGGCAAGAAGTCCTGCCTGCAGTACGCCAACCCGCAGCCGCGGCTGATCGAGCGCAACCATGACATCGACGAGCTGATCGGCATCCTGACCTCTCAGGACCAGCGCTACCTGAGTGACGGTTTCATCGTGACGGAGAACGGTCGCTACATCGGCCTGGGCACCGGCGACCAGCTGGTGCGCTCGGTCACCGAGTTGCGGCTGGAGGCGGCGCGCCATGCCAACCCGCTGACGTTCCTGCCGGGCAACATTCCGATCAGCCTGCACATCAAGCGTCTGCTCGACGGGAAGGCGCCGTTCGTGGCCTGCTACCTGGACATGAACAACTTCAAGCCCTTCAACGACCACTACGGCTACTGGCGCGGCGACGAGATGATCCGTCTGCTGGCACGGCTGGCGGTGGCTCATGCCGACCCGCAGCGCGACTTCGTCGGCCATGTCGGCGGCGATGATTTCCTGATCCTGTTCCAGAGCGAGGACTGGCGCCAGCGCTGCGAGCTGATCGTCAGCGAGTTCGCCCACAAGGCCTGCGATCTGTTCGACGAGGCCGGGCGCCTGTGCGGCGGCATCCATGCGGAAGACCGCCATGGCGTGATGCGTTTCTATCCCTGTACCACCCTGTCCATCGGCGCGGTGCAGGTCGGCCCGCCGGCCTTGCGCGATGCCGAGGAAGTGGCCACCCAGGCCGCACTGGCCAAGCATGAGGCCAAGATGAAGGGCGGCGGCCTGTATGTACGCGGCGACCGCGATCTGATGGAAGCCTGAGTCGCCGCCGGGTTTCAGCGTTCGCTGAAGCTCAGCGTCCAGGGCGTCTTCTGCCAGGCCAGCAGTTCCTCGTGCAGCAGGTGGGCCGACTGCGGGTAGGCTTCGCTCCAGCCGCGGCGGCAGCTCAGGGCCAGACCGTGGGAACCCACGCGCTCCAGCTGCAGCCCCTGCAGATCGGGCTCGCGCCGGGCATGGCAGAGCAGCACGGCCAGACGCAGGGCCAGCAGCTGCCGCACGAACACGTCGTCCTCGAAATCCACCTCCAGCTTGCGCAGCTTGCCGCGGTGCCCGAGCACCAGCAGGCTCAGGCGGTGCAGCTCGGGCATGGTGAAGCCCGCGGCGTCGGCGTTGTCGAGGATGTAGGCGCCGTGCTTGTGGTAATCGCTGTGCGAGATCTGGCTGCCGATCTCATGCAGCTGCGCGGCCCAGCCAAGCTTGCGCAGGTGGCGCTCCAGTTCACCGTTGACGAACTCGCCAGCGACCTGCCGGAACAGCTGGCGCGCGGCCTTGCTGACGCGTTGTGCCTGCGCCTGGTCGACATTGAACTTGCTCGCCAGGCGCTGCACGCTGGCATGGCGCTGGTCGGTCTGCTCGTGCTCGCGGTCCAGCAGGTCATAGAGGGCACCATGCCGTAGCGCGCCCTGCGCCACCTGCATGGTCTCGATGCCCAGCAGGTCGAACACCGCGCGCAACACGCTGACGCCGCCGCCGATGACGGCACGCCGGTCCTCCTTCATGCCCTCCAGCCGCACGCGGTCGGCGCTTTGCGCCTTGAGCAAGCGTTCCAGCAGCCAGTCCAGGCCGGCGCGCGTCACCTGGTCCTGCGGCCAGCCGGCCTGCACCAGGATGTCGCCCACGGCGCCCACAGTACCGGAGGAGCCGTAGGCCACATCCCACGCTTCAGGCACATAGGTGTTGAGCGCTTCGTCCAGCACCGCCTTGGCAGCCACTTCGGCCGTTTCGAAGGCCTGCGCGCTGAACACACCGTCGGGAAAGTAGCGCATCGACCAGGCCACGCTGCCGACGCGAAACGATTCCATGGCCTCGGCCGTGTATGACTGCCCCAGGATCAGCTCGGTCGAGCGGCCACCGATGTCCACCACCAGCCGGCGCTCGTCGGATTGGGGTAGCAGGTGGGCCACGCCCTGGTAGATCAGGCGCGCTTCCTCGCGGCCTGAGATGACGTCGATGGGAAAGCCCAGGATCTCGGTGGCCCGGGTCAAGAACTCGTCGCGGTTGCGTGCTTCGCGCAGGGTCTGGGTGGCCACGGCCCGGACCTGGAATTTGCGGAAACCGGCCAGACGCTCGCCAAAGCGGGCCAGGCAATCCCAGCCGCGCTGCATGGCCTGGCGCGACAGGTTGCGGTTCTCGTCCAGTCCGTTGCCCTGGCGGACGGTTTCCTTCAGGTATTCGGTCCGCTGGATCTGGCCGTGGTCGAGGTAGCCGATCTCAAGGCGAAAGCTGTTCGAGCCGAGGTCCACGGCGGCGAGGCGGGTTCCGTTTTGCATGGTGTCAGTTGAAGCTGGCCGGCAGCATAGCACCGGCAAGGGGCGGCCCGGAGCCGGCCGGCGCCGCTTGGCGGACGTTACCGCAGCCTAGCCTCGGTTCATGACGGAGGAATGAATCCCGGTTGACTGAATCATGACAAAATCATGACCCGACGGCGGACTCGCCGGTTTATCGCTGTCACATTCCTGACATAAAAACTTCTTAAAGTCGTTTTCGGTTCTTAGACCACCTAATTTCAAGGAGCTTCTAGATGAAAACGACTTTCAAACACGCACTGCTCAGCCTGTCGGCTGTGGCCCTGTTGGCCGGTGCAGGCGTGGCGACCGCCCAGGACGTGACGGGTGCCGGCGCCAGCTTTCCCGCTCCCTTGTACGCCAAGTGGGCGGCCGACTACAACAAGGCCACCGGCGTGAAGATCAATTACCAGTCCGTCGGCTCCGGTGCCGGCATTCGCCAGATCGATGCCAAGACGGTGGACTTCGGCGCTTCCGACATGCCCCTGAAGGACGACGAACTGGAGAAGAAGGGCCAACTGCAGTTCCCGACCGTCATCGGCGGCGTGGTGCCGGTGGTGAACATCCAGGGCATCACTCCGGGTCAGCTCAAGCTGACCGGCCAGCTGATCGCCGACATCTACCTCGGCAAGATCACCAAGTGGAACGATGCGGCCATTACCGCCATCAACCCGGGTGTGAAGCTGCCCGATGCCGCTATCGCCCCGGTGCGTCGCGCCGATGGTTCCGGCACCACCTTCATTTTCACCAACTACCTGAGCAAGGTCAGCCCCGAATGGAAGGAGAAGGTCGGTGAAGGCACCGCCGTGAACTGGCCCACCGGTGCCGGCGGCAAGGGCAACGAGGGTGTGGCCGCGTTCGTCGGTCGTCTGCCGAACTCGATTGGCTACGTCGAGTACGCCTACGTCAAGCAGAACAAGATGGTCTACGCCCTGATGAAGAACAAGGACGGCCAGTTCGTGCCGCCTAGCGACACTGCCTTCAAGGCCGCCGCCGCCGGAGCCGACTGGGCCAAGAGCTTCTACCAGATCCTGACCGAGCAGCCCGGCAAGGATGCATGGCCGATGTCCGGTGCGACCTTCATCCTGATGCACAAGGTGCAGGACAAGCCGGCCCAGGCTGCCGCCGCGCTGAAGTTCTTCTCCTGGGCCTACAAGAACGGCGACAAGACGGCTGACGACCTGGACTATGTGCCCATGCCGGCCAGCGTGAAGGCTGCCATCGAGAAGTCCTGGAGCAACATCAAGGACGCTTCGGGCAAGTCCATCGCCTTCAACTGAAATCCAAGCAACCCTGATCGCCTGCGACCATGAGTCATCCCACATCTGTTTCTTCGCGACGTACCAGCCAGCTGGCCGACATCGTTTTCGGTCTGCTGGCCAAAGGGGCGGTGTGGGTGACTCTGGCGTTGTTGGCGGGCATCCTGTTGTCGCTGCTGGTAGGTGCCTGGCCGGCAATCGAGCGCTACGGCCTGGGCTTCCTGACCAGCCCGGTCTGGGATCCGGTGCAGGAAGATTTCGGCGGGCTGGTGATGATCTACGGCACGGTGGCCACCTCGCTGATCGCCTTGCTGATTGCAGTGCCGGTAAGCTTCGGCATCGCCCTGTTCCTGACCGAGATGTCGCCGGCCTGGTTGAAGCGCCCACTCGGTACGGCCATTGAATTGCTGGCGGCAGTGCCGTCCATCGTCTATGGCATGTGGGGTCTGCTGGTGTTCGGCCCCATCCTCGCCAAATATGTTCAGACGCCGCTGCAGTCCCTGTTCAGCGGTGTGCCCTACCTGGGCGCGCTGGTGTCCGGCCCGCCGGTGGGTATCGGTATCCTGTCGGCCGGCATCATCCTGGCGATCATGATCATTCCCTTCATCGCCTCCGTCATGCGCGATGTGTTCGAGGTGACGCCGCCCCTGCTCAAGGAATCCGCCTATGGCCTGGGTTCCACCACCTGGGAGGTGGTCTACAAGGTGGTGCTGCCCTATACCAAGGCGGGTGTGGTCGGTGGCATCATGCTCGGCTTGGGGCGTGCGCTGGGCGAAACCATGGCCGTGACCTTTGTCATCGGCAACATGAACCAGCTCGATTCGCTCAGCCTGTTCCAGGCGGCCAACAGCATCACCTCGGCGCTGGCCAACGAGTTTGCCGAGGCCTCGACCGGGTTGCACCAGGCCTCGTTGATCTATCTCGGCCTGGTGCTGTTCTTCATCACTTTTGTCGTGCTGTCGCTGTCCAAGCTGCTGCTGCTGCAACTCAAGAAAGGCGAGGGCGCCAAGTCATGAATTCGCTCGACGAAATCCGCCGTGCCGCCTTTGCGCGGCGCAAACGCACCAACATCATTGCCCTGACCCTGTCGCTCGGCGCCATGGCCTTCGGCCTGGTCTGGCTGTTCTGGATCCTGTGGGAAACGCTGCGCCTGGGCCTGGGCGGCATGGCCTGGGCTACCCTCACGCAGATGACGCCGCCGCCCAACGAGGCGGGCGGCATCGCTAACGCCATCTATGGGTCCTTTCTCATGGTGATGCTGGCCACCTTCATCGGCACACCGATCGGCATCATGGCCGGCATCTATCTGGCGGAATACGATCCCAAAAGTTGGTTGGCCGAGGTGACCCGCTTCGTCAACGACATCCTGCTGTCGGCGCCATCCATCGTCATCGGTCTTTTCATCTACGCGGTGATCGTGGCGCGCTTCAAGTCGTTCTCCGGCTGGGCCGGTGTGCTGGCGCTGGCGCTGATCGTGATCCCGGTGGTGATCCGCACCACCGAGAACATGCTGCAGCTGATTCCAGCCGGTTTGCGCGAGGCGGCCTACGCCCTGGGCACGCCAAAATGGAAGGTCATCACCCGCATCACGCTGCGCGCCGCGCGTGCCGGCGTGGTCACCGGCGTGCTGCTGGCCGTGGCGCGCATTTCCGGTGAGACGGCGCCGCTGCTCTTCACCGCGCTGAACAACCAGTTCTGGACCTCCAACCTGAACGACCCGATGGCCAGCCTGCCTGTCACCATCTTCAAGTTCGCCATGAGCCCGTACGAGAACTGGCAGCAGCTGGCCTGGGCCGGCGTGCTGCTGATCACCGTCACCGTGCTCGGCCTCAACATCCTGGCGCGTGTGCTCACGCGCCACAAGGACTGACCCCATGTACGTCAGCGAATTCCACCCAAGGCAACCCATGGAAAACACCACTCCGGCCGAAGCGCCCGCAGCGAAGATTTCGGTGCGTGACCTGAACTTCTATTACGGCAAGTTCCATGCCCTCAAGGGCATCAATCTGGACATTCCGCAGAACAAGGTCACGGCCTTCATCGGTCCGTCCGGTTGTGGCAAGTCCACGCTGCTGCGCGTGTTCAACCGCATGTTTGAGCTCTATCCGGAGCAGCGGGCCGAGGGACAGGTACTGCTCGACGGCGAGAACCTGCTGACCAGCAAGCAGGACGTGGCCCTGCTGCGTGCCAAGGTCGGCATGGTGTTCCAGAAGCCGACGCCGTTCCCGATGTCGATCTACGACAACATCGCCTTCGGCATCAAGCTGTTCGAGTCGCTCAATGCCACGGACATGGAAGAGCGCGTGGAATGGGCGCTGCGCAAGGCCGCGCTGTGGAATGAAGTGAAGGACAAGCTCAAGCAAAGTGGTTCCAGCCTGTCGGGCGGTCAGCAGCAGCGCCTGTGCATCGCGCGCGGCATTGCCATCAAGCCCGAAGTCATCCTGCTGGACGAGCCCTGCTCGGCGCTGGACCCGATCTCCACCGCCAAGATCGAAGAACTGATCACCGAGCTGAAGGACGACTACACCGTGGTTATCGTGACGCACAACATGCAGCAGGCGGCGCGCTGCAGCGACTACACCGCGTACATGTACCTGGGCGACCTGGTGGAGTTCGGCTCCACCGAGCAGATGTTCTTCAAGCCCACGCGCAAGGAAACGGAAGATTACATTACCGGCCGGTTCGGCTGAGGAGCAGGCACATGCCCGAAAAACATCTCTCCACCCAGTTCGACAGCGAACTCAATACCGTTTCCAGCCGCGTCATGGAACTTGGCGGCTTGGTCGAGTCCCAGGTGCAGCAGGCGATCCATGCGCTGGGGCAGTTCAATGCCGAGGCAGCGCACCAGGTCATCACCACCGAGGCGCGCGTCAACGCCATGGAGGTCGAGATCGACCATGAGATCTCGTCCATCATCGCCCGGCGCCAACCGACGGCGCGCGACTTGCGGCTGCTGATCGCGGTCTCCAAGGCCACCGCCAATCTGGAGCGCGCCGGTGACGAGGCGGAGAAGATGGCGCGCATGGTGCTGTCCATCATCCAGAGCGGCACACCCCGTACGCTGCCGGCTTCGGAGCTGCGCGTGGCGGCTGATCTGGCGTCCGGTCTGCTGCGCAAGGCGCTGGATGCATTTGCACGTCTGGACACACTGGCCGCCGTTTCGATCCTGAAGGAAGACGACCTGATCGACAAGGAGTTCGATAACTTCATGCGCGTGCTCATCACCTACATGATGGAAGACCCGCGCATGATCTCGCCCAGCCTGGACCTGCTGTTCCTTGCCAAGGCGATCGAGCGTGTCGGCGACCACGCCAAGAACGTCGCCGAGCTCATCATCTACATCGTCAAAGGCGCGGACGTGCGGCACGCCTCCATTGAAGAGATCGAATCCGTCCTGAAATGAAGCACCAGCCTGCGGTCCTGATCGTGGAGGACGAACCGGCGATTGCCGAGCTTATCGCCGTCAATCTGCGGCACAACGGTTTTCGCCCGACCTGGGCCATGGACAGCGACAGCGCCCAGCGCGAACTCGATGCCGTGCTGCCGGATGTCATCCTGCTCGACTGGATGTTGCCGGGCGAAAGCGGCCTGACGCTGGCCAAGCGCTGGCGTGCCGATGCGCGCACCAAGGCCGTGCCCATCATCATGCTGACCGCCCGCGGCGATGAGGCCGACCGGGTGGCCGGCCTGGATGCGGGCGCCGACGACTACATGGCCAAGCCGTTCTCCACCAAGGAGATGCTGGCGCGCATCCGCGCCGTGCTGCGCCGGCGTGCGCCGGAGCAGAGTGGCGGCGCGGTGACGGTCGGTGAGCTGACGCTGGATGCGACCACGCACCGCGTCAGCTTTCGTGAGCAGCCGCTGCGGCTCGGGCCGACCGAGTTCAAGCTGCTGCAGTTCCTCATGAGCCATGCCGAGCGTGTGCACAGTCGCGGGCAGCTGCTCGACAAGGTCTGGGGCGACCACGTCTTCATCGAGGAGCGCACGGTGGACGTGCATGTCAAGCGCCTGCGAGAGGCGTTGGGCGAGGCGGCGGCCATGGTGGAGACCGTACGCGGTGCGGGTTATCGCTTCACGGCGCAGCCGGTGGCCGCCCTGAGCACCGCCGCGCGCGACTGACGCGCAGCCAGCGGCGCCGCTCTGCGATAGCGACATGTTCCTGCGGCTACTGTCATTCTTTGTCATCCAGTGTCTGGGCGCCTTTGCCGGTGCCTGGGTGGCGCCCGAGGATCTGCAGATCCGCGGCGCGCTGGCCGGCATGCTGAGCGCCGGTCTGCTCTGGGTGCTGGTGGATTTCATGCGTGGTCTGCGCACCCTACAATGGCTGCGCCGGGGCGACGTGTCGGATGTACCGCTCAAGTACGGCCTTTGGGGTGAGGTGGCGGATCGGGCGCGGCGTCTGGTACGCGCCCGTGAGCAGCAGATCCGTGAGAGCGATGCGCGGCTACAGGATTTTCTGGCCGCACTGCAGGCGTCGCCCAACGGCGTGGTGCTGCTCGACGCGCAAGGGCGCATCGAATGGTTCAACCAGACGGCGGCCGAGCATTTCGGCCTGGAGTCGCAACGCGACCTGCTGCAGCACTTCGGCAACCTGGTGCGTGACCCCGGCTATGCCGCCTATGCGGCAGCGGGTGATTTCCTGCACGACGTGACCATGCCCGGGCGCGGCAACACGCCTTCGCACCCGGTACGCCTGTCGGTGCATCTGCATCCTTACGGCGATGGCCGACGCCTGCTGCTGTCGCGTGACGTGACGGCGCTGGAGCAGGCCGAAGCCATGCGACGCGACTTCGTGGCCAACGTGTCGCATGAAATCCGCACCCCGCTGACCGTGTTGACCGGCTTTGTCGAAACCCTGCAGAGTCTGCCGCTCGATGAAACCGAGCGGGCGCGCTACCTGGAACTGATGGCACAGCAGGCCGGGCGCATGCAGTCCCTCGTGAGCGACCTGTTGACCCTGTCGCGGCTGGAGGGCAGCCCCTTGCCGGGCGCCGGGGAGTGGGTGTCGGTGGCTTCGTTGCTGCAGCAGCTGGCGCAGGAGGCGCAGGCGCTGTCGGTCGTGCTGTTGCCGGCAGATGCGCCGGCACAGGTGATCCACTTCGCCACCGAGGCCGAAGAGGAGCTGGCCGGCACGGCGGGCGAGTTGCACAGCGCGCTGTCCAACCTCGTCAGCAATGCCATCCGCTACACGCCGCCCGGTGGCGAGATCACGGCCGGCTGGCTGCGCCATGAGGACGGGCGTGGCGAGTTCTTTGTGCAGGACAGTGGCCCCGGCGTCGCGCCGGAGCACATTCCGCGCCTGACCGAGCGCTTCTACCGGGTTGACCGTAGTCGCTCGCGCGATACCGGCGGCACCGGTCTCGGACTGGCCATTGTCAAGCACGTGGCGCAACGCCATGGCGCCGAACTCAAGATCGAGAGCACGCTGGGCAAGGGATCCCGTTTCGCCGTGGTGTTCCCGGCCAGCCGGCTGCGCAAGGTTCAGAACTCCTGACGCGCGAGGGCTGAGCGGAAGGTGGCGTTGCGGGGCGCGCGGCGCAAGTTCATGCGGGCCGGTGTTCGCGTCGCAGCACCTGCCAGATCATGAGCCAGAAGATCAGCGCGGCTAGCGTCAGCGCCACCATGCCGGCAATCCAGAAGGCCGCCGGGGTATGCATGGCTGGCCAGGGACCCAGGCCGCGGTAGGCCAAGAGGTAGCCGCCGTACAGGCCCAGCCCCCACAGCAGCACGCCGTAGATCAGGAACGGGGCGAGCGTGATGCGAAAGCAGCGCAATACGAAGACGCCCAGGGCCTGCAGGCCGTCGAACAGGTGAAAGGCGGCGGTCCAGGTCAGCAGCGGCACCGCCAGGGCGATCACCTCGGGACTGCGGGCGTACAGGCGCGCCAGCGGTTCGCGCACCCCCAGCAGTGTGCCGGCCAGCAGCAGGGCGCAGCCCAGCACCAGCAGGAAGCCCACGCCCACGGCATGGCGCGCGCGCCCTGGCTGGCCGGCGCCCAGCCAGTAGCTGGTGCGCGCGCTGGTGGCGATGCCGATGGCCAGCGGCACCATGTAGAGCACGGCGGCCAGGTTGGCGGCAATCTGGTGGCTGGCGGCCGCGGTGGTGCCCAGGCGGGCCACGAACAGGGCCATCAACGTGAAGGAGGTCACTTCCACCAGGATGGTCAGGCCGCTGGGCACGCCCACGCGCGCAAAGGCAGACAGGGTGGGGCCGTGCGGTTTTTCCAGCCGGTGCCACAGGTGGTAGGGGCGGTAGAGTTCGCGCGTGCGTAGCAGCCACACGGCCACGCCCAGCATCAGGCACTGGACCAGCAGCGTCGCCAGGGCGCAGCCCACGGCGCCACGCGCCTCCAGGCCGAAGCCGCCGAAGGCGAACCAGATGGACAGCGGTACCTTGAGAAACAGCGAGCCGATCTGCAACCAGGTCACCAGCAGCGGCTTGCCCAGGCTCTGGTTGAGCGTGCTGTAGAGACGGAACAGCAGGGCCGGTGGCAGTGCCAGGGCCAGCACGCCCAGGTAGGCCAGGACGTCACCGCGCAGGGCGGATGGCACCTCGGCCCAGTCAAGCAGGATGGCAGGCTGCAGCAGGATGGCCATGCCGAACACCATGAGCGCGGCGCACAGGTAGAGCGATTGGCGGAACGAGAAGCCGAGCTGGCGCGGTTTGCCCGCGCCATGCAGTTCGCCCCACACCGGCAGCAGAGCCTGCAGCACGCCCATCAGCGCGACGTAGACGCTCATGTAGATGGCCGAACCGACGGACAGCGCCGCCAGCGAGGCCTCGGCATGGCGCCCCGCGACAATGGTGTCGGTGACGCCGAAGGCCATGGTGGCCAGCTGGCCGGCCAGCACGCTGCCGGCGTGACGGGAGATGGTCTTGAACTCGGACACGGCCTCAGGAGCCGCCGCGCGCGGCACGCCGGTAGATCACCAGGTCTTCTTCGCCCTCGCGCGGGTGGCCGAGCTTGTCGTGGAGATGCCAGTTCGCCGTATTGACCACGGCGGGCAGCAGCACCAGGGCATCCTGGTCCACCACCAGCCAAGGGCATCCCTCGGTGGCGCCAGCGGCTTTCACCTCCAGGCGCGAGTGGTAGCTGAAGGCGGTGTAGAGGCCGGGCTTGAGGCCCAGGCTTTCAATGCAGTCAGCCGGCTGCACGATGGTCTCGATGCGGCGCACCAGCGGCGCGTAGCTGCGCGCGAAATCAAGCACCGGCATCCACAGCGTGGTCAGGAGCAGCCAGCACAGGGCGGCGCCGCCGGCCGGCAGCACCAAGCTCTTCCAGATGGCGGCGCGGTGCCGGCCCACGCGCCATTTGACCAGCCAACCCCAGGCCAGCGTGGCCAGGGCCGCAAAGAGGAAGGGCAGCCAGGTGAAGGCTGGCTCGAATCCGGGTGCCAGCCGTGCCACATTGGCCGCGGGTTGCGGCGGCACACCGGTCTGCATGGCGATCCACACCACCCAGATGATGAAGGAACAGCCGGTGAAGAACAGCAGGGTGAACCAGTCGATCAGCGCCGACACGCTGCGGTCCAGCGTCGGCAGTGCAAAGGCGGCCAGGGTGGCCAGCGAGGGCAGGGCCAGCAGCAGGGCGCGGTCACCCGCTGGTGTGACGAGCGTTGCCGTGACCGTGACCAGCGCAAACCACAGCGGCAAGGCCAGATGGCGGCGTACGTGGCGGCTCAGCAGCTGGCGGCGCCAGCGCCACAGCGTCCACAGCACCAGCGGCCAGGCCGGCCAGGTGAACCACAGCAGGAGGCTGCCCAGGCCGTGCCAGGCGGTCCAATTCAGGGCCGGCAGGGCAATACGCCAGCGCCACAGGTCGAGCGCCGAGGCGAGCGCCGCCACCGCGAAGGTCAGCAGTGCCATGCCCAGCGCCCAGCGGCGGTCCCAGCGCAGTGGCGTGCCGTCCGTGCGGCTGACGTGGCTGCGGTCCAGCAGGTGGATGAGGGCGCTGCCGGCGCCGAACAGCACGGCGAAGGTCGGGCCGCCCGACAGCGTGAGACCGAGCAGTGCCGCGCAGCCGGCCAGGGCCGGGCCGATGCGGCGGTAAGGCATGGCGGCCACCGCATAGAACGCCAGCGCGCTGAAGCACAGCTGGACGACGGCCGGCGTGGTTTCGTGCGACAGCTGGGCCAGGCCGAGGCAGGCGATGAAGGCCAGCAGGCCGCCGTCGGCCATGGCGCGGGCGTAGTCGGTGGGACTGGCTTCGCCGCCGAAGGCGAACGCCACGGGCTGGGCCAGCGGGCTGCGCGCCAGGTAGTAGATGCCGTGCCAGACGGCGGCCAGCGTCAGCAGCAGCAGGCCGATGAAGGGCAGGCGTACGGCCAGGTCGGGGGCGATCCAGTGCGGTGCGAGCTTGAGTGCCCAGGCGCCCAGCCAGTAAGGCAGCAGGCCATCCACTTCCGGTGGCTGCCCCATGAGCCGGGGATCGAGCCAGTCGGTGGTGCCGCGGGCCAATTCGAGCATGTAGCCGAAGGCCGTGATGTCGGCGCTGCGCCAGGGCTCACGCCAGAGGAAGCCGGGCAGCACGTAGGCCAGGCAGAACAGCAGCAGCGCTGCGCGTGGCAGGCGTCGGACCGCGGCTTGGGCGACGATGGCGGGGGAGGGCTGGTTCACTTGCGTGCTTGTTCTTTTGGGTCCAGCAAACCAAAAGGGCAGCGCGGAGACCCGGGCTGCCCTTGGCGGGAATCGCTGGCCAGTTTACTTGGCGACAGCGGTCTTGCCGAAGCGGTTGCGGAACTTCTCGACGCGACCACCCATGTTGTCCACGGACTTCTGCGTGCCGGTGTAGAAGGGGTGCGACTCGCTGGTGGTATCCAGCTTGAAGAGCGGCAGTTCACGGCCGTCTTCCATCTTGATCATTTCCTTCGTGTTGACGCAGGAACGGGTCACGAATTTGAAACCATTGGACATGTCCTGGAAACAGACTTCGCGGTAGTTGGGGTGAATGCCTTCTTTCATGATTCTTCCTCAAGGTGCGGGAGCCGGGCCAGCCTATCCAGCCTACTTTCCGCAGAAAACATTGAATTATACAAGCAAATCAAGGACTTGCGGTGGGTTTGTGGGCGTAAGGGCCGCGCGCAGCGCCAGGCCTGTTCGCAGGCACCCGTGGATCTGGCTCGGCCAGGCCACTGGGTGCGCCCCTCCGCGCAGCAGGAGGGGGTGGCGCAGCGCCCAACGGGCGCGCAGCCTGGGGTGGCGGGCGTCAGCCCCCCCTTCTCATCATGTCGAAGAACTCGTTGTTGTTCTTCGTCGCGCGCATCTGCTTGAGCACCATTTCCATGGACTCGATTTCGTCCATGTTGTAGAGGAACTGGCGCAGGATACGGGTCTTTTGCAGGATTTCCGGCTGCAGCAGCAGTTCTTCGCGGCGGGTGCCGCTGCGGTTGAGCTGGATCGAGGGGAAGACGCGCTTCTCATACAGGCGGCGGTCCAGGTGGATCTCGCAGTTGCCCGTGCCTTTGAATTCCTCGAAGATCACCTCGTCCATGCGGCTGCCGGTGTCGACCAGCGCCGTGGCGATGATGGTGAGCGAGCCGCCTTCTTCCACGTTGCGCGCAGCACCCAGGAAGCGCTTGGGGCGCTGCAGGGCGTTGGCGTCCACACCACCGGTCAGCACCTTGCCAGAGGAGGGCACCACGTTGTTGTAGGCACGGGCCAGGCGTGTGATGGAGTCCAGCAGGATCACCACGTCCTTCTTCAGCTCGACCAGGCGCTTGGCACGCTCGATCACCATTTCGGCCACGTGCACGTGGCGGGCGGCCGGCTCGTCGAAGGTGGAGGCGATCACCTCGCCCTGCACGGTGCGCTGCATTTCGGTCACTTCTTCCGGACGCTCGTCCACCAGCAACACCATCATGTGGCTGTCGGGGTAGTTGGCCGAAATGGCGTGGGCGATGTGCTGCATCATCACCGTCTTGCCGCTCTTGGGCGGTGCCACCAGCAGCGCGCGCTGGCCCTTGCCGATAGGGGCGATGATGTCGATGACGCGGCCGGTGATGTTCTCGTCGCTCTTGAGACCGTCACGCTCCAGCTTCATCTGCTCCTTGGGGAACAGCGGCGTGAGGTTCTCGAACATCACCTTGTGCTTGTTGTCCTCCGGCAGGCCGCCGTTGACCTTCTCCAGCTTGTTGAGGGCAAAGTAGCGCTCGCCGTCTTTCGGGGTGCGCACTTCGCCTTCGATCATGTCGCCGGTGTGCAGGTTGAAGCGGCGCACCTGGCTGGGGCTGATGTAGATGTCGTCGGTGCTGGCGGTGTAGCTCGAATCCGGGCTGCGCAGGAAGCCGAAGCCGTCCGGCAGGATCTCCAGTACGCCGTCGGCAAACACCTGCTCGCCACCCTTGGCGCGCTTCTTGATGATGGCAAACATCAGCTCCTGCTTGCGCATGCGGCCGGTGTTCTCGATCTCGAGCGCTTCGGCCTGCTTCAGGAGTTCGGAGACGTGCAGTACCTTGAGTTCGTTTAAGTGCATGGATAGTGCCCCAACGGGGGAAGTATCAAAAATTCGGGGGAGGTGGGGGCAGGGCAGACAGGGGGCCTTGCCAGCCGGGAACTCGAACCGGTTCGAGGGGGAACCGGCGATCAAGACTGATTATGACAGGAAACGGGGCCGCCGCGAAACGGTATCGGGGCGGCCCGGAAACGGGCACGGGGGATCAGGCCAGTTGCTGGTCAATGAAGGCGGTCAACTGGGCCTTGCTCATGGCGCCAACCTTGGTGGCAGCCAACTGGCCACCTTTGAAAAGCATCAGGGTCGGAATGCCGCGGATGCCGAACTTGGCCGGGATCTGCTGGTTCTCGTCCACATTCATCTTGGCCACTTGCAGCTTGCCCTGGTAGGAGCCAGCGACTTCGTCCAGGATGGGGGCGATCATCTTGCACGGGCCGCACCATTCGGCCCAGAAGTCCACCAGCACCGGCTGGGCGGACTGCAGAACGGATGCCTCGAAGGATGCATCGGACACGTGTTGGATGAGGTCGCTGGCCATGAAGGGCTCCTTAAGTCTTGGTTTGGCAATGCGAGGAACGGGTCGGCCGATAATCGACGGACAAGTTCTAGAGTTGCGGCATTGTGACAGAAACCAAGTATTCCAGCAGCGTGCCGGCGCTATGAATGCCATAGCACCGGCCGCGCCTTACCTGCCCGGGCCCGATGCGGCCCGGCATCCCCTGTTGCAATGCTGGTTTGCACCGCAGGGCTGGCTGGCGCGCATCGACGCCTGCATGCGCGAGCGCGTGGCCCACCCGGCGCGCACCGTGGTGTTGTTGCCCTATGCCCAGCTCATGCCCTGGGCGGCGCGTCTGTGGGCGCAGGCGCACCCGGACGGTTTTGCGCCGCGCTTTGAGACGACGCAGAACTGGAGCCGCAGCCTGGGCGGCCCTACGCCGGCGCCGACCGATCTGACCTTCGATGCAGCGCTCGACGCGCTCACAGCCCGTGCCATGCTGGAGCGCAGCGGCCTGGGCGCTCAGGCCGAGGCCGCCACGCCCTTGCTGCTGGAGGCCGCGCAACAGCTCGCCAGCCTGGCCGCCGCGGTGCCGCCGGCTGAGCGTGGCGCCTGGGCCGCTCGCATGCGCGGTGCGGCGTTGGCCGGTCTCGATGCCGGGGCGCTGGCGCTTGAGGCGGCGGTGGCGCAGCTCGCGCTGGCCTGGGTGGCTCATTCGGGGTATGCCAGTGATGTGCTGTTCGAGCCGCGCGTGATCGAGGCCACGGACTGCCTGATCGTGGTGCAAGGCTTCCAGCCCGACCCGCTGCCCGCGGCCTTGCAGGCGGTGTGGGGCGCGCGCATGACGCTGCTGGCGCTGGACGAGGCCAGTCACGAGGGCGTGCCATCGGTCTGGCCCGCGTTGCATGCGGCGCGCGACGCCCAGGACGAGGCGCAGCGCGCGGCCGCCTGCGTGCTGCGGCGGGTGCAGGCCGGCCACACGCCGGTGGCGCTGGTGGCGACCGATCGCGCCTTGACCCGCCGCGTGCGTGCCATGCTAGCCGCCAGTGCGCTGCAGGTGCGCGACGAGACCGGCTGGAAGCTTTCCACCAGCCGCGCCGGCGCCCATGTGATGGGGGCCTTGCGCGCCTGCGCCTGGAACGCCAGCAGCGATGCCGTGCTGGACTGGCTGAAGAACGCGCCGGCCTTTGATGCCGCCGCCGTGCGTCAACTGGAAGCGCAGCTGCGGCGCCAAGCCTTGCGCGCGTGGCGCAGCGTTCCCGCGCTGCTGGCCACGCCCGAACAACCGGCATTGACTGCTCTGTTGGAGCAGGTCGAAGCCCTGCGTGATAGCTTGGGCCGTCCGCGCACGCTGCAGCACTGGTTGCCGGCGCTGCGTGAGCTGTTGCAGCGCAGCGGCCAGTGGCCGCTGTTGCAGGACGACGTGGCCGGCGATACGGTGCTCGCCACACTGCGTCTCGCCGAAGGCGGCGTGGCCTTGCCGGCCGAGGCCCTGTGGGCATCGCGCCGCCTGTCGTTGTCGGACTTCACGCACTGGGTCGACCAGGCGCTGGAGGCTGCGAGCTTCACCCCGGAGTACCCGCCGCAGGAGCAGGTGGTCATCCTGCCGCTGGCGCAACTGCTGGGCCGGCCGTTTGGCGCCGTGGTGCTGCCCGGGTGCGACGAGGTGCGGCTCAACCCGTCGCCCGAGCCACCGGGGCTGTGGACGGCAGCGCAGCGCGCGGCGCTCGGCTTGCCTGCGCGCGAAACCCTGGAGGCCGCCTTGCGCGCCGCCTGGCAGCACGCCTTGCGGGCGCCGCAGGTGGACGTGCTGTGGCGTCGCGGCGATGACGGCGGGGAACCGCTGCAGCCCAGCGCGCTGGTGCAGTTGCTGCGTCTCCAACTGGGTGACGGCCTGGCAGCCGATCCACGCGCGCTGCGCGAGGTGCCTCCGGCGCCAGTGCCAAGACCATTGCCGGCCGCGCCGCAATTGGGCGTGGTGCGTCTGTCGGCCAGTGCCTACAACGACCTGCGCCACTGCCCGTATCGCTTCTTTGCCCTGCGCCAGCTCGGCCTGAAGGAGGTCGACGAGCTGGAACTGGAAGTTGACAAACGCGACTTCGGCCTCTGGCTGCACGCCGTGCTGCAACGCTTTCACGAACAGCGCCAGAGCGCGGGCGCGGACGATGCGGCCACCCAGCGTGCGCTGATCGATGCCGCGGCAGCGCAGGTGACGCAGACCATGCGACTGGCCGACGACGAATTCCTGCCTTTCCAGGCCGCCTGGCCACGGGTGCGCGACGGCTACCTCGACTGGCTGGCCACGCACGAGGCGCAGGGTCTGCGCTTCGCGGAGGGCGAACGCTGGCAGGAGCAGCCTTTGGGGGCGCTCACGCTGGTGGGCCGGCTGGACCGCGTGGACCATGGTCCAGATGGCACGGCGATGGTGATCGACTACAAGACCGAGTCGCCCGCCGTGACGGCCAAGCGCATCAAGGACCCGTTCGAGGACACCCAGCTGGCCTTCTATGCCGCGCTGCTGCCGCATGACACGCTGCGCGCGGCCTACGTCAACGTGAGCGAGAAGGAGGGCAGCAAGACCTACGAGCAAGCTGACGTGGTGTCGGTGCGGGATGCGCTCATCGACGGGATCACGCACGATCTGCAGCGGATTGCCGCGGGCGCGCCCCTGCCGGCGTTGGGCGAGGCTGAGGCGTGTGATTTTTGCGCGGCGCGGGGATTGTGTCGGCGCGATTTTTGGAGTGAGCCATGAGGGTTTGCTCGTTTAAGGGGTTTGTTGCCCCCTCTTATCCCCCCCGCCCCTTTCCACCCCCGCCGGGGTGGAAAGGGGAGCCCGATTTGGTTTCTGGTGACTGGACATGCTTCTACAGGGCAACCGTGGCCGCTGTGGTTGGCTCGGCAAGATTGTTGGGGGTGGGTAGTGAGCAAGGTTCCCTATCGTTGCTGGCGCGTAGCCGCCAGCCGGTGGTGTGCCAGTTACCGCAGAAGTCTCTACGACCGCTTCTCTGCAATCTTGCAGAGAAGAAGCCGTGGCGACGGTTGCCCCGTAGAAGCCTCGTCGGCGCGCGCGGTCAAATCGGGCTCCCCCTTCCCGCCCCGGCGGGGGCGGGAAGGGGGCGGGGGGGGATAGGGGGGGAAGAAAAACCGTGCCGGAGGCAAGAACAATGAAACCGGCCTACGAGCTCAACGGCCAGCCCGTCTCGCGGGAAGATTTCTACCGCATTGCCTGTGACCCGCGTCGCAGCGTGGCGGTGGAAGCCTGTGCCGGTGCGGGCAAGACCTGGATGCTGGTTTCGCGCATCCTGCGTGCGTTGCTCGACGGCGCGGCGCCGCACGAGATCCTGGCCATCACCTTCACCAAGAAGGCGGCCGGCGAAATGCGTCAGCGCCTCAACGAGTGGCTGGAGGGCTTTGCCCGGGCCACGCCCGAGCAGCTCGAGAAAGAGCTGGTCATGCGGGGAATCGGCCCGCAGGCCGCACGGGAGCTGCGTGAGCCGCTACGAAATCTGTATCAGACCCTGCTGGCCCAGGGGCGGCCGGTGCAGATCCGCACCTTCCACAGCTGGTTTGCGGCCTTGCTGCGCAATGCGCCGCTGTCGCTGCTCGACGCGCTGGGCCTGCCGGCGGCGTACGAGTTGCTGGAGGACGACGCCCGGGCGGTCGATCTTGTGTGGAGGCCTTTCCAAGCTCGGCTGCTACGTGAACCCGGCGCTCGGGCCGACTACGAAGCCGTTGTCGCCATGTATGGCCGCAGCCAGACCGAAGGCGCGTTGGCTGCGGCGCTGGCTCGGCGCGTGGAGTTCGCGCTGGCCGACGCGCGCGGGGCGGTGGATGCCTCATTGCCCGCAGCTGCGGCGATGTATGCGGAATACGCGGGGCTGGCGTCGCCGGCCGAGTACCTGCGTCAGCCGGCCGTGCGTACGCGCTGGCTGGAACGCGCTCGTGCCTTGGGTCAGGAAAAAAACAAGACGCCTCAGAAAGCGGCGGTCGCCGTAATCGATGCCTATGCGTTGCTCGATGGCGACGCAACGGAGGCGGCGGATCGGGCGCTGAAGCAGTTGCGTGCAGGGTTTTTCGTCGACAAGGAAGATCGGCTGAACAGTAATCTGGTCAAGTTCGCTGCCGCTCAGGCTGCGGAGCCCGAGTTGCAGCGCCTTTGCCTGGCGCAGCAGCAGCACGACGCTTGGCTCTACCAGCAACGTCTGATGCGCCTCACCCGCCTGCTGCTGGACGAGTTCGCGGCGCTCAAGCGTGAGCGTGGCTGGGTGGACATGAACGACGTTGAGCGTGCCGCGCTGCAGTTGCTGTCTGACCCGGTGCTGGGCGGCTGGGTGCAGGAACGGCTGGATGCCCGCACGCGCCACCTGCTGATCGACGAATTCCAGGACACCAGCCCGCTGCAGTGGCAGGCGCTGCACGCCTGGCTCAGCGGCTACGCCGGCGCCGGTGGTGGTGCCGAGGCACCCAGTCTGTTCATCGTTGGCGACCCCAAGCAGAGCATCTACCGCTTCCGCCGAGCCGAGCCGCAGGTCTTCATTGCCGCGCAGGCTTTCGTGCGCGATCTCGGTGGCGACCTGCTGAGCTGCGACCACACGCGGCGCAATGCGCCTGCGGTGCTGGATCTCGTCAACCAGGCCATGGGCGCGGCGCAGGCGCAGGGCGAGTACGACAACTTCCGTCGCCACACCACTGAGTCACGTGATGCGGGCGGCGTGCTGGCGCTGCCGCGGATCGCGCGGCCCGACAAGGCGGACAAGATGGAGCGGGGCGACGCCGCGCCAACCGGCTGGCGCGACAGCCTGACCACGCCGCGCGTCACGCCCGAGGAAACGCTGCGCACCCTGGAGTGCCGCCAGGCCTCGCATTGGCTGGCGGCGCAGATCGCCGCCGGTCTGCCGCCAAAGGACATCATGGTGTTGTCGCGCAAGCGCGACCGGCTGGCCGTGATGCAGGACGAGCTGCGCGTGCTCGGCATTCCCGCACAGCAGCCGGAGAAGTCTGACCTGGGTGCCGCGCCGGAGGTGCAGGACATCGTGGCCCTGCTCGATGCCCTGGTGTCGCCGGCGCACGACCTGTCGTTGGCACGCGCGCTGAAGTCACCGCTGTTTGGCGTCGACGACACCGACTTGGTGCAGCTGGCACTGCATCAGCGCGAACTCAAACTGTCGTGGTTCGAGGTGCTACAAAAAACAGAGCTGCTGACGCCTTCCCTGCAAGGGCTGGGCCCCGTTTTGACCCGATGGCAAGGTTGGCTGGCCGCCTTGCCGCCGCACGACGCGCTTGACGCCATCTTCGACGACGGCGATGTGCTGGCGCGCTTTGTGGCGGCGGCGCCGCCCACGCAGCGCGAGGCCGTGCTGTCCAACCTGCAGGCGCTGCTGGCGGCGGCCCTGCAGGTGGACGGCGCGCGCTACGCCACGCCCTATGCGCTGGTGCGTGCGCTCAAGGCCGGCGGCGTGCCGGCGCCCACGCTGGCCGATGCCGACGCGGTGCGCCTGCTCACGGTGCACGGCGCCAAGGGGCTGGAAGCCGAGCTGGTGCTGCTGCTCGACACCGACGCGCCGGCACCGAACGCGAAGACTATGAGTGTGCTGCTGGACTGGCCGGGCGAGGCCGAGAGACCGCAGCGTTTCATCTTCCTTGCCAGCGAAAGCAATGTGCCGCCAAGTGTTCGGGCCGCCATGGCGGTGGAGCAGCAGGCGCGCGCGCGTGAGGAACTCAACGCCCTGTATGTGGCGCTGACGCGTGCGCAGCAACGGCTGGTGTTGTCTTCGGTGCAGCCGCACAATCCGAATGGCGCAAGCTGGTGGCAGCGCCTGCAGGCCCTTTGCACGCCGTTGGAGGCGCCCTCGGCCGCGACGGCGGTGACGGGTGTCCCGGTTGGCGCGTTCAGGTTGCCAATTCTGCCGCCAGTCCCTGTCGATCATGCACAGGTAGCTATCAAAACAGGAGCAATGCAGGCGGCTGCCAAGGCCACGCCGGAGTCGCGAATCGGTCAGGCCATGCACCGTTTGCTCGAGTGGGCGGCGCTCGACGCAGCCGGCTGGACGCCGCAACAGGTGCAGCGTGTGGCCGCCGAGTTCGGGTTGGAGCCGGCGCAGGCCGAGCAGGCCGCCGCGATGGCGCTGCGCATCCTGCAGGGCGAGGGTGCCTGGGCCTGGCGTGCCACCGAACTGAGCTGGCATGGCAACGAGGTGCCGGTCACGCTGCAGGGCAGCGTGCGCCGCATTGACCGCCTGGTACGCCGTTGCGATGGCAGTTGGTGGGTGCTGGACTACAAATCGGCTACGCAACCGCAGGCGCGTGACGAGCTGCTGGCCCAGCTGCGCAGCTACCGGCAGGCGGTGCAGGCCGCCTGCCCGGGAGAGCCGGTGCGGGCCGCCTTCCTGAGTGCTGCGGGCACACTGGAAGAAATTCAAGGAAACGAATGAAAAGAGTGATCGTGATTGGCGGCGGTCCGGCAGGTCTGATGGCGGCCGAGGTGCTGGTGAATGCCGGCGTAGCGGTGGATCTCTATGACGCCATGCCCTCGGTCGGGCGCAAGTTCCTGCTGGCCGGCAAGGGGGGCATGAACCTGACGCACTCCGAGTCGGCCGACCGCTTTGCGGCACGCTACGGCGAACGGCGCGTGCAGATCGAAGGCCTGTTGCGTGAGTTCGGTGCGGCCGAGCTGCGCCAGTGGGCACAGGGCCTGGGCATCGAAACCTTTGTCGGCAGCTCGGGCCGCGTCTTCCCGACCGACATGAAGGCCGCGCCGCTGCTGCGCGCCTGGCTCAACCGCCTGCGCCATCCCGCGTCGGGCGGGGCTGGCGTGCAGTTCCACATGCGGCACCGGTGGCTGGGCTGGGCGGCGGACGACCGCATGCTGCGCTTCGAGACCCCGCAGGGCGAGGTGCAGGTGGCGGCCGATGCCGTGGTGCTGACCCTGGGCGGCGGTAGCTGGGCGCGGCTGGGCTCCAACGGCGCCTGGGTGCCGCTGCTGAGCGCGCGCGGCGTGGCGGTGGCGCCGCTGCTGCCTGCCAATTGCGGCTTCGATGTGGCATTGCAGCCGGTCCGGCCACCGGGTGCGGCCGCGCCGGTGCAGGCGGTCGCTGCACCGACGCTGGGCTGGAGCCCCCATTTCGTCGCGCGTTTCGCCGGCCAGCCGTTCAAGACGGTGGCCATCGCGTTTACCAACGCCCAGGGCCAGACCTTCCAGCGCAAAGGCGAGTTCGTGGCCACCGCCACCGGGGTGGAAGGCAGCCTGATCTACGCCGCCTCGGCCTTGCTGCGCGACGAGATCATCCGCAGCGGCCATGCCACGCTGCAGCTCGATCTGCTGCCCGACCTCACGCCCGAGCGCGTGCGGGCCGAGGTGGCGCACCCGCGCGGCGCCAAGTCGCTCTCCAGCCACCTCAAGAGCCGGCTGGGGCTGGACGGCATCAAGACCGCGGTGCTGTACGAGGTGCTGGGCAAGGACGGGATGCATGACCCGGCCCGGCTGGCCGCCGCCATCAAGGCGCTGCCGCTGCAGCTGGTGGCGGCGCGGCCGATCGACGAGGCCATCAGCAGCGCCGGTGGTGTGCTGTTCGAGGCGCTGACGGCCGACCTGATGTGCGAGGCGCTGCCCGGCGTGTTCTGTGCCGGCGAGATGCTCGATTGGGAAGCGCCCACCGGCGGCTACCTGCTCACGGCCTGTTTTGCCAGCGGCCGGCGCGCCGGTGCCGGTGTGCTGCGCTACCTGGCCGGCTGACGCCTGCAGCCTTTGGGGGAGGGTGCTGTGCAGACGGCACGCGCTCAGCACCGGACATTGAGATAAGTCAATCCATGGTGCCGCCTGAGTACCTAGTATGGTATGCAGCCGGCGCAGATTGGCAGGTGGCTCAACCCTCTACAGGAGACAGACATGGACAAGACATCCCGCGTGCCGAACGTGGACGACCTCGGCCGTGCCGCTACCGACGCCGGGCGGCGTCGGCTGCTGCAGGCTCTCGGGCTGCCGCCGGTGGCTGCGGCGGTGGCCGGGACCGCGGCGCCGGTGCAGGCGGCTGTTTCGACGCAGGCGCGTATCGTCATCGCCGGCAGCGGCCTGGGCGGCATCGCCGTGGCCAACCGCCTCAGCCGCATGCTCAGCGGCGCCAAGATCATCATCGTGGACCGCAAGGAAGTGCACAACTACCAGCCGGGCTACACCCTGGTGGCCACCGGCGTGTGGCCGGTGGACAAGGTCAGCGACCGCAATGCCGATTTCCAGCCCGCAGGGGTGGAGTGGGTGAAGGACATGGTGGCCGAGTTTGACCCGGCGGCCAACACGGTGGTGACAGCGGGTGGCCAGCGCATTGCGTATGACTTCCTGGTGGTGGCCACCGGTACGCACCAGGATTGGGGCCGCATCGAAGGCATGGACCTCAAGGCCATCGGCACGCACGGCCTGGCCAGCGTCTACCCCAGCCCCGAGGCCGCCGTGGCGACCTGGGCCGCCATGGACGCATTCCGCCAGAAGGGCGGCAAGGCCATCATGACCCTGCCGGCCACGCCGCTCAAGTGCGCCGGCGCCCCGCTGAAGATGACCTTCATGCTGCGCGACCGGCTCAAGCAGGCCGGCACGCTCGACAAGTCCAGCGTCACCTTCTGCTCGGCGCTGGGCAGTGTGTTCGGCGTCAAGTCGGTCAACGACAACGTGCTGGCGCGCTGGAAGGACCTGGGCATTGCGGTGGAGAACAACCTCGCGCTCAAGGCCATCGACATCGGCGCACAACGCGCCACCTTCACCAGCCCGGAAGGGATGACCACTGACATGCCCTACGAATTCATCCACGTGGTGCCGCCCATGCGCGCACCCGATGCGGTGAAGAACTCCGACCTAGCCTGGAAGGAGGGGCCGATGGCTGCCGGCGGCTGGCTGGAGGTGGACAAGGTCACCTTGCAGCACCGGCGCTACAAGAACGTGTTCGGCATCGGCGACATCAACGGCACACCGCGTGGCAAGACGGCGGCCACGGTGAAGAAGAGTGCGCCCATCGTGGCGCAGCATGTGGTGGATGCCATTGCCGGGCGCGCGCCCAGCCAGCAGTTCGACGGCTACACCTCCTGCCCGCTGATCGTGCGTGAGGGGTCGGCCATGCTGATCGAGTTCGATTACGAGGGTCGGCTCACGCCCTCGCTGCCGATGATCGAGCCGCTGCAGGAGAGTTATTTCGCCTGGCTCATGAAGATCCGCATGCTCAAGCCGGCCTACCTGGCCGTGCTCAAGGGCCGGGTCTGAGGCCAGCCGGCCATTCAAGGAGAAACACCATGTATGAAATCTGGCTGATGCTGAATATCGTCTACGAGATCGTCCTGCCGCTGTGGCCGGGTCTGCTGGCGCTGCTGGTCGTCTGGCTGGCCCTGTTGGCCAAGGCGCGCGGTCCGGCCCTGGGCCGCCAGGGCGGGCCCGCCCTGGTGCTGGGCGCTGCTGCTGCGGCGCTGCTGTTCGTGGGCTTGCCGTCGCTCACGCAGTCGTCGCTGGGCAACCTGGGCTACTGGGTGGACTGGGCGTTTGTGGCAGCGGTGGCCGTGGCCGGCGGTGCGGCCGTGGGGTTGTTGCTCTGGCCTCTGCTGGCACTGCTGCGCGGTGGTCGTGCGACCTGATCGCAGTCTGCACGCCAGCAAAAAAGCCACCTGCGTGCAGGTGGCTTTTTTTCGTATGAGGTGACGGACCTGGATCCTGGCACTGACTCCACAGTTAGGGCTGCTTGGTTCCCCACCTGACCCGGTTGGCCGCTTCACCATGCAGGGAGGCCCGTCGCTTTCTATTGTAAGGGCAGGGGGTGGAAGTTAAAGGGCCGCGGCGAAGAAAAAGTCGCCCGGGCCACACCTTAGAATCCTTGCATGTCCTACCTCGTGCTCGCTCGCAAGTACCGCCCCCGCAGCTTTGCTGAAATGGTGGGCCAGGAGCACGTGGTGCGGGCGCTGGGCAATGCGCTGCAGACGCAGCGCCTGCACCATGCCTACCTCTTCACCGGCACGCGCGGCGTGGGCAAGACCACCGTCTCGCGCATTCTGGCCAAGTCGCTCAACTGCACCGGCCCGGACGGGCAGGGCGGCATCACCGACCAGCCCTGTGGCGTGTGCCAGGCCTGCACAGAGATCGATGCCGGCCGCTTTGTCGACTACACCGAACTGGACGCCGCCTCCAACCGTGGCGTGGACGAGGTGCAGGCCCTGCTGGAGCAGGCGGTCTACAAACCGGTGCAGGGCCGCTTCAAGGTCTTCATGATCGACGAAGTACACATGCTCACCAACACCGCCTTCAACGCCATGTTGAAGACGCTGGAGGAGCCGCCCGAGTACCTCAAGTTCGTGCTGGCCACCACCGACCCGCAGAAGGTGCCGGTGACGGTGCTGTCGCGCTGCCTTCAGTTCAATCTGCGGCCAATGGCGCCCGAGACCGTGCTGGAGCACCTCACGCGCGTGCTGGCTGCCGAGAACGTGCCGGCCGAGCCGGGCGCGTTGCGCCTGCTGGCGCGTGCCGCGCGCGGCTCCATGCGCGATGCGCTGTCATTGACCGACCAGGCGATTGCCTTCGGTGCCGGCCAGTTGCAGGAAGCCACGGTGCGCCAGATGCTGGGCAGCGTGGACCGCTCGCACGTGTTCCGTCTGATCGAAGCCCTGGCGCAAGGAGACGGCAAGACCGTGGTGGAAACCTCTGAGGCGCTGCGTGTCAATGGCTTGAGCGCTGCCTCCACGCTGGAGGAAATGAGCGTGGTGCTGCAGCGCATGGCGGTGCTGCAGGCCGTACCGGATGCCGCGGCGGCCGACGATACCGACCCGGAAGCTGCCGAACTGGCGCGCTTGGCTGCGCTGCTGCCGGCCGACGAAACGCAGCTGCTCTACAGCCTGTGCCTGCACGGCCGTGGCGAACTGGGGCTGGCGCCCGACGAGTACGCTGCGCTGACCATGGTGCTGCTGCGCCTGTTGGCGTTCAAACCGGGCGTGTTTCCCGGGTCGGCGGAAAAAAAAACACTGAAATCGGCTGAGGCGGCGCGACCCGCAGCCATGCCGGTGTCCGCTGCGCCGGTCGCTGCCGCGCGTGCCGATGCAGCAGTGCCCCGCCCGCTTCCTCCAGCCGCCGCGCCCGCCGCTGTTGCGCCCGAGCGCCCGGCGCCTGCAACGGCACGTCCGACGCCGCCACCCGGGCAGGTGCTGCCGGTGGTGGAGCGCCCCCAGGCCGCCGCGCCCACGCCGAATATCAAGCCAAATCAGGCTGTAACCCGCGTGGAGCAAGTGCCAACAGCTACGGAAGTTGTAGCGGTGCCAGTGCGCGTGGCACCCGAGGCACGCGTCGATACACCGGTGAACAGCGGCGGCACGCCGCTGGTGCCGACCGAAGAGGGTGCCTTCTGGCACCTGACGGTGCAGCAGTTGGTGGCGGCCGAGGCCGTGACGGCGCTGGTGCGTGAACTGGCGCTGCAGTCACAACTGGTGGCACGTGATGCCGACCACTGGCTGCTGCGCGTCGAGCGCGAATCGCTCAATTCCACCATGAGTCGGGAGCGTCTGCAGGCTGCCCTGCAAGCCGCTGGCCATGGCGTGACGTTGAGCGTGGAGATCGGCCGCGTCAGCGACAGCCCGGCCAAGCGCAATGCCGCTGCCGCTGCCGAGCGGCAGCAGGCGGCGGAGAAACTGATCTACGAAGACCCCTTCGTGCAGACCATGATGCGTGACTTTGGCGCGAAAATCGTGCCGGGCAGCATCAAACCCATCGACCAGAACACTTTGCAAAACCCGTAAGGACAGACATGTTCAACAAAGGACAACTCGCCGGCCTCATGAAACAGGCTCAGGCCATGCAGGACAACCTGAAGAAGGCGCAGGAAGAGCTCGCCACCATCGAGGTCACCGGTGAGTCCGGCGCCGGTTTGGTGAAGGTCGTCATGACTTGCAAGCACGATGTCAAACGCGTCACCATCGATCCCAGCCTGCTGGCCGACGACAAGGACATGCTCGAAGACCTGGTGGCCGCCGCCTTCAACGCGGCTGTGCGCAAGGCCGAAGAGACCAGCCAGGAGAAGATGGGCAAGCTCACGGCGGGCATGCCCGGTCTGCCGGGCGGTATGAAGTTCCCCTTCTGACGTTGGACCGTGCAAGCGCAAGGTTTCGGCCCAGGGATCCCGCGGAACTGGCTGTGCCAGGCCGCTGGGAGCGCCCCCTCGCGTAGCGGAGGGGGGGGGCGTAGCACCGTAGTGTGCGGAGCCTGGGGGTGAGTCACTCCTTAGATGCTTTGATCCAGGCCTTGCGCCGGCTGCCGGGCGTGGGGGTGAAGTCGGCCTCACGCATGGCCTTTCATCTGCTGCAGCATGACCGCGAGGGCGCGCAGCTGTTGTCCCGTGCATTGCAGGAGGCGGCCACCAGCGTGCGCCACTGCACGCGTTGCCACACCTTTAGTGAAACCGAGGTCTGCGCCACCTGTCTCGATCCGGCGCGCGACGCCAGCAAGCTGTGCGTGGTGGAGACGCCAGCCGACCAGATGGCGCTGGAGCGTACCGGCGCCTACAAGGGCCTTTACTATGTGCTGATGGGCAAGCTCAGCCCGCTCGACGGTATCGGGCCGAAGGACATCGGCTTGAAGCAGCTGATCGAACGCGCCAGCGATGGCACGGTGCGCGAGGTCATCCTCGCCACCAACTTCACCGCCGAAGGCGAGGCCACCGCGCATGTGATCGGTGAGGCACTCAAGAGCCGCGGCGTGGCCTTCACGCGGCTGGCGCGTGGCGTGCCGATCGGCAGCGAACTCGAGTACGTGGACCTGGGCACCATCGCCCATGCGCTGGTGGACCGGCGCTGACCGTCGGCCACGCACCCGGTGCGGTCGGAGATAATGCCGCGACCTTTACTCCGAGATCGCCATGACCTTTGCCCGCTTCACCCTGGCCTACTGGTGCGTGCTGATTGCCGCCGTCCTGCCCGTTGTCTGTGCGGGCATCGCCAAGTGGGGCATGACGGGCAAGCCGAGGCGTGAGGGCGGCTACGACAACGACGATCCGCGCGCCTGGCTGGCGAAGCAGACGGACTGGCGTGCCCGCGCCAATGCCGCGCAGCACAACAGCTTCGAGGCGCTGCCTTTCTTCATCGGCGCGGTCATCATCGCCCATCAGCTGGGCGCTTACCAGGCTCGGCTGGACCTGCTGGCCTTCCTGTTCGTCTTCCTGCGCCTGATCTACATCATGATGTACGTGGCCGGCCTGTCTACCGTGCGCTCCCTGGTGTGGACGGCCGCCTTCTTCGTCAACATCGGCATCCTGTTCATCGGCTACCGCTGACGTTGGCTGTCGCGGCCGCGACGCCGGCTGCCGCGCCTCAGTGAAAACCCGCTCGGGATGTTTCCCGATGTGGGTTCAGCCCGGGCTGGGTAGGCTCCAACGTGTCCGACACGTCTACCCCGCCCACCACTCATGCCCTTACTCAGCCGCCGTCATTTCAGCATCGCCGCTGCACTGGGCGCCGCGTCGCTGGCGGTGCCGGCCTTGGGTGTGCAGGGTCGGGTGGAGAAGGCGCGGATCACGATTGCCGTGGGCGGCAAGTCCACGTTCTACCACCTGCCTTTGACCATCGCCGCACAGCTGGGCTATTTCCGTGCCGAGGGGCTGGAGGTGGAGGTGGTCGAGGCGGGCGGCGGCGGGCGGGCCCTGCAGGCGGTGATGAACGGGAATGCGGAGGTTGTCAGCGCGGCCTATCAGCATCTGGTGCCGCTGCAAGCCCGCGGGCAGTTGCTGCAGGCCTTCGTGTTGCAGGGGCGGGCGCCGCAGATGGCGTTTGGCGTCTCGACGCGCAACCTGCCGGGTGCGCAGTCGATGCAGGCGCTCAAGGGCCGGCGTATCGGCGTCACGGAACTCGGCTCATCCACCCACGCGCTGGCCCGGCTACTGCTGTCGCGCTACGGCATCCAGGCCGGCGAGGTGAGCTTTGTCGGCGTCGGGGCCGGGTTCGGCGCGCTGCAGGCCATGCGCACCGGGCAGCTCGATGCAGTCTGCAGCGTCGAGCCGCTGATCACCCTGCTGGAGCAGAAGGGGGACGTGCGGGTGCTGTACGACACGCGCACGCTGCGCGGCACGCAGGAGGTGTTTGGTGGTCCGATGCCGGCGGCCTGCCTCTGTGCGCCGCTGGAGTTTGTGCAGAAGCACCCCCAGACGGTGCAGGCACTGAGCGATGCCATGGTGCATGGTCTCAAGTGGCTGCAGACCGCCGGCCCGCGCGACATCATCAAGACGGTGCCTGAACCCTACCTGCTGGGCGAGCCGGGGCTCTACCTGTCAGCGTTCAGCAAGGTGCGCGAGACGCTGTCGGTCGACGGCCTGTTCCCCGAGGACGGGGGCAGGACGGTGCTGCGTGCACTCGGCAGCGTCGACCCGGCCTTCAAGGCCGAGAAGATCGACCTCGGCAAGACCTACACCAATCAGTTCGCCCTGCGCGCCAAGGCGCGCTTCAAGGCCTGAGGCCGGCGCGTGACCGCGCTCAGCGGCGTGCCACCTTGGTGGCGGGCGTTTTGCTGCCCGCCTTGCCGCGCGCGGGCGACTTGGCCACGGTGTGCGCCGCCGTCTTCGCCTTGGCGCGCGGTTGCGCCGGCAGGAACAGCACCACCTGCTGACCGGCCTTGAAGGCTGCCGAGGTACTGACCTTGTTCCACTCGGCCACGCTGGCCGGCGTCTGGCGGTAACGTTTGGCGATACTGGCCACCGATTCGTGCTTGCCGGCCTTGACCACGGTGCGCCGCAGCACCACTTCGGGCGCGAAGGCCACCTGGCCGTTGTCGGCAATGCGTCCGGCCACATCGTTCTCGTGGTGGGCGGCGCGCGGCACCAGCAGGCTGGAGCCGGCACGGATCAGCATGCGCGGCGGGATGTGGTTGACGCTGCGCAGCCCGGCCTCGCTCATGCCGACGCGCTTGGCGGCATCGGCCACCTTCATCGTGGCGGGTGCCACCCAGACCGTCCAGCTGGCCAGCTGGCCGCCGTAGGACTCCAGGTTGCGCTGGAACAGGGTGGCGTTGTCCCACGGCAGCAGGATCTGCGGCGTGCCCGCGGCCAGGATGACGGGTTTGTTCAGCGAGGGGTTGAGTGCCTTGAAGTCCTCCAGCGGAACCTCGGCCAGCTTGGCGGCCAGTGCGACGTCGATGTCGCGCGTGATGGTCACGCTGTCAAAGTAGGGGTGGTTCTCGATCAGCGGCAGCTGCGCGTTGAAGCTGGCCGGTCGCGCCACGATGTTCTTGACCGCCTGCAGCTTGGGGACATAGAAACGGGTCTCCATCGGCATGTTGAGGTCGAGGTAGCTGGTGCCCAGGCCAGCGCGCTGGTTCTTCGCGATGGCACGGCCCACGCTGCCTTCGCCCCAGTTGTACGCGGCCAACGCCAGGTGCCAGTCGCCGAACATGCCATACAGCTTCTGCAGGTAGTCGAGCGCCGCGCGGGTGGAGGCCAACACGTCGCGCCGGTCGTCGCGGAAGGCGTTCTGCTTGAGTTCGAAGTACTTGCCGGTCGCCGGCATGAACTGCCACATGCCGGCCGCCTTGGCGTGCGAAACCGCTTGCGGGTTGAAGGCGCTCTCGATGAAGGGCAGCAGGGCGAGTTCAGTCGGCATGTTGCGGCGCTCCAGTTCCTCGACGATGTGGAACAGGTATTTGCGCGAACGCTCGGTCATGCGGAAGATGTAGTCGGGCCGCGTGGCGTACCACTGCTCGCGGTCGCGCACCAGCTCGCTCTCCAGGTCGGGCATGGCGAAGCCGCGGCGAATCCGCTCCCACAGGTCGGCCGGCGCGGCCAGGTTGGCCACGTCGCTGCGCGACACCGCCGTCGCCTGGATCGGCGACAGCTGGCCTGCGGGCAAGGTCGGGGCGCGGCCGCTGCGCTGCACGGTGCCGGGCGCCGCGTCGGCCGCGCCCGGTGGCGGGGCCATGTTGGCGCAGCCGCCGAGGACGAGCAGGGCGGCGAGGGCAACGGTAGACAGGAATTTCATTTGAACTGGTTCTTCCATTCGCGCAGAGCGGCAAACACCGCCACCTCGTCGCGGGCCGCGGCATCGAAGCGCCGCACGGCGGCGGTCACGGCGGGTTGGCGCGAGCGCAAAAAGGGGTTGATCGCTACCTCGACGGCAATCGAGGAGGGCAGGGTCGGCAATTGGCGCGCGCGCTTGGCCTCGCACTCGGCGCTGTAGCGCGCCAGAGCCGCGTTGTCGGCGTCCACGGCGCGGGCAAAGCGCAGGTTGCTCAGGGTGTATTCGTGGGCGCAGCAGACGCGTGTGGCGCCGGGCAGGGCGGCAAGCCGGTCGAGCGAGGCCAGCATTTGCGCCGGCGTGCCCTCGAACAGGCGACCACAACCGCCGGAGAACAGGGTGTCGCCGCAGAACAGCACGGGGCCGCCGTCCGTCTGGGCGGCGTAGAAGGCAATGTGACCGGCGGTATGGCCCGGCACATCGAGCACCTCGAAGTCGATGCCGAGCGCGGTGACGTGATCGCCATCGCCGAGTGGATGTGCCGGTTGCGGGATGTCCTCGCCCGCCGGTCCATAGACCGGCGCACCGGTGGCCTCGCGCAGGGTCATCAAGCCGCCGACATGATCGGCATGGTGGTGGGTGACTAGAATGGCCTGCAGTTGCAAGTGCTGGTCTTGCAGCACCCGCATCACCGGTTGCGCGTCGCCGGGATCGACGACGATGGCCTGATGCCCGTCATGCAGCATCCAGATGTAGTTGTCGGTGAAGGCAGGAATCGGAATCAGGACCATGAGCGATCGGATTATAGGTTTGCAGCGCTGGTTTGACACCCCGCCGGGCCGCCATCTGCTCGCCTGGGAACAGCAGCAGTTCGAGCAGGCCGTGGTCGATATCTTCGGCTACCACGCCCTGCAACTGGGCCTGCCGGCGCTCAATGCGCTGCAAGCCAACCGCATGCCGCACCGCTGGCTGGCTCTGCAGGAGCCGACTGATCCAACGTCGAGCTCTCGGCCACCGGTTCTGTTGACCGATTTCTCGGCGCTGCCCTTTGCCGCGGCCAGCCTGGACCTGGTGGTGCTGCCTCACGCGCTGGACAGCCATCGCGATCCGCATGCCACGCTGCGCGAGGTGGCGCGGGTGCTGGTGCCTGAGGGGCGGGTGGTGATCTGCGGCTTCAACCCGGCCAGCCTGTGGGGCCTGCGCCAACGACGCGACCGGCTGTGCCAGCGCTGGGGCTGGGGCGACCCCTTCCTGCCCGAGGTGCAGCAGATCGGCTACTGGCGCCTGCGCGACTGGCTGCACCTGCTCGACTTCGAGATCGAGGACGGCCAGTTCGGCTGCTACTTGCCGGCGGTGCGCACCGAGAAGTGGCTGCAGCGCCTGCAGGGCATGGACCGCCTGGGTGCGCGCTGGTGGCCGATTTTCGGTGCGGTCTACATGCTGGTGGCGGTCAAGCGCGTGCATGGGGTGCGCCTGCTCGGGCCTGCCTGGAAAAAGGCCAACGGCCGTGCTGCCGCCACCGTGCCGGTCGCTAACCGCAACGGCGACAATCACGTCGTCTGGAAGAACAGGAACCACGATTGAACCGCGTTGAGATTTACACCGATGGCGCCTGCAAAGGCAACCCGGGCCCGGGGGGCTGGGGCGTGCTGCTGAAGTCCGGCAGCACCGAGAAGGAATTGTTTGGCGGCGAGCGCGAGACCACCAACAACCGCATGGAGTTGACGGCAGTCATCGTCGCGCTGGAGGCGCTCAAGCGGCCGTGCGAGGTGATTCTGCATGCCGACAGCCAGTACGTGCTCAAGGGCATGACCGAATGGCTGGCCGGCTGGAAGGCCAAGGGCTGGAAGACCGCCGCCAAGCAGCCGGTCAAGAACGTCGACCTGTGGCAGCGGCTCGATGCGCTGGTGGCGGGAGCCGGCCACCGCATCGACTGGCGTTGGGTCAAGGGTCACAATGGGGACCCCGGCAACGAACGTGCCGACGCACTGGCCAACCGGGGCGTCGAGCAGGCGATGCGCCAGCCCTGACCCTGTTGTAAAGATACGCAAAGTCGCCGGGGGGCTGTCGGGCTTGGGGCGAACACGTATGCGGCATCAGTCGCAGGCTGCTACATTGGCAGGCTGTTTGGTCACCGTTTCCGCATCTGTCGACTTCAGGTATCCATGGCATCGAAATTCGTCTATCCGGTTGTTGCCGTCGTTGGCATCTTGGCTGCTTCCGGTGCAGCCTGGTGGTTTCAGAACCGTCCCGCGTCCAGTGTCAGTCCATCTGCCGCTGCGGCACCTGGCGCGGCTGGTACCCCGGCAGCGCCAGCCCCGGGGGCCGGCCGGCCGGTGACGGTGGAGGTGGCGAAGGTCGAGGTCATGACGCTGACCGATGATGCGCAGGCCGTTGGCAGCCTGCGCTCGCGCCAAGGTGTGGTGCTGCGCCCGGAGGTCAGTGGCCGCATTACACAACTCAATTTCCGCGACGGTGAGCGGGTGCGCCGCGGCCAGCTGCTGGTGCAACTGGACGATCAGCTGCCGCTGGCCCAGGTCAAGCAGAGTCAGGCCGAGCTGTCGATTGCCCAGGCCAACCACAAGCGCAACCAGGAACTGCTGGCGCAGAACTTCGTCAGCCAGCGATCGCTCGACGAGAGCGCGGCCAACCTGGAGGTGGCACAGGCCAAGCTGGCGCTGGCGCAGGCGACGGCGGCGCGGCTGAAAATCGTGGCGCCGTTCGACGGGATTGCCGGCATCCGCAACGTCAATGTCGGTGACTACCTGAAGGACGGCACCGACATCGTCAATCTGGAAGACATCGATACCGTGTACGTGGACTACCGCCTGCCCGAGCGCTACCAGACCCGCGTCAGCAAGGGGCAGAAGGCCAGGGTGGAACTCGATGCGCTGCCCGGGCGTACGTTCGAAGCCGTGGTGCAGGCGGTCGACCCGCTGATCGACGCCAACGGCCGCTCAATCGGCGTGCGCGGCACCATCGACAATCGCCAGCTGGCCTTGCGTCCCGGCATGTTCGCCCGCGTGACTACTGTGTTCGGCGTGCGTGAGAAGGCGAAGGTGGTGCCCGAGGAGGCCATCGTGCCGCAGGGTGGGCGCCAGTTCGTCATCAAGCTGGTGCCGGGCGCCGACAAGGACGGCCTGGTGTCGCAGCGGGTCGCTGTCGAGGTCGGCATCCGCCGGCCAGGCCGCGTCGAGATCCTGAAGGGATTGGACGAGGGCGATACCGTGGTGACCGCAGGTCAGCAAAGGCTGCAGAAGGATGGCACCGCGGTCAAGGTGCTCGACACCGGGCGCGCCGCACCGAAGTCCTGAAGCCCCTGAGAACTGAGCGGAGAGCGCGTCATGCAATTGCCCGAAATCTCGATCCGGCGGCCGGTGTTTGCCACCGTGTTGTCCCTGCTGGTGCTGCTGATCGGGGCGGTGAGCTTCACCAAACTGCCGGTGCGTGAGTATCCGAAGATCGACGAGCCGGTGGTGACGGTCAACGTGCGCTACGCCGGCGCCTCCGCCGAGGTGGTGGAGTCCCAGGTGGCCAAGCCGCTGGAGGATTCGATTGCCGGTATCGACGCGGTGGACGTCATCACCTCGATCTCGCGCGCCGAACAGGCGCAGATCACGGTGCGCTTCCGGCTGGAGAAGGACGCCGATGCCGCTGCCGCAGAGGTGCGCGACCGCACCGCACGCGTGCGCAACAAGCTGCCACAGGCCATCGACGAGCCGGTGATTGCCAAGGTCGAAGCCGATGCCTTCCCGGTGATCTGGCTGGCCTTCGCCAGCGACACCCATACGCCGCTGCAGATCAACGAACTGGTCAACCGCATCGCCAAGCCGCGCCTGCAGACCGTCACCGGTGCGGCCGATGTGCGCGTGTTCGGCGAACGCAAGTACGCCATGCGGGTCTGGCTCGACCCCGACCGCCTGGCGGCCTACCGGCTGACCACGCAGGATGCCGAAGACGCCCTGCGGCGCAGCAACCTGGAGGTGCCGGCCGGGCGCATCGAGAGCCAGCAGCGCGAGTTCTCGGTGACCTCCAACACCGACCTGCGCACGCCGGCGCAGTTCGGCGAGATCGTGCTCAAGAACGTCAACGGTTTTCCGGTCAAACTGCGCGACGTGGCGCGCATTGAAGAGGGTGCGGCCGAGGAGCGCACCTCGGTGCGGCTCAACGGCCGCCCTGCCATCTCGGCCGGCGTGATTCGCCAAGCCACCGCCAATCCGCTCGAACTCAGCCGTGGCGTGCGCGAAATGCTGCCCAAGCTGCAGGCGGATCTGCCGCCGGGCATCAGCATCAATGTGGCCAACGACAACTCGGTCTTCATCGACCGCTCGGTCAAGAACGTCTACAAGACCATTCTGGAGGCCGTGGTGCTGGTGGCGCTGGTGATCTTCGTCTTCCTGCGCACGCTGCGCGCCTCCATCATCCCCATCGTCACCATTCCGGTCAGCCTGATCGGCACCTTCGCGCTGATGGCGCTGGCCGGCTTCACCGTCAACACGCTGACGCTGCTGGCGCTGGTGCTGGCCATCGGACTGGTGGTGGACGACGCCATCGTGGTGCTGGAGAACATCTACCGCCACATCGAGGAAGGGCTGGACCCGTTCAGTGCCGCCATCAAGGGCGCGAAGGAGGTGGGCTTCGCCGTGGTGGCCATGACGCTGACGCTGGCGGCGGTTTACGCGCCGCTGGCTTTCACGCCCGGGCGCACCGGCCGGCTGTTCATCGAATTCGCGCTGGCGCTGGCCGGTGCGGTGATCGTCTCGGGCTTCGTGGCGCTGACACTGTCGCCCATGATGTGCTCGCAGCTGCTGCGCCACAACGCCAAGCCCTGGTTCTTCGACCGCTGGATGGAGAACGCGCTCAATGCCCTGTCCAATGGCTACGAGCGCCTGCTGCGGCGTGTGCTGGGCATGCGCTGGGTCGTGCTGCTGGTAATGGCTGGCGTCGGCTTGGCGATCTGGGCCATCCTGCCCGGCATGAAGCGCGAACTGGCGCCGCTGGAAGACCGCGGGGTGATCCTGAACGTGATCAATGCGCCCGACGGCGCCACGCTGGACTACACCGACCGCTACGCCACCGCCATCGAGCGCATCGGCGCTGGCTACAAGGAGTTCGACCGCATCTTCGTCGTCACCGGCAACCCGACCGTGAGCCAGTCCAACGTGTTCTTCCGCGCCGTGGACTGGGACGAACGCCAGCGCACCACGCTGGAGATGGCGCGCGAGATGCAGCCCAGGATCAACGCGCTGCCCGGTGTGCAGGCCTTCCCGATCACGCCGCCGTCGCTCGGGCAGGGGTTCCGCGAGCGGCCGGTCAACTTCGTCATCATGACCTCCGACAGCTACGAGAACCTGAACCAGGTGGCGCGCCAGTTCCTGGAGGAGATCGGCAAGAACCCCGGCTTCCTGACGCCGGACGTTGACCTGCGGCTGAACAAGCCCGAGCTCAAGATCGACGTCAACCGCGAGAAGGCAGCCGACCTCGGCGTGAGCGTGGAGGTGGTGGCACGCGCCATCGAGACCATGCTCGGCGGCCGCACGGTGACGCGCTACAAGCGCGAGAGTGACCAGTACGACGTCATCGTGCAGACGCAGTCGGTCGGGCGCGATACGCCGGACGATATCGAACGCATCTTCGTGCGTGGCCGCAATGACACCATGATCCCGCTGGCCTCGCTGGTGACGGTGCGCGAATCGGTGGCGCCGCGTGAGCTGAATCACTTCAGCCAGCGCCGTGCCGTCACCATCACGGCCAACCTGGCACCGGACTATTCGCTCGGGCAGGCGCTCGATTTCCTGGACGAGCTCGGCCGGCGGGTACTGAAGCCGGGCTACACCACGGACCTGAACGGCACTTCGCGCGAGTTCAGGAGCTCCCAGGGCTCGCTGACCATCGTGTTCGTGCTGGCGCTGTTCTTCATCTTCCTGGTGCTGGCGGCGCAGTTCGAGAGCTTTGTCGATCCCTTCGTCATCATGCTGTCGGTACCGCTGTCGATGATCGGTGCGCTGCTGGCCTTGAAGCTGAGCAACGGCTCGCTCAACGTCTATTCGCAGATCGGCCTGATCACGCTGGTGGGGCTGATCACCAAGCACGGCATCCTGATTGTCGAGTTCGCCAACCAGATGCGCGAGCAGGGCATGGAGATGATGGAGGCGGTGGTCAAGGCCGCCAGCCAGCGTCTGCGCCCGATCCTCATGACCACCGGCGCCATGGTGCTGGGCGCGGTGCCGCTGGCGCTGTCCACCGGCGCTGGCGCCGAGAGCCGCATCCAGATTGGCTGGGTCATCGTCGGCGGCATGACGCTGGGCACGCTGCTCACCATCTTCGTGGTGCCGACCATGTACACCCTTCTGGCGCGCCAGCATGCGCCGGGCGCCAACAAGCGTGCGGTGCAGGCCCCGGCGGAGCAAGGTGAGACCGACCTGATTGCCAAGTAGGCGTCACCTTCCGCCTCTGCGCATGTCGCACAATCTCCGGCATGCTTGACTCCCTGTTGAACGAGCGCGGCCTGACGGCCGCCGAGGCAGCGCGGCAACTGGCGCAGGACGGGCCCAATGCCCTGCCGGGCGACGGCCCACGTCGCTGGTACCACATCGTGCGCGACACCGTGCGCGACCCGATGTTCTTCCTGTTGCTGGCCGCGGCGGGTCTGTACCTGCTGCTCGGCGACCTGCAGGAAAGCCTGAGCCTGGCGGTGATGGTGCTGGTGGTCGTGGGCCTGACCTTGTTCCAGGAGGGGCGGACCGAACGCGCCGTGCAGGCGCTGCGCGATCTCTCCAGTCCAAGGGTTCGCGTCATCCGTGATGGCCAGGTGCAGACCGTGGCCGGGCTGGCGCTGGTGCGCGGCGACCTGATGCTGCTGGCCGAGGGCGACCGGGTGGGGGCCGATGCAGAACTGCTGACGACGGGTGAGCTGCAGGTGGATGAGTCGCTGCTCACCGGCGAGTCTGTGCCGGTGCGCAAGTATGCAGGCGCGGGGCGGCCGGACGCGGCGATCCAGGAGGCATCGGCCGCCTTGTACGCCGGCACGCTGGTGGTCCAGGGTCAGGGGTTGGCGCGTGTCACCGCCACCGGGGCCCACACGCAGATGGGCCAGATCGGCCTGGCCTTGCAGACGGTGCAGGCCGAGGCGTCGCCGCTGCGCCGCCAGACGGCGCGGCTGGTGCAGCGCCTGGCATGGTTGGGTATGACGCTGTGCCTGCTGCTGGTGGTGGTGCAGGGCCTGACGCGCGGCGACTGGCTGCAGGCGCTGCTGGCGGGGATTGCGTTGGCGATTGCCATGCTGCCGGAGGAGTTCAGCGTGGTGCTGACCGTGATTCCGGCGCTGGGCGCGTGGCGGCTGTCGCGCGAGCAGGTGCTGACGCGCCGCATTGCCGCCATCGAGACGCTGGGCGCCACCTCGGTGCTGTGTGTCGACAAGACCGGTACCCTGACCGTCAATCGCATGCGCGTGGCGCAGCTGCACGCGCACGGTCAGCGCATGACGCTCGACGACGGTGTGCTGGCGTTGCCGGAGGACTTTCACGCCGTGGTCGAGTACGCCATCCTGGCCAGCCGGGTCGATCCGTTCGATCCGATGGAGCAGGCATTCCATGCCCTGGGCCGGCAATTCCTGGCGCAGACCGAGCACCTGCACCGAGATTGGAAGCTGGTGCATGACTATGCGCTGACTCCGGAGTTGCGGGCCATGGCCCATGTCTGGCTGGGCAACGAAGAGTCCATGTCGGTGGTGGCCGCCAAAGGCTCACCGGAGGCCATCGTCGACCTGTGCCACCTCGATGAGCAGCGGTGCCGCGACGTGACGGCGGCCGCCGACGCCATGGCGGCGCAGGGCCTGCGGGTGTTGGGGGTGGCGCGGGCGCGTCATGCCGGGCCGCCCTGGCCGGCCGGCGAGCACGACTTCGATTTCACCTTCGTCGGTCTGCTCGGGCTGGCGGATCCGTTGCGTGCCGAGATCCCGCAGGCGGTGCGCGAATGCCGTGAAGCCGGCCTGCGTGTGATCATGATCACCGGCGACTACCCGGTGACGGCCCGCGTCATCGCGCATCAGGCCGGCCTCGATGCGCAAGACGTGCTCAGTGGTGAGGAGATGGCGCAACTGTCCGACCTTGAGCTGCAGCAGCGGCTGCGCACCGCCAGCATCTGCGCACGCATCACGCCAACGCAGAAGCTGCGCATCGTGCAGGCGCTGCAGGCCAGCGGTGACGTGGTGGCGATGACGGGCGACGGTGTGAACGACGCCCCGGCACTCAAGGCAGCGCACGTGGGGGTGGCCATGGGCGCGCGCGGCACCGACGTGGCGCGCGAGGCGGCCGCCATTGTGCTGGTGGACGACAACTTCGCCTCCATCGTGCGTGCGGTGCGCCAGGGGCGGCGCATTTTCGGCAACCTGCGCAAGGCCATGCGCTACATCATGGCGGTGCATGTGCCGATTGCCGGCACGGCGCTGCTGCCGCTGCTGCTGGGTTGGCCGATCGTGCTGTATCCCATGCACATCGCCCTGCTGGAACTGGCCATCGACCCGGCTTGCGCCATGGTGTTCGAAAACGAACCGGCGGAGGACGACGTGATGCAGCGCCCGCCGCGCGACCCTGCGGAGCCCCTGCTGGCCGGCGGTACGCTGGTGCAAGCCGTGCTGCAGGGGCTGGGGGTGCTGGTCGTGGTGCTGGCGCTGTACGTCTGGGGCAGCCGGCAGCTGGACGAACCGCAGGCGCGTGCCCTGGCCTTCAGCGGACTGGTGCTGGGCAACCTCGCGCTGATCCTGTCGAATCGGGCCGGCCCGCGCGGTTTGCTGGCCTCGCTGCGCGTGCCAAACCGCATGCTCTGGGGCGTGACGGGCTTCACTCTGGGGCTGCTCGCGCTGGCCCTGTATCTGCCGGCGTTGACCGGCGTGTTGAAAATGGCGCCGCTGTCACCGGGCCTTCTGGGGCTGGTACTGGCGGGTGCGGCGACTTGCCTGCTCTGGTTCGAGGCTCTCAAGCGTCTGTCCGGCCGCAGCTAGCTGCGTGCCGCGGCCAGCGCTTGCAGCTCCGCCAGGGTGTTGGCGTTGGCAAAGGCCAACGGATCGTCGTCCGGCGCATCGAAGGGCACTTGCACGGTGCGATGTTGCGCCACCCAGGCGCCGACCTTGCGGCCCCCGTTGTGCGTGTAGTCGGCCAGGCTGGCCAGCAGGCGCGTGCGCAGCAGGCAGAACACCGGCTGGGCACGCAGCTCGACGCGTCCTTCGGCGTCCCTGCTAGGCGCCGCAGCCATGGCGATGTCGGCCCGCTCGCGCTCCAGCGCACGGGCCTGGCGTGGCACCAGGTCGAGCGGAAAGCAGGGCGAATCGCACGGCACCGTTGCCAGATACGGCGTCTCGCAGTGCGTCAGCCCGCTCAAAAAGCCAGCCAGCGGCCCGGCGTAATCGGCCAGCCCGTCGGGGTAGACCGGTGCCCCCAGGGTTGCATAGGCATCAAGGTTGCGGTTGGCGTTGATCATGACCTGTCCGACCTGCGGTTGCAGTCGCCGCAGCGCATGCAAGGCCAGGGGTGTCCCGTGAAAGGTTTGCAGTCCCTTATCGAGACCACCCATGCGGCTGCCCCGCCCCCCCGCGAGGATCAGCCCGGTGATGTCGTGTGGGGGGATCACGTGTGCATCCTTGTTCTTTGGCGCGATCTTCAGAATATCAGTCGCAGGGCACTGCGGAACCGGCTCCGCCGGGCCGCTGGCGTCGCCCCCTGCAAGGGGGGGACGCAGCGACACGCAGTGCGCGTAGCCTGGGGGTGTTCCAAATTCACCCGCCGATGTAACTCATCTCCACCCGGCGCTGCGGACCGTGGCCGCTGTCGGGCGGCTGGGCGCCGCGCAACTCGGAGTAGCGGTCGTCACGCGCGGCCCAGATGTGGCCGACGGCCGATTCGATGTCGGCATCGCTGGCACCATTGCGCAACAGCGTACGCAAGTCGTGGCCCTGGGTGGCGAACAGGCACAGGTAGAGCCGGCCTTCGGTGGACAGGCGGGAGCGGTTGCAGTCACCACAGAAGGCGTGGGTGACGCTGCTGATGACGCCGATCTCGCCCAGCGTCGGGTCGTGGCGACCGTCGGCACCGGCATAACCCCAGCGTTCGGCGGTCTCGCCAGGGGCGCTGGGCTCCAACTGCACCAACGGCAGTTCAGTCTGGATCAGCTTGACCACCTCGGCCGAAGGCAGCACTTCGTCCATGCACCAGCCGTTGGTGGCGCCCACATCCATGTATTCGATGAAGCGCAGCACCATGCCGCTGCCGCGGAAGTGCCGCGCCATGGGCAGGATCTGCTGTTCGTTGGTGCCGCGCTTGACCACCATGTTGATCTTGATCGGGCCGAGGCCCGCGGCCTGTGCCGCCTGGATGCCCTCCAGCACGTCGCCCACCGGGAAATCCACGTCGTTCATGCGGCGGAAGACGGCATCGTCCAGTCCGTCCAGGCTGACGGTGACGCGCTGCAGGCCGGCGGCTTTCAGCGCCTGCGCCTTGCGTGCCAGCAGGGAGCCGTTGGTGGTGAGCGTCAGGTCCAGCGGCTCACCGTCCACGGTACGCAGCGCCGCCAACTGTTCAATCAGTACCTCGATGTTTTTGCGCAGCAGCGGCTCGCCGCCGGTCAGGCGGATCTTGCGCACGCCATGGGCGGCGAACAGCCGCGCCACGCGCGTGATCTCCTCGAAGCTCAGCAGCGCACTGTGCGGCAGGTAGGGGTAGTCCTTGTCGAAGATGTCCTTGGGCATGCAGTAGCTGCAGCGGAAATTGCAGCGGTCGGTAACGCTGATGCGCAGGTCGCGCAGCGGCCGGCCCAGACGGTCGGCCAGCAAGCCGGTGGCCGCGATGCGGGTGGCCGGATCAAAGGCGGCAGCCGGCGCGCTCAGCGTGGGAATGCGCTGGTCGACCAGGGGAATGACGCGTTCGGACATGCGCCGTATTGTCGCTTGTCCGGGCAGGCCCTGCAGACTGTGCAGAATCCGGGGTGGGAGTTGAAAAAGAAAACACGATGGTTGGGAGCGTCACCATGCAAGCCAGACATCTGATCCACTTGAGTTGCCTTTGCGCCACGCTTGGCCTGGCGCGGCTGGGCTGCGCCCAGACGCCGGAGGCCGTGTCCGAGAAGGACTACCTGGGCGACGTGCCGGTCGTCCTGTCGGTGTCGCGTCTGCCGCAGCGGCTGGACGAGACGCCCGGCTCGGTCACCATCCTGGACCGGCAGATGATCCGCATGAGCGGCGCGCGCGATGTGGCCGACCTGCTGCGGCTGGTGCCGGGTTTTCGCGTCAGCAACTCTTTTGAGAGCAACACGCCGCAGGGCAGCTACCACATGGGCCTGGGGGACTACTCGAACCGCATGCAGGTGATGGTCGATGGACGCTCGGTCTATTCGGTCTACATGCAGGGCGGTACCGGGCCGGGCCTGCAGACGGTGGCGCTGGAGGACATCGAGCGTATCGAGGTGCATCGCGGTTCGAATTCCGCAGCCTATGGAGCGCGGGCCTTCCTCGGAACGATCCACATCGTGACGCGCGACCCGGTAGAGACCCAGGGCGTTCAGGCGCAGGCGGCAAGGGGTGACAACGGCATTCAGGATTCCCTGGTGCGCCTGGGCTGGGGCAATGAGTCGGGCAGCTACCGCATCACCGCCGATCGGCGCGCCGATCTGGGTTTGGCGGGTGCCGCCGGCCCGGCTCGGGTGCACCGGCTCAACGTCCGTGGCGATGTGCGGGCGAGCAACGTCGATACGCTCGAGTTTCGCGCCGGCCAGGCGGTCATCGACGCCGGCGTCGGCTTTGAGGGCGATACGGGGAATGCGCAGCGGACCCGGAGTAATACGGCATCGTTTGTGCAGCTGGACTGGCGTCGCAGCCTGGGCGTGAATGAGGACCTGTCGGTGCAGTTCTCTCACACCGATGAGCGGGTGCGAGACGATTTCCCTTATACCCCTTTGGCCGGTTTGACGATCGATTTTGGTGGGCGTGCTGCGAGCGATAACCTGTCGTTTCAACACACCGTGCGGACGAGCGACAGGGTGCGCCTGCTCTGGGGCGGCGAGTTGCGGCGTGAATCCATTGCCTCGCGACCACTGTTTAACACCGACAGCGCATTCGTGACCGACTTCACGCGGGTGTTCGGCAATATCGAGTGGCGGCTGCACCGCGATCTGCTGCTGAATGCCGGCGGCATGTATGAGCGCAGCAGCCTCGGGGGCGAGCATGTGGCGCCTCGTGTCATGCTGAACTGGCATCTGGCGGAAGGACATACCCTGCGCTACGGTCTGACGCAGGCTTTCCGCCCGCCGAGCACCTACGAGAAGTACAGCAATGTGCGCTATTACCTCAACGGCGTGCTGCAGGATTCAACCGATGTGTCGCGTGGCAACGTGGCGGCCGAGAAGATCCAGGCGCGCGAGATTGGCTACTTGGCGGACTTCCCGCAATTCGGCTTGAACCTGGACTTCCGGGTCTTTGAGGAGGATGTTCGTGGCGTGGTCAAACGCCAAGAGTACAGCCTGCCGGGCAGCGGCGGCAATGGCAAGGCATATGACTACATCAACAGCGAAGATTTCAATGCTCACGGCCATGAGTACCAGATCCGCTGGCAGCCCTGGCGGAGTGGCCACATCTTCTTCAGCCAGACCTTTGTCGACAGCGGTCAGTCGCTCAGCGGCACTTTCCCGACCCGGCCCTACGCCGCCATGGCCCTGATGGTCATGCAGCAGTTGCCGCAGGAGGCGAGTCTGGCCCTGACGTATTCCCAGGTCGATGCCAGCGTCTTCCCGGGGCAGAACCTGCAATCGCCGGCCATGAGCCGGACCGATCTGCGCCTGGCCAAGGCCGTGCGGCTGGGCAAGCAGCGGGGCGAGGTATCCCTGGTGGTGCAGAACCTGGGGCCCGCCTACCCGGACTTCCGTTCCGATTTCTATTTCCGCCGTCAGGCCTACCTGATGCTGCGGCTGGAGAACTGAACCGCCATGAAGAGGCTGTCGCGTCGCTTGCTGCTGTCTTCCGGCCTGGCCTGGCTGGCTGCTGGTGGCGCGCGCGCGGCGGAGAGCGCGGTGGTGATCGTCAGCAGTGAACGAAGCGCCGCCTACCAGGAGGCGGCAAGCGCCGTGCAGGGTGAGCTGGTGCGGGGCGGCCTGGCGCCGCGCGAGGTGCTGCAGCTGACGGCGGCTGAGTGGGCGGCAGCGGCGCCCCCGGTGGCCCGCCTGTATGTCGCCCTCGGGGCGGAGGCGGCCGGGCTGCTGGCGCGCAGCGAGCTCAAGGCGCCGGTGTTGTGCACGCTGCTGCCGCGCGCCGCCTTCGAGCGCGCGCTGCGTGACAGCGGTCGCCGCGCTTCCAACCAGTTCACGGCGCTCTACCTCAACCAGCCTTTGTCGCGGCAGTTTGATCTGGCGCGCTTGGCTTTGCCGCAGGCCAAGCGGGTGGGGGTGCTGCTGGGCGCCGAGTCCAAAGGGCAGCAGGCGCAGCTGGAAGAGGCGGCCGAGGCCCGCAACCTGAAGCTGGTCAGTGCCCAGGTGCAGCCGCAGGAGCCGGTGTTCGGCGAACTGAGGAAAATTCTGGAAGAGGCAGATGTGCTGCTGGCGCTGGCCGACCCGCAGATTTACAACAGCAGCAGCATCCAGAACGTCCTGCTCACCTCCTTTCGCGCCCGTGTGCCGATGCTGGCTTTCTCTCCGGCCTACGTGCGCGCCGGTGCCCTGTTGGCCGTGTACTCGACGCCCACCCAGATCGGTCAGCAGGCCGGCGTCATGGCGCGCAGCTACCTGCAGGGGCGCCCCTTGGGGGCACCCCAGTATCCGCAAGAGTTCAGCGTCAGCGTCAATGAACATGTGGCGCGTTCGCTCGGCCTGCACCTGGAGGTGCCGACCCTCACCGAGCGATTGCGCCGCCTGGAGAAGGGGTCATGAAGTTTCTCGATATCCGCGATCGCGTGCTGCTGGCAGCCTTGCTCCCGGTGACGGTGGTGGCGTTCCTGTTGTCGGCCGTGTTCCTGCTGGGACGCGTCGGCGATCTCGACGAGGCGCACGAGCAGCGCGCTCGTTCGCTGGCCCGGCAGGTGGCCAGTGCCAGCGAATACGGCGTATTTGCCGGCAATCTCGGCAATCTTCAGACCATTGCGGCCGGCGCCTTGCGCGAGGTGGATGTACGTTCCGTGCTGATCCAGGACACGCAGGGCAATGTGCTGGCGCGGGCAGGCAAGGTGGGCTACAAGAACCTGCCCATGCTCGGCGACGACGAGAGCCGGTGGAATGACGAGACGACTCGCCACGACATGCTGGTGCAGCCAGTGACGACCACGCAGTTGCGGCTGGACGATCCGTTGGAGCCGCAGGTGCAGCCCCGGGGCATGGCGCCGCAGGTGCTGGGCCACGTCGTCATCGAGATGTCGCGCCAGACGGTGGTGTCCCGCGAGCGTGACATGCTGATGCTGGGACTGGCTGTCACCCTGGGCGGGTTGCTGTTCGGCGGCTTTCTGGCCGTGCGCATCGGCCAGGGCGTAATCGGCCCGATCCTGCAGGTGTCCGACATGATCGAGCGTCTGGGCCGGGGTGAACTCTCGGCACGCGGCGCCGTGCTGGCCGACGACCCGCTGCGCGACCTGCAGCAGGGGCTGAACCAGATGGCCGAGCGGCTGCAGCAGGGGCGTGACGAGCTGGAGCAGCGCGTGGCCGCGGCGACGCTGGAGCTGCGCAAGAAGAAGGAGGAAGCGGAGACGGCGACCTTGGCCAAGTCACGCTTTCTGGCGGCGGCCAGCCATGACCTGCGCCAGCCGACCAATGCACTGGGCATGTTCGTTGCGCGGCTGGCGCAACTGCCGCATGACGAGGAGACCCGGCATCTGATTGCCAACCTGGAGGCCTCGGTGCAGGCCATGCAGGATCTGCTGGATGCGCTACTGGACATCTCCCGGCTCGAAGCGCACAGCGTCAAGGTCAGTCTGCGCGCATTTCCGCTGGCGGAACTGCTGGAGCCGCTGGGCAGCGGCTTGATGCCGGTGGCGCAGGAGAAGGGGCTGCGCCTGCGCGTGCGCCCGACGCATGTCTGGGTGATGAGCGATCCGACGCTGCTCAGCCGCATCCTGCTCAACCTGGTCGGCAATGCGTTGAGCTACACCCGGCAAGGCGGGGTGCTGGTGGCTGCCCGCCCCAGCCGCGGCGGCAGCCACGTGCGCATCGAGGTCTGGGACACGGGCATCGGCATCGCGCCTGAGCACCAGCAGGACATCTTCAAGGAGTTCTTCCAGATTGCCAATCCGGAGCGTGACCGCAGCAAGGGGCTCGGGCTGGGGCTGAACATCGTGGACCGCACCGCCAAGCTGCTCGGCTGCCCGCTCAAGCTCACGTCGATGCCGGGCCGGGGGACCCGTTTCATGATCGAGGTGCCGGTGGCCCCGCCCGGCACATCCAAACTGCCGCTGAGTCCGCCGGAAGTGCTGCCGGCAGCCGATCTGCTCGGACTGCAGGTGCTGGTGATCGAGGACGACAGCTTCTCCGCCCAGGCCTTGTCCGGCCTGCTCGTCTCGTGGGGCTGCCGGGTGGTGGCGGTGGACGATCTGCAAGGGGCGCTGGCGGCCGTGGGTGGGGACTGGGCGCCGCAAGTCCTGCTCAGTGACTACCGGTTGCGCCAGGGCGAGACCGGTATCGAGGCCATCCGGCAACTGCGCCTGCTCCTGGGGCGGCCGGTGCCAGCCGGACTCATGAGCGGCGACACCGATCCGGCCTTGATGCAGGCCTGCCGCGATGCCAATCTGCCTCTGCTGCACAAGCCGGTGCGGCCGGCCAAGCTGCGCGCCCTGCTGCGCCGCCTGGCGCAAGGCAACGCGACGCTGCACGGTGTCTGAGCCCTAGGTGATCTTGCGGTGGTCGTCGCGGGCGTAGCCGTGGCGGTTGGCCGCTAGCACCGCCTGCGTGCGGGTGGTGACGCCGAACCCCCGCAGGATGGCGGTCACATGGTTCTTGACGGTCTCGTCCGACAGGCTGAGCATGCGGCCGATTTCCTTGTTGGTGTAGCCGTCCATCAGCAGGTGCAGCACTTCTTCCTGCCGCGGGGTGAACTGGGGGGCGGGCTCGGCACCGCTGGAGGAAGCGGCGGCGCTGGCCATCAGTTCGTGGGGCATGTAGACCTCGCCGGCCAGCACCAGACGGGTGACCGACAGCAGTTCGTCGCTCATGCCGGACTTGGTCAGGAAAGCGGCCGCGCCCTTGCTCAGTACCTGGTGCATGACGCGCGGGTTGACCGAGCCTGACAGGACGATGATCGGCAGCTCCGGGTGCTCGCGCGCAAAGACGTCCAGCGCTTCCAGGCCGTTCATGTCGGGCAGGTGATAGTCCAGCAGCACGAGGTCGAGATCGGCATGCTGGCGTGCGAGTTCGAAGGCGCGACTGCAGGAACCGGCTTCCAGTACCTCCACGGCGGTATCGAGACCCTTGAGAACCTGACGCAGGCCTTCGCGCACCAATGCATGGTCATCAACGACGAGTATCTTCAACTGTCTCTCCGGCGTCCGTCTGGAATGCAGCAAGGGGGATGGTAGCTCAAGTTGCCGTGCGAACCGGTGACAGGGGAAGGAGGTGCGCCGAGGCTCAACGCCGCTGCCCGACCTGGCGCGCAGCCAGGTCGTGACCCGGCGGGTAGTCGGCGGCGGGTAGCTCGAACTGGGCAGCATGACCAGTCCAGAACGAGGGCGGAGGCATCTCGCTGATGGGCGGGCGACACGCGGGCGAAAACCGCCAGCTGACGGTGTGGCGGCTGTGGTCGGAAGCCGGATCAAAGCGCTGCAGCCCTTGCAGCAACTGCTGCTGGATCAAGGGGGCATAGCGCAGAAGACCTTCGTGCCAGTGGTGAATGAGCAGTTGGATCAGCAGGGCGCCTTCATCGCCACGGCGCGCGCGGGTCAGGATCTCGCAGCCGATCCAGTCGGTGGGGATGCCATGCATGCGCAGCGTGTCGCGCAGCACGACCCGAACCAGTTCCCGGTGGGTGGCAGTGTGCTGCTGGGTGCTCATGGGGATGGACGAAGGGGGCAAGGAGGCGTTTTCCTCTGCCGCTGCGCCGGTGTGCTTGCGCCCGGTGCGTCCGCTTTTCCAGAATCCGAACATCAGCCTGTGCCCCCCTGGGTGACCCGACCCGGCAGCCCGATGTTCTCCCGGGTCTGCTGAGCATGTTTCCAAGTGTAACGGAATTGCCCGGCACGCAGATTTCCACAGAGGGGCATGGCGCGGCCGCATCGCCCGTCGTTTCGGACGCAAAAAAGCCCGCCGAGGCGGGCTGCGTGCGTGTCACGCGCAGCGGCTCAAGCGCCGTGCACCTTCATCATCAGCGGCACGATGAGCAGCGCCACGATGTTGATGATCTTGATCAGCGGGTTGACGGCCGGGCCGGCGGTGTCCTTGTAGGGGTCGCCCACGGTGTCACCGGTGACAGCTGCCTTGTGGGCGTCGCTGCCCTTGCCGCCGTGGTGGCCGTCCTCGATGTACTTCTTGGCGTTGTCCCAGGCGCCGCCGCCGGTACACATGGAGATGGCGACAAAGAGACCCGTGACGATGGTGCCCATCAGCAGGCCGCCCAGCGCGGCGGGTCCGAGTACCAGACCGACCAGAATCGGCACGACCACCGGCAACAGCGAGGGGATCATCATCTCCTTGATGGCCGCGCTGGTGAGCATGTCCACCGCGGTGTCGTACTCGGGCTTGCCGGTACCGTCCATGATGCCCTTGATGGTCTGGAACTGGCGACGCACTTCCACCACCACCGAGCCGGCGGCGCGGCCGACCGCTTCCATCGCCATGGCGCCGAACAGGTAGGGGATCAGGCCGCCGATGATGAGGCCGATGATCACCATCGGGTCGCTCAGGTCGAATTTGATCACCTGACCGAATGACTCCAGCTTGTGGGTGTAGTCGGCAAACAGCACCAGCGAGGCCAGACCCGCCGAGCCGATGGCGTAGCCCTTGGTCACGGCCTTGGTGGTGTTGCCGACGGCGTCCAGCGGGTCGGTGATGTCGCGTACCGACGAGGGCAGCTCGGCCATCTCGGCAATGCCGCCGGCGTTGTCGGTGATCGGGCCATAGGCGTCCAAGGCAACCACGATGCCGGCCATGCTCAGCATGGACATGGCGGCCACCGCCACGCCGTACAGGCCGGCCAACTGGTAAGCCACCCAGATGGCGATGCAGACGAAGATCACGGGCCAGGCGGTGGAGCGCATGGACACGCCCAGGCCGGCAATGATGTTGGTGCCGTGGCCGGTGGTGGAGGCCTGCGCAATGTGTTGCACCGGCTTGTACTGGGTACCGGTGTAGTACTCGGTGATCCACACCAGGGCCGCGGTCAGCACCAGGCCGACCCCGGTGGCGCCGAACAGGCGCATCTGGCTGCCGGACGCGGTGATGGCGTTGTCGGGGATCAGCCAGGTGGTGACGAAGTAGAAGGCGATCAGCGACAGCACGCCGGCCACGGCCAGGCCCTTGTACAGAGCGGGCATCACGTTCTTCATGCCGGGCGCGGCCTTGACGAAGAAGCAGCCGATGATGGACGCAATGATGGATACCGCGCCCAGCGCCAGCGGATAGACCACCGCAGCAGTGCCTGCGCCGGACACGAGCAGGGCGCCCAGCACCATGGTGGCGATCAGCGTCACGGCATAGGTCTCGAACAGGTCGGCCGCCATGCCGGCGCAGTCACCCACGTTGTCGCCCACGTTGTCGGCAATCACCGCCGGGTTGCGCGGATCGTCTTCCGGAATGCCTGCTTCCACCTTGCCCACCAGGTCGGCACCGACATCGGCGCCCTTGGTGAAGATGCCGCCGCCCAGGCGCGCGAAGATGGAGATCAGCGAAGAGCCGAAGGCAAAGCCGATCAGCGGGTTGAGCAGCTTGGCGAGGTTGGCGCCCGGGGCGCTGCTGCCCATCAGGAACCAGTAGAACACCGTCACGCCCAGCAGGCCCAGGCCGACCACCAGCATGCCGGTGATGGCGCCGCCACGGAAGGCTACGTCCAGCGCCGGGCCGATGCCCTGGGTGGCCGCCTGCGCGGTGCGCACATTGGCGCGCACCGAGACGTTCATGCCGATGAAGCCACAGGCGCCCGAGAGCACGGCGCCGACCACGAAGCCGATGGCGGTCTGTGCATCGAGGAAGACGCCGATCAGGATCGCGAGGACGATGCCGACGATGCCGATGGTCTTGTACTGGCGCGCCAGGTAGGCGGCGGCGCCGGTCTGGATGGCGGCGGCGATCTCCTGCATGCGCGCGTTGCCGGTGTCCTGAGAAAGAATCCAGCTGCGGGCCCAGAAGCCGTAGGCCACGGCGATGAAGCCGCAGACGAGCGCCAGTATCAGCGCTGAGTTGCCTGTCATATCAATCTCTCCTGTGTTGTTGTGTCGCGTAGAGGTGGCAACGCAAGGGGCGGGGCCACCGATGCGTTGCTTCCTCGTCGCGTTCAACCTCTCAGATCGCACAGGACGATTGGCCAACGGGCGGACTGTAACGTGAAAAAGGCGGCTTGCAAGCCGGGCGTCAGTGCGGAGCAAGTAAAATCAGGGTTAATACCGACCTTTCCCTGACTTAACGCAAAGAAGCAATCATGTCTCTCGATAACGTGACCCCCGGCAAGAATGTTCCTGACGCTTTCAACGTGATCATCGAAATCCCGATGAACGCCGATCCCATCAAGTACGAGGTGGACAAGGAGACCGGCGCCATCTTCGTGGACCGTTTCATGAGCACGGCAATGCACTACCCGACCAATTACGGTTATGTGCCCAAGACCATTTCGGGCGATGGCGACCCGGTGGACGTGCTGGTGATCACGCCGGTGCCGCTGATTCCGGGTGTGGTCGTGCCGTGCCGCCCGATCGGCATTCTGAAAATGACGGACGAGGCTGGTGAAGACGGCAAGGTGCTGGCGGTGCCGACCGACAAGATTCTGTCGCTGTACACGCAATGGCAGAAGCCGGAAGACCTGAACCCGATGCGCCTGAAGACCATCGAGCACTTCTTCGAGCACTACAAGGACCTGGAGCCCGGCAAGTGGGTCAAGGTGCAAGGCTGGGAAGGCCCGGAAGCCGCCAAAAAGGAAATCATGGACGGCATTGCCAACTACAACAAGGCAAACGCCTGATTCTCAGGTAAGTCGCTCCGGTCGCCGCAACGCGGGCCGACCGCGCGGCCCCTGGCCCCAGACGCCCACCGGCTCACTCCGTTGGGCGTTTTTGTTTGAGGCACGGGGCTGGGCTGCTCAGTTCGCCTGCTTGAACGGAGTGTGACTGGCGAGTTCGTCCAGATAACCCGCCACCCCCTGTTCCTCTCGCGCCAGGAAGCGCTCGACAGCCGCCGCGAAAGCCGGGTGCGCGAGCCAATGGGCGCTGCTGGTACGCACCGGCAACAGGGCACGCGCCAGCTTGTGCTCACCCTGGGCGCCGCCTTCAAAGCGCTGGTAGCCGCGCGCGATGCACCATTGCAGCGGCTGGTAGTAGCAGGCCTCGAAGTGCAGGCAGTCCACCCGCTCCAGCGCACCCCAGTAGCGGCCCCAGGCGACTTTCTCTCCCCCCTGTTCCGCGATGGCGATCAGGCTGGCCGCAATCGCCCGTCCGCCGCGCTCAGCCAGGATGAGCAGCCAGTTCTCCGGCATCGTGTGGGCCATGCTGGCGAAGAATGCGCGGCTCAAGTAGGGCGCATTGCCGTGCTCCAGGTAGGTGCGCTCGTAGCAGCGGTAGAAGAAATCCCAGTCCTGCGGCGAGATGGCATTGCCCTCCACCCAACGGAAGCTGACGCCAGCCTGCGCCACCTTGCGCCGCTCCTGGCGGATCTTCTTGCGTTTGTCCTGGCTCAGATGGCGCAGGAAGTCCTCGAAGTCCGCGTAGCCGGGACAGGCGTTCTGCCAGTGGAACTGCACCGTGTGGCGCAGCATCAGGCCGGCCTCAGTACAGCTTTGCAGGTCAGCGTCGGCACCGAACAGCAGGTGCATTGAGGACAGCTGCTCATCGCGGCAAACGCTCAGCACGGCGTCCAGCAGCGCTTGTCGGGCCGGCACGTCGCTTGCCAGCAGGCGGCCGCCGGGCACTGGGGTGAAGGGGACGGCGATCACCGCCTTGGGGTAGTAGGACAGGCCGTGCTCGGCGTAGGCGTTGGCCCAGGCCCAATCGAAGACATATTCGCCGTAGGAGTGGGTCTTGAGGTAGAGCGGGCAGGCAGCGACCAGCTCGTCCTCCGCCCATAGCGTGACAAAGCGCGGGGTCCAGCCGCTGGCAGGCACGGCGCTGCCGCTGGTATGCAGTGCCGCCAGGTAGGCGTGCCGCATGAAGGGCGTGGGCTGCGCCGCGCGCGCCAGCAGCTGGTCCCACTGCAAGGCGTCGATCTGCAGCGGGGAGTCCAGGACCCGGATGACATAATCGGCCCTGCCCACGGCTCCCGAACGGTTCTTTCCTTCCATGACTCTCAGTATCTGCGTTGCTCAGCTCAACTTTGTCGTCGGCGACATGGCCGGCAACGCGCAAAAGATCATCGATGCGGCGCGGCGCGCCCATGCCGACGGCGTGCATCTGCTGCTGACGCCGGAACTTTCCATTTGCGGTTACGCGGCCGAAGACTTGTTCCTGCGGCCGTCTTTCATCACCGCTTGCGATGATGCCGTGAAAACAGTGGCCCGCGAGTTGGCCGGGTTAAAGGACATGACGGTGGTAGTCGGGCACCCGATGAGTGTTCACGCTGGCGGGGTGCGTACCCGCTCGGTGTCGGTGCCGGCGTGTCTGAATGTGGCCAGCGTGTTGCGCGGCGGTCAGGTAATCGCCCGTTATGCCAAGCGCGAACTGCCGAACTACCAGGTGTTTGACGAGCGGCGCTATTTCGCGCCGGGGCAGGAGGCCTGCGTCTTCGAAGCAGGGCCGGCCGGCGCGCGCGTCAAGGTTGGTCTACTGATCTGCGAGGATGCCTGGTTCGAGGCGCCGGCGCGCCAGACCTGCGACGCCGGGGCTGAACTGCTGGCTGTGATCAATGCCTCTCCGTTCCATGTGGGCAAGGACCGGGAGCGTGAGCAGATGATGTGCCAGCGCGCGCACGCCTGCGGGGTACCACTGGTGTATGCGCACCTGGTCGGCGGGCAGGATGAGGTGGTCTTCGAGGGGCGCTCCTTCGCTGTCTCGGCCGATGGCGCGCTCGTGGGGCGAGCGCCTAGTTTTGAAGAGAATCTGTTCAAAGTCCATATAAATCAAGCGTCAGGTACTATGCTTTTGGAAGCAGGTCTGGCGCCGGAACGGTCGGATGATGCCGATCTGTGGGATGCGCTGGTGCTGGGCGTGCGCGACTACATTGGCAAGAACGGCTTTCCGGGCGCCATCATCGGCTTGTCCGGCGGCATCGACTCAGCACTGGTGCTGGCGGTGGCGGTGGATGCCTTGGGGGCTGAGCGGGTGCGCGCCGTCATGATGCCGTCGCCCTACACGGCCGATATCAGCTGGATCGACGCGCGCGACATGGCGCAGCGGCTGGGCGTGCAGTACGACGAGATTTCCATCCTGCCGGAGTTCGACGCCTTCAAGGCCTCGCTGGCCGAACAGTTCCGCGGTCTGCCGGAGGATGCGACCGAGGAGAACATCCAGGCCCGCATCCGCGGCACGTTGCTGATGGCATTGTCCAACAAGAGCGGCCGCATCGTGCTGACCACGGGCAACAAGTCCGAGATGGCGACCGGCTATTGCACGCTGTACGGCGACATGGCCGGCGGCTTCGCCGTGATCAAGGACCTGGTGAAGACGACCGTATTCCGCCTGGCGCGCTGGCGCAATGAGAACGACCCCTACGGCCGTGGCGCCTGCCCGATCCCCGAGCGCATCATCACGCGCCCACCAAGCGCCGAGTTGCGTCCCGGCCAGGTGGACCAGGACAGCCTGCCTCCCTACGAAGTGCTGGACGCCATCCTGGAGCGCTACATGGAGAACGACGAAAGCATCGAGGCCATCGTGGCAGCGGGCTTTGACCGGGCCGATGTGGAGAAGGTGACCCGTCTTATCAAGGTCAACGAGTACAAACGCCGCCAGGCACCGGTGGGCATCCGCGTCACCCACCGAAGCTTCGGCAAGGATTGGCGTTATCCTATTACCAACAAGTTCCGGGCTTGACACACTACCGCCCGCTCTTTCCTCTTCAGACAGACTCTCGGAAAACAGGAATCCTTGCGATGAAACAGATTACCGCCATCATCAAGCCGTTCAAACTCGAAGAGGTGCGCGAAGCCCTGGCCGAATGCGGCGTCACCGGTCTGACCGTCACCGAAGTCAAGGGCTTCGGTCGTCAGAAGGGGCATACCGAGCTTTACCGTGGAGCCGAGTACGTGGTGGACTTCCTGCCCAAGGTGAAGGTGGAGGTGGTGGTCAAGACGGACGACGTGGATCGCTGCGTTGACGCGATCGTGAAGGCGGCCCACACCGGCAAGATCGGTGACGGCAAGATTTTCGTCACGGCAGTCGAGCGGGTGGTACGCATCCGCACCGGCGAGCTGGACGACTCGGCGATCTAAATATCGCGCAGTTGCGGTGCAGGGGCCAGACCGGCCTCCTGCACGATGCGCCTGAGCAGCGCCTCGGCGTCGCTGTCGGTCTGGATCAGCGTCATCTGCCAGTCGCTCAGGAACTGCTGTTCGACCGTCTGGCCCAGGAAGGTCAGCAGACCGTCGTAATAGCCATCGACGTTGAGCAGCCCGATGGGCTTGTCGTGGTAGCCGAGCTGGCGCCAGGTCCAGACTTCGAACAATTCCTCGAAGGTGCCGATGCCGCCGGGCAAGGCCAGGAACGCATCGGCGCGCTCAGCCATCATGCGCTTGCGGTCGTGCATGGTGTCCACGATGTGCAGCTCGGTGCAGTCGTGCCAAGCCCATTCCTTCTCGACCAGTGCCTTGGGAATGATGCCGACCACCCGTCCTCCTGCCTCTAGGGTGGCTTGGGCGGTAATGCCCATCAGGCCGGCTTTGCCGCCGCCGTAGACCAGCTGGCCACCGCGCTCGCCAATCCATTGGCCAACAGTGCGGGCGATTTCGGCGTAACCGGGCTGGTTGCCCGGACGCGAGCCGCAGTAGACGCAGACAGAGAAAGCGGGGCTCATGCAAAAAACCTTTGCCAGACAGCCGCCAGCCAGATGCCGCCGCACAGCAGCAGGCTCAGCAGGACGGCGGCACTGCCCATGTCCTTGGCACGTTTGGACAGATCGTGCCACTCCGGACCGATGCGGTCGATGGCGGTTTCTATGCCGGTGTTGAGCAGCTCGACGATCATCACGATCAGTACTGAGCCGGCCAGCAGCGCGGTTTCTACCCAGCTGCGGCCGATCCAGAAAGACAGCGGGAGCAGCACGATGGAGGCCACAGCCTCCTGGCGGAATGCCGTTTCCTTCCAGCCGGCACGCAGCCCTTCCATGGAGTAGCCCATGGCGTGCCACATGCGGTTGAGGCCGCTGCGGGCTTTCTGTGGATTGACCTCGTTGATGTTCTGAATCTCTGGCATGTCCAGATTGTCACCGAGCTTTGTGACAGTCAGCGGCGTGGGGGCTGCACGCTGATCAGCCGGGTGCCGGCCAGTACGTCATGCCAGAACTGCTGGCGCGGGTGAAAACGGCTCAGCAGGGCCCATACCGCGACCCAGCCCAGCATGATCACGGCTGATTCGGCACCGGAGAGCTGGAATGGGGCAATGGCAGCCAACGGGGGCAGGAACCAGAGCCAGCTCAGCAGGTAGCGCAACAGGGCACGCGCCTGTGTCAGCCCGTGCCCTTGTGCGTCGACCACGCGGATGTGCCAGGTTTTCATGGCCAGCGTCTGGCCCTTGGCCCAGAACCAGGTGAAATAGATACCCAGCACGATAAACAGGAAGGCCTGCTGCACATGCCGGTTGTCCAGCGCGTGGCGCGTCTGCGTCAGGGCGCTGAAGAGGTAGCCGGCAATGAAGACCACGCCGAACAGCAGCATGCCCTCATAAAGCCAGCAGGCCATGCGTCGCCAAAGTCCAGGTGTGGCGTAGTTGGGTGGGGCGCTGGAGGGTTGGTGTGTGTCCGGCGGATTCAAGGTCATAGAGCGGGTGCTCCCTCGGGCGCTGGTGTGTCCAAAGCGGAGGGCGGCGGCGAAGCCGGCGCGGCGGGGGCCGGTGCGGCCGCCGGCGTCTGGGGCAGCAAAGTGCCTGCTTGTACCGGCGCCTTCTCGGTTGGGGGTACAACGGATTTTGGCGCCGTCGGCGGCACCGGAATCTGGGTGAGCTTCTTTGCGCTTGCCGCGGGCTTGATGACGGCGACGCCCGCCGGCTTGACGGCGGCCTTGGCGGCCAGTCGTTTCTTCTCGGCGGCGCTCAGTTCCTGGTAAGCCTGCCACTCGGCAGCCTTGTCCTGCGGCGAGAGCTTCTTCGTCTCGACGTAGCTCAAGCGGGCTTGCGTGCGCTGCTGCTGGCTCAGCGCGACCCACTCGCTCATGCGGCTGTGTATCTTGGCCTGTTCGCTCGCCGGCAGGCTATGGAAATTCTTCGACAACTCCAGCCATTTGCGCTTGCGCTCCGGCCCCAACTCATGCCATTTGCCGGCCAAGGGGCTCAGGGCCTCCTGTTGCGCGTTCGACAACTGCTGCCAGGTGGGATTGCTGACGGACGTCTTCGTGCTGCCAGCGGACTGCCGGTTGATCGGGGGGGCATCCGGCGAGCGGGCCTGCGAGGGCGTGCCGGAGGGGTGTGCTGCTGTCTGGGCGTGGACGAGCGGACTACCCGCGGCAGCCAGCAGGACGCCGACGCAAAGGACAACCGCCTGAGCCTGAACTTTGCGCATTTACTGGGCTGATTCGAGGCGGGATTTCAGGAACTGCACAAACCCCGGATCGGTATAGGCGGCCGGCGGCAGGTCATCGGCCAGGATGGCAGTATCGATTTCTGCCAGATCTTGCGCGACGAACTCATCGTCAAGCGCACTGACGGCAACCAACCCGGCGATCAGGAGCAGCAGCGGAATCAGGCCAGCCAGACGGTGCCACAGACTGCCGTCGCCGCCCCCGAGGCTGAGTGCGGCGGCCGCTCCTTGGCTAAGGACCTGGGGCTGCGTTGCTGGCTTGAGGCTGCGGCGCAGGTCGAGTGCCTGTTCCCGAGCGGCGCGCAGGCGCTCGGAAATGTCGTACGGCAGGGCTTCCACCGACTCGGACAGCCGCGCCGCGACGGCGCGACCGTAACGGTCCTGTAGGGATGGGGTGGAGTGAGTTGTGGAGTGCTTCATAGTCGTATTCCCTTGGCCTTCAAGGCCTTGCCCAGGGCCTGCACCGCCCTGGAACAGTGCGTTTTCACGCTGCCCTCGGAACAGCCCATGGCTGCTGCCGTTTCAGCCACGTCCAGATCCTCCCAGTAACGCATGAGGAAAGCTTCTCGTTGACGGGGCGGGAGCTCCTGTATTTCCTGCTCGATGGCGTGCAAGACCTGGGCCCGCTCGGTCAGTTTCTCCGCGCTTTCGGTCTGGGACGATCCTTCGGTGGTGTCCAAGGTCTCCAGCAGGTCGAAGTCGCCGTCGATGTCATCGGACTCGAAGTCACTCAGGTTGGAAAACAGCGCATTGCGGGTTTTCTGTCGACGAAACCAGTCCAGGGTGCAGTTGGACAGGATGCGCTGGAACAGCATGGGCAACTCTTCGATCGGCTTGTGGCCGTAGTGCTCCACCAGCTTCATCATGCTGTCCTGCACGATGTCGAGTGCTGCCTCGTCATTGCGTACGTGATAGACCGAACGCTTGAACGCGCGCTTTTCGACGCTTTTCAGGAAATCTGACAGTTCTCGTTCGGAGGCCAAATGCGTGTGCCTGGGGCTAGAGGTCTTGAGGGGCTGAGGCGCACCATTTTGGGCGCATCGGGGCGCGATTATGGCATTGGCGCACAAAAATCAGCCTGGGCATTTCAATTTCATTGCTGCAGTGCGATAATGGCGGTGCAAATCAAAAAGCAAACGGGTCACAGTCCGGCGATATAAGCAATGCGCTCATGGCTTTGACCTTAAGTCCCGACGCGATGCCACAAGCGTTTGTGAAGGGGCACCCTAGGTTTTTCGTTAGAGAAATTCACAAAGGTTCATCATGGAAATTTCCAAAGCCGAAATCGTGTCGGCTGCGGCCGCTGGTGCGGGCGCGAGCGACAGCCAGGAACTGCGTGGCGCAGAAGTTCTGGTCAAGGCACTCCAGGCCGAGGGCGTGAAGTTCGTCTGGGGTTATCCCGGCGGCGCCGTTCTCCACATCTACGACGCGTTCTACAAGCAGGACACAATTCAGCACGTGCTGGTGCGGCACGAGCAGGCCGCTGTGCATGCGGCCGACGGCTACGCCCGGGCTACGGGTGAGGTCGGCGTGGCGCTGGTGACATCCGGCCCTGGCGTGACCAATGCCATCACTGGCATTGCCACTGCCTACATGGACAGTATCCCGATGGTTATCGTGACCGGTCAGGTGCCGACTGCGGCCATCGGCCTGGACGCCTTCCAGGAGTGCGACACCGTCGGCATCACCCGTCCCATCGTCAAGCACAACTTCCTGGTCAAGGATGCGCGCGATCTGGCGATGACGATGAAGAAGGCCTTCCACATCGCCCGCAGCGGCCGTCCCGGTCCGGTGGTGGTGGACATTCCTAAGGATGTGTCCTTCAAGAAGGTGCCGTATGCTGGCTATCCGGAATCGGTCGAGATGCGCTCCTACAACCCGGTGCGCAAAGGCCATGCTGGCCAGATCCGCAAGGCGCTGCAACTGCTGCTGACGGCCAAGCGCCCCTACATCTACACCGGTGGCGGTGTGTTGCTGGGCAATGCCACCGCCGAGCTGCGCACCTTGGTGGACATGCTGGGCTACCCGGTGACCAACACCCTGATGGGGCTGGGGGCTTATCCGGCGACCGACCGCAAGTTCCTGGGCATGCTGGGCATGCACGGGACGATCGAAGCCAACAACGCGATGCAGAACTGCGACGTGCTGCTGGCGGTGGGCGCGCGCTTCGACGACCGCGTGATCGGCAATCCCAAGCATTTCGCGCAGAACGAGCGCAAGATCATCCACATCGACATCGACCCGTCGAGCATTTCCAAGCGCGTCAAGGTCGACATCCCGATCGTCGGCGATGTCAAGGACGTGCTGGCCGAGATGATCGCCATGATCAAGGAGAGTGCGCTCAAGCCGGATGCCAATGCCCTGGGGGGCTGGTGGGAAGCGATCGAAGGCTGGCGCCAGCGTGACTGCCTGAAGTACGACCGCGGCAACAAGGACGTGATCAAGCCTCAGTACGTGATCGAGACGCTGTGGAACATGACGCGTGATGTCGATACCTACATCTCGTCCGACGTTGGCCAGCACCAGATGTGGGCTGCGCAGTTCTACAAGTTCAACGAGCCGCGCCGCTGGATCAACTCCGGTGGCCTGGGCACCATGGGCGTGGGCATTCCCTATGCCATGGGCATCAAGCTGGCCAAACCGGAGAGCGAGGTGTACTGCGTGACGGGTGAAGGTTCGGTGCAGATGTGCATCCAAGAGCTGTCGACCTGCCTGCAGTACAACACACCGATCAAGATCCTGTCGCTGAACAATCGCTACCTGGGCATGGTGCGCCAGTGGCAGGAGATCGAGTATTCGGGTCGCTACAGCCATAGCTACATGGACGCGCTGCCGAACTTCGTGAAGCTGGCCGAGGCCTACGGGCACGTCGGCATGCTGATCGAGCGGCCACAGGACGTGGAGCCGGCACTGCGCGAGGCACGCAAGCTCAAGGACCGCACGGTCTTCATGGACTTCCGTACCGACCCGACCGAGAACGTGTTCCCGATGGTGCAGGCCGGCAAGGGCATCACCGAAATGCTGTTGGGGTCCGAGGACCTGTAAGGGTCGTCGATCCCGTTCCATCAACCCGCAGACGAATCTATTGACCGCCGAGCCGGATGGTTACCGCCATCCGGGGAGGGCGGCGAAAGCGCAAGCTTCTCGCATCGTCGAAAAGAGGAATCCAGACATGAAACACATCATTGCCGTTCTGATCGAGAACGAAGCTGGCGCGCTGTCGCGCGTGGTGGGCCTGTTCTCGGCCCGTGGCTACAACATCGAATCACTGACCGTGGCGCCCACCGAAGACCCGAGCCTGTCGCGCATGACCATCCAGACAGCCGGCTCCGACGACGTGATCGAGCAGATCACCAAGCACCTGAACCGTCTCATTGAGGTGGTCAAGGTGGTGGACCTGACAGAAGGTGCCTACATCGAGCGCGAGCTCATGATGGTCAAGGTGCGTGCCGTGGGCAAGGAGCGCGAAGAGATGAAGCGCATGGCCGACATCTTCCGCGGCCGTATCATTGATGTCACCGACAAGAGCTACACCATCGAGCTGACCGGCGACCACGCCAAGAACGACGCGTTCCTGGAGGCGATTGATCGCAGTGCCATTCTCGAAACCGTACGCACCGGCAGCAGCGGCATCGGCCGTGGCGAGCGCGTGCTGCGCGTCTGACCGACCAACCAAGTTTTACCAAGGAGAAAGAAGTGAAAGTTTTCTACGACAAGGACTGTGATCTGAGCCTGATCAAGGGCAAGACTGTGGCCATCATCGGCTATGGCAGCCAGGGTCACGCACACGCCCAGAACCTGAACGACAGCGGCGTGAAGGTCGTGGTCGGTCTGCGCAAGGGCGGCGCCTCGTGGGACAAGGTCGGCAAGGCCGGCCTGACGGTGATGGAGGTCAACGACGCGGTCAAGGCGGCCGACGTGGTCATGATCCTGCTGCCGGATGAACAGATCGCCGAGGTCTACAAGAACAACGTCGAGCCCAACATCAAGCAAGGCGCTTCGCTGGCCTTCGCCCACGGCTTCAACGTGCACTACAACCAGGTCGTGCCGCGCGCCGACCTGGACGTGTGGATGGTGGCGCCCAAGGCCCCCGGCCACACCGTGCGTTCCACCTACGCCCAGGGCGGCGGCGTGCCGCATCTGGTGGCTGTGCATCAGGACAAGAGCGGCAAGGCGCGTGATCTGGCACTGTCCTATGCCATGGCCAACGGCGGCGGCAAGGCCGGCATCATCGAGACCAACTTCAAGGAGGAGACCGAGACCGACCTGTTCGGCGAGCAGGCCGTGCTGTGTGGTGGCGCCGTCGAGCTGATCAAGATGGGTTACGAGACCCTGGTCGAGGCCGGCTACGCTCCCGAGATGGCCTACTTCGAATGCCTGCACGAGCTCAAGCTCATCGTCGACCTGATCTACGAGGGCGGCATTGCCAACATGAACTACTCGATCTCCAACAACGCGGAGTTCGGCGAGTACGTGACCGGCCCCGAGGTGATTAACGAGCAGTCGCGCGCCGCCATGCGCAACGCGCTCAAGCGCATCCAGAATGGTGACTACGCCAAGATGTTCATCCAGGAAGGTCGCCTGAACTACCCGAGCATGACCGCGCGTCGCCGCAACACCGCGGATCACAGCATCGAAAAGGTGGGAAGTCAGCTGCGCGCCATGATGCCGTGGATCGCCAAGAACAAGCTGGTGGATCAGAGCCGCAACTGAGTCCCGCTGCATGTTCAGAACAAAGGCCACTTCGGTGGCCTTTGTTTTTGGCAAGTGCCGGCGGCTGACTTACACTTGGGCTCTATGGATGACTACAACTCTGTCGTTTCCCGGGACATGCCCGAGGGGGCGATTTCCGGCAACCTGCCGATGCAGGTGGGAGCGTGACCATGCACGACGGTGACGAGACCTTGGCCGAAGGCGACGTGGGAATGGCGCGCAAGCGCCGGAAGGGCATCTACATCCTGCCCAACCTGTTCACGCTGGCGGCGCTATTCGGCGGCTTCTATGCCATCGTCATGGCCATGAACGGCCGCTTCGACATGGCTGCTATCGGCGTCTTCTGCGCCATGGTGCTCGACAGCTTGGACGGCCGGGTGGCGCGCATGACCAATACCCAGAGTGCCTTCGGTGAGCAGATGGACTCGCTCTCGGACATGGTGTCCTTCGGCGCTGCGCCGGCGCTGATCGCCTATGAGTGGGCACTCAAGGGCCTGGGTCGTTGGGGTTGGATCGCGGCCTTCGTCTACTGCGCGTGCGCGGCGCTGCGACTGGCGCGCTTCAATGTCAATACCGCCGTGGTCGACAAGCGCTATTTCCAGGGCTTGCCCTCGCCTGCGGCAGCGGCCTTGGTCACGGGCTTCATCTGGATCATGACGGAGCTGGAGATTGCCGGCCCGGCGGTGGCCTGGCCCATGTTTGCCCTGGCCCTGTACGCCGGACTGACCATGGTGAGCAACGTGCCGTTCTACAGCTTCAAGGACATCCAGATGAAGAAGAGCGTGCCGTTTGCGGTGATCGTTCTGATTGCGCTGGCCATTGCAGTGATCAACATCCACCCGCCGGTAGTGCTGTTCGGTGTCTTTGTGGTGTATGGTCTGAGCGGCTACGCCGTCTACGGCTGGCGCAAGGCCAAGGGAAAGCACACCAGTGTCATCAGCACCTCGACCGACGAGCCGGACGAGCGCGGGCTGCACCAGTAATAGGGTTCATAGAGGAACTCTATCTGCAGCGCGTGAGAATGTGGTACATTGAAATCATGAAATCGATCTCGCTAGTGCTACTGCTGCTACGCCAACACGGGCGGATTCAGTAGCGCGCGCGCAGTTTCCCACAAGGCCCGTATGCACCTGCAGCGGGCCTTTTGTTTTATACATTCTCATTGTTGAGCTGCAGGAACCCCAGGAGAACGAGATGGCTGACAAATTGATCATTTTCGATACCACCTTGCGTGATGGCGAGCAGTCGCCGGGCGCATCCATGACCAAGGACGAGAAGCTGCGAATTGCCCGCCAGCTGGAACGCCTGAAGGTGGATGTGATCGAAGCCGGTTTTGCCGCGAGTTCCAACGGTGACTTCGAGGCGGTGCAGACCATCGCCAACGCCATCAAGGATTCGACGGTCTGTTCGCTCTCCCGTGCCAATGACCGTGACATTGCCCGTGCCGCAGAGGCGCTCAAGGGCGCCAACAGCGCGCGCATCCACACCTTCATCGCCACGTCGCCGCTGCACATGGAGAAGAAGCTGCGCATGACGCCGGAGCAGGTGCTGGAACAGGCCAAGCTGGCGGTGCGCTTTGCCCGTAACCAGGTGGCCGACGTCGAGTTCAGTCCCGAGGACGGCTATCGCAGCGAGATCGACTTCCTGTGCCGTGTGCTGGAGGCCGTCATCAAGGAAGGGGCGACGACGCTGAACATTCCGGACACCGTCGGCTATGCGGTACCGGAGTTGTACGGCAATTTCATCAAGACGCTGCGCGAGCGCATTCCCAATTCCGACAAGGCGATCTGGTCGGTCCATTGTCACAATGACCTCGGCATGGCAGTGGCCAACTCGCTGGCGGGCGTGAAGATCGGCGGCGCGCGTCAGGTCGAGTGCACCATCAATGGTCTGGGCGAGCGCGCCGGCAATTGCAGTTTGGAAGAGGTGGTGATGGCCGTCAAGACGCGGCGCGACTACTTCGGCCTGGATGTCGGCATCGACACCAAGCACATCGTGGCGGCCAGCCGCATGGTCAGCCAGACCACGGGCTTCGTGGTGCAGCCCAACAAGGCCGTGGTGGGGGCCAATGCCTTTGCCCACGCCTCCGGCATCCACCAGGACGGCGTGCTCAAGGCGCGCGACACCTACGAGATCATGCGCGCCGAGGACGTGGGCTGGAGTGCCAACAAGATCGTGCTGGGCAAGCTCAGTGGCCGCAATGCCTTCAAGCAGCGCCTGCAGGAACTGGGCGTGGCGCTGGACAGCGAGACTGAACTCAACACTGCCTTTGCCAAGTTCAAGGAACTGGCCGACCGCAAGAGCGAGATCTTTGACGAAGACATCTTGGCGCTGGTCAGCGACGAGAGCGTGACCAGCGAGAAGGAGCAGTACGGCTTCGTCTCTCTGGCGCAGCACAGCGAGACCGGGGAACGTCCGCACGCTGCCATCGTGTTCACGGTCGATGGCAAGGAAGTCAAAGGCGAGTCCGACGGTAATGGTCCGGTGGATGCCTCCCTCAAGGCCATCGAGGCCCATGTGAAAAGCGGGGCGGAAATGGTGCTTTATTCGGTCAATGCGATCAGCGGATCGACCGAAAGTCAGGGGGAGGTCACGGTGCGGCTGCAAAACAGCGGGCGGGTGGTCAATGGCGTGGGTGCTGATCCGGATATCGTCGTTGCTTCCGCCAAGGCTTATCTGAGTGCGCTCAACAAGTTGCAGAGCAAAGCTGACAGAGTGGCTGCACAAGGCTAGAAAAAACCTGCCTTCGCAGGCGATTGTTTAGAAATATCGCGCAAGTGCTTGATCTTGCGCGATATTTTTTGTATAAACCGGTTGCAACGATTACGTCTGGAGAAGAAGGCATGCAGATTCAAAAAATGGCAACAGTTCGGGTGAGCTTTTTGAATCGCTTACTGGCAGGTGTGTGCGCGGGCGCCTTGCTGGCGGTCTTTGCGGTGGCCGATGTGCAGGCCGCGACGCGTACCGCCGATGGCAAGCCCGGTGTCAAGCGCAAGGTTTCCAAGACGATCTACACCGCCAAGCGCAAGCCTGCTCCGCAGCGCATCGTCCCGACCAGACCGTCCTTTGGTCAACTGGCCGGTTTGCATCACGTTGATGATGCCCTCGACCTCAAGTCCAGCGTGGCCTTCGTGGTGGACCAGGAAACCAACGAAGTGCTGTTCAGCAAAAACGAACAGGCGGTGCTGCCGATCGCCTCGCTGACCAAGCTCATGACCGGCCTGATCATCAGCGAAGCCAGGCTGCCGATGGACGAGATGATCACGATCACCCAGGATGACGTCGACACGGAGAAAGGCAGCTCTTCGCGCCTGCGCGTAGGCACCTCGCTGAGCCGTGCCGAGATGCTGCACCTGGCGCTGATGTCGAGCGAGAACCGGGCCGCCAACGCGCTCGGCCGTACCTACCCCGGCGGTCTGCAGGCTTTCGTCGGCCTGATGAATGCCAAGGCGCGCCTGCTCGGCATGAACGACACCCGCTATGTCGAGCCGACCGGTCTGTCGAGCAAGAACCAGTCGAGCGCCAAGGATCTGGCCCGTCTGGTGGACGTGGCTTCGGAAGACCACCTGTTGCGCGAGTACTCCACGTCCCCCGGCTACCAGGTGGCCGTGGGGCGCCAAGTGCTGCAGTACAACAATACCAACCGTCTGGTGAAGAACCCCACCTGGGAGATCGGCCTGCAGAAGACTGGCTACATCTCTGAGGCGGGCCAGTGCCTGGTGATGCAGGCCAAGGTGGCGGGCCGCAAGCTCATCATGGTGTTTCTGGATTCGGCGGGCAAACTCAGCCGGCTGGGCGATGCCGAGCGCGTGCGGCGGTGGGTCGAGTCTATTCCGGCCAAGCAGCAGGGTCCGGTCACCGGCCTGCCGACGAACCAAGTGCTGGCGCTCAACTGACGCTGGTCACTCGGCAGCAAAACGCCCCTCGCGAGGGGCGTTTTTGTTTCTTTCGCCGCGTGACGCGTTACAGCGGCCGGCTGCTGCCGGGCTGGTAGCCCAGGGTGCGCGAAATCTCGTCGGCCACGGCTTGCAGTTTGGGCAGCCACTCTTCATCGAGCCGGCCGGTGGGGGCCGAGATGGACAGGCCTGCCACCAGTTTGCCTTGGTCGTCGTAGATCCCAGCGGCCATGCAGCGTACGCCCAGTTCCAGTTCCTCGTCGTCGCGCGCCACGCCGTACTGGCGCACCTTGGACAACTCGCGCTCCAGAACCGGCAACTGGGTGATGCTGTTCTTGGTGTGGCCGGCCAGACCGGTGCGCGTGGCGTAGGCACGCACGCGTTGCGGGTCGTCGGCAGCCAGGAACAGCTTGCCGACCGAGGTCAGGTGCAAGGGCGCGTGGCCGCCGATGGCGCGCACCACCTGCATACCGGAACGTTCACTGTAGGCTCGCTCCACGTAGACGATCTCGTCGCCCTGGCGCACGCTCAGGTTGACCGGTTGGTGGATCTGCTTGTGCAGCTCTCGCATGGGCGCCATCGCCGCGTCGCGCACATTCAGCCGGCCCTTGACGAGGTTGCCCAGTTCCAGCAGGCGCATGCCGAGGCGGTAGGTGCCGGGCTGCGGCCGGTCGACAAAGCGACCGATGGCCAGGTCGTTCAGGATGCGATGCGCGGTGGAGGGGTGCAGGCCGGTCTTCTCGCTGATTTCCTTGAGCGTGACGGCTTCTTCCCGAGACGCCAGCACATCCATCAAACTGAACATGCGCTCAATCACCTGAACGGTCGGGGTCGCGCCAATATCGGGATCTGTTTTTTTCATGTACTACTCCTGAACCGGCTTGATTTTACTTCGTGAAATCCGCTTTTTGCCGCAGGCGACGGATTCACAGGCGGTTCACTTCTGTGGAGCAGCTTGCCAGCGCCCGTCGATCAGCACCTCGTTGGGCGCAAAGCGGGCCTTGTAGTTCATCTTCGGGCTGGCCTCGATCCAGTAGCCCAGATAGACATGCGGCAAGCCCAGGCTGCGCGCCTGCTCGATCTGCCACAGCACGTTGTAGGTGCCATAACTGGCACGGGCGTCGGGCTCGTAGAAGGTGTAGACCGCCGACAGCCCGTCGTCGAGCACGTCGAGGATGGACACCATCTTTAGCGTGCCGGGGCCGTCGCCGGTCGACGGCTCGCGGAACTCCACCAGCCGAGAGTTGACGCGGCTTTGCAGCAGGAACTGGGTGTACTGGTCGATGCTGTCCTGGTCCATGCCGCCGCCGGCATGACGTCGGTTCTGGTAGCGCAGGTAGAGGTGGTAGTGCTCCGACATGAAACACAGCTTGAGCACCCGCGCCTGCAGTTGCTGGTGCTGCTTCCAGGCTCGGCGCTGGCTACGGTTGGGGGAGAAGGCCTCGGCCCGCACACGCAAGGGGACGCAGGCCTGGCAACCGTCGCAATACGGCCGGTAGGTGAACATGCCACTGCGGCGAAAGCCCTTGGCCACCAGCTCGGAATAGACCGCCGTGTTGATCAGGTGGCTCGGCGTGGCCACCTGGGAGCGTGCCAGCCGTTGATCCAGATAGCTGCAGGGGTAGGGCGCGGTTGCATAGAACTGCAAGGCCTGTAGCGGAAGGTCCTTGAGGTGCGTCACGTGGGCTCCGGCGGCGTAACACTGAGGTGCTGCCAGTATAGGGGCTCGAACCGCCAGGCGGGTGCCGGCTCGGCGCGGGCCTGCCGCACTGCGGACAGAAAGACGGCGCGCGGCATTTCGCGGGCGCCGAGCGAGGCCAGGTGGCGCGTGTTCTGCTGGCAGTCGATCTGCTGGATGCCGTGCGCACGGCAGAAGCAGACCAGCGCTGCCAGCGCGATCTTGGAGGCGTCGGTGGCGCGTGCAAACATCGACTCGCCGAACACGGCCCGGCCCAATGCGACACAGTACAGCCCGCCGACCAATCGGCCGTCCACCCACGTCTCCACGCTGTGCGCAAAGCCGGCGCGATGCAGCGCACGGTAGGCCTGCACCATAGCTGGCACGATCCAGGTGCCCGACTGTCCTTCACGCGGGCTGCTGGCGCAGGCCTGGATCACCTGGTCGAAGGCGGTGTCAATGCGCACCTCACAGCCCGGCGTGGTGCGGAACTTCTGCAGCGTCTTGCGCAGCGAACGGTGCAGGCGAAAGTCAGAGACCTTGAGCACCATGCGGGGGTCGGGGCTCCACCACAGGATGGGCTGGCCTGCGCTGAACCACGGGAAGATGCCCTCGGCATAGGCCCCGCACAAGGTCGGTACATCGAGTGCTCCGCCTGCGGCCAGCAGGCCTGGCGCCTCGCTGTCGTGCCCCCAAGCCCGGGTCACCGGTGGAAAATCATCGCCTGGTTCCAGCCAGGGCAGTGGGATGGGGCGCTTGGGCATGCAGGAACTGTAGTCGAGACGGGAAACACCCCGGGGGAGCCGGTAGAATACGCAGCTCGTCGGGGCGTAGCGCAGCCTGGTAGCGCATCTGCTTTGGGAGCAGAGGGTCGTACGTTCGAATCGTATCGCCCCGACCATGTCTTCACGATCTCTGCCCGTAGCTCAGTTGGATAGAGCAACAGCCTTCTAAGCTGTGGGTCGGGGGTTCGATCCCCTCCGGGCAGGCCAGTTGGCGCCGCGCTTCCCCACCTCTGATCGTTTCGGCTTCCGGACCTTTCCGGACCGGCGCGTCGCGCTATTCAATCGATCGCAGTTCAACCGGGGCGTCGAGCTGCAGCCAGTCCCTTACCGCTGCCTGCAGCCGTTCCGGGTGGCCGGTGCTGTAGAAGCGCAGGCTGGGCGCTGTAGTCTCTTGCAGCAGCCCGCGCGCGTGCAGCAGGCGGCGCGTCTGCCGCGCGACCGGGGCACCCGTTTCCAGCAACTGCACCTCGGGGCCGAGCAGGGCGCGCAGTTGCTTGTCGGCAAAGGGGTAGTGGGTACAGCCCAGCACCAGCGTGTCGATCTCGCCGGGTTGGGTGCCAAATTGGCCAATAGCCCCCGTGTAGCGGGTACAGAGTGCTTCGATTTTAGGAGTGTCGTGGCGCTCGATCGCGTCGGCCAAGCCATCGCAGGGCTGCAGGACGAACTCCGCCCGGTCCTGCAGCGACGCCAGCAAGGCCTGAAACTTGGCGCTTTCCAGCGTACTGCGGGTGGCCATGACCCCGACCCGGCCGGTGCAACTTTGTTGCGCGGCTGGTTTGAGCGCCGGCTCGACGCCAACGATGGGCAACTGTGGATATTGCTCGCGCAGCAGGTGGGTGACGGCTGCAGTGGCCGTGTTGCAGGCCACCACCAGGGCCTTGATGTGGTGCCGCGCAAGCAGGTAGCGCGTGATGGCCACGCTGCGTTCGATCACGTGCGCTGCATCGCGCTCGCCATATGGGGCATGGCCGCTGTCAGCCACGTAGACGAAGTCCTCGGCCGGCAGCTCGGCGCGCAGGGCCTGGAGGATGCTGAGCCCCCCCAGGCCGCTGTCGAAGACGCCAATCGGATGCGCGGCCGGATTCAAGCGGTGGTCAGCGAGATGCCTTTGAACTCGCCGCTGGCAATGCGCTTTTGCCACTCAGCCGGGCCCGTGATGTGGGCGCTGGTGCCACCCGAGTCCACGGCCACGGTGACGGGCATGTCGACCACGTCGAACTCATAGATGGCTTCCATGCCGAGGTCTTCGAAGCCCACCACCTTGGCCGTCTTGATGGCCTTGCTCACCAGGTAGGCAGCACCACCCACGGCCATCAGGTAGGCGCTCTTGTGCTTCTCGATCGCCTTGATGGCTTCCGGGCCACGCTCGGCCTTGCCGATCATGGCGATCAGGCCGGTCTGGCTGAGCATCATGTCGGTGAACTTGTCCATGCGGGTGGCGGTGGTCGGGCCCGCCGGGCCGACGGCTTCGCCCTTCACCGGGTCGACCGGGCCGACGTAGTAGATGACGCGGTTGGTGAAGTCCACCGGCAGCTTCTCGCCACGGCTCAGCATGTCCTGGATGCGCTTGTGTGCGGCATCACGGCCGGTCAGCATCTTGCCGTTGAGCAGCAGGGTGTCGCCCGGCTTCCAGCTCGCCACTTCTTCTTTGGTCAGCGTGTCCAGGTTGACGCGCTTGCTCTTCTTGGTGTCAGGGGTCCAGTCGACGTTGGGCCAGAGGTCCAGACTCGGCGGGTCCAGGTACACCGGGCCGGAGCCGTCCAGCACGAAGTGCGCGTGGCGCGTGGCGGCGCAGTTCGGGATCATGGCCACCGGCTTGCTGGCGGCGTGCGTCGGGTACATCTTGATCTTGACGTCCAGCACCGTGGTCAGGCCGCCCAGGCCCTGGGCACCAATGCCCAGCGCATTGACTTTTTCATGCAGCTCCAGACGCAGCTCTTCCACCTGGGTCAGCTTTTCGCCCTTGGCGGCCTTGGCCTGCAGCTCGTACATGTCGAGGTCGTCCATCAGGCTTTCCTTGGCCATCAGCACCGCCTTCTCGGCGGTACCGCCGATGCCGATGCCCAGCATGCCCGGCGGGCACCAGCCGGCGCCCATGGTCGGCACGGTCTTGAGCACCCAGTCGACCACCGAGTCGCTCGGGTTGAGCATGACCATCTTGCTTTTGTTCTCGCTGCCGCCGCCCTTGGCGGCCACGGTGACGTCCACTTTGTTGCCCGGCACGATCTCGGTGAAGATCACTGCCGGCGTATTGTCCTTGGTGTTCTTGCGCGCGAACTGCGGGTCGGCCACGACGGAGGCGCGCAGCATGTTGTCGGGGTGGTTGTAGCCGCGGCGCACGCCTTCGTTGATGGCGTCATCCAGGCTGCCGGTGAAGCCTTCGAAGCGCACGTCCATGCCGATCTTCAGGAACACGTTGACGATGCCGGTGTCCTGGCAGATCGGGCGGTGGCCGGTGGCGCTCATCTTGCTGTTGGTCAGGATCTGCGCGATGGCGTCCTTGGCGGCCGGGCTCTGTTCGCGCGTATAGGCGCGGGCCAGGTGGGCGATGTAGTCGGCCGGGTGGTAGTAGCTGATGTATTGCAGCGCGGCGGCGACGGACTCGATCAGGTCGTTCTGTTGGATGGTGGTGGTCATGGTCGGTACTCGGTCTTGAAGGGCCGCGCCTGGTAACAGGGCACGGACTGGGCGGCCGCAGGGCCGGAACCCGTTATTTTGACAGGCCGCATGACGTGCGGCTGACGTCGCGTCGGCGGAATGACCCCCTGGGGGTATGGGTCAGTCCTCGCGCCGCTCGGGCACGATGGCGGCCGGCGGCTCGGCGCGGCTGGGGGCGCGCAGATGCAGGGCGGCCTGAGCCAGCAGGTTGGCCGACACCGGCGCCGTGATGAAGACGAACAGCGTGATCAGCAGCTCCGCGAAACCGATGCGGCCCTGTCCGAGCGCCACCACCATGCTGGCGAGCAGCACGCTGCCCACGCCCAGCGTCGAGGCCTTGGTCGGCGCGTGCAGGCGCATGAAGAAGTCGGGCAGGCGCACCAGACCGATGGCGCCGACCAGCGAGAAGAAGGCTGCCACCAGCAGCAGCCCGGCAGCCAGCCATTCGACGAGGGGGTGCAGTTCGCTCATGTCCGGCTCCTCATTCGATCACGTCGCCGCGCGTGAGGTAGCGTGCCAGCCCCACGGTGGAGGCAAAGCCCAGCATGGCGATGATGAGCGCGGCCTCGAACAGCAGTTCGGTGCGCTGGCGGATACCGAGCAGCACCACCAGCGCCACGGCGTTGATGTACAAGGTGTCGATGGCCAGGATGCGGTCGGTCGCGTGCGGGCCGCGCAGCAGACGCCAGGCGCACAGCACGACGGCCAGCGCCACCGCGCCGGTGGCGATGTCCAGGGCCAGGGGCAGGATGCTCATGCGGTCTCTCCTTGCGCGCCGGATTCGAAGATTTCGCGCAGTCGGGTTTCGTAGCGCGCCTTCATGTCGGCAGCGGCCTGGGCCGGGTCGCTGCAGTCCAGCGCGTGGACCCAGATCAGGCGCTGCGTTTCATCCACGGTGCACGAGACCGTGCCCGGCGTGGTGGTGATGATGCTGGCAAACAGCGCGATGGCGGTGGGGTGCTGCAGGTCCAGCGGCACCGGCACCCAGGCCGGCTGCGGCCGGTCCATGTGGCCCAGCACCAGCTTGGCCACGGTGATGTTGGAGATCACTATGTCCCACAGCACGATCAGCGTCAGCCGCATGGCGGGTACGATGCGGATGCGGCTGGACGGCGGCAGGGCCTCGTGAAGCAGGCGCGGCACGATCAGGCCGATCAGCGCGGCCGACAGTAGGTGCACCGGCGCCAGCGAATGCGCCAGCAGCAGCCAGGCCAAGGCCAGCAGCGCCGACAGCCAGGGGTGGGCCAACCAGGGTTTCTTCTTCATGGCTTCGCTCCCGGCAGGCGCACTTCGCCCTCACCGCCGCGGTACGGCCGGGTGGTGGCTGCCGCCGGACCACCCTGGGCGGCGAGCACGGCATTGGCATAGGTGGTGCGTTCGGCCAGCTGCGCGGCGGCCGCATCGGTGTAGCGTTTCATGGGGGAGGCCAGCACGGCCAGCAGCAGGCTCAGGCCCAGCAGGCCGAGTGTGGCCGAGGTCAGGCGCCAACTGCCGCCCGATGCCGCCGGGGCATGCGCTGTGGGGACGGTGTTCCAGAACAGGATGGTGCCGGCGCGTGCCAGCCCCACCAGCGTGAGCAATCCACCGACCAGCACCACCGCCCAGACCCAGGTGTGGGCCGGCGTGAGGGCTGCGCTTTCCAGGATCATGAGCTTGCCGAGAAAACCCGGCAGCGGCGGCAGGCCGGCCACCGATGCGGCAGCCAGCAGCGTCATGAGGCCCAACAGCAAGGGCTGCGCCACCGGTGCGGCGGGCTGCAGGCGGTCCTGCACATCGCCGCGCTGCGCGGCCACCAGTTCGACCAGCAGGAACATGGCTGCCATGACCAGCGTGCTGTGCACCATGTAGTAAAGCGAGGCCGACAGCGCCGCCGGCGTGAACAGGCCCACGCCTGCCAGGATAGTGCCCACGGAGGCCACCGTGAGGTAGGCCGCCATGCGCGCCAGGCTGTGCGCGGCCAGCGCGCCGAGCACACCCAGGCCCAGCGTGAGGAGGCCCAGCGGCAGCAGCCAGGGCTGGGCCGTGAGCGCGGCGTGACCGGCCTCGGGCCCGAGCAGCACGCCATGCACGCGCACGATGCTGTAAACGCCTACCTTGGTCATGATGGCAAACAGCGCCGCCACCGGCGCCGCGGCCGCGGCATAGATGGTGGGTAGCCAGAGGTACAGCGGCACGATGGCCGCCTTGAGGCCGAACACCACCAGCAGCACGAGCGCGCCGACCTGGAACAGTGCCGCCTGCTCGGGCGCCAGCTGGGCCACGCGTAGCGCCAGGTCCGCCATGTTGAGCGTGCCAGCCACGGCGTACACCACGGCCAGGCCGATCAGGAACAGCGCCGATGCAGCCAGGTTGAGCACCACATAGTGCACGCCGGCTTTGAAGCGCTCGCGTCCCCGGCCATGCACCAGCAGCACGTAGGAGGCGATCAGCAGCACCTCGAAGAAGACGAAGAGGTTGAACAGGTCGCCGGTGACGAAGGCGCCCGACAGGCCCATGAGCTGGAAGTGGAACACCGCATGGAAATAGCGGCCATGCGCGTCCCAGCCGCCGCTGGCGTACCAGAGCACCGGCACGGCAAGGGTCCAGGTCAGCGCCAGCATCATGGCGCTCAGGCGGTCCACCACGAGCACGATGCCGAAGGGCGCCGGCCATTCGCCCAGCGGATAGACCGTCAGCGTGCCCGCGGCAGCCTCGGCCAACAGCCGCCAGGCCAGCAGTACACCCAGCACCGCGCTGACCAGGCTGATGCGGCGCGCCCGCCGCAGCTGAGCGCCGCCGTGGCTGGCCTGGCCACCACCGTCGCCAGACAGCAGCAACAGGGCCGCGGTGAAGAGCGGCAGCAGCACGGGCAGCACCGGCAGGTGGGCGCCGAAGAAGGCGTCGAGCAGGGCGTTCATTGCTGGACACTCCCGGCATGGGCGGCGGGTCGCTGGCCCGGTTCATGGCCGTCCACGTGGTCTGTGCCGGTCTCGTGGCGGCTGCGCAGCGCCAGTTCGATGACGAAGCCGGTGGTGGCAAAGCCGATCACGATGGCCGTCAGCACCAGGGCCTGCGGCAGCGGGTCGGCCACGCGCGGGGCACCGCCCAGAATGGGGGCGGCGTCCAGCCACAGCCGGCCCATGGCGAAGATGAAGACGTTGACCGCGTAGCCCAGCAGGCTCAAGCCGATCACCACCGGCCAGGTGCGGCCGCGCAGCAGCAGGTAGATGCCGGTGGCGGTGACGACACCGATGCCACTGGCCAGCAGGAATTCGAGGCTCATGGATGCTCTCCGGCGGCAGTGGTTTCACGTGTGACCGAACCCAGGGTGGACAGGGTCAGCAGCGTGGCGCCGACCACCGTGATGTAGACGCCCAGATCAAACAGCGCGGCAGTGGCCAGCGGCAATTCGCCCAGCACGGGCACGGCCGGATGGCCGTGCGCGCTGGTCAGGAAGGGGCGGCCGAACAGGAAGGCGCCGACACCTGTGAGGCCGGCGATCGCCAGGCCGCCGCCGATCCAGCGCACGAAGCGGCTGCCGCTGCCGGCGTGCAGCAGCGTTTCGGCACGGGTCTGGCCCATGGCCATGTACTGCAGCACCAGGGCCACAGCCGTCACCAGGCCGGCGATGAAACCGCCGCCCGGCAAGTTGTGCCCGCGCATGAAGATGTAGATCGTCACCACCAGCGCCAGCGGCAGCACCATGCGGGCGGCCACGCGCAGCATCAGCGGTTGGGTGGCAAAGGTCCAGGAGCGGCCCTCGGCGTCCATGGGCGGACGGCGTGTGCGCATGCCTTCCATCAGCGCCAGCACGCCGATGGCGGCAATGCCCAGCACGGTGATTTCGCCAAAGGTGTCGTAGCCGCGGAAGTCGACCAGGATGACGTTGACCACATTGGTGCCGCCGCCAGCGATGGCCGACTGGTTCAGGAAGTACCAGGCAATCGAGTCGTGGTCGCGTGTGAGCATCACCCAGGCCAGCCAGGCCACGCCGCCGCCGCCGGCCAGCGCCAGCGCAGCGTCGCGCAGCCGGCGTGCCGTGCTGGATTCGCGCGGACTCTGGCGCGGCAGCAGGGCCAGGCCCATGAGCAGCAGCACGGTGGAGACCACCTCCACGCTGAGCTGCGTCAGCGCCAAGTCAGGCGCCGAGAGCGAGACGAAGGTCAGCGCCGTGACCAGGCCAACCACGCCGGTGACCACCACCGATTCAAAGCGCTGGTGGTGCCGCAGCACGAGCCAGGCGCAGGCCACGAGCAGCAGTGCCCACAAGACGACGGCCACCAGGCTGGCCGGCAGCAGCGCACGGGTACCGGTGCCGGGTGCGCCGCCGAGCAGCGGGGCCACCGCGACGACCAGCGTGGAGAAGACCATCCAAGCCAGGTAGCGCTGCAGGGAACCGTTTTCCAGCAGGGCCGTGGCCCGGCCGGCCATGCCGAACAGGCGGTCCACACCGCGCGTGAACAGGTGCAGACCGGTCAGCACGCCGAACCAGTCTTCCGAACTCAGGCGGTGCAGCCGGCCGCTGCGTGCCAGCCCGAAGTAGAGCGCGGCGCCCAGCACCAGAGCGAGCGCGCTGAGCAGCAGCGGCAGGTTGAGGCCGTGCCAGAGGGCCAGGTGAAACTCGGGTGCCGGCGTGCCCAGCATGGCCGCGGAAGCCAGCCGCACCAGGGGCTCCAGCGTGAGCGCCGGCATCACACCGACGATGACGCAGATGGCCGCCAGCAGCATCACCGGCAGGCGCATGCCCAGCGGCGGATCGTGCGGATGGGCGTCGGCCGGCAGGTCGCGCGGCCCGCCGTTGAAGAAGGTGTCGTGCACCAGGCGCAGCGAATAGGCCACGCTGCACAGCGCCGCCACCGTGGCCAGCACCGGCACCAGCGTGCGCCAGCCACCGGCCTGGGCGAAGGTGACGGCCTCGGTGAGGAACATCTCCTTGGACAGGAAGCCGTTGAACGGCGGCACGCCGGCCATGGCGGCGGCGGCGGTCATGGCCAGCGTGGCGGTCCAGGGCATGGCGTGCCACAGGCCGCCGAGGCGGCGCATGTCGCGCGTACCGGTCTCGTGGTCGACGATGCCGGCACTCATGAAGAGCGCGGCCTTGAAGCTGGCGTGGTTGAGGATGTGAAAGACCGCCGCCACGGCGGCCAGCGGCGAACCGAGACCGATCAGGCAGGTGATCAGGCCCAGGTGGCTGACGGTCGAGTAGGCCAGCAGGCCCTTGAGGTCGTGTTTGAAGAGCGCGATGAAGGCCGCAAAGGTGACAGTGAGCAGGCCCGCCACCGTGACGATGCCCATGAACAGCTCGCTGCCGCCGATCACTGGTGTCAGGCGCATGAGCAGGAAGATGCCGGCCTTGACCATGGTGGCCGAGTGCAGGTAGGCCGAGACCGGCGTGGGCGCGGCCATGGCCTGCGGCAGCCAGAAGTGGAAGGGGAACTGCGCGCTCTTGGTGAAGGCGCCGAGCAGGATCAGCACCAGCGCCGCCGGGTAGCGCGGGTCGGCCTGGATGCGCGTCGCCTGGCCGATGAGTTCGCTGAGTTCATAGGTGCCGGCAATCTGGCCCAGCAGCACAAAGCCGCCCAGCATGGCCAGGCCACCGCCGCCGGTGACCGCCAGGGCCATGCGCGCGCCGGCACGGGCCTCGGGCTTGTGCTGCCAGTAGCCCACCAGCAGAAAGGAGGAGATGCTGGTGAGCTCCCAGAACACGATCAGCAGCAGCAGGTTGTCCGACAGGACGATGCCCAGCATCGCGGCCATGAACAGCATGAGCGTGCTGTAGAACTTGCCCACCGGATCGTCGGCGCCGAGATAGTTGTGGGCATACAGCACGATCAGCAGACCGATGCCGGTGATCAGCAGCGCGAACATCAGCGCCAAGCCGTCCAGCCGCAGGCCAAGATTCAGGCCGATCTCGGGCACCCAAGGGGTGTGGCTCAGCAGCACGCGGCCGTCAAACACGGAAGGCGCCTGGATCAGGAGCAGGGCGAAGGCGGCTGCCGTGACGGTGGCGGCAAGCCAGGCGGTGCGGCTGCCGCCCTGTGCGTCGGGGCGGGTGCCGGACCAACCGGTGAGCAGCGTGCCGGCCAGCAGGGGAAGCAGGATGATCAGGTAGAGCAAGGCGGGGGCGTCCTGAAAAGCAGCCGTCGATTCTAGGCAGTCGGGCTGACTCGGGGCTAAGCCCGTCAAACCATGCGGATAATCGACCGCGCCGTCATGCCTGCGGCGGCGTGCGCCGGACCAGCACCAGGACCAGCGTGACCACGGTCAGCGGCAGCACGAAGCCCAGCATGACCGCCGAGTAGGCGGCCAGGGCGTCGTGCTGCTGCGCGGCCAGGATCAGGTAGGCCACGTACGCAGCGTAATAGAGCAGGAACAAGGCCCCTTCCCAGCGCGCGATCTCGCGGCCGGTCATGAACACCGGCAGGCAGGCCAGGGCCACCGCAATCATGACCCAGATGTCGAAGTTCAGCAGGGCCGGCGCCATCGCCAGGCCCGTGCTGCCCGACAGCAGGCCCGACAGGCCCAGGCAGCCGAGGATGTTGAATACACAGCTGCCCACGACGTTGCCGACGGCGATATCGCGCTCACCTTTGATGGCGGCCATGACCGAGGTGGCCACCTCGGGCATGGAGGTGCCGGCGGCCACGATGGTCAGGCCGATGACCAGGTCGCTCACGCCCATCGCCTTCGCAAAGGTCACCGCCGCGCTGACCAGCCAGTCGGACCCGAACAGCAGCAGCACCAGCCCCGCGAGGACGAGCAGCAACTGCACGGGCCAGGTCGAGTCCCAGCTTCCGGCCGTGGCGGGGCGCACCTCGGCCGCGTACTCCTCATTGGCGCTGGCGCTCTCCTTGCGCGACTGCACGATCAGGAAGGCGGTGTAGCCCGCCATCAACGCCATCAGCATGGCGGCATCAAGCCGGCCCAGGCGGGCGTCGAGCGTGAGGACGAGCAGCAGCAGCGAGGCGCCGATCATGATGGGCACTTCCTGGCGGATCAGCTGGATATTGACCACCAGGGGGGTGATCAGCGCCGACAGGCCCAGGATGAACAGCACGTTGAAGATGTTGCTCCCCACGGCGTTGCCGATGGCCAGATCTGTCTTGCCGCTGAGCACGGCGCCAGCGGATACTGCCATTTCGGGCGCGCTGGTACCGAAGGCGACGATGGTCAGGCCAACCACCAGCGGCGACAGTCCGAAGGACAGCGCGAGCTTCGAGGCACCACGCACCAGCAGCTCGGCGCCGGCAACGAGCGCGAGCAGGCCGGCGAGAAACAGCAGCAGGGTCATGGCAGTCCCGCGCCGGGCTCAATGATCGGCGCCGGCGGCGTGCGTGCTGTTGAGCAGCTTGTCGGTGTAGGCGATGGCCAGCGCGCTGAGCAGGAAGACGACGTGGATGATGGTCTGCCACATCAGCACCTTGAGGTCGTAGTTGGCTGCGTTGATGAAGGTCTTCAGCAGATGGATCGAGCTGATGCCGATGATGGCGGTGGCCAGCTTGACCTTGAGCACGGAGGCGTTCACGTGGCTCAGCCACTCCGGCTGGTCGGGGTGGCCCTCCAGATCCATGCGGCTCACGAACGTCTCGTAGCCGCCGACGATGACCATGATGAGCAGGTTGGAGATCATGACCACGTCGATCAGGGCCAGCACCACCAGCATGATGATGGTCTCGTTCAGCGTGGTGATCTCGGTGGCCTCCTTGTAGCCGATGCTGGTCACCAGTGCCTGCAGGGCGGCCTGACTGCCGAAGGCGGCTTCGATCAGGTGAAGCAGTTCGACCAGGAAGTGATAGACATAGACGCCCTGGGCCGCAATGAGGCCGAGGTACAGCGGCAACTGCAGCCAGCGACTGGAGAAGATCAGGGCCGGCAGGGGGCGCAACGGGGAAGTCTTGGACGGTTCGAGGCTGGACATATGGGGGTGTTGTGCGGGTTTCTATGTAGGCCGGGGATTTTAGGTTGCATTTCAAATTGGCCCGGGATTCGGTACATTGGCGGATTGTCGCGCCGGGCTGTTGCAAGTCAGTGACTTGTAAGCGCCAGCGCCGACATTCCGGGGCGATTCAATTTCAATACCAGAGGAAACAAGCCATGAGTTCATCTTCGTCCGCCATTCAATCCGTTCTGGTCGAGAACCGCGTCTTCCCGCCGGCCGAGTCGGTCGTCAAGGCGGCGCGGATCTCCGGTATGACGGGCTACCAGGCCATGTGCGATGCCGCCGAGAAGGATTTCGAAGGGTTCTGGGCCAAGCTGGCGCGCGAGAACGTGGTATGGAACAAGCCCTTCACCCGCACGCTGGACCAGTCGAACGCACCCTTCTACAAGTGGTTCGACGACGGTGAACTCAATGCCTCCGCCAACTGTCTGGACAAGCACATCGGCACGCCGGTCGAAAACAAGACCGCCATCATCTTCGAAGCCGACGATGGCGCGGTGACCAAGGTCACCTACAAGGAATTGCTGGCCAAGGTAAGCCAGTTCGCCAACGCGCTCAAGGCCCTGGGCATCAAGAAGGGTGACCGCGTGCTGGTCTACATGCCCATGACCATCGAAGGCGTGGTAGCCATGCAGGCCTGCGCGCGTATCGGTGCCACCCACTCGGTGGTGTTCGGCGGCTTCTCGGCCAAGTCGCTGCAGGAGCGCATCATCGATGCCGGCGCCGTGGCCGTGATCACCGCCAACTACCAGATGCGCGGCGGCAAGGAACTGCCGCTCAAGGGCATTGTGGACGAGGCGCTGGCCATGGGCGGCTGCGAGAGCATCAAGACCGTGCTGGTCTACCAGCGCACCGCCACCGCCTGCAACATGGTGGCCGGTCGTGACAAGACTTTTGCCGAAGTGCTGGCCGGCCAGAGCACCGAGTGCAAGCCGGAAGTCGTGGGTGCCGAGCACCCGTTGTTCATCCTCTACACCTCGGGTTCCACCGGCAAGCCCAAAGGCGTGCAGCATTCCACCGGCGGCTACCTGCTGTGGGCCAAGCTGACCATGGACTGGACTTTCGACCTGCGCCCCGACGACATCTTCTGGTGCACGGCCGACATCGGCTGGATCACCGGCCACACCTATGTGGCCTACGGCCCGCTGGCCGCCGGTGCCACGCAGATCGTGTTCGAGGGCGTGCCGACCTACCCGAACGCCGGCCGCTTCTGGCAGATGATCGAGAAGCACAAGTGCACGATCTTCTACACCGCGCCGACCGCCATCCGTTCGCTGATCAAGGCGGCCGAGGGCGATGAGAAGGTGCACCCGGCCCGCTCCGACCTGAGCAGCCTGCGCATCCTGGGCTCGGTCGGTGAGCCGATCAACCCGGAAGCCTGGATGTGGTACTACAAGCACGTCGGCGGCGAGCGTTGCCCGATCGTCGACACCTTCTGGCAGACCGAAACCGGCGGCCACATGATCACGCCGCTGCCGGGCGCCACGCCGCTGGTGCCGGGCTCCTGCACATTGCCGCTGCCTGGCATCACGGCCGCCATCGTCGATGAGGCCGGCCAGGACGTGCCCAATGGTTCCGGTGGCATCCTGGTGGTGAAGAAGCCTTGGCCGTCCATGATCCGCACCATCTGGGGTGACCCGGAGCGCTTCAAGAAGAGCTACTTCCCCGAGGAACTCAAGGGCTACTACCTGGCCGGTGACGGCGCGGTGCGTAGCGAGGACCGCGGCTACTTCCGCATCACCGGCCGCATTGACGACGTGCTCAACGTGTCGGGCCACCGCATGGGCACGATGGAGATCGAGTCCGCCCTGGTGGCCAAGACTGATCTGGTGGCCGAGGCGGCCGTGGTGGGGCGCCCGGACGACCTGACGGGTGAGGCCATCTGTGCCTTCGTGGTGCTCAAGCGCCCGCGCCCCACGGGCGAGGAGGCCAAGCAGATTGCCAATGAACTGCGCAACTGGGTGGCCAAGGAGATCGGCCCGATCGCCAAGCCGAAGGACATCCGTTTCGGCGACAACCTGCCCAAGACCCGCTCCGGCAAGATCATGCGCCGCCTGCTGCGCTCGATCGCCAAGGGCGAGGCCATCACCCAGGACACCAGCACATTGGAAAACCCCGCAATTCTGGATCAGCTGGCACAGACCAACTGATCCAGAAAGCGCCGACAGGCGCTATGCGCGTAGCGTCTGCGGGGGGTGGACGGTACTCATATCGGTGCAGCCGATGTGATGTGCCGGCAAAACCCCGCAATTCTGGATCAGCTGGCACAGACCAACTGAGGCAGGACAGGCGATGGCGGGGCCTCCGCCTCGCCAGAAAAACAAAAAGCCCGCGATTGCGGGCTTTTTGTTGGGTGGCGACCAGCTTACTTGGTGGCCAGAATCCAGGCCACGAGCTTCTTGGAGTCGTCGGCGCTTACCTGCGGGTTGGCCGGCATCGGCACCGGACCCCAGACACCAGCACCGCCCTTGATGACCTTCTCGGCCAGCTTGTCGGCAGCAGCCTTGTCACCGGCGTACTTCTTGGCGATGTCCTTGAACGACGGGCCGACCAGTTTCTTGTCAGCAGCGTGGCAAGCCATGCAGTTCTTGGAGGTGGCCAGAGCCTGGTCGGCGAAGGCGGGGGCGGTCACGGAAACAGCAGCGACCAGAGCAAACAGAGCACGTTTCATCATTTCCTCGTGGGTTGAGTTAAATTAAGCAAGGAACGATATTTTAGGGCTTTCGGTTGACAGCGTGCTGTCCTAGGCCATTGGAAAACTAGGGATTTGACATGTATTTTCTCGGTATCGGGTTGGTTCTGCTGCTCCTGAAGTATCTGGCGATCGGCCCGGTGGCCGAGTGGAGCTGGTGGTGGGTGCTGGCGCCTTTCGCTCTGGCGGTGGTTTGGTGGGCTTGGGCCGACGCGTCCGGCTACACCCGCCGCCAAGCCGTGGCGCGGGAGGACAAGCGCCGCCAGGCGCGCATCGACCGCAGCCAGGCCGCTCTCGGTACCAAGCGCAAACGGCCCTGAGCAGCTCCGAGCGGCGCGGTGCCACCAGCGCTGCCGTGAGCCGCGCCAGCACGGACGGTGCGGCGACGTTGTGCGCATGACCCTGCGCTCTCTGGCCCCTTCTGCTGCTGCGACATAATTCAGCCAGCCTTTCACCTGTAACCACTGCATCGACACCACCATGCCCGCCTACCGCTCCAAAACCTCGACTGACGGCCGCAACATGGCCGGTGCCCGCGCGCTCTGGCGCGCCACCGGCATGAAGGACGGCGACTTCAGCAAGCCCATCATCGCGATCGCCAACTCCTTCACCCAGTTCGTGCCCGGCCATGTGCACCTGAAAGACCTGGGGCAGCTGGTGGCGCGCGAGATCGAGGCTGCCGGCGGCGTGGCCAAGGAGTTCAACACCATTGCCGTGGACGACGGCATTGCCATGGGCCACGACGGCATGCTGTACTCGCTGCCCAGCCGCGACATCATTGCCGACTCGGTGGAATACATGGTCAACGCCCACTGCGCCGACGCGCTGGTGTGCATCTCCAACTGCGACAAGATCACCCCCGGTATGCTGATGGCCGCCATGCGGCTGAACATCCCGGTGGTGTTCGTCTCGGGTGGCCCGATGGAGGCCGGCAAGGTGCGCTTGGCGGTGCCGGGCACGCAGACGATCGAGATTAAGAAGCTGGACTTGATCGACGCCATGGTGATGGCGGCCGATGCCAAGGTGTCGGATGCTGACCTGGCCGAAGTCGAGCGCTCGGCCTGCCCGACCTGCGGTTCCTGCTCCGGCATGTTCACTGCCAATTCGATGAACTGCCTGACCGAGGCGCTGGGGCTGTCCTTGCCAGGCAACGGCACGGTGCTGGCTACACACGCCGACCGCGAGCAGCTGTTCAAGCAGGCGGGCCGCACGATTGTCGAGTTGTGCAAGCGTCACTACGAGCAGGGCGACATGAGCATATTGCCGCGCGCCATCGGCAAGAAGGCGTTCGAAAATGCCATGACCCTGGACATCGCCATGGGCGGCTCGACCAACACCATCCTGCACATCCTGGCGGCGGCCCAGGAAGCCGGCATTGCATTCGACATGACGGACATCGACCGCCTGTCGCGCGAGGTGCCGCAACTGTGCAAGGTGGCGCCCAACACCAACAAATACCACATTGAGGACGTGCACCGCGCCGGCGGCATCATGGCCATCCTGGGTGAGCTGGACCGTGCCGGCAAGCTGTACACCGACGTGCCCACCGTGCACGCCAAGACCATGAAGGAGGCGCTGGACCAGTGGGACATCGCCCGCCAGCCGAGCGAGGCGGTCAAGACCTTCTACATGGCCGGCCCCGCGGGCATCCCGACCCAGGTGGCGTTCAGCCAAGCCACACGCTGGCCCAGCCTCGACCTGGACCGCGCCAACGGTTGCATCCGCTCCTTCGAGCACGCCTTCTCCAAGGAAGGCGGGCTGGCGGTGCTGCGCGGCAACATCGCGCTGGACGGCTGTGTCGTCAAGACCGCCGGCGTGGACGACAGCCTGCTGGTCTTCGAAGGCCCGGCCCATGTGGTCGAGTCGCAGGACGAGGCGGTGGAGCACATCCTGGCCGACCAGGTGAAGGCCGGCGACGTGGTGGTGGTGCGCTACGAAGGCCCCAAGGGCGGCCCGGGCATGCAGGAGATGCTGTACCCCACCAGCTACATCAAGTCCAAGGGCCTGGGCAAGGCCTGCGCGCTGCTGACCGACGGCCGCTTCTCGGGTGGCACCTCCGGGCTGTCCATCGGCCACTGCTCGCCCGAGGCGGCTGCCGGTGGCGCCATCGGCCTGGTGCGCAATGGCGACCGCATCCGCATCGACATTCCGGCGCGCCGCATTGACGTCCTGTTGAGCGACGAGGAACTGGCCAAGCGCCGGGCCGAGCAGGACGCCAAGGGCTGGAAGCCGGCTCTGCCGCGCCCGCGCAAGGTGTCGGCCGCGCTCAAGGCCTATGCCTTGCTGGCCACCTCGGCCGACAAGGGTGCGGTGCGCGACCTGTCGCTGCTGGGCGACTGATTCCTTTCCCGACCAGGACGCCGGCCTGCCCGATGGCAGCGCCCGGTGCCGTGTCCGCGGCACCTCGCGGCCACAGTGCGCTATGGTGCCGGCATCATGCCGATGACCCGTCCCGCGAGCCGCATCTTTGCCCTTCCACCGGGGCACAATGGCAACCATGCTGATCCATCCGCACATCGACCCCGTGGCCCTGCAGCTCGGCCCGCTGGCCATCCACTGGTATGGCATCACCTACTTGGTGGCCTTCGCGCTGTTCATGTTTCTCGGGCTGCGTCGCCTGCGGCACGAACCCTATGCGTCCGTGCAAGGGGCACAAGCGTGGAGCCGGCGCGATGTGGAAGACATCCTGTTCCTTGGCGTCATGGGGGTGGTGATCGGTGGCCGGCTGGGCTATTGCCTGTTCTACAAGCCGAGCTACTACCTCAGTCATCCGCTGGAAATTTTCTTTGTCTGGCAGGGCGGCATGAGTTTCCACGGCGGCATGCTGGGCGTGGTGGGCAGCATGCTCTGGTTTGCGCACACCCGCGGCAAGCCTTGGCTGCAGGTGGCCGATTTCGTGGCGCCGTGCGTGCCGACCGGTCTGGCGGCGGGCCGGGTCGGCAACTTCATCAATGGCGAGCTGTGGGGCCGGGTGGCTGACCCGTCCTTGCCCTGGGCCATGCTGTTCCGCGGTGCCGGCGACGTGCCGCGCCACCCGTCGCAGGTCTACCAGTTCCTGCTGGAAGGCCTGCTGCTATTCGTGCTGCTCTGGCTGTACGCCCGCACGCCGCGTCGCACGGGGCAGGTGGCGGCGGCTTTCCTGGTCGGCTACGGCGTGCTGCGCTTCGTGGCCGAGTTCTTCCGCGAGCCGGACGATTTCCTCGGCCTGCTCTCGCTCGGCCTGAGCATGGGGCAGTGGCTGTGTCTGCCGATGATCGCCGGTGGGGCGGCGTTGTGGCTGTGGGCGGGCCGCCGGCCGGCAGCTGCGTCCGTTTGAGGGTGTTCTGAAGGCCAAATTGGCCTTCAGCGCGCGACAGATAAGCGCAGAATGCTCCTGAGTTTGTAGCAATCTCGACTGCTGGCATTGCGAGGCCGGCAGGGCAGGGTTTACGAGTATGTCGTAATTACGTGTAATTATGCAAAATTACGAAACGCTGCGAAGTTCTGAGCACATGGACTTCGCTTGATCCGCAACGCTCGTTCTGCCGCTCCACCCGATTGCACCGCCGCCATGCGCCTGGTTCACAACTCACTGCACGAACGCGTGGCTGATACGCTGCGGGAACAGATCTTCGCCGGCACGCTGGCGCCGGGCAGCTTCATCGACGAGGTTGCCTTGTGCGAGCGACTGCAGATTTCCCGCACGCCGCTGCGCGAGGCGCTCAAGGTGTTGACGGCCGAGGGCCTGGTGCGGCACGAGCCGCGGCGGGGCTGCTTCGTCAACGAGGTAACGGAGCAGGACCTGGACGACATCTTTCCCGTCATCGCCCTGCTGGAAGGGCGCTGTGCCTTCGAAGCGGCGCGCAACGCCAGCGACGCGGATCTCGCGGTGCTCGAGTCGCTGCACCAGCAGTTGCAGGCGCATGCCGACGCCAAGCGGATCGTCGACTACTACCAGACCAACCATGCTATTCATGAGGCCATCATCACGCTGGCCAGCAACCGCTGGCTGGCGCAGGTCATTGGCGATCTGCGCAAGATCCTCAAGCTGGCACGGCTGCAGGGCCTGCATGCGCCAGGCCGGCTGGCGCAGAGCCTGACCGAACATCTGGCCGTGTTTGCCGCGCTCAAGGCGCGTGATTCCGAAGGAGCGGACGCCGCCATGCGCACGCACCTGACGCGCCAGCGCGAAGCCCTGCGCGAGCTGGCGCGCCAGCAGAAGAGCCGGAGGCTGGCATGAACATCGACACGGCGACGTCCTGGCTGGCACGCAGCGTGTCGCGCCTGAGCCCGCGTCTGCGCGGTGCAGTGGCGCCGGCCCCGGCGGCCAAACCGGCGCGCGATGCAGCATTGACACGCGAGCAGCGCCGTCTGCTCAAGAGTCTGCAAGCCATCGTCGATCCGCAGGTCAGCGAAGTGGAGGGCGGGCGCCGTGCGCGCACCGTGGCCGCCTGGTATACCGCGGCCACGACCGAGCAGCGGCGCGAGATCTGGCTGCTGATGAGCGAGCAGTTCGCGCCCGACGCACGCAAGGTGGCGGCCGCGCGCGACCAGTACGACAGCGCTATCGGCACCCCCGAGGAGGGGCAGGCCGAGATCCGCTTGCGCAAAGCCCTGGTGTCGCCGCGCACGCGGCTGCTGCAGCGCTTCTCTGCGTTCCCTGAGGGCATGCGCTTCCTGCTGGAGTTGCGCGCCGAGTTGCTGCCGCAGCTCAAGGGCGAGAAGCGCCTGCTGGCGCTGGACGCCGAGCTGGAGAACCTGTTTTCCACCTGGTTCGACGTCGGCTTCCTGGAGCTGCGGCGCATGAGCTGGGATTCGCCGGCCTCGCTGATCGAAAAGCTCATCAAGTACGAGGCGGTGCACGACATCCGCAGCTGGGCCGACCTGAAGAACCGTCTTGATTCGGACCGGCGCTGCTACGGCTTCTTCCATCCGCGCCTGCCGGACGAGCCGCTGATCTTCGTCGAGGTGGCCTTGCTGAGCGACATGCCGGGCAGCATCGCACCGCTGCTGGACGAGACCGCCGCGGCGTCCGATCTGAGCAAGGCGACGACGGCCATCTTCTATTCCATCAGCAACACCCAGACCGGCCTGCGCGGCGTGAGCTTCGGCGACTCGCTGATCAAGCGCGTGGTCGAGACGCTGCGCGCGGAATTCCCCAAGCTCAAGACCTTCGTCACGCTGTCGCCGATCCCGGGCTTTCGCGCCTGGCTGGTTCGCCACGCCGAGGCCAGGGTGGCGGGGCTGGCGCGTGCTCAGCGGCAGGCGTTGGCGCGCGCACTGGGCGTGGAGACCCTGACGGCCGAGGCACTGCTGGCCGCCGCCGACCATGCGCGCGAACTTGACGCCCAGGCGCCGCTGAGCCACTGGCTGCAGCAGTGCGCCGCCTCCTACCTGGGCCAGGAACTGCAGGAAGGCAAGCCGGCCGACCCGGTGGCGCGCTTCCACCTGGGCAACGGCGCGCGTGTAGAACGCATCAACTGGGCCGGCGATCCCTCGCCCAAGGGATGGAAGCAGTCCTACGGCATGATGGTCAACTACCTGTACGACCTCAAGCGCCTGGACAAGCATCGCAGCCAGCTGGCGCAGGGCAAAATATCCGTGTCGAGCGAGGTCGCCAAGCTGACGGCCTGAGCGCGTGCAGGGATTTTCATGACAGACAGAGCACTACAACCAGAGGAGACAGACATGAGCAAGATCGACCGTATTTCTGCCAGCCGCCGCGACGTGCTACGCCTGGCCGCTGCCGGCCTGGCCGGCACGGCCCTGGCCGGGCATGCCCAGTCGGGCTGGCCCAACAAACCAGTGACGCTGATCGTGCCGTTCCCGGCCGGCGGCGGCACTGACGCCTTTGCCCGCCCCTTGTCGGCCCAGTTCTCCAAGCTGACGGGCAAGCAACTGGTGATCGACAACCGCGGCGGCGCCGGCGGCACGCTGGGTGCCAGCATCGCCTCCAAGGCAGCGCCCGACGGCTACACGCTTTTCATGGGCGCGGTGCACCATGCGATTGCGCCGTCGATGTACCCCAAGCTGGACTACGACATCGAAAAGGACTTCGTGCCGCTGGCGCTGGTGGCCAACGTGCCGCAGGTGCTGGTGGTGAACCCGAAGCGGGTGTCGGGCGACTTCAAGGCCTTTCTGGAGCACGTGCGCCAGAACCCGGCCAAGCTGAACTACGGCTCGGCTGGCAGCGGCACCTCGCACCACCTGGCCGGCGAGCTGTTCAAGCAGCAGACCAAGACCTTCATCACCCACATTCCCTACCGCGGCGCCGGCCCGGCCCTGCAGGACCTGATCGCCGGCAATGTGGACATGATGTTCGACGGCCTGGGTTCCTCGGCGGCGCACATCAAGGGCGGGCGCATCAAGGCGCTGATGGTGTCGGGTGCCAAGCGCAACCCGGCGTTTCCCGATGTGCCGTGCGCGGCCGAACTCGGTTTGCCGGACTACACCGTGACCACCTGGTACGGCATCTGGGCGCCCAAGGGCACGCCGGCCGATGTGCAGGCGCGCGCCGTGGAGGACATCCGCAAGGCAGCGCTGACCGATGAGGCCAAGGCCGTCTGGGCCAATCAGGGCGCCGAGTTCGGCAACCTGACGCCGCAGCAGTTCGGGCAGTTCGTCAATGCCGAGGTCAAGCGTTGGGCCCAGGTGGTCAAGCTCTCCGGCGCCAAGCTGGATTGAGAACGCTGCACCTTCGTTCAACCTCATGAGTGGTCGCATCCGAACCGAACGGCAGGGCGCGCAGGCCCGGGTGATCCTGAGTCACCCGGGGAAGTTCAACGCCATGTCGCGCGCCATGTGGCGCGAGCTGCGTGCCGTGTTTGAAGGCATGCAGCGCGAGGCAACGCTGCGCTGCATCGTGGTCAGCGGCGAGGGCGGCCACTTTTGCGCCGGCGGCGACATCTCCGAGTACCCGGCCTTTCGCTTCAGCGAGGCCGGCCTGCGCGATTTCCATGAGAACGAGGTCTGGGGCGGCCTGCAGGCCATGCTGGATTGCGACGTGCCGATCGTGGCGCAGATCGAGGGCAACTGCATGGGTGCCGGGGTAGAGATCGCCAGCTGCTGCGACATCCGCATTGCCGAAGTCGGTGCGCGTTTCGGCGCGCCCATCGCCAAGCTTGGTTTTCCGATGGCGCCACGCGAGGCCGCGCTGGTGCTGCGCGAGGCCGGTGCGCTGACGGCGCGCGAGATGCTGCTGGAAGCCGCCGTGTTGACGGCCGATCAGTTGTTGCAGCGCGGTTTCCTGAACCGCGTGGTGTCGGTGGGCGAGGGCGCCGCGGCCACTGCCTCGGCAGCGGCGCGCATCGCCGGCCTGGCGCCGCAGGCGGCGCGCCTCAACAAGCAGACCCTTCGGGCATTGAATATGCCTTTGAGCATTGATGCACGGGCGCAGGGCGCTCCTGAATCCGTAGCAAACCTGCTGACGCAGGCCTATGCCTACGCCGACAGCCCGGAGCACCGGGAGGGCATCAGTGCTTTCCTGGAGAAGCGGGCCAGCCATTTTTCAACCTCCGACACCTGAGCGTCGTCATGTCACTCACCAATGCCAATCTGTTTGCCGCGCTGCGCGCGGCCTTCCCGCACAACCTGGACGCCATCGCGATCGAGACCGACACAGGGCTGAATTACTCCTGGCGCGACCTGGATCGCGCCACCGCCATGATGGCCAACCTGCTGCAGTCGCTCAAACTGCCGCAGGGTTCGCGTATCGCGGTGCAGGTGGAGAAGTCGGTCGAAGCCGTCATGTTGTACCTGGCCACGCTGCGTGCAGGTTATGTCTTCCTGCCGCTCAACACCGCCTACCAGAGTGCCGAGATCGAGTACTTCATCGCCAACGCCGAGCCGGCGGTGGTGGTGTGCAGTTCCAGGAACTTCGGTTGGGTCAGCAAGATCGCCTTCAAGGCCGGAACACAGCACGTTTTCACGCTGGACGACAACCGCAGCGGCAGCTTGCTGGAGCGTGCGGCCCATTGTTCGGACCGCCATCAGGTGGTGCCGCGCCAGGCCGACGATCTGGCCGCCATCCTCTACACCAGCGGCACCACCGGCCGTAGCAAGGGGGCCATGCTGACGCACGGCAACCTGCTGAGCAATGCCCAGGTGCTCAAAGAATACTGGGGCTGGAGGGAAGGTGACGTGCTGATGCACGTGCTGCCGATCTTCCATGTGCACGGCCTGTTCGTGGCGCTGCACGGTGCGCTGCTCAACGGCAGCAAGATGATCTGGATGGCCAAGTTCGAGCCCAAGAAGGTTCTCGAGAAGCTGCCCGAGGCCACCGTCTTCATGGGCGTGCCCACGCTCTACGTGCGCTTGCTGGCCGAACCGGGCCTGGACCGGGAGGCCGTGCGCAACATGCGCCTGTTCATCGCGGGCTCGGCGCCGCTCTTGATCGAGACTTTCGTCGCCTGGCAGCAGCGCACCGGCCACACCATCCTGGAGCGCTACGGCATGAGCGAGACCATCATGCTGACTTCCAACCCCTATGATGCCAAGGACGGTGAACGTCGTGGCGGCACCGTCGGTTTTCCGCTGCCCGGCGTCAGCCTGCGCGTGGTGGATGACGCTGGCCAGTCGCTGCCTGTGGGCGAAATCGGTGGCATTCAGGTCAAGGGACCGAACGTCTTCAAGGGCTACTGGCGCATGCCGGAGAAGACGGCCGAGGAGTTCACGGCCGACGGCTTTTTCAAGACTGGCGATGTTGGCAAGATCGATGCGCGTGGCTATGTCACCATCGTCGGCCGCAGCAAGGACCTCATCATCAGTGGCGGCTACAACGTCTACCCGGCGGAGATTGAGGGCTACATCAACGAGATGCCGGGCGTGGCCGAGAGCGCCGTGGTCGGCGTGCTCCATCCGGACTTCGGCGAGGTCGGCGTCGCGGTGGTCGTGCGCAAGCCGGGCGAGGCGCTCGACCCCGAGCAGGTGATTGCCACCCTGAAGGCGAGGCTGGCCAACTTCAAGATCCCGAAGCGTTGCTTCGTGGTCGATGACCTGCCGCGCAACACCATGGGCAAGGTGCAGAAGAACCTGCTGCGCGAGCAGCACAAGCACATTTTCTGCTGAACGCCCACGCGTAGGTGCCAACAGAAAGCAAAAGGCCCGTCCTGTGCAGGACGGGCCTTTGTCGTTGAGGGGAGGGCGGGCTTAACGCAGTACCAGCACCGGCACGTGCGAGTGCGTCAGCACCTGTTGCGTCTCGCTGCCCAGCAACAGGCGCTTGATGCCTTTGCGGCCGTGCGAAGCCATGACGATCAGGTCGCACTTGTGCTTCTTGGCCGCGGCGATGATGGCATCGCTGACCAGATCGGACTTGGCGGTCACGGCCTTGACCTTCACACCTTTGGCGCCGGCGGTCTTGCTGACGGCCTCGACGATGGCCTGGCCATGCTCGGCCCACTGTTTTTCCACACGGGCAATGTCACTGGCCGGCAGTGCCAGGCCGCCTTCGAAGTAGCTCTGCGGGTAACGCGGGATCACCTTGAGGGCCACCAGTTCGGCGCCGGTCAGCTGGGCCATGGAGATGGCGCTGGCAACCGCTCTTTTGGACAGGGTGGAGCCGTCGGTGGCGACGAGGATTCTTTGGTACATAGAGGTGATCTCCTTGTTGTGTTGACAAATTCTAGATTACTACGCAAGCTTGCAGGACCATCTTGATCCATATCAAGACAAGAACGTCGCCTGCCCGATACGCTTGCGCACCATGCCAACTGCCAGTCTTGCCACCACGGCGCCTGCTTCGCCGTTCCCTGTGAGTCAAGGGGCGGGGGCGGCTGCGCTGGATGCGGCGCCCGAGGCCAGTCCCCTGGGCTTGCTGGATGACCCGCAGGAGTGGTCGGCCTTCAGCCGGCCGCTGGAGAGCCAGACCGGTTGCTGGGAGTCGCATCTGGTCATCGAGGGCATGCATTGCGCCGCCTGTGCGCTGACGATTGAGGATGCCTTGCGCGGCGTGCCTGGCGTGGCCAGTGCCAGCGTCAGTGCCGGCAGCCACCGGGCCCGTGTGGTTTGGCAAGCCGACACCGTGCAGCCCTCGGGCTGGATGCGGGCGGTGCAGAAGGCGGGCTACCGTGCCGTGCCGGCCAACGATGCCTTTGCCAATCAGCGCCGCCGTCGGGAAACGCGCAAAGCGCTGTGGCGCTGGTCGGTGGCCGGCCTGTGCATGATGCAGGTCATGATGTATGCATGGCCGGCCTATGTGGCCGAGCCGGGCGACCTGACGGCCGAGATGGAGCAGTTGCTGCGCTGGGCTTCCTGGGTACTGTCGCTGCCGGTCATGCTGTTCTCCTGCGGCCCCTTCTTCTCAGCCGCGTGGCGCGACGTGCTGCAGCGACGTGTCAGCATGGACCTGCCGGTGGCCCTGGGCATGGGCATCACCTTTGTGGTCAGCACCGCCGGTACCTTCGACCCGCAAGGCATCTTCGGCAAGGAGGTCTATTTCGACTCGCTGACGATGTTCGTCTTCTTCCTGCTCACCGGCCGCTGGCTGGAGCTGCGGCTGCGCGACCGCACAGCCGGCGCGCTGGATGCGCTGATGAACCGGCTGCCCGACAGTGTGGCGCGCCAGCGTGCCGATGGCGAATTCGAGCGTGTCGCGGTGCGTCGGCTGCAGCCGGGCGACGTGGTTCGCATCCTGCCGGGCGAGGCGTTTCCGGCCGACGGCACGGTGCTGGAAGGTCAGACGCTGGCCGACGAGGCGCTGCTGACCGGCGAGTCGCGGCCGCTGTCGCGCGGTGTCGGCGCGCCGGTGATTGCCGGCAGCCACAACCTGGCGGCGGCGGTGCTGGTGCGGGTGGACCGCATCGGCGCCGACACGCGCTTTGCCCAGATCGTCACGCTGATGGAACAGGCGGCCAGCAGCAAGCCGCACCTGGCGCAGCTGGTGGACCGCATCGCCAAACCCTTCCTGATCGGCGTGTTGCTGGCAGCCGCCGGGGCAGCTGCGTTCTGGTGGTCGCATGACCCTGGCCACGCGCTCATGGTGGCAGTGGCGGTGCTGGTGGTGACCTGTCCCTGTGCCTTGTCGCTGGCCACGCCGGCCGCCATGCTGGCGGCTGCCGGGGCCCTGGCGCGCCAGGGCGTGCTGGTGCGCCGGCTGGGTGGGCTGGAGGCGCTGGCCGAGGTAGATCTGGTGGTGTTCGACAAGACCGGCACCTTGACGCGCGACGCTCTGGTGCTGCAAACCGTGCGGACCCGGGCCGGCGTGTCGGAAGCGCAGGCGCTGGCCATGGCCATGGCACTGGCACAACAGTCGCTGCACCCGGTGTCACGCGCCCTGGTGGCGGCAGGGCAGGGGCAGGCAGTGACGGCGTGGCGCGCGCAAGGGGTGAGCGAGGTAGCGGGGCAGGGCCTGAGCGGGCAGGTGATGCCGGCCGGGCCGGGTGAGGCGCAGGCGCTGCGTCTGGGCTCGGCGGCGTTCTGCGGTGCAACCGACGCCATGCCGGCCGGGCCGCATGCCTGTCTCGGCGACGCACAGGGCTGGCTTGCCACGTTCGAACTGGGCGAGGACATCCGCGCTGACGCCCGCGCCACGGTACAAGCCCTGCAGGCGGCCGGCATCGAGGTGCACATCCTGTCGGGTGACAGCGCCACGGCGGTGGCGCGTGTGGCGGCAGCGCTGGGCATTGCGCAGGCGCGTGGCGGTTGTACGCCGCAGGACAAATTGGCATTTTTGCAACAAGCTCAGCAGCAGGGCCACAAGGTGGCCGTGGTGGGCGATGGCCTGAACGACGGCCCGGTGCTGGCCGGTGCCCATGTCTCGTTTGCCGTCGGCCAGGCGGTGCCGCTGGCCCGGGCCCAGGCCGACTTCGTGGTGTTGGGCGACCAGTTGGCCAGCGTGGGACGGGCGATCCGGCTGGCGCACGGCACCCTGCGCATCGTGCGCCAGAACCTCTGGTGGGCGGTGGCCTACAACGCCGTCTGTGTGCCTCTGGCCGTGGTGGGCTGGCTGCCGGCCTGGCTGGCCGGCCTGGGCATGGCAGCCAGTTCGCTGCTGGTGGTACTCAATGCCTTGCGCCTGGCGGGCGACGGGCGTCACAAGGAAGCAATCTGATGGACATACTCTATTTGTTGATCCCGCTGTCGGTCGTTCTGGTGTTTTTCATCCTGGCCGGCCTGTGGTGGGCTATCGAGCGCGGCCAGTTCGAAGATATCGAGGCCGAGGGCGAGCGGATCCTGCGGGATTCTTGAAATCGGTTGATATGAGTCAAACCGATTTGAGTTATTAAATCTGATACTTGATCACGGGTAACCAAAAAAAGAGGTGCACATGCAATTTCCAAACACAAAAGCTACTGTCTACAACGACACCGTTGTACGCCAGTTCGCCATCATGACGGTGGTCTGGGGTGTGGTGGGCATGCTGGTTGGCGTGATCATCGCCGCCCAGCTGACCTGGCCTGAACTCAATTTCGGCATTCCATGGCTGAGCTACGGGCGCCTGCGACCGTTGCACACCAATGCCGTGATCTTTGCCTTCGGCGGTTGCGGCCTGTTTGCCACGGCCTACTACGTGGTGCAGCGTACCTGCCAGGTGCGCCTCTTCAGCGACAAGCTGGCCGCCTTTACCTTCTGGGGCTGGCAGCTGGTCATCCTGCTGGCCGCCATCTCCCTGCCGCTGGGTTACACCTCCGGCAAGGAGTACGCCGAACTCGAGTGGCCGATCGACATCCTGATCACGCTGGTCTGGGTGGCGTTTGCCGTCGTGTTCTTCGGCACGGTCGGTACGCGCAAGGTGCGTCACATCTATGTGGCGAACTGGTTCTTCGGCGCCTTCATCATTGCCGTGGCGCTGCTGCACCTGGTCAACAGTGCCGCCATCCCGGCCGGTCTGATGAAGTCCTACTCGGCCTACGCCGGTGTGCAGGACGCCATGGTCCAGTGGTGGTATGGCCACAACGCCGTGGGCTTCTTCCTGACTGCCGGCTTCCTGGGCATGATGTACTACTTCATCCCGAAGCAGGCTGAGCGTCCGGTGTACAGCTACCGCCTGTCCATCGTCCACTTCTGGGCGCTGATCTTCACCTACATGTGGGCGGGTCCGCACCACCTGCACTACACCGCGCTGCCGGACTGGACGCAATCCGTCGGTATGCTGTTCTCCCTGATCCTGCTGGCACCGAGCTGGGGCGGCATGATCAACGGCATCATGACCCTGTCGGGTGCTTGGCACAAGCTGCGTGACGACCCCATCCTGCGCTTCCTGATCGTGTCCCTGTCGTTCTACGGCATGTCCACGTTCGAAGGCCCGATGATGTCGATCAAGACCGTCAACGCGCTCTCCCACTACACCGACTGGACCGTGGGCCACGTGCACTCCGGTGCCCTGGGCTGGGTGGGCCTGGTGACCATGGGTTCCATGTATTACCTGATCCCGCGCCTGTTCGGCCAGAAGAAGATGTACAGCGTCAAGGCGATCGAGGTCCACTTCTGGACCGCCACCATCGGCATCGTGATCTATATCGCCGCCATGTGGATTGCCGGCGTGATGCAGGGCCTGATGTGGCGCGCCGTGAATCCGGACGGTACGCTGACCTACACCTTCGTCGAGTCGGTCAAGGCCACCTTCCCGTTCTATGTGCTGCGTCTGCTGGGCGGTCTGCTGTACCTGGGCGGCATGCTGATCATGCTGTGGAACGTGATCAAGACGGCTACAGCCGGTCGTTCGACCGAAGTTGCCATCCCGGCCGCTGCTGCTCACGCCTAAGAAGGAAAACATCATGGCACAACATCAAACTGGCGGCGGCTTGTCGCACGAGAAAATCGAGACCAACAACTTCCTTATGATCGTCCTGATCCTGCTGGTGCTGCTGGTCGGCGGTCTGGTCGAGATCGTTCCGCTGTTCTTCCAGAAGTCCACCACCGAGCCGATCAAGGGCATCCAGCCCTATACCGCGCTGCAGCTGGCCGGCCGTGACGTCTATATCCGCGAGGGGTGCTACAACTGCCACTCGCAGATGATCCGTCCGTTCCGTGCCGAAACCCTGCGCTACGGGCACTACTCGGTGGCCGGTGAGTCGGTCTACGACCACCCCTTCCAGTGGGGCAGCAAGCGCACCGGTCCCGATCTGGCGCGCGTTGGCGGTCGCTACAGCGACGAGTGGCACCGCATCCACCTGATCAACCCGCGTGACGTGGTGCCCGAGTCCAATATGCCGGCCTATCCCTGGCTGGCCAAGGATCTGGTCGACCATGCCTCCTTGCCGGCCCACATGAAGGCGTTGCGCACCGTGGGCGTGCCTTATACCGACGAGCAGATCGCCAAGGCGAGCGAAGAGGTGAAGGGCAAGACCGAGATGGAAGCGGTGATCGCCTACCTGCAGGTTCTGGGCACCGCCCTCAAGTAAGACCGGGAGCACACCATGGATGTCAACACGCTGCGTTCGATCGTCACGGTAGCCGGGCTGATCACGTTCATCGGCATCGTCCTGTGGGCCTGGTCCAAGCGCAATGCGGCTGATTTCGAACAGGCTGCCAGGCTGCCTTTCGATCAGGATTAACGAGCCGTCAAAGGAAGAAAAATGAGTGACTTTACAAGCAACTTCTGGTCGGTCTTCGTCACCGTCATCACGGTGGTCGGCATTGCCGCTTGCCTGCTGCTGCTGTGGTTCAGCGGCAAGACCAAGGCCATGACCGCCAACGACAACACCACCGGCCACGTGTGGGATGGCGATCTGCGCGAGATGAACAACCCCCTGCCGCGCTGGTGGGTCTGGCTGTTCGTGATCACCTGTGTCTTTTCGGCGATCTACCTGGTCATGTACCCCGGCCTGGGCAGCAGCCCGGGCAAGCTCGGTTGGACCTCCATCGGCCAGCACACGGCCGAAATGGAAAAGGGCGAGAAGGAAGTCGCACCGCTGTACGCCAAGTTCGCCGGCATGAGCGCCGAGGACATGGCCAAGGATCCGCAGGCCATGGGCATCGGTGAGCGCCTGTTCATGAACAACTGCGCCCAGTGCCACGGCTCCGATGCGCGCGGCAGCAAGGGTTTCCCGAACCTGGCGGACGGTGACTGGCTGTGGGGCGGCACGCCCGACAAGATCAAGGAAACGCTGGTGCAGGGCCGTATGGGCAACATGCCCCCCATGGCGGCCGCCGTCGGCACGCCGGACGACGTGAAGAACGTCGCCCACTACGTGCTGAGCCTGTCGGGCAGCCCGCACGACTCGCTGCGCGCGTCGCTCGGCAAGTCCAAGTTCGGCGCCTGTGCCGCCTGCCACGGCATGGACGGCAAGGGCAACCAGGCCCTCGGTGCCCCCAACCTGACGGACGACATCTGGCTGCACGGCTACGGCGAGAACGCCATCGTGGCCATGATCAACAACGGCAAGGTCAACCAGATGCCGGCACAGCAGGGCAAGCTCAGCGAAGGTCAGATCCATGTGCTGAGCGCCTACGTCTGGGGCCTGTCGAGTGGTACGAAAGTGGCCGGCAAGTAAGCTGGCCTGAACCGGAGTTGTCTTGAGTTCCCCCGACAGTAGCCAGAACAAGATCATCCCCATCGTGCCGCAGCCGGCGGCACCGGACGACGCGGCCGATGCGGAGATGGTCTCGCTCTACGAGGCGCATAAGAAGATCTATCCCCGTAGCGTGTCCGGGCTGTTCAGCCGCTGGCGCTGGGTCTTGGTCTGGCTGACGCAACTCGTCTTCTACGGCCTGCCATGGCTGGAGTGGGGGCAGCGCCAGGCGGTGCTGTTCGATCTGGGCGCACGCCGGTTCTACATCTTCGGACTGGTCCTGTACCCGCAGGACTTCATCTACCTGACGGGGCTGCTGGTCATCTCGGCCCTGTCGCTGTTCCTGTTCACGGCGGTGGCCGGGCGTCTGTGGTGTGGCTACGCCTGCCCGCAGACCGTCTACACCGAAATCTTCCTCTGGATCGAGCGCAAGATTGAAGGGGACCGCTCCGCGCGTATCCGCCTGGACGAGGGGCCGTGGAGTTTCAACAAGGTCCTGCGCAAGGGCGGCAAGCATGCGGCTTGGTTGCTGGTCGCCTTGTGGACCGGTTTTACCTTCGTCGGCTATTTCACGCCGATCGTCGAGTTGGGGCAGGAATTCCTGCGTTGGAGCATGTCGTCGTGGGAGATCTTCTGGGTCTTCTTCTATGGCTTTGCCACCTACGGCAATGCCGGCTTCATGCGCGAGCAGGTATGCAAGTACATGTGTCCTTACGCGCGCTTCCAGAGCGCCATGTTCGACAAGGACACGTTGATCGTGACCTACGACACCGAGCGCGGCGAACCGCGCGGTGCCCGCTCGCGCAAGGCCGATCCGGCGTCCCTGAGCCTGGGCGCCTGCGTCGACTGCAGCCTGTGCGTGCAGGTGTGCCCGACCGGTATCGACATCCGCAAGGGCTTGCAGTACGAATGCATCGGCTGCGGCGCCTGTGCCGACGTCTGCGACACCGTGATGGACAAGATGGGCTATGCCCGTGGTCTGGTCAAGTATTCGACCCAGAACGCCATGCGCAACCACTGGACGCGCAAGGAGACCTGGGCGCACGTGTTCCGGCCGCGCGTGCTGATCTACACCTCGATCCTGGGCGCTATCTGCGTGGCCATGCTGGTCAGCCTTGCGCTTCGTACGCCCTTCAAGGTAGACGTGGTGCGTGATCGAGGTGTCATGGCACGCATCGTGGCGGGTGGCATGATCGAGAACATCTACCGGCTGCAGATCATGAATGCGGCCGAGTCCGACCAGCATTACAAGATCACGGCAACCGGCCTGCCCGGGCTGCGCTTGGCGGCGGATCAGGAGCCGGCCTATCTGGTGGAAGAGACGCAGGCACGCTGGGTTGCGATCCGCGTCCAGCTGCCCTACGATGCGGCGCCAGCCGGCTCGCACACCATCCATTTTGAAATCGTGTCAGAGGAAACGGGTGCGCAGGTGCGTGAGAAATCCGTTTTCCTGGTGCCGCGCTGAGGAGTTGTCATGAGCAAACATACGCAGATGGCCGTTCAACCCTGGTGGAAATTCGGCCACGTCTGGATGGTCATCGCCGGCCCGGCCATCGTGATCGTGGCAGGGTTCGTCACGCTCTACCTCGCGGTGCGCACGCCCGATCCGGTGGTGACCGAGGACTACTACCGCAAGGGCATCGAGATCAACAAGACGCTGGAGGCGACCAGCGCTGACAGCTTGGCGCCGGCGCAGCAGGCGCGCAACCATGCTGCCACCGGTGTCGCGCCACTCCTCAAGCCGGCCGACAAACCCTGAAAAAAATACAAGGCCCTCAGGAGACAAACATGAAGTGGCAGAAACTGATGTGGATTGCCTGGCCGGCCTTTCTGGTCGCCGGCGTGCTGGAGATGCTGGTGTTCGCCATGGTGGATCCGCAGGACCTGCACTGGTTCGGCCAGCCGGTGGCGCTGTCGCGCCAGGGCATCTATACCCTGGCGTTCTTCGTCTTCTGGGGCATCACCATGCTGTCGAGTGCGCTCACCACGCTGCTGGCGCTGTCGCCCTTCGAGTTGAACCAGTGCCCGCTGCCTGGCAACGAGCGCCCGGAGGGCTGCCCCAAGCAGGAAGGCTGCTGTTGATCAGAGCCCCCAGCGCAGGGGGGTCAATGGCACTCGCTGTGGTTGACGATGGCTGACAGAGCTTCGGTGTCGAGGATGCGCACATGGCGCTGCTTGACCTCGACAATGCCATCTTCCACGAACTTCGAGAAGGTACGGCTCACCGTTTCGAGCTTGAGGCCCAGGTAGCTGCCGATTTCCTCGCGCGTCATGCGCAGGATCAGCTCCGATTGCGAGAAGCCGCGCGCGTGCAGGCGTTGCACCAGATTGAGCAGGAAAGCCGCCAGACGTTCTTCGGCGCGCATGCTGCCCAGCAGCAGCATGACGCCGTGTTCGCGCACGATCTCGCGGCTCATGATCTTGTGCACATGGCGCTGCAGGCTGTTGATCTCACGTGACAGGTCTTCGATGCGATCGAAGGGCATGACGCAGACTTCGGCATCTTCCAGCGCCACGGCGTCGCAAGTGTGGTGGTCGTTCACGATGCCGTCCAGGCCGATGATCTCTCCGGCCATCTGAAAGCCGGTCACCTGGTCGCGCCCGTCTTCCGAGGCGACGCAGGTCTTGAAGAAGCCGGTACGGATGGCGTAGAGCGAATTGAACTTCTCGCCGTTGCGGAACAGGGCAGTGCCGCGCTTGATCTTGCGGCGGTTGGCGACCACGTTGTCCAGGCGGTCGATTTCTTCCGGACTCAGCCCCATGGGCATGCACAGCTCGCGCAAATTGCAGTTCGAGCAGGCCACTTTGATCGTTTGCGGATTCATGCGCTGTATTTTGACATCAGTCATCGGTGCATCCTCGCGTTTACCCTGTGTCCATCGCGTACCTTACCAGTTTTTGATGCATATCAAGGAGGTATTTGCCCATTCTCGGCACAGTAGTTACTCAGTCGAGGACCCTCCATGAATACCGAAGTCGTTGCGCCCGTTTCTCCTGATCTGCTGCGTCGCTATGACGTCGCCGGGCCGCGCTACACCTCGTACCCGACGGCCGACCGGTTCGTGGAAGCCTTCACGGCCGACGACTACACCCAGGCGCTGCAGCAGCGCCGCTCCGGCGCCGCGGCGCTGGTGCTGCCGCTATCCCTGTACGTGCACATTCCGTTCTGCGAGTCGCTGTGCTACTACTGCGCCTGCAACAAGATCATCACCAAGCACCATGACCGCGCGGCCGAGTACCTGCGCTATCTGGGGCGCGAGGTGGATCTGCATACGGCGCACCTTGGCTTGGGGCAGAGCGTTTCGCAGCTGCATCTGGGCGGCGGCTCACCCACTTTCCTCAGCGACGCCGAATTGCGCGAACTGATGGCCATGCTGCGGCGCAGTTTCAACCTCACGCCGGGTGGTGAGTACTCGATCGAGGTCGATCCCCGCACCATCGACGTGCAGCGGCTCGATACGCTGGCCGAGCTTGGCTTCAACCGCTTGAGCTTCGGCGTGCAGGACTTCGATCCGGCGGTGCAGAAGGCGGTGCACCGTGTGCAACCGGCCGAACAGGTGTTTGCCTTGGTGCAGGCGGCACGTGACCGTGGTTTCGAGTCGGTCAATGTCGACCTGATTTACGGCCTGCCTCAGCAGACGCCGGAGTCGTTCGACCGCACCTTGCGCCAGGTCTGCGAGTTGCGGCCCGACCGCATCGCCCTGTACGCCTACGCCCACCTGCCGGAGCGTTTCAAGCCGCAGCGCCGCATTGCCGCAGCCGAGTTGCCGGGGGCGGCCGCCAAGGTCAGCATGCTGTCCGATGCCTTGGGCAGCTTCATGGGGGCGGGCTATGTCTATGTGGGCATGGACCACTTTGCCCTGCCCAACGACGCCTTGGCCGTGGCGAAGCGCCAGGGCCGGCTGCACCGCAATTTCCAGGGCTACAGCACGCAGCCCGACTGCGATCTGATCGGTTTGGGCGTCTCGTCCATCGGCCGCATCGGGGCCACCTACAGCCAGAACGCCAAGACGCTTGAGGAGTACTACGACGCTATTGACCGTGGCCGTTTTGCGGTCGTACGCGGCTTGGCGCTGTCGCGCGACGACTTGGTACGCCGCGCTGTCATCATGGCCCTGATGTGCCAAGGCGAAGTGCTGTTCGAGTCCATCAACCTGGCCTACCTGATCGATTTCCACAGCTACTTCGGCCCCGAGATGGAAGCGATCCAGAACCTCGCAGAGCAGGGGTTGGTGACGGTGGACGACAGCGGCATCCAGGTCACGGCCAACGGCTGGTTCTTCGTGCGGGCCGTGGCCATGGTGTTCGACCGCTATCTGCAGGCCGATCGCAACCGCGCGCGCTTCTCCAAGATCATCTAAGGTCTCTCGCAGCCTTCTACACTCGGCGCATGCAGACTTCCCTGGCCGTGACGGCCGTACTCATGGGGCTGGCCGGTGGCCCCCATTGCATTGCAATGTGCGGTGCCGCCTGTGCCGGCATCGGCCAGGCCGCCGGTACGCACAAGCACTCGGCCATGTGGACCTTCCAGCTAGGACGCGTGATCGGCTACGCCATCCTCGGTGGTCTGGCAGCCGCCTCCATCCAGGGCCTGGGCTGGCTCACCGTCCAGTCCGCGGCCTTGCGCCCGGTCTGGAGCCTCTTTCACGTCGCCGCCTTGCTGCTCGGCCTGTTGCTGCTCTGGAAAGCGCAGCAGCCGGTGTGGCTGGAAAGTGCGGGGCGCAAACTGTGGGCCACGGCGCGGCGGCTGGCGACCGGGCGCGGCCACGGTGCGCCGCTGCTGATCGGCGTGTTGTGGGCCTTGCTGCCCTGCGGCCTGTTGTATTCGGCCCTGCTGGTGGCCGCCATGACCAGCCATCCGCTGGAGGGCGCCGCCGTCATGGCGCTGTTTGCCGCCGGAACCAGCGTGTCGCTGATGGCCGGGCCGTGGCTCTGGCTGCGCCTGCGCGGCCAGCCGGGGGCAGGAGACTGGGGCGTGCGCCTGGCCGGTCTGGCCTTGGCGATCAGTTCGGGATGGGCGCTGTGGATGGGGCTGGTGCATGACACTGCACCCTGGTGCGTGACGCCGACTGTGTGAGGGACGGCTGCGACTGCATGGTAGCGGCCGACACGCTCTGACTCCTTCGGGCTGGGATAATTGCGCCCATGCCCCTGAAGAAGCCCGTCGCGCCCGAGCGCTGGCGCCTGTCGGTTGCCCCCATGCTGGACTGGACCGACCGCCACTGCCGCTATTTCCACCGCCTGTTGAGCCGCAACACCCTGCTGTACACCGAGATGGTGACCACCGGCGCGCTGCTGCATGGCGACGTGACCCGCCACCTGCGCTTCAATGCCGAAGAGCATCCGGTGGCGCTGCAGCTGGGGGGAAGCGAGCCCGCCGAACTGGCGCAGTGCGCGCGGCTGGGTGAGCAGTGGGGCTATGACGAGATCAACCTGAACTGCGGCTGCCCGAGTGAGCGCGTGCAGCGCGGTGCCTTTGGCGCCTGCCTGATGGCGGAGCCGCAGCTGGTGGCCGACTGCGTGAAGGCCATGGTGGACGTGGTGAGCGTGCCGGTTACGGTGAAGCACCGCATCGGCATCGACCGCGTGGAAAGCTACGGCTTCGTGCGCGACTTCGTGGGCACCGTGGCCGAGGCCGGCTGCCAAGTGTTCATCGTGCATGCGCGCAATGCCTGGCTCCAGGGCTTGAGCCCGAAGGAGAACCGCGACATTCCGCCTTTGCGTTACGAGATCGTGCACCAGCTCAAGCGCGAGTTCCCGCAACTGACCATCGTGGTCAACGGCGGCATCACCACCGACGCCCAGGTGGCCGAGCAGCTGCAGCACCTGGACGGCGTCATGATTGGGCGTGAGGCCTACCACAACCCGTGGTGGCTGGCGTCCTGGGACGAGCGCTATTACGGTGGTGCGCCGTCGGATCTGACGCGCGAAGCGGTGGAAGCGCAGATGGTGGACTACATGCTGCGCGCCGCCGCCGAGGACGGTGCACCCTGGTACGCCATTGCCCGCCATATGCTGGGCCTGCGCCACGGTCTGCCGGGGGCAAGGCGCTGGCGCCAGGTCTGGAGCGACCACAAGCTCAAACCGCTCGATCCGCGCGTGGTGCTGGCACAGGCGCATGGCGCCGTGCCGCAGGCAGCCTGAATCGCGCCGCCAGATTCTGAGTCAAACCGGCACTTTCCCCTTGTGGGTAGGTCGCCGATAGCTATGAATCAGATAGCAATCAACGCGCGCTGCCGCCCTTTTGGTACATCGCCTCAATCTGCTCGGCAAAGTGGTTCATGAGGTTGTTGCGCTTGAGCTTGAGCGTGGGCGTCATGAAGGTGTTTTCGATCGTCCACGGCTCCAGCGTCAGGTACAGCGCGCGCGGCACGGCATAACGTGCAAAGCTGGCGACGGCGCGCTCGATACGCGCCTGCGCGGCCTGTAACGCAGCCGGGTCGGCCAGATTGGCGGGATTCTGCGGGTCCAGGCCCAGGCTGTACGCCAGCCGTTGCCATTCCTCGCGCTGCAGCACCGCCACGCAGGCGATGAAGGGGCGCTGCTCGCCCACCACGAATACCTGCTCGAACAGCGGGTCGGCGGTGATGGCCAGTTCCAGATCGCCCGGCGGCACTTTCTCGCCGGTGGATGTGACGATGATCTCCTTGATGCGGCCTTGAATGTGGATGCGGTCGTCGCGCAGCTCGGCCTGGTCGCCGGTGCACAGCCAGCCGTCGGCGGTGAAGATGCGCGCCGTGTCCTCGGGGCGCTTCCAGTAGCCTTGCATGACGCTGGGGCCGCGCACCTGCAGTTCACGGTTGTCACCGATGCGCACCTCCACGCCCGGTAGCGCCCGGCCCACGCTGGCGGGCTCGTTGTCGCTCAAGGCGTTGACGGCCACCACCGGAGAGGTCTCGGTCATGCCATAACCCTGCACCAGCGGCAGGCCCAGGCCCAGGAAGCAGCGCGCGATGGTGGGCGACAGCGGCGCGCCGCCGCTCACCGCCACGCGGACCCGGCCGCCGAACTGCGCCAGCAGCGGCTCGGCCACCAGGCGCTTGAGCAGCGCCCAGGGCAGGAAGCGCCACAGGCCGGCGGCGCGTGCCTCTTCCGGCCGCGGCGGCAGCAGGCCCTGGCCGGCACGGAAGCGCCGCCAACCCACGGCCTGTGCCGCCTCGAACAGACGCATCTTGAACGGGGACTCGGCGAGCCGCTCCAGCAGCTTGGCGTGCACGCGTTCGTAGATGCGCGGCACCGAGATCAGCACCGTGGGCCGGATGGTCTTCAGGTCCTCGGCCAGCTGCGGGACCGAGCGTGCATAGGCAACGCAGCTGCCGGCGGCAATCGGCAGGTAGTAGCCAGCGGTGCGCTCGAAAGTGTGCGACAGCGGCAGGAAGGACAGGAAGATGTCCCGCTCGGTCGGCGTCACGCGCGCCATCACGGCCTGCACATTGGCCACCACGTTGCGGTGCGTGAGCATCACGCCCTTGGGTTTGCCGGTGGTGCCCGAGGTGTAGACGATGGCCGCCAGATCGTCCGGCCCCGGGCCGGCCGGCAAGGTGGTGTGGGACTGGCCGCGCGCCAGCCAGTCGCGCAGGGTCAGCACTGCGGCGCCACCCGACGCTGTGCCGTTGCCCAGCGAGTCGGCCTCCACCACCACCACGGCGCGCAGCGCGGGCAGGGGCGTGCCCACCGAGCGGATGGCGTCCCACTGCTCGGCCCGCGACACCACCAGCAAGGCGGCTTCGCAGTCGGCCAGGATGTAGGCAATGCTGCCCGGGTTGTCGATGGCGTGCATCGGCACCGGCACGCCGCCCTGCGCCAGCGTGGCCTGGTCGATGCTCATGGCATTCAGCCCGTTGGGCAGCAGGATGGCGACGCGCTCGCCGTGGGCCAGGCCGCTGGCGGCCAGCGCCTGCTGCCAGACGCGCACGCGCAAGGTGACATCGCGCCAGCTCAGGCTGAGCCAGCGTTCGCCAGCGGGCTGGAATTCGCGGTAAGCCTCGCTCTGTGGCGTAGCGGTGGCGCGAAAGTCGAGCAATTGGGGCAGGGTCTGGACGGCGGCGAGGTCGGGGCGAACGGGATGCATCGGGCAGGCGGGGGCTGACAGGGATGGAGCGGCGGCCCACAAGGGCGCCGGACAGGCAGATCAGGGACCGGAAAAGCTATAAAAAAAGAACGGTCGTTCGATAAACCGCAAATCATAACGGTTTGGCGGCCGGCCATTCCGGCGCTCGGCCGTTCACCCCGGCTGCAGCGGGCTGGTCTGGCTGGCCAGGAAGTGGGCGAAGTCATCCGCCGGCATGGGGCGGGCGAAGTAATAGCCCTGGGCCTCGTCGCAGCCGAATTCGCGCAGCTGCCGCAGCATGGCGGCGTGTTCCACCCCTTCTGCTATCGCCTTGAGGTTGAGGCTGTGCGCCATCTGCACTACCGCGTGCACGATGGCCGCGTCGTCCGGGTCGGTGGCCAGGTCGCGGATGAAGCTCTGGTCGATCTTCAGCTTGTCGATGTCGAAACGCTTCAGGTAGGACAGGCTGGAGTATCCGGTGCCGAAATCGTCGATGGCCAGCTTGACGCCCAGGCGCTTGAGCGCCTTGACGGTGGCCAGCACCTGCTCCACGTTCTGGATCAGGATGGACTCGGTCAGCTCCAGTTCCAGCAGGGCCGGGTCGAGCCCGGATTGCGTCAGCGCCTGGGTGACACTCTGCTCCACGTTGCCGCGCCGGAACTGTACTGCCGACAGGTTGACCGCCATCAGCAGCGGCGGCAGGCCGGCGCGCTGCCAGGCCACGGCCTGCTGGCAGGCGGTGTGCAGCACCCACTCGCCGATCGGCACGATCATGCCGCTTTCCTCGGCGATGTGGATGAAGCGCCCCGGCGCAACCAGGCCCAGTTCCGGGTGCTGCCAGCGCAGCAGTGCTTCGGCGCCGATGACCTGGCCGCTGGCCAGATCGATCTGCGGCTGGTAGTGCAGGCACAGTTCCTGGCGCTCCAGCGCACGGCGCAGGCCGTTGCGGATCACCAGGTGCTCGACGGCCTCGCTGTTCATCGCTTCGTCAAAGAAGCGGTAGGTGTTGCGTCCGGCCTCCTTGGCACGGTACATGGCCATGTCGGCCTTCTTGCGCAGGCTTTCGAAGTCGGTGCCGTCGGCCGGGTAGGTGGCCACGCCGATGGAGACCGAGGTCGACAGCTCGTTGCCCTCCACCATGAACGGGTCCTGCAGCCGGTGCATGATCTTGCTCAGCACCGGCAGGCTGGCGTCGGGGTCCTGCAGTTCGGTGAGCAGCAGGATGAACTCGTCGCCGCCCTGGCGGCTGACGGTGTCGGTCTCGCGCACACAGTCGCCCAGCCGGGCGGCCACCTCCTGCAGCAGGCAGTCACCCACGGCATGGCCCAGCGAATCGTTGATCTGCTTGAAGTTGTCCAGGTCCATGAACAGCAGGCCCAGCTGCGTGTGGTTGCGGTCGGCGTGGGCCATGGCCTGCTGCAACCGGTCTTCCAGCAGCACGCGGTTGGGCAGGCCGGTCAGCGCATCGTGGTAGGCCAGGAACTCGATCTGGTGCTCGCTGCGCTTGCGCTCGGTGATGTCCGAGCCGATGCCGCGGTAGCCGCGGAACTCGCCGTTCTCGAAGACGGGCTTGCCGCTGATGGAGAACCAGCGCAGCTCACCGGTCATCGGTGAGGCGATCTGGTAGACGAAGTCCTTGAACGGCAGATGCGCCTCCAGTTGGGCGCGGTGTTCCTGCCATTGGGCTTCGGTGACGCCGCTCGTCGGCAGCCCCCAGCGCGTCTTGCCCTTGGTCTGATCGCTGCTCAGGTAGGGTGCTCTTGCGCCGCTGGTGATTTCGATAAAGCGGAACTCGGCATCCTGCTCCCAGTACCAGTCCGACGAAAGCGTTGTTAGATCCCGGAAACGCGCTTCACTGGCGCGCAAGTGGTTCTCGATCTCCTTGCGCTCGCCCACCTCCCGCTGCAAGCGGGCATTGGTCTGGGCCAGCGCTTCGGTGCGTTCCTGCACGCGCTGTTCCAGTTCGCGGTGGGCGGCGGCCAGGGCCTGTTCGGCGGCACGCCGGTCGCTGATGTCTTCGGTGATCCAGATCGTGCTTTGGCTGCCGTCGGTGCTGGGCAGGGCCTTGGCCAGATGGCGGCACCAGACCGGCGTACCGTCGCGGCGCACATTTTCCCAGTTGACATCCACCAACTCGCCCAGCGCCAGGCGTGGGCCGACCAGCTGGCCGAAATAGGCATAGTCCTCCGGGCTGCGGAAGAACACATCCGACATCTTGCCTTCCAGCGCGGCGACGGGCCAACCCATCATGGTCTCGAAGCGCGGGTTGCAGTGCACGATCTTGCCGTTGCTGGTGAACATGATGCCCAGCGAGGCGTATTCCAGGATGGCCTGCTGCTTGTAGAGCAGTTCCTGCAGCCGCGACTCGGCGCGCTTGCGCTCGCTGATGTCTTCGACGATCCAGATCGTGCCTTCGGCGGTGTTCGTCGGGTTGATGGCCTTGGCCCGCATGTGGCAGTAGATCGCACTGCCATCCTTGCGGCGCATGGGCAGCTCGTGATCCAGCATGCCGCCGCCGGTCAGCAGCGGCGTGGCGATGCGGCCGATCTCCGTGTAGTCCTTGTCGGACAGGTAGAACACCGAGCCGGGCTGGCCGACCAGTTCACCGTGCGGCCAGCCAAAGATCTCGGAGAACTTCGGGTTGCAGTGCAGCACCTTGCGGTCCCGCGTGAACATGATGCCGATGGAGGCATTAGCCAAGATAGCCTGGTATTCCAGCAGCGTCTGCTGCATGGGCGAGCCGGGCTGTTCCTCGGCGGGCGGCGCTTTCCGGGTCCCGGGCATGTCGGTCAGGTGACTAGGCGTGTCAAGAATGAATCGGCCCCGCCGGGCCGAAAACGCTCAGTGCCCGTGCGGGTGGCAGGGTCATTCTAGTCAGCCCCGTACGGCTGGCTAGACGGCGGCTTCCAGCCCGTTGCGAAAGTGCGTCAACATGGTCCGGGTGGCGGCGTCTGCATCATGGGCCTGCAATGCCGCCATGACGGCGCGGTGCTCGGCCAGCGACTCCTCGATGCGGCCGGACTTGAACAGCGAATGGTGGCGGTTGAGCTTCATGACCTTGCGCAGGTCGGCCACCATCTGGTTGCGCCAGCGGTTGTCGGCAATCTCCAGCAGGCGCATGTGGAAGCGTTCGTTGATGGCGAAGAAGCGTTCGCGGTCCGGTTCGCCGCGGGCAGCGACTTCCAGCTCGTCGTGCAGGGCCTGCAGCTCGGTCAGCTGTTCCGCCGTGGCCCGGCTCGCCACCACGCCGGTGGCGTCGCTCTCCAGCAGGCCGAGCAGGTGGTAGACATCGGCCATGTCCTTCTCGTTGACCTCGGTGACGTAGGCGCCGCGGCGCACCTTCATGGTCACCAAGCCTTCGGCGGCCAGCACCTTGAGCGCTTCGCGCAGCGGGGTGCGGCTGATGCCGTAGTCTTCGGCGATCTTCAACTCGTCGATCCAGCTGCCGGGCTCCAGTTCGCGACTGAAAATACGCTGGCGCAGGAGTTCGGCCACTTCCTCGTAAAGTGCGCGGGGGGAGAGGGAGACTGCAGACATGGCGTGGATTGTAAGCTTTGCAGAATATTTTGCATCAATAATTATGAATGATGTAAACTCCTTGCACCTCAACCTAGGGCGCCTGCGGGTGTCCCGATGTGACCCATGAGCTCGAACAAACCCGAATTCCAGAGCGCCAGCCTTGAAGCCTGGCACAAGGCCGCCACCAAATCCGCCCCCGGTGGCAATGTCGACGCCCTCAACTGGGTCACCCCCGACGGCATTACGGTCAAGCCGCTCTACACCGCGGCCGACCTGCAGGGCTTGCCGCATGCCGACACGCTGCCCGGTTTTGAGCCCTACCTGCGCGGGCCGCAGGCCACCATGTACGCGGTGCGGCCCTGGACCATCCGCCAGTACGCCGGTTTTTCCACCGCCGAGGAGTCGAATGCCTTCTACCGCAAGGCGCTGGCCGCTGGCGGCCAGGGTGTGAGCGTGGCCTTTGACCTCGCGACCCACCGCGGTTACGACAGCGACCATCCGCGCGTGACGGGTGACGTCGGCAAGGCTGGCGTGGCCATCGATTCGGTGGAGGACATGAAGATCCTGTTCAACGAGATCCCGCTGGACAAGGTCTCGGTCTCCATGACGATGAACGGCGCCGTATTGCCCGTGCTGGCGGGCTACGTGGTGGCGGCGGAAGAGCAGGGCGTCTCGCAGGACAAATTGAGCGGCACCATCCAGAACGACATCCTCAAGGAGTTCATGGTCCGCAACACCTACATCTACCCGCCCGAGCCGAGCATGCGCATCATCGGCGACATCATCGAGTACACGAGCAAGAACATGCCCAAGTTCAACTCGATCTCGATCTCGGGTTACCACATGCAGGAAGCCGGTGCCAACCAGGCGCTGGAGATGGCCTTCACCCTGGCCGACGGCAAGGAGTATGTGAAGACCGCCATTGCCAAGGGCATGGACGTGGACGACTTTGCGGGCCGCCTGTCCTTCTTCTGGGCGGTTGGCATGAATTTTTATTTGGAGATCGCCAAGATGCGCGCCGCGCGCTTGCTGTGGTGCCGCATCATGAAGGGCTTCAACGCCAAGAACCCCAAGAGCCTGATGCTGCGCACACACAGCCAGACCTCGGGCTGGTCGCTGACCGAGCAGGATCCGTACAACAACGTGGTGCGCACCACCATCGAGGCCATGGCCGCGGTGTTCGGCGGCACGCAGAGCCTGCATACCAACAGCTTTGACGAAGCGATTGCGCTGCCCACCGAGTTCAGCGCCCGCATCGCGCGCAACACCCAGCTCATCATCCAGGAAGAGACCCACATCACCAATGTGATCGACCCTTGGGCCGGCAGCTACATGATGGAAAAGCTGACGCAAGACATGGCCGACGCGGCCTGGGCCATCATTGAAGAAGTGGACGCCATGGGCGGCATGACCAAGGCGGTGGACAGTGGTTGGGCCAAGCTCAAGATCGAGGCCGCTGCGGCCGAGAAGCAGGCCCGCATCGACTCCGGCAAGGACGTTATCGTCGGTGTCAACAAGTACAGACTGGCCAAGGAAGACCCGATCGACATCCTGGAGGTGGACAACGTCAAGGTGCGTGAAGGCCAGATAACGCGCCTGAAGGCCATCAAGGCCAGCCGCGACGGCCAGGCGGTGCAGGCGGCGCTCGATGCGCTGACCGCCGCCGCCGAAAGCGGCCAAGGCAACCTGCTCGACCTGAGCATCAAGGCCATCCGCCTGCGCGCCACGGTGGGCGAGGTGTCCGATGCGCTGGAGAAGGTTTTTGGGCGCCATCGCGCCGATACGCAAAAGGTGACCGGTGTGTATGCTGCTGCCTATGACTCGGCCGAAGGCTGGGAAAAACTCAAGGGTGAAATCGCCCAGTTCGCCGAAGCGCACGGCCGTCGCCCGCGCGTGATGATTTCCAAGCTCGGCCAAGACGGCCATGACCGTGGCGCCAAGGTGGTGGCCACGGCCTTTGCCGATCTCGGCTTTGACGTCGACATGGGCCCGCTGTTCCAGACCCCTGAGGAATGCGCGCGCCAGGCGATCGAGAACGACGTGCATGCCGTGGGGGTGAGTACGCTGGCCGCAGGCCACAAGACCCTGGTGCCGGCCATCATTGCCGAGCTGAAAAAGCAGGGCGCGGACGACATCATCGTTTTTGTCGGTGGCGTGATCCCGCGCCAGGACTACGACTTCCTGTACGAGGCCGGTGTCAAGGGCATCTACGGTCCCGGCACGCCGATCCCGGCCAGCGCCAAGGATGTGCTGGAACAAATCAAACTCGCCAACAAGGCCTGACGGTGGCGCATCCGCCTCTCCTGGACGGCATCCTGCAGGGCAGCCCCGCCCAGCAGCGCCGTGCCATGGCCAAGGCGATCACGCTGCTGGAGTCCACCCGCGCTGACCATCGCGCCCAAGGCGACGAGCTGTTGACGGCGCTGCTGCCGCACACCGGCGGCGCGTTCCGCCTCGGCATCAGTGGCGTGCCCGGTGTGGGCAAATCCACCTTCATCGAGGCCCTGGGGCTGTACCTGATCGGTAAAGGTCACCGCGTGGCGGTGCTGGCGGTGGACCCGTCGTCCAGCGTCTCCGGTGGCTCCATCCTGGGTGACAAGACCCGCATGGAAAAGCTCTCGGTGCATGACCAGGCCTACATCCGGCCCAGCCCGAGCAGCGGCACGCTGGGCGGCGTGGCCGAGAAGACGCGCGAGGCCATGCTGGTCTGCGAGGCCGCGGGCTACGACATCGTGATTGTCGAGACCGTGGGCGTAGGCCAGAGCGAGACCGCCGTGGCCAACATGACCGACATGTTCTGCCTGCTGCAGCTGCCGAATGCCGGTGACGACCTGCAGGCCATCAAGAAGGGCGTGATGGAGCTGGCCGACCTGGTGGTGATCAACAAGGCCGATCTCGACGCGGCAGCCGCCACGCGCGCGCAGGCGCAGATCACCTCGTCCCTGCGCTTGCTGGGCTTGCATGGCAACCCGGAACACGCGCATCATGACGAAAGAATCTGGCACCCGAAGGTGATCCAGCTCAGCGCGCTGCTGGGGCAGGGCGTGGATGCCTTCTGGGCCGCGGTGATGGAGTTTCGCTCGCTGCAGACGGCCAGCGGCCGGCTGGCGGCGCGGCGCGAGCAGCAGGCGCTGGCCTGGATGTGGGAGCGCATCGACGCCGGACTGAAGCAGGCTTTCCGTGGCCATGCCCAGGTGCGTGAACTGCTGCCCCGACTCAGTGCCGAGGTGGCCGGCGGCCGGTTGGCGGCCTCCACTGCAGCAAGAAATCTGCTGCACGCCTTTGAAGGACGGGCGTGATCAGCTATTGAAAGTGTAGCAACCGAGTGACAAGAAGGACGAACCATGCACGACATCCTGGAACAACTGGAAAAGAAGCGCGCTGCGGCGCGCCTCGGCGGCGGTGAGAAACGTATCGCCGCGCAGCATGCCAAGGGCAAGCTCACCGCACGTGAGCGCCTGGAGGTGCTGCTGGACGAAGGCACCTTCGAAGAATGGGACATGTTCGTCGAGCACCGCTGCACCGACTTCGGCATGCAGGACAACAAGATCCCGGGCGACGGCGTCGTCACCGGTTACGGCATGATCAACGGCCGCCTGGTGTTCGTCTTCAGCCAGGACTTCACCGTCTTCGGCGGTGCGCTGTCCGAGGCGCACGCCGAGAAGATCTGCAAGATCATGGACCAGGCCATGAAGGTCGGCGCACCGGTGATCGGCCTCAACGACTCGGGCGGCGCCCGCATCCAGGAAGGCGTGGCTTCGCTGGGCGGTTATGCCGACGTGTTCCAGAAGAACGTGCTGGCCTCCGGTGTCATTCCGCAGATCAGCCTGATCATGGGCCCGTCGGCCGGCGGCGCGGTGTACAGCCCGGCCATGACCGACTTCATCTTCATGGTGAAGGACAGCTCGTACATGTTCGTCACCGGCCCCGAGGTGGTGAAGACCGTGACGCACGAGGAGGTGACGGCCGAGGAACTGGGTGGTGCCATCACCCACACCACCAAGAGCGGTGTGGCCGACCTGGCGTTCGAGAACGATGTGGAAGCGCTGCTGATGCTGCGCCGGCTCTACAACTACCTGCCGCTCAACAACCGCGAGAAGGCCCCGGTGCGCAAGAGCGGCGACCCGAGCGACCGCATGGAGCTGAGCCTGGACACCCTGGTGCCGGACAACCCGAACAAGCCCTACGACATGAAGGAGCTGATCCTCAAGACGGTCGACGACGGCGACTTCTTCGAGATCCAGCCCGAGTACGCCAAGAACATCATCGTCGGCTTCGCCCGCATGGACGGCCAGACGGTGGGCATCGTGGCCAACCAGCCGCTGGTGCTGGCCGGTTGCCTCGACATCAAGAGCTCCATCAAGGCGGCGCGCTTCGTGCGCTTCTGCGACGCCTTCAACATCCCGGTGGTGACCTTTGTCGATGTGCCCGGTTTCATGCCCGGCACCAGCCAAGAGTACGGCGGCATCATCAAGCACGGCGCCAAGCTGCTTTACGCCTATGCCGAGTGCACGGTACCGAAGATCACGGTGATCACGCGTAAGGCCTACGGCGGCGCCTATGACGTGATGGCCTCCAAGCACCTGCGCGGCGACGTCAACTTCGCCTGGCCCAACGCCGAGATCGCGGTGATGGGTGCCAAGGGCGCGGTGGAGATCATCTTCCGTGAGGACAAGGGCGACCCGGCCAAGCTGGCGGCCAAGGAAGCCGAGTACAAGGCGCGCTTTGCCAACCCGTTTGTGGCCGGCGCGCGTGGCTTCATCGATGACGTCATCCTGCCGCACGAGACCCGCAAGCGCATCTGCCGCTCGCTGGTGATGCTGAAAGACAAGAAGCTCGAGAACCCCTGGCGCAAGCACGGCAACATCCCGCTCTGAGCCGCTGCGTACAAGTCTCGCCATGCCCAAAGCCACTTGCGCCGACCAAGCCCGCGTGCTGACCGATATCCCGAACATCGGGAAGTCGATGGCTGCCGATCTGCGTGGCTTGGGGCTGACAACCCCGCAACAAGTGCGTGAGATGGACCCGCTGGAAACCTACAAGCAGTTGCGCGGCCCCATGGGCCAGCGCCACGACCCTTGTGTGCTGGATGCCTTTCTGGCCGCACACGACTTCATGAACGGCGGGCGCAAGCAGCCGTGGTGGAACTTCACGGCCCGGCGCAAGGCGCTGCTGGCCAAGCAACATTGAGTAGGAACAGGAAGAGATCATGTTCAAGAAAATTCTGATTGCCAACTGTGGTGACAACGGCCTACAGGCTGTTGCGGCGCAGACTCATATCGGCGTAGCCGATGTGATGTCGGAGCCACATTGCCTGCCGCAGCCCGCGCAGCGGGCGTTTGCATGCTGTTTCGCTGAGTAAAGGAACCGAACCATGTTCAAAAAGATTCTGATCGCCAACCGTGGCGAAATTGCATGCCGCGTGATTGCGACTGCCAAGAAGATGGGCATTGCCACCGTGGCCGTGTATTCCGAGGCCGACCGGGATGCGCGTCATGTGCTGTTGGCCGACGAGGCCGTGCTGCTGGGTCCGGCGCCAAGCCGGGAGTCCTACCTGGTGGCGGACAAGATCATTGCCGCGGCCAAACAGACCGGTGCCGAGGCCATCCACCCCGGTTACGGTTTCCTGTCGGAGAACGAGGACTTTGCCAAGCGGGTGGAGGAGGAGGGCATCACCTTCATCGGCCCCAAGCACTACTCCATCGCCGCCATGGGCGACAAGATCGCTTCGAAGAAGCTGGCGAACGAGGCCAAGGTCAGCACCATTCCGGGCCACAATGAACCCATCCAGTCGCCCGAGGAGGCGGTGGAAATCGCCAAGAAGATCGGCTACCCGGTGATGATCAAGGCTTCGGCCGGCGGCGGCGGCAAGGGCCTGCGCGTGGCCTTCAACGACAAGGAGTGCTTCGAAGGCTTTTCCAGCTGCCGCAACGAGGCGCGCAACAGCTTCGGTGACGACCGCGTCTTCATGGAAAAGTTCGTGCAGGAGCCGCGCCACATCGAGATCCAGATCCTGGGCGACAGCCACGGCAACGTGATCTACCTGAACGAGCGCGAGTGCTCGATCCAGCGCCGCCACCAGAAGGTGATCGAGGAGGCACCGTCGCCCTTCATCAGTGAGGCGACGCGCAAGGCCATGGGCGAGCAGGCCGTGGCGCTGGCCAAGGCGGTGAAGTACCAGAGTGCCGGCACGGTGGAGTTCGTGGTCGGCAAGGACCAGGACTTCTACTTCCTGGAGATGAACACGCGCCTGCAGGTGGAGCACCCGGTGACCGAATGCATCACCGGTCTGGACCTGGTGGAGCTGATGATCTGCGTCGCTGCCGGCGAGAAACTGCCGCTGACACAGAAGGATGTGAAGCGCAACGGCTGGGCCATCGAGTGCCGCATCAATGCCGAGGACCCGTTCCGCAACTTCCTGCCCTCTACCGGCCGCCTGGTGCGCTTCACGCCGCCGGCGCAGACCATGTGGCAGGCCGACACCGGGCATCTGTTCGGCGTGCGTGTGGACACCGGCGTGCAGGATGGCGGCGAGATCCCGATGTACTACGACTCGATGATCGCCAAGCTCATCGTGCACGGCACCGATCGCAACGACGCGATCGCCAAGATGCGCGAGGCACTCAACGGTTTCGTGATCCGCGGCATCAGTTCCAACATCCCGTTCCAGGCCGCGCTGCTGGCGCATCCCAAGTTCGTGACCGGCGAGTTCAACACCGGCTTCATTGCCGAGCACTACGGCAAGGGCTTCGCGGCGGAGGATGTGCCGCACGAAGATCCGGATTTCCTGGTCGCCTTGGCGGCCTTCGTGCGCCGCAAGTCGCGCGAGCGCGCGACGACCATCAGCGGTCAGCTGCCGGGCTATGCCGTCAATGCCGGCAAGGACTATGTGGTGATCACGCTGAATGCCGATGGCCAGCACGGCTACACCCCGGTGCATGTGGACGAGTTTGTGGGTGCGACCGGCACGGCGACCGTCCGCATCGGTGAGAGCAGCTATGAAATCTGTAGCAACTCGCGGCTGAACGACATCTGCATCAGCGGCACCGTGAACGGCCAAGCCTTTACTGCGCAGGTCGAGCGCGGCACGCTCAAGAACCCGTTGGCCCTGCGTCTGCAGCACAACGGCACGCGCATCGAGGCGCTGGTGGTGTCGCAGCGCATGGCCGAGCTGCACCAGCTCATGCCGTTCAAGGCGCCGCCGGACATGAGCCGCTATGTGCTGTCACCCATGCCGGGCCTGCTGGTGGATGTGGCGGTGCAGCCGGGCCAGAAGGTGCAGGCCGGCGAACGCGTGGCGGTGATCGAGGCCATGAAGATGGAGAACGTGCTGTTTGCCGCGGCTGATGGCGTGGTGGCCAAGGTCATGGCGGCCAAGGGCGAATCGCTCAGCGTGGACCAGCCGATCATCGAATTTGCATGAATGCAAAGGTGGAGTTCGAAATGAGCCAAAAGCGTCCCTTCAAGGTGCTGGGCATCCAGCAGATCGCCATCGGTGGCCCAGACAAGACCCGGCTGCAGAAGCTCTGGGTCGAGATGCTGGGCCTGGAGGTCACCGGCACGTTCAGGAGCGAACGCGAGAACGTGGACGAGGACATCTGCGCCATGGGCGCCGGCCCGTTCAAGGTCGAGGTCGACCTGATGCAGCCGCTTGACCCCGAGAAGAAGCCGGCCGTGCACACCACGCCGCTCAACCACGTGGGTCTGTGGATCGACGACCTGCCCAAGGCGGTTGAATGGCTCACGGCGCAGGGCGTGCGCTTTGCGCCAGGCGGCATCCGCAAGGGCGCGGCGGGCTTCGACATCTGCTTCCTGCACCCCAAGGCCAGCGAGGAGTTTCCGATTGCGGGCGAGGGCGTGCTGATCGAACTGGTGCAGGCGCCGCCCGAGGTGGTGGCGGCCTTCGCCAAGCTGGCGGCCTGAACGCCATCCTCGGCCCTGGACCGTTGGAAAGCCCCGCTGGACGGGGCTTTTTTGTTGCTTATCCGTTTCGCGACTGACGACACACTTACGCACCTGCCGCCTTGTGGGGTACTGGATTCGAACCCTGCCGGCAATCCTATACTGACCGGAAATAGGGCATTTCCGGCTTGCGGCCAGACGGTCGTTGGGGCAGGATCAGCCCATATAAATACATAGAGCGAGACACATAATGAGCTTCGTCAAGCGTCTGTTTGGGCCTGGCGCGTGGTTGATGCGCCGTATGCACCTGTCATCCAAGTTGACGGTGCTGATGGTGGTGATGGTGGGCGCCGCCGCCGCCTTGCACTGGGTTGACCCAGTGGCTGGGGGCGCGGGGCTGCTGCTCCTGCTCTACCTCATGCTGGCCTTCTACTTCAGCTTCATCGCCGACCTCCGGCTTGTCATGCGTTTCATGGACGAGACGTCCCGTGGCAACCTGCGCGAGCAGATCCAGATCCGCGGGCACGACGAGATTGCCGACATGTCGGTCTCGCTGCGCGGCATGGTGGGCAGCCTCTCCGCCATGGTGGCCAGCATCCGCAGTAACTCGGCGCTGGTGGCCCATGCCGGCCAGAGCCTGGCCACCAGTAACCGCGAACTGTCTGACCGCACGGAACAGCAGGCTGCCAACCTGGAAGAGACGGCCGCCAGCGTGGAGCAACTTTCCGACACGGTGCAGGGCAACGCGCGCACCATGCAGCAGTCCAGTCAGCAGGCCGGCGGCGTGCGCGATGTGGCCGAGCACGGTGCCAAGACCATGGCCCAGGCCATGCAATCGGTGGAGGCCGTGCAGGGCAGCGCCCAGCGCATGAACGAGATCATCGGCGTCATCGACGGCTTGGCGTTCCAGACCAACATCCTCGCGCTCAATGCGGCGGTGGAGGCGGCGCGTGCCGGGGAGGCCGGCCGCGGCTTCGCCGTGGTGGCTGCGGAGGTGCGCTCGCTGGCGCAGCGCTCGGCCGAGTCGGCCAAGGAGATCCGCGCGCTCATCAGCACCTCGTCCGAGCAGGTCATGACCAGCGTGGGGCAGATCCGTGCAGCCGGAGGCGACATCGGCAAGATCGTGGACGGCATCCGCGGTGTGGCCGGTGACATGTCACAGATCGCGTCGTCCAGCATGGAGCAGAGCTCGACGCTGGAGGAGGTGAGTTCCGCCATCCGCCAGCTCGACGAGATCACGCAGCGCAACGCTGCCATGGTGGAGCATGCGGTGGAGCAGGCGGTCAAGCTGGAGCAGCGGGCTTCCACGTTGTCCCAGGCGGTGGAGGCGTTCCGTCTGCAGCAGGGCACGGCCGACGAGGCGCTGGCCATGGTGCAGAAGGCGCTGCAGTTCCGCCAGCAGGTTGGGCAAGACGCCTTCCTGCGTGGCCTGACCGACCCGGCGCAAGGTTTCCACGACCGCGACATGTACGTTTTCGCGCTCGACCGCAATGGCGCCTATGTGGCGTTTGGCGGCAACCCGGCCAAGATCGGTACCCGCGTGCAGGACATCCCGGGCATCGACGGCCAAGGCCTGCTCGATGCCATCGTGACGCAGGCCGCACGCGAGCCGGGCTGGGTCGAGTACGACATCACCAACCCGGCCACCGGTGCAGTGCAGACCAAGGTGTCCTATGTGGTGAAGGTCGACGAGGTGTTCGTCGGCTGCGGCGTCTACAAGAACCTGGTGGCAAGCTGACGCGCTGCGCAGGCGGGGCTCAGCTGCCGCCTTCGCGCCGTGCCCGGGCGCGTGCCAGCGCGGCTTCGATCACGGCGCGCTTCTTGTCCAGCACCGCCGGGTCGGTGTGCAGCGAGTGGCTGGCCAGGTCGGCCAGCTTCATTTTCGCTTTTTCTTCCATTCTTTTCTGGTTTTCGGCCTCGTCCCGCTTGCGTCGATAGCTATGGAATTCATAGCGTTGGCGGGCTGTGTCGGCCTGCGCGGCTGACCAGGCGGCCCAGCCGGTGCGCGTACCGCTGACGTTCTCCAGCTGGATGCAGTCCACCGGGCAGACCGGGATGCACAGCTCACAGCCGGTGCAGTACGGTTCGATCACGGTGTGCATGCGCTTGTTGCTGCCCAGGATGGCATCGGTCGGGCAGGCCTTGATGCACAGCGTGCAGCCGATGCACCAGTCTTCGTCGATCACCGCCACCGTCAGCGGGCCCTCAAGGCCGAAGTCGGGGTTGAGCGGCAGCGGCGGTTGGCCGGTCAGCGCCGCCAGCCGCGTTATGCCTTCGGCGCCACCGGGCGGGCACTGGTTGATGGGGGCCTCACCGGCGGCGATCGCGCGGGCGTAGCCGGCGCAGTCCGGGTAGCCGCAGCGCGTGCACTGGGTCTGGGGCAGGGCGTCGAGGATCTGGTCGGCGGTCACGGGGGCACGGGGCATGGCCCCGATTATCCCGCCGAAGCCCCGGGTAGACGGTCAGCGCGCCTTGGCGCTGGTCTTGCGCGCGGGGGCCTTGCTGGCAGCCTGCGGTTTGACGGGCGTGTTGTGCTCCAGGATGAAGGCCTTGACCGTCGGGTAGACGATCTCGCGCCAGCGTCGACCGGAGAAGATGCCGTAATGGCCGGCGCCCTTGGCCTCCAGATGGCGCTGGCGTGCCTTGGGCACGCTCTTGCACAGGGTGTGCACCGCCTCGGTCTGGCCGGAGCCGGAGATGTCATCGAGCTCGCCTTCGACCGACAGCAGCGCGGTGGTCTTGATGTCCTGCGGCTTCACGCGCTCCAGCTGCCCTTGCTCGTTCTTCACGTCCCAGGTGCCCTGCACCAGGCTGAAGTCCTGGAACACGGTCTTGATGGTTTCCAGGTAGTAGTCGGCGTCCATGTCGAGCACGGCGTTGTACTCGTCGTAGAACTGGCGGTGTGCTTCCGCACTGGCGTCGTCGCCCTTGATCAGGTGCTGGAAGTAGTCGTAGTGGCTCTTGGCGTGGTGGTCCGGGTTCATGGCCACGAAGCCGGCATGCTGCATGAAGCCCGGGTAGACGCGCCGGCCGGCGCCGGGGAAGTTGCTCGGCACACGGTAGATCACGTTGTGCTCGAACCAGCTATGGCTTTTGTTCATCGCCAGGTTGTTCACGGCGGTGGGCGACTTGCGGGCGTCGATCGGGCCGCCCATCATGGTCATGGTCAGCGGCGTGGTCTCGCCGCGGCTGGCCATCAAGGACACGGCGGCCAGCACCGGCACCGTGGGCTGGCACACGCTCATCACGTGGCAGTTGCCGTACTGCTGCTGCAGGTAGCGGATGAAGTCCTGCACGTAGTTGACGTAGTCGTCGAGGTGGAACTCGCCCTCGGACAGCGGCACCATGCGCGCGTTCTTCCAGTCGGTGATGTAAACCTTGTGGTCCTTCAGCATGGTGCGCACGGTGTCGCGCAGCAGCGTGGCGTAGTGGCCGGACAAGGGCGCCACGATCAGCACCACCGGCTGGCCCTTGAGCTTGACCAGCGTGGCCGGATCGTCGGAGAAGCGCTTGAAGCGGCGCAGCTCGCAGAAGGGCTTGTCCATCTCCACCCGCTCGTGGATAGCAACGTTGACGCCGTCCACCGCCACGGTGCGGATGCCGAACTCCGGCTTCTCGTAGTCCTTGCCCAGGCGGTGCATGAGGGCGTAACCGGCCGCCATGCGCTGCGCGAAGGGAATGTGTCCCAAGGGCGAGAGCGGGTTGTTGAAGGCCTTGGAAGCCGCCTGCGCCAGATCGGCGAAGGGCTCCATCAGGGAACGCTGGGATTCATAGAGCTGGTACAGCATCTGGGTCTCGCTTTGTGAGCTTTGCTGCAGTGCAATATATCAGTTGCCATTGAATTTCGCTTGCGTATTTACACGCAGGAACTGCCCCAGTTCGGTGCTTAACCCGGGGTTTGAATCACTTTGGCGACACGAAACGGCGCCAGCAGCGACAATGCAGCCCCTACCTGACTCTCTGGCCGCCACCTGTGTGACGGCGCCGTACCGTGACTGCTCCCACCGCTCCCTCCTGTGCCCCTCTGTCCAGCCTGTCCGCCAGCCCGCGTCTGCCGGTGCTCTTTGTCGGTCACGGCAGCCCGTTGAACGTGATCGAGGCGAACGAGTTCCGGCCGCGCTGGGAGGCGCTGGGTGCTGAATTTGGCGCCAAGTGGTCGCGGCCGCGCCTCATCCTCTGCATCTCGGCGCACTGGCTCACGCGCGGCTGGTGGCTCACCGGCATGGCCCATCCCAAGACCATCCATGACTTCGGCGGCTTTCCACAGGCGCTGTTCGACCAGCAATACCCGGCCCCCGGGGCGCCGGCGGTAGCACGCGAGCTCGCTGCGCGGCTGCAGCAGCCGGCCTCGGGCGCGCCGGTCGGGGTCGACGAGGGGGAGTGGGGCTTCGACCACGGCTGCTGGGGCGTGCTCAAGCCCATGTTCCCGCAGGCAGACATCCCGGTCATCCAGCTCAGCATGGATTACAGCCGCCCGCCCTCCGAGCACTACGCCTTGGGCCGGCAGCTGCAGCCGCTGCGCGAGCAGGGCGTGCTGATCGTGGCCAGTGGCAACATCGTGCACAACCTGCGCACCATGCAGCGCAGCGCGCCCACCGACCAGGCTTATGACTGGGCCATCGAGTTCGACCACGCGATTGCTGAAAAGATCGCGCAGGGCCGGCTCGATGAACTGCCCGACTTCCAGCAGTTGGGCCAGCTGGCGCAACTCGCGCACCCGACCTACGATCACCTCCTGCCGCTGCTCTATGCGGCCGGTGCCGTGCAGCCGGATGAACCGGTGCAGTTCTTCAACGACCGCTTCCAGGGCGCCTCGATCGCCATGCGCTCGGTGATCTGGGGCTGACAGCCGGACTCCGCAGCGGATTCGGCCGGTGCGGCGCCGGCATTGACCGCATAATCAACCCCCCTGCGAACCCGCTCCTTCGGGCGGGGGCAGTACTTCACCAAGGCCAGCGTGCGCAAAACCTACCCGCTCAACATCGAGGGCCGTCACCGCGACCGCGTGCTCGACGCCATTCGTCATGACATCAGCAAGTACGTCAAGCGCCAGCGCCGTGTCGCTCTGCCGCCCGGGGCGGATTTCTGGGACTTCGACTGCCGCTTCGGCCTCAGCAAGGACAGTGCTACGGCGGCCGAGCTGGCGCGGCTCAAAGACCTCATCGCGGCGGCCGCGCAGGACGGGGCTACCGACCTCTACGTCGAGATCCTGCCCAAGCCTGGTGTGCGTCAGAGCCGGACCACCGCGCCCGCGCAGCCCTGAGCTTGCAGCGCAGCTGAAGGAGCCGCTGTGAGCCTGCAGTACCTGGACTTCGACTACAGCGAGGACGAACATGGCCACGGCTGCTTCGACGCCATGGCCTCGGTGCCGGCGCACCGTGTGGCTGCCGTGCGCGAGGAGATTGCCCGGGTGCTGAACTGGGCGTTTGCCGCTTTCCCCGACCTGCGCGCGCCGCTGGAAGAGGGCGGCGAATGGGACTACCAACTGCAGGGCCAGCAGGAGTGGAGCGTGCCCGAGGTGCTGCAGTACGACGAGGTGTCGGGCAAGTTCAGCGTGCAGCCGGGTCAGCCTGGCGAGCCGCGGCATACGCTGACGCTGTCGATCAGTGGCAGCGCAGCGTTCTGCGAGGCATTTCGGAGTAACTTTGGTGTAGTCGAGTGAATTCCTGATGTTTACTATGGGTGTCGTTTAGAGGTCGTTTGGCAGAAAATGCCCTTTCAACCATGCAAAAGCCCTCTAAGCAAGACCTTCTGGCAGAAATTCAATCATTGAAGGACGCAAATCTGCGTTTGCGTCATGAAGTTGAGTTTCTCCGAATGAACCCGTCAATTGCGCGGGGCATTCGCGGGGAGACTCTTGTCGTTGATTTCGTAAGAGGAGTTCGTGCGAGACGTGGCGCTGGCCACGACGTTCTCACGACTCATGGGCGGCAACTTATTGAAGTCAAATACTCATCCCTGTTGCAGGCGATAGGCGGTCGTCCGATAAGACGCTGGGTGTGGACCAAGCTCTTTGGGGAGCTGGGGCGGAAGCAATATGACCGCTTATTGCTCGTTGGCGAGAGCGATAGTCGGTTCAGGGATCTATACATGGACCCGACTTCTCCATACGTGATATTTGACATCCCGTACCAGAACGCCATCGAGTTAGCAGGGGGCATCAAATCAGGTCGGTATAGTCAGATACAGTTGACATCAAATCCAAGGACGGTTAGATCGCCGCGTGCGAAGGACTTGTTCGAGATCTATCAGGTCCCGGCATGGGAGTTGAGACATCGTTATTCGCTGCGGAATTGCTGAGTGACTTGCAACAAAAAGCCCCGTCAAAACGGGGCTTTTTGTTTGTTGAACGATTGCTTACATCACCTTGGCAATCGCCTGGCAGACGTAGTCGATGTTCTTGCTGTTCAGTGCAGCCACGCACATGCGGCCGGTGTCGGTGCCGTAGACGCCGAACTCGCTGCGCAGGCGCACCATCTGGTCCTTGCTCAGGCCGGAGTAGCTGAACATGCCGATCTGCTGGGTGATGAAGCTCATGTCCTGCTTCACGCCGGCGGCCTTCAGGCCGTCGACCAGCTTCTGGCGCATGGCCTTGATGCGCACGCGCATCTCGCCCAGTTCCTTCTCCCACAGGGCGCGCAGCTCAGGGTTGTTCAGCACGGCGGCCACCACGGCACCACCGTGGGTGGGCGGGTTGCTGTAGTTGGTGCGGATCACGATCTTGAGCTGGCTCAGCACGCGGTCGGCTTCTTCCTTGCTCTCGCACAGCACCGACAGGGCGCCCACGCGCTCGCCGTACAGGCTGAAGCTCTTGGAGAAGCTGGTGGAGACAAAGAAGGTCAGGCCGGCGGCGACGAACTTGCCGATCACGGCGCCGTCTTCGGCAATGCCGTTGCCAAAGCCCTGGTAGGCCATGTCGAGGAAGGCCACCAGGTTCTTGGCCTTGACGGCCGCGATCACCTGGTCCCACTGGGCGGCGGTGATGTCATAGCCGGTCGGGTTGTGGCAGCAGGCGTGCAGCAGGATGATGGTGCCGGCGGGTGCCGCGTTGATGTCGGCCAGCATGCCGTCGAAGTCCACGCCGCGCTTGGCCGCGTCGTAGTAGCGGTAGCTGCCGACCTCGAAGCCGGCGTTGCTGAACAGGGCGCGGTGGTTTTCCCAGCTCGGGTCGGAGATCAGCACCTTGGCCTTGGGGTTGAGCTTCTTCAGGAAGTCGGCGCCGATCTTCAGGCCGCCGGTGCCGCCAATGCCCTGCACGGTGGCCACGCGGCCGCTCTTGACCGGCTCGCTGTCGGCGCCAAACACCAGGCCCTTGACGGCGGAGTCGTAGGCGGCAATACCGTCGATCGGCAGGTAGCCGCGCGCGGTGGGCTTGTCCATCATGGCCTTCTCGGCGGCCTGCACGCACTGCAGCAGCGGCAGCTTGCCGTTGTCGTCGAAATACACGCCCACGCCGAGGTTGACCTTGTTGGGGTTGGTGTCGGCGGCGAACTGCTCGTTCAGACCCAGGATGGGGTCGCGCGGTGCCATTTCGACGGCGGAGAACATGGACATGTCGATTCCTTGAAAAAGTCAGTTGAGGGAAGAGGGAGCAGACCGCTGACACGGGTCGGCGGAATGGCGTATTCTTGTCGGTTGCCCGCAATTTTACCGGTCCGACGGATCAGCTTTCCATGACCAACGCATCAGTGGCCCCCGAGGTGGACAAACCGGCGGATCAGACGCCGTCCGGACAGTTCGTCACCTTCCCCGGCTCGCCGTTCGAGCTCTACCAGCCCTACCCGCCGGCCGGCGATCAGCCGGAGGCCATCCGGCAGTTGGTGGAGGGGGTGGAGGCCGGCGAAGTGTTCCAGACCCTGCTGGGCGTCACGGGCTCCGGTAAGACCTACACCATGGCCAATGTGATCGCCCGCCTAGGGCGGCCGGCCATCGTGTTCGCGCCCAACAAGACGCTGGCGGCGCAGCTCTACAGCGAGTTCCGCGAGTTCTTCCCGCGCAATGCGGTGGAGTACTTCGTCAGCTACTACGACTATTACCAGCCCGAGGCCTACGTGCCGCAGCGCGACCTGTTCATCGAGAAGGACAGTGCGATCAACGAGCACATCGAGCAGATGCGCCTCTCGTGCACCAAGAGCCTGCTGGAGCGGCGCGACGTGGTGATTGTGGCCACCGTGTCGGCCATCTACGGTATCGGCAAGCCCGAGGACTACCACCAGATGATCCTGACGCTGCGCGCCGGTGACAAGCTGGGCCAGCGCGACGTCATTGCCCAGCTGGTGCGCATGCAGTACCAGCGCAACGACATGGATTTCGGTCGCGGCACTTTCCGCGTGCGCGGCGACACCATCGACGTCTTTCCGGCCGAGCATTCCGAGCTGGCGCTGCGCATCGAGCTGTTCGACGACGAGATCGAGGCCCTGCAGCTGTTCGATCCGCTGACCGGCCGCATCAAGCAGAAGATCGCGCGCTTTACCGTCTACCCCAGCAGCCACTACGTGACGCCGCGCGAGCAGGTGCTCAAGGCGGTGGAGAGCATCAAGATCGAACTGGCCGAGCGCCTGAAGGAGCTCACGGCCATGGGCAAGCTGGTGGAGGCGCAGCGGCTGGAGCAGCGCACGCGCTTCGACCTGGAGATGCTGAGCGAGGTGGGCCATTGCAAGGGCATCGAGAACTACACCCGGCATCTGTCGGGGGCCGCACCGGGCGAGCCGCCGCCGACGCTGACCGACTACCTGCCCAAGGACGCGTTGATGTTCCTGGACGAAAGCCACGTGCTGATCGGCCAGTTCGGCGGCATGTACAACGGCGACCGTGCGCGCAAGACCACGTTGGTGGAGTACGGCTTTCGCCTGCCCAGCGCGCTGGACAACCGGCCACTGAAGTTCGAGGAGTTCGAGACCAAGATGCGCCAGGCGGTCTTCGTCTCAGCCACGCCCGGCAACTGGGAGAACGAGCACGCCGGCGCCGTGGTGGAGCAGGTGGTGCGCCCGACCGGCCTGGTGGACCCGGAGGTCGAGGTGCGCCCGGCCACGCACCAGGTGGATGATGTGCTGCAGGAAATCCGCCTGCGGGTGGAGCAGGGCGAGCGGGTGCTGATCACCACCCTGACCAAGCGCATGGCCGAGCAGCTAACCGACTACCTGACCGACAACGGCGTCAAGGTGCGCTACCTGCACAGCGATGTGGACACGGTGGAGCGGGTGGAGATCATCCGCGACCTGCGCCTGGGGCAGTTCGACGTGCTGGTGGGCATCAACCTGCTGCGTGAGGGGCTGGACATTCCCGAGGTGTCGCTGGTGGCCATCCTGGATGCCGACAAAGAGGGCTTCCTGCGTTCCGAGCGTTCGCTGATCCAGACCATCGGCCGCGCCGCCCGGCACCTGAACGGCACCGCCATCCTCTACGCCGACAAGATCACCGACTCCATGCGCCGGGCCATCGACGAAACCGACCGGCGCCGAAACAAGCAGCAGACCCACAACGCCAAGCACGGTATCGTGCCCAAGGGCGTCCAGAAGAAAATCAAGGACATCATCGACGGCGTCTACGACATCGAGGCCGAGGAAAAACTGCTCAAGGCAGCCCAGGAGCAGGCGCACTACAAATCGCTCGATGACAAGGCCATCACCAAGGAA